>Ga0315278_10000001_pt1:0-632500 | contig 929041 bp, 817 predicted proteins | sample YL17G06_0_MG_FD_203880 | JGI IMG/M metagenome (GOLD analysis project Ga0315278, IMG submission 203880) | Sediment microbial communities from Yellowstone Lake, YNP, Wyoming, USA - YL17G06_0 | ecosystem: Environmental > Aquatic > Freshwater > Lake > Sediment | place: USA: Wyoming... | reverse complement strand
TTTCGGCGGATATACGGATGAGATTATAATAGATGAAGAACAGGCGACACCAGTCCCGAAAAACCTCTCACTCGAAGAGGCGGTCTCAATACCCGTCAACTATGTCACCGCCGCGATCGCCCTGATAGATATGTGCCGGGTGCGGGAAGGAGACTGGGTTCTGGTTCACGGAGGGGCAGGAGGGGTTGGTAGGCTCGCCCTGCAAATCGCAAAAGCCCACGGGGCAAAGACCATCGCCACCGTCGGCAGCGCTGCCAAATTCAAGACCGTAAAAGAGGCGGGTGCGGACTACGCCGTGAATTACCGTGAGAAGGATTTCCGCAGCGAGGTTCAGAAAATCACCGGCGGAAGGGGAGCGGACTGTATATTGGATCCCATCGGCGGGCGGAACCTGATCCGCGATTTCGGCTGTCTCGTTCCATCAGGCAGGGTCGTCCTGTTCGGTCTCGCGGATATAATGAAAGAAGGAAAAGCATCGAGAATCGGGGGTTTGACCGCCTTCGTCAAATCGCTGCGTTTCTCCCCCATGCTGCTGATGAACCGGAACAACGGGGTTTTCGGGCTAAATGTCATTAAATATTTCGGCACAAGCGCCGAAGAAAGATTGAGAGCGCATTTTCGCGAAGGGATCGCTCTTGCGGCGAAGAAAAAGATAATCCCGCTGATTGGCGGAACATATAAACTGGAAGATGCGCAATGCGCACTCAATGAGCTCGCTTCGAGGAAAACCGTCGGGAAACTTATTTTAAGATGTCGCTGAAATCCCCAATATGAAAAATCTGACTTTAACAAATAAATTCCGCTTACCGCTCGTAATATTGTTGTTGTGCGCCGTCGGAATCATAATCGGATGCGACGGGAAAAAAGACAGGAAGGGCGTAATAATCGTTTTGTTGGACGCGCTTCGCCGTGATCACTTGTCATTCTACGGTTACGATAGACGGACATCACCCTTCCTGGACAGCCTGATCAAGCGGGGGATCTTCTTTAAAAATGTAGTATCGGCTGCACCCCAGACCGTTCCTTCGGTCTCATCGCTGCTCACCGGAATATATCCCTACAGACACGGATCACATTTCTTCTCCGTTCCGCAATCCTATCACCCTACGAGGCCGGTCGCCCTCGGCGGATTGCCCCTTATGAAAAAGGAGAACCTCCTCCTTGCGGAAGTTTTCTCTCAGGCTGGATACCGGACGGCTGCGATTTCGAGCAATCCAGGGATAAGGAACATCTATGGGTTCGCACAGGGGATCGAATATTTCAGATACGTTGACTGTTTTTCTGAAACAGGGGCCGGGGTTTGCGACGGATCGAAGATTAACAGGGTTTTTGAAAATGATGTTCTGCCGAGAATAAAGGAAGAAGACTTTTTCGTCTATCTCCATTATATGGATGTCCATAACCCTTATCTTAAACCGAATTCCTTCAAGGGGAGATTTATGAAGTATAATGGAGAACCGGTTTACGTGAACGGTAAACCGGATTCGATATCGCCCGAACAACTCGAATACTCTCAGGCCCGCTACGACGACGGGATCATCTATCTCGATAGCCTCATAAAGGAATTATTTAAAATTATCGAGGATGCGGGTCTTGCGAAGGATACGCTGATAATCATTGTCACGGACCACGGCGACGAGTTCATGGAGCATGGAGGGCTTGGGCACGGCACCACCTGCTACAATGAGCTTATTAACAGTTTCATTTTAATGATCAATCCTGCTCTGAAACCCGGAATCTTCGAAACGCCGGCCAGCCTTGTGGATGTATTCCCCACCGTCCTCGATTGGGCGGGAATTGATCCACCTGCGAATCTCGATGGCTTATCGCTCTTGCCCGGTCTGAAAGATCGTAAATCTGTTGCACTGGATGCAAAGAGAGTGCTCATAGCCGAGCTTGGAGACCGCAAGGCGATTATTGACGGTGATATGAAGTTCATTTATAACCTCGACACAAAAAAGGCCGAATTGTACGATACGGCAAAAGACCCCGGCGAGACACGCAACCTCGAGCAAGCCCGAAAAGATATTGCGAATAGATATCTTGCTAAAATGAAACAAATCGTAAAGAAAATGACGGTCAGCTACAGCGTGAAGACACTCGGCAAATCCGAATTGAAGACCCTCGAATCATTGGGCTACATACACTGATTACACACGGCGGCGCCCTTGTCATTCCCCGGAATTCGTTCGGTTGGACATCCCGTCGCTGAATTTCCGATGATGCGTCATTACGTGTTTTCCTTTTCTGATGAAAAATTGAGAGGGGTATTAATTGTGGTATGCCGCTTGCTTATAAAATAAACGCGTATATATTTTTGCGTGATGATTATAGAAAAGAAAAAAATTTTCAGATTCAGACTCGGATTCAGGCAGGCAATCCTGATCGCCATACTCCTTCACCTCCTTCTTTTCATGGTTCCCGATGTTTATAAAGCCATTATCCCGGTTATCCCTGCCAAACCGGCATACCTGACTCAGGAGCAAAAACCGAAAGAACTGAAATTCCGGTTTGTGGAAGTGCCGAACGATAAAGAAACGCCGAATCCTGACGCGGAGTATCTTTCCGACAAGGACCGCCGTGCGGCAACCCCCTCTCCGAATCCGGAGTCCGGGGCTCCCCCCGAACCGTTGTCAAAAGGCCAAACCCCGGAAGCGATGCTTAGCTTTCCTGGCAAAAATGCGGCCCAACCTCAAACCAAACCTGATGAAGGGAAGGAAGGTTCATTAAAAGAAGCTGAAACAACAGACGGCAAATCGCTCGAAAAACCGGGGGAAAAAAATTGGATACGGATCGAGACTATTGATGAATTGAAAGAAAAAATGCTTGCCGACGGGGCTTCGAAAACAAAGAAAACGCTTTCCGAGGAAGATCTGAGGAAATATTTCGAATTCCAGGACTTTGGAAACCAGAGCTCGTCTCTTATCCAAAAAGGAGGAATCGAGTTCGACACGAAAGGCTTCGATTTCGGCAAATGGCTCAGAGATTTCTATTACAAGGTCTATTCGAATTGGATCATCCCGCTCGCTTTCGAGTCTTTCCGCCGTTCCGGGATGCTGACCTTGCATTTTTATGTATCAAGAGACGGCTCGGTATCAGGGCTCGAGCTGCTTGACAGCTCCGGAGTAGTATCCTACGACGACGCCGCGATGAGCGCAATCTCACGCTCGGACCCTTTCCTGCGCCTGCCGGATAGATACCCAGACGACCGAATGGAAGTGAAGTGCAGGTTTATTTACGAATGGAAACCTATGTCAAAACGCTATGACAGATGGAAATGGAGGTAAGAATGATCGAATTTTTAAAAAGCGGCGGGCTGACAATGATCCCGCTCGGTCTTTGTTCCATACTTGCTGTTGCAGTCATCATCGAGAAGTTTTTCGCGCTCAGACGTAAAAAAATCATTCCCGAAAAAAATCTTTCTACGATTGACGCGTTCATCGAAGAAGGTATGTGGAAAAAAGCCGATGAATTCTGCAGCAGCGGCAAGGGAGTCTTTTACGGCATCATTTCAACGGCCATCGAAACCCGCAATGGATCCGAGGCCGAACTTAAAAACGCCCTCGAAGAAACCGGCAAGGATGCAGTTGTCGTTCTGGAAAAGCGTCTCGGTCTGCTGGGAACCATTACCGCCGTAGCTCCGCTGCTTGGTTTTTTCGGAACCGTCACCGGTATGATCAAGATATTCAACGTCCTTTCAGTCGAAGGGGCCGGAACCCAATCCCTCGCAGGTGGGATCGCCGAGGCTCTCATCACGACCGTCACTGGTCTTGCGATTGCAATTCCCTGCCTCGTCGCTCATAATTATTTCAATCACAAGGTGGATGAGAGTGTAAGATACATGGAAAATTATTCCTTGAAACTTATTAAGAAAATAAAGTCGAACAAGGTGGGCAATGCAGTTTCGAAAGACAGAAAATAAATCGGTTCGTCTGGACCTGACTTCATTAATGGATATCGTATTTCTTCTGCTGATATTCATGGTCCTTTCGACCACTTTCCTCGACCGCCCCGGGCTTCAGCTCTCCCTCCCCCGGTCAAAATCATCCGCAGCCCTGAAAATCGAAAAGATGGTGGTCACTGTAACGCGGGACAACAGGATCTTTGTCGGCATCGAGGAGGTTGATCTCGATATGCTCGGCAACAAGGTTCAGGAATTCGTCAAGGCGAACCTGGAAAAAACCATCCGCATAAGAGGGGACAAGGAAGTCAACCTCGGGACGATTATAAAAGTTATGGACGCTTGCAGGACTTTCGGAGCAGAAGGAGTTACAATCGAGACGGAAAAGGATAAATGACTTTCGCCGCCAGGAAAAAAGTTTTCGCCTTCCTGATGACATCGTCAGCATCCGTCTTTCTGTTTGCTTCCTGCCTCACAAAGCCAATCCCGGTCGAACCTGTTAAAAAAACTGAGCCAATCCGACAGACGCTGGTTGTAACCCAGCCTCAGCTCCCTCGGATTCCGGCGGTTGGAAAAGAGGCGGAGTTCCCCCCGGTCAGGCCGCCTGAGATAACTATCGGCCTGGCTTCCGGGAATGAACCCCACAAGATATCCTCGTTCAACGGCTTTCTGGTGGTCCGAAAAGACTTGAAACTCCTTCTCTATCGGACGGAAGGAATTGATGAAATCAGCATAACCGCGAAAAGCCCTGCAGCTTTCTTCCGCACCCAGCTTTTCAACATCGAGGTCGGGAGCTACGCGACCAAGGAAGAGGCGCGCCAGGACGCATCCAACATCGAGCAGATTCTGAAAGCACAAACTACAATCGCAGAAAATAAATACGACCATTTTTTCCGCATCCAGTTCGATCCCCTGCCAAAAGACCTCGCCGACGCACTGAGCGAAAAATTAACAACATTGGGAATGCAAAACATCAGGATCATCGCGTTGCAAGAGTCGGAAATCCAAACCGCAGCCTTCGTCCGCATCTTCGATTCGGAAGGCTCAAGGATTGCCGATACGGCCGAGAGGCTTGTATGCTTCCCCGAAAATCCTGCGGATTTCATCAACCTCGACGGGAATCCTTATCGTGGCGCTCTCGAAATATTCATCAACAGTTCTGGTAAAATGACGGTCATCAACAGGTTGAACATCGAGGATTACCTGAATGGGGTCGTCCCGGGAGAAATGAGCGGTAAGGTCTATCCAATGATCGAAGCTTTGAAAGCCCAGGCGGTTGCCGCCAGAACCTACGCCGTGAAAAATCTCGGGCAATTTGCCCAGTCCGGCTACGACCTCTGCGCTACGCCGCTCTGCCAGGTGTATAAAGGAGTATCCGTGGAATCCGATATCACAAACCGAGCCGTGGATGAAACGGAAGGTATCGTCGCTACCTACAACGGAGAACTTATAAACGCATTATACACATCCACCTGCGGCGGACATACCGAAAACGCCGAAAACATTTTCCCGGACATCAAAGCCGCTTATATGCGGGGTGTAACCTGCTACCCGGAGACCACTGATCACGGAATAATCCTCCTGTCAAAGGAAATATCGCTATACATCGCTGATGACGGAAGGAACGTAAACAGGGAGATCGCCCTGCTCGATGCAGCGGGCTTCCTCGACGCCTCGCTTCCACTCGAAAATCAACCCGTGAATGCTGCCGGTTTCAACCTATGGTCAAAGGCGTTCTACGATTTTCTCAACCTAAAAACGAAGCCGGCATTGAATATGACGGCTAACATGCCGACCATATGGGATTCCGCCTCCAGCCTGATGAGCCTTCTCGACTGGAATAAAAGGGTAAATCTCTTTCTTGACGAAAAGGATACAGTGGACCTGAACCAGTTCAAGGATTTCAAGGATTTTCCGAAGGGCAGCCTGAAGGAGATCGGTTACCTTCTGCGCGAGGAGATTCTATCCCCCTTTCCCGACAATACGCTGAGACTCGGGAGTCAATTGAATTACCCGTCTCTGGCAAAGATGGTGTTCAAGTTCATTTCGAGCTACAATCTGATCACCCTAAAGACCGGCACTTTCCTGAACTATGACGCCGGACACATTCAGGTTATGATCAACGGAGAGCCTTCGGAATATATGGTTGTCCCGCAGCCTCTTCTGTTCTACGGCGTCTCCGCGGAATATATCGCCGCCGACCGGCTGCTGATCAGGCCGGGAGACAAGATCGAATTTCTTGCCGATGCCTCCGGCAGTATTAAATTCATCAGCCTCTTTTCCCACCGTAAAGGTATATCAGAAGACCGCTTTTCGAACCTCTACTTCTGGGAACAGTCATTCAACACGGACGAAATGGCCCGGCAAGTCAATTCATTCATCAAGGTCGGTAAAATTACGGATATTATCCCTCTCGAATTCGGCGTTTCGGGAAGAGTGACGAAACTCAAGATCACCGGAAGCCGGGGATCGGCGGAACTCAAGGGATTGGAAATCCGGCGTGTGCTGGGCATAAAAGAAAACCTCTTCATTATGGAAAAAATTCACAACTCGGCGGGAGAGGTTGCGTATTATTTCTTCTCCGGTAAAGGCTGGGGGCACGGGGTCGGGATGTGCCAGGTCGGCGCATACGGTATGGCGTTGCGCGGCGTGAAATTCGACGACATATTGAAGCATTACTACACTGGCATCGAACTCCGAAAAATCGTACCGAAATAAAAATTAGAAATGACAGGACCCACCCGCAGACAACAGGCGCTCCTTATAATCCTCACCGGCTTCATTCTCATCGCCTTCATCCTCCGCAGAGTATTCAAACTCTGGTAGGATGAGTATGAGTGTCATACTCGGAAATACCCAATAGGGCTACCGTCAAGTATCTTTAGACAATATGATTGTCATCCTCCGGGATGCTTCGAAGGGCTTCTACGGGGAATCTTCATTATAGTGCTTTCCAGATGCCCACCTGTTCCAGCTTCAATCATTAGTTTATCTTCAATTCTTTACGAACGTGAACGATATTCGCCGTGTCGGAGATTTCGGAAAGCAGCTGCTGGATCGTTTTACCGGTTTTCGGACAACGGAAATCCTTGTCCAAATCGGCAAGCGGGACGAGGACAAACCTGCGCTTATATAACCTCGGATGCGGGATGGTCAGACGACGGCTGTCAATTATCATATTACCGAAGAATATTATGTCTATATCCAAAGGTCTCGCAGCGTAGTCCCCCTTGGATTTTCGCCCTTCCCGGCGTTCAATAGCTTCGAGATGTTCCAATAAGTCTAACGGTTCCTCGTCATATCCGCATTCGACAGCGCAATTATAGAAAGACTCCCCGCTCGCGCCGTCAACGGGTTCGGTTTCATAGAGCGGCGAAATGAAATGCAGGACAAGATTGGGAATAAGCTTGATTTTTTCGATGCCAGAAGTGATATGACCAGCCCTGTTCCCCAGATTTGAACCGATTGAAAGAAAAATCCCTTCCAATTTTTAAACTCCACGATGATAAACCGCAAGCTTGTCCCCGGTTTCCGTCTCGAGCTCGGAAATATCATACACAGACGCTCTTCAATCCGATGCCCGTCATAACCCGGCGGGGATACTGCCCTTGTTCTGACGCAGCTATTCCCCCATCGCCTGAAATATAACTTTTCTGCGGCGCGACCGATTGTCGAAATCCACGAGAACGATTTGCTGCCAGGAACCGAGCATCAGCTTGCCGTTCGTAAACGGAACCGTGAGCGACGGGCCGAGCAACGCCGCCCGCACGTGCGAGAAGCCGTTGCCGTCGTTCCACCGTTCGTTATGCCGGTAGGACCCGTCTTTCGGGACGAGCCTCTCGACAGTCTCGTCCAGGTCCTTCACCGCGCCGGACTCGAACTCGATCGTCGTCACCGCCGCTGTGGAACCGGGAACGAAGACCGTCATAGTCCCCTCGCCGAGGCGGGATTCGCCCAGGAACTGTTCCGCTATGGGGGTGAGATCGTGCGCATCGTTGAAACCGTCGGAATCCAGAGTATGCGTGTAAGTTTTCACTACCATTTGATGACCTTCTTGTCTATTATACCTTATAATAAGTTTGTTGGTATATTATCTTTGACGTTCATTAGGTCGGTAACGAAAAGGCAATTAAATATGATTAGAATGATAACCGCAGGCGAATCGCACGGACAGTACATGAGCGGCATAATCGAAGGACTGCCGGCCGGGGTGCCGGTCAATATCGGATTCATAGAAGAAGAATTGAAACGCAGGCGCATCGGCTACGGCAGGAGCAGCCGGATGGCTACCGAGCAGGACAGGCTCACTATCACCGCCGGAATCTCGAACGGGAAAACCACCGGCGCGCCGGTTGCAATTCTGATCGAGAACAGCGACTGGAAGATACAGCGGGAGATCGAGAAGAACGAAGGAAAAACAGCGCCATGGGCGCCGGTCGTGATACCCCGTCCCGGGCACGCCGACCTCGTGGGGTCGGTGAAATACGGCCTGGAGGACCTCCGGGACGTCTCGGAGCGCGCGAGCGCGCGCGAGACCGTTGTCCGCACCGCCCTCGGATGCTTCGCGAGGCTCTTTCTTAAAGAAATCGGGATCGAAACCGCAAGCGATACAGTTTCCATCGGCGGTGTCCGCATCACACAGCTGAATGCTGTTACATTCGAAGCCGTTGCCGCCATCCCGGATGACGATCCGGTCCGTTGCGTGGAACCTGAAACGGCGGAAAAGATGAAGGCGGAAATAGATTCCGCTAAAGCCGCCGGAGACACGCTCGGCGGAGCCGTGGAGCTGCTGATTAAAGGCGTTCCGTCGGGAATCGGTGATTGCATGATCCCGGAACGCCGCTTATCAGCCCGGCTCGCCGCAGCTATATTCAGCATCCCCTCCGTCAAAGCCTTCGAGATCGGCGGAGGAACAGCGCTCGCGTCATATAAAGGTTCGAGCGTAACAGATGCTTATTTTGAAAAGAAAGATGCCGCCTTTCGTGGCGATGTGGCGCGGAAAACAAATTTTGCGGGCGGGATCGAGGGGGGCATCAGCACCGGCGAAATCATCCGCTGCACCGCGCATTTCAAGCCGATCCCGACGCTCGGCAATCCGTTAAACTCGGTCAACCTCGAAACCGGAGAAGACACGAAAGCACCAGATCCGAGGGCGGACGCCTGCATCGTCCCAGCAGCGGGGGTGATAATGGAATCCATCGCCGCCGTCATTATCGCAGACGCGCTGATGGAACGCTTTGGCGCAGACTGTCTGGATTCGATAAAGGAAAATATTAAAACCAATTTTTGCAAACAACTACAAAAATAAAAGTGTCATAATCGAGGATACTCCGAAGGGCTGCGTCCAGGCATCTTCAGTAACATAACTGTTATGCCCGGTGTTACTTCATAGGACGGCAGCCGGGCATCTTCGTTATAGTGTATTCTCGAGCGGGTTCAATGTCTCCTTACCTGAGCCGGCGTTGACTGCCCAATATTACCGGCTCCATCCACTCATATCTTATCGCGGGGCATGGCCCGCTCCCACAAAATAAACTCCCACTCCGCGGGAGCAGGTGTCCTCAGGCTGTGTCGCAATTATAAAAAAGTCATTCTCCGGGGTTCTTCGAAGGGCTGCGACGGGGTATCTTCATAATAGGGTATTATTTCTTAAAAAGCGTGAAGCGGAGCAGACGCCATGAAGGTACACCAGCTCCCGCAAAAAAATGATTGTCATGCCCGGAGTGGCTTCAACGGGCTGCGACGGGGTATCTTCATAATAGGGTATTATTCCCTAAAAAGCGTGAAGCGGAGCAGACGCCATGAAGGTACACACGCTCCCGCAAAAAAATGATCGTTATATTCGTGGCCACTTCGAAGAGCCATAGCCTGATATCTTCTGTAACATGACTGTCATTCTCCGGGGATACTTCGAAGGGCTGCGACCGGGTATCTTCATAATAGGGTATTATTCCCTAAAAAGCGTGAAGTGGAGCAGACGCCATGAAGGTACACCCGCTCCCGCAAAAAAATGATTGTCATACCCGGGGATACTTCGAAGGGCTGCGACCGGGTATCTTCATAATAGGGTATTATTTCTTAAAAAGCGTGAAGTGGAGCAGACGCCATGAAGGTACACCCGCTCCCGCAAAAAAATGATTGTCATACCCGGGGATTCTTCGAAGGGCTACGACCGATAAAAATGATTGTCATGCCCGGAGTGGCTTCAACGGGCTGCGACCGGGTATCTTCATAATAGGGTATTATTCCCTAAAAAGCGTGAAGTGGAGCAGACGGTTTTTACTTCGCCTGCTCCTTATCATCATATGTTACAAACGGAGATTGTTAGAAGGATTGCAACCGAATATATTCGTTTTAGTATCAATAAGTCGTTAATGCGACGTATTCTAAAAATTCTAAACTCTTCCTTGTCTTCATTATATCTAATCGTTCAGGATGCTATCGGTTAATATTTCTTTATTGCGGAGTCGTGGATGGTGATCATGCCGCGGCGGCTGTCCTCTTTCAGCTGATCATAAATATCCTGCTTGATCGCCTGAACGAAATCCCGTCCGTTCACGGCAATCTTCATATTGTTTTCAATCGTCTGGGCGATCTCCAGTTTGTTGCTTTCGGCCACTGCCTGGCGTTCCGCCGCCACTCGCTGCTCCATCTCGGCGCCAGACTGCCGGGCTATCCTGCTCATTGCGAGCGAGTAATCAATGTTCGGCGAATTCTCCATGGCCCTCGCTTGCAGTTCCTCGAGATTAAACTTGCCGCTTTCGGCGAGGTTCTGAAGGGTTGCCGCGATGGATTCCGTCCCGCCGCCTGCCGCGGCGAGCATCGTGCCCGTGTTCTGCATCGCCGCCGCGAGCATCCCGGCAACGCCGGAAAGACCCTGCGCCAGGTCCGGGTTGGAGGCGAGCTTGCTCAGCTCCGCCGGATAGCCGACAGCCTCTCCTGCGTGCGCCCAGATGAGCTTCTTCTGTCCCTCAGAACCGGGTACCGTTCCCCCCTCGCCGAACTCCGCCAGTCCGCCGAAGTACTTGTCAATGACGTCTATCGCCTTCGTGAATCCGGTCTCGATCCCCTCGGCGATCACCTCGCCCACCGGTTTCACCTCTTCAGGAAGAACACCCTTCTCCTCCGCCCTCGCGATCAGCGCCTGAATCTCCGGGTTCAAACCAAGACCCGATTTCTCTGCCGCCACCTGCATGGATTGAAGCCAGCCGCCCATCTGCTGCAGCACCTGCGTATCGTTCAGGCCGGATGCCTCGAGCTGGTTCATCACGTCCATGCCGAGCGAGCCCTGGCTTTCGAGCGTCGCCTGGTCCATCAGGCCGGAGCCGGACAGCGCCTTAAGCACGTCCGCCGAGCCCGAGATCATATCGAGCGCGCCGGAAGATTTGTCCAGGCTGTCGAAGTAGGACGACAACTGGCTGAAGCCGGGGACCTTCGAGAGGTCCCAGCCCTGCTTCTCCGCCATACCGGCGTATTCCGTGAGCAGCGGCTTGACCGCGTCAACCGCCTCGCCCGCACCCATCCCCTGGTTCAGCAGTTCCTGGTATGTATTCGTAAGCGATCCGGCGATGCCGGAGATGGACGTCCCGCTCAATTTGAAGTCGGGGCTGAGCTTCATCTGTTTTTCGATGCCGGAGATGATCTTGTCGTATCCGCCGAGGGCGCCCTGGAGCCCCTCGATGCGGCCCTCCTTCGTCTGGGATTTCTGGATGTCCAGCATATTCGAAAGGCTCGAGACGGTCTCGAAGCCGTATTTCTCCTGCGCTGACGTGAGCTGCTCCAGTTCGTCGCCGAACTTGCCGTACGCCTCGTCCATCGTGTGTCCCTGGGCAACGTATTCGCCGATGGATTCGCTCAGCAGGTCGCTCATCCGGCCGAATTCATCCTTCGTGTCTATATCCGTCTCTTTGAAGAAGTCCTCGATGTATGCCTTGATGCCGAAGGATTTATCACCCTTTTGATCCGAGACGGCGGACATCTTGTCCAGTAGCCCTTCCGAATAGGTATCGTTGAACCCCTGCTTCGAGAGCTGCTTGGTGTATCCCTCCTGCGTGGATTCGGTGAGCCCGTCCAGCAACGCCGGAATGCCTGAGATGAGCGACGTTATCCCCTCGATGGGATTGGCGGTGAGCAGCCCCGCAATCCCGGCGCCTACTCCGCCCATGCCGCCGAGCAGCTCGGACATATCCGATCCCGGCTCTCCGCCGAACAGACCCTGCAATCCCGCGAATCCGCCTTGTATCCCGGACATAAGGCCAAGACCATTAACTTTATCTCCTTCAAAGGCTTTGAAGATCCCCGCCACGCTTTCCGTCAGCGTCCCCGCGGACATTATCGTCTTGCCGATTTCCTCATCCACACTCATGAACGCCCCGCCGATCTCACCTGCATACCTGACAACATCTGATAAGGTATGGCTGAGCATAAAGGCGTTGTCACTCGCATCTTTTGTATTCGATTTTATCTTTGACATACTCTCGGCGGAATTGTCGATCATAATGGGAATCTGCTGGAGCGACTTGATTTTTTCCATCTCATCCGCTGTTAGCATATACCCCCGCTCTTCCGGAGATACAAAATCCCGCGCAACATCAACACCGGCATCTATATAATAAGGTTCGCCCTTTACATCAACCTTATAATTCAAAGGAGAATATATTCTGAATGGTTGTTCATAAGATGTTGTTCCGTCGGTGGCACTGCTATTAAAGCTATTTGCTTTGGGGAATGTTTGAACAGAATTATACTCTTGATCGTTGAAATATTTTAAAAATGAAGGGTCCATTACACCGCTTGCGATTCCTGAAAGATATCGAGCCATCGAGGGATAGAAGTCATCTTTCATCTTATACATTTGGTTTAAAAAATCAGATGAAATCCATGAGCTTTCTTCCTGAAAATCTTTGTATCTTAATTTCAAATAGTAATTCTCATCTGAAGCCATCATATTTTTGATATTTGCCATTAAACTGTCCCATTGAACTCTTGCGCTGTTTGCCTCTTCAGGATTCTGAGACATTGCCATTAGCATAGAATTCTGGCTTGCTAAGATATCGTATCGATCACGAAATGACTCTGGTAACATCGAATAGATTTTTTTATATTCCGAGAAGAGTCTAAAACCGGAATCTTGATCAAGCAACTTATCATAATTAATATTTAAAGATGAGTAGTCAACGACTCTCTTTCCAACGTCAACCGCTTCTTGGCCCATAAAAGATACAGCTTGATAAATTTTTCCTATAATTGGATTCATTCCTTCGAGAGCTACATTTGTTATATCAGGTACAAAAATATCTGCAAAATTAGAAAGGGCTGTAGCTATTGTCCCAAAAAAAGTGTTTTCGAATGAATATGCTCTATCAATACCAATAACTTCCTCGATACTTGTATCAGGGTCTAAGGCTTTTTCCCTAAGGAAAAGATCTAAAATTTCATTGTATGACATTTTTTCCAATAGAGAGATATTAAATTTATTTTTTAGATATTCAACGAACTCATTAATCCGATCTTCTTTCTGCTTTTTTATTTGCTCATTTGCCCAATATCTTTCATATGAAAATTGGTCACTCATTTGTCATTCCTTTCTGATTATATTTAGAAATCTAACTTTATTCTATCGGGTTTTAAATTGTCAACCTTGAATTATAGATCTTGCATTTATCAAATAATTGATTTATATATTTATAAAGGAGTACGTAAATGAAGCGAATACTTGTAATAATATCAACAATTTTCATGTTCTTATCAGTATTGCAAGCATCTGAAAAAGAAGTTTATGAAAAAAAAATGAATGATCTTGATGTTGTTGATTGCAAAATGACATTAGGACAACTAAAAAAAATATATGGATCAAGAGTAGATAAATCGGATATATATGGTTCTATTTATTATATTTATAATATGAATATATATAGTGAGCTGTCTTATGTATCAGTGTGCATTAGTAATGATAAAATAATAGATATTGATTATGTTTTTAATCCAACTGAAAAAGATCCTCTTAAATTAGTCAAATCTTATTTTAATATCGAAAAGAATTTGATTAAAAAGTACGGGAGTTCATATAAGATTTCCGATGAATGGGTAAATAAACCTAATGTATTTTCTCTAAGTAAATATGCTGAGGAGATAAGAGAAGGAAAAGTCAATTTTGGGAGAACGTGGCAAACGGATACTTTATATATCGATCATGTATTAAAAAAAAGCGCTGATAATAGCATTGCATCTTACTTTAGTTCATATATCCACTATATCAATCAAGTATGTATTCATTATAGCGAGCCGTAGAATTCAGAACTGTTTAAAATGTTAGTATATCTTTTTTTAACAATAGGCATGTGAAATTATTAAGCAATGCTCTGTATTAATAAATTCAACGCCCGCTCCCATTCCGCCCAGGCCGCCGAGGAGTTCGGACATATCCGATCCCGCCTCCCCGCCGAACAGCCCCTGCAATCCCGCAAACCCGCCCTGTATGCCGGACATCAGGCCGAGGCCGTTGACCTTATCCCCCTCAAACGCCTTGAAGATACCGGCCACGCCTTCCGTCAGCGTCCCCGCCGAGCCTATTGCCTTCCCAATATTTTCATCAACATTCATAAATGCCGAAGCCAACATTCCACAGGCATCTGCCGCATCGTGCAAAGATTTTGAAAAAGGCAGGATTTCTTCATTTTTCTTAAATGGAAGATTAATCCCCGATATATTCATTGCAAGAAAAGCTGTATTCAACGCGTCTATGGCTTTCTCGGCTGAATATGTTTCCGCTTTGTATTCATTCATGGATCGTTCGAGATCATCCGCGCCGGATACGGCAGACATACCTTCTTCATTAAATGTCTGAATGTTTTGCACGGCATCAACAACCAGTTCGGACATATCTGAATATTTCTCGCCGATTTGCTGAATCAATCCGCCGGTCATATCAGTCGCGAAGATTTCATAATTCAACTTGAAGGGCATATTGCCAAGTGTCGAGTTTTCCGGTGATGCGATATCATCGCTTAACATTGAAATTTTATCGAGATACGTCAAATTATCGGCATTCGATGGAATAATATTGATATCAGTGGAATTTTTTAGATAATCTTCAATGCTATAATCCTGGAAGTAATCATTATAGTCAGTTATCGTCTCAGCCAAAGAACCGATAGACGATGGGAAAGAATTCGATTGTAAATCAAACAACCCTGACAAGTTTCCCTGCATCTCGAATTCGAGCGATTTGTTTAAAGCTTCATATGATTTTTTTTCAGAAGATTTAGTTTTCTTGGAATTCTTTAGATTTTCTACGCCCGGAGTTTTGATGTATTCATCCATATTTTGTAATTCATCAATATCAACATTTCGGCTTTGCATTAATTTGGTAAGAAATGAAATGGTGTTGATGTCCGGAATTCCATTGATTAAGCTGGTGCTTAATCCTATCATCCCCGGCACAAATTCTTTCGATAACTTGTATGATTCATTGAGATATTTATCGTTAAACCACCACATCTCGTCTTTAATATTTTTATAGCGAAGATGTAAATAACTGTATTCTCCGGAATTAAAGATTGTATCTAACTGACTTGCGAATTGTTGTTGATACATTCTGGAAAGATTTGCGTCCTCAGGTCTCTGGTTCATTGCCCCTAGCATTGCGAATTGCTTGGCAAAAGAAGGATATTCTTTGCTATAAAATTCAGGGATTTGACTAAGATAATCATTATAAGCACTATATATCCTGAAAACAGAATCCTCGCGATCTAGATTTTTTAATACTAATGTTTTATCCATCCTTTGATTCAGATCCTGAAAAGTGTCATCCGAAGTGTTTTTGGCTATATCAATAGTTTTCAAAATAGCGAATAAGCCTTTTAATCCGGCTTCTTTAACAATCTCGGATATATCCGGAATTGAAAAAGCATTTGCCGTATTTTTTGCCAGACTGACAATAAATTGACCGATTTCTCCCCATCTTGCGTCGCTTTCTGCGAAGATTAAATCACTTGATAGAAAATCAGAATCAATCGTAAGCTTATTGAGGTAAAGCTCTTCAAGGTCATCATCAGTCATCGAATCGTTTATCTTAATTTTCCATTTTTCAAGATATTTGATCATTTTTGATCTTTTTTCTTGTCTCTGTCTTTCCATCTCTTCTTCTGCCATAAAATTATCAGAACCCATAATATTCATCCTTTCTTGCGGTATCTTCTGTAAAAATTATACAATTTTCGAAGATCCAAATGTCAACCACAAAACCAATATAATATTGATATGTAAATATATCTGTGATATTTTGAGACTGGGAGGTGTATCATGAAATTACATGTAGTATTTCAATCATTAATAGTTCTTATCTATGCTTCGACATGTTTATGTCAGGTTAATGAAGACTTGGTTTTTACCGATAAAGATACATTTTTAAAATTCCGCTGCGGGATGTCTAAAGAGGAAATGGAGAAGATTGTAAACGTAAAACTAATATATGATAAAAAATTAAATGATTATATTATAGGCAACTATTTGTACAATGATATACCCTCAATGGCAAGTTTTAGAGTTAAAGGAGATAAATTGATATCATTAAGGATTTATCTCAAGATTAACAATAAAAATACATCAGACATGATAAAAGATTTCTTTCGAATCAAGAAAATCCTGGAAGATGAATATGGGGAGTATTACTATAATGGAACAAGATGGAATGTTAAAATAGATAATCCAACGCTTGAGGATTATACCCATACTTTAGAGAATGAAAATGTGGAATTGTATTTTATGTGGAAGACAACAAAAATGGAAATCAATTACAATCTTTATAAAGATAGTAATTATCCTTTAGGACCTTACAATATGTACATATGGGTCATATGTTCTGGTAACGAATAGTGATTAGCATTTGTACTGTTTTTGATGTAAGAGACACCTTGAGTTTGTGATTTGAGGATGAGAAGGAAGTCTATCCGTCACGTATCGGGATATTGCACCGTCTTGCTCTGTAGTCAAGGGCTGCGCTATGCCGTCTCGCTGACGTGAGCTGCTCCAGTTCGTCGCCGAACTTGCCGTATGCCTCGTCCATCGTATGCCCCTGGGCGACGTATTCGCCGATGGATTCGCTCAGCAGGTCGCTCATCCGTCCGTATTCATCTTTGGTGTCTATATCCGTCTCCTTGAAGAAGTCCTCGATGTACGCCTTGATGCCGAAGGATTTGTCCCCCTTTTGATCCGAGACGGCGGACATCTTGTCCAGTAGCCCTTCCGAATAGGTATCGTTGAACCCCTGCTTCGAGAGCTGCTTAACGTATCCCTCCTGCGTGGATTCAGTGAGTCCGTCTATTAACGACGGCAGGCTGGAGATGATGGACTGTATGCCCTCAAGAGGATTACCGGTAAGAATCCCCGCCACTCCCGCGCCGACTCCGCCCATGCCGCCCAAGAGCTCGGACATATCCGATCCCGTTTCGCCGCCGAACAGCCCCTGTAAAGCTCCTGCAGCGTTTTGTATCCCGCCCATTAACGCCATCCCCTTCTGCTTCTCTCCCTGTTCCCTCGCAAGCTCTATCTGCTCTGGGGTCATCCTGCTGGTATCCTTGCCCTCAAGAGGATCTTTATTCAGTGCGGTAAATATTTCTGAAATACCACCGGCGAATCCTCCGGCAGACCCTATCGCCTTGCCGATCCCATCATTCACACTCATGAACGCCCCGCCGATTTCGAATCCGGCCTTTGAAATATCAGTTAGCGTGTCTGAAAATGACCTTGATTCATCGGCTATAGTTATGATCTGAGATGAAACACCTCCCAGATAAGTGCCGTTCAGCGAACTAAGCGCCGCGCCGACTGAATAAATAGCTTTTTCTTGTTCGTTGAGCGTATCAAATTGCTCGCTGAGTCTAAAAGTATAATCGTTCATAGCCTGGTTATTCAATTTCATCGCTTCAGTTGTTTGAGCAGCTATATCACCGATTGATTCGACCTGGTCCACCCCATCTATCGAAATATTATACTGGATCGGGATTTCCAGAGCATCACTATTTAATGTAAACTGGTTGTAATAGTCGAGAATAGAGCTGCCTAGCAAATCGGCAGGCGAGGCAGATAGAAACCCTTGATCTGAGTATGAATTGAGGGAATTAAGCATATTATCAATAAACGACAATATGTCGTTGTCAATCGGTAAAAGGGAAGTGTCAATATCTTTGGGGAAAAAAGAAGCAAAATTGGTGAATCCGGAACCGGCTCCATCTGTATAATTAGATGATGATCCAATATTTTTCGCTTTTTTACCTGGTTTTAAGGGCAGAAACGGATCACGCAAATGGATAGTGCTTTCTCCTATACCTGGCAATGGTTTGAAGGGATCAAGCTTTCCGATACCAGACCAGATTGAGTTGATATCTAAAGATTCATCTACATATGGATTAAAGTAGTCATCAGCGTATTTAGCGAAATCTACTGACCAATCATAGTCTTCTTCTTGTTTTCTTTTTTCCTCATTTTGCTGGGATTGTGCCTGTGTTGCAGCGGTAGAAAGATTTCCACACCATAAGGATAAGCTTTGTTGAACTGGTACCAATTTTTCAATACGATTTGGCAATGTTAGATCATTATTTTCGACCATTTGTTTCATTTCTATAACAGCTTTTAAAGTTTCAACGGAATACCCCATCCATCGTATGATAGTATCTATGTTATTATAGTTATTTTCTAATATATATTCTTGTAATTTTGTAACGAGATTCGGAGTAGTATCCGAAAGCCCCAGTTTATCAAGATCGCCCAGTATTTCTATCGTTTTCGTTAAACCAATTTTCTTTACATTAATTATATTATAATAATAATCGTATTTTTCAGAGGCTAGCTTTTTTTGATAGTTCAGATAGTTGCTGACTCCTATTTCCGTAATAGCGCCAACTATAGGATTTTTTGTCAATATGGCTGTCCATATATCAACCATAAAATTAATGGCAGAATCAGGCAACCCTCTCCTTTGCAATTTTTCAATCCAATCCGACTCTGCTTTTAATTTTGAGATAAGTTCTTTTATTTCCATAATGTACTCTCCTTTCTGGAATAGTGCATAAAACATATCTTGATAATTTTGCTATTCTAACGAAACTATATAGTTAAAAGTCAACCCTGAAATACTGATGAATGAAAAGCTTTTGATGCTGGACTATTATCTGTATATTATTGAATATTTATAATATAATATTATTCAATGCGAGGAGGATGTTATGAAAAGGTATTATTCTTTTCTTACTTTAAGCGTGATTTTTCTTTTCAACGTTTTAGTTGCGAATGATGTGGTATCAGACAAAATAATGAAATGTATCGATTGGCAAAAACAAGGGATACGCTGGGAGATGACGAAGGATGAAGCGGAAAAGACAATCGGTAAGTTCTTTGAATCTAATTCAGATATTAAGTATGGAGATCTCTTGGGAATACCATGCCGGATAAATTTCGAATACGAGAAGGACTACCCTAAACGGATGAGGTCAATTGAATACTATTATCCTTATAGCTTTTACAATCCTTTAAATCCATTGGAATACTTTAAATCGTATGAAAAAGTAGAAAAAATACTTGTAGAAAGATATGGAAACGCAACTTTAAAGAGAACCGTATGGAAGAATGAGCGATTTAAAAATAAAAAGAACAAATGGGGAACAGCTCTCAAAGAAGGTGATCTGGTTCTATATTCTTTATGGAAATTAAAAGACCAGGTAATTACGCACATTTTAGGGACATATGAATCCGGACCGAACATTGATCATCAGACTGAGTTTTTCGAACCGGGATATTACAAGGATACATTTGAAAGAGACTACTCCCAAATCATCAAAAAGAATCAAGAAAAGAGCGATAAAGAGTTAGAGGCAAATAAAAAAAGGAATATAGCTTCTATCCAACAGAAAATGCAAAACGGTCTGTTGCCTTCCATTGGAAATGATGTTTTTTATAAGCTCAAATGGGGCATGAGCCCGAAAAAGATAGTTATAAATGACGGCTTTATGTATATGAAAAGGAGCAAAGATAATTATAGGATTTTCGCTCAGACAGTTCTTTTCGGTCAGCCTGTGGAAGTTCATTTTCTGATGAAAAATAAACCCGAAGATACCACTGAAGAACTGTGTAACATAGTTTATTTTTTCCCCGATATTTTCAAAAAACCAGAGGGGCAGCTTGCAGACTTTAAAAAAATAAATTCAATATTAACCAAAAAATACGGAAAACCGTCTTCTCAATCTATAATGCTTAAAGATATTTCATTGAAATTTGAGCCGGATAATTATATTTCCGCTTTCGAAGGCGGGGATTTGCGTTATCGCTGGGAGTGGCGAACGCGAAAAATGAGTATAAGTCATAAGATTATGTGGCGTGATACTCATTCAATGCATGATATCTATATATCACAATAATTGAATTATATGATTTTGTCAAGTTTTTTGATATCTGGGACATTTTCAGTCAAAAATAGTTTGTGGTTTGAGGCATCATGATTTCAGCGGCTGGGATCAGGGGCGTTGTGAATGCCGGAGATGGACGTCTCGCTCAGCTTGAAGTCAGGGGTGAGCTTCATCTGCTTCTCGATGCCGCTGATGATCTTGTCGTATCCGCCGAGGGCGCCCTGGAGCCCCTCGATGCGGCCCTCCTTCGTCTGGGATTTCTGGATGTCGAGCATATTCGAAAGGCTCGAGACGGTCTCGAAGCCGTATTTCTCCTGCGCTGACGTGAGCTGCTCCAGTTCGTCGCCGAACTTGCCGTACGCCTCGTCCATCGTGTGACCCTGGGAGACGTATTCGCCGATGGATTCGCTCAGCAGGTCGCTCATCCGGCCGAATTCATCTTTGGTGTCTATATCCGTCTCTTTAAAGAAATCCTCGATGTATGCCTTGATGCCGAAGGATTTGTCGCCCTTTTGATCCGAGACGGCGGACATCTTGTCCAGTAGCCCTTCCGAATAGGTATCGTTGAACCCCTGTTTCGAGAGCTGCTTAACGTATCCCTCGTGCGTGGATTCGGTGAGCCCGTCCAGCAACGCCGGAATGCCTGAGATGAGCGACGTTATCCCCTCGATGGGATTGGCGGTGAGCAGCCCCGCAATCCCGGCGCCTACTCCGCCCATGCCGCCGAGCAGCTCGGACATATCCGATCCCGGCTCGCCACCGAACAGCCCCTGCAATCCCGCGAATCCGCCCTGTATGCCGGACATAAGGCCGAGGCCGTTGACCTTATCCCCCTCGAAGGCTTTGAAGATACCGGCAACCCCTTCCGTCAAAGTCCCTGCCGAGCCGATGGCTTTCCCGATGTTTTCATCAACATTCATAAAAGCAGCAGCTAAAATTCCACAGGCATCTGCCGCGTCGTACAAGGATTTTGAAAAAGGTATAGATTCTTCCGTTGTCGTAAATGGGATATTCATCCCTGCTATATTCATTGCAAGAAAAGCTGCATTCAACGCGTCTATAGCCTTCTCGGCTGAATATGTTTCCGCTTTGTATTCATTCATGGATCGTTCGAGATCATCCGCGCCGGATACGGCAGACATACCTTCTTCATTAAATGTCTGAATGTTTTGCACGGCATCAACAACCAGTTCGGACATATCTGAATATTTCTCGCCGATTTGCTGAATCAATCCGCCGGTCATATCAGTCGCGAAGATTTCATAATTCAACTTGAAGGGCATATTGCCGACCGTGGTGTTTTCATTGCTGGTATTATCATCGCTTAGTATGGATATTTTGTTCATATACGACATAATGTCGTTAGAACGGCTAAATATATTATCTTTAAAAATATCTGCCGGTAAAAGGGATTCATTCCCATCTGCTAGAAAACTCACAGATTTAAGAAGAGAATCAAATACCTTAGCATTGGCTGGTAAATCTAAAGAGCTGATATTATTAATTTTATTTTGTGGAGATTTAGCAGTTGTAGATTTGTTTTCCTGCTGTACCTCATTCCACGCCTGTAGAAATTGCTTCTGCCATTTTTCAAGCAGAGGAAGCCATTCGCCCATTATTGTATCTAATTCCTTCTTTGTGTATTCACCGGATAGACGCATATCGTGGAGTGCCTTGATTGCTTCTTTCAATTTAGCTATGTGCCCAGGAGCACTAGACGGATTTTTACGTAAATGCTCTTTTATATATTCTGTGTAATCATTTGGAACAGGACAACTATAGTAAATAATATCGGACAGCGAACACCTTTTAATCTGTTCAATTTCTTGCAACAATAAGTTTAAGCTCTGATGTCTCCAGTCTAAGTCCCATTGACCTTTTTTAAAGTTTTCATATTCTTTAAGAACATCTGGAATCAAACTAGCCAGCGTAAGACCACCACTGAATTTTGCTGATAATTTGAAGACTTCTTTTAGTGCTTTAATTATTAATAAACCGGTTCCAGTACGTTCATCTATTGAACTTTTTTCTTCGTTGTTTGACATTATTCTTTCTCCTTATAATGCATAATTTTAATCTAAGTATAATGATTCCGGATTAAATTTGTCAACCCTGATTCAGAGTTGAATAGATTATCGTTATGTTGTATATTATTATCTAAAGGAGTCAAATAATGAAACGCAGTATCACGTTATTCTTGTTATTCAGCATAGCTGTTATTTTGTATGCTAAAGAACATAATGATCAGATATTTTCTTTAAAACAGTACAATTTGAAATGGGGGATGACACTTCAAGAAGTATCTAAAATAAAATACCCGAATTTGCAATGCACTGATTTATATTGCTATATTTCGGATTTTCAGTTTTTGAGTGATAAATATTTTTGCAGCTTATATTTCGAAGAAAATAAACTGACGTACATTGATATTACGATAGAGGCTGATTTGACTACAAAAAAGAAAGGTATAGCTTTATTGAATGAATATACTGATAAGATTAATAAAATTTATGGAAAAAATCGAAGTTGGAAAAGGGCAAACAAACTACCTGAAAAGAATAAAAAAGGGGAAAATATATTGTATTATGATATAGCGAGTGATTGGACGAGACCTGACGGCATAGTTCACCTTGTATTGACGGGAATGGATGATTCTTGCGATTTAAAGATTATTTATGCTTCATGGAAAAACTTACAAAACATGCAAAAGGAAAAAACCCCGAAGGTCGAATATGAAATTGATTATACCGGCGTGAAGTGATATTCATTTTAGTGCGTTCCCGGATTATGGTACATTCTGAGTGTTTGATTATTTCTTCTAAGCGTTTAATATACAAATCGAAAAGAATCAGCCTCTCCGGCGAACCCGCCCTGTATGCCGGACATAAGGCCGAGGCCGTTGACTTTATCTCCTTCAAAGGCCTTAAAAATACCTGCCACTCCTTCCGTCAGAGTCCCCGCCGAACCAATGGCTTTCCCGATGTTTTCATCAACATTCATAAATGCCCCGCCGATCTGGCCTGCATACCTGGCAACATCAGATAAAGTATGGCTGAAGGTATAAGCGTTCCGGCTCATTTTTTCGGTATCCGATGCCATCTTCGGCCTGGACCCGCCCTCCATCTACCGCCGCAGCCGCGATTTTATAAGAACGACGCGCCGCAAGCGTCGCGCGAAACCGGCGGATTCAAGAGGCAGCCTACATATCGTCCACGGTGAATAACAAAATGGATTCAGGAAATGATTCTGCACAGTCTTTGTCTTCAACGGGATACTTGGTGCATATTATTATTTGAGCCGGTAACCTATTTTGCCGCCATTTCTATCCGGATTTCAAAAAGCGCCATCATTGCCCTTGAAAACCGGTTTTCACTATTTTTTAACAAACAATTCATAACCGCCTATTGTAATGTCAATATATTCCCTTTATAATCCCATCAAGGGGAAGAGGATTTTCTAATCGTGTTTAATATGCAGCGACAGGAGAGTGTATGTATAATACAGAAAAATTTAAAATAGTTTTTCCGGACTATTGCTGTAAATGTTTAAAACCATCACCTGACAAAAAACTTTATATAATGGGTGGGAGAGGGGATTATCATCAAAATGTTAGTTGGACAACAAAAGTCCCTTTATGCAAAAATTGCTATGATCCTTATAAAGTTAAAGTCAAGTCTCTTCTTATCTTTACTCTTTCCCTTGTTGTATTGATGGCTAGTCCATATTTGATATTTAAATATTTTTTGCCAAATACAGAAGAATCCTATCTGGCTCCAATTTATATCATACTGATCGGAGATGAGACAAATAGAGGGCAAAGTTGAGACAAATAGGCATGAGAAAAAAGCAAAAAGGGCGGGTTTTGAGGGATATTTTACGCGCAAAACAGCGAAAAATCACGCCATATTCAGCAGGATTTCCAATAAAATAAGTATTTTTATTGACAGAAAACACCCAAAAACCGCCCCGATTCCCCGGATTATTCCACTTCGCGAGAAAGGATAATTTACACAAGAAAAACCGCCCCGATTTTCCCGCCGGATTTTCTATGATCATTTAACAGAAACACAAATTACTTTTTCTGCGCTTTTTCGATTTCCTCCTGGGCGATTTTGCGGAACTTGAAGGGGTCGGCGATAAACGGGATTACATTATTAGTGCCGCCGGAGCCGGTTATCCGAATAGAACCAAAAGCGAAGATTTTTCCTAAAACATTCTGATCCACAGAGATCGCCTCGGCCTTGGATAATAGTAATTCTATTGTTTTCGTCGAGATGATGCCGCGCTTGGAAATTATACGCTTTGTGGTGACGGCGAATTCCGCGGTTTTAAGAAAAAGATACATATATAACTCACTAACCACCCCGCAAGCGATAACGAAATATCCCGCGATTTTTAAACTATCAGATGCTTCTTCCCCCTCCATGATGATTCCGATATAGAGAAGAAGGAGCCCAACAAAAACCACAAGAAAAGCATTGGCATACATAATCCAATGCAATCTTGCTTCATAGATGACCTTCTCGCCAGTGCTTAAATTTTGATCTACATACTTACCCATAATTACCCTCCCTCCATTTTGGTTAACAAATAAGCGCGGACTTGCAATGTTTGCATTTCTTTGCCTCTGATTTAATGATCTCTGCGCAGAACGGGCATTTTCTCTCTCCCTCTTTTATTATCTCGCGTTTTGTCAATATGTATTTTTTCAGTTTTTCTGCGGCAATATTTGCAAGACTTCTACTCGCCATTCCAGAATATTTAAAGAGTGCATTTTCTTGCATCCCCTTTTCATTTTGCCAGTCTATTAGGATGAAATATTCTTCGGCGGTGGTTTTCTTTTTCGCAGCGAGCGAAAAGATTCCAAGTGTAAGCATACGGGTGGCTGTAATACGACTCTGAATTTGTGAATGGTCTTCGACATAAATTGCATTAATCCGATCGCGCGGAATCCGCCCGAATTCGACCGCCTGTTGTGTAAAAAAGAGAAGATCGCGTTCTGTAACCATACACTCAGTTAGCCCCGAACCACCAGAACCCAGTCCCGATATATAATGTCCAATATCAAAATGATCCAAGGCGTTAATTTCTCTTCTTTTTTGTTTTCGCATTACATAACCAGCCAGAATAAAAAGGATCACAAAAACGATTATAAAAATCAGCCACCCCATAAATCCCATCATTCCTCCTTCTTTGTTTTTATGCGGTTTAATTTATGATATAGGGCGATGATCTGTTCATCTTTCAAGTCCAATGAGCTATCCACATTATAATATTTTTTCAAGAAAGCACGATATTCTTCTTCGGTCCATTTCAATTCGTTTTTGTAAATCACATGAATATTTTGGATATATTTCTTAATGAAGCTTGTTTTGTTTCTACTATGCAATCCCTTACTGTTAATTATACCAAGCTTCTTCTGGAAGTATCTAACGGCTTCCGGATAAAATATTTCCGGCAATTCTCTGTATGATGGAACCCTAAATTTTTTATAAAAAGCATTCCAGATTCCCTTCCAATGAGGTCGTGGATAATAGTGTGCAAGTTCGCCGGCAGCTACTATTTTATTCACATAATCCTTTAGCTCTACTGCTTGCGCTGGTGTTATTGATCCTTCGGGCAATGAATGTACTATCCGGTTTATTTTTTTCTCATACCTATCACCTATTTGGACATTAGATTGATTAAGTGGGCCGGAAAAGGCGACGACGTTTCCCCCGGATATATTACTTTGTTTTATGGATGACTTTGATTTTTTTTCTTCTTTTGCAAGCAACCAATTCAGATCAATCTCATAAATATCAGCCAATCCCTTCAGTAATGCACTGGAAGGGTCCATTTTGCCGTTTTCGACATTTGAATAATAGCCTTGCGAGATATTCAAGGAATCAGCAAATTCCTTCTGATTTTTACCTTTACTCAGGCGGATTTTACGAATTTTTTTGCCGATGGAAGGATCAGGCTTCATTTTATCACCTTTTATCTCAAATAAAATACTTTTTTGTGATTATTCCTTGCATTTATCTCAATCGAGATATATATTATGGAATAGGGAAACAAATTTTAACGTGGGGGAATTCCAATGGACACCGATTTTCGGAAAAACAATCAAGCGATAAAGGCGACGGAGACGCTTTTCCATACGACCCTCCTTATAGAGAAAAACAAAAAACTGGACAGGCTCTCTCTGAGTTTGTCCGCCTCGGGGAGGCTGTTCAATTCCCCCCTGAACGCCTCCCTTTTTATTAAAACAGTCACCACCGCAGGACCGCAACGGGGAATAGTACCGCCCCAAAGCAACCCTGCTCGAACGGCGCGCCCCGGTTTCACTACCCCAAAGGGGCGCGTCAATTATATTATAAGGCTTTTTCTCTCAAAAACCACTTCCGTAATCAATGAAGTCTGGAATGCGGCGCGAGAAGCCGCTTCCATTTTCGCGGGGGATTTGGAATATGCCATTAAAACAAGAACTTTATGAGACCCTTCGGCGTTCGCCGCTGAAAGTCAGCGCCATTGCCGACAAGATGGGCGCCGGGGAGAGCCACCTTTATAAATCCACGACGCCTGACAGCGGGGTCAATTTTCCTCTCGAATGGCTGATCCCATTGATGAACATAACAAAAGATTACCGCGTTCTGGAATATATCAACAGCCTTTGCGGTTTCGCCGCTTACAAGATACCGACCGGCGGACTCAAGAAGGGATTGGTCAGCGTCGCGGAGCTCCAGAAGCTGCTCGGCGAACTGCAAACGCGGCTTTATTATTTCTACGACCATCTGAACGACGCCGAGAAACAGGCGATAGACGTCCAGCCGATAATCAAGCTCATAAAAGACGCGATCAAGGCATTAGCCGCGCAGAAGGCGAACGTAGAGAAATACGCCTACGGACAGACGGACCTGTTCGACGACGGAGGCGGGGAATGAGCGAAATCAGGATAACCCTCACGGAGCTGCAGAATCCCCGGAAGCCGGGACCGAAGCCGGGAGACAAGAATTATCACCCGGCGGCAGACAGCAAGGCCAACAGGTGCCCCGCGTGGTATTGCGACAGATACGTGCCAGCCGACGGCGGGGGATACAGATTCGTTGACGACAGGCTCGTGCGGTTATGCGACGAGTGCCTTTTAAAATATGACCAAAAACAGGATGGCAGATGATTGAAATAAAAGAGAACGAATTAATCGTCTGCTCGGATCTAGATTGCAATAATCAAATAAAAAAACGTGACGATTTATATTTCGTCCAAGACAAGACCAAGGGTTACGGGCGCGGGATATGCGCGGATTGCTGGATGAAGCAAATGCGCGCCTTGGAGCATAAATTCGAAGCTAAAAAAACAGGAGGGAAAGAAATGTGCGCACCAGCAACAATAAAAGAACCGGTCTGCGAAGAGCCGGGATGCGGCCTGCCGATCGCGGCTGATTCGGTATTCTATTTAGTGCCCGATGCTAATGGAATCGGTCAGGTGATCTGCGCGAACTGCCGGATGAAGATGATGGCTTTTCTGGAAGATGAATTCAGCCGGAAACGGAAGGCGCGGGACGAAGCGGAAAAGAAACTTCATGAATGCGTGGCAGCCCTCTCGCGCGTGACCTGCGCGCAGAAGGGGACGGCGTAATGACAAAATTAAGGCGGCTGATACGGAGGGCCGGGTTCTTTCTCACCATGACCGCTCTTTGCAGCTCTCCGTTTGCCGCCCTTTATTTTGCCGAGCGGGGCTGCCGGAATCTGCAACGCCGGTTGGACGTCTGCGAGGCGAAGCTATTGGACCAGAAGATGACCGGCGGGATCGCCGGATACAAGATCAATAAGATATCCAAACGGTTGGACGCCTTTTCGTATTCCTATTCGCCGGCACTCGAGGCGATGATCGGGATATTCCTCGCGGATAACGCGATACGCAAGCAGCGGTTCTTCGAGACTGCGGAACTCTACGCAGCCATTTTTCCTGACAACCCTTTCGATGTGACCAAGGCATGGCGGTACCTGACGCGCGAGGGAATCTTGAAGGAGGTGAAGAGATGAAATATGAAAAAATAGCCAACGGGAGAAAAACGTCGATTATCAAAGGCGCAGCGGCATTCAAAATATCAGATATCAAACAATGCGGCAATCCATTTTGCAAGGAGAAAGTTAAATATATTATCTACCGGACGGAAAGATATACCTCCGGGGATACGCCGGAATTGAAACCGGAGCACATGTTTTCCTGCGGGAAACATCTGAACAAAGTTCTCGAAGGAAGGGAGAACGCATGGTACTTGAACCAGATTTCTCTTTGCGGATTAGAGATGCTCTGCGTGGAGAATGAACGATGATTTTACAGAAAAACAGGAGGGAATAATAATGGTTGAAAAAACAGATAATAAGGGAACGGGGAATTACGACAGGGAAAAACTTATTGAAGAGATCAAACCCCTGATTACAAAATGCGCTTTGAGCAGAAAATTTGTGCAAGAAAATCTGAATAAACTGAAGAAGATTTACGAGGTAGATAAAGACCCTGAAATCATGGAAACAATAGAAGACACCGAGGATTGGCTAAAGATGACCGAAGGAACTCCGGAAATGGAAGATTTCCATGCCGGCAAAGAATCTCTCGGCGGAAATTAGGAGGAAAACATGAAAAAAGGAACGGAGCAAGTTATTGAAAACCTTAGCCTTGCCAACCAGCCTGAGGCTATAGAGACACTTAAAAATAAAATCAGCATCGAACACGAGACAACGAAAATACTCAACGGCGAATCTTACGATCCCCTTCGAAACGAAGAAGAAATAAATTTTTTCCAGACACAGCATGTGATGAGCGGGATGGAGATAGGGAAAAGGATTTACCTTGCAAAACTTAACGAAGAGCATGGCAATTTCTATAAAATGCTGGAAAGGAGAAATATTCTTCCTCGCCAGGCCCAGCGATATATGGCCATTTACCTGAAGTTTTCAAATGCGTCATTGATGACGCATTTGGGGACCACAAAGATGATCGCCGCCCTAAGCATACCGGACGAAGAAATAGAAAAACTTGAAGATGAAGGTTATTTGATAGGCATTCCAAAAGATCAGTTAAGGATTTTATCGGTAAGGGAATTCCAGGCCGAGATCAAGAAATGGAAGAAGCGCACGGAGAACGTCGAGAAACAAAACACCGAGAAAGACGAGAAGATCGCGAAGCTTGAGAAGCAGCTCGCGGATATCTTTAATCCTTATACCGATGACCTTGAAAAAGAGGTGGAGAAGAAATGCCACGACCTGTTTCTGCAGGTGAAGGCAAAGCTGCTCTACGTGCGCAACATCGCGGACCAGATTTACGAACACCCCGAACTCTTCACGGAAGCCAGCCGGATGCAGGTGGTCGGTTTCACCGATCTGATCCTGCACGTCGCCGCGGAATTCAGGGAAGACATTTACAAACACGCTCTGAGCGAGGTCGGGGAAGGAATCCCATGCGTCGAGCGCCTGCGTTGCACGCCGATACAAGGGAACTGGAATCCGGACCTGGTTCCGGAGGCTCACGATATCGAGCCTGCGCCGGACAAACCGTTTACGAACAAGGAAAATTGAGGAAGCCGAAATGCCGCGGGTATCTGAAGAAACAGCGTTAAATTTCGCCAGGGATTATGCGCAGAAAGAACATGGCGGGAGAAGGTCTTTCGCCGAGAAATGGGCAAACGACAAGAAGATATCCGCGGCCACGGCCTACCGAATCCTGAAGACGCAGGGCGTTCTCGCGAAGAAGAAGAAGCGCGCCGGAGCGGGCGCGCGCATGCTCAACCGCGAGCAGATAGAGAATATCGCCTCGATCAAGGAATCCTCCCGCCGGAGGACGGGGACGGTTACGATGCCGGCGGAAGTGGCGCTGGAGATCGCCGGGCTGAACGGGCAGGAAGCGAACATTTCATCGGCCTACCTCTCACGGCTTTTGCGGGAGAACAAGATGGACAGCCGGACGCTCGGCAAAGCGAATCCGACAGGCAAGGTTTCATCCATGCCGCTGGAACGCAGGAGCGGCTATCCGCTGGAATGGCTGATGGCCGACGTCTCGGTCTGTTTGCAATACCGGTTCGGCAAGAAGGGGGATCTCACCTTCGAGCCGATGAACCGCTATTACGGCAAGGATTTGAAAAATTATGCAGGCAAGAAGCGGGCACTGTTCCGATACGCGGCGGTGGATCATTTCACCAGGAATTTATTCATACATTATTATTACGCGGCAGGGGAAAACGCGGACGACTGGGTTGATTTTCTCCTGCGCTGCTTTTTCAAGAAATCATCAGCGGACCAGTTCCCGTTCATGGGGGTTCCGCAAAATATATATTCCGACAAAGGCTCCGGGCTGAACAATGCAACCGCAAAGGGATTTCTGGAAGCCCTCGAGGTAAATTACGCGACACACATGCCGGGCAACCCACGCGGCAAGGGGGCCGTCGAGGTGGGACACCGGCTATGGCAGAACTATTTCGAGAGCAGGCTTGCAATCGAACCGGCTAAATCCCTCGAAGACCTGAACCGCCGGAAGGATATCCTGATCGCGGAATTCAACGCGGTGAAGGTCCACCGGACTTCCGGGCGGACGCGGTTCGAGATGTGGACGGACGGAATCGCCCTGATCCCCGAAGGCAAATTCCGCGTCCTGCCGGAGAACAAGATGGATTTGATCCGCGCGCTCGCGCACAGGAAGCCGGAGGATCGCAAGGTCAACGGCCTCGGAATGATCTCTTACGACGGGCGGGAATACCGGGTCGGCGAGGCATCGTTGAAAAACGAAACGGTTGATTGTTACCCGTCGCCCTACCACCAGGACGACGTCCTTATTGTCCTCTGGCAGAACGAGAAATACGAAGCGGCGAGAATCGAGCGGGATGAATTCGGCTTCGCCTCGGACGCGGTCCCGTTCGGCGAATGGAAGCGGGCGAAGGACGCGGCGGCGGACAGGAATTTGAAGACATTGAACGCGATAGACCATACCGGCATGAGGGCTTTCCCCGATATGCCAAGCGAGATACAGAAGATAACCGCGATCTCGGCGAGGCTGCCGAAGCAGGAAATAACCTTACCGAACGAGACGACATACGTTTCCGAGACGGCGGCGCGGGAATATTTACGCCGCGAGATCGGGCCAAAGAATTTCAAGATTTTTATAGTCGAGATAGACGCGATGGTCAAGCGCGGGATAAAGCGCGAAGACCTCGAAGCGAAGAAGATGTCTTTCCTCCGAAGGGCGGGGGAAAAACAGGCATAAATCCGGACGGCTGGAAAGCCGCTCACCTTTAAGAAAGGAGGATTCCGGATGAGCAAGATAATCGAGAAGTTAGGCAAGAAATACAGGCACAGGCGGATACGGCGCATGGCATTCGCGAAATTCAAGCCGATGCTCGAACGCTGGGGCTTGGGTGACGGCTCGGAATGCGGCGAGCAGGGCGAAGGGGCACTGGATACGCAGGAACTGAACGAACGGGAACGGATGCGCCGAAAACTCAAGAAAACTCAATTGGAACAATGCGCCGAAGCCAAACGGGAGATGCGCCTGCGCCGCATACAGAGACGGGAGGGGAGATGGCCGCAATCCCTCTGAAGAAAACCTTAGACGACTGGCGCAAGATTTCCGGATATTCGCAGGCGGGGATCGCCCGGGAACTGAACCTGAACCAGGGGACTTTCAGCCAGATACTTAATTACGGCCGGTATCCGAAAAAAATATCAATCCTGCATTTCCAGGAATTCATTCTGAAGAAACTCACCGATCTCGGCGTTCCGGTTGCGGAGCCGCCGGAGCGGAATTTTCAGGAGAAGGAAACCGACGGCAAACCGCGCTGGCCGCTCGCGAAATGGCTCTGCTATGACGCGAAGATATCACAGGGGCGGCTCTCCGCTGAATGCGGGATCTCGCAGCCGGCGGTCGCTCAATACCTGCGCGGATGGCTGCCGGAAAACCGCCAGTCCATGTCATACGAAAAATTCCAGCAGGTGATTATCCTGCTGCTGGGCCAATATTACAGCGCGCCGGTTCTGGACGATCTCTGGAAACCGATGGCCGCGGATGAATTCAAAATATTCAGACAAAAAACAAGAGAAAAAGAGGTTAACAGAATGCTTACACAGGAAGCACTCAGGCACTATAAATTTAACCGCAATCCGTTTGCGGTGGACGAATCTTTGAAAACCGAAGAGATGTTTTTCGGGGAAAAGCACAGGGAAATACTCGACCGGCTGCTGCAGGCGGCGCAGGGACGCAAGTTCTTCATCCTGTCCGGCGAGACCGGGGCGGGAAAAACCTTGCTTCAGAAGAAAGCCAGGAATCTTCTTTGGCGGATACCGCTCGAGGACAAAGACAGGGTTTTCAGCCTGGAAGAACTCGAAGAACTGCCCCGGATTTCCGCGGACAAGAGGGCATACCTGATCGTCGAACCGGAGAACATAATGGCGCAATCGGCCGCAGCGAACAATTTCCTGAACCTGCTTCTGCTGGAATTAGGCGTCGGGAACCTGCGCCAGGACGGACTTGAAAAAGCCATGATCCTGAAAAAAGCCCTCTCGAGCAAAAAACAGGCCGTAATCCTCTGGATCGACGAAGGCAACCAGATGAATCCGGGGACGCTGCAATCCCTCAAAGCCTTTTTCGAACTGGAAGACCGGGAGACGGACAAGCGGCTGCTTACGGTGATCGTCGCCGGCCAGCCGGTGGGGCTGGAAGATAAAATCCAATTCCTGCCGACACTCCAGGAGGTGGGTTTACGGGCGACGCAGGATTGCCTGAAGCCGCTCGAAAAGACCGACGCGGAGAATTTCATCGCAAGCAGGCTGGCGCTCGTCGGCCGGAAACCGAACGATATATTCACCGACGAAGCTTTGAGCGCCATCCTCGATATGGCGGACCGCTACGGCGGACGCACGCCGGCGAGGATAAACCGCATCGCGACAGCCGCCCTGCTCTGGAAATATACCTATAACCCGAACGCTTCAGTCGTCGGGCTTCACGAGGTGCTGGCATGATTGAACGAATACATGATCTTTTAGCTGAAGAGGAAGCAAGACAAAGGAAAATAATCGACCTGGCGGTCGGGCATAGATATGGAATCCAGACGATAGCGCGGAGGACGGGAGTCCTGCCGGGAACGGTCTCGACCGTTCTAAAGAAAAACAAAATCGAATTCCACCCGACACTCAAGGAGTGGCGGGTCAGGAAATAACAGGAGGGAAAGATGTGTACTGCAACGCTGAGTAAGGACGTCAAGAAAATCTTTAAGGATGAACAGGCAATCAGGGGAAGCTGCCCTTGTTGCGCGAACGATGAATCTTTTTCCATCGCATATTCGGAAAAAATCTTCAGGGAGCACTGCGAAATTGTGTACTGGACCCTGATTCATTGCGAGACATTACTGCCGATTTTCGAAGAAGATAAAACAAAAATCCGAGAAATCAACAAAAAATTTGATGAAATAATCGGATATATGAGCGATTTATCAATTAAAAAAACGAAAGGAGATTGAAATTTATGAAAGAAAAAGACATCGAGGAAAAATTAAAACGCATGGCTGAGCTGTTGAAACATTTCAAGCCGATTCAAGCTGAGATTGACATGGAGAAGAAGGAATACGCCGATCTTGAGACTGAGCTTATTGGTTTAGCTAAAAATGAAAAATGGCCGGATTCGAGAGCATTCACAAATGGACAGATCAAAATCAATCCCGGCAAAGGCGCTCTTGCGGTTCTTACGGATGCGGAACATGCCGAGCATTCCTTCGATAAGGCCGCGATCATCGCCAGGGATAAACGGTGGACTCGTTTCTATAAACCGGTCTATAAATTGATCAAAAACAGAGTCAAGGAGGAAGCCAAGCCGGAAGAGCTGAAAGTTCTCGGTCTTGAAATCGTGAAGGATGATTCGATCAGCGTGGAGGTATTCTAACAATGTTCGCCGACCAGACCAGCCCGGGACAGACCAGCCTGGACCGGAATCAGCCGGAACAGACGACCCTTGCGCTGCAATCCTGGGGCGCGATTGAGAATGCTCTGTGGGATTATCTGAAAACGCACGCGCGCGGGCGCGGTGCCGCGACCAGCCGCAAAGAATTAGCTTCCGCGTTCGGGCTGGACGTCCGGGTCGTCTCGGCGAAGATAAAAGACCTGATCGAGATTCACGGGAAGCTGATCGGGACGGACAGCGCGGGGGTCTGGATACCGGGAGATGACGAAGAGGCGGCGGCCGCGGCGGAGAATATCCGCCACCGGTTTCTATCTTTGGCAAAACGTTATTGCGCGATCAAGAATATGCGCGAGGACGAATTCAGCGCGCAGATTCCGCTATGGCTGAAAGAACAGGAGGGACATCGTGATTAACTATACGACGGAGCAGCAGGACAGGATCATGAAAGCGCTCTTCGGGCTGTCGTGCCTGATGGATTTCTATATGCCAAAGGCAAAGGTCTTATCGCAAGGCCAGATTCGCGGCCTGACAACGCATCTATGGAAAATCTACGCCGCGGCATCTGACCTGATGCCGGAGGAATCCGTCGTCTCCATTTGCCAGCCGACGGTGCGGAAATTCCGCGAATACTGCGAGATGAACCGGCGGCAGTTCTGGGCGATCTCCTTTCCGGGAACGAGGGAAGCGAGAAAGGCGCTGGGATTATGACCACCGCAAGGATAGAAAAGAATCGCGGGCAGTGGCCCGCTCCCACAGCGCAGAAGAAGGCATACATGAAGCCGGTCGCGGAATGGCAGCGGAAACGGTTCTTTCTGCTTTTGAAGCTGGCCGGTTATGATGTGCGGCACCAGAAAGACCAGGCCTACGCCGATCTCAAGATCACCAGCACGAAGAAGATTTCTTTTTTCGAGATGAATAGGATTCTGGCCGTATTGCAAAAAACGGCGGACAAGATGCAAGGCACAAACCCGGCTGCGAACGCGCCGGAACGAAAGAACTATGCGAGCGCGGATGAACGTTTCGAGGACTGGCGGCGTTTGTTCTTTCCGGAGAATATTCTTGAGTTTGGCTCCAGCCGGGGAGACCGCGTTATCTCAAAAAAACAGCAGGATTTCATTCTGCGGCACGCGATTCTGATATTCAAACAGCCGGATAATTTCCGCAGTTGGCTAACGAACTGGACCGGAGTGGAAATCATAACCACACGCAAAATCGCAACCTCCGCCTGCCGGGGGCTGAACGCGATGGCGGAACGCGACGGACTCGACCCCGCCCCGCCGGCAGGATCGAGAAACCGTCCGGACTGGGAACAGAGGCAGCAGATAAAGAATATAAACAAACAGGAGGGATGAAAATGGCAAAATTCGAAGCGAATATCATAATTATAGGAAGAAAAAAAGTTGTTTGCGAAGCTGAAAATGCTAATGCCGCAAATGAAATATTTATGAAAATGGCCACTGAATATGATGATCTACTGCCCGGTAATCCGGATATTGATGATTTTGAATTTGAACCCGTGGAACATGCAGATACACAAGAGGTGCCGGAATGATCATCATCGTTAAATCCCATTGGACGGTCAATGCAGGGAAGCTGGCGCTGGCGATCCTTGCCGCCGCCGTGATCTTCACCGCCCTGGCGGGGAGGTGGCCGGCCAGCCGGTTTTTGTGATTGCGACAATGGGAATAATTTTTAAAACAGGAATTGAGCCAATTTCAATAATGCCGGAGGTAAAGAAATGACAGACGAACAATTCAAGAAACTGATTGAGCGGTTCAATGAAGCGGAGATGGAACTCCAGGGGACTAAAGGCGCCGAATACCGCAATTCGGATGACGTCCTCGCGAACTTCAAACGCCTCGGCGTGGCGCTCAAAATCCATCCGGCTGTCGTCTGTATGATATACCTCCAGAAACACATGGATTCGATTATAACTTTCACTGCTAACGGGATGGATGAATCGAAACTGGCGGAGCCGATTGACGGACGGATTCAGGACGCGCGGAATTACCTGATGCTCCTCGCGGGGATATTCGAGGAGGCAAGAAACCGGTTCGCTCTTGACCAAGCAAGTATCCGCGGAAAGGGGTGATCTATGTTTAAGAAGAAATGCCCCAAACGCCCCTGCCCGTCTCATTTGGAAATTAGCAAGTTTAATGGCCGGTTATTTCGCGTAACTTGTGATCTCTGTGAAAGTACTGAAGAGATAAATCTCTTCGCCTGGCTGAAATACAAGATTGATCAATTCTTATCGAGGAGGAAGCCTCTATGAAATGCCCGGACTGCGAATCTGGCGTTTATTGCGATATATGCCACGGTTCAAGGAAGATTCCCTTTTATTATTGGCTGGCTTATAAAGCCTATAATTTCTCTATTAAAAATTTCAAAAACAAAATGAGATTGAAAATCCATCACCTGATCGAATGGCTAAAGGATAATTCATGAGCGAGAAAGCAAGATATCGTAATATATATCTCCGCGCGCTGGATGCCTGGGGCAAGGAAGCGCAAGTTATGATGGCTATTGAGGAAATGGCCGAACTGACGAAAGAACTTGTAAAGGATTTCCGCGGTAAAGCTTCGACCGATCATATCTGCCAGGAGATCGCCGATGCCTATATCATGCTCAATCAGCTCTCGGAATATTACGGCAAAGACAGAGTCAGGATATGGATCAGGCATAAGATAGTAAGACTCGATGAATTATTGAAGGAATCTGAAAAATGATTATTTATACGATTCATATTCATTGGGTGATCATCGGCGGTTTTTCCGGGAATGAAAAAACATCCGCGGAAATAAAAGAATCGGCTGAAGATATCTCCGAATTTATGAACGCGAGGGGTATTCCGGTTTCCCAAAAGGATAATCTCGGCCTGGAAAATCCGCTCAAGCAATTCCCTGCAGGACTGAATCTATGAAAAGGCAAAAGGCGGCTGGCCGCCCAAGGGGGCTGAAGATTGGATGAACGGCGAACTCACATTGATCTTTTCAGCGGGATCGGGGGCTTTGCCCTCGCCGCGAAGTGGAACGGGCTTGAAACCGTCTGCTTCTGCGAGATCGATCCCGAATGCCGGACCTTCCTCGAACGGACATGGCCCGGGATCCCCGTCCACGAAGACGTCAAAATCTTCCCCGCTTCCGATTACCGCGGGGCTTTCCTGCTCACCGCCGGAGTCCCCTGCCAGCCTGTTTCCTGCGCCGGCAAAAGACGAGGAGCGGAAGATGACCGCTGGCTCTGGCCGGAGGCTATACGAATCGTTTCCGAAGCCTGGCCGTATTGGGTCATTTTTGAAAATCCTCCTGGAATCCGAACGCTGGGCCTCGACGGAATTCTCTCTGAAATGGAAACCCTCGGCTACGCCCCGGTCGTCCTCGATATACCGGCTTGCGCGGTCGGGTCCACGCAAGAAAGGCGGAGAATATATCTTGTGGCCAACTCCGACGGCAACAGATATTCACGGCGCAAAATGCGGAAAAACCTATTTGAAGAAAAGAAATCATCGGGGAATCCGATTGAATCATTTTTGTTTCCTGATTGGCCGCCTGGACCTTTCGCACAGCGCGGAATTCCGGAGATGCCTGATGGGGTATCCGAAAAACTACTTCCGCTTGTGGCCGCGCTCGGCAACGCAATCGTCCCGCAGGTCGCCGCGGAGATCATCCGGGCAATTATCATCTCCGAGGAAGGGCTGAGGAATGAAGACTAAGGAAAGGCGGCTGGCCGCATGACGCGCGAGGAATATATAAAAGAAGTCAAGGCGGCGTATTTGGACGCGCGGGACAGCGTTTTCAGATATGACCCGGTGCGGCGGCGGCCGCTGAAGACCGATATGGATGCGATCTCGAAGGCGGCGGATATGAAAATCCCCTGCGGGTTGATCCTGAAAGTCATAAAAGAGGAAGCGCCCAAATATAAGGCCCGCTATCCGGCGCAGAAGGTCATCCCGGCGTTCGCTTACTTCCTCGCGATCGCCGAGGCGCAGAACCGAAAAGCCCCGCTCGATCCGGCGGGCATCCGAAAAGACAAAAAGACTCTTGATGATGAATTTATCGCCATATTAAAAACGAATATCGAACTTCTGCGCGGGGTTTTCACCGTGCCGCAGGAAGGCCGCTTTGCGCTGAACGAGGCGGCGTCCGCGCTGGAAGGTTTTATAATGGAGGCTGACAGGCGGCGGGCCGCCGGCGCCAAGTGGGTGGAATGGCTTTATGAGCTGGTTGTCGAACAGGAGCAGGACTTCCACCGAGCCGCGCGCGAAGGGATTGAATCCTGCGTTGACAAGATCATCTGGCTCCGCCACGCGGCGGACGCGAGGATGCGCCTCGAAAGACGCAACGGCGAGATAACCTTCTGGGAGGTCACCTCCGAGGCGTTCCGCTTCCTCGGAATCCCGGTGAACTGGACGGAGGCGCAGAAATGATCTGCGGCAGGCCAACCTGCGGAGGAAAACTCCGGATATATGAAACCTTAGAAATTCCGCTTCCGAACCTGCGCCACCATCGCGCCGTTTGCCAGAAGTGCGGCAAAAAATGGCTGCTTGAAACGAAGATCCGCCGCGAAGTTAGAAGGTCCAAAAAAGCAAAACCCTAATATTAGGGTGTTATTTTTCCTCCCCCCTGTTTTATGCGCAAATAAATCCCCATTATTAAAGCGTGAAGAGAAAATATATCAAACGATCATCACCGGAAAATCTTATGAATAAGTAATTATGCCCAAGTTAAACACGCTTTCCGACCGGTTCAGGGTGCTGTATGCCGCCGAGGGGCGGGACGTGCGGGAATGCTATGACGCATTGAAAGCGGAAGGTTTCGAACCCGGTTTATGGATGTCTTTCAAGGGCCGCTATTGCAAACTGCCGGACAAGAAGGAATTGGACGCGCAGCACCGGATTTCAAAGTCCATACGTGAGTCTATCGAGAATATCCAGCCCGCGATACTCGATATGGTTCTGACGGTTTTCCTGCGCCTGCGGCTGCAATACGAGGAGAAGAAAACCCTCTCCTTCGAAGATGTCCGCGATTTCGTGAAACTCGCTGGCGATATCCTTACCCTCTCGCCACAGCATCCGAAATATTCGACCACGCAGAAGAATATCAATCTCAACGCGAATACGGATCTGAGCGCCAATCTCTACGCGGAAATTTTCTATCGGGCGATCAGGAAGGTTCCGGAGGCGAGGAGGATTTTCGAGGATTCGCAAATCAATGAAAAATTTCTGACCGAAATACAGAAGATAACCGAGCAGGTCAGGAAGGGACAACTGCTCCTTGAATCCGCGCCGAAGGCGGCGCATATCGAGGCGAACGATGCGTAAGAAAAACCAGACCGAAGACCAGAAGTTTCTGGCCGATCTCTCGCCCGATATCTGGAAACGGCTGGAAGACATCGCCGAGCCGGAAAGAATCCCGAAATACGACGGGACTTTCGAAGGCAAGGATTACCGCGGGCACGGAGAGCATTTCATGGAATTCACAGAAGACCGTCTCTATGCCCCGGAGCGCGAGACGAACGAATACAAACCGTTCCGCTTCGCGAAATGGCAACTCCCGATCGTTGAGAAAGCGTTCAGCGTCGTCAAAGGCGCGCTGAAATATATTACGGTCATGTTCACATGGCCGAGACGCCATGGCAAGACGCAGATATTTTCTTATTACGATATTTACCGCTCAGCCAATTATAAGAATCAACGGATAAACATCGGGTCGAACTCGGCGACGCAATCCGAGGAGACGGCCTATTTTTGGGTGGTCACCACGCTGCTCAATTCGCCCGATTTCAAAAAACGGGTCGAGGCCGGATATATCCAGATCAACAAGGAACGGATACTCTTTCACGAGACCGGCTCGCGGATTTTGCGCGTCACCTCGAACGCCGCGAGCGCATACGGGCAGCGGATATCCGTCGCGCACCTGACCGAACTCCATGAAGCGAAGGACCGCAGCCTTTATGACGCCCTCGCCGGCAGCGTGGGCGACTCGAAGGACGGCGTGGTGCTGGCGGATTCCACCCTCGGAGCGGCTGACAATATTGTATGGGAGCTCGCCTGCCTCTTCGAGGACGGCGGGGATGACAGTCTTTACGTTTCCTATCTCTCTTACGACGATCTTTCGGATGCTCTTAAAAATTCGCCGGAATGGATAAGCCGGGCGTGGCTTCGGTCCCGCTCCGCTCAAAGCCTCCCCGGAGAATTCAGGAAATTCCATCTTAACAAGCCGGCCGGAAAATCCGACCCGATGTTCACCCGCGAGGAATGGCAGGCCTGTATCCTGCCGAATTGCCGGGCCCCTCTTTCGCCGGAATACGTCAAGAAAAACATCGCCCCGCGGATGCTGGGCGAACGGTTGATCTTCGGCGTGGGGCTGGACCGCGCGCAGAGCTATTCCAAGAATCCGGACAGGACGGTCCTGACGCTTACGGCGAAGGGATTCCTTAAAAACAAGTATTACAAAAAAACCGAGAAGACGATCACGGACGCTTACGGCGACGAGAAGGAAACCGAGGAGGACAACACCGAATACTGGGTTATCGACAGCGTGGAGATGCCGCGCGTGAACGATGCGGAGATAAAAAGACACTTAAGCTTGTGGCGCGCGAAATACCATCCGAGCGCGTATGCCTTCGAGCGGTACGAGACGGACGACCTCGCCCGAACATGCGAGCGCAACGGCCTGCCGGTGGAGGCGGTTTCCCCGAACGCCCTGACGCAAAGGGACGCCTTCGACATGGTTTACCGCGCGGTGGCGCAGGGGCGATGCTGGATACCGGATTCCCTCTGGCTGCTTATTTACGAGGGTTATTCTTTCACCGTGGATTACTCCGGCGTTCAGCCGCACTTCGGGCTTAAAAGCTCTATCAAGGCCACCGTCACGATAAACGGCGTAAAACAAAAGGTCTTCCTGAAGGACGACGCGATGAAAAGTTTCGCCTGGTCGGTCTGGGGCATGCGCGAGAAAGACGCCCCGCCCGCGAGATGGGCGGACCTACAAGCCGCGATGCCGCAGGGACGCGAAGAGAACGAAAGACTAATGAATTCTTATGAGATAAATTTTTAAATGCCTGGAATTATTTCAAATTTTTTCAATCGGAACGACACCGCGAAGAAAGCGGCGGCGGCGAAACCTATTACGAAAGAGTCCGGTTTCTCCGGAGAGACCTATCTGAATTATCCGGCCGAGGCTGAATACCTGCCGGAACTGCAGGGCGACCGGGGTATCGAGACATACGACAAGATGCGCCGTTCGGACGGCACGGTGAACGCCAGCCTGATGGCCGTGAAACTCCCTCTTCTGATGGCAAGTTGGCGCGTGGAACCGGCGAGCGAGAAGCGGGCCGACAGGAAGGTTGCGGAGTTTATCGAGCGGAATCTTTTTCATAATGCCAAAGACTGGCAGTTGACGCTGGAAGAAATCCTGACCGCGCTCGATTTCGGTTTCTCCGTCTTCGAGCCGGTCTTCGAACAGACCGAAGAAGGGATCACTCTTTCGAAGCTCGCCTTCCGGCCGCAACGGACGATCACGAAATGGGTCTGCGACGCGAACGGCGAATTGACCGGCATCGAGCAGACCGCGATGGTCGGCGGCGTGTCAAAAAAAATCACGATACCCATCGAACAGGCTGTTATTTTTTCCAACAAGAAAGAAGGCAAGAACTGGCAGGGGGTTTCGATCCTGCGCACGGCATACAAGGCCTGGTATTTCAAGACGCGTCTGGAAACGCTTGGGATGATCTCCGCGGACAGGTTCGCGCTCGGCATCCCGGTTATTACGCTACAGGAGGGTTTCTCGGAAGAAGACCTGAAGCGGGCAAAGGAGACGGGAGCGAATATGCGGGCGAACGAAAAAGCCTATGCCGTTCTTCCTCCGGGCGCGGACATGAAAATTTTGACCACCGCGAACGCGCGGGCGGATCTGATGCCGGACATCAATTATCACAAGCAGCAGATCAGCGAGAACGTCCTCTCCGGATTCCTGAACCTCGGGACCACCGGCACGGGGAGCTACGCCCTCGCAAGCGAACTCAAGGAATTCTTCCTGCTGTCTTTACGCTCGATCGCAAAGAACATCGAAGGGGTTCTGAATTCGTATCTCGTGCCGAAGCTGCTCGCCTGGAATTACGGCGACGGGATCGAACCGCCAATAATTAAAGCCGAAAAATTGACCAACATAAATATCCAGCAATGGGCGTCCGCAATGAAATTGCTCGCCGACGGCAAATTGATCCAGGCGGACGACGAGCTGGAGCAGTTCGTCCGCAACGTCGCCGGACTGCCGGAGATAGACCTTGCGGCGCGGGAACTGAAACGCGAAGAGGACGCGGCAAAAGAAGAAGCAAGGCAAAAACAGATTGAAGAAAACCTGAAGAACCAGCCGCAGAATCAAAACGATCAAAGCCCCGACGACCAGAACCCGGACGACGATCCGAAGGCGGCCGCAACGCACAGGCACAGACACGGCGCATCCGAGACAAGCGAATTCAATCCGCACCGTGAACTTACGGAATTCGAAAAAAAGGTTGATTTCAAGTTGATCGCCTCGCGGCTGGACAGCGACTCGGCTGGCGCCGGAAAGCTCGTGCTGATGGTCGAAGACACGATGAAGGGACAGATTCTCGATCAGATTTCCGGCCTCACGCCGGAAACGATCAGCTCTCTTGAACTTTCTGACCCGACGAACGAGGGACGGCTTCGCAAAAAAGCGCAAGAAATATATGCCTTCGGGCGCGAACAGGTAATGAAAGAAATCAAAGCAAAATCCTCCGCAGCCAGGGGAGCCGCGCGTAAGAATCCGGCGAAGCTCTTCTCGATAGATGACTGGGTCCGGCTCGCGGCGGTGAAGGTCGCAAATAGATTGAAGACCGCCACCGCAGAGGCGGCGGGGAGCATGTCATGGAACCGGCTCTCGGACGAAGAGAAGAAATCATTTCTCACCGAGCGGCTGGAATCCCTCTCGGACGACGTGATCGCCCTCGAAGGAACATCGCTAATCAATTCCGCTTTTTCATACGGAAGGTTCGACGAGGCGGCGCAACTCCTGGACGCCGGAGAGATAGAAGAGACCTGCACCGGCAGTTCTATTCTGGACGAGAACCTATGCGATGCGTGCAGGGACGACATAGACGGACAGGAATTCACGGTCGGCAGCGGCGAATATTACGACGCGATGCCGCCCTACAGAGATTGCGAAGGCGGGCGGAAATGCCGCTGCGTCTTCGTTTACCGCGGAACCGCCGCGGCTTGAACAGAGGCTTAAAAATGGACGGAAAAATAACAGAGGGGAAAGATACGGGGGCGGGGGCGATCTCGCCGCAGATACCGTTTCGAAACGTTTGTAAACGGATGTTCGGGGATGACCCGAACACCAGAAAAGCGATTTTTTTCTCAAACATCAAGGAATTTTCTTCCGAGAATAAAAGCGAGCATTTTTTGATTGCCCACGCCCTGCCGATAGGCGAATTCGTTCACCCCTGGTGGGGCGACTTCGCGCTCACATTCGAATCCCTCTCAAAGATGGCAGCGGCCGCCGAGCGGTGGCGCGCGAAGGGCGGATTGATAAATCTGAATTTCAACCATGACGACGCCCAGAATGCGGGCGAAATAATAAAACTGGAAATGCGGGAAAACGGCCTCTGGGTCACAGCCAAGCTGACGCCAAACGGCTACAAAAAAATGAAATCCGACGGCTACAAGCGCTTCAGCGCGGAATGGGCGCCGAATTTCAAGGACGAATTCGGAGAAAAATACGGCGACATGTTCTTCGGCGGCGCGCTGACGAACATACCCTATTTCTCCGTCAGCCTCGACGGGCTTTACCTTCTCGAAGACGAAGGTCTTCTCAAGGTCGCCTCGAGGGCAACACAACCACTATTAACGAAGGAGACGAAAAGAATGGACCCTGAAATATTGACGGCTTTGACCGGAGAGGAAAATCCGGAAAAGCAGAAAAAAACAATCGAGGCCTGGAAGGCGGACTCCGAGGCTCTCGTGAAGATGACGGCGGATGCGAAAAACAAGCCCGCCGAAGAGGAAGACAGCAAGAAAACGGCAGCTCTGACCGAGAAGGATAAGAAAATCGCCTCGCTTCAAACCGATCTGAACAAAACGAGCAAAGAGGTCGCGAAGATGCAGCGCGAGAAATTGATCGCGGAGGCATACCGCGCGGGGAAGCTAACCTTCGTTCAAAAAGAAGCTTACGCGAAAGAGGCGGAAAAGAAAAACGAAAACGAACCTGAGAAGATTTTCGCCAAGCCTTTCCAGACGAACGAAGACCTGAAAATCTTCCTTGCGACGGCGCCGAAGGTTATCCCTGACCCTCTGGGAACGGAAACGGATATCGAGGACGAGACCAGCGAAGCCGATCTTCAGAAGGCTTCTGCTGCGGGGATAGATCCCGAAAGCGTGAAGGAAGACCGGAAAATCAAGGCTTACATGGCTGAGCACAAAATGACGGACTACGGCGCGGCTCAGATCGCCGTTGCGAAGGAGAAAAAGGCAAATGGCTAAAAAATTCGAAGAATTCACGACAATTATCTCCGTAACAGCAGGAGAAGAAGTAACAAAGAATTGTTTCGGACAGATTGCCGCCACCGGCAACCCGCCCGTAGCGATTCTGGCCGATGACGGAGAGGGGATGGGAATCTTCCTCGATGACGGCGAAGAAGGGGACGATGTCCGCTTCCTCGTCGGCGGAATGGGAACCGCGATTCGCGGCGGCTCGGCCGTCGTTGCCGGAGACTTGCTCGATTCCGACGCGAGCGCACATGCAACGCCGCTCGAAAGCGGGGTCGGCTCGCGCCGTTATTGCGCGATGAGTTACGGAAACCCCGAAGCGGAAAACGAGGAGTTCCCCGTTTTGTTAACCTTCGGAATTGATTCCGATACAGATATACAGGGAGGATTATAAAATGCCAGGTGTAAATTCAGTCCACATAAATCAAGCCCTCTCGAATTTCGCGGTCGGGATTGTACAGAATACTTCTTTCCCCTCCGATCTTCTGCTTCCGGCGATTCCGGTTCAGAAAGAGAAGGACAGTTTCTTCGTCTTCGGAGACGAGGAACTCCGCCTCGACTATAATCTCGCAAGAGCGGACGGCGCCCCTGCGACGGAAATAGATTTCGGAATCAACGAGGACGAATATTCAACAAAGAATATCGCCGCGAGAAAATTCCTGACAGACAGACAGCTTCGCAACCAGGATCCGATTGTCAGATTAGAGCAGAAAACAGTCAGAAAATTAATGACGATGATTAAGCTCTCTGTCGAGTTTGTAAACCATGCTTTGCTCGATGATACGGACGTTTTCGACGCGTCGACACCGGATACGCTTTGGGACGCGGAAGGCGCGGACATCCTCGGCGACATAGACGCCGCGATTGACGCCTTTATACTCCAGGCCGGCATCGAGCCGAATAAGATCGTAATCCCTCCGCAAATCGCGCGCGTAATGGCAGCGGATGAAACCTTCCTCGAGCTCCAGAAATATACGAAGGGAAACCTGATAGAAGGGAACGGTCTGCCTCCGGTAATCCGGAATATGCAGGTGCTCGTTCCCGGAACCAGAATCGTCACCACCGAGCCGGGGATCGAAACAGTAGTCGGCCGGGTCTGGAAGACAAATAACGTCGGCATCTACTACGTGAATCCGCTTCTCGACGAGGAGACATTCACCGTCGGCGTTCAGTTCCGCGTTCCGATCAGCGGGCTCGATGTGGCAGTCAAAACCTACCGCCTCGAAGACCGCGACGGCGTGATGTATCAGGCCCAGATTCAGACAGGGACGAAAATTCTCACGGAAAAAGCCGGATATATCCTTGAAGCTCTTTTGACGGAAGCATAAAGCGAAAGGAAAAAAAATAATGGGAATTCTGGACAAAAAAGAAATAACACCCGTCCCGGAAATAAAATCGGCCGAAAAAGGAAAGAACCCTAACGGATCTTTAAAGTGGACTGCGAATATAATCTACAAAAAAAAGATCTATAAAAAAGGCGCAGGGGTTCCGGCAAACATCATGAGCGCGGAAATCGCCGGCCTGATCAAGAGAAAACGGGTGAAATAAAACAATGGCGTATTGCGTGCTCGCGGACGTGAAGGCGAAATGCCAGCGGTTGCCGATGGATGCGACATCGAAACCAACCTTGACAGAAGTAACTCAATTCATAGACGACTGCTCCGAGGAGATTGACGGCATCCTGACCACGCTGGGCTACGTCGTTCCGGCCACAGGCACCAAGACGCTTAAACTGCTCAGAAAGATATGCTCGGACGGGGCGGCGTTCTACGCGATGAGCGCCGCCTATTCGGGCGTTTCACCGAACCAATCCGACCAGGGGAAAGATTACGGCCTGAAATATTCCGACGCTCTCCGCGCCTTTCGAAAAGGGGAGATGACTTTGCCGGATGCGCCGGTCACGGCGAACGCGCAGGGGCAGCCGCGAGGCAGCGGCTTTGCCAGCAGCTTCGAGACCGAAGACAGCAATGAGCCGTTCATCACGCGCGACCAGGAGTTTTAGCAGAATGCAGATGATCACAATCCAGTCTCCGGATGAAAATGCGATAGTCCTCGGATTGTCGCGTTTCATGGACGATATCAGTGATTTCCGGAAATTCTTCACGGAACGGCTCGAGCCGATAATGCGCGCGCATTTCTCGGAGGTCTTTGCCACCGAAGGCGAAGCGGGCAAGGCCGGAGCATGGCAGCCGCTGACCGACGCTTATGCGAAACGCAAAGCGAAGAAATATCCCGGCAAGCCGATCCTCGTGGCGACCGGCGAACTGAAAAGCTTTATGACCGACGAGAACCGGTTCGTCAGCCAGGCCAGCGAAACCGAATATACAGTCTATACCCCGAAGATCGGAATCTACCATCAGCGCGGAACCAAGGACGGCAAACTTCCGGCGCGGCCGTTCTTCAGCCTGACCGAAGAGGACATCAAGGCGATCACCAAAAACCTGCACGCCTTCGCCTACGAGACCTGGCAGGCGGTGAACAAGGAGAATTTCAGACAGGCGGCGATTTCCGATTACGAAACCGGGCAAGCGGCGAAGAGATGGGGCGCTTAGTATGTCTAAAATCCAGATCGCAAAATATACGATAGCCTCGCTCCTCCGGAAGGAATTCGCGGCGCGGATCCCGACGGACCCTACGAATTTCACCACGACATATTACGATTACGTTACAGCCGCGAATACGACGGTCACGACCGCCCTCCCGAAGATTCGGAACGTCTATACCTATCCCACTTCGCTCGAATCCGAGATACCTTTTGCGGTTATTCAGGACGGCAATATCTCCTTTCCGCAAGATTTACAGCAGGTGGAAGAACAGACGCCGGAACTGGAAATCGGCATCTGGCATCTGAACTTCGACCTCGCGATCCTCGACCGCTGCCTGGAGCTCTACGCCGATATCATCCGCGACGTCTTGCGCGATTACGAGGAGAATCTGCGCAGCAGATTACTACTCAGGAAGCTCACACTCTCCGGAAACCAATTCGGTATGACGGTGAATTCGGAAAACGGCTTCATACGGCCGGTCTATATTTTTCTGAACATACAAACTTTGGAGTATTAAATGGCAGTTTTATCGAACACGAACATCAAAAATTACACGGATAAGCTCGCCGCGATCCTGCTGGAGCTGGACACCGATCTGGGAACAGGTTCGGAAGCGTCCACGCCGTCGGATACGGCGGCGGATCTGCTGGCGGCGGTCCTCGCGCTCGAAGACGAACGCCAGAAAACGGCGCTAACCCTCGGCGCGCGGCATACCGCGTCGCTCTCGAAGGGGAGCCGGAACTACAAGATGGCGTTTCCGCTCTTGAACGCGATTGACCTTCACGTCGGCGGCCTCTCGGATTATGCGCTCGCGCAGGATTTTCGCCTGCACCACAAGATCAAGCAGATTTTCAGCGGAGACCCCAAAATGTTCTTCGCGCCGGAAACCCTGATCGGCAGCTATGCCGTCGTGGACGCCGGGACGAACAGCGGGACGCTGACCCCGGGAACCTCGCTCAACGGGCATTATGGGAAATCCAACCTCGTCGTCAAGGTCGTGAACCAGACCCTCGGCGCGGCGAACCTCGTTCTGACGCTGACCTGCGTAAAACAGGATTTAACGACAGAAACCAAGGTTGTAACCGTCACGGCAAATTCCATCGTCGGCGCGTCGTTCGACGTCGGGACGCATAATACGCACATGTACGTCAACGTCTCCGCGGTTACGTTCACCGGCGGGACGAACGGCGACGACGTGGAAATCCGGAGCGAGCCCGAACGCACCGCAACGCTATAAAGGGAAGGGAAAAATGAGCAAAAAAGACAGATACAAATCTTTCGATGAAACGGAAACCCTCCCCGAGGCTGCGGTTAAACCGCCTTATGAATCAGACGATATTCAGTCTCAGTCGGAAACTGAACCGAAGAAGAAAAAGCCGAACGCGGACTTCTACTGGGACCTCGCGGATACGCGCTACAACATCGGCGACCGGGTTTACCGCGACGGCGAGGTGTTGACCGGCGTAAAAACGGATTCAAACGGAACTCCGAAAGACCCCGCGCTGAAAGCGGCATACGAAAAAAAATATCTGAAAGCGAAGGAGTAAAAAATGGCAATAAACGCATCTGAATTTTTGATAGGCGTTTATAACGTCTATCTGAACCCGACCGTCCCGGCGGACGGCGCGGGCCTCGAAATGGTCGCCGGAGTGCCTACAGGCGGAACGCTGATCGGGATCACGGACGGCGATCTCGCGATCAAAGGAGCTCCGTCAATGGTCGAAATGAAAGGCGTGCAGGGAAACGGAATCCTGAACATATACCAGAGCGATGAGGAATTCGAGGCGAGTTTCTCACTAAAACAGGTACAGGATTTCACGCTCCTAAACCGCGTTCTCATGGGAGCTTCGCCGTTTACGGACGTCGCGCTCACCCCGAATCAATCCATCCTCGGCGTCGGCGGACTGAACGAGATCCCGGCGACGAAGAGAATCCCCTGGGCGTTCGTCACGAAATTGCCCTTCCAGGATGATGATTATTATCTTTATTTCCTGATGTTCGAGGCCTTCGCTTCGAGCGGGCTTGATCTTTCGATCGGCAAAGGAAAGGAATCGGTAATCCCGGTTACCCTGAAGCCGATAACAGATCTGACACGCACGGCCGGACGGCAGATAGCCTTGATCGGCAAAGAGGTCGTAACCCCATGAGCAGCCCGATATCAATATCCGAATTCAGGGAACGGCGCAAGCCGTTCCCTTTCACGACCACCGCAGGGGAAACTTATCATATCAGGGTGATTTCGCTTACCGCAATGATTTCCTCCGGGGCATTTCCTTCGGAATTGATGCGCACGGCGATAAAGATGGCCGGGAAGGCCGCCAGCTCGAAGGAGATTCTCGATGATTCCGCGAATTATATCCGGGTCATGGAGGAGATCATAATCCACGGATCGGCGGAGCCGAAATTCATCAGGGGCGAAGGAACCAAGGACGCGCTCTCGATATCCGAGTTGGACGACGTCACGAAGATCGAGCTGTTCAACGCCATCGAGGGGAATTCCCTCTCAGTGAAAGACCAGGGGGCTGAGATAGACCTCAAACCCTTTCCTGGCGAGTCCGGCGGCGGCGTGGATCGGACAGGCGGCAAGGTATTGGAACCGGAGGCCGTCGGAGATGATCGGCCTGCCGGCGGATCTCCCGACCAGCCTTGATTTCGATATCGCGCTGATGATCCTCTGCAACGGGAAAGAGAAAGAAAACTTGGAAGAACATAAACAGGAAAGACAGACGAATACCGGCGGGACACGAACGGTAAAATTAAGCGATATCTTCGCCTCTTTCCTCGCGAGCGGCAAAAAAACCGCAGGGATGTAAATAATGGCGGCAACAAGCATTTTTGACGTCTTAGTGAAATTCAGCGGGAACTCCGCCGAGGCGGTGGACGCCGTCAAGAAGGTCTCGAAGGCCGAGAGAGAGGCGGCAACCGCGCGGAAGGCGCAGGTCGCGGAGCAGAAGAAAGCCTGGGACACGCTGAAGACCAGCACGGTTGACCTCGTCAAAATCATCCGGAACGCTTCGCTCGCAATCGGCGGGGCGATGCTCGCGATCGCAAAATCGGCCGCGAACTATGGCGACGAGATGCTTGCCATGTCCGAGAAGACCGGCATATCCGTCGAGAACCTTTCCAGATTAGGCTACGCCGCGAAGATCGGCGAGACATCACTGGAAGGATTGACAGGCGGACTCGCGCTTCTATCCCGGAAGATGGCGGACGCCGCCGACGGGAACAAGGCGGCGGCAAAGACATTCACCGATATCGGGATATCGATCAAGAACGCCGACGGCAGTTTGCGCCCCGCGATAGAAGTGATGCTGGATTTTTCGGAGGTCGCAAAGAACAGCAACGACTCCACGCGCCTAACCGCGCAGGCGATGGAACTCTTCGGGAAACGCGGCGCGGAGCTGATCCCGTTCCTGAAGCAGGGCAAGGTGGGGATCAACGAACTGATGAAGGAGGCGGACCGCCTCGGCATCACGCTGGACGAAAAGACGGCACGCGGCGGCGACGCGTTCAACCAAAGCCTCGATAAACTGAACGGAGCTTTGCAAGGCGTCCGAAATACAATCGGAAAAGAAATCCTCCCGATCCTGACGAAATACGTCAGCCAACTCACCGAATGGATCGCCGCAAATAAAGAAATAATCGCGCAGAAAATAAGCGACTTCTTTAAAGGGTTTATCGAGACCGTCAAGAACCTCGTGGAATTCTTCGCGAAGTGGAAGATCGTGATTCTTTCCGTTGTTGCGGCCTTAATTGCGCTCAGTGCGGCGGCAAAGATATCCGCAACGATAACCGCCGTAAAAACGTTGATTCCGGTATTTTCGTCAATCGCTTCCAAGATCGGTCTTTCGGGCGGGATGCTTGCGAAATTCGGAATAGCGGGAATCGCGACAGCCGCAGCAATCTGGGGAATAAATAAAGCTTTCGATTATTTAAATAAACAGCTCGACGAAGCGGAGAAAAGAACCGCCTCGCTCGTTAAAACGCAGAAGAAACAGGAGGACGTTCTCGCGGCCGTGAGCAAGGGACTCGGACGCGAAGCTTGGGGACAGCTGATTAAAGACCTCGACCTCGTCGGAAAATCCAGCACGGAGCGGTTCGGCGCGCTTCAGCAATGGGCAGTACAAAACAAGGCGACGAACAAAGAGGCGGCGCAGGTCTGGAATCTTCTGAATACGGAAATCGGCAAGAACAAAGAGAAGATTGAAAACTCAAATAAAGCCCTGAAAACGATTCCACCGGTAGTAAAGAAAATCTCTCAGGAAACGGAGATTTATAAAGCTTTATTAGACGATATCCAGAAATATACGATCAAGGCTCTCAACGCGGATTTTGAAGCTCATAAGAGAATTCTGGCGGAGGTTCAGGCGGGGACAATCCAGCTTTCCGATGAAGGGGTCAAGAAACTCAAAGATGAATATGCGGAGCTCGGTGCGCAGCTCGGAAAATTAGATGATACAGATTTTCTGAATTATATAAATACATTTATAGAAACACAACCGAAATTTAAAGAGATTACGGTTGATCCATTGACGAATGGGTTATTGGAACAATCGGATCTCTTCGCTGATATTGCCGATGGTGCTGCTGGTGTTGCTGATGAAATCCTTCGATGGACTCCCGGCATCGCCAGGGCATTAGGCGCCCTCGGGCTTATGAACGACGATATGGCGGCTCTTCTCTCCGGTGTTGAGGGGATGGCGACCGGCATTGGAAAGATTGCAACAGGAGATTTGACTGGCATTTTCGACGCCCTTGCCTCATTGCCCGATTTATTAGACGGACTGTTCGAATCCACTCAGGAGGGCTACGTCAAGCAGCTCGGCAAGCAGGGTTTCAACGACGAATACAGCCAGGAACTTCTCGACAAGATGTCCGAGGTCTCGGACGCGATGGGCGACAAGTCCTACGGAATAAAGGCCTACATCGAGGACTTTTTCAAAGAGACGAACATAGACAACGCCGAGGAATTTTCGCGGATGTCCGACCTGCTGAACGAATCCATAGGGGAATACATCGCGCAGGGACATACGGCGGACGAAGCATACGAGAAGTACGGCGACGAGCTGGCGCAACTGACAGATGCGCAGGAAAAATACGGCTTCGAGACGACCGAATCTTTGAGCACGATGATTGCGATTCAGAGGCAGCAGACTAAAGCTGGCAAGGTTGCGGGGCTGACGGACGTCGTCGGCGGAATCGAAAAAATGATCTCCGGCATGGCCGGACAAAATTATTCGCAAGGGTCATGGACATCCGTTTTTGGGATGTTCCAGGACGCGTTCAAACAATTGCAAGGCCAGGGCCTCAGCATGTCCGAGATCCAGGCGATCATCGGGCCGACGATGGAGAAGGCATTAAAGATCGCCGAGGAGCAGGGGATAGACACCTCCTCGATCCAGCAGCTGAAAGATTTTTACGCGAAGATGTCCGGCGCCGGCGGCCTGCTCGATGTCATCTCCGGTCTGAACACCGCCGTAACCGGCCTCGCCGAGACCGGCAGCCTGACGCAGGAAAACATCAACCAGGCGGCGATAACCGCGCAGGAGACCTACGATAAATTAATCGCGCAAGGATTCACGCAGAACGAAGCCCTCGCGCAGATCGGCCCGACGCTCGGCGAGATCTCAAAATCCGCGGAGCAATACGGCTATACGATCCCTGAGGGGATCGCCGAGCTCACAACTCAGGCCGAAGCCATGAACCTCACAGGCGAGAAGCCTTTGGACGAAACTATATCGGACGGCCTTGTCGCCGGCTTCGACCGGGTCGTCGAGGTTATGAAAGGTTTTTATGATTCCGTCCCCCGTTTCGCGCGGGGCGGTTTCGTGGAACAGGCCGAGGGAGAAGAGGGAATCGCCCGGATCCACGGCGGGGAATACGTCCTCGCGGCGGACGCCGTGCGGCGCGCCGGCCAGAACGCGATCGAGACGGTTAACTCTACCGGACTGATGCCCACGAAATACGTCCCTGTCTTCCAGCCTATGGAAACGCAACAGCTGACCAACGAAATCCGGAGAACCAGCGAAGACCTGAAAAACCAGCAGGCGGCATTCCTCGCGGGGTTCGGAAACACGATCGGAAAATCCCTGAAGGAAGGGATCGCCGCGGCGATGCCCGGACCCGGCAAAACGGAAGTGAACGCGAATGTCGCGCTGAACGGAAACTCGATCCTGAGGTTTCTGCAAACGGCGATGAACAACGGCAGCCTGGTTATCAACGCAAACGCCGTCAGGGTGCAATAGATGGAAACCGTAATCACTTTAGTCCGGAACCTGATTCTCGATCTCGAGGACGCCGACCTGACCGCTTCATCGGAAGCGGTGGAATACGAGAAAGACCGCCTGCTCACGCAGACCCCTTCGCGCGCCTGGCGGACCACCGGCGACACGTCCGAGACGATAGACTTTGATTTCGGAGCTCCTGTCGAGATAGATTCCGTCGCGGTGATCGCGCATAACCTTACGGACGGCGCAACCATAACATTGCAGGCCGACGACAACGCGGGCTTCACGACGCCGGAGGAAGAAACGCTTCTATGGAACGCGGACAAGATTGTAAAATTATTCACGGGCAAAACTTATCAATACTGGCGGCTGCTGATCGCGGATGCCGCGAATCCGGATACTTATATTAGAATCGGCAACATCGTTCTTGGCCTGCGCGCCGAACTCTGCGCGCCGCTGCCGCGCGGCTGGCAGCTTACGCCGGTGAACCCCAGCATAATAACCGAGGCGGCCGGAGGACAGGAATACACCCGGCTGAAACAGAAATATCACCGTGTCTCGATTACCTTTTCCGAGACGAACCCGCTCTGTGCTGACGATTACGACGCGGTCAAGGCTCTCCTCGAAGAAGGCGGAGCGGACGAAGCGATCATACTTTCCATCAAACAAGGGACGGATTTATACGACCATAGCTTTTACGGCCGGATAGAAAATTATTCAGACTTCAAGGAGATCACGCCCGCCGGCCACAGAACGTGGGCCTTTGAATTCAGGGAGGCGTTATGACGATTACCCTGAGCCAAGCCCTCGCAAAAACCGACATCCGCCCGCGGGCATTGATCTCAATCGAACCAAGAGCAAAGATCGAGGGATGGTTTTTGACGGGCGGGAAAACATATACTTTCGAAACCGCGTGGACGGAGCGGCGCCCCTCAGCCGTCTCGGAAGACGGAACAGATCTGATTGAAAAAACATCTAATATCGCCGAAGTCGAAGCGACGGACGGTTCCTGGTATTGGGACCGCGCGGCCGGAAAAATTTATGTTCACACATCCGGAGACGATTCCCCTGCGAATTATACGATCCTGCTGGAGACGGTTTACCGCTTCTGCGGGATCAACGCCGGCGCAATCACCTGGGACGGCCACGTATGGGAGCCGTTCATAACCTCCGCTCCGACGATTGCGGACAGTGTTCCCGACCTGTTTTTCAGCCAGGTCAAGACCGAGCAGATTTCTTTTTCGATTCAAAACAGCGAGGGGTATTTCGATATTATCTCCCGGTTATTTTACTGGGAGAACGCGCTCGTGAAAGTCTATTACGGTGTGGCGGATCTGGACTTCACGGATTTCGAGACCGGCTTCATCGGCATCCTAAAGGACCCGGGCTGGGAATTAGACGCAATTTCCTTCTCCGCGTGCGATCTGCGCGCCTGGCTGCAGGAGCAGATCCCGGCGGATGAATATAAACAAGATACCTATCCCGGTCTCGCCGACGCGGACATAGGGAAAGCCATCCCTATCGTTTACGGCCCCTGGTCTTATTTCCCGACGGTGAAGATTTCCGCCTCCCCGCGGAAATACAAGATCGCCGGGCACCGGATCAATGCGCTCACGGCCGTGCGGATCGCCGGCACGCCGACCTCGTCAGCCAATTACACGGCGGACCTGCCTAACGGCGAATTCACGCTGACGATAGACCCTGGCGCGAGCGCGGTTACGGCGGACATCGAGGGCAAACACGACGGCACGAAATACCTGACGACGGGAGTTGACCAGGTGCGGGACCTGCTTAAATATTCGATAATCCCGACAGTTCTGATAAACGATGCATCTTTCACAACCGCGGCCGCGGACAATCCTGCGGTTACCCGGCTTGCCGTGGAAACCAAGACGAACATCTCCGATCTGCTCTCGACGCTCTTTAAAGATCTGTTTCTGCTCTTCTATTTTGATGCTTCGGGCCTGCTCTCAATCAAAGCCTGGAAGCCGGAGATTCCGGCTTCGACGACACGGCTTGAAGAAAGCGATTTAATCACCGAGCCGAAAGCATCGAGCACTACCGAACAGATCTTTTTTAAGGTTGACGTCGCATACGACCAGGATTACGCGGACGATGAACCGCAACATTATATCGCCGAGGATTCCGTTTCGGCTTTGGTCTATCAACGCCAGAAGACAATCACGGTCGAAAGCGCAACCCTGATCGAATACGCGGACGCGCTGAATGCCGCGAGCTATTATCTTTTCGTCTCGAAGTCCAGGTCTCTCAAAATCTCCGCGGCATTCAGTCCGCGCGCCCTGGGGCTGAAGATCGGCGACAAGGTACGCCTGAATTATTCCCGCGCGCCGCACCTTAGCGGCGAACTCGCGGACAGGTATTTCGAGATCACCGGCTACTCCAAAGACCTGAACACCTTCGAGGTGACGCTCGATCTGGATGACATGAAAGGCCTGGGAACCGATCTCTGCATCATCACCGCGGATGATCATCCGAACTGGGCGGCCAGCACCGAGGAGCAGCGGGACGCCTGGGGCTATCTCGGCGACGGCGACGGATTTGTGGACCCCGAATTGAAGAGAAAAAAATACATTATTTAAAGGATTCAGATTATGCCGGATTTTACAACTGCTCTTGGCATTACGGTCGGCGACGCGGCGAAAAAAACAAATTTTGACAAGCTTCTCGATAACACACTATGCAACGGCTACCGGCTGAAAATTCTACATACGATAACCGGCCCAGCGGCCGGCTGGGTCATGAGCACGACCGGATACGTCCCGATCGGACCGAATCTGACGGTCGGGGACTTCTGGGAAAACGGCAGCCGGCTTGTGGGAGCGAATTATCTCCGCTGGGAAATCAGCTATCTTGCCGCCGCCGACTCGGGCGGATATGTCCGGCTTTATAACCTCACGGACGCGGCAGCCGTAGCGAACTCGGAAGTTAACTGTCCCGGATCCGGCGCCGCCTGGGTTTCGATCCAACTGCCGGCGTCGAGTGCAAATTATTTCAGCCTGGTTGCCAACGAAAAAAAATACCAAGTTCAAACCCACGCGCAGGTGGGCGGCAAAAACTTTGCCGTTGGGATGGTTCGGCTGCTCGCTGTAATGCCGATTGTTTAAAGGAGAAAAAATGGCAAAAGAAACGATTAAAATATTAAGCACAAAGGCTACCGATCGGACGATTGAAATCCGTATAGCACTCTTCGACGGAGCCGGACTGCTTCTCACGGACCAGCTTTACGACAGCCTCGAATCGGATGGATTGCAGACGCCAGAACAGATCCTCGCGTTCACGAAGCGGAAGGCGATCCTCTACCTTCAGCGGACAGCGATCCAGACAAATGTCATCGAGGGTAAGATAAAAACCCTGCCCGAAACAATCCAGATCACGCCGGAAGATCTGCTGCTGAAGGATCCGATGACTATTTCAAACGTGCCGGAGAAAGCGAAATGAACAAAAACAACGGCGACGGGAAGAATTACGGACTCCGGAACGGTCTAATGCTTCAGAACCAGGAAAATATGAAAGAAATTATACAGGGAATCGCGGAGATAAAGGGCGATCTGAAAATCCTTGTTGACAACGTGAACGGCACTCAAAAACAGATGGACGGCCATTTGCTCGAGCATAAAGATAAGCCGGAGAAATTTCTTTTTGATATTTTCGCGAAACTTGCCAAAAAGAAATGGGGACTGGCATTCATTGCTATGTTCCTCTGCCTCTTTCCAGTGGCTTTGACTATTCTTATGTTCAAGTTCGGGGTTGAAAAAATTATCGGAATTTTTAAATAGGAGTTCACCAAATGGGAAACCTATCGGAACATTTTAATATCGCGGATTTTTTCACGGAAGGGAAAAAAGCCCAGGATATGGCCAGCTTCCATATACCGGATATTTACCAAAGAATAAAAGATAAATTAGTCAATCCGATTCTTCAGCCGATGCGCTACGCGCTGGGCGCGCCTGTCGTGATTACTTCGGGTTACAGGTCGGACGCCTATAATGCGAGGCTGAAAAACGCCAGCCCGAATTCGGATCACCTCTTCGGCGGACCCGATAAAAGCGCGGTTGATATCCGCGTTCAGAATTTATCCTCGGCCTGGGATTGGCTGAAAAATAACCGGATGAAATTCAGCTACGCCTATATGGACGTTTGCAATCCGGATACTAAAAAACACTGGATTCATATCTCCGGACTAAAGAAAAATTATCCGAGGGTGGGCCGCATGTGGATTCAGGATTCGGACGGGAAGCATTACGAACCGGATTACGATCCCGCCGGCGGCGGAAAGAAGGTGGCTTGATGAAAATTGCAACTCTTTTTGCGATCGCATTATCGCTGTTTATTTTCACAACAGATAAGATTGGGCCATTAATACCTCTCTTGCCCGATAATGATCCGCGCGTGGCCAAAGACTTTATCTACGCCGAGGGTTCGCACTTCTGGCTACGCGGCGAGATATATGCCTTCAAGGGGATCAATTACTATCCGAGCGCGAACAGCTGGCAGCGGATGTGGGAAAACTGGGATGCGGCCGGGATCAATACCGAACTCGCGCTTCTGGAAAACCTCGGCGTCAATACCGTTCGCGTCTTCCTCGATTACAAACTCTTTGAACGCCATCGCTCTTACGGTGATTACAATATCATGCTTATCCGCCTCGATGAACTCCTGCGCATCTGCGACACGCACGGGATGAGGGCGTTGATCACGCCGTTCGTCTGGGGTTCGGGAAACATCGCAACGGACAAGGCGCATATCCGCGCGATTGTCTCAAGATACAAAGACGATCCACGCGTCTTTGGATGGGACATATCGAACGAACTGGATCACGGCTGGATAAATAACCCGAAACTAAGACAATCCATCCAGACATGGGCGGCGGCGATCTTCGCCGAGATCAAGGCGATTGACTCGAATCACCTTGTTACCGCCGGCGATTACGGACATTATCTGGGAAACCGCGACGACCCCTACGGCTCCGGGATTTCGCTCGATCTGTCGCAGATGTCCGTCCCACTGGCAGATCAGGATTTCATCTGCTTTCACTGGTATTCGCATTATTACGCGCTCGATGTTGCGCTTCAGAAATTAAAGCAGGAAACCGGAAAGCCGATAGTCATAGAAGAGATCGGACTGCCGACCGGCGGCAAAGACGGCAAAGGCGTCCCCTGGCATCTGAACGAACAGCAGGTGGCGGATTATTACTATAGCTGGATGAACGTCGCCGCGCAACGCGGGGCGTATATTATGTTTTGGTGTGGTTTTGATTACGTGCCTTTCTTGAGTCCATATCCGCCGGATTCCACAGAGAATTTCTGGGGACTCTATACCACCGATTACCGGCTGAAACCCTCCGGCATAATCTTCCGTGATTTCGAGATAGAAGGCAGAAAGGTTTTAAAAATGCTGAACCTGCCGGCAATAAAGAAGATTGAAAGGAGTGAAATCCATGTGGACAGATAAAGTGAAGGCTGTCGTTACCGTCATAGGCTTTCTTCTACTTTGCTTCTTGGTCTGGCAATGGCAGAAGCCGAAGATCGATCCGGAAGATTATGCGAAGACGCTTGCGGCGAAGCAAGTTGCGGAAGAACAGAACAAGAAATACGAAGCCGAGAAGAAGGCCGGACTCGTGAAGATGGGCGCACTCGAGAAAGACAAGGCGATACTCGCGGAAACGTCCAAAGCCAAAGATAAAAAGATAATCAGCCTTGAAAGATTCAACGATGAATTGCTGAAAGCGAAATGTGCCGAGGCGACAGAGGAAATATCAGCCGCATACGGCAATCTATGGGAGGCGAAGAAAGCCAGCGACGAGATGGGCGCGAATTGCGAATTGAGATTGAACGCGATGACCGATCTATATAAAAAATGCGACACAAAAGAAAAATCCACCTCCGAGCTTCTCGCTATTCAGATTCAGGAAACCAAAGACTGTCAGGAAAAAGGGATGGACGACGGCTGGGGCGTTTATGCCGGCGGCGGATTAGGCGCGATGAGCGTTGACGGCGAGATAAAATCCGGCTGGGTGATCAGCATAAGCATCGGCAAAAGAATTTTGAAACTACCGAGGATATTCTGATGGCAAAGAAAAGAATACCAATATGGAAATATATCGTCTTCGGTGGCCTGATCGCCGGGATATGTGCCCTTCTCTTTTACGGCGGGCTGAACCTTATCGAGGAATATCCAATTGAAATCGGAGGGCTGGGACTTCTTGCTATAGTAAAACTTGCGAAAGAATTAGGGCTGGATTTGAGTTGGTTACTCAAAGACGAAGTAAAAGAAAAGGCGGGCAAGGCGATAATCGCAGCGCAGAAGAAGGGTCTCCGCGAAGGCTTGAAACTCGGGAAAGAGATCGCCGGAGGGATTAAGCATAAATGGGCTGCAAAAAAACTGGCGGAAGAAACCGGTTATAGCAAACTGAAGGCTAACCTGATAATCAAGACCGCTTTCAGAAAGACCAAAAAAGAGAATCCGGAACTCTTCGGAAAGGGCGAGAAATGAACAAGCTAAATTCCGAAGGCTGGCTTGCCGCACTGACAGGCCTGCTCGTAATAGCCTCCGGCGACGCGCTATTTATCCTTAAAGACGGGATCGGGATCCCGAGCGGGATAGTAATGGCACTGGTTATCACCGCGGGCGGATACGTTTTTAAATCTTATTTTCAGGAGAAGAAAAAATGGCATTAAAAGTTCATAAAAGAACGACTACAATAGTCACCGAGGAGATTGATACCGATGTTGGGCCGGCCCCGGATCCAACGCCGGATGATCCGGTTGTTGATCCCGTGATAGTTCCGGACGCCGTCTATCCCGCCGGAGATTATCGTAAGGGCATCGTGATGCCGCAGGGCGGGGATGATTACACGACCGGCAATTTCGGGACGGGCGACTTTGCGCAGCCGACAAGCAAGAGCTCCAACTGGAATTCTAACGGCGACTCACTATTCCCCTATTTCTATAAAAACGCAAAAGGCGTTAATGTTGAGCTGGATTTAGAAATAGCAGAAGCCATCGGCGGACATTATCTGGCGCGCGTGAAAATCAATACATGGCCGGAAGCGATTGACAGCGCTAATCCTATCCGGGCGCGAATCCAACTCGCAAACAGCGTCGGAGTCGCGAACACGGACAGGTTCTGGAACCTGGTCAGCACTAAAACGATTTCAAAGTTTGGCCCGGCAGGCGAGTATTGGCTTGATATTACCGCGAATATGGTTACGCGCGGGTTGCTCACCGTTGGACAGTTCAACGTAAACGGACAGGTGCTGTATCTTTATCTCTGCTCGAAAAACTACTCGAGCGGGAAACTCTGTATAATAACCGACGGAGGCGGAACCTGGCTCCGCAAAGGCACCGCCTGGATAGACGAAGTTTAAAGGAGAAAGAATGCTTTTCCCTTTGCAATCGCCGTCCTTCTCGCGGCATTGGCGGGATCACTAATATTGAATGTTCACCTGGGAAGGCAGCTGACAAAGCGGGATAACTCGATTTCGCGTCTGGAGGCGGCTTTCCATGAAATCATAAGCGAGCAGGAAGCAGAGGAAAGATTCAAGGAAATAGCGAGAAGGGAATTGGATAAAAGATGAAAAGTTTCGGCGGATAATCGGTCTCTTGCCGGCAGAGTTGAAACGCCGGCGCAACCTGAAATTTTAACCCCGATTCCGCCAGGGCCGCTCGCCAGAAGCGGCGCTTATGACCCCGCGCAGACCTCCTTCGCGGGGTTTTTTGCATCAATACGGCCCGGGATCCTGCGGGGTTTTCTCTTGACTCTCCAGAAAAATCAATTAATATGCCCTATTAATCCTATAATGAAATTTTATGATAGGATTGCATTTTGCAAATATGACGATTTGTCTCAATTTTGCCTAAAAGTTGTCTCATTTACAATCATCATACTAATTCTCTTTATGTTTATAACTACAGGATTAATAAGGAACAAACAGTTGAAAAAGATAAAAAATGAAATCGCTTATTTCGACGATGATACTGGTAAATTGGTATTTGTAAATGAAGAGTATAATCAACTCTATAAAAATATAAGGGAGTAAGGGTACAGTTTTTACTTTTTGAATTTAATGCCAGATATATTGTTTTTTCGGAGACGGTGAAAAGCACCGTCTCCGGCAAAAAGACAGAAGCGCTTGAACGGTTAAAGAGGAACAGCGTCAAGGGAAGCGCAGATAATTTCATTATTTGAGCCGGTAACCTATTTTGCCGCCATTTCTATCCGGATTTCAAAAAGCGCCATCATTGCCCTTGAAAACCGGTTTTCACTATTTTTTAACAAACAATTCATAACCGCCTATTGTAATGTCAATATATTCCACTTAAAATCCCATCATATGGAAGGTTAATTTTCTTATCATGTAATATGTATATCACTTTTAAGGGGTGAAAATGGGTTGTTTACTAATTTTAATTTTTTTTGTGCTGGGCACAGTTTTTACACTTTCGGATCGACTACAGTTTGCCTTTGCTCCTTTGTTGAATTTATTCGGACAACATCCTTTTCTAAGCATTACTTTTCTTCTTATTATGCTCCGTGCAATTTCTTTGAAATTCGAAATCTTGACTCCAAAAATAAAAGAACAAAGCGATGAATTTAACACATTTTCCCAGGCGAGTTTTAGAAGATGGGGTATCCCAATTATACATATTGCATCAATGATGTGGATATCTCATTTTATCACTCCTAACCAGAATTTTGAAATAGATTATGTGCGTTGGTTTGATCGACCGGAAGGGAAAGAATATGGACCTAGAACAGGTATATTTACTTATACCGATGAAGCAATGATTGCACTGATTGGAGCCGTCCTTTTATGCGTGTTGTTGATAATAATTGCACCTCGTATCAGTGTATTTTTAAGAAAAAGGTTTTGTTATAAAGCTGAACAAGGATTAAAGATTAAGTCGCTTTTAGAAAGTTGCACAGATTCTAATAGTTGGACAGATAATGAGCTGTTCAGCTATCGAGTAATAGAATCTCTTTCATTTGGAATTGCTTTCTTTTTTCTAATATTAGGTGGAGCTAAGTACAATTATATAATCATTGCCTTTTTTATCACTATTCGCCTTCTTTCACTACCGCTTATAGAATATCTTACTGTAAGATCATTTGTCGCTGTTGATCAAAAATTAACTGAAGTGGAAAAACTCACCGACCAGGCCGTGCTGGCATCTGTGACTAAAAATAATATAGACAAAGACGTTCGAATGGCCGCAGTGGGAAATCCAAATTTTACCGACCAATCTCTCTTAGTCGAGATAGCAAAAAATGATAAAGACATAGATGTTCGCAGAGCCGCTGTGAGAAAAATCACCGATACGGCTCTCCTGACTGAGATTGCCAAAAATGATATCAACTGGGGAGGTAAGGATTGGGCAAAAACGTCGATTATAAAGGACGCTGCAAAAGAGAGACTCGAGGAACTTAAGAAGAAGTAAACAATCCTTTATAGTTCTATTAATGAATTTTCAGAGAAAGATAAAATTAAGTATTAATACCACAATTTTCATGAGATTGAATGTAATAATAACTGCCACAACTGCATTTTTTTAAAAATCCTATTATGGAGAAAAAAGATGAAATCAACCAAAGGTATATTTACTGGAATAAAGAGACTTGACCTTCTTCTATTCATCATAATCTATTCATCATTGTTTGGAAGTATATTTCTAGTTACTTCAAGAAGTTTATTAAAAAGTCACGAAGAAACAAAAAGAGAGTATGATCCAGATCATAGAGAAGTGGCAAGAGACAGTGAGGCAGCAAGGCGAGGTTATGCGTATGTAGGAGAGGGGGAAGCAGTATGGTATGAGAAAGAAATAATAGTTGGTGCTCCAAATCCGGAACTAGCAAAAATCACTTCCACTATCGGTTTTTGTTTTTTTGGCCTTGGGATACTGTTTGTGTTGATAGGAGTATTTTTCTTTGATTACCGCACATTATTTGGTACTAAATCTTTATTATCATCTATTTTATCAGGAGGCGGTTTCATTCTTTATTTTGGATTAATAGGTTTATTACCAGGATGGATAATCAGCATTAGTATCAGAGGGGTAGCGGACGACTATACAGATGCATCATATCTTGCAGTACTAGGATTTCTATGTTGTTGTATACCTGTAGGTAAATGGCTTTATGATGTACGCAAGAAAAAAAAAGATCAGCCTTTTCAAAAGCTAACTGAAGTGGGAAGTCTTACCGATCAGGCTTCCCTGACATATGTAGCCAAGAATGATAAAGATAAAGATATACGTCGGGCCGCAGTGAATAGACTTACCGACACAGACGCCCTGGCACATGTAGCCAAGAATGATAAAAACTGGCGTGTTCGCGAATCCGCAGTAATAAAACTCACCGACAAAGCTCTCCTGGCTGATATCGCCTGGAATGATAAAGAATATTATGTGCGCAACGCCGCGGAAGAGAGACTCGAGGATCTTAAGAAGAAATAAACAATCGTTTGCGGTTCTCATTAATGAATATTTATAAACAATTAATAAAATGGCGGCTCATCGCAATCTCCCTTTTGTCCGTTGCCTTTGTGCCGCTTTTTGTATTGGCGGCGGGGGAGATAACGGTCCATGTCAGTGATGAAGATCGGTCCGCCATTGAAAGGCACATCCGTCGTTTGGGTTCGAAAGAGAGAGGGGAGCGCGCCGATGCTATTAATCAATTGGTCCGTTATGACAGGAGAGCCCTCCCCAATGTGCTTGACGCGTTACGCAATCCCGATACGCTCGTTCGGTATGGTGCCGTGGACGTCCTGATCAGTTAGGCGTATTTAGATGACACGAAAAGAATCCTGGAGGCTTTCGGCAAAGAAAAATCTTTTAACGTTAAAATACGCTACGTCAATTTGTTCTCTAATGTGGGGATCAATGAGCTCCTGGTCAGGGACGCGCTCATCAAAACGATGAAAGAAGAGAAGGATGAAAGAGTCAGAGCCGAAACCGCAATAGCTCTGGTTCGATTCAGCAGCGAAGAGGTCGAGACTGCCCTGATGGATGCCTTGTTGGGCTCCTGTATAGCTAAGCTTCTTTCCGTTCATTCTTGATGAATTCTTTGGTGGTGTCAAACGGTCTTTTTCCCATGTTTCTATAACCCTGATGTGATCTTTCATAGTTATAAAACTTCAGCCATTTATTCAAATCAGTTTGCAGAGTTTCGACAGATTCGTAGTATTTGGACCTGAAAACCGGCCTGAAGAATTCATCAAGAACCGTCCTGTTGAACCTCTCGGCGAATCCATTTCTCTGAGGTCTCTTAACGCGCGTCGTTCGGTGCTCGATATCATTGAGAGCCAGGTATATTTCGTAAGGGTTGGTGTCCTTACCGCAGTACTCCCTTCCATTATCGGTAAGAACGGTTTTCACTTCGATGCTCCAAGCCTTGTATTGCGGCAGAACATCGTTATGCAGGATCGCGGCCGAATGTTCAGGGATTTTACCGGTATGCAGGTAACCGAATGCGTAGGAACCGTAGGTGTCTACAACCACCTGGAAGTAAACCTTGCCGACCCTCTTCAATGTGCCGACGAGAAAGGTATCCTGGCTGAGAAGCTCACCTGGCATGGAGCTCTCGATGCGCCGTTCCTTGAAGCAAGGGTTATATTTTTCAATAGCTTGCACCTGGGCACCGGTCAACTCGATCTTTTCAGTGTGCGCCTTCTCCTCGAGTTTCAACAACCTTTCGTAGCGTTTGCCCATCCCTTTCTTGATAAGGATACTCTGTACAGTAGGCGCCGAGACGGAGATGCCTTCCAGTTTGAGTTGATTGCTCAGGCGTGTGCAACCCCACATCGGGTTCTGAAGAGATAATTCGATAAGCCGGGTTACGTGCTCGTCCGGAGTTGTCATGGGGTGGGAATGATGAATAGGCGGTAAATCCTTCAGGCCTTCGATTCCGTGCGTCTGGAAACGGCGCTTGTATTCGTAGAACTGAGACCTGGCAATCCCGCGATGACGGCAGGCTTCAGCAACGTTTCCCAGGGCTGCAGCCAATTCCAGGACACTGAGGCGATTATTGATTAATTTCTTTTCTGAGGTCGTCATGCTCCTTCCTCCGCTTGGATTGTTAATGCTTTTTGTTGTTGGAACTCCGCTCCGGCGCAGCCTGTCCTCCGCGAAAGCGGGGGGCCTCCGCTTCGTTCCAACAACCGATTCTAACACTTTCAAATAAGCTCTGGAAGAAGACTAGCTGTACACTTATATTATCAGGGTCAGCAGTAGTTAAACGTCTTCACGATCTGGACATGCCAGATTGGTATTGGTGGCTCCAATTGATCCCAATTTATGGGCAATATCTTGGTTTGGTTCTCGTATTCAAAAAAGGAACAGATGGTCCAAATAGATTTGGTCCAGATCCATTGCAAACATTGCTAGACAGCCATCAGTCAGCGTCTTCGGTTTCAAAGAAGGATGGTTTAATCCCTGAAAATGGTATAAATTACAAGAGAAGTACGGATATGCTTTTTGTTGGAAATGTTGAATGACTGATAACATGCTTAATCTGTATTGTATTGAAAATGGTGATTTATATGCTCATCCTATGTGAGCGTGCAAAAGCAATTACAAATGAATTCATAGGAGTGAAATAATGCCTACAATACAAGAGTTAACCGCCGAGAAGCTGCGATGAGTCCGATCCTGGCTCCCCGCCGAACAGACCCTGCAATCCGGCGAATCCGCCCTGTATGCCGGACATCAGGCCGAGGCCGTTGACTTTCTCCCCTTCGAACGCTTTGAAGATACCTGCCACGCCTTCCGTCAGCGTCCCCGCCGAACCAATGGCTTTCCCGATATTTTCATCCACATTCATAAAAGCAGTAGTGAAATGATGTCCGTATAAAGAAAAAAATATCGCAAAAATGCCCGGAAAGGCTTTCGAAGCATCGCCGGGCATCAGTATTTATTATCTCGACCAAATACAGTTTAAAGTCAAACTGGACATCGCAGCAAGGCTGCCGCTCCTGCACGATACAAGAAAGAGCGTCATTCCGGTTTCGGGGTTTTCTTTCCTTTCTTGAGGTTTAAACCCTTGAAGTGATCCGGGAATTCGTCCGCTATGCTTTCGCCGTATTTTTCGATCAATTCGCCAGCTTTCTTTTTGCGGAGGTCTTCCGTCTCATCGGACAGCCGTTTCACTTTTTCCTCGTCAACCCTCTCCGCCTCGCAGACGAAGACCATCCCCTTGCGGAGCCAGTCATAATGCCGCCTCACCGGCAGCCAAACGAGTTCGCCGGACGATTTTCTGTAAACGCCGTGCCGGTCGCTTGAGATCAATCTTTCAATTTCGATATCCGTCATTGTGATTATCCCCAATTGTTTTATGCAAAACGGCGTCCCCCCTTTGACGGAGGAACGCCGGCAGCAACGGCTGCATATTATTAAGTCGTCGAATTCGAATACAGGTTCACTCCCGCTCCGCCGATCCCATCGGAGGCCGAGCCGCCGCGGTATTCCGCTTCGCCCCAAACCCCGATGCCTATCACCTCGAAAGCCCGGAGAGACGCGTCCCGCTGGACTTCAATCGCCGGGATTTCACCCTTGAAGGCGAACGCTAGAGCCTCTGGATTGAAGACAGCGCCGGAATAGACCGTATTGCCGCTAACGGTGGCTGTCGAAACGTTGCCGGTGATATATATATCAACCCCGTGCAGCCTGCCGACCCTGCCGGTCTTTATCACCTCCTGGCCAACATCGCCGAAGGTATTATATGACGCGAGAGAACCGATGAGGTCCCCCCATTGCTTCGGATGCAGGACGGCGAAATAGGGCCGCGGGATGTTGTTCTTCTCGAGAGTTATCACAGCCTGCTGAAATAAAGATACAGTCAGGCTGCCGTCATCGTCCCCGGCGGTGGAATTGAAACCACTGAAAAGCGCGGTGATGTCCTTGTCAACTCGCTCCGCCATCGCCTTGCCGAGCTGGATGCCGCGCACCCTCGCCATATCGAGCGTCGCCGCCTCTTCCGCAAGGTCGGTCACCATCAGCCGGACGACATGCTCCGTGACAATGACGTCCACCGAATTGCCCGTGTCAATGGCCTGTGCCGTAGTGTAATCGGTTCCTTCCGAAACCGGCTCGGCCACAAGCCTGTTGAAGATGGGGAAGCGAGCTGTCAGGGTGGGTTTTCCGCTTAAGTCCGCGCGGGTTACGAGAGGCGGCATCACTGCCACAGCCTGGTATGCGTAAGCGGCGGCCTGGTATGCTTCCCTCTGGATTATCTCCGTCAGGGTTGTGGTTGTGCTTTCATTTGCCATAGTATTTTCATTCTCCTTGTATATTTGATTAAATTGCCTTGTCGGCCGTTAAACCGAACTCCTTCACGAAACCGGGTTCAGCGGCATTATTCCCCGTCTTTTCAGCTCCTGTTCATATGCCCGCTTGACCCGGGGATCGGAAAAATCGCTGATGGACTGCGCCGGATGAACGACGGTTTCTGATTTGACGGCGCCGGAACCGGGCTTCGATTCAAAGCGGATAAGGTGCGGTTTATTCTCCGCAAGCTTCTTCACAGCCACCGCTATAAACCTGTCAACCTCGTTCTCTTTGATCCGCTTGCCTTTGAAATGAAACTCATTCCCGGCAAAATTGAAATTTTCCTTGAGGTGCAGGACAGCCTCGTCCGGCTCGATAAAACCGCTTTTAAAGGCGACGTCCTTGATCCCTGCCAGTATTTTCAATCCAGCGATCTCTCCGCGGCTGCGCTCGATTTCACCCTCATACTCGGCTTTCAGCCTTGAGATGTCCTCCTCCAGCCTGCGAATCCTCTCCTCATTATTTTCCCTCGTCTTATCGGGAGCGCCATCGCCGGATTCTGTTGCTGTGCTTTTATCTCCACCAGAATCCCTTGAATCCTCCGCCAAAACCGGATCGGGTTCACTATCGGAGACATCAGGATTGATTTCTCCCATGACCCCGGAAGAATCATCCTCGGCGGATCTGTCCGGCTCATTCTGCCGGTCTCTATCGGCTATTGCGCCGCGATCATCAATAAGGACCGCCGCGGAACCGCCCTCTTCTTTATTTTTATTAGATATATCCATCTTTGATAACCCTTAATCAAAAAGCTATAAGCCGGATTCCGTCACTATCGCATCCAGTTCGTCTTCAGCGGCCTTCGATGCGAACTCGACAGCTTCATCGAGAAACAGGTCCTTGTGATAAGAATCGGGATCCTTGAAGGTAACGCTGATTTGCGCCTCGGTCGGCCCCTTGGAACTGATCGCTATATTTTCGATGATCATACCGGTGAGCCTGAAATTTTTATTGGTGGCTCCCCCGGCCACCGGCAGAGAGCCGACGAACGGGTGATAAGTAGCCAACCCGACTGCGAGCTGCAAAGCCGCTTTGCCCGAAAGCCGTCTGGTTTCAAAAACCTGGTGCTCCAAATATTTCATGCCGTTTCGAAAATCTTCAATTATCACTGAATTGCCCATTTCTTTCTCCTCAAGACGATTTTTCTGTCTGTTCTTTCGCCATCGCGTAATCTTTGATCGGCGCTCCCCGTGTGATGTAATTTTCCGATGGAGACTTCGAATCCTTCTTCGCGCAATGAATCTGCTTCTTAAAATGCCGCGCGAAGATGTTGCTTATTTCCTTGTCTATTTTCCCGACCACGACGCCTGAACCGATATTTTCATGGAGATAAAAATTGATCAGATGACAGCAGAACTCGCATTCGAGACAGGACCAATACATCTTGTTAAAATCGTATCTCTTGCATCGCCTGCACCTGTTTTTCGCCGCCCTTCTTGTAAAGGGGTCCTTAATCGCACGCAACAACGCCTCGATCCCCTTTTCGTAAACCTTTTCTATTATCTCTTTCATACCCCACCTCCCTATTAATAATATTTCTTGCATTGAATATCGCTTTTACCACTTTCCTGAAGAGCTCTCTGGCTGATGGTCCGTCGATTCCTTTGAAACACTGCGCCTGCCTGAATAACGACAATATGTCGTTTTGCAGGGCGCTGAAACAACCAACCGCACCATTGAATTTCCCATAATAAGGATTGCAGTCGGGGCACACATTCTCGTCCCCATATCCGCCTGATAGCGAATACTCCCGGCGGCATATCCTGCACTCTTCGATCTCGCTCGAACACTGTGCGCAAAAAGCGCTTGCATCCACAGATTCGAGCTGAGAACAGTTCCTGCATATATATCTTGCTGCCGGAAGATGCCCCAGGGCATTCGTTCCAACCATAATTCTAACGGTCATATCCGCCTCCTATGTTAATCCAAATGAGCTAACGCCCAACGCATTGGCAAACAATATATTTAACATAATGCAATATACATCCTGGCAGGGACAAAAAGTCAACCACAAACTAAAATAAATTGACAAAATGTCGCACAAGGATGTATAATATTGTCAAGGACTAAAATATCAGGAGGAAGTAATGAACAGGTTTGCAAGGTTATTATATGAGGCTGTGAAAAAGCAAAACATCACCTACCGAAAAGCTGCTTCACAGGCTGGCGTTTCACCGGACCTTCTTTCCCGGATCATTATCGGAAACAGACTGCCTTCGCCGAAAAGCGGCGTGAAGCTCGCAAAAGCGCTCGGCATCAACGAACAGGAAGCCCTGATGGCGATCAACTATGACAAGGTGCCCTCTCAGGCGAAAAAATATTTCACTCCCCCGAAACCAACCTATCCCCGGCTGAGAGAGATGCTCAAAAAAACCTATCAGGGAGATAGCTACCCCGGCAAAAAACTGTTCGAAGAGATATCGGAATTCCAGTTCGGGTCTTTGGAAATACTTATTATCACGAGAATTTTAACCGCCGCGCAAGTCTTCACGGAATCATTGGTTAACCAGAAAATCTCAACTCAACAGAACAGTGAAAATCTTAAAACCCTGAAAGCTATTCTGAACAAGACCGTCATTCAAATTAAGGACGAAGCGGTTCTTCTCGAAATGTTTTCCCGTTTGTCCCGGTGGGAGGTTCTCGCTCCCGACTATTCCCTGCAGGTCTGGTTTTCTCATCCCGACGGGAGCTGCCCTTCAATCGTGACCGGAGAAACAAGAATGGAAAGGCCGTTGTTCTCGTTCACAGGCTCGGAGCCTGTCGAGGTTCCCCTTCTCGAAGATAAAATCGCGCCGGGTATTCCGCTTCCCATCTCCGGAAATTGGTCCGAAACCCGATTCTTCACTGCTTCGTTTCTAAAAAGGTTCATTGATCCGATTCTCATCGAAGTCGGCAAGGATCAGGATTCGATGATCCCAATCATTTTCCCAGGCGATCTCCTGCTTATTGACCGAAAAGCCATCGAGAAACCAAAACCAGGTCATATTTATGCCGTTAACCTCGATGACGGCGGATCGGTCAAGTACTGCCGGATACAGGACAACAAGCTTCACATCACCTGCGAGAACAAGTTCGCGGACTTCAAGCCGGCAACGATAGACCTTAAAGGAAGGCGGCTGGAACGGCTGATCGCCGGCGAGGTTGTCTGGGTTGGGAGAGAATTGCCCAAGAAATGAATCGCTCTACAGGCCTCATAGGATAAGGCAAATTGGTTCTTCAAGGCAACAGATGATTATTCCAAAAATACTCACTATTAGGATTATTTCATCATTAGAGAATATATTAATTTCTTCCAGTGTCATCTTGCAACTTGACAATCGTCCCGGCTTGATATATATTAATAATTGACTTGTAGTCATTCCCCGATTCCTCTTGAGGGGAATACTATCAAGGTACCTCTTAACCCTAGAGCCGGCGGATACGCCGGCCTTTTTTATTGACGGGCGGTATTTTATATCCAGACTTTTCAACCAACAGCTGTTCAGGATGCAATTAGACCCCGCCGAATATATATGGCTGCCACCGATATTTCTCGATGATGGGAAGAAATATTGAAAATCAGCGTATCTGTTATTGTTAACGTTCAGTTTGAACAGTTAATATAAAAGATGAAGGAAGCAAAAAATGAAAAATTTATTCATACTATTAGCATCAACGGCGCTCGTTTTTTTGATCGCTCTGCTGGCGCTTGCAGATTCCCATTCCAAGACGAATGTGAAAAAAGCGCAACCCAATCAAAAAATGTGCCCTGTAATGGGAAACCCAATAAACAAAGAAGTATATTCGGATTATAACGGGAAGAGAATATACTTCTGTTGCAAAGATTGCACTGAGAAGTTTAAGGAAAATCCGGATCAATACATCTCAAAATCCGAAAAAGAAGGTGTTGTATTCGAAGATGCGCCTATCGTTCAGGAGGTCTGCCCCCTCACTGGCCAGCCGATAGATAAAAATTTACATTCCGATTATAAGGGAGACAGGGTTTATTTCTGCTGTGGAAACTGTAAAGCCGAATTCGACAAGAACCCGGATAAATATAATGATACGGTTCGAAATGTATTGAAAAAGGACAAGTCCGAGGGAAAAAACAACTGAAGTAATACTTCAAGGATATTACAGATACAGTAAAACAACGGGGGCTTGTTTCGAATGCCGGCATTTAATGTCGGCATTTTTTTTCGCAAAGGGCGGTAAGTCTCCGGCCGGAGTTGTATAAATACCGGTTTTGAATTATTCTTTAATAACATTCCGAGGAGTTGAAATGTTTGGGAAATCTATTATTTTTTTAATCCAATCCGCTCTTATTATTTTCAAACCAATAATGATAAAAAACAACCAAACCGGCTGACTATTATAAGGAGATGAATATGCCGCATCACAATAAGGATTCAATGATCTCTCATTCCGAAACACTCGGATTATCCTCTCTCACCGGTTATCAGGACGGGGCAATCGTTAGCAAAATGATCCTCGAAAAGCCCGTCGGCAGCGTGACGGCCTTTTCCTTCGACAAGGGACAGGGTTTGAGCGAGCATACCGCTCCGTTCGATGCCCTTGTGCAGGTGATAGAGGGACAGGCGGAGATTGTCATCGGTGGAACCCCCCATTCGGTTTCTGCGGGAGAGGTCATTCTGATGCCAGCAAATGTTCCTCACGCCGTCAGGGCGCCGGAAAGATTCAAGATGCTCCTTACGATGATAAAAGCCTGATACACAAAAGGGACTGGTTTTATCCGTGAAATTAAAAGAGCGTCCTCTGCTAATTTGTTCGTCCTGCGGAATGCGCGTGCCGGCAGATCAACCTGTCTGGAGGTGCGGCAGCTGCGGAGGTCTCTTGGACATCGAAATGGAATCGGAATTCCCATTAAACAAAATTTATAAGCGCCCGTTCACTATGTGGCGATACAGGGAAGCGATTCCAATCGAAAATGACGAGAATATCATCAGCCTCGGTGAACCATTAACGCCTCTCACAAAAATCGAGATTGCAGGCAGACCAGTGATGATAAAGATGGATCATCTTTTTCCGACCGGCTCTTTCAAGGACCGCGGGGCATCCGTTCTTGTGAGTAAAATGCGCGAGCTCGGAATAACGCGGGCGGTCGAAGATTCTTCCGGCAACGCCGGAGCGGCTATCGCGGCATATTGCGCAGCCGCGGAAATCGAGTGCGAAATATTTATCCCAGCTGGCACACCTGCGGCGAAGTCAACTCAGATTGAGCTGTACGGGGCGTCTGTGAAAAAAATCGAGGGAAGCCGCGAGGATACCGCCGTCGCTGCGCTCGAGGCAGCCAGCAAGCTATATTACGCAAGCCACTGCTGGAATCCGTTCTTTATCCAAGGCATAAAAACATTCGCCTTCGAAGTGGCGGAACAACTCGGCTGGAAGACGCCGGACGCCGTGGTCCTGCCGGCGGGTAACGGAACGCTTATTCTTGGCGCATTCCTCGGTTTCCTGGAGCTTCATTCCGCAGGCATAACGGACGGAATCCCGAAGATCATTGCCGTTCAGGCGGAAAACTGCGCTCCGCTTTATCACTCCTGGAAGACTTCAGATTTGCTTAAGACAAAAATTCAGGTTAATCCAACATCCGCTGAAGGGATCGCGGTGACAAATCCGGTCAGAGCTCGCGAGATTCTCGAGTGTGTGCGAAAAAGCGGAGGGAGGTTTCTTACAGTGAGCGAAAATGAGATCAAGGCCGCTCTGAAATTCGCGCTGACCAAGGGATATTTCATAGAACCAACTGCATCCGCGGCGATTGCGGGGGTAAAAAAATATCTATCGGACGGAGATGAAAACGAATTAATCGTCTCCGTTTTTACCGGTCACGGATTGAAATCCCCGGAAAAAATTCGGCATATTCTCGATGAGAGCTGAGCCGTTAGTCATTTTTCAGTATTTTTATTTGACCATTAGAACAAACACTTGTAAGATTCCAACACTTGCTAATAGGGTTACGTCAATAAAATTAAGGCTGATTACGAATGTGGGTGTTAATATATGGATCATCTTGTATGTGTAGATACAGAGGCCAAGGAACTCGAAAGACTCCTCGCGGGTCATAAAACCATCATAATCCGTGGTTCTGATGAAAAAACAACTCCATATGGAGAAGTTTCTGAAGGGGACACTCTGTATTTTATTGCTACCGGAAGAGATGGAGTCGTGAGAGCAAAGGCTTTCGTAAAAAACGTGCTGAACAGCCAAAAACTCGATGAAAAAGAATCTATGGAACTTATTAACAGGCACTTGATGGAATTGATGCTCACGGAGAAACAGCTGGATCGTTACTACAACAAGCCATACCTTGTTCTCGTTAGGATCAGCGGCGTAAGCAGACTCCAGCCGTTTATGATCGAGCTCGGCATCAGCGAAAAAATGGCGGACTGGCTGGTAATCGAAGATATTGATAAAATACGCCGTCAGATATTGATGTAATTCTATATATTGTGTACAATAGGGACAAGAAACAGGTTAACCGAATGAATCGAAAGATTATTTTATTGGGCGGGGATATCGCCTCAGCGGGGAAAAAATACTCCGCTTTGTCCGAAGATGGATGGGAGATTATGATTGAATCCGATGAAAGCGGACAGATTTGTAAAAAAATAAAAGATAATCCGCCCGATTTCATTCTGATAGATCTCTCATCAGGGCCTTCACGCGCAGTTAAGACAGCGAAAACCATCATGAGCAGCAAGGCAGCGCGGGACATTCCGGTCATCTTCGTTGACGGCGGAAATGAGTATGCAATAAAAACGAAGGCAAGGTTTCCCGGGGCTGATTTTGTCAACCGCGGCGACCTGATGAACATTCTCAAGTCCAGGTACATGTAGAATGATGGGAAGACTCTTGAAGACATCTCTGAATATATGCAAGTATTGCGGAACTTCAGGAAGAGTGATATGGTAGATAATGTTAACTATTAAGGATGGCAATAATTGAATAAAAAAAATCTCGAGCAAACCGCTCTAGAACTTTTGGATTCGATGTATAGTCTTGTGCATTGTTTTACCGAAAGCGAAACAGAAGTCTGCAGAAAACGAAAAATCACCAACGCAGAATCGAGAATCATCAACTCGATCAATCCAGAGGGTGAAAACTATGTGAACAAAATTGCAGAGACTTTACAGCTTTCGAAGAGCCGAATCAGTCGTCTCGTGTCATCCTTGAAACGTAAGGGCCTTATAGCCAAGAAGGAAAAAGATCTGGACCACCGCTTCAACATCATTTCTCTGACGGCGAAAGGCGCTGAGATCAAACAGCAGCTGTTTCAGGACAAGTTGGAAAGATGCATGGACACTCTTTCCTATATCCCGACGGAAATTCATTCGGACCTCATCATAAAATTGGACACGCTGAAAAAAGCCTTCGATCAGTACAAAGAAGAAGCTTCAAAGGCTAAGGCCAAATAGAAGACAACTCAACCCGGAGCAAGAACTTTTTCTTGCTTCCAAGAAAAAGCTCTGCAACCGCAGAGATTGTAATTCTGCCGGGCTGAAGTGAACCTTAGAACCTGGAGTATACATGAATTATGGAGGTTTCAGATGGCAAGAATCTCGGCAAAATCAAAAGATTTTCTTGAAAACCTGTTTGGAGACCGGGCTAATTTCAATCCGATCGAAAGGAAGCTTTTCGGTCATGATATCGCGGCTATCCCAAGCCTGGTAAAGCCGCTCGTTGGAAATACCACGCCCGATGCTGTAGTCCAACCTAAAACAGAGGACGAGCTAAAAGAGTTTTTAAAATGGGCGGCAAAGAATAAAATTCCCGTAACACCGCGAGCCAAAGGTTCATCCGGATATGGCGGAGTGATCCCGGTCAAAAAGGGGATCGTGATAGATTTCTACAGGATGAACAAGGTCATTTCAGTTGATAAAAAAACAATGACCGTGCGCGTTCAAGCTGGGATGGTATGGGAAAAGCTCGATATGCAGATCAAGAAACAGGGCCTGACGTTGCGTACGTATCCCACGAGTTACCCTGCATCTACGGTAGGCGGCTGGCTTGCCCAGGGCGGAGCCGGAATCGGCTCATATGAAGCAGGCTGGTTCAGAGACAACGTAATCAGCGCGAGAATTCTTTTCCCGGACGGTTCCGTAAAAGAATTGAAAGGAAAAGACCTCGACCTTATATCCGAGGCGGAAGGGACCACCGGTCTAATCACGGAAGCTACGGTGAAGGTTATGAAGGACGAAGATCTTGAAATCATTTCTATCGGTTGTCCTAATCCTCACGATTTGCAGGGATTGATTACCAGGATCACTGAGGCCGACCTTCCGGTCTGGTCGCTTATCTTTATAAATCCGAAGATGGCCGAGCTGAAGAACAAGGCTCCGATGCTCGAACATTATGGGCATCCGGTGGAGGAACGAATCCTTCTGCCAGCGGCATATATAATGACCATCGCTTACCGGCAGAAAGATAAAAAGGATTTCGATTCGAAACTTCCATCCATCCTTAAGCTCTGCGAGGCGGAAATCCTGAGCGACAAGATCGCCCACCATGAATGGGAGCATCGCTTCAAGCTTATGGTCGTCAAGAGGTTGGGACCCAGCCTCGTCCCCGCCGAAGTCGTGATTCCGCTCGGCTCCCTGGGCGATGTGATGATGGAGATCGAGAGGAAGGTTGACCAGCCCATAGTTAAGGAAGGTGTCGTTATACGCCGCGGCGCTGGAGGCAAACCCGAAGTCGTGATCCTCGGCTTCATTCCGAGCGACCAGCGAAAATTCAGCTATAACTTCGTATTCAGTCTCGTCCTCACGATTATGAAAATCGCCGAAAAACACGGCGGACGTCCGTACGCCACGGGCCTTTACTTCGCATCAAAAGCGAAGGAAATCCTGGGCTCGGAGCGGGCGAAGAAGATGAAAAAATTCAAGAAACAGGTTGACCCTAAGGGCATCCTGAATCCAGGCAAAGTGCTCGGCGGGGGCTTGATGTCGACAGCCCTTACCGTTGCCGGTGTGTTCGAGCCGATGATCCGTCCTTTCGGCAACTACGTCATCACGCAGGTGGGCGAGCGCCCCGGAAAGCCGGTGAAAGGAATACCGGCGGACGTTGCCTGGTACGCCTACAGCTGCAGCCAGTGCGGCTACTGCATCGAGGAATGCGACCAGTTCTACGGCCGCGGCTGGGAGAGCCAGAGCCCGCGCGGCAAATGGTACTGGCTGCGCGAATATATGGAAGGGCGGGAGAAGTGGAACCAGTTTATGGTGGATACGATGATCGTCTGCACTACCTGCGAGCTCTGCAATCTCCGTTGCTCCGCCGCGCTGCCGATCGAGCCGTCGTGGATGAAACTGCGCGGCAAACTTATAAACGAAGATAAAAGGATGACCTTCCCGCCGTTCGAGATGATGGCTGCCGCACTGCACGCGGAGGGGGACATCTGGGCGGGCTACCGCAAGAACCGGGCGGATTGGTTCCCTAAAGATTTGCTAAAAAAACATGGTCCCATACATAAATCCAAAAACGTCTATTTCGCAGGCTGCACGGCCAGCTACGTCGAAAACGACATCGGCATCGGAACAGTGCGGATACTGGATAAAGCCGGCGTGGACTTCACCTTCCTCGGCGAGAATGAGAGCTGCTGCGCAACGCCTATGCTCGTCGCGGGCAAATGGGAGCTCTTCGAGCAGACGATGAGAAAAAACATCAAGGCGGTTAAAGACGTCGGTGCGGATACTGTCATCTGCTCCTGCCCGGCCTGCGATATGATGTGGCGTCACGCATATCCCGAATGGGCGGAGAAGCTTGGAATAAAATACGATATTACTGCGAAGCATTACTCCGAAATCATCTCGGAGAAAATAGCGGAAGGGAAATTCAAGATACCAAAGAAGGCCGGGAAGAAAGAAACTGTCTCCTTCCACGACTCCTGCCATATCGGCCGGGTCTCCGGCGTTTATGAACCGCCTCGCGACCTGATACGGGCAAATCCTAACGTGGAATTCGTCGAGATGACACATCACCATAAGGAAGCTCACTGCTGCGGCAGCGTTCTGACTCTCATCAAGGATCCGCCGGTCGCCGCGGAGATCGGTAAGACACGTATCGACGAGGCAACCGAGGCGGGCGCCAAGAAAATCCTCGCCCTCTGCCCCTGCTGTGAATTCCAGCTCAGGGTGAGCGCCGACAAGAAAAAGGCAGATGTCGAGATAATGGACCTTTCCCGCTTCGTCGCAGAAGCCTTCGGCTATGAGCTGCCCGATCCGCATCCGGAGGTCAAAGCGCAGTGGGCCGTGTTCGAGGCGATGATAGCACTTATGACCCCGAAAGGATTCGCCGCGCTTATGGAGACAATGTTCCCCGAATTGATAGACGCGATGCCCTTCAAAATGGGTGTGATGATGCGCGGCTTCGGCAAAATACCGGGTGCTCTCAATCTTATGAAGCCGATGTTTCCGGTACTCTTCCCGCGGTTGTTGCCGATGATGATGCCGAAGGTGATGCCTGCGATGCTGGAACGAGTAAAAAAGCTGGTCCCTATGCCGGATTATATGGCGGAGCAGATGCCCGATCTTATGCCGAAGGTTATGGACAACCTTATGCCGCATATGATCGGCGATGTCGTCCCGCTTATAACGCAACCGATGATAGGTTATCTACGAGGCAAAAACAGAAAAAAGACAGCAACCGCCTGATTGAAACAGTAAATAAAAACGATAAGAGCCTCCCGAAAGGGAGGCTTTTTTATTTCAAGTGCAAGGCGGATGCAATTCACCGGCAGAAATATTCATTACACCGAATCATATCCACCAATCCTTCCTGCAATCCGTTATTATAGTCGAGAGTCAGCGGATGGTTTTTAACCGTGAAAGCTAAACTCGGAAGTGATGGTTGAAAATACAGGATGGACACCCAGCAATGAAAATAATATTCAATGACGATATAATCTTTCAGATAAAGGAGGCAGTCTGATGAATATAGTTATTTTAAACGGCAGCCCAAAAGGGGAAATCAGCGTAACTATGCAATACGTGGAATTCATCCGCAGGAAATTCCCGCAGCACACATTCACAATTCATAATATAGCCCAAAAGATGGGCAGGATCGAAAAAGATAAGGACGCATTCGATGAAATAATTTCATCCGTGAAGAACGCGGACGGCGTCATTTGGGCGTTTCCGCTTTACTATATGCTCTGCCACGGCAATTATAAACGGTTCATCGAACTCCTTTTTGAGAGAAAAGCCGGCGCGGCATTCAAAGATAAATACGCCGCGGCGCTTACGACATCCATCAAGTTCTTCGACCATACAGCCCATTCGTATATCCACGGTATCTGCGACGACCTTAATATGAAATTCTTCGGGGGCTACTCGGCGGTTTCGAACGACCTGATGAAAGAAGAAGAGCGGGGGCGGTTTACGTTCTTCACGGGGGATTTCTTTCGGGCGATAACCGAGAAGGAACAGACATTCCGGCAATATCCGCCGGTCGTATGGAACAGCCCTGCATATTCTCCGAAACCCGCTGCCAGGAAAATCGAGACGAAAGGAAAAAAGATTCTCCTCCTCACCGACGAGAAGGACAAGGATTACAACCTTCGAAAGATGACTGGACATTTCGCAGATTGTTTCGAAGGGGAAATCGAAATCGTCAACCTGCACGACATCAACATCAGCGGCGGCTGCCAGGGTTGTATGAAATGCGGGCACGACAACCACTGCGCATACGAAGGAAAAGACGGCTATATCGAATTCTTCAACTCCAAGGTCAAGGTTGCGGATATCCTGATCTTCGCGGGAACGATAAAGGACCGCTACCTCTCAAGCCGCTGGAAGACGTTCCTCGACCGTTCGTTCTTCAACACCCATATACCGGTTCTGAAAGACAAGCAGATCGGCTTCATCATCTCCGGCCCCCTCGCCCAGCTGCCGAATCTCCGCGCAATGCTCGAAGCATATCCACCGATGGAGCTCGGCAACTGCGCCGGCTTCGTTACGGACGAATCCGGGGACTCCGTTCAGATTGATTCGCAGCTGGAATCCATCGCAGCGCGCCTCGTCCGATATGCGGATTCCGGCTACATCACTCCATATGATTATATGACCATCGGCGGAAGAAAGCTCTTCCGCGACGAGGTCTGGAGCGATCTGAAACCTATCTTCCAGGCGGATTACAAGATGTATAAAAAACTCCACCTATTCGATTTCCCGCAAAAACACTATATCAGGAGAAGTCTGAATTCATTTTTCTACTACTTGCTGAAAATTAAACCGCTTCGCAAGAAATTCCAGGGCTATATGAAAGAGGGAATGATCATGCAATTCAAAAGAGTATTAAAAAACATATAATCAAACGTTCAAATTTCAAAGTCCTTGATTTTTATTATATGAACTTTGATTAAATATCAGGCTAATGTCGGATGCCTTTTAAAAATATTAACACTCTTAGGGATAGCCAATTAGCAAGCAGATTAACATAAAATGTATTACATGCTGCAAATGTCATCGCAATCTGACATTATTAAAAATCTTAAGAGTTTTATAATTAAACTAAAAACTTTATAAATCGAATAAATCAATCGTGTTCTTTAACTTACACATTCTACAGTTGTTATTTTTAACATTCTTAATGAAACCGTGCTTGACAAGTTCGCAGAGATGGTTAAAATGACATAGTTGATATAGACGGCATAAGATTTGCTTATATTAGAATGAGTGAACAATGAATATTGCAACAATTTTTAGTCTGATCTTGATAACAGTGGGTTTTGTCGTTGGAAGCTTCGGTATCTATACGTCTTTTAAACATATAAACACCTCATTAGATTCCAAAATAAAGCTGTTCTCGAAACAAGCAAAAAAAAATATGGATAATTATTTCAGTAACGATATAAACCCATTAAGACATCTCAATTTAAAGATTGGCAATCATAAAAAGTCGTCTTAACAGCTTATTTATTTATTCATCCTGTAAAAAATATCATGACAACATTTGAGTTATAGAAAAATAGCTTTATATTATATTATTCATATGGATTATAGTTTATGTCCAATGGACAAGGGGGGAAAACACAGCAAAAAAAACCAAAAAATGTTTTCAAAGATCTCATTAATATTATAGACACAATTTATGGCGGTTTATTGGGATTATCAATATTCTATACCTATGAACATATTACAAAAAATCATGGAAATGCCAATCCTGGCATAATCTTCTGGAAAAGCTTATTCCTTATTATTCTGAGTATTATGATGCTTGAAGATTATGTTGCTGTTCGAATGGTAAACGCTGTGAAGAAATATCAAACAACCCTGATTTTCACCTGTGATGTTTTAATAGCAATATCCTATTTCCTGACTGTCAAGTTGATCTTAGACGACAAACAAATCTATCCAGTATTTCTGTTTATCATTTCATTACTAAGTTCCCTATGGGCGGGATACTTGTTTTATGATAAAAAAATTGAGAAATATTATAAAAACTATTTCTCTTTGACCTGGTTGCATTCATCAATTTGTGTCCTTCTCTGGGCGTATTGGTTGGCAAGAAATATTATTGATCCAAAGATGAACATGATATTCAAGATAAAAGATCTATTTCTAACTTGCGTCGCATCTATCTGCATATTAGTCCTTGTAAAATGCGTAATATTCTACAAACATAAAAAAGACGTTAATATTAATCCCTTTATAAAACATACTGGGCCTTTCATATCCAAACCCGCGACTTATCTTATAATGTTTGTTTTCGATAAAATATTGTTCTCAATCTTAATATGCTTACATACCCTGATTTTCAAGATTATCATTAAAAAAATTATCTATGAAATACTTATCCTTGGATCGGGAAATCTACTTTTAAAAATTATTCGAAAAATATTTAAAAAGACAAGCCGTCGCAATAGATGATTTCTTTAACTATTCATTCTTTTATATCCGATATGCGCTATATCTGTAAGAAGACTATGTTATAATACTGGTGAAAGTTTTCTTCATATGCAGTCGTCGGTTAAAATATTTAAATCTTATGACCCAACGCAAAGAATTGTTGTTTATGAAGGGGATTGTCTTGATCTTCTCAGACAAATTCCTGATAACTCGCTAAAACTGATAATTACATCTCCGCCTTATAATATCGGCAAAGAATATGAAAAGAAGCTCGGGATAGACCATTATATCGAACAACAGAGCCGCGTCATCTCCGAATGTGTCCGAACTTTATCGCCGGACGGCAGCATATGCTGGCAAGTCGGCAATTATGTAAACAACGGTTCGATAATTCCACTCGATACTATATTATATCCGATCTTCGTTCATCAGGGCCTCACTTTGCGGAACCGGATAGTTTGGCATTTCGAGCACGGACTTCATTGCTCCAAACGTTTTTCCGGCAGGTATGAAACTGTCAATTGGTTTACAAAGTCTGATGACTATACCTTTAATCTCGATAATGTCAGGGTTCCGCAAAAATATCCGGGTAAAAAACACTTTAAAGGCCCCAGAGCCGGAGAGTATTCCTGCAATCCCAAAGGAAAAAATCCGGGTGACCTTTGGGATATCCCCAATGTGAAAAGCAACCACGTGGAAAAAACTGAGCATCCATGCCAGTTCCCGGTCGAATTGATAGAAAGATTCGTTCTTTCCCTTACAAGCCCGGACGATTGGGTGTTCGATCCGTTCCTCGGAACAGGTACTTCTATTATCGCTGCCATGCGCCACGGCAGGAAAGGGATGGGTGCGGAAACGATGAAAAAATATGTGGAAATCTCAATGGATCGAATCCGGCAGGAACTCGATGGAACTCTGAAAACAAGACCGATGAACCGGCCGATTTACAATCCTGCACAGTCAAACAACAAATTAATCATTTCCCCCTGGGATCCCAGCGATGAACTGGCAGAAACGTCCCTGTGATGCAACTCGTAATCATCGGAATCGAACCTTAGATAATTAAACGATTTCCGTTGTTAGTCTTATAATTCAACTTTATTTTTTATTAAGTTGTACATTTTGGACGAATTCAATTTTTCCCAGCTCAATATACCTTTTAAAATTGTTTTCAGAATGCTTTTCCCCTATATCTACTTTATTATGCTTAAATGCTTTCAATACTTTCTCAAGAAAAATTCCCTTTTCAGATACTTGGAGATGAGACAAAGCTTGAATTGCTCTTGCGTCACAAGAGCAAAAAAATAAATTCAAATCCAATCGCTTAATTAAAATAGTCAGGGACTCTGTTTCACCAGGATCAATAGATTCTCTAAAAAGATCCGGTATTCGTTGAAGCATTTCTTTTATCTCTGTACTATTTGCTGAAAGCTCAGAAACTTTTCCAGTATTAACATATCTCTGTCTGAAATTAATATTTGTTTTTATTTCTTGCCTTCTGTAAAATCTAATCTCATCAATTACAGTGGAACATGCATAAACGTCATAGGCAGCAATTAAAGAATCAATCAGGTCGAATCCTAACAGATTAATTATTACATCGGCATCAAGCAACAGTAATTTCAAATGGATTACCTTCTTCGCTTAAAAAACCACGTTCCGCAATATAAAAATCAATATCGCTTCTCTCGATATTCAATATTTCTGAAAACTTACCTCTTGATATCAATCCTTTTCGTAAACAACGAATTGCGAGCTGAATAAATCGTTCCGCTTCTTTTTCTATTCCTTCATGTGTTCTCTTTGTCTCATTTTCTTGGAGTAATTTAGGATCATTAACCAACTCTTTAGCTTTTTTCAAATCAGAAATAATTCCAAGATTGAACATTCTCCAAATAATTGCTTGAGTAGAAACACCAAAATCAAGAGCAATATCTATTATATCAGAAAATGAAAGTTGTTTTATTGATTTTAAAGATTGATATCTCGATATAATATTTTTCCTGACTTCATCCTCTGGCAATAACAGAGAAGAGGCAAATATATTAGCTTTTTTCTCTAAGTCTTCAGTGAAAAATATTTCATCATCATTTTGATTTTCAACAACAGCTTCCCATGTAATCAAATGGAAAAGTTCATGACCAAGATCATAATTCTGTCTCCAGGGAGCTTCATCTTTATTAATTACTATTATATTACCATACTCAGGATCGACGGCTGATACCGCTGAACCTTCGATTGAAGGCTCAAAAAGAATTTTCATATGATAGTTTTGCTCGAGTATTTTTTGAAGAGTGAATGATGGTCTGCTTCCCAAATCTAATAGTTTGGAAGCTTCAGCTGCCAACTCAATAACTTTATGAATGTCCGAAATTTCACTAATTTCTTTTTTTAATGGAAATTTTTTGGATTCGATATCTAACAGCTTTTCCAATAAGTGGTATTGTTCACATAAATAGAAAATCCTTCTTTCAATCTTAATTCTGTCTTTAGATGGTGGATTTCTCCATTTAAAAACTATCTCTCCTTTTTCTGCCTTTAAGCCCAAAAGAGTGTCTATTGTGCAATAGTATAATTTTGAAAATAAGGCTAGCTCAGATGCTTTTACTTCTCTTTTGCCTTTTTCAATATCTGAAAGAGTCTGATAATTAGCAAAACCCAGTTTTTCAGCTGCATCAGAAAGACTTATTTCTAAAGACTCGCGGATCTTTTTCAATCGTGAAGCTAATTCTTTATCTATCATAAAATACCCCCATAATTAATATAGAATATCTTATATAAAAAGTCAACTATAATAAGAAAAACTTATATTATTATATAAAGCTCTATGGTATCTAAAAGTTCAGGGATATTTTTGTCATTTAAATCGGAGTTGGAAGAACATGAAGGCTACGGAGTATTGGACAATGCGTAAGAAGATGTAGCCGAGGCCAGTGAAGGCGGACCAGAAGAGCGGATCGAACGAACTATTCTCGGATAAATAGAAAAAGACCAGGTGGTCGAGGACAAACCAGGCCGCCGTCCCAGCGAGGATAATCAGGAACAGGAAGGTGGCTTTCAGCTTGTTTTCGTAGAGAAAATCATATCCTCGCCAAAGCCCTTCTTTGAATTTCATCACAGATCGGAGCCGTGTTCCGGCCGGTGGTTCATCTTTGAAAATCGCTGCGATCCGGGCATATTGCAGGAACAATGCAAGGTAAAGGAAGAGAATGTAGTAAACGATACGGACCCCAGCGCCTGTGTAATACGCTGCTGCCTCGCTCTCAGTTATTCCCCATGCGACAGCTTTCAAGAATCTCCCGACGCTACCCATTATCGTATTCAACAGGAGAAAGGCTGTCGCCGCAAGGAAGAAAAAGAGGAGCATCGTGAGGAAGTTTTTTATTCCCGCCTGAATGAAATCTCCCGCGCGAACGGTTTTAAATCCTTTGAGACGAATCTTGTCTTTGAAATCAGCAGAGAGCGATTGCTTAAAGAGGTCCAGCAATCCGCCGGTGAAAAAAGCGCCCACAGCGAAGGCGAGGAGATAGCCCGAAATCAAGACAAGCGGATTCAACACCGCCGCCCGCCGCTCGCTTAATCCCGGAAGAAGGTCGGTCAGGAAATATGCTTTGATATCCGGGTTTCTTCCAGCGTCAGCCGAGATGTCCGAATCGCCGCTGATATCGTTCACTGTCGCCGAAAGCGGAGTGATAAGCATGTAAAAAATCGAAGTCACGACTATCCAGTAAGCAGCGATGAATAGAATAGCCTTGAATGAAAGCGCGAAGCCGCCTTTGATGATATTTCGAATCGAGTCTTTTTTCCCTGACATTTTCATCCGGCCTCAATTCAAGAGCGAAAGCGTTAAAAAAGCTTTATACAGCAGGTTGAAGCAGCGCGCGATAAACCCCTTTTGCAGTTTCCGGTCGGGGGAGAGGGCGTAAGAGTTGTTTATCAGATTCCTGTCCACCTCCAGCTTATATCCCGGGTCAACCTGCCCATTCACAACCTTCGCGGAGTCGAGGAAGAATATCTTCAGCCATTTCCCGTCCGTCCCCTCCCGCAGCATCACCCGCCTGCCGTTCATATCCTTGAAATCGTCCCAACCGCCGAAGGTCGCCGTCATCCCGGCTGCGCGGTTCATCACGTCCCATTTATAATGCCACGGCTTGCCGCTTTCGAAACGAACCTGGATATCCACCGGCAGAACAATCTCGCCCTTTCGTTCTATCGTCACGACGGAGCGGAAGAGAGGTTTAACAGAGGCAGACTTTTTTTTCGCTTCTGTTCTGCCCATTTCATTCAATGAAACCGGAGTCTCGGCAGCGCTCCTGATATCCGTAACTGCGTAGTCCACACTGCCCGCGGTGAATAGCAGCTGCCGCAAAAAGCGCTCCGAATCGCCGCCGATGGATTTCGAGATGGACCGGATCGCGTCGCCCGTCTTCGGATGGCGGAAGCTCCATTCCCGGACGTATTCCCTAAGCGCCGTATGCAGCCTGTTTTGGCCGTAAACGTTGCCGAGCGTCCGGAAGATCAGCAATGGATACGAATACGAATTCGCGCCATACGCGGCGTAATTAAAAGCCAGCGTCCCATCGTTCGCAACCGGGTCCCGCCTTTCGGCCATAACGTAACTTATCCGCCGCCATGAAACCGCCAGAAAACTGCTCCCAACGGCGAAAGCGTCGAGAAAGCCCAGAAAATTGTCGGATATAACGGAAGGCGTGAAGGCGTATAAATCGAGCGGTCGCACCAGTCTGAAGCAGAGAGAATCGAACCTGTAACGCAGTCCCGTCTCGTCCATCAACATCGTCTCCGCGTACGTCGTGAATCCCTCGTCCAGCCATGCCTCCGCCGTCTCGTCCGAGGCGAGCATGCCGTAGAAATATTGGTGCGCGAACTCGTGAGCCGTCACCCCTTCCGGCGAGAGCGTCCCGCCCATCACGGCATAATCGAAAAACGAAGTCCCGCCGGTTATGAACATCGGGTATTCCATGCTGTCGGTTCCTGTGCCGGGATACGGATCGAGCAGCGTGATCTTCGGATAAGGGTAATCGCCGAGCATCCCGCCGAGACTTTCCATCGCGGTCTTCAAAGTCTTGATATATTTCTCCTTCGCGCCACGATGAAAAGGCTGCAAGAGGAGCTCGATCTCCACTTTCTTATGCCGGTCTTTCACCACGATGAAATCCGGCGACGCCGTCCATGCGAAATCCGTAACCCAGCGAGCCCTGAACCGCCACTCCGCCGAAGCGCCGCCGTCCAATGAACGGCGCTCCTTCGCGCCCGTGCCGCCCAGGATGTAATGCGCAGGCGCCTTGAGCCGGACGTCGTAATCGGCGAAATCCGCGTAAAACTCCGTATAGGGATGGAACTGCCGGCAGTTCCAGGCGCCCCACTCGAAGACGCCGAATTTAGGATACCACCCCTGGAAGACGTAATAATTGCCGGCCCTGCCCGCGCGGAACGCGTCCGACGGGATACGGGTCTCGAATTCGATTGTCAGCGTCACGGCGCCCCCCGGTTTCACCGGTTTCGAGAGAGGCACGGTCATAACCGTTTCGTATATGGAAATCTTTTTCACGATGTCCGCCCCGCCGTTGACACGGACTGAGAGTATATCCGTCCCGCCGAAAGAACTGCCGGGCCGTTCTCCCATCATCCCCTCGAACCGCGCCTGTCTGCTGAAAACCGTGTCGTTCGAGCGATAAGCATTCATATAAAGATGCATCTTGATCTCTGCCGCCGGATAATCCGTCCCGTTCCGCCACATGGCCCTCTCCGCCCCCCTCACAAGATTCTCCCCCGGCACAAACTCGACATCAATCTTATACTCCGCCCCCGGCCTCCCCTCCGGCAGAGCTGTATAAACATTATTAGACAGGATAAAGAAAGATATGATGATGAAAAGTATATTCCCCGATATTATTTTCATAAAGCACATTATAGAGGGCTTTGAAAAACATACCATAACATATTTCAGAAGGAATCTTCAGGGTGCGGCAAAGAGACATCTACTCCCGCGGAGTGGGAGCCTTTTTGTGGGAGCGGGCCACGCCCCGCGATGTTTATTGTGGGAGCCGGTCATGCCCAGCGATAAAAAATGCTTGTCATTCCCAGGGATACTTCGAAGGTGAGACGGCGGGGAAATGCGAAGCATTTCTATAAATCTTCATTATAGAAGGCTTATTTTTAATGTATTATAAATGAAACAGATTGAAGACGATGAATACTCCGAATGCGAATAATATAATATTAAGGATTGAAGAAACTATAATGAAGATATCCGGTCGTAACCCTTCGAAGCAGCCCCGAATATGACAGTCTTTTTTTCGGCTGCCGCCCTTTGATGAGGTCTTTCCTTTGTATCCCTTCGATGTAATCCTCAAGATGACGGTTAAATAGCAGCCCCTAGAAACCTCAACGAATATGACGGTCATTTCTTTCGGCTTTAGCCCACTGAAACATCCCAGAGCATAACCGATATTTTTCTTGATCGCGGGGCATGGCCCGCTCCCACAAAAAGAGTTTATCCCTTGTATCCCTTCGATGTCTTCCTCAAGATGACGGTTAAATAGCAGCCCTTAGAAGCCTCCCAAAACTGTGTTTTGTAATTCCGACTCCGATTGTTTAAATATTTCATAATGTATATAATCTTCGGGTCATGAGCAGTAAAAAAGCGCAAAACCTGGAGAAGAAGAATTCGGGCATAACCCGGAGGGATTTCATCGCTTCGTCCGCTGCCGGCGTTCTGGGGGCTGCGTGCGGGCTGAATATCCTCTCTTCGGTCGGGTGCGGCAGGAACTGGAAGGATTACAACGTCCTGTTCGTCTCGCTGGACACGCTTCGCGCGGACAGTTGCGGCTTTATGGGATATGGCCGCAGGACGACGCCCTTCCTGGACGAATTCAGCAAGGGAGCAGCGGTTTTCGAATCCATGCATACGCATTCCCCCTGGACCGACCAGTCCCATGCCACGATCTTTTCCAGCCTCCATCCGCACGTTCATTCCATCACTTTTCATTTCAAGAACTACCTGCGGTTTTCGGTTGCATCGATTCTGAAAAAATACGGTTATGCAACGGCCGGATTCGTGGAAACGGTCTCTCTCGACAGCCGGATCGGGATCGCCACAGGTTTCGACGAATACTATAACCAGTCCGATCCCGGTAACATCCAAAATAACCGCGCCTCCGATAACAACAGGCGGGTTTTCGACTGGATCAAAAAGAACAGGGACAGGAAGTTCTTCGCCTTCGTGCATTACTTCGACATTCATTATCCTTATGATCCGCCGGGGAATTACAGGAACCTGTTCCACAAGGATAAATACGACGGCAATATATACAGAATCGGAAAGAGCCTCGATTTCATAAATCCGTCGCCGTCACCGGAACAGATCCGGCAGACAAAAGCCCTCTATGACGGCGAAATCGCCTATACTGACGATCAACTCCGCAGGCTGATAAACCTTCTTGAAGACTATAAAATCCTCGACAGGACCCTTGTCGTGATATTTTCTGATCACGGCGAAGCGTTCGGCGAGCATCGGCTCTTCGCCCATGGAAATTCCCTTTACCAGGAACTTCTGCATATACCTGCCATGATGAGATTCCCCGGAGGGGACTTCGCCGGCAAGAGGATAAAAGGCGTTACGCGCACCATCGACATCCTCCCGACGGTTCTCGATTATCTGGAAGCGGAAACCGGGGAGGCGTTGCAGGGAGTGAGCCTCATCCCGGAAATGAAATCCGGGGCAAAGAGAGACCTGCTTTTCTTCTCTGACGGAATCCGATACGCGTCGTGCCTCCGTTCCGGGGACTGGAAGCTGATTCACAATTACATAATGAACGATGAAGTCATAAAATTGATCGGCGGCCGCAAACCGGAATACGAACTTTATAACCTGAAAGACGATCCCGCTGAGACGGTCAACCTGGCCGGCGATAATCCCCGCAGAGTTGAGGAGCTCAAGGAGCTAATCAGGCAATTCTGGGTTATAAACAAAAAATGGAAAAAGGGCTTCGTGATGGGCAGAAAACAGGAGATTGACGAAGATATCCTGAAGGGTCTGCGCCAGCTCGGCTACATCCATTAAACCTTCCTCCCGCCTGCACGGCTTCGCCGGATTGCAGGGGTTGTTCGGCGGAGAAGCGGGATCGGACGCATCGCAGCTTTTGGTCAGCCTGGGCGGCGTCGGCGAGCCGCGCACGTAACTGATCGCTTATAACGGTTGCTGCATCTTTCGCGGAGTTCATCCTCAAGAAGCTCTCTTACAAGGATGAGCGCAAAGTCCACCGCAAAACCGTGGAGGTTCTCCCGCAACAACGCCTCGATATCTACACGCGCCAACGGTAATTGAAAACAGCTGCTTTGATTATTTCCGTTATTTTTTTGTTGGCTTGAATGCTTTTTCCGTTTAAAATGTCCTTTCTTTAGATTCCTTTCTCCTGTAATTACAGAAGGCTTCGCATTTACAGAATGCTCCGCATTTACAGAATGCTCCGCATTTCAACTAAAATCGGGATATGCTCAAATGTAATCCATCTTACATTAATTATTAAATATTAATGTTAGTATTTTATAGTCAAATAAAGTGAAAGGAATTATTATTATGAAATCTGTTAAGTTAGCGTTTTGTTTAATCGCATTTCTATTATCGAGTGTCTTAACCTTCGCTGCGCTGGATGTAAAATTCACGACGGCCATCGGTCAGTCGCCCGACCCGGCTGCAGCCGGGAATGAAGTCACTTTTACGGTCAGCTTCAAACCTTCGGGCGGAGCTGTGAGCAATTTCAAGATAATCGGCGGGGTTGACGGAACCCAGATATTCGAGCGCACGTATGCGAGTATTCTGGCGGACAAGATTAAAACCGATAGTTTCAAGTGGACCGTGACATCGGGCAATCACAAGGTATGGTTCGAGCTCGATCCTTCGCATACGGCGGGCGATTCCGATTATGCGAATAATAAGGTCGAGAAAGCCATCAGCGGCACCGGGTTTATATTGAATGATAAAACTAAACCGAATATTGACCATTTGGATAAAATAGGCAATCTGCTGAGACAACGTTTAAATGAAACCGATATTTATGTGGAGAAGATATTTCTCGAACGCGAAGGTGGTTCTCCTTATGTAGTAGCAGGTGAGCTAACTTGGTTTAATTGCGAATGGAAAAGGATGGGAAATCAACCTCCGGGTGGCTTTGAGGTTGAGTTATATGTTGACGGAGTTAAACAGAATTGTTATCTCACTACTTGTCTTGGAAAGCCTGAAACTCCCACCAAGATTGCTAAAGCCAAAGGCTTGTATACTAAAGGCGACCACGAATTCAAATGTGTCGTTAAATGGGATGATGCCGGGTATAATGATGATGTTCCAGAAAACGATGAAATGATTAAGACAATTAATATACCTTCCGCTGACCAATATTAGGGGGACACTGAAGTCGTTTTATTTTACAGCTCCCGGTATTAAATCGGGCGCTTTTTTTGTCCATTCCCGGCTTTGATTCATCCCTCTGTTTTTTGTCTATTGGTCAATTTTTGAATATTTCGTTAAAGAAAAAATTTCTTTAATAATGTATTCCATCTTACATTAATTATTAAATATTAATGTTAGTATTTTATAGTCAAATAAAGTGAAGGGAATTGTTATTATGAAATCTGTTAAGTTAGCGTTTTGTTTAATCGCATTTCTATTATCGAGTGTCTTAACCTTCGCTGCGCTGGATGTTAAATTCACCACGGCAATAAAGCAGACGCCCGATCATGTTGCCGCCGGGAATGAAGTCACTTTTACGGTCAGCTTCAAACCTTCGGGCGGTGCTGTGAACAATTTTAAGATAATCGGCGGTGTCAGCGGGACCCAGATATTCGAGCGCACGTATGCAAGCATCGCGGCGGACAAGGTGAAGACCGACAGCTTCAAGTGGATAGCAATTAAGGGCTATTACACAGCCTGGTTTGAGTTGGATCCTCAACATACGGCGGGCGATTCTGATTATTCAAACAACAAGGTTGGCATTCAAGTCATATATGTAGAAAGCAGCGGATCGGAATTCGTATTGAATGACAAAACCACACCGGATATTAACCGTATAAATAAGCTCGGCAATATACTAAGAGACCGCTTGAACGAAAAAACGGCGGACATTTTTGCGGAGAAGGTATTTGCTATAGATCTAGGCGGCAATGAAATACAAGAAGTAAAAGCAGGACAGTTTTTTAAAATTAACTGTAGATTTCGAAGGACAGGACCGGAACCTCCGGGCAGATTTTACGTTGAACTATGGACCGGGAGTGTACAAAGGGATTGCACTAACAATTCTTGCTTAGCATACACTGGAGATACATTTGGAACTGCAACAGGAGACGCATGGGTTTATTCTAACGACAAAGGTAATTATCCAATCACTTGCATATTGAAATGGACAGACCCAGCTTATAAAGAAGACAATACAGCAAATAATACAATGACACAGACACTTCATATATATTAAACATATGAAACGCTGATGATATATTTTATTTCAGCGCCCGGTATTAAATCGGGCGCTTTTTTTGTCCATTCCCGGCTTTGATTCATCCCTCTGTTTTTTGTCTATTGGTCAATTTTTGAATATTTCGTTAAAGAAAAAATTTCTTTGATAATGTATTCCATCTTACATTAATTATTAAATATTAATGTTAGTATTTTATAGTCAAATAAAGTGAAAGGAATTATTATTATGAAATCTGTTAAGTTAGCGTTTTGTTTAATCGCATTTCTATTATCAAGCATCTTCGCCGTCGCTGCGCTGGATGTAAAATTCACGACGGCCATCGGTCAGTCGCCTGATCCGGCTGTCCTTTGGAACGAAGTCACCTTTACTGTCAGTTTCAAGCCTTCCGGAGGAGCTGTGAGCAATTTCAAGATAATCGGCGGGGTTGACGGAACCCAGATATTCGAGCGCACGTATGCGAGTATTCTGGCGGACAAGATTAAAACCGATAGTTTCAAGTGGACCGCGACAGCTGGTTCTCATAAAGTATGGTTCGAGCTCGATCCTTCGCATACGGCGGGCGATTCCGATTATGCGAATAATAAGGTCGAGAAAGCCATCAGCGGCACCGGGTTTATATTGAATGATAAAACCAAACCGAATACTGATCATTTGGATCAACTCGGCAATAATATTAGAGGACGTTTAACTGGTGGTACTGATTTATTCGTGAATAAAGTATGGGTGTGGACAGACAATCAGTGGTTTAATTTTAGTTGCGAATGGAAAAGAACAGGACCTCAACCTCCAGGTAACTTTAAGGTTGAGTTATCGGTGTCTGATGGGTCAACGGTGGCGGGAACGCTAATAGCTACCGGTCTTGGAAAAGCTACAGATACAACCAATACGGTTACATCTACTTGGGTAATCGATGCATCAGCAAAAATAATACCACTCAAATTCAAATGCATCCTAATATGGGATGATCCTGGCTATAAGGATGCCATTCCAGGTAACAATTCATTGACTGAAACAGTTTTGGTACCGGGCCTGTATTGATTCATCTCTGAGCATTCTGTCAGCCATGGCAATCTTGAAGTTTTTTCCTGCCTGTTGGAACGTCCGTGTTTTAAATAGTCCACCGGTGCTGGAGCAATCCCCCGAGCGGGAGCAATCTTGAAGATTGCTCCCGCCGGAGAAAGATATTTTTATAATGTAACCTACATTACATTGTTTTTATTATAGTAATGGTAATATCTTTTACTCAAGTTAAGCTAAAAGGAGCAGTTATTATGAAATCTGTCAAGTTAGCGTTTTGTTTAATCGCATTTCTATTATCAAGCATCTTCGCCGTCGCTGCGCTGGACGTTCAATTCATTGGTGTCATAAAACAGGCGCCCGATCCGGCCGCAGCTGGCAATGAAGTTACATTTACGGTCAGCTTCAAAAACGTCGGGGGCGCTGTAAATAATTTCAAGATAACCGGCGGGATTGGCGAACAACAGGTTTTTGAGCGCACGTATGCGAGCATCGAAGCGGATAAAACGAAAACTGACAGCTTCAAGATAACCATCCCGAACAACGATCGCAAGTACATTGCGTGGTTCAGGCTTGATCCAGAGAAAACATCAGGAGATTCCAATTACGATAATAATATGATAACAAAAACTATCTCAATATCCGGTCCTATAAAGGTTGTAAATAGATTTGAGAAAAGTATTATCGCTGATATTTTTCTAGACCTTTCAGTAACAAGAATATATCTCCAGAGCGAGCAAAACACCCCTGATGTACATGCAAGGCATAATATAGCGATGCATTGCGAGTGGAAGAGGAGAGGCCCAGCACCCAAAGAGGATTTTGCGATCGAGTTGTATGTTGACGGCATTAAAATGCCTTGTATTTATAATACTTGCATCGGCCACACATATAACACTTGGGCAAGAGCAACTGCCAAGATCTGGATCGATTTAGCCGGCAATCATGAATTTAAGTGTGTAATCAATAATCCCGAGGATGAGGAAATGAATAAATCAAACAACACCATGATTCAGGTAATAAATATTCCCAACTAAAGCTAGATATTAGTCCAGCCCCCGGTATTCGAACCGGGCGCGTTTTTTTGTTCACTTCCCGGCCTTTGCTAATCTCCACGCATTCTGTCGGTCGTGGCAATCTAGAAATTTTCCTCACCAACTTATGGCCCAATTTAACTATCATTGACTAAAAGGCTGTTTTTGCGTATATTGAAAAGGAACGGACTTGTATTTATCGTTATTTGATATTAATGGGGGCGCCACGGTTTCGACGGGAACATTTGACGCTCCGGCTGCATGCCGAGGACCCATCTACTCGTTAATCAGGGTGGACAAACAACAAGTGCCAACTCAAACGAGTTAGCCCTGGCGGCTTAACTTCCGCCACGTCGCCTCGTGTCCCTGCCTGCGGGATGCGTTGCGATGTCATTTAATGCAGGCTGGCCCGCTGCCGGCGCTTGCAGGCAGTGAGCGAGACCTTTCGCAAGCTGGCGAGCGCGGAGGCTTTTCCGCCGTCCGAACCGCGCCGCGAGAAAATTAACGACGGAACAAGCATGTAGACGCCGCTGCTGAAGGTTTCCGGACGCGGGTTCGACTCCCGCCGCCTCCACCATTAATATTAAAAAATTATTATTGAACTTGGATTAATTCAACAAGAGATAATTACCACTGGCAGTTATTATTTTTTAAAAAACCTTCCAAATTTAAACAATTCACATCAAAATGCTCGCAAATATTTGGGATACTTACACCATTTTTTGTATATTTCTCTTCAGTGACAACAGTACCTTTTATAACGTTTGCTTTTGCAATGACGAAAGGATCTGCATGAGGTTTTCCTTGTAAAAGTACTTTTAATTTTAGATTCTGTTGAAAATGCTTGACAGCGTAAATTTGAGCAATAAATTCAAGCTCATCCTTATCAGGAATCGTAAAAAAATTTGGATGATCCTCAATCCAATTAGGAACGTGAGGAAAATCTTTATCTTCTAATTCAAGTTTTACTTCTCTTGCGGAAAAGATCTCTTTTTTTGCAGCCAACTCTTCGAATTTAATCCAAAACGAGGGGAAAACAGAAGGATAAAATGATTTAAAAATTTGTGATGGTGAACTATTGTCAAACACATGAATCATTAATAACTTTCTTATGAGCTAAAAACGTAATGTTCGAAAGATGGGATTTTTTTTCCTTAATATGTAAAAAATCAGAAAGGTTTTCCAAAGTAATTCTATTTTGGTAGTATTGGCTTAAAACTAAGTTTATATAGTTTTCACCTAAATATTGTTTTTGGGTAAGATAATAATTACCTCCGCTTTTTTTACTTTTATCAGCCTCATTTATCCATTTATCAGCCAATGAGCGATAAATTTTAGAAGTAATTAAACCGAAATCTAAATATTTCCTCAATATCACTTCTCGACTGACTGCATATTTTTTGGCTAAATCTTCTATAAACAACTCTTCCACTTGAAGTAAGTTAATATTTAAAGATTTTGAAGGTACTAAAAATTCACCTGCAAATTTATTACATTCAACTTCAATTCCCGAAAATGGCTCATCATATTTTTCCAGTATTCTACTATTCCTAAAACTAATTCCTCCTTTTTTAATAAGTAGATGCCATAGTTCATGAAAAAGAGTGAAGATTTGTCGTGAAGAAGGAAAACTATTGTTAATAAATATAATAGGATATTTATCATGATAAATACAGAAACCTGAATAACTGTTATTTCTAAATGCGTCTTTAAAGATAAAGATACCATTCCTTTCGATTGTATTTCGCCAATTTTTAAAAGCTAATTCCTGTGAATTCCATGAAAATTGTTCTTTTAAAGGAATATTAAGATATCCTCTAATGTCTTCTGCAATACTATTAGAGCTAGTTTGACCTGCAAATCTATCAATTAGATTTATTTCAACAGGTTTCCTTCCTTCATAAAGCTCTTCCAACTGTAATTGAAGCACTTTTGCTTTTCTATATAATTTTACCATGTATGATGGAAGATGTTTTATCTCGTCATCGGGCATAGAACGAAAATCTGTTTTTGGATTATCTTCAATTGGGATTTCTGGAAAGAAAAAAACTGTGATTGGTCTTTTATATATTTTATATGCTAGTGTTTCTAATTGAATATATGAAGGAGATGAATTTCCAGATTCCCAGTCTTGAATGACATTTGCTGGTTTTTTCATCATATGAGCTACCTCCTCTAAAGAAAGCCCCAATGATGTTCTTGCCCATTGAAGTATTTGAAGATTAATAGGAAGTTGCGCGCTCATTATAAATCTCCAATCAATAAGAATCTTCCATCCATTTGAAAAGCTAAAAACCTTTTCCTGACTATATAATAATTCAAAAATATCTACTTTTCCAACTAAAACCTCTACTTATTGAGATAATTTATCTACTTTTGAAATTATTATTTCAAATGTAAGTGTTTTATCTGAAAAATTAATAATACTAGAAATTATCCAAACCAAAATATCAACTCTGCAAGACTGGAGATCCCGTCTAACGCTTGTTCACAAATATGAAAAATCGAAAGTCCGTTTAAAGAGACGAAAACTGTTATTATAAACATAAACATTAATTAAATAGAAAATTCAAATTCAACAGAATGTCCAAAAACGTAGCAAGAGAGCAAGGGTTTTCCACTGCTCCGCTTTGAAAAACCATATCTTTAAGCCAGCTATCAATCTGTAAGCTGGATTACATCTTTTTTCTTTAGAAAGGGTATGATTTTTTATCAATAAGGTTAACTTTAACAAGGGAGTGTGAAATGTCACAAAAAAAGCTATTTATTATCATTTGCGCGGTTCTGTTTGCAGCCGTATCTTTTGCCGCCAAACCGGACCTGATCGTCTCAGAGATTTCAATAATGCCGACGAATCCATACACGACCGACTCAATCGTCGTTAAAGCTGTCTGCAAGAACATCGGCACTGTCACGGCCGGAGCGTCGCATATGCGCTTCAAGATCGGCGGTGAATCAACCCCGCCGGTTTACGCCATAGAACCCCTCGCCCCCGGCGCAACCCGCCAATGGCTGAGGGGGATTAATTTGACTGTCGCTCAGAACTACTTAATTACCGTTACGGCGGACGCGAACACTGAAGTGGTCGAATCGAACGAAACGAATAACATAAAGACATTCGCTTTCACGGTCTTGGCTCCTGGAAAACCCGATCTTACTGTCGAACTCATCAGAATCACGCCGGCGGTTCCGCACGTCGGAGACCGGGTGAACATCATGGTGATATTCGCCAACATTGGAAACGCGACCGCGGTCAAATTTCACACGATTACGACTATCGGGGGTGAAAGCCCGGACACCACACCACCCGCTACCTGGCATAATATCCGTCCAGGCCACAGGTTCTCGGAGCACAGGACATATACATTCGACCACGCCGCAGGATTCGGCATTAAATCCCGCATTGATACCGGTTATGAGGTAGTAGAATCCAACGAAACAAACAATGAAAAGCATCTTCTTCTCGTTGTTAGACCCTGATGAAAACGATAGGCAGTGATTTTGAATGAATGTGTCCACATTTAAGATTTAGTCCATTATTTAAAGTGAGTTTTATTTAAGCTTTTTGCCACCGGAATATTTGCACTCTCATATTTATATTTTAATAAGGGATTTGTCATATTCCGCTGTTTATAATAATTGAGACTGAGGATTTAGATGGTTTATATTGCATGAATTATTTAAAATTCAGATCCAATAAGGTAAAAGTTCGTAAAACTGACCCGGGGCCTTTTCTGTTGCCTATATATTATATATGCTATGCTATATTGGTTGGAACAAACAGGTAGTCGACCCCGGGTCAGTTGCAGAAACTTATAAATTCTTTGTCAATCTGTTCTTAACATTGGAAATTTCGAAGTCTGATTTATAGACTTCTTTAAAAGTCTCAATTCCCCCTATTCACTGATGACGGTTTATTCATTTTATTGAATTACCAGTTCAACTGCTTTCCCCACAGGCAGATTACTACTTTTCTTAAAACGTATAACGCTGCTAAAAAGTTCCGCCCAAACAAAAAAAATTTTATAGAATTAAGCCGGGCTATAACCTGTCTGAATCTTGCAGGTTAATACCAATTGTTATACAGATCAGGCAGTTGATATTATGAACCCGGAATTCTTCGGGACAACCGCTGGCTTGGCAAATTTCTATTCAGGATTAAATCTACATTCCATCTTCCTGAAAGATATCGGATAAGAATCAGGATATGTGTACCGCATATTTATGCGAAACGGATCGGCGCTGATGATAATTCAGCAACCCTTTATAATATGATTTCACCCTTCATAAAAGTAATCGCTTTGCCGCCGATGATTACACGCTCGCCGAGATATTCGCAGAAGAGCTCGCCGCGCCTCTCGGACACTTGATATGCGTGGAGCTTGTTTCTGTTCAGACGCTTCGCCCAGTAAGGAATGAGAAGCGTGTGGGCGCTGCCGGTGACCGGGTCTTCGTTGATGCCGGCGCGCGGAGCGAAGAAACGGGAGACGAAGTCGCAGGAATCGCCGGGCGCTGTTGCGATAATACCCAGGCAGTCGAGCCGCGCAAGCTCCCGGAAATCAGGTTCGAGCGCGAGGATTTCATTCTCGCCGTCATAAACGGCGAAGTAATCCCGGCCGAGAAAAACTTCTTTGGGTAGTCCGCCCAAACCTTTGAGCAGTGGCTCCGGAGGAGTAACTTTTTCTACATCATAACCAGGGAAATCCAGCCGGATGATGCCGTCTTTCTTTGAGGCTTTCAACGCGCCGCTTTTCATCGTTTGGAAATTTATTTCATCTCTTTTATAGCCGAGATGCTCGAAAATGACGTGCGCGGTGGCAAGCGTGGGGTGGCCTGCAAGATTTATCTCGATCTTCGGCGTGAACCACCGTATCTCAAAGCCATCCTCTTTCGGCACGAAGAACGCCGTCTCCGGAAGGCTGTTCTCCATCGCGATCTTCTGCATCAAGCCGGCATCTATCCACTCATCCAGCGGGCAAACCGCAGCCGGATTGCCGCCGAATATCTTATCCGTAAACGCATCAACCTGGTAAATCGGTATCTTCATTTTCTATCTCCCATCTTTTCATTTATCTCCAAGTTAGTCGGTTTTCCTTGTAGAATAAAATATACAATATTCTACAACGGTTGGTTCGCAACAGCCGATTGAGGAATACTTCAATCAGACCGATTTCTATGTTATGAAGATATTTATCTTGTTACTTCTTCTTGTTCCTCAGCTCTTCCATTATCTCGAGCTGGATTTCCTGTATCTCGATCAACCGTTCCCACTGCTTGGATAAGATGTGATCTATCTTTTGATGGAGATGGCGGATCTCCAACTCGGCTTTGAGATTGATCTGATAGTCATTCACCGAGCGCATACGGTCGCGCGACTCATGACGCTTCTGGCTCATCATTATTACAGGCGCCTGGATAGCCGCAATACAGGAAAGCACGAGGTTCAGCAGGATGAATGGAAAGGGGTCGAACGGGCGGCTGAATAGAAGAAAGCTGTTCAAGCCAAGCCATAAAAAGATAACAATACTGAAAATAATTATGAACCTCCAGCTTCCCCCGAAATCCGCCATCCTGTCCGCCAATTTCTGTCCGAAAGTGAGGCTGTCCTGGTACTGAGTATCAATATTACCGGAAAGGAGCTCCTGCTCCTTCATGCTTCTTATTACTTCCTCTTCGATGGCTGTGAGCTCCCCTTTTTCCTCGAGTATCAATGACCTTATATGGAGTTGAAAAAAACGATCGAGGTCTTCCATACATATCCAATCTTTTTCGGAGAAATCGGGTTTCTCTTTCCTGATGATCTCGATTATCTCAGGACGGACCAGCATCGCGCTTTTCAGAACGGATTGATTCTTATTCCCGCAGATCTGGCATACAGGGTTTAATATTTCTGGTTTTTTCATAAGCCTTGCTCCAAAAATCAGAGTTTATTGAAATAATCCTAATTTATGACACTGTAAAAGAAAAGCGAAGGATTCCTTTCGGGGTTCTCTGCCGGCGCTATCCCTTCCTGAAGCAATCAATAACCACGAAGGGCACTGTCAGGCAGAGTCCGTCTTTCTTCTTGGCCAGCAAGTTCAAATGTCTTTCAATTTCATTGAATACGGTGTCGTTCTCATCCGCCGGGATGATCTTTTTCCATTCCTCAAGAAAGGCAAGGCGGATCAAAAAATGATTGAGCATTGCGGTTCCGTCGGCATAGTTGAGGCTGAAATCACCGTCGTGTACTCCGCTTATCTTGAATCCGACATCCATTATAAGTTGGTTGATGTCATCCAACGCAGGCCGCTTATGGCGGATGTGCTCTTTCATCTTCGATATCTCTGCAGTCATATTATTTTCGCGCAGAACCGCCTCGAAAACATCATAGAACTCGATCATCGTCCCGTCGGTGTTCATTGTGGCGACGAACTGCGCTCCGGCTTTCGATACACGTCCGATTTCTTTCAATGCTTTCGGTAAGTCCAGGACGTTGTTGATACCATTATTGGAAACGACAAGGTCTAAAAAACCGTCATCGAACGGTAAATCTTCAGCGACTCCTTCATATATCTCGACATTTCCAATTCCCATCACGTGGGCTTTCATCCTCGCCCGTTCTATGGCCTCTTTCCAGGGATCTATCCCGTAAACCTTCGCTTCCGCTCCCAGCCGCATAGCGAGCTCCAGAAGCGGAAACCCCAGCCCGCAGCCCACATCCAACGCCCTTGAAACTCCCCTAAGCCGCACCGTCTCCAGCAGCTTCATCCCGAACGGAGCAGACCAAAGCGGAACCTCGTCAATGACCGAGACCACATCCGGGTCGTTCATATTGAATCTGTTCGGATGGCCCTGTTCTTTCATATCAACCATTCGCAGAACACTTTTCATAATGATGTGTTAACTAATACAGACAATTATAATAAAGCAGTAATAAATGCTTTCAAGCCTATATTACGAAAAAGGTCTTTAATAGCTGCATTTCTTCAATTTTATACAAGAATGCTTAATTGACTTGAAAATGGTCTTTTGGGATATATATTAATATAGTAGAAGTGTTATTATGGTGTTGACTTTTTTTCATTAGTCTTGTAAATTCCCTTATCTTAAACGATGGAGGAGTATATGCGTAAAGCGGTTTCAAAAAGGTCCAGTTTAAAAAATACAAGAACATCCTTTAGATATCCATATGTAGCTATTGACAGAAAAGGTAAACCCATCGCCTATGGTATTTCTCCTGAGGTAACAAGAATAAAAGCAATCCTAGAATCTGGGTCCGAGCCGGAATTTATTATTCCTTTGGATTTGCTTGCGAAAAGAAGAAGCGAGGAAGAAGAGGCAGTAGCAGCATCATAAACCTACAGCTGATAATTTTTCTTACCTGAAGAAAAATTTCGACATAAAACTAATCACGAAACTTTTAATTTCCTTTTAATAATATTTCCAAAATATCAAGGTATTATTGTTTGCAATATTATATCATTGCAGTATATAATATTAATGCTATCTAATTATTTTATTGATATTAGGAATTCATAAATGAATCAAGAAACCAAAGACAAGTATACACGTAAACATAAAGCAAATATCAAGAATTGGCTTAGTGAAACCATTCAACCCCGCATCAAAGATATTGTTGCTTGGAAAGGAGGAGGAAGTGGAGTCATTTTAAAGATTGAGCAAAATGGATATCCCAGTGTATGTTTGAAAATTATCAGAGAAGAAAAAACCGATTCCATTAACGAGCATAAAAATTTAATAAGAGAAATATATTATTTATTACTCTTTGCGCGACAGGACGGAATTATACCAATCCTTAATAATGAGTTTAACTCAATAAATGATGATCAAGAGAAAACTAAATTAATGGATGATTTAAAGAGCCTCTTAGAACTGAAATTAGGAGAAATTTCTGAATTTTTAAAATCAATCAATGAATTAATAAGTAAGAATCCGTTTTTAAAGAAAATACTCTATTTATTCTCTCAAGATGAAAGTAACTTTACGTTAGGATATGTTACGCCATTAGGAAAAACATTAGAAGAAGTACTACTGATGTTTTCCAGTTCTTTAGCATCAGAAGAATATTCTGCAGAAAAATGGTTGAAATGGCCTTTAAAAAATTTTTTACCAGCTATACATATTGATGAATCAAATATGAAATTTATAATTTCTAATAGAGTATTTAACATTGATAGTTTTCTAGATGACTTCATAGAGCAAATATTAAAAGCATTAAAAAACCTTCATTCTAAAAATATCGTGCATTTAGATATTAAAGAAGCGAATATTATGATTCTTCCAAGAGAATGGAATACTCAATTCGAATCAAATGATCCGGCGCGTGATTATTTAGTCATATTTGATCTTGGTAGTGCGAATGAGATTGGGGAAATAAGGTGGGACGATGAAAAAGCTGAATTTGAAACAACATTTCAGTATTTACCAAAAATATTACAAAAAACTACATCTCTATCAAAATTTACTAGCCATAAGAAAGCGCCGATAAAATGGAAAAAAGTAAAAGAATTAGAAATAACAGCCACGATGATAGATTTACATTCTTTAAGCCAAATTATCTTAAATATCATTGAAGGTGATTATTATCCCGAAGTAAGTTCAAACATGACGAGTAAAAGAGCTGGAGTAAATAAAACCTATGTTTATGAAAAATACTTCGCTTTCTCAGAATTGCTTTCAATTGATTTCCAAAAGAAGGACCAAGACTCATTATTAATACGCGATTACACAATAGACGGTGAAAAAAATATGCCTGCGACTCTTACAGACAATGCCCTAACAAAATATAAATGTTCAAAAACGTTAAGTGCAACTTATCTTACAGTGAAGGAAAACATTACTAAAAAACTATCTGACTCCTATAGCTCTCTTCATCCTGCGGGATTATTTAAAAAAATAGAGGATGAGATTATTAAGAATAATCCAGAAATTTCTGAGCTTATTTGTGCTCTTTTAACTTATGCCCCAGAAGTATCATCAACAAATCCTCAATCAGAGAATGAGAAAACGACAAATATAAGAGATACGCAGGAACAGCTAAGAAGTCTAATGAATGATAAAAAAATAGAATATTATAAAAATCTTTTGATAGTCAAATTTGAAGAAGAGGTTTCTACGGATTTTTCAATCTTCTTGCAATCAAAACTAGTAAATAGACTTATAGATGTAAGACAATTGGGGCTCACGTATTTAAATAATATACCTCTATACTTATATGAATATGCAAAAGGAGGATATGCACAGCATAGCAGGTTTGAACATTCTATAGGCACATTATTAATTATTAGATTGTATATACTTTATCTTATAGAAAATTCTCCCTGGTTCAGATTTCGTTATAATGAAAGTGATGGGATCTTATTAATGCTAATAGCATTATTACATGACGTAGGTCATTATCCATTTGCTCACATACTGGAAGATTCAAATGTTTTTCCAAATCATAATATGCGAACAGAAGCTCTGTTACATGCTAATTGTTCAGTAATAAATGTGAAAAATGAAAATCAGCAGAAAAAAGTGGATGAATTTAAGAATAGGTATAACCTTGTTAATGATATCCCAAAAACTCAAAATCCTATGCCTTATTATGACTATAAAAATTTTATCGAATTCTGGGAGATATTGCTAACTCTATTAAAAAGTATTTTTGGAATAAATGATGATAAAAAATGTATGAGTTTATTTCAAGAATGGTACACAGATTTTTTAAATGCCAAAGACCCAGGGATACCACCAAAAAGATTAATTTCTAAGGTTTTCTATTCTATGATTTCGGGACCAATTGATGCGGATAAGATAAACTATATAGCTCATGATAGCATTAACTGTGGAAGCTCTCTTGGTAGTTTATTAGAGGGAACCTCATTCGAAAAATTTCTAAGAAATTTGCGGATACCTTATCAGCAAGGAACAGATAGCTCTTTGGAGCGATATTGCCTAGGAATTAATGAAGATACAAGCTATCTTCCACAGATTCTTTTTTTTCTACGAGTATTATCTTATGCCGAAATTTATTGGTCAAGTGAATCAAGAAAAACAACAGCTTTATTACGTTTCCTTTTAGTAGAATCCATTTCTGATATTTGGAAAAACACAAAAAATGAACTAAGTAATGAAAATGAAAATTTTGTAAAAAAGTATATTCACGATTGGATTAATGGAACAGATCGAGCAGCGCTTGAATCTTTTAAAAAAATTATGAGCATAAGAGATGTATTGAAAGAAACTGAAAAACCTAGCATAGGAACTATTTGGGAGGATTATATTAATGGGAAAAGGTTTTATGAGGAAATCTGTGTTATTTATCCTTCAGACGTTAAATGTTATGATTATTTTTGCAAGCAATATGAACCGGTCTCTATTAATGATAAAGAAATTAAAATCTATGATGTAAGTATACAGGGATTAAAAGATAGTTTTGTTAAAACAATTAACAATATAATATGCAAATGCCTAGACCTTAAAGAAAATACACTTCAAATAGGTGACACTATCATTGATATACCAGCACAAAGAATAAGCAAAAAAGATGAATTCACGAAATTTGCTCTTGTTGATCAATTCGGGACAGGTATTCCGGTTGGCGGTATTTGGAAATCTATTGAGGATTACGCTCATGAGAAATTGCATCTTATTCGCATTTTTATAAAAACAGACATTAAAGATTTGGATAATTGTCGGAAACGAAATATTCGAAATGCAATAATCAATAGATTTAGATAGAATTATACTTATATTAAATAAATTCAACCATATTAATAAGTCCAAATGCTAATAGTTTAAAGTATAATGTTCAAAATAGGAAAGACTTATTCTTGAAGTCTTTTCAGTCTTTCGGCAACGCCTTTTTTCATGATGGTTTTAGAATTTTCATCCAAATTTGCATCCTTGTTGAGGAGCTCTATCGTTTTTTCAGAGCTTTTAATCGCTAAATCTATCGAGCCGGCCGCTTCGTATCCGTCAGCAAGGCTGTCAAAGGCATTGGGCGAATCCGGATAGAGCTGCACAATCCACTCGAACAATTCAACCGCTTTTGCAGGATTGCCGATGCCTAAAAAGCCATATCCCATACCGTTAAGCACGGGTTCCGTTAATGCTGCCTTCAATGAAGTTCTCTGTTCCTCGGTGAAACTGCCGGATTTGCCAGTTATAATGTTTTTTACTTTTAGAATATCGCCATTCTGAATTATTTTAAACAATCTGCCCTTGAGCATAAGTATAGATTCATCCCCGGTTCTCTCTGCAAAGATATTTCTTTTTATAAAAGAAATCGTGTCTTCGAGAATCTCCCTCGTCCTGCGGTCATCATTGAAAACATCGAAACCATGAACACCCCCAGGATGGTTCGCGGTTTCGATATCTATGTTCATCTCAAGGGCTTTGGCGATGAAAGCGTCAATCGTTGCATTGATGGCGGGACTATCCAGACCAGCCCTCCCAATGAAAAACGGAGGTATTTTATAGTTATCGAATATCAGATAGTCAACAGGGGCATAACCGGTCATCCAGTCCAGATTATTTCTCCCACCAGAAATGAGACTTTTTAAATTCATAACCCCATAATAAGAAACAATACAACGTACATATTCCATCTTATCTTGCAGGGCTACGCTCAGATGCGATCCGCCGCCGGAGAAGCCCCAGAGGCAAATTCGGTCCGGATTGATGTTGTATTTTTCCGCATTTTCCCTGACATACTTTATAGCATCCCGAACATCCGAAAAAGAATTATCCAGATTCTTTTTGTCCACTCCGTAATAACGATGATTAAAGGTAACACCCACCATACCGGATGCGGCGATAAGTCTGCCGTGAGTTATGTAAACTTCCCAAGATTTCGGCATCACTGGATAGTCCGGGGGCAAAGTTCCGCCATGGATATACAATACTGCCGGAAGCTTGTCGTTTGGGTTCAAATTGGGAGGCTGAAAGATATCCATCTTCAATTCCTTTCCACCGGCTTCCTTGTAGGTTAGATCGCTGAATACTTTAACCTTGTCCATACCCGGAACCTGATAAACCACCCTGGCCTTGATAAATTCCTCTTGCGTGAAAGCCGATGAAGCAAACAATAGGAACAAAACAGCAGATAGAAGGATCATTTCCAATAAACTTCGTCTTTTGTTAATTTTCATTTGAGTGCTATCCTTAAAAAATATATATTATTTAACGTAACCAAGGCAGTAGAAGTTCATAATTGTAGAAAAGATTGAAAAAATTTTCAAGAAAGAATCGCATATTACACCAACGGCGACGGCTAAGCGGTTAGCTTTCCTTTTCCACTCTAATTTTTAGAGGACCCTTAAAAATTTGAAAAGCCATCCAACGTAATGACACTCGAGGATTATCTGGAAGATATGAACAAAGATAAAGAGGTTCTCGAAAATGCGTAGTTGCGGTACCTTTATACTTTAATTATAGGCTACCATCCAAACAGTTAGTTCGCCTGTTCAACGTCAAATTCAATGTACTTTGTATTATTTTGCTCGTTCGATTCAGTCACGACAGACTTGTAGTCCACTATCGCTGTCACTCTGTAGTGCTGAGGGGTAGAAAGTGTAATTTCACGCTGCAGGACAGTGATTTCCCCGGGATTGAGCGATGCAATGTCAAAAATTTTCGGATTACTTTCACCACCTATCTTGAATTCTACCTGTGATTGCTTTGAGGCACCGTTTCCGACATTTTTACAAGTAACTTTAATCAGAATCTTATCGGTAGTGACGGGAGTCGCAGGGGTGATGGATATTTCGGAAATAATCAGGTCGGGCTTCACTGCTGTCAGCGAGTCTGTATTGATTGCCGAATACTTAGTTCCGACCTTTCTAAGATCATTGCCGATCACCTGATATCCATTCCCACCTCCGCCGGCAATAGTGAATGACTTTTCGATATGATTATTTGCATAATTCTCATCAGCAGTCTTTTTCTTCGGATCAAGCTCGAACCAGGCCTTGTTACTGCCCGCGACGGCCGTCCAATTGAAAATTAATTCACGCACTGCGCCGGCATTGATGTGCGCAAATACCCTTTCTCCCAGCTTGGCAGCGCCTATACCGTAAGTGCATTTAAGATTATCCACGGCGGCGCCTGAGGGTATGAACTTCACGCTGAATATGACATTTGCCCCCGCTGAGGGTGATTCGGGAGTCATCGTGATGGGACCATTGAATTTAAGATCCAACGCAGCAGAAGCCAAAGATGAAAAGATAATGAAGGCCATTAATATCATAAGTATTTTTTTCATTTTCGTACTCCTTTCTGAGTAACATTGAGTAGAATCTTCCATCTCTTATTTGTTTCCAATAGACATGGGCTCGTTGTATTGGGAACATGTAATCTTTTTTACGCAAAGATCGTCAAACTCATGCAATTCAAATATTGTGTTATTTTCATTTGCATTGATTCTATTGGAGCTTCAAATCTGATTTATAAAAAACGGCTATCTGCTATTGGCATCCCGGGATCATTTGCGACCACGTGTTGTCGTTTTCATCAACCTCGTCGTTGCTATTGATTGGATCGGCTTTAAAAGTGAACAGGTAGCTTGTGCCTAAACATCTTAGATCACGCGTGATGATATACATACTATTGGCTGCAATAGGGGGTATCAACGATGGGAACTCATTATTCATATCAACTTTCATTTCCAATAGTGTTTGAACTGATGCCCCGCTACCGGTGTTTCGGACGACTATCTTGAATACCAACTTGTTATACGGCTGATGGTCATAGCTCTCGGCGGCTTCGACGTGAACTACATCATACGCCACCTCCAGCTTCAGGTTGGGTTTTGCCGTCAGATTCAGCAGGGAATCATTGATCGGAGGTCGTTTGCCGATAATATTGGCTATATTGCTTATGTAACCACCGCTTCCGCTCACGCTGAATGTCTTTTCGATTAGATTGTTCTGTACGTTGCTATCGCCGGTATTGTTTTCCGGATCGAGTTTGAACCAGACTTTGTGCGTTCCTGCCGTAGCGACCCATGTGAAAGACAGCACCCGTGGAGCCCCGGCATTGATATGCGCGAATTTCCTCTCGCTTATCTGGGCGGCATCAATACCGTATGTGCATTTCAGATTATCCACCGCCGCGCCGGACGGTATGAAATTCACACTGAAAGTAACGTTCGCTCCTGCAGATGGCGCTGCCGGGGCGATTGTTATTGCGCTGTTGAACTTGAGGTCCAAAGCCGCAAAAACGGATATGGAATATATCACCATAGCGATAACAATGAATGATATTTTTTTCATTCCTGTCTCCTTGTTAGAATTTTTCCTAAGAATTAAACACTATTTATTTGGATTCACCGTAACCAATGGACTGGTAATTTGAAAGCAGGTCATTTTCTTCGTCCATAGATTGTCGGACTCGTTCAATTCCATTACCGCATTATATTCATCTGCGTTGATGGTAACCGTCGCGTCGCATACAACGTTCCACTTGAAAGTGATGTTCTTCTGCGCGCCGTTAAGAAGGATATCTATGTGCTTTGCCTGCCAGGTGCTGCCAGGCACGTCCGTTCTGAATGAAGCCTCGAATTGGCTTGCGGGCATAGTACCGTTGTTTTGCAGGGTAACCGTAAATGTTACCTCTTTTCCCTGTACAATCAACTTCGGCGAGACGCTGATATTTGTAATTAAAAGGTCAGGTCCATCCGTTTGCGAGGCAGGCAGCGGAACAGTGAACGGCTTCAACTGCCAGTTATTCTTGTAGTCGGTATCACCCTGAACGTTGTCGGGATCGAGTTTAAACCGGACATAATGTTTGCCCGAAACCGCAGTCCAGGTGAAAGAGTCGGTTTTTACAACGTCACTGTTGATATGAGCATATACCCGCTCGAACAGCTGGACGCCGTCAACTTCGCCGGTGATCTTGAAATTGTCCACCGCCCCGCCGACAGGTCTGAATGTCGCCGTGAAGGTCATCAGATCCCCGCTGACGGGGCTTGCAGGACTAATCGTGATTTCACTGCCGACGAATTTGATATCCACAGCCAGGGCCGTTAATGCAACGCAACCGAACAGAACGATTAACGTTGACAACAGATAGATTTTCATCCTTACCCTCCATTTTCGATAAGAAGAATAGCATAAAACTGGTTTCACTGATGTTAGCTGGATTACATTGCGGGTTTTTCTTCTCCCGGCAAATAACGCCGAAGCACTGCGGATTGAATATTATCCCGCAAGCGGAATGCACACCGCGCTGAAAGGATATTTCAACCACGAAGATTTAGTCGCATTCGTTCTTCCATACCAGTTCCTGTGTAGCTGTCTGGTTATTTGTTTCGTTTGACTCCACAACCTTTTCATCGTGATCAACGATGAGATACACCTGGTTGAAAAATTTATATTTCGGCCAAAGAAATGTGCCGCCGCATTTTTCTTTTACAGAACTGCTGAAGTCTGATTTCAGGGTAAAGCCGTTTATCGTCTTTTCTTCTCCAGCCTTCAGGGCGCACAAGGGTGCAACGGCCGCGAACCTGCCCTGCAGGCAGCTCGAACACTGGTCGCCAAACATCTTAAAGTTGAATGCGCTGACGCATACGACGCCTTGGTTCTTGAATTTTATCCTGTAAAAGTACTTGTCATCCCTTGAAGTGTCTTTCGTGAACTTCGCTTCGGTGATAACCAGGTCCGGTTTTAAAACGGCTGCATGCGCTACAACCAGCGTCCTCTCGAATACTACCGATACTGTACTCACGGCAAGCTCGGCCCGGTTGTTGCCGTAGTCAGAGTCTCCATTGACATGGTCGGGGTCCAGCTCGAACCATACCGTATGGCTGCCGGCGACCGCCGTCCAGGTGAACGAAACCCGCCGGTTCGCGCCGTCCGGGATGGAAGCGAACACCCGTTCATAATCCTGCGCACAGCCCACACCGCCGACGATCTTGAAGTTCGTAACGGTCCCGCCCTGCGAAGTGAAATTCACGGTAAACGTCACGACATCCCCCGCGTTAAAAGTCTCGGGAGATTTCGTTATCGCGGAGTTGAACCTCAGGTCGAGAGCTGAAATGTTCAGCGCCGCGATCGCAAAGAAAAAAAGAATCCCTGAAACTGATAAAACTCTATTTCTCATGGCTGATCCTCCCTTGAATCTGCATAAATTTTATCATAAAGCTGATCAAATACTGTAATTTGGCTTACATAAATGAGATTTTTGAAAAACATCCAGTCCCGTCTTCCTGACGAAAACTTCGAAGGGATTCGAGGGAAGGATCTCATTAATTCTACAGTAATTTCCTGTCATAGGCTTTTATATTAGGGAAATACATCGTTAGTTTATCAAAGGTCTTTAAATTGAAATCTTGGCGAAGGATTAAAACGATTGAATTTCGGTCCGGACAGAAGGCTACAAAATTGAAGTCCCATTCATCTTCCTCTACTCGCTCTTCAGACGGTATGCGCCCGTTTCGAGCCGTTCAAGGGCGAAGTCATAATATTCTTTCACAGTCTCGAATCCGATATACCTGCGGCCTTTCATCTTGCTGACGACCGCGGTCTGGCCGGAGCCGAGGAAGGGATCGAGGACTATATCCCCGCCTTCGCTCGTGTAATCCAGTATTTTTTCGATGAGCTCCGCCGGAAGTTTCGTGGGCGTCTTCTTATCCCCGTGCCAGTATTCCCTCTTGATTATCCAAACGTCTTCGAGGTCCTGGTAGCGGCTGCTACCGCCATTTTCTGTCTTCTCATTCTTATCGAATCGGGCGCTGTTAAAAAATTTGCGTTTCTTGTCGTCCTTGCAGAAAAAGAGGCAATGATAATGGGATGTAACGAATTTCCGTTTCGTTACAACGCCGAATTGATATTTCCATATTATATGATTAACGGTGATAAAACCTGCCTCGTCCGCGGCGATTAATATATCTTTAAGATTATTCCAGCCGGAGAAAACGAACGCGCTGCCGCTCTCCTTGAGAACGTTAAACGCCTCCCTCATCCAGCTGCGGGTGAACTCCAGGTATTCCGCGGCGGGGATTTCATTATAACCGGTCAGAACCCTCGAATGCGTCCGGTGATAATTCGCCCGCTCCGGCTTGAACCCTATCGCGAAAGGAGGGTCGGTGATGATAATGTCGATGCTGCCGCGCTCCATCCGCCGCATTCCCTCGACGCAATCTATGTTGTATATCTCGCCCGGAACAATATCAGGCATTTCAGATCCTCTAAAATACATAATGTATTAGAAAATTCGCCTGTCAAATTGAATTTTTTATTCTATATGTTGTCATGCTCGGAGCTGCTTCGAAGGGCTGCTACCTGGCATCTTCATTATAGGGAATTATAAGCTGCAGATAAGAATGTTTAGTTTGCTTGTTTCGGATTTGATAAATTTAATGGATTAAGAGGTTTTCAAAATTCTAAAAAAGTAACTATAATGAAGATTCCCCGTCGTCTCTCCTTCGAAGTATCCCAGGGAATGACAATCATATTTATACAGTTATGCCCGGAGACTTTCAGCCGGAGCAGGCATTTTGCCTGCTTCGGGGATTATAAATAGCACAAAGCTGATTGGTGGAGATGTCAGGTCTGCTTAACTAATAACCTTTGAAACGGGCTGCAAGCCCGTTCCAGCGAAGAATTATATAATATGCTGTCATGTTCGGGGATTCTTAGAAGGGCTGCGACGGGAAATCCGAAGGATTCTGTAAAATGCGGAGCATTTCTGTAAATCTTCCTTTTAGTATCAATAACTTAAGAATACCCGAGAACATCAAACATGAGCTAATTGGAATTGCGACACAGCCTGCGTGGCCCGCTCCCACAGACTGGCGGGTTCAGTGTCTCCGCACCTGAACCCGTCGAATACCTGATTAGAAAAGGCGCCGGGGAAGGACTTGTCCTGAGGTAAACTTCGAAAGGATGCAAGGGAAGGAACAAATACGCCTATAATGAAGATACCCGGTCGCAGCCCTGCGAAGTATCCCCGGGTATGACAATCGTTTTTTTACGTGCAACAGCCCGTCTTATGGAAGATCATTTCCTGATACGGAACAACCGGCGTTCAAACTTTATCATTCTCCGCGGACGATGCGGAGGCCGCCTCTCGAATCCGCCGGTTTCGCGCGACGCTTGCGGCGTGTCGTTCTTATGAAATCGCGGCTGCGGCGGTAGATGGAGGTCGGGTCCAGGCCGAAAATATTGTCGAGCGTCTCCACTTCTCCGTGCTCGATCTCCGCGTCCGGCAGACCGATCCTGAGGACAGGTATCCCGTCGATGTGATTATCCATCAGGCATTCAACCGTGAGCGAGCCGAATCCGCCGGCGAGGACGTTATCCTCCACCGTGATGACCCTGCCAATTTTTTCCGCTTCGCTCAGGATCAGGTCTTCGTCCAAAGGCTTGATATACCTTGCATCGATGACAGTCGCTTCGATCCCTTCGGTTGCCAGCTTGTCCGCCGCTTCGAGGGCGTTATATACCATCCGCCCGATTGCGACTATAAGGATGTCCGAACCTCGTCTCAGAACCTCGCCCGTGCCGGGAGGAATAATCCTCAGCGGGGAATCCAGCGACACCCCGATTCCGCTGCCGCGCGGATAACGGACGGCGAAAGGCGAGCCGCTTTGAACGGCGGTGAATAGCAAATGACGGAGTTCGTTTTCATCGCGCGGGGAGGCAACCGTGAAATTCGGGATCATTCTTAAATAGCTGAGGTCATAGACTCCCTGATGGGTGGGGCCGTCTGCTCCGACAAGTCCTCCGCGGTCTATAGCGAATGTGATGGGGAGCTTCATAAGGCTCACGTCATGGACGAGCTGATCGTATGCCCTTTGAAGAAACGTGGAATAGATCGCGATGACCGGTTTCAGTCCCTGAAGGGCGAGACCTGAGGCGAAGACGACCGCGTGCTGCTCGGCGATGCCTACATCGAAGAACCTGTCCGGGAATTTTTCGCTGAACGGCTTCAGGCCCGTCCCGTCCCGCATGGCGGCGGTGATCGCCACAACCTTTGGATCCCTCTCCGCTATCTCGCAAAGGGTTTTTCCGAAGACCGATGTATAGCTCGGCGGCATCGGTTTGCTTGGTTTGTTGAATTCACCGGTTTCGACGTCGAACGGGGCTGCTCCGTGAAATGCCTCCATTCGATCCTCTGCGGGTTTATAGCCTTTGCCCTTCCGGGTAACGACGTGCAGAATGGCCGGCCCCTCGAATGTCTTCGCTTTTTGAAGGGTTTGAATCAGGGAGGCGATGTTATGCCCGTCTTCCGGGCCAACGTATCTGTATCCCAGCTCCTCGAAGAGCATTCCCGGCACAAACATCCGCTTGATGAGATGCTCGGAGGCGCGGGCGAAAGAGAGAAGCGGCCTGCCCAGAATGGGTATTTTTTGCAGGAATTTTTTAATTTTTTGGTGAAATCTTATATAGAACTGGCCTGATATTATCCTTTTAAGGTATCCGGATATTCCGCCGACATTCTTGCCGATGGACATCTCGTTGTCGTTAAGGATGAGGATTATTTTCTTTCTCATGTGCCCGGCCTGGTTCAGCCCCTCAAGAGCGAGACCAGCCGTAAGCGCTCCGTCGCCGCAGACCGGGATGATATGAAAGTCTTCCCTGTTCTGGTCGCGCGCGACAGCCATTCCAAGGGCTGCGGATATGGAGGTGCTGCTGTGTCCCGTGTTGAAGTGATCGTAAGGGCTCTCCTGCATCCTGGGGAATCCCGAAAGCCCGCGGTATTGCCGCAACGTATGAAACGAATCTTTCCTGCCGGTAATCAGTTTATGGGTATAAGACTGATGGCCGACATCCCAGATTATACGGTCTTTGCGGAAATCGAAAACATAATGTAGGGCGAGCGTGAGCTCGACGACGCCCAGATTCGATGCCAGGTGGCCCCCGTTGACGCTGACTGTATTGATAATCAGCTCCCTGATCTCTCCGGCGAGGTCTTTGAGCTGCTTCATATTCAATTTTTTCAAATCACCGGGACTATCTATCCTGTCGAGAAGCGATCTCACTTCAATTTCTCCTTTGCAGCAGGTATTCAACTATATAATATAACCACGGGGCGCGTTTGGCAAATCGGCCGGCTATGCGGATCGCTTCCGCGCTAAGGCGTTCAAGCTCCGCTTCGGCTTTTTCCATACCGAAAACGGATGGATAAGTAGCTTTTTCGGAAGCCGAATCCTTCCCCACAGTCTTGCCGAGTTCGCTGGTCGAGGAGGTTATATCGAGGATGTCGTCCTTGATCTGGAAAGCCAGGCCGATATGTCCGCCGAGATCGGTCATTTCCTTGAGGGATTTATCATCCGCTTCCGAAAGGATGCATCCTGTTCTTATGGAACAGACGATCAGGGCCGCAGTTTTATTCCGGTGGATGAATTCGAGGGTCTCGGGAGTAATATGTTTTCCTTCCGACAGGATGTCCACGACCTGGCCCCGCGCCATACCTTTTATTCCCGAGTAATCCGACAGCTCCCTGATGACCTGGAGCGCCAAGTGTTTTCGTTCCGGCGGCAAAGGCAGAGACGCAAGAATGCCGAACGCGAGCGCGTTGAGGGTGTCCCCCGCCAATATTGCCATCGCTTCGCCGTAGGCTTTATGACATGTGGGCTTGCCTCTTCTGATATCATCGTTGTCCATGGCAGGCAGGTCGTCATGAATGAGCGAATAAGTATGTATCATTTCTATCGCCGCGCCGGCGGGATAGATGATCTCCGGCGTGAAATCGAACGCTTCGGCCGCTGCCCGCGCGAGGATAGGGCGTATTCGTTTTCCTCCGGCGAACAAAGAATGCCTCATCGCCCTGTATAGCGGCTCCGGATATTCGGTTTCCGGCGGGACGAGGCAGTCCAATTCTCTATCGAATTTTCCGCGTTCGTCGGCGAGGAAGCTTTCCAGTTCGTTATTCATATAAGCTTGGTTAAATCCTTTCATATAATTTCTTTCGACGGCAAAGATTTCGCGCTTAAAGTTCTACTTATCCTCATCGAAAGGCTCTTTTTTAATTCCGCCGGGTCCCTTGACGAGAATTTCAATCTTTTTTTCGATGTTGTCGAGCTTTTCGGAGCAGTATTTGCCAAGCTCCATTCCCTTCTCGAACAATTCCAACGTTTCGTCCAGCGTGGCCTTGCCGCCCTCCAATTTTTTTACTATTCTTTCAAGCTCTTCGACGGCTTTTTCGAATGTCTGTTCGCTCATAAATACTATCCCTTTTTAGAACCTGATATTTCCATAATTAGGGAGATTATACCCTGAATTCGCTATAGTTATTAAACCTCTGTTTCACTCTGATTTTTATCGCCGCCTCCATTCAGCTCTGTGATATTTGACAATGCCGACCCTGAAGCAAAGCGCGTCCGTATCTCTTCCCCGATTGTCACTTCCACGCTCGAACGGATCAACGATCTCCCATCCGATTTCAACGTGATGCTGTAGCCTCTGCTGAGGACGTTCCCGGGATTCAGGGACGCCACCAGGGATGACAAACGGCCCAGCCTGTCCCTGTTGGATTTGAGGCAATTTACTGCAATCATCGAAAGCCGGTTTTCAAGGAAATCCAGCCGCTGCGCCTCACGCTTGACCATATACAGGGGGTCTGTGAACAACCGGCTTCTTTTCATCCCCAGGAGCCGTTCGCGCTCGATGCTTATCCGTGAGCGTGAAAGATTGGACAAATGCGAAAGCAGGTCCGCGAGGTTTTTGTGCAGAACCTCTTTCTTTTCTATAATGAGCTCCGCGGCGGCGGAAGGTGTGGGGGCGCGAAGGTCGGCGACGTAATCGGCGATGGTATGGTCCACCTCATGTCCAACCGCTGAGATCACCGGCGTCTTGCAGGCATAAATTGCCCGCGCGAGCTTTTCATCGTTGAACGGCATAAGGTCTTCAAAACTCCCTCCTCCCCTCGTGATAACTATAACATCCACTTTTTCGGTATTATCAAGGTATTCGATGGCTTCCACCAGTTCTATCGGCGCGTTTTCTCCCTGAACGGCGGCATGATAGATTAATATCTGCACATTCGTGAAACGTCTTTTGATTATGTTGAGAAAATCGCGCAAAGCGGCGCCGTCCCTAGAAGTTACAAGGCCGATCCTTCGAGGAAGCCTGGGTATTGGTTTTTTTCTTTCGCTATCGAACAGTCCCTCGATCTTCAGGGTCTCGATAAGCTTGTGGAGAGAGAGGAGCATATCTCCCAAGCCGACCTGCTCCATATATTCGACCAGAAGCTGCATCCTTCCCCGTTCCTCGTAAACGGTAACCTTGCCCCTCGCGATCACCTTCATTCCGTTCGCGGGGCGGAACTTGATATAAATACTGCGGTTTTTAAACATTACAGCGTCTATCTGCGCATGTTCATCTTTGAGAGTGAAATAATAATGTCCGCTTCTGTGCGCTGTGAATCCGGATATTTCGCCCTCGATTTCCACGTCAAAAAACGCCTTCTCGAGTGTGTCCTTGATCATTATGACAAGCCGGGATACGGTGAGGGTCCGATCGCGAAAGGAGTCCAGGAACAGGGAGTCGTTTTCCATAATGTTTATATTCTCTAATGAATGGCATCCGTTGGCAATAGATAAAGATCTCCGCTTTTTTTTATTTGTGCTGGAACGGACATTTTACTATCATTGTAGCGCATAGATCAGATTGAACATATGAACAAGAAAATTGAAACCGATAAAAGGCGGATTCAGGAGGAAGAATATATCTTCCCATATCATTATATTCCGCGGTTCGAGTCCGGGGTCTTCACGCAAACTATGAATATCAACTGGGGGTTCGAGTACCTTTCATCGATGGAGTTTTTGCTCAGGCTTCTGAACGATATCCCTTTTAAATCGCTTATAGATGTCGGATGCGGGGATGGACGGTTATGTTCGGAGGCTGAGAGACGTTTTCCCGGCAGACGTATCTGCGGAATAGATGTTTCCGAACGAGCCATATCGCTTGCCAGGACACTCAACCCGGAGGTGGAGTTTCTCGCCGGCGATATCACAAATTCCGCATTTAAAAATATGGAATCCATAAAAGGCGGATTCGATCTTGCCGTTTCTGTCGAAGTACTGGAACATATAAGACCCGCCGAGGCTTCGCGTTTCGTGGAAAAAACCGGTTTGCTCCTCAAGCCCGGCGGAAGGCTGATCCTGACTGCGCCGACATTGAACACGCCTCTGCAGGCGAAGCATTACCGGCATTTCGATTGCGATACTCTGGAAAAACTTTTACTACCGAATTTTAATATCGAGCAATTTTATTATCTGAACAGGATTTCGCGCAGGACAGCTCTATTACGCAAGGTTCTCAGCAACCGATTGTTCATAATCAACAGCAAGCGTCTGCGTGGATGGATATATAAATACTATGTTAAAAAATACCTAATCGCGGATGCTGCAACCGGCAGGCGGATCATCATTTCCGCAATCAAGAGATGAATCTAAATCCGTTGGAAAAAATCGCGCCTTGCTTTTAACAATATGATGCCAAGGATCTTATGGCTGAATTGAAAGATAATAATCCTAACAACCTGAATCTATGGCAATTCAGTTGAGGTTGGCTATGGGGATTTCCGGCTCATCTATTTTCAGCAGGAGATCACGATAGATATTAATTTTATCGTTTCCCGGAAAAATCTCCGAGCTGTCTTCAACAAGGTCCTGAGCGTCCTCATATCTCTCCATCACGATCATAAGCGAGATCAAGGCAAGACGCGGTTCGAGATAATTTTCCTTGTAACTTATGGCGTGTTTGAATAAGCGTTCCGCTTCCTGAAGGTTTTTCTGGGAGAAATAGATTTGGCCGAGGCGGTAGTAGGTGTAAGGATCTCCGGGCGCGATCTGGAGGTTTTGAAGCAGCAATTTCTTCGCATAGTTGGGATGACCCCTTCTAATGTAGATCTCCGCAAGGTTGAACCGCACAATGTTCAGGGTATCATCAATATCAAGAGCCTGAGTGAGAAGCGTTTCAGCGGAATCCAGGTTGCCTTCGCGCAGGTACATGACTGCGAGGTTGTTCATCGCGCGTGTGAATTTGGGCGAAAGCGTCAGGGCCGCTGAATGATAATATAGAGCCCTGTCTTTGAATTCTCTGTTACCCGTGTTGAGAAATTTTTCATCATTGCTCACGCCCATAATTGTCATGAAATTTGCGATCGCCTCGAAGTCGTCTATGACCCTGAATCGCTTGTATTTCTTTGAATTATATACAAAGTCGAACAGAAAAAGCTTGTCTGCCTCTTTGATTCCAGCGCAGATATGTCCTTCCTGATAGTTGAAATATTTATCTGATCCGAATTCGATCTGCTGTGTTACATCCACGAAGACCGCTTCAAGCCCTATAGCTCTTGCCATTGCCACGAACAAATTGGTATAGGAAATACAGTTTGCCGAGCGCTGGATTATGACTTCGTAAGCGGTGAGATTGGAACTTTGCTCGTAAACCACGTTCAGGCTGTTGTTGCCTATTATTTTCATTATGATTGCGTCTGCCTGTGCCTTCGGCATGGAAATATTTTTTTCCGCTTCTTTGCTTAACTCCAATATTTTATCGGTTGAGGTAAAGGGGATAAGTATCTGGGCTTCAGCTTTGTCAAGCTTCAGTTTGTCCATTATTGTTTCTTCGAGCTCTGCCTGGGTATATATATATTTGGCACTGCACCCAACGAGCAATACGATTAACGCTCCCGCAACAATCAACAAAGAAAAATGCTTTTTCATATTAACCTCTGCTATATATACTCTATTACGTCTTTCAGTCTTTAAAAGTTCCTAAAGAAAAGTCGGGCTTGGAAAAGAGCCTGTTTTCAATTATTATAAGCTGAATTTTGGCTATGGAACGAAAAAAAAATATTGTTGTCGCAACTTCTGTGGTTCCGTTTTACCACGGAGGAAATGAACGTCTCGCCGGGAGCCTTGTTAAAGCTCTGAGCGAAGCAGGGTACAATGCCTGGCCCTTTTTCACGCCGCGCAACCAATACGATTCTTTTTCATCGCTTATGGGCGGTTATGTCTCGAACCGATTCATAGACTTGAAGGGTTATCCCTGGAAAAACAAGATAGACCAGCTCATCAGCCTGGCTTATCCTTCTTATGTCATCAAGCACCCTAATCACGTGAGCTGGTTCACCCACAGGATGCGGGAGTATTACGATCTGTGGGACAGATGGCTCGGCTCCGGAGAAGGTTCGGTAAACAGATTGGAACTCAGGCTTCAGAGAAAAATCCTTCACGCGATTGACGATCATTACATATCCCGGCTGAAAAAAATATTCTGTATAAGCAGTGTTGTGAGGGATCGCCTTAAAAAATGGGGCGATCATGATGCCGAGATTCTTTATCCTCCGCCTGATGATGACCGGAACTATTCATCCGTTGTCTATAAGCCTTATATTTTCACCCTTTCGAGGCTTACCTCGATGAAAAGAATGCACCTGCTGGTGGAAGCGATGAGTTTGGTGAAAGATAAAAGAATCGAGGCTATGATCGCAGGGGAAGGCGAGGAAAAAGCCAATCTTGCCGCGCTGATCGAAAGCCGGAAACTCTCATCGAGGGTAAGGCTTCTCGGAGAGATCGGCGAAGCGGAGAAGCACAAGCTCCTAATGGAATGCAGAGGGTTTTTCTTCGCGCCGTACCAGGAGGAATACGGAATCGCGGCAGTCGAAGCGATGAAGAGGGGTAAAGCCATTATCACCTCGCCGGACAGCGGCGGACCGCTGGACTTCGTTGCCGACGGCAAAGCGGGACTCGTGGCCGTTCCGGACGCGCAAGGCATCGCCGATGCGATAGACAAACTGGCTGCGGATGAGGAGACGGCAATCCGGCTTGGCAGGGCCGCAGCTGAGGCGGTTCGCGAGATAAGCTGGAAAAACGTCGTTAAAAAAATAGTGAACTTATAAATGTCTGTGGGCAGAAAGAAAACGATAGGTGTTTGCGCCGTCAAAACGCCTTTCATGAGAGGCGGCGCGGAGATACTATGCGAGGAGCTGGTCAGCCGGCTCAAGGAAAGAGGTTTCGCAGCGGACCTTCTCGAGGTGCCATTCAGCGCCTGGCCGAGCGGCTCCGTAATTTCCAATGCCGCGGCATGGCGCATGATCGAACCGTCGGACCCGGACGGACGCCCGATAGACCTCCTGATTACTACAAAGTTTCCTTCATATCTGATAAGGCATAAAAATAAAATCGCATGGCTGTTTCATCAAATGCGCGAGCTCTTCGATCCCTCAGTTGCGCATGGGTATTTCGATGAAAGCCTGTCCGACGACTTCGCCAGGCGGCGCCTGATCGAGATGGACAAGACCGCCCTTGGGGAGCATAAAGCGATCTTCACCATCAGCGGCAATGTGAGCAAGCGTTTAAAAAAATATCATGGGATGGACTCCGAGGCACTGTATCCGCCTCCGAAGCTTATAGGCAGGTACAGGCAGGGAGAATTCGGGGATTATATTCTGTCTGTCGGGAGGCTCGATCCCTGGAAACGAACCGATCTGCTTATCAAGGGGCTTGCAAAGGCACGCGCTCATCCCAAGGCGGTGATTGTCGGGGCAGGCTCGGAGGAGAAGAAATTAAGGGATCTTGTAAAGAAACTGGGAATATCAAGCCGAGTGAAATTTCTGCAATCTGTGAGCGACGATGAATTGATCGATCTGTATGCATCGTCGGCGGGTGTGTTCTTTTGTCCCAGGGATGAAGACTACGGTTTCATCACCATCGAGGCGTTCCTCTCCGGTAAACCGGTAATCACGGCCCTCGATTCGGGGGGACCGACGGAGTTCGTCATCAACGGCGAAACAGGCTTCGTCATAGAGCCGGTTCCCGAAGACGTCTCGGCCGCGATAGATAAACTCTTCGAGGACCGATCTCTTTCCCGGAGGTTGGGCTCTGCTGCACTGGGGAACTTGCCTGTTTTTTCCTGGGACGATGTCATTGCTAAATTGGTTTTGCCTTTCATCTAAAATCATCTTTTTGGATTGATTTTCGAATCAAATCCGTCAACACCGGCATACTGAATATTATTTATCCTAAATATTCATATTTTTTCGATATCAACGGAACTTTCTTACTCGTTTTTCGTTTTATATAGCAGCCTTTGATTTTTCAATAAACATAGAATATCTGTGTTTATCCACTTGGTGATTTTATAAAGAGATTCATTTTTCCGTAATATTTTCAACGTCTTGGATTATTTTATCTTAGCTGATAATTAATCATAACGTATCTTATTGATTCTAATGGGATTGTCTATATTAGATATTGGCATATTAGTTGCTTATATACAATTGCTCTTGACTGAGGGTTTTTTTAATGACAATCCTTCAGTCATTAATCAAATACTTTTTGAGGAGGTGATAGGGGAAATAACCATATATAATATATCCGTAATAGGATACGCGTTTTCGTGATAGTTCACATGTTTCAAATAACAAAAATGGAGAATATTTAAAATGAAGAAATTCATCATTTCCATGGCGATGGTTGCTTTGCTGGCAGTCTTCGCCCTCGCGCTCCAGCAGACAGGTAACCTGATCGTTACCGTCCAGAGCGAAGAGGGTCAGGTTCTGCCCGGGGCATCAGTAACCCTTTCGTCAAACGTGTTGATGGGAACAAGAATTCAGGCAACCGGCTCCAACGGCAAAGCTACCTTCCGCAACCTGCCTCCAGGCGAGTACGCCATCGAGGTTGCTATGGATGGTTTCCAGGGCTTCCGTCAGGCCGGCATCGAAGTGCGCCTAAGCAAAACCTCAAGAGCCGATGTTTCTATGAAACTCGGCCAGGCTCGTGAAGTTGTCGAGGTTGTTGGAACAGGCCCGATCGTCGATACGACGTCGAACACCCTTTCACATGAATTCGATTTCAACAACTACATCAACCACATACCTAACACCCGCAGCTATGTCGGCATTGCCGGCTTTTCGGCAGGCGTTGTGGCCCAGAACAACCCGTCCGCAGGCGGCGGCGGTTCGAACGCGAACCTCTACCAGCTCGACGGCGTTTCCCATATGGACCCGAAAACCCATACATGGTCAGGCCAGTTCAACATTGACGCTGTTGCCGATATAAGCGTAATCAACGCCGGCGCCAACGCCGAATTCGGCCATGCCACAGGCATGATCGTGAACATGGTCACCAAGAGCGGTTCAAACGAAGTAACCGGTCTCGTGCGTTTAGAAATGACCCGTGTCAACTGGAACGACATTTCCGAAAAAAATCCGGATACGGCGGCAGATAACGTCAGAAACGGCATTGACAACGACGCCTGGAACTATACAGTAGGCGGTCCGCTCTATCCCGACTTGTTGTGGTGGTATTTCGGATACTATCCGTCAGCCAGTGAAACTACCTACAACCGCTTTATAGATCCGTTCCACCCGACGGTAGGTGTGCCTGCAATCAGAACCTACGATGGTCATTTCTTGAACGTCAAAGGCACCCTTCAGCTCGGTGAGGACATCAAGCTGTCCGGCTTCTTCAGAGAAGACCCCATCATGATCGCCAACATCAACTCGTTCAGAGCCGATTATCTTGGTCCTTACTGCCAGGTTTCCGCTGACGTTTTTCAGAGCCAGGGCGGAAAAGGCTATATGGCAAGCGCGACATACGTCGCCAGCCAGGATCTCTTCATCGAAGGTATGTGGACAAGCGGCAGGAACCCGTTGATCCTCGGCAACCAGGAAACCGATCCCGCCGGCAGATTCGTGCCGGGCGGAACAACAGGCCCATTCTTCCGGTCCGATGACGGCTGGTGGTGGGGTACATATCAGCTCGATTACAACTCACAGAGAAACCATGACACCATCAAGGGCGCTTTGAACTACCTTCTCCAGTCCGATACGATGGGCGAGCATGACATCAAGTTCGGTGTCGAATACTTCGATAACTGGACGAACGTCACTTTTGCCTACTATCCAACCAACGAGGTTGTCTACACCTCCGCCGTTTCCAACGTCGGTTTTGATAACGTTGATTGGACCGCAAGATATACATATGTAAATCGTCTGCCTGGCAAAGAGGTTCATAACAAAACAATGACAGCTTATTTGCAGGATTCAATGCAGATCAGCGACGCGTTGACAATCAACGCGGGTGTCCGCACGGATATCGCCGATCTTACAGACAATTACGGCGCCTCAATTCACAAAGACGGCATGTTCGCAGCTCTCGCCCCGCGTCTCGGCTTCGCCTATGATATGGGCGACATATTGCTGAGAGGATCGGCTGGACGTTACTATGATATCTACAGCACCTACATGAATGACGACTTCACCTACTTCGCGACTCCTGAAACCAAGTACATCTGGGAGCCTACCGACGGCGTTGACGGCCACAATGGCTGGACGCTTACCGACACTCTTCTAAACGGCAGCGCTGATTTACCGCATACGATCGATCCGAACCTTACTCCTTCATTCATGGATGAGTTAACAATCGGCTTCGACTATATGTTCAGCGATACCCTTGCTGTAAGCCTGACCGGTATGTTCAAAGACTACAAAAATTGGGTAGGCGGGCAGGATCTCGACGGCGATCATTATAGGTACTGGACCAACCTCGAAACGACTGCCTACGGCAGCTCCGTTAAAACCTATAAGGGCGCCATCCTTGAAGTGCGCAAACGCCCGACCGAGGACAACCTGTTCCTCACGGCAAGCCTGACATACCAGGATTCCCAGGGTCTGACAGCCAACGAAAACGTGCTCAACGTTACTTATTACCAGACCCCGTGGCATAACGACGCCAATATTGCGAATTACTGGGGCGACATCGCCGGTAATAACTGGTTCGCCAAAACTCAGGCCACCTACTTCTTCCCGAACAACTGGTACATCGGCCTGACTGCTCAATGGATTCAGGGAATAGCGCAATCTACAACCAGAACGATCACCTATGGAAGTTTCTCGGGTATAGTCAACTATCCTAACGGCCGCGCCGATATGGCAAGAACACCGAACCTCTTTACAATGAACGTCCAGTTCGGTATTGAGCAGGCGATCGAGCTTCCGTTCGATGTGCCGCTGTGGGATGACACACTCCAGATCGGTATCTATGCGAACATATTCAACATCTTGGACAATATGGACGCAACTGTTGTGAACGCTAACCAGACAAGCTCCGCTTACACCAGACCGACAACATGGCTGAACGCGCGCAACTACCAGCTCGGATTCAGAATCGAACTGTAACACCTGAACTTCAATAGAAACACTAACCGGACCCGAAAGGGTCCGGTTTTTTTGTGTTTGAGTTTAATCAGGAAGGGCTTTGAAAAACTTGGTTTTTCTTCCTGTCATGCCGGACTTGCCCGCCCTGCACTTGATGCGGGTATCCGGCATCTTCTCCCCCCTTCGCCCCCCTCAGTCAGGCTGTGTCGCAATTATCAAAAAGTCATTCTCCGGGATACTTCGAAGGGCGGCGACCGAAAAAAAAGACTGTCATACTCGGGGATACTTCGAAGGGCGGCGACCGGGTATCTTCATTATAGGTTACTGAGATGCTTTCGCTGCGGGAGCACGTGTTCCTTTAACAGGCTGTGTCGCAATTATCAAAAAGTCATTCTCCGGGATACTTCGAAGGGCTGTGACCGAAAAAAAAGACTGTCATACTCGGGGATACTTCGAAGGGCGGCGACCGGGTATCTTCATTATAGGTTACTGAGATGCTTTCGCTACGGGAGCACGTGTTCCTTTAACAGGCTGTGTCGCAATTATCAAAAAGTCATTCTCCGGGATACTTCGAAGGGCTGTGACCGAAAAAAAAGACTGTCATACTCGGGGATACTCCGAAGGGCTGCGACGGGAAATCCGAAGGATTCTGTAAATCTTCCTTTTAGTATCAACATGTTATGAACATTAAAAAATCTCATCCAGCAGCAAATTTGAATTATGACACAGCCTGAGTGAGGGAGGTAGGGGGGAGCTGTCTTTCCTTCATATAAGGAATGCTGTCCATTTCCGACTCTTCGGACGGCATGAAATCCGCAGGATTCTATAAATCCGAAGGATTCTATAAATCCGAAGGATTTTATAATTCTACAATAAAAATCTTGTTGATTAGATGCCGGATCCCCGCATCAAGTGCGGGGCAGGTAAATCCGGCATGACAAGATTGAGAACCTGATGCGCACATCCAGTGCAGAGCAAGCAATTCTGACATACAAAAAGTAAAACGACCGGTTTCCAAAGCTCCTGCAAATGAAATTTATTCTGCCGCGAAACCGAATCTTCACAAAGAGTAGGGTTTTATTTTGATGTAATAAGCTTTGCGGTGTCACGCGCTATCAGGAGTTCCTCGTTCGTCGGGATGACCATAACGGTCACCTTCGAATCCTTCGTTGAAATTATCCCCTCATCTCTGTTCAATTTCTTGTTCTTCTCTATGTCTATCTTAATGCCGAGACGGTCGAGCTCGGAGCAGGACCATTCGCGCACCTCGATGGAGTTTTCGCCGATCCCGCCGGTGAAGACAATCGCGTCCGCGCCGTTCATCGCCGCGCTATAGCTTCCGATATATTTCTTTATCCGGTAGCAGAATGCCTCCATCGCGAGCTTTGCCTGCTGATTGCCGGCGTAAAAAGCGTTTTCGAGATCGAGCATATCGTTGGACAATTCCGAAATTCCGAGAAGGCCGGATTTCTTATTCATTAGATCGTCCACCTGCTCCGTTGTCATATTTTTTGTCTTCATAATATATAGAGGAATGGAGGGGTCCATATCACCGCAGCGCGTCCCCATTATCAATCCCTCGAGCGGGGTGAAACCCATCGTTGTGTCAACCGATTCGCCTTTCTTGACCGCCGCGATGCTGCTTCCGTTGCCCAGATGGATGGTAATTATGTTCATTTCATTGCGCGGCCGACCAAGAATTTCTTCCGCGCGGCGTGAAACGTATCGGTGCGAGGTTCCGTGGAAACCGTAGCGCCTGATCTTGTCCTCACTGTAGAATTTATAAGGCAACCCGTAGAGATACGCAACCGGCGGAATGGTATGATGAAAGGCGGTATCGAATATCGCCGCGTGAGGGACATCTTTGAAGATAGCTTTCGCGGCTTTATAACCGGTAATGTTATGAGGATTATGAAGCGGAGCGAGCTTGCAGCATTCTTCCACGACCGCCAGAACCCTGTCATCCCATAGGACCGAAGCCGAGAATTCCTCTCCGCCGTGGACGGTTCTGTGCCCGACGGCGTCAATTTCCTTTATGTCCCTGATTACGCCGACGTCCCTGGACGTCAGCAGTCTCGTCGTCTCTTCGATTGCGGCTGCGTGATCTGCGATAGGTTTCGTTTCCTTGATTTTTTGCGCTCCGGCGGGCTCATAGGTGATCTTGGCGTCATCTTTTCCCACTCTCTCAATCCTGCCTTTTGCCAGACATTTTTCAGTGCCTTTCTCCATCGCTTCCACATCAGTTTCGATGAGCTGGAACTTGACGGACGAACTTCCGCAGTTTAGAACCAGTATTTTCATTTATACCCCCGCTTACAATTATATATTATTGCAAATGAACATACGCGGGTTTCGCTTCATGGAATTTTTAGTCCGTTCAAAACCGATTCCATCAAGCAAAGCCCCCGGCAGATTATAACAAACGAAAAACAGAATAAAAAGTTTTCTTGATAATAAAAAAAGAAAAACCGGGCGGCGTATGCCTCCCGGTTAATCTATGATTCATGGAATTGTTATTTAATACCCATCTCTTCGAGAATGTATTTTGCTCCCGCAAACTTGTCCGTTATGAAAAGAACATAGCGGATATCAACCGAGATGGAACGGGTGAGCTCCGGCTGGAAGAGAAAATCACTTGTGAGCGCTTCGTAGTTGCCGTCGAAAAGTATGCCCACAATCTCGCCTTTGGCGTTCATCACCGGGCTGCCTGAATTGCCGCCGGTGCTGTCGGTGCTCGAAAGAAACGCCACTGCGACGTCGTTATTCAAATCTGCAAATGCATAGCGTCCGAGGTCCTTCGCTTTGTGAAGTTCCTTCAATTTTACGGGAACCTCGAATGGCTCCCTGCCTGTTTCTTTTTCGATTATGCCGGAGAGGGTCGTGAACGGCGCGTAGTAAACGGCGTCACGCGGTTTGTATCCGATGACATTGCCGTATGAAAGGCGGACAGTGCCGTTGGCGTCGGGATAAGCGCCCCCCCGGCCTGACGCCTTGATCATTTCGATGTAGCGCGGGTCAATTTTTTTGAGCTGACCGTTTATATCTCTGTTGAAATCCTGCTGCCATTTGAAGTCCTTCTCAAGCCTTGCGGCGATATTGATGAACGTATCGCCGCTCGCTAAAAGCTCCGAACTTGATTTACCGAAGAGTCCGAGGCGGAAGTCCGTTTCGCCGAGCTTGCTCGAAGCATATATTTTTTCCGCAAATTCTCTTATCACCTTGTCGAGTTCTTCACCGGATTTGCCCTTGAAAAGTCCGCTTATCGCTTCGATTTTAATATCCTCAGGCAGAGCTGCCGCTTCTTTGAGGGCTTCGATAAACATCTCGATGTCGGCGGGAACATAGAGCTGCAAACCGGTCAGCGAAAGAGCGCGTTTCATCCTCGGAATATCGCGTTCCTGGTAACCCTCATCCCTTTCGAGGTCCGCTTTCACTTTTTCGAGACCGAGTTTATAAATCCGGCGCGCGGCCTCGAGCAGCCTGGATGATCTCATAAGCTTTTGCAAGGCGAGCTCCTTAAGAGCGTACTTTGCCTTGATTTTGTAAATCTTATCATAAGAAGAAAGGATATCGGCAAAATCCGCCCCGGTTTTGGGATCGGATGCCGCGAAATCCGCGAGACCGCTCTCGAAATATTTCTTGATTTCGAGCAGATCGATTTTTTTAAAACCCTCCAGGTTTCCCTGATAGTTTTTAATCGTGTTATTGAATCCCTTTGTCAGGCTGGCAAGTTTGATCCTCGCTTCATCGTTTTTGGTGCTGAAGCTGTCCATTATTTCGATGAATTTCGAGTAAGTCTTTACATACCAGGGATAGGTGAGATTCTGGAGATAATCCACGTATTGGGACGGTTGATATCTCTCCGTAAAACCAGGATATCCCATAATGAACACGAAGTCGCCGTCCTTCAAATTCTCAGCCGGCGTTTTCAGCCACGTTCGGGGTTTGTACGGAATATTTTCCGGGGAAAATTCCTCAGGGTTACCGTTTTTGCTTATGTAGGCTCGCAGATATGAGAAATCCCCCGTGTGCCGGGGCCACATCCAGTTGTCCGTCTCCCCGCCGAACTCCCCTATCGAAAGCGGAGGGACATAAACGATGCGAATGTCTTTCAAAACGAACATTTTGAACAAATAGTATTTCAGTCCGCCATACATCGGGCGAACGTTGCATTCGATATCCGGCTCTTTCTTTTCATACTCAGCGACGATTTTTTTCGAAACAGCTTCTATAGCCTTAGTAAATTCAATCGGAGTCCGGGTTTTTGCGGCCGCTTTCATCACCCATTCGGTAACGTCTATATAGTCGAGTGTTATTCTTGCCTCATATCCTCTTGCCGGCAGTTCCTCCCCGCGGTTCATCGCGAGGAATCCTTCCCGGATGAAGTCCCTGCCCGGAATGCTTATCCTCTGGACTGCCCCATACGCCACGTGGTGGTTGGTGAGGATCAACCCCTCCGGCGAGACGAAAGACCCGCTGCCACCGCCTACCTGGCATATAGCCTCGCTTATGCAGGGTTGGCCGGTGGAATAGACCTGCGATGCAGGTATCTTCAGCCCCTTCGCTTCAAGGCCCAGCTTGCGCAGGTCCTTCAGAAGAAACATCCCCTCGTCAGCCCTGATAACTGCTGTTGCGAACAGACAGATTATGACCAGGAATATTATATAAAACATCTTTGACCCCATAGCTCCTCCGATTTTGAATTGATGATAACTTTAGCAAGATTTAATCCTTCAGGATTTTAAAATACAAGGGGATAAAAGTAAATTTATCGCTCTAAAACCCAGGTAGTTTTTTAAAAATAATAATCGGTGCCTCCCAAGCAACATCTTTCTCTTACGTAAGAATCCGGGTTATAATTCTTGATGCTGCCTCGCAGTAAAGGAGAGAATATGCCGTTAATCATGTGGAACAAGGACATTGAAATCGGCGTCGAAATCGTGGACAAGCAGCACAAGATGCTTATAGATATGATAAACGAGTTTCACGATGCGATCCTTGCCGGGCAATCATATGAGAAAATGGGGGACATCATCACCGGCCTTTTATATTATTCGCAGACCCATTTCGCCGCGGAAGAGGAACTGTTCTGGAAATACGGCTATCCCGACAGACAGGCGCACGTCAGGGAACACAACGATTTTATAATGAAGATCTCTTCGAAGTTCGATAAGCTGAAAAACGGAGAGCTCGTCCTATCAGTTGATATCTCCCGGTTTCTGCGCGACTGGCTGCTGAACCATGTGATGGTCTCCGACAGAAAATTCCTTCCGTACGTAAAAGATGTTGAGGTTATTTGAAAGTGACGTTTCAATAACCATTTGAATAGTTGTAAGAAAACTCAATTGCAAATCGCAAGTTTGCCTGAGCCTTTAATTTCCTTCCTGTAGCAGACGCCGTCCTTCTCGGAGCAATAGAAGAGTTCGACGGTCCATGCGATATCAATCGTTCCCTTGAAACCGGTTCCGTTGATGGTCAATGTGAAAGCGTGCTCTTTCGTTGTATCAAGATAGACGGATTCCCCTTTCGCCACCAGTTTTTCGGCCGCCTTTAACTCATTTTTATCCATCACCGGCGACGCAGTTATCTTATTATTCGGGTCTTTGGCCTTTGCTCTGATTTTATAAGGAGGGATGACGTTAATATGATATCCGGACAGGGCCGAGAATTTTATTTTCAATACGCTTTCCTTTCCGATCTTCACTGGGTCTTTGCCGGGAATGATCTTGAAACTCACTGGCGGGACGAGCAGCTCCTCGGATTCCCGGTCGAACTGGGCGGGAGTTGCAGCGCTGAATGCCGGAAGCAGGATAAAGGCAAACGTTATTAATAAACGGCTGATACGCATTGATTTCTCCATTCGGTTAAACGGTAAGGTAATCGTCCGACAGGACGGAGCGATGCCCGATCTGCTGGAAGAGCTTCGAGAGGTACTTGTTGAAATCGTCGGAGGTTTTCAGTAGTTCACCCTGGTTCTTGGCATTAGTGAAGCGCTTGATGTAGTTGTCGAATTCCTCCCAGTCTTCGTAGCGCAGGTATTTGATGTAATTCTCCTTGAACTCACGCATCTGCCTTGAAAACATCTTGAAGCTCAGTTTGTCCTTGTCCACTATGAAGGCGTCGAGGTTTTTCAGGATTTCAAGCAAAATGCGGCGGAGTTTCAGCGTCTCTTCGCGGCGGGTGAGAAAGTGTTCAAAGATGTCGCTCCCTTTGAGCGTGCGGTCGAAGAACTGGCCGTATCGGACAATGGAGCGCTCCACCTGGTTTTGAAGAATCCGGCTGCTGTCGAGGACTTTTTTACGGACCTCGATGTCGTTTTTCTTGTTGACGATATCGAGCAGCTCGTGATTGAAGACTTTTTTTAATTCCCCCTTCGACGAAATGATGAACTTGTTGAGTACTTCGGCGTACGAGATGAGGTGGCTGCTCATCGTTTTTATCGAGTCGTTGATGTACTCGAATAGAAACTGCATCTCGTTGTAGAACTGGGCAAAGAGTGGAAGGCTCATTTTAACCTGCCGGATGTCCTCCTCGCCGGGGTCTATATAGCGGAGATAATTGAGAAGCCGGAAAAGTTCGAGGAAGACCCTCGCCTGCTGTTTTCGGACAAGTTTGTCGTCTATCTGCTTTACGATGCGGGCGATCTTGCTGTTTTCCACCTTATCGAGCACGAGGTTGAATTCATGTCCCTTGAGCTCGCTAAGAAACGGAAAAGACGCGATCTCGTGATCAATAATTTTCCCTACGCTTACGTAGGCGTCATAGCTTATGTGCGAGTTCTGTATGAAATCCTTGATGATCAGGCGGATGTTTGCGAGCCTGTCGAAGAGCTCCTGGATGCTTTTATGGTATTCCGAATCGCTGTTCTTGGAAATTATTATGCGCGGTTTTTCCCTCTTAAGCAGGATATTGTCCACATATTCGTAGAACTTGATCAGGTTCCATTCATCGTTGCCGATGATGTGTACGGATAGGCGGGTTACGCGAAGAAGGACGTAATCTATGATCTGCATCTCCTCGACAAAGTTACGGTAGGAGATGTTGTATTTTTCACTGCGGAAAAGAGCTTTCCCTTCAAGGCTGAAATAGCTCTCGATGGCCTTCAGCCACATCCCGAGCTCGAAGATCTGTGCTGATTTTTCCCTGAGGATTCCCTGGTTTTTCAGCTCCTCAATGGATACCTCTGCTTTTTTCTTCTTATTGTCCATCCGCTTTTCTCATGGTGAATGGCTTATTATAATTAATGATGCCCAGATTAACAATATGTATCCTCGGTTTCTTCGAAGCGCGCTTTTTGTCAAAAATGCTTCGGATTTCATGCTTCCCACGCCGCCGGATTATTTTGGAACGGTCAGTTTCTGATCCTCTTTAATATGATAATCGAAAGCGATCCAGTATCCCTTTTGCTTATAATAGATCCTCGTCTTCACAGGAAGCATTATCTCACGCGCCCTGGGGTTCGTCTTGAGGAACTCTTCGATGTCTTCATCCGTGCCCGTGGCGATTTTCCAAGCCCCTTTTTCCAGTATGAAAAACACCAGGGCTTCGATCTTTCCGTTCAGGATTGGGTCTCCTTTCTTTTCGGGGTAGAAGTCTATATAAGTCAGAGCGCGCGCGGCGGCATATTTGCCTCTCGCCCGGAGGTTGCTGAGCTGCGAGGCTTTCAGCAGGAACGATTTCATCATCATCTGATTTGCGGTGACGAATCCGTCGAACTTCACCCGCTTCTTGATAAAATCCGCCAGCTTATCGTATGATTTGCGCCAGTCCCCCGTCATCAGGCCCACGCTGTAATCCGTATAGATGTTTTCTATCGCCCGAAGTATTTTTTCATCATCGGATTCGCTGCAGATTACGGGGGATTTTTGTGTTAGAACAAACACAAGCGATAACAACAGAAAACATAAACTGTGCTTATTCACGATTTTCTCCGAAAAATAAATTGACTTCATTTACCGGCCGCCGTGTCCTTCTTTAGAGCCCTCGGATGAGCTCGCCTGTAGGTTGCGATCAGCTCTTCGATCCCGATCTGGGTATATTTTTGGGTTGTGGAAAGGGATGCATGGCCAAGCAGCTCCTGGATGGAGCGTAGATCGGCTCCAGCGTTCAACAAGTGGGTTGCGAATGAGTGGCGAAGCGAATGCGGCGAAATGCGGCTTTTCAGCGCCGCGAGCCGTATATATTTAGCGATAATCCTGCGAACACTTCGCGTGGTAAGGGGCGTTCCCCTGTGGTTCACGAACAGGCGGTTTGTGAGCGTTCCGCTCTTGTTCCTTGCGCACAGTTCCCGGCGCGCCGGGAGGTAGGAGCTGATCCTGTCAGCGGCGGGCTCGCCGTATGGGACGATCCTTTCCTTCGAACCTTTGCCCATAACCCTCGCGAACCTGCCCTGCAGGTCCATATCACCGAGCGTTAGTCCCACCAGTTCGGCGGAGCGGATGCCGGTTCCATACAGAAGCTCGATGATCGCCGCGTCCCGCGCTCCGAGCAGGGTGGAGCCGTCCGGCTGCGAAAGCAGCGTTTCCATTTCCGGCACCGTCAGGAACGAAGGGAGTTTCTTCTCCGCCCTCGGCGACACCACGGCTTTAGCCGGATTGAAAGAGGCATATCCCTCCCGTATGAGCCAGGTGAAAAATGAGCGGAGCGCAGCGAGTTTGCGGCCCCGGCTCTTGCCTAAAACCCCGTTCCTCGCCAGTTCGGCGAGAAAGCCGCGTATAACGACGTTGTCTATCTTTTTCAGATCGGATGCGTCGGTCAGATTGAAGCGGGATTCGAGGAAGTCCGTAAATTGATGGAGGTCAACGCCATAGCTTTTAACAGTCATAGGTGAATAGTTCTTCCGCTTTTCGATGTAGTCGAGAAAGCTGTAAACGAGTTTCTTCATTCATATCACCTTACAAGTAATATAAAGCAGTGCGGCGGTATAATCAAACAGGTATGGACAACTTCAGTGTTCGGAAAAAAGTGTTAAAATCCGGTATGGTTTCAGGAGGAAACAACGGTAAGTGAAGGAAATACTATTAAGGAATATGACCGTATCGGTGAGCCGTAGAAAAGCGTTGAGGCGGCTCGGCAAAGGACTGAAATCCGAAATGAATGCCGCCTTCGTAAATATTTTCGAGGAAGAATATGCGGGAGCGCTTGCCCTCGCGCGGGTGGATTGCGTGGCTGCCAGGTTGAACATCGCTGAAAACGACAGCGGACGGATTTGTTTGCGTGATGAAACTGGGGATGAGCGAGGTATTGTAGAGGTAATCATAGAAAGCCGTTCGGTTTCCGAACTGCTTAAAGGTTGCAGCGCGGCATATCTCTTTTGCGTCACCGCGGGATCGGCTCTGGCGGATACCGTAAATGCCCTGGCGAGAAGCGGCGAAACCGCCCGCGCGCTCGTCGTTGACGCAGTGGGAAGCGAGCTCGTTGAAGAAGCGGCGGACGAGGTCTGCCGCTATATCGAACGGACGGCAGACGTTTCTCTCACAAAACGTTTCAGCCCCGGATACGGGGACTGGGGTCTTTTCGGCCAGGCGGAGTTGGACAAAGCGCTCGATATAAGTAGAATAGGCGTAACCCTGAACGAGGCGTTCCTGATGACGCCGGAAAAGGCGATTACAGCCGTCGCAGGGGTGATAAAAAATAAGTAGAAATTTATGAAAAGGGAAGAATTCAGAAAAATTGCGTTCGAGAAGATCCTTGTGATAGACGGCGCTATGGGGACAGTGATTCAATCCCTCGGTCTCGATGCCGATGGCGCGCCGGAGGGGATTGTCCTCGAAAATCCGGACGTTCTGAAAAAAGTCCACGATGCATATGTTGAGGCGGGCGCCGATATCATCCTCACGGACACGTTCGGCGGCTCGCCGATCCGGCTCGCAGAGTTCGGCCTTGAAGGAAAAACGGAAGAGATAAACCGCAAAGCGGTGGAGATCGCCCGCAGCAGCGCGGGCGGGAAAGCCCTCGCAGGAGCGTCCGTCGGGCCGAGCGGGGCGTTCCTGGAACCGATCGGCAGGGTCACTTTCGACGAGGCTTATCAAAACTTCTATCGTCAGGGAAAAGGCCTCGCAGCTGGAAAACCGGACCTCGTTATTTTTGAGACATTCTCGGATATACGCGAAATAAAAGCCGCTATTATCGGCGTGCGCGACGCGCTCGAAGAAGCGGGGTTGGATATACCGCTTATCGCCCAGATGACATTCGCGGAGGACGGCAGGACGGTGACCGGGACCGATCCGGAATCCTTCGCGGTCGTAATGGAGGCGCTTCGGGTGGACGGGATCGGCGTAAACTGCAGCGTGGGCCCCGCCGAAATGCTGCCGGTTGTAAAAGCGCTTGCCGCGGCGACGGAATTGCCGATTTCAGTGGAGCCGAATGCCGGACTGCCCTCGCTCGAAAACGGCCGGGCTGTTTTCAAACTAACCCCGGAAGATTTTAAACCATATGTGGGACAATTTCTCGAAGCAGGCACGTCTCTCATCGGTTCCTGCTGCGGGACTACCCCGGAATTCACGAAGGTCATCGCCGAAGGCGCGAGGGGATTCCGGCCGAAATGGCGCGAAGCGCACAATTACCTTCGCCTCGCAGGAAGGACGAAGACGGTCTCCTTCAGGCCGGAAAGCGCAGTTCGCCCAATCGGCGAGAGGATAAACCCGGCAGGCAGGAAGGTTTTGAAGGCACAGCTCATCGAGGGAAAGATGGAGCTTGTGCGGAGCGAGGCGGCGGCGCAGGAGAAGGCGGGGGCTGCAGCTTTGGATGTCAATATCTCCGCATACAAAGTTGACGAGAAAGAACTTATGGCGAGGGCGGTGAAGACCGTCCAGTCGGCGTCATCGCTGCCGCTTCTTATAGATAACGCGAATCCAGCGGTCGTCGAAGCGGCTCTGAAGGAGATCGAGGGGAAGGCGCTTATAAATTCCATAAGCGGCGAGACAGAGAAGATGGAGACGCTTCTGCCGCTCGCGCGACGCTACGGCGCGGGAGTTATCGGCATCGCCCTGGACGAAAACGGGATACCGGAGACTGCGGACAGCCGGCTCACGGTTGCGCGCAAGATATGCTCGGCGGCGGAAAAAGCTGGGCTCCCACTCAGGGATGTCGTCCTCGATGCGCTCGTGCTGTCGGTTTCCACCGGACCCGAAAAAACGGCCGTAACGCTCCAAACCCTGAAAAAAATCAAAATCGATCTCGGCAGGCAGACCGTCCTGGGAGTAAGCAATGTATCCTACGGCCTGCCCGAACGCCCAGCGCTGAACGGGGCATTCCTGACGGCTGCGCTCGAAGCGGGGTTGGATCTGCCCATCGTCGATCCGCTCGATGAGGCGATACGGAATTCTATTTTTTCGTTCAATCTGCTAAAAGGGGCGGACCCGGGCGGAAAAGAATATATCGCCGAGATGACTTCACGGGCCCGGCCTGAAGGCGCAAGTGATGCGTCAATAGGCACCGCGGAGAAAGACGCACGGAAGGATTTATCTCCCCTTGAACGGCTGAAGAGGATCATAATAAACGGCGAGAAGGACTCCGCGCCGGATGGCGTGCAAGCCGCGCTCGAAAGCGGCAATGAAGCCCTCGTGATCGTCAACGAAGCGCTGGTGCCGGCGATGTCGAAGGTGGGAAGGCTTTTCAACGACAAGGCATATTTTCTGCCCCAGGTTCTGCTCTCGGCGGAGGCGATGAAGGCTGCGTTCGAGACGCTTAGAGACCGGCTGGATTCTGATGGATCAGGAGGCGTGAAAGGGACCGTCGTCATCGCAACCGTTAAAGGGGATGTCCACGACCTCGGCAAGAACATCGTCATCACCCTCCTCGAAAGCCACGGCTACCGGGTAATTGACCTCGGCAAGAGTGTCCCGGCGGAAAACGTCCTCGACGCGGCTGTGAACGAAAAAGCGCTCTGCATCGCGCTGTCATCCCTTATGACAACCACGATGGGGGAGATGAAGGTCATCGCTGAACTCGCGCGCGTGAAAAAAGTGCGTATTCCCATCATCGTGGGCGGAGCCGTCGTCACAAAAGCCTACGCCGACGAGATCGGCGCCCTCTACGGCAAGGATGCCGTCGAAGCTGTAGAGGTTGTCTCAAACCTTGATATAAAATGTAAATAATTGATATTTACCACGATATGCTTTAATATGTAATAATGCCGAGTAGCAATATTCAGCGCGATAAATTTTTCAGAGACCCTGTTCATGATATTATTAAGTTTTCTAAAGAAGATTCATTTTTATTAGATATCATTGACAGCACGCCATTTCAGAGATTACGAAGAATCAAACAACTCGGTTTTGTAGATTATGTTTATCCTGGCGCTCAACATTCAAGATTCTCTCATTCTTTAGGTTCATATTTCCTAGCTAACAAAGTAATTCAGCACTTAAACTCTTCAAAGGAAATCATAGATAGCAATATAAGAAAATTAATCCTAACCGCAGCATTGCTTCACGACATCGGACACGGACCTTTCAGCCATATTTTTGAATCAGTGTTGAAAGAATTAAATCAGAATACATGCAACCATGAAAACTGGGGGAAAAAAATAATTGAAGAATCAAACTTGAAAGAAATTCTGTTAGAAAAAGGAAAGATTAAAATACAAGGATTGAAAGAAATTTTTGATAAGACATTCACTCCTAAAATCGCCTTCTCAATCATTTCCAGCCAATTTGATGTCGATAGACTCGATTATCTCTTGAGAGATTCAATAATGACTGGATGCAAATATGCAAGAATTGATCTCGAATGGATTATGAGGAACCTGGTTGCAGTTGCACCTGATAAATCGCGTCCAAATAACTTGGATATAGCAATTGATGGTAGTAGAGGTATCAGCGCCATTGATCAGTATTTATTAGGGAGATTTCATAATTATAAGCATATTGTTTATCATAAAACTGTGAGAGCTGCTGAAATGATGTTTAAGCGTATCCTTGTGCTTGGCCTTGGAAACGGATGCGACCGGGACTCATTGATAAGCTGTTCTTTAGAAAAAATAGCCTTGAAAGAACCTTTGACTGTGGAAGACTATTTGTCCCTTGATGATAATATAATAATGACCCAAATAAAGCATTGGGCGCATAGTTCAAAAAACGAAACCTTGAAAGACCTATGTGATAGGTTGATTAACAGAAAATTATTCAAAGCAGTATATTTAGATATAAAAGATGATTTTGAAAGGACGGATACTATTCAAAAAATACGCGATTATTTTACATCAAGAAGAAAGGACCATCATTCATATTTTTTATCGGATCAACTTGGTGTCATACTTTATAAAGATATTGTGTATTACGATGAAAACAACGAAGAAGGTTCAGAAATTTTGTATATTGATAAAGCAGGAGATCCGAAACGTCTTTCAGTAAATACCGAGACTTTAGTAAGGAGGGATAAAAGCTCCCTTGCTTTTTTGGAAAAAAGATTCTATATTCCGGTAGAGCTTAAAAACGATATCGAAAAGATAATTGAGGGTATTTAATGGAAGACAACTATAGATTATCAGTGTTGTTATCCCTTATCAAGGAAGCCGGCGGTACAATCAAAGGCAGAAAGAAATTACAAAAACTCGTATATCTTCTACAAGTTAATAAAGTTCAGAATATTCAATATGACTTCGATTTTTATAATTATGGTGTGTTTTCTCATCTTCTAGCGCATGATCTAATGTCTGCAGTAGCATTGAAACTCGTTAAAGAAAATAAAAAAAATGATGCTTCTTTTCCTTATTATGAAATAACACTGAATAACAAGCAATCCATTCCTTTGGATTATCTCAATCTTAATCAAGAAAATAAAGACCTATTTAGTAAAACCTCCCCTTTTTTAGAAGTATTAAGTACAATAGTATATCTTTACAAGAATGGGTATAAAGGTACCGATCTAACGAAAAAATTACGTGACCTGAAAGGTCATTTGAAAATCGAATTCAATGAAGCTTTCTCGTATGCTGAAAAAGTTTACGAGATTCCAAATCCAATAAAATCTAATTAAAGATAATTTGTCATTCAATATCAATCTCGTTCGATAAACTCTTGAATAAAAGAAGCAGATTTCTTGATTTCTCCAATGTTAAGCTCTTAAACGTATTTTTATAAGAACCATCAATTCATTTTTCCGTTATAAAGTCTGGGGTAAGAGATTGCCTCTAAACAGGCTAGCTGTTTCTTTAGTAAAAAAACTTCGCGATATATCTAATATTAAAGGATAGATGGGATCGCCGATCTTTGTGGGGCTATATATTGAGGATATATAATATTGGAGGATAGAGAATGTTTTCAGGGCGCTTTTCTCTCATGATTCATCGGGGACTTTTTTCGATATCGTCTCTTTTTTTCGTCTTTGCGGGCATATCGGCATTCAGCGCGGGCGGGGCATCTCCGGCTCTGGAATCGGATGTTGCTGCGCCGGCCAGGGCGGAAAAAACCAAGATGGCCGTTGTGCTTTGCGTGGCGTCTCCGTCCGATGAACGGGCCGCGGTGATGTTGATCAAGAGTATTCGTGAGTTCGGCGGAGCATATAAAGACTCGCCGGTTTACGTCTTTCAGGACAACGCTGACGAGAATCCCTGCCTGGTGATAAAAAATATGGATGCCAACCTGCTGCCGCTGGAGATAGACCCCGCAGCGCGGGATTACCTCTTCTCGCGCAAGGTTTATGCCTGCGCCCAGGCGGAGAGGCTCCTCGCGGGGAAGGCGGAGAGCATCGTCTGGTTCGACAATCAATGCCTTGTTTTTGCACATCTGGACGATCTTCTGTTGCAGGACAGCAAAGCGGTTGCGATACGGCCTGTGCAGCTCCTGAACACTATCGGCCTCGCCCCGGAAGCGCCCATAGATGAATTTTGGGGCAGAATTTATCAAGACGCCGGTGTCGATCCGCAGAAAGTCCCCATAGTCGAAACGTTCGTAGATGCTAAAAAGATACGCTTTTATATAAACTGCCAGATAATATCCTTCCGCCCGGAACTCGGCATCTGCCGCGAATGGGAGCGGATTTTCACTTCGCTCGTTAAGGATGCTGAATATCAGAAAAAAGCATGTCCGGACGTGCTGCACCAGGTATTCCTCCACCAGGCGGTTTTGAGCGCCGTCATCAATGCCAAGGTCAATGAAAGCGAGCTGCAGTGGCTGCCTGCTTCCTGCGGTTATCCGCTGAACCTGCATGAGAAACTTCCGCCAGAGAAAAAACTTCGTAGACTGAAAGATGTGAAATACTTGGTTTACGATACGATTATGCAGCGGCGGCCGGACTGGATGGAGATAATGCCGGTCGAGGAGCCGCTTAAAAGCTGGCTGGAGAATGTCTACCTGGAAAGCCTGAAGGTTACAGATAATATCTACCGTGAGGAATCCTTGTGCAACAGCTATCTCGTTGCCACAAAAGACGGAAACGTTATGATAGACCCCGGCGGGGCGAGCGCGCCGACGAGCTGGCTGAAGGAATTGAACAAGAAAAATCCGGTGAAGACGATACTGCTCACACACGGCCATGAAGATCATAGGACGGGGATCGCCGCCTGGAAGACGGGGCGGGACATACCTGTGATCGCCCAGAGGGGCTATACGGATTTCATTCGTTATCAAGACAGGTTCGCGCGCTTCAATGCGCTACGCGTCGCCCGCCAGAGAGGGCTGCCTGTACCGGCCGATTTTCCGCCTAAAACCGAAACCCCCATCGAGCCGAACGTCTTCTTCGGCGATACATATACATATGAACTCGGCGGGCTGCATTTCGCGATGGCGCATTTCGGCGGCGAAACCCCGGACACATCCATTATTTGGATACCTGAAGAGAAGGCGCTTTGCATCGCGGACAATTATTATTCATCTTTCCCGAATCTTTATACCCTCCGCGGGACGCCTCCCCGCCCGGCGCTGGAATACGCCGCCTCATTGAACAAGGCTATCGCGCTTGAGCCGGAATACTTGCTGCCCGGGCACGGCGAGCCGGTGATCGGCAAAGACCGGGTCAAGCGGCTGCTGACTCTATACCGGGATGCGATCCTCTATGTCCACGACGAGACGGTGAAGGGTATGAACGCCGGAAAAGATGTGTTCACATTGATGCTAGAGATAAACCTGCCGGAGAACTTGAAGCTTGCTGAGACCTACGGAAAGGTGAGCTGGTCCGTGCGAGGCATCTACGAAGGCTACACCGGCTGGTTCGACGGGAATATCGCTAATATGTACGATCAGCCTGTTTCAGCGGTCTATCCCGACCTGCTCGAACTCTCCGGCGGCGCGGAGCCGGCCGTGAAACGCGCAAAAGAAGCGGTCGAAAAGGGTGACGACGTGAAAGCGCTCCGCTTGACGGAGATAGTCCTTGTATCATTACCGGATAACAAGCCCGCGCTTGAGGTACGCCTCACCGCTCTCCGTTCGTTATCGGCAAAGACTGGAAACTGGATCGAGAGCAACTGGCTTAACGCGGAGATCAAAGACATCTCGGCGAGACTCGCTTCTAAACCGGAATAGGGTGATTCACCCTCATTTGCTTGAAAAATGTATCATAATACTCGGAGCCGTTTCGAAGGGTGGCAATCCGTGTCCAACAAGGTTCGGATTTTGATATCAGTCTTTCTTACTTCATTTTGCCGTAAGCGATAGCAATCCAGATGAACCAGGCGGGAGCGATCAGGATTCCGCCGATGGCGGCGCCGATATCCGTGAGGATCGGAATATGGAGCAGAGAGCCGAAGAAAGCCGCCTCGTAGAAAAACGCGCCGAAGATTCCGAACAGGCCGAGGCCGCGGGGCAATTCGCGGTCACGCACGATTTTCATATTCGCGATAAAAGACCAGAGCCCGACGAAGCCGAAGCCGAACAAGCCTGTGAGGTCGAGATGCGGCAGCCCGGAAGCGATAATTGCGGTTTGAGCATCGGGACCAAGCGTGGCAAATTTATTCGCCACCCGCATGGCATATGCCTGCATCATCGCAAAGTCCACCGCTGTGACTATGAGACCGGCGGAGGCAAGGACAGCGGCGAGGCGCTCCATCAAAGAATCGAGCCTCAGCTTCGAAGACAGGCCGAGCACGACGCCGAGAACGCTCACGGAGGCGTAAACGAATGCCCAATAATGAATGACGAACCATATTGATCCGCTGGAAAACGACCCGAAGAACTGAGCTGATATCCCCTTCGCGAAGTGAATCTGCTCCGCGGGCATCAGGATATGAGTGATTCCGGCGATGAGATACCCGGCCGCCGCGCTAAAAGCGCAGCACCTGAAAAAGCCGTTTTTTTCTATTATATTCTTCATACTTTCCTCCCTTGAAAATTATGTGTGATTTGAATAATTCTCATATCATACGACAGGCCGGTCAAGCTTGTGCTTCGTATTTTCTTTCTTCTGAAATAGCGGGTTTTATCTTGTCCAGGCAGATATACCTTTCTTCTTGATTGCTTCATTCTTTTAATTTGTTTTTATGCAATCTAGCTGACATTCAAGCATTTTTTTTATGTTGGACTTATGTTATGATAGAGGAAAGATTAAAGGTATAAAGATCACATTTTTCCACCGGCAACACATCACAGATGGTGTCGGATACGGAGAAAATGAGCCGGAATACTTATACCTTCAGCCATACTTTATACGATATTTCCAATATAGAAGGTAAAACTAATAAGATACTAATACTACCATAATTAAAAAATGTATATGGGTGGGATGCCGGAGAAGATAATCAACTAAACTAATTATATAATACGTAATAATAATAATATATATTGACGACAATATATGTTATGTAAAAACTGAGACCATCGTTGCTAAATGAGCCGGCAGGCATAGAGGAGGGGTTTTTCGCGGCCCAGTTGGCGGACCTCGCGGATGATGTCGAAGCCGCAGGCTTTAATTGCGCCTTCGTCTTCCGGGGAGAGGTAGCTAAAGAGGAGGAAGACGCCGCCGCTTACGAGGAGTTTCTTCGCGCCGTTAATGATATGTGAATCCAGACGCACCGCCCGGATGGTTATCACGTCCATCGTCGCCGGGGAGAGATTGCCCGGCTGGTGGATGACATCGAACGGGGCGTCGAGGACGATGGTTTTCTTGAGGTCGAGGGTGCGGATCGCCTCCTTGAGGAAGACGCTTCTCTTCAGGCGTGGCTCGCAGAGATAGACGCGCAGCTCCGGGCGGAAGATCTTGACAAGTATTCCGGGTATGCCGGCGCCGCTGCCGATATCCAGCAGGTTGCCGGTTTCGGGGACGAATTCGAGGCAGGCGAGGGAATCGAGGACGAGGGTGTTCATTATATGCTGCCGGTCGTAGATGCCGGTGAGGTTCATCTTCTCGTTCCACTTCAGCAGAAGGTCTATGTATTTTTCGATCTCGCTCGCATGTTCCATCGTGCCTCCGGATTTTATGAAAACGGCTGATGAAAGCAAGTTTTTCAGATGTGTGTCAGTTTTCATTATAATGTCCGGCCTTTATCATGGCAATGTTTATCGCCGCAACCGCCGCGGGGGTTATGCCGCTTATCCGGAGCGCCCCGCCGAGCGTCAGCGGACGGAGGCGCGAGAGTTTCTCCTGCCCCTCCCGTGAAAGCCCCGGCACAGAGCGGTAGTCGAAATCTTCCGGTATCTTTTTGTTTTCAAGGGTCAGGGATCTGGAAGCCGCCCGCTCCTCCCGTTCGAGGTAGCCGCCGTACTTCACCTCTATCTCGGCGGCGCGTCTCGCCTCCGGCGGAAAACCATCCGACAACTCAATATAGAACTTTTTAATAAGCGTTTCAATGTCATTGCCGGGCCGTTTCAAGAGCACCGCGAGGGTTATCCCGCCTCCCGTTCCTCCTTTAAGATATTCCTCTCGCTCCTGCTGTGTCAGCTGATGCTCTTTTATCATTTTACCTTCGAGGAGCTTCCGAAGTTCCGAGGCAAGCCGGTACTTCTCCGTCATTTTTTTATAAGCATCTTCGGACACAAGCCCGGCAGCCCTTCCTGCCGGCATCAGCCTCCTGTCGGCGTTATCGCATCGAAGCAGCAGGCGGCGCTCGGCGCGCGAAGTGAACATCCGGTACGGTTCGTCTATGTCCATGGAGGTGAGGTCGTCTATCATCACACCTATATACGCTTCACTGCGCTTCAGGATGAAAGGATCTTTCCCCTGAATCTTCATTGCCGCGTTAATGCCGGCGATCAATCCCTGCGCCGCCGCCTCCTCGTAGCCGCTCGTGCCGTTGATCTGCCCGGCGAGGTAGAGCCCGGCGATTTTCTTCGCTTCGAGCGTCGGGCGGAGCTGGCGGGGATAGACCATATCGTATTCGATGGCATAGGCGTGATGGACGATGCGCGCATTCGAGAGAGGCGGAATGGTCCTGATAAATTTCTCCTGTACATCACGCGGCAACGAGGAGGAGATGCCGTTCGGATAAATCAGCTCGGAATCCCGCCCCTCGGGTTCAAGGAAGACCTGGTGGCGGCTCCGCTCGGGAAACTTCACAACCTTGTCCTCGATGGATGGGCAGTAGCGGGGACCGGTTCCAACGATCGCGCCGGAATACAGCGGCGACCGGTCGAGATTGTTTTTAATAATATTGTGCGTCTCTTCATTCGTGTATGTAAGCCAGCAGGGGACCTGATCGAGGATGAGCGATTCAGTGCCAAACGAAAACGGAGAAGGCGGCTCGTCCACCGGCTGTATCTGCGCGGCAGAGAAATCCACGGAATCCCTCGATATCCGCGCTGGTGTGCCGGTCTTGAACCTGCCGAGCTTGAAGCCGAGGTTTCGCAGGGATCCGGAGAGTTGGGCGGACGGCGGATCGCCGAGCCTTCCGGCGCTCACAGTTTCCATTCCGATATGAATGAGTCCGTTAAGAAAAGTCCCGGTAGTTACCACCACCGCGCGGCATGAGAGCTCCCGTCCGTCGGCAAGAGTGACACCGGTCACCGCCCCGCCTTCTGCTTCGATGCCCGCAGCCTCGCCTGTTATAATCTCTATGCCGGGCGTCCTTTCGAGGACGTCTATGAAATACCGCCGGTACTCCGCCTTGTCCGCCTGCGCGCGGGGCGCCTGCACCGCAGGCCCCCTGCTCCGGTTCAGAATGCGGAACTGGATGCCGGCCGCGTCTATCGCACGCGCCATCTCGCCGCCGAGTGCGTCTATCTCGCGGACGATATGTCCCTTCGCGATCCCTCCGACGGACGGATTGCAGGACATCTCGGCGATCCGGGCTTTATCGAACGTCACGAGCGCGGTTTTCATCCCGAGGCGGGCCGCCGCAAGCGAGGCCTCGCACCCCGCGTGCCCTCCGCCGATGACCACGACATCATATTGATGAGTTTTTAGTAACATAATCCGGACTTTTCCGTCATTTACAACGATAAAGCCGGATTTTATCATAAAAAACGGATTTAATCGGCGGCAGAGGCGGAAAAACCGCAAAACGAGAACTTGAAATGCTTGCGGAGGGAGGTTTTTCAAGAATCAAATAGATTCTTCCTTTGCAGTCCTTCGAAGTATGCGTCAGAATGACAGATTAGAAGTTTTTTCAAAGATTTTGTTGTGATTGGCCGGATTATTTTCCGATGCAGAAGGAGGAGAAGATCCTGTCATAAAGATCATCCGCGGAGGCAGCGCCGAGGACCTCTTCGAGAGGTTTCAGGGCGGAACGCAGGTGAATCGAGGCGATTTCCTCACGGAAATCCCCTTCGAGCTCGGCGAGAAGGTCATTCAATGCGGCAGAGAAGCGGAGGAGCAGGTCTCTTTGCCTCTCGCTTTGCAGGATCTGCGTCGAACCGGCGGCATCATCCCAGCCGAGATGCGAAAGAATTGCGTTTTTCAGTGTGTCCAAACCTTCGCCGGTAAGCGCGGAGATGCTGAACGTTTCACGTGAAACATTCCGCAGAAGCTGTTCATCGCCCGTCTTCCGGCCGATATCCGCCTTGTTCAGCGCCACAATTCTTTTCGTTCCATCGGTCGCCTTAAGAGCGTTTCTGTCGGCATCCGTCAGCTCCGTCGATCCATCGAGGAGCAAAATAACGAGATCCGCGTCCGCAATCCGCTGATACGCCCTGCTGACGCCCTCCCGTTCGAGAGGTCCTTCGTGCTCCTCCAGTCCCGCTGTGTCGTACAGCCTGACCGGCATCCCTTCCATCTCGATGGATTCGCTGATGACATCCCTCGTCGTTCCCGGAATATCCGTCACTATCGCCCGGCTGCTTCGAACGAGGCTGTTAAACAGGGTTGATTTACCGGTGTTCGCCCTGCCCGCTATCACTACATCCGCTCCCTTTTTCAGGGCGCCTCCGAGGCGGTATCCTTCGAGGAGCCGCTCTGCCTCAACCTTCAGAAACGACGCCCGCTCGATGAGAACGCTTTTTTCGATGTAACGCTCGCCGGTTTCGCCTGAAAACTCGATGTCGGCTTCCAGGCGGCTCGAAATATCAAGTATCGCTTCCTTCCATTCTCTGAGCTTCGTCCCTATACTTCCCTCCAGTTGCATCAGCGCGGTGCGGGCTTCGATAGAAGTTGCGGCGTTTGTGAGCGCGCCGACCGCCTCCGCCTGCGTCAGGTCCATTTTGCCGTTAAGAAACGCTCTGTACGTAAATTCGCCCGGCTCCGCTGTCCGGACACCGAGGGAATTCAGGACGGTCATTATTTTTTCGAGGATAACCGGGTTGCCGTGCGTGGATATCTCGATCATATCCTCCCCGGTATATGATGAGGGTTTCTCAAAAAAGACGAGCATCACCTTGTCCAGCGTCTCCCCTGTTTGGGGGTCAATTACGCGCCCAACCATCTGGCGGCGGGGAGAACCTGAGGGAGATGACTTGAAGTCTGTTTTAAAGATTTTAGATATGATGACCCGGCACTCATCGCCGCTCACGCGGATTACCGCGACAGCGGATCGTCCCGCCGGCGTGGCTGCGGCGGCGATGGTATCCTGGATGTTCATCCGATTCGATTTAATTCAGGGAAATTGTGATGCGCTTGAATTCTCCGTCCCCGACGCTCGTCGTGATGATCTCTTTGTCATCCGCGAGCGTCATATGGACGATACGCCTTTCATACGAATTCAGCGGGTCCAGCGTATATGGTTTTCTCTGATTCTTCACCTTTCTGGCGAGGTCCTGTGCCAGAAAAACAAGATCCTGTTCCTTTTGAGAGCGGTAGCCGTTGCTGTCGAGCAGGATTTTTTTATAATCCAGCCTGTTCATAACCATCCTGTTCATCAGGTACTGCAGCGCATCGAGCCCGTCCGCATCGTTGCTCATCAGGTACATCCGGTCCGGACCCGAAATATTTATGGCAAATCTTTCTTCGTCTTTCAGAGCTTCCGCTTTGAGATTCATCCCCATAAGTTTCAGCAACGCGTTGGTCTCTTCAAGCACGAACTGTCCAAACTCTTCGCTTGCCGCAGGTTCCTGGACTGGTTCGCTTACAGTTTTCGCCTGCTCATTTTGCTGATTAGGCCGCGCCATGATGGTCACCATCTTCTTGCTTTTCAGGATGCCGCGGGTAGTGCTTTTGATGACTTCATACTTCAGCCGTCTATCGGTGACATTAAAATAATCGCAAGCCTTGTTCACTGCCTCTTCCACCGTCGGCGCTGTGAATTCCTTTTCCTCTATTTCTTCTATATCCATTTTTCAAATACCTCCGATGCGTGCTAAAAATTTTATCTTTTATTTTGCTTTTTTTTCAATGCCAGAGATTGCTGTCCGATTGCGAACAGGTTGTTGAACAGCCAGTAAAGGACGAGGCCCGACGGGAAATTGAGGAACATCAGAGTGAACAGGATCGGCAGGAACTTCATCATCTTGGCGGTCGTCTGATCCGCGCCCGCCGTTACGGGAGTGAGTTTGTTTTGATACCACATTGTCGCGCCCATTACAATCGGCGTAATGTAATACGGGTCTTTCACTGACAGGTCCTGAATCCAGAGGAAGAACGGCGCGTGCCTGAGCTCTATCGCGACAGCGAGCATACGGTAAATCGCGATCAGAAAGGGGAATTGTATCAAGAGCGGCAAGCAGCCGCCTGTGGGGCTGACGCCTTCACTTTTATAGAGAGCCATGATCTCCTGGTTCATCTGCTGGCGCTTTTCCATATCCTTTTTAAATTTTTCATACTTGCTCTTTATGGAGTTGATTTTAGGCTGAAGTTCTTTCATCTTTTGCATAGACTTGAAGCTTTTCTGGCGCAGGGGGTAGAAGGCGAGATTTATCAGAATGGTCATAAGAATGATCGCGATCCCGTAGTTGCCGATGAATCCGTTCAGCCATCTGAGCAGGAAGAACAGCGGCAGCGCGAGGAACGACCAGAAACCGAAATCCACCAGGTTTATGAAACCGAGCTTGTTTGCGAGGCTGAATTCCTTCGGGCCCAGGAAGAGGTTCAGTTTCTTTTCAGCTTCAAGCTTGATCCCGACCGCTACGGAATGTTTCTTCTGGGTCTCGTCGAAGGACTTGTTCCAAACCTTTATCAGAAGCGGGGTCCTGATGGGTTCATCTCCCGAGGATCCGAACAACGCCGCGAAGTAGAGGGTTTCCACGCCGATGTAGCTCACTGAATCCGAGGGATAGATTGCGGTTTTATCGAGTTTGCCTATTCTGTCCGCCTTTCCGGCCGGCATTCCGACGGCGATATCAAACGGGTTAATTCCAAAAGATGATGAAGAGCCGGATTCAGTCTGGTTTTCCAGTCCGGGTCCGATCTGTAGGTATCCTTCTTCCTGAATCTTTCCTTCAGCGTTGATCGTCAGGCCGACAAGGTATGATTCCGAATCGAACTCCAGGATCTTCGTAACGGTGTTTTCCGTTCCGTCGCTGTATTTCATTTCAAGCCGGTATATCTGTTTGCTCCCAGGCCTGAGTTCAATTATATGATCAGGCGAAGCGCTAGAACTGAACAGCGCATGATTGATCTTATCCGCAAGTTTGCCGTTCTTCTCGCAATAGAGGCTCAAAGGCTGGTAGCCGAGGTTTTTCATCTTGGCGTTAACCATTTCAAGCGGCTGATCGTTCCCGTCTTTATAATCGTTCAATGTCCAGCTGAATACCCGCGCCCCAACGTTGGATATCTTTGCCGTGTAGTAACGGTTTTTGACCGTCACGATGAATTGATTCTGTTCCGCCGTAGCTTTCGGGAGCGAGACAGGTTTCTTCATCGCTAATTTCCGTTCCTCAGTCTTAACAGGCTCCTCTTTTTTTGTTTCAACGAGCTTCTTATCTTCTACTGCTTTCTGCTTCATCAGCTCGATCTGTTTTTCGCGCATCAGCTCTTTTTGTTTTTCGACCTTCGGTTGTATATAAAATATTTGCCATAACACAATAATTAGTACAGATAATATAACTGCTATAACCGTTTTCTTTTCCATCAATACTCCTCTCTTTTTCCAGGTTTCACCGGATCAAATCCGCCCTTGTTCCACGGGTTGCATCTCAATATCCTCCACGCTCCGAGCAGCGCTCCCTTCAAAATGCCATGCTCCCTGATCGCCTCTTCCGTATATCGCGAACAGGTAGGCTCGAAAATGCAGGCATTTTGAGGGAAAAAAGGCCGTAGGATATATCTCCACGTTTTAATCAAAATGAATGCCGTCTTTGAAGGCAGGTCAGTTATTTTCATCATCCATCAGGTTTATTTCTTCAAATGCATCGAGGACTTCTTTCTTGAGCCGCCCGTATTCTGCGTGCGGGGAAGATCTGCGGGCAATGAAAACTATATCGTATCCATTGCGCAGTTCCTGTCTGTTCTGCCTGAAGATTTCTCTGAGGCGCCGTTTGACGATGTTTCTCAGGTTCACTTTTCCCACTTTTCTCGATGCGATAATTCCCGCCCTCGACATTCCGGTCTGGTTGCGACAGTACAGTATTACGAGATCAGGCTTCGTAATCTTCTTCCCGATATTGTAAACATACTCGTATTCTTTGGTTTTTCTTACGCGAGCGCCAGGCGGGAATTTTTTGTTTGGTTCCACATTATAAAAAATTAAACGACGCTTATGCGGCGTCTATTTTTTGCGCGTCTTCTGTTCAGCACTCTTCTTCCACCGGCCGAACGCATCCGCACGAGAAATCCGTGTGTCCTTCTTCTTTTAATCCTGCTGGGTTGAAAAGTCCTTTTCATTTTCCACTCCTATCGTTTTCCGCTCATCTCTATTCGAAAATAAAAAAATAACATAACCTATTATGCGCAGCCTGTCAAGCGAGAGCGCTCTTTGGGCCGGTAGAGCAAAGCAATTTTCGAACTTGATTTAAAGTGCAATATATGAAAAATCATTATTCGCCCTGTTCAATCGAACATCTTATGCTCAGTTTATTAGTTACCATTAGTGTAATCTACCTTACAGATTAAACGATGATTTATGATAATATCTCTACATCAATCTGATTTGATTGATCAACTTTAAAAGGAAGGTGTGATATGAAGTTAAAATTTGTTGTTATGTCGCTTATCTTTACCCTCACCGCGGTTTTGTTCATCGTGGGGAATCCGGTAGATCCCGCGAAAGTATCGCCTCAGACGAGAATCAATGCGGAAAGGTTTACTCCCACCCTTTGCGTCAAACCTGATCTCAAGGTATGGCAGGGGATAGGGCATTGCGGCCAGGAATTTGCGTTTTCCTATCAATGCTCGAATGAACTCGAAAAAGCGGGCATTCACAAATCCCCCGGCTGCTGGAGTCTTTGGGCTGAAAACGCCGGCAAGGGCGCTTCGCCTGCCTGCAAAGCCAAGCTCACTTTTAAAAGCGGCTTATATCCACATGGCGTTTTGACATTTGAAGCCGACATTCCCGCTCTCGCTCCAGGCGGCAAACATTTTGTGCAATTCGCGATTGGCCCAGGATACTACATTCTAATAAGCGATACAGCTGAGATAACGCTCGATTCCACCAATCTGGTTGATGAATGCAGCGAAACCAACAACAAAGCCACATGGCGCTATAGATAAGATTTGTATTAGACAGCTTGCTCGGACCTAAAGGACAAGCTGTCTTTTTTTGTTTCCACATTAGGCATTCCGGCTCTTCTCAAGGGCATATTGAAAAAGTTTGACCATTCCAAGATTCTAATACAAGAGAAAATCTGTCTAATGCTTTGTTATTTTTTAATTTATGTAATTATCTTGTGGTCGCTATATAATATGCTTGTTTTTATTTATTATTTCTGCAATTATTATCTATTAAAAAGTATGAATAATGCAAGGTAAAATAAAGATAAGAGATCCTATCCATGGTTTTATAAATTTAGAAGGTCAAAGTATAAAAATTCTTGATACTCCGATTTTTCAGAGATTAAGATATATCCATCAGCTTGCTTTCGCTAATTTTGTTTATCCAGGGGCGTTAAATACACGATTCGATCATTCATTAGGTGTTTTTCATATAACAAATCTCATGATTTATGCGTTAAAGTTAAATGAGTTACCCTCTTTTGATGATAATATCTTAAATAATATTAAACATGCGGCATTGTTACATGATATTGGACATGGTCCTTTTTCTCATGTTTCTGAGGAAGTTATAGATTATTTTACTCCATCAAAGAAGGAGAACGAACCAATTCATGAATTATTATCTCGAGATTTTATACGAAGTGATACGAATTTGAGAAAAATACTAGGTGAAGATAATTGTGAAGCGATAGCTGCACTTTTAACGGAAGGTTATTTAGAACCTATTAATAAAGCTATGATATCGGGACCTATTGATGCTGACAAATTAGATTATCTTTTGCGTGATAGTTATTTTTGTGGTGTTAAATATGGTATATATGATATTAATCAATTAATTACTGAATTTGAAAAGGTTCGAGATCCTGCAGATGGAAGATTGTATCTTGGAATATCTGATGATGGAATCAAAGCATTAGAGCAGTATTTGCTGGCGAAGTATTACTTATCGACTCAGGTATATCGTCATAGAGTAAGGTTGATTACTGATCAGGTTTTGATTAGATCCATAATAGTAGGAATTGAAAATGACAATATTCAAAAAATGAGAAAAATATTTGAATATAAAGAAGGAAACATACAATATCTTGAATATTATAAGCGGTGGAATGATTTCAAATTCATACAAGTCTTTGGTCCAGAAGGCAAACATAAAAAATCCAGATGTGCAAATATGTTCAATAATTTAATGAGTAGAAAACTACTTAAGCAAATATATTTTAACAAACTTGTGAATTTAAGTTCAGATGTTAGATTAACACTACGTAGCATATCAAAGCCCGATAAGAAGGATATGCGGAAAAAAATCGAAAAAGAGATTGCAAAAATATTAGAAAATGTGCTTGGCAGGAAAGTTGATGAAGATTTTGTAATACTACATTCATATATTACAGAGCTTATCGATCATAAATCGGAAAATGATATTGGAAAGCTATTGGTTGTCCCTTCATATACTCTCGATTATATTAATAGTAAGAATGATTCTTCTAAGCAAGAAAAAAGAAGTGCTTTTCGCCTTTTTGAGGAAGAATCCGTACTGTATAAAACTATAGAAGAAGGATTGAAAGATGAAAAAATTGCAATTTATGCTCCCGTGGAATATTCTACTTTGAGTGAGAAAGAAGATTTAATGAAACGCTTAAAAATGCCGATGAAGGAATTATTAAACAACATAAATACACTTTAAGGAGTATAAGATGGATTCAGCATCTTTTTTAATCCTTGCTTATTCCTCGTTTGCTAACAAGATAGAGGGAAGAACAAAATTACAAAAAATGATATACTTTTTATCCCTGTTAATGAAAAAAGAAAAAGAATTAGAATATACCGCTCATTATTACGGACCATATTCACCTGTAATAACAAACACGAATTCCCATTTGAAATCGTTAAAATATTTGTCGGAAATTCAAAAGGATATAGCTGCTTTTAATAGTGAAGGATTTGAAGTTAAAAGATATGATTATAAACTTACAAATGATGGAATGAAAATGGCTGATAGTTTAAAAAAGCAATTTCCTAATGAATGGAATGAAATATCTCGAAATGCTGAAAATATAAAAAAAGCAGGTAAACTTGATTATATGGAACTGGCGGTCGCGTCAAAGGTTTACTATATTCTTTCTCAAGAAACCGCGGATATTGCATCAAAAGAAAAAATATATAATATCGCACACAAATTCGGATGGGAAGTCGCAAAACCAGAAATAGAAAAAGCTTCTAAATTTCTAACAAATTTGGAATTAATAAAAGTTGAAAAATAACCCTTATTAATTCCTCCTCTTCAACTAACACTCTTGAACAACATTTATTTATCTTGTCTTCTTCTGATTTGATTAGCCATTTATCAGTTGCTATAATCCTCCGTCTAATCAAATGTATAGAAATCCAAATTTGAGGGGAGCATTATGAAGGAAAAGATCCTTTTAATCAGTATTATACTGCTTTCGGTTTGCGCCATCACCGCGCTTTATCCTACTGTGGAAGCCATCAATTCCGGAGATTTCCCGGACGGTTGCACTTCCATCACCGTGGGAAAACTGGCTTCCACGGAAGGTTCGGTGATGACATCGCACACAGCGGATACGCGCGAGCACCGGACATGGCTCGATATCCAACCTCCGAGGAAATTCAAGGCGGGCGAGAAGGACAAGATATATAAGAATACCGAGTATACCGCTTCGGCTTTCGATCTCGGAAAGAGAGAGGTTGCAGGCGAGATTGACTCCGTCCCCGCGACTTACGGTTACCTGAACACTTTTCTTCCGCCTATAAATGATCATCAGCTTGCGATAGGTGAGTCAACATTCGGCGGCAAAAAGGAGATGAAGAGCGACAAAGGGATGATCAACTACTGGGAGCTTAACCGCCTGATGTCCGAACGGGCAAAAACGGCTCGCGAGGCGATTAAAGTAGCGGACGAGCTGACGAGGAAATACGGATATAACGACGGCGGCGAATGTTTCACAATCGCTGATCCCAACGAAGTCTGGCATCTTGAAATTTTAGGACCGGGCAAAGGCAAAATAGGTGCAGTCTGGGCGGCACAGCGGGTTCCCGACGGGGAAATATCGGTTAACGCCAACGCCAGCCGTATCCGGAAGATTGACCTAAAAAACCCAGACTACTTCATGGCGTCCGAAAACGTCTTCTCCACGGCAATAGAGATGGGGTTCTGGAATCCCGATTCCGGCGAGCAGTTCGAGTTCTGCTATGCTTATGCGGACAGGAACAGCATGGGCTCCCGCCGCAGGGAATGGCGCGTCCTGGACGTGGCCGCCCCCGGCCTCAAACTCGATCCATACTCGGAAAACTACCCCTTCTCCGTGAAGCCAGAGAAGAAGATATCCGTGAAATGGATGATGGAGATCTTCAGGGATACATTTGAAGGCACGGAATATGATATGACGAAGTACTGGATCGTGGAAGAACGGGACAAGGACGGCAAACCGACAGGCAAGCTGCAGAAAAGCCCATATGCCAATCCGTTTATGGAGTACGATATGATGCCTCTGATGAAAGTAAACGGCGGCTGGGACTGGCGCGGAGAGAGATGCATCGCGAGATATTATTGCACATACGTAACGGTTACCCAGTCGAGAAGCTGGTTGCCGGACACAATCGGCGGGCTCGTATGGTTCGGCTTGGACAACCCGGCGATGACGGCATACGCTCCGCTGTATTGCTCGATAACGGATGTCCCCGCTTCATATAAAATCAGCGGGCGAGAGAAGTATCGCGAAGACTGCGCGTGGTGGGCTTTCAACCGTGTCTCGGATCTCGCCGCGCAGAAATGGGGCGATATGCGCAAGGATGTGGCAGCCGCGAGAGACCCGATAGAAGCGAAGGGATTCGAGGACCAGCCGGTCATCGAAGCCAAAGCCATCGAGCTCTATAAAAAGAATCCGAAAAAAGCTGTCGAATTCCTGACCAATTACTCCAATGAATATGCGAAGAGCATAACCAAAGCCTGGTGGGACCTCGGCGACGCCATTTGGTCCAAATACACAGGTAAATTTTAACTGGGTGATTTAAATAATTATAGGGACGGATCGGCGGCTGAAAGAAAATTGACCCCCGTCCCCTATATTTTTATTTTCCTTAAAAGGTGCTTATTAAAGATGAAGAATAGGGTTCCTGAATATGAAGGATGCTTCGTCTGCGGTGTGGAAAATCCGTTTGGCCTGCGGCTCGAATTGTATCACGAGGACGGGATCGTGACGGCGGAATACACACCGAAAGCGGAGCATACGGGTTATGCGGACACTGTTCACGGCGGGATCATATCCGCCATCCTCGACGAGGTTATGGTTTGGACGCCCTGGTCAATCACCGGAAGGCGCTTCTTCACAGCCGAGATGACCGTCCGCTTTTCTAAACCGCTGAAAACGGGCGTAAAAGCAACGGCAACCGGGAGGATCGTGAAATCCACCGGCAGGCTGCATTTCGCGGAAGCCGAACTGAAGGATGAAAGCGGAGCCGTCTATGCAACAGCCGCCGGTAAATACATCGAAATGAAAGAGGCGTAAAACCTGTATATTCTTTGTTAACAACGATAATAATATCCCCTCATCGTTGTAATCCAGTTCCAATATGACGCTTTAAAAGATTTGAAAAACCAATCGTTATGATCTTGTACAGAATACAGGTTTTTCAAAAGTCTTCTTATAATCATAAAATAGCTTTGATCATATCAAGCGGCAGGTTTGAATAAGTGCAGTTCAGTTGTTATACTCTCAGATTGAAAAGAGGTGGGTTGAATATGACCAGGAAGATCTTTTTTCTCATATATATGACATTAATGTTTTATCTCTTATCCGTCTATTCTTATGGCGCGGAACTGAATTTTGCTAATTCCGCGTTCTCGCTGAAGTGCCGGGCGGCCGAGTTCCGTCCCGGTGAACTCTATATCTTCGAGGTACGCACGCTTGACGGACAAAAAATAGTCTCGGTTAACGGCGCATTTCTTGAGACTGCAATGGAATTCTACTCAGAGGGCGACGCGTTTATAGCGATGTTCGGGGTTCCGGCGAAGATTTCCCCTCACAAATACGACGCTTTAATAAATGTTAAAACAGGTTCCGGCAAAGAAGTCTCCGGCAGTTTCGAAATCCCGATAAGAAAACGAATCTTCAAGGTTTCCCGGCTTAATGTTGACCCCCTGTATCTTGAATATACTCCCGAAACGCTTCAGAGGATTGAGGTGGAAAAACAGGTTCTTATCACCCTTTGGAAAAAAACGACTCCGGAAAAACTCTGGGACGGAATGTTCATATATCCGATCGCAAGCGAAATTACGCTGGAATTTCCCATAAAAAGGGTGTTTCAAGGCGAGTTCAGGTCGTTCCATTCAGGCATTGACCTTCGGGCGCAAGATCCGACGGAAGTATTGGCCGCAAACAGGGGCGTCGTCGTCTTCACGGGAGATCATTTTTTCTCAGGCAATTTCGTAATCATTGACCACGGCAGAAGACTTTTTTCATTTTATGCGCATTTGAGCGCGATAAAAGTAAAAGAAAGCGATGCCGTGGAGAAGGGGCAGGTGATCGCCTTCTCCGGAAGCACGGGCAGAATCACGGGTCCGCACCTGCACTGGACAATAAAGGTTAACTCCGTCAACATTGACCCGGTCAGCATTACGGAGATGAAGATATATTAAGTATGAAGCAGAAACCGCCGGCTTTCACAACCCTTAAACATCACTCGTTAATAAAATCATTATTGCTCGTATTCGTCACATCATTCATTCTCGGCTGTCCGCCCGGACAGCGGGAAGGAGCCGGCACATCCCGTTCTTACGAAACTCTGAAAAGCGAGCTGCTCTCTGCCGCATCGGAAGGCAACGATACTCTGGCTTCTTACGTCGAAAAACTCCTTGTGCAGTTCGATGATAAATCGGGAGATTCGAATGCGTCTGCTTTCATCCTTGCAGAACTCGATGCCGGTCTTGCAAAGGAACGTCTGGGGTATCTCTCAAGGCACAAGAGCCGCCCGATTCGCCGCCTTGCAGCTGAGGCTCTCGGCATTCGAGCTGACAGGGAATCGCTTGAATTGCTTGAGGCGATGTTGAAGGACGCGGATGAATCTGAGCGCGGGTTCGTTCTGGATGCCGTAGCGCAGACGGGAATGAGGGAGGGGGAAAAGGTCTTCAATGCGGTTCTCGCACAAAAATCATCCTATTACCCGGCTCTGTTCAAGGCCATCGGGAATTCGAGATATCGGAATCTTTCGAGGCATCTTACCGACTCTATAATTGCTGACTGGGACGGTTGCTATTGCGATGATTCATTTATCGATAAAATATCGGCAATCCGGAGACTGCTTGATGGGAGCGTGATTTATTATATAACCAAAAAAAATTCCGCTATGGAAACACCAGTGCAAATTCGGCATATCGGCATCGCCGGCGATGCTCTGTCGCTTAAAATGCTTATGGACAAGGCTTCTTCGCTTGCTCAGGATAAGGCATTCAACCCGCTAACGAAAACGGTTTTCGAAGCCCTGGCCATTGCTCCAAATGAAAAAGCGGTTGTCCATCTGCTTCTGATAAGGAAAAATGCACGAAACGATAGTAAAATCGCCTTGATGAAAGCTGCTGATTACGCTATTGAGAACGCATTCCGCTTCAACAAACATCTGATCCTGCACGGCGAAGATGATTTCAGATTTCAGAGTCTCAAATCCATCCTTGTTTTCGGAATGACGAGTTATAAGGATAAGGCGCTGGAGGTTTTAAACGCCCTGAAAGCCACAAGGCCGAAAAACCCTCTGGTGCTGGATCAGATGAAAAACTGTTTTATCTTCATCGAAAACCAACGGAGAAAACCTGACAATTCATTAAATTGATGCAAGGAGAAAAACAATGGCCGAGGATCTATCTTGGAAAACTACGATTACAAAGGTCGAGCCGAATAACGTTGTCGTCAGGGGATATCCGATTCAGGACTTGATGGGAAAGATCGGTTATGCCCAGGGTCTGTACCTGATCCTTAAAGGCGAACTGCCGGATGAAAAATGCGGCCAAATGCTGGATTCCATCCTGATTTCTTCCATTGATCACGGCGCATCCCCGCCTTCCACTCTTGCCGCCCGCACCGTCGCCTCCACAGGTGCGGCAATAAACGCCGCGCTTGCGGCCGGGATACTCTCGATCAACCGCTATCACGGCGGCGCGATCGAAAGCGCGATGCTCGCCTTTCATGAAATAAAAAAGACGATGGCGGAAAATAAATGGGATGAAAAACAGGCCGCCCTCGAATACGTTAAAAAACAGGATGTGGCTAAAAAGAAGCTGTTCGGCTACGGGCACAGGATGCATATGAACGATCCCCGGCAGATCAAGCTATACAAGATGGCGGACGAGCTTGGATTTTACGGCACATACGTAAAACTATCCGTCTTTGTCAAAGACGCCCTCAAAGAGGTTACCGGCAAGGAACTGCCGATCAACGTGGACGGGGCCATAGCGGCGCTTCTCTGCGAGCTGGATTTCCCGCCTATGCTGGCTAATGCGTTCTTCATCATCGCAAGGATGCCGGGACTGCTTGCTCATATATATGAAGAGCAGACCTCCTTTAAACCCATGAGGAAGATACATCCGGAGGATTATTCCTACAGCGGGCCGCCAGAGCGCAAAATAACCTAACATCAATCTTTTATTTTTGCTTTTAAAAAAACGGACAATGTGTATAATTTGAGCGTGTATATTTGTACGCCAAATAAAACTGTTCAAGGAGAATAATGATGAAAAAACTAATGATGTTCTCACTCGTCATTCTAATCGCCTGTCTGTCGTCAGCGGTTATCCTCGCTCAGACACAAGAGGCACAGCCCGCGGCTCAGGCGGACAGCAATCCGCTTGAAGCCAGGTTCAAAGAAGCGATTAATCTCTACAAAGAGAAAAAGAATGCGGATGCCGAAGTCATCTTCACGGAGCTTTTAAAAGCTTACCCCACAAACTTCGAAATCCTCTTTTGGGCGGGAACGAACTATCTTGAAATGAAAAAAATCGAAGAAGCCCGCAAGCTTGCCGAGAACGGGCTTATCGTGGATGAAAAGAACCTCCTGATGCTGAAGCTGAAATCGAGGACTTATCTTCTTGAAAAGGACTACGGCGAAGCCCTCGATATTCTCGAAGATGCATCGGAATATTATCCGAATGACCTTGAAATCTGGCTTATGATCACAGTCACCGCCGTTTATAAGCAGAGCTGGGGGAAGGCGATCGATGCCGCCGACGAAGCCCTGAAAATTGATCCGAAGAGCATGTTCGCACTGTCATATAAGGCGAACGCCCTGATTGCCAAGAAAAAATGGGACAAGGCCATCGAGGTATTCGATATAATGCTCTCAATAGACCCGCAGAACGAATTCGCCAAAAACACCAGAGAAATGGTATTGCAAAAACAGAAAGAGTCGAAGAGCGGCCGGCGTGCAGTGGAGTCCATACCGGAAACTTAAACCTTGCGTAGTCTTCCAGCGACACTGACTAAGATTTATCGCGCCGCGCATTAAACGCGCGGCGTAAATTTTTTGTTATGTAGATTCGCGAAGAATGCTATCTGACTCCTGAATTCAGTAGGGAATAGACCTCGGACCTTATGCATAATCGGGATTTATAATACTGATTGAACTGACTATACAAAATAAAGTCCCTCTCAGCGAAGAGGGACTTTAACTTGTATCAGCAGGTTGCTATTGTCTTTTACTCGATCTTTGATCTCGTTTAAATGGTCACTTCCCAAGTGGCCAGAAAGTCTTTCTCTTCATGCCAGCAGGAAGTTTCATAGTCCATTCTAATATAATAAGTCCCTGGTTCAAGTTTTGAAGGCAACTGAACACTTATCCAACCATAGATCGGACATGGCTGCATGTCTCCCATATATTCAGGTGCGGTATATGTATGAGTCTGTGCAAGAAAGACTCCGCCTTCGCCTTTATTTTGAATTTTTGTTAGATAAAAAGTCAGAACAAGATCGCACTCCCTGTCTCGATGTAAATTAGTGACTTCATAATAGAGCTCAAGGGTTTCCCCAGGGGTTGCGGTATGCTTATCGCCTTTCGCTTCGTACCAGCAAGACATAAAAGGTCTTATTTGAGGGCAGGAATTTTCTTCAATAGCCAGAAAATTGTAGCTGGCAAATTGATCTTTCTTATCTTGACCGCATTCCACAGACTTAGCTCTCAGCAACAGATAATAATTGTTTTCTTTGGGAGTAATCTTTAGATCTCCGGGTAATTTTATAGAAAGAGTGCCATATAAATGACCCTGCTTGGGACCTGTTTTGGATGGAATTGTAACATCTTGACTTATCAATAATGAATCATTGGAGTTAATAATGCCGTCTGCTGATTGCGTCAGATATATTTCCAGAACCGCGGGACAATCAGTTTCGCACGTATTCTCGATTTCATATCCAAACATGTAATGTTTTCCTGGGACAAGCTCTGTCGAGCCGCTCTCCTCTTGAAAGAATTTATAAAGAAAATCACAGGTTGGTGCTGATGGAGGAAGCGGAGGATTCGGCGGTGTTTCATTATCATTAATGTTCGATGTCGAATTATTGGGAGTATTCTGGGTTGTAGGGTTGTCGCAAGCAAAAAAGCTGGCAATTAGTGCAGTTAAAATGAACAAACCAATGATAAATCCGTAAAAACCAACTTTTTTAAACATAATGTATCTCCTAATTATTTAACTTCTGCAGCTTCGTTGACCATAATTGGCAAAATTAGGCCGCCCCGTAAGCATAACGATTCGATGAGAGATGTCAAGCGATTTATATTATATTGTCACATAGGAGACCTTATATGCATTTATTTGGAGCTTGTTCATTATTATGCATTGCGACGTACATAAAAAACAAGTAATCACCGTTTTTTCGGGTATAGCGAAGAATAACATCAAATACATCTTCATAATGATTAATTTAGGTTCTTTTATATGAATCTGGAATCATTTAGCAAATTGGTAATGTCGTCGAGCTGCAGTTGCATATATGCATTAATATGGATTTTTATTCCATATTTTGAATCAGCGATATTTTCGCATCTCTTGAAATTTTAACGTACTCATTAATTTTACTTTGGATTAAGTTGTTACCGGTTTCTCAATTATTTCAACTATGCTAATATAAAAATATGACTGATGAAAAAGAACTCACCCCAGCGATGCGGCAGTATAAGGATATGAAGCGCCGCTACCCGGATTCGTTTATCTTTTTCCGGATGGGTGATTTTTATGAGATGTTCTACGAGGACGCAGTCGAAGGTTCGAAGATTCTCAACATCGCTCTAACGAGCCGCGGGAAGGGGCGCGACGGGGAACCGATCCCGCTATGCGGCGTGCCGTACCACGCGCTACAGCTGTACCTCGCGCGGATGATCCGGGCCGGAAAAAAGGTCGCGATCTGCGAGCAAATGGAGGACCCGAAGCTCGCGAAGGGCGTAGTGAAGCGGGATGTCGTACGCGTCGTAACGCCCGGCACGGTGACGGAAGAAGCGGTTCTCTCCTCCCCATACCCAAACTATATAGCATCCGTCTTGCCGCCTTCGGACAACTCGGGTCCGGTCGGAGCCGCGTTCGCGGACCTCTCGACAGGCGAGTTCCAGACAGCGGAGCTGGATGGGTCAAACCCCATGCAGGAGCTGAACGAGCTCCTCTCGCAGTTCCGTCCGAAGGAGATACTGTTGCCCGAGGGGCGCCATTGGGATGGGCTGGATATGGATGCCGCCCGCGATGTTCTCGTCACTGCCGTCGAAAAATGGGCGTATGGCGCAGACTTCGCGGAGCGGGAGATGAAGAGCCAGTTCGGAGTGGCGCGTCTCGAAGGGTTCGGCTTATTGTCCGGCTCGCCCGCCGTCGGAGCTGCCGGCGCTTTGATACATTATCTTAAAGAGACGCAGAAGCAGGAACTGAGCCATATCAAGAATCTGCGCAAAATCAGCCGCTCGGACTATCTCATACTGGATTCCACGAGCCGCCGCAACCTCGAGCTCGTTTCATCCATATATGGCGACGGAATTTCGGGGACATTGCTGAAGGTTATGGATAGGAGCGTGACGGGGATGGGCAAGCGGATGATGCGCGACTGGTTGCTTATGCCGCTTCGGGACAGGAAGAAGATCGAAACCCGCCTCGACGCCGTGCAGGAGCTATTCGATAAACCGATCGAACGGAGCGATCTTCGCAGCGCCCTTAAGCGCCTTTCCGACTTGGAGCGGATCATAGGCAGGCTGACGATGCGTTCCGGTGGACCGCGGGATTTGATTGCGCTCAAGCTTTCGTTGGAACAGCTGCCGTCCATAAAACGGATGTCCGGATCGTTCGAAAACGGTATATTCAAGGGGATAAGCGAGGGGTTCGACCTTCTCGATGACATCCGGCTCCTGATAGAAAAAGCGATAAACGAGCAGACGCCGGTTACAGTTCGCGAAGGCGGCATTATTAAAGACGGTTACAATGAAGAATTGGATTCGCTCCGGGACATATCCCGCAGCGGGAAGAAATATATAGCCGGTATTGAAACCGCCGAGAAACAGCGGAGCGGCATCCAGACGCTTAAAGTAAAATACAACAAGGTCTTCGGCTATTACATCGAGGTTTCGAACTCGCATCTGGAAAAAGTGCCCGCGGACTACATCCGCAAGCAGACGCTCGTAAACGCCGAGCGGTTCATAACGCCGGAACTCAAGGAATACGAGGCGCGCGTCCTCGGCGCGGACGAGAAGATAAACGATCTCGAATTCGACCTCTTCTCGCAGGTTCGCGACTCGGTGGGCCGCCATGCATATCGGGTACAGGAAACGGCGCTTAGGATCGCCGCGATGGATGTTATCGCCTCCCTCGCGGAGCTGGCGTCCGCCGCGGGATACTGCCGCCCGGAGATTCTCGAAAGCGACATCTTGGATATAAAAGACGGCCGCCATCCGGTTGTGGAGCAGCTGAATTTAGACGAAAAGTTCATCCCGAATGACTGCCGCGCCGGAGGGGACGAACGGATTCTTATCATCACCGGGCCCAATATGGGCGGCAAGTCAACATATCTCCGGCAGGTCGCGCTGATAGTGATAATGGCGCAAATGGGGTCGTTCGTGCCGGCAAAAGAAGCGAGGATCGGCATCGCGGACAGGGTCTTCACCCGCGTCGGCGCATCCGACAGCCTTGTGCAGGGGCGCTCCACATTCCTCGTGGAAATGCAGGAGACAGCGGATATTCTGAACAACGCCACGCCCGGCAGCCTTATCATCCTGGACGAGGTCGGGCGCGGCACAAGCACCTTCGACGGACTCTCAATCGCCTGGGCCGTCGTGGAATACATTGCCACGATGAAGACGCTGAAAGCACGCACGCTCTTTGCCACGCATTACCATGAACTGACCGAACTCGCCATCCTCTACCCCGGCATCAAGAACCTTAACCTCGCCGTGAAGGAATGGAAGGACCAGGTCATATTCTTACGCAAAGTGGTGGAAGGGGGAGCGGACAAGTCCTACGGCATACAGGTTGCCCGCCTGGCCGGAATCCCGCCCGCCGTCATCGAACGCTCGAAGGAGATACTTCGCACGCTCGAAGAAAAAGAACTGGACGAAAACGGCAAACCGGTCCTGGGCAGCGGAGCCGCCCGTGCGATCGGCAAATTCGAGCCCTCCCAGCAATCTCTCTTTGCTTCCCATTTCGAAGACCCTCTCATAGAGGAACTCAAGAAACTCGAGATCGAAAAAATCACACCCCTCCAATCCATGCACCTGCTGGAAAAGATTATAAAGAGACTAAAAAACTGATTATAATATAAAGATAATTAGAAGATTTTGTATGATGATTACACGGTTGATTGCTCAAATAACACCCTTTAGTTGTTTAAATCTTAAAAACGTAAACAGGCAAGATGCCTATCACGGTTCTGGGATTTTCAAATCTCTCAAATGAAGATGCCCGGTCGCAGCCCTGCGAAGAATCCCCAAGCATGACGGCATAAAATATGATTGTCATTCCCTGGGATACCTCGAAGGGGAGACGACAGGGAATCTTCTTTATAGATGCATTTTCTTATAGTTTTCTGAAATTTTAATAAAAATGAACCAACTAAATAGTTAATCATGTTCCAAACAGATAGGTTGCACGTTTTTGTTCATAATTTCTTAAATCCCTATAATGAAGATGCCCGGTCGCAGCCCTTCGAAGAGGCTCCGAGCATGACGGCATAAAATATGATTGTCATTCCCTGGGATACCTCGAAAGGGAGACGACAGGGAATCTTCTTTATAGATGCATTTTCTTATAGTTTTCTGAAATCTTAATAAAAATGAACCAACTAAATAGTTAATCATGTTCCAAACAGATAGGTTGCACGTTTTTGTTCATAATTTCTTAAATCCCTATAATGAAGATGCCCGGTCGCAGCCCTTCGAAGAGGCTCCGAGCATGACGGCATAAAATATGATTGTCATTCCCTGGGATACCTCGAAAGGGAGACGACAGGGAATCTTCTTTATAGATGCATTTTCTTATAGTTTTCTGAAATCTTAATAAAAATGAACCAACTAAATAGTTAATCATGTTCCAAACAGATAGGTTGCACGTTTTTGTTCATAATTTCTTAAATCCCTATAATGAAGATGCCCGGTCGCAGCCCTGCGAAGAATTCCCAAGCATGACAGCCTTTTTTTGCGGGGCGGCGGTCCTGATTTCTTGTTTCTATCCTGCTTTGACAAGCGGGGGAGTTCTGGTATTATAATCATGGTTTTTTGAATTTCCTTTAATCCCGCCCGGTGAGGGGGAAAGGAAGCGATGATGGAAGTTTTACGCGATCATTTGCCCTCCCCTGCCGGAGGGCATTTTTATTGGACGAAGGATTCCTGGATTCTTCCGGAGTTTTCCTCTGCGGGTTTGCGTCAGAATGACAGGAAACGGAAAACTGAAAGGAAGAATTTGTTTGCTGCTCTTTGAAGTTTTTTCGAATATGACGGTCGGGATTTTTATAAATCGCCGACGTGTCATTCTGACGGACGCTTCGGAGGGAAGCGAGGGAAGAATCCGATAGATTCTTGGAGGATTTCGCTTCGAGGGAGGCTTTTAAATGACGAAATACAGAATGCTTTTTAGTTTTAGAAAATATAATATGTTAGCTAATTAAACTTACGGAGGGATGATGACACATCAGGATAAATTGCCGGGCGGTGAGACCCTGTTGATGGACGCGATGGAGATCAACCGTAAGCTGCGCCGGATCGCGAACGAGATCGTCGAGCGCAACGAAGGGGTGGATAATATAATTCTCGTCGGCATCCGCCGTCGGGGGGTTCCGCTCGCCGAGAGGCTTGCGAAGCTCATCAAGGAGATCGAGGGGAAGGACGTTCCGGTGGAGATAATTGACATCACGCTCTACAGGGACGATCTTTCCACGCTCGGATCGAGCCCGGTGGTCGGCTCCACCGAGATAGATATACCCATTGACGAAAAGATCGTGGTCCTCGTGGACGACGTGCTCTTCACGGGCAGGACGATACGCGCGGCGATGGATTCGCTTATGGATTTCGGCAGGCCCAGCAAGATTCAGCTCGCCGTCCTCGTGGACAGGGGCCACAGAGATTTGCCGATCAAGGCGGACTACGTGGGGAAGAATATCCCGACATCTTTGAGCGAGAATATTAACGTCAACCTGAAAGAGATTGACGGCAGGAATGGCGTTGTGATTCATAAATTGGATAAGGATGTGAAGCGATGAGCGCAGAAACGAAGACCTGGACGAGGAAGGACCTCCTCGGCATCGAGCCTCTCGAGAAATACGAGATCGAGATGCTGCTCGATACGGCAGCATCATTTAAAGAGGTTTCAACGCGCGCGATCAAGAAGGTTCCTGCCCTGCGCGGCAAGACGGTGATAAATTTTTTCTTCGAGGCGAGCACTCGCACGAGGATGTCCTTCGAGGTTGCGGCGAAGCGGTTGAGCGCGGATACATACAGCATCACGAAGACCGGCAGCAGCCTCTCGAAAGGGGAGACACTCATCGACACGGTGCTTAACCTTGAGGCGATGAACCCGGACATCATCATCCTGCGGCACCCGGCTTCCGGCGCTTCGCACCTGATCGCCAAATACACAAAGGCGGGCGTTGTGAACGCAGGGGACGGCGCGCACGAGCATCCATCGCAGGCGCTCCTGGATGCCTTCACGATGCGGGAGAAGAAGGGGACGCTCGAAGATTTACGCGTATCGATAATCGGCGACATCTCGCACAGCCGCGTGGCGCTTTCTAATATCTTCCTGCTGAACAAGATGGGGGCGAGCGTTACAGTCTGCGGCCCTGCGAGTTACCTGCCTGTGGAGATCGAGAGCCTGGGTGTCAGAAAGACCAACAAGATTGACGAGGCGATAGACGGGGCGGACGTGATTATGATGCTGCGCATTCAGCTGGAGCGGCAGGGAGGAAAGTCGCTGCCTTCCTTACGGGAGTATTACCAGCTCTACGGCCTGACGCCTGAAAGAATGATGAAGGCGAAGCCCGACGCGCTGGTAATGCATCCGGGGCCGCTTAACCGCGGCGTGGAGATAGATTCCGCCGTCGCCGACGGACCCCGCTCCGTGATACTGGAGCAGGTTACGAACGGCGTGGCAGTGCGCATGGCGATACTCTACCTTTTGCTCGGAGGCACTAAAGATGAAGACGCTCATTAAAGACGGACGGGTCGTTGACCCGGCAAACGGAATTGACGATACGCTCGATGTTTTGATCGAGGACGGTAAGATAGCAAAGATCGGGCGCGATATACCGAAGACCGGAGCGGATGTCGTTCAAGCGGCGGGGAAGATCGTGGCGCCGGGTTTTATAGATATGCACGTTCACCTGCGCGAACCGGGGCGCGAGGAGGCGGAGACGGTCAAGAGCGGGAGCGAGGCGGCGGCCGCGGGCGGTTTCACGGCGGTTGCCTGTATGCCGAACACAAATCCCGTGAACGACAACGAATCCGTGACGGAATTCATAATCAAGAAAGCGGCGACAGAAGGTTCGGTTCACGTTTATCCGATCGGCGCTATAACCAAGGGATCGAAAGGGGAATCCCTCTCCGAGATAGGCGAGCTGCACCGTGCCGGTTGCGTCGCAATATCTGATGACGGCAAGGACGTGATGGACAACCTCCTTATGCGTAGGGCGATGGAATACGCTTCCATGTTCAATATGCCCGTGATAGACCACTGCGAAGCGGCGGATCTCGTGGGCGAGGGCGTGATGAACGAAGGGGCTGTTTCGACCTCGCTCGGCATGAAACCGATTCCTCCGGCGTCGGAAGAAATTATGGTGCAACGCAACATCCTGCTTGCCCGCGACACCGGCTGCCGGGTTCACATCGCGCATATTTCGACGGAGGAATCCATCGATATGGTCCGCCGTGCGAAGAAGCGGGGGATAAAGATCACGTGCGAGGCGACGCCGCATCATTTCACACTGACGGACGAGGAATGCAGGGCGTTCGACACGAATTATAAGATGAAACCTCCGCTCCGAAGCGACAAGGATCGGAAAGCGATCCTGAAAGGGATAAAGGACGGGACGATAGACTGCATCGCCACAGACCACGCGCCGCATTCCGAGGATTATAAAAATGTCGAGTTCGACTACGCCGCGTTCGGAATCATCGGCCTCGAGACGGCCGTGCCGCTCGCGCTCGATCGGCTCGTGAACGAAGGGATAATAGATATCGGCAGGCTTGTGGAGATGTTCTCCGTAAACCCGGCGAGGATTCTCGGCGTTCCGGGCGGCAGCCTGGGCGTTGGCGCGCTAGCGGATATAACTATCCTCGACCATAACCGCAATATTACAGTGGACAAGGAAAAATTCCGTTCGAAGAGCCGCAACACGCCGTTCCATGGCCGGACGCTGAAGGGCGCGCCCGTGATGACCATCGTGGTGGGGAGGATTGTCTTCAGCGCGTAGGATTGAGAGGTTGATCCTCTCATCTCGAAAAACGGATTTCCCGGTTCTGCTCGAAGCAACTCAGAGTACCGCTGCTCAATATTTACGTAACAATCGTGAGAATATGCCTTAGGCAGCAAATTCTGTCATGAAAAGAGACGTGGAACAGTTAGTATCGGTAATAATATGCCGGAGGTGGCGCTCGAATAGATCAATATCCTCGAAATAAGCAGATTGTGAGGACGTTCACCTAAAATTTCCTTTCCGTATTATTTTAACTGATCGAAGAGTTTTATAATACCGAGAGGAATGATTTTTTTAATAACCCCGCCAAGGGAGATTCTTGAAAGATTCAGCCAAATCCTTATAGTTCGTCATAAGATAACTGACCGGGATTTCGCTGATTTTTGATGCAACCCAGCTGTGTTGCAATAATCCGAAGGATACAGCTCTTGGAAGTATGCCTAAGCTGCAACCAGCCGTGACTTGAGCTTTACTCTGCTTTCAGCGCCTCCTTCCGCTTGAGCACCATGGATAAATAAAGAACGATCAAGAGTAAAAGTCCAACAGTAATTATGGAATTTTCGGGCCCAAATCTGCCGCCAGTCAGAATTTCGGTTCCATTTAAACTTGACCTGAATACAGAACCCCCGGAAAATTCTTCAAGGCCGGACAAGGTGGTTCCGAATAAAACCTGAGCAAAATTCCACCCTGTATGGAACAATATCACAAACCACAGATTTCTTGTAATCGAGAAAAATAATCCCGCTATTATTCCGCCAAGGCCAGCCGACAGGATAGATATAACTGTCGCATTTGGATTTAAAATGTGCGGGATACCGAACAGTAAAGAGGAAATTAGCAATGCTTTGCCAATCCCGAAATCTTCCATGAGAATCCTATAAATGATTCCCCTGAATAAAATCTCCTCGAAAGCTGCCAAAGTTAGAATGACAAGAAAAACTGATAATATTTTAGCCGACAGCTGCACCCCCACGATCTGAAAAACACCGATGATCGAAAGAATTCCAAATACTGTTGAAATTGCCAGGATGCCAGCAGTAAACCCTGCGGCAGACTCTTTAAACTTGCTGAAAAACCGCAGCTCCTCAATCTCACGCCTTTCCATTTTTCTAAAATACAAATTGTAAGTCACCAGCAGCGCGACAAATACAAACATGGAACATATGGCTATTGCTAAATCCAGGTCCAACCCGAGAAGCTCAAGAACCGGTTTTATAATCAAACTTTTCAATGCGAACGGTATGATAAAGCAGATAATACAACCTGCCGCAATTCTGAAGATAGACCATCCCATCTTTTTCAATGACATATTCAAACTGATTTTATTCATAATAAACTCCTTTTCCGATACTATGTAATCTATACAGAAATACGGTTTTGAAAATGAGAAAGAAGTACTATTTTTATTAAATGGTAGTGATTTACCAATGATTCTGCTATAAATAACCTATGCTGCAACACTTGGGTGTATTATTATCTATCATCAATCTTCTTGTGGGTACAGCCGTAGTAATCTATTTATTCAACAACTGGAAATATACGAAATTCGGATGCTTGAGGACATTGGCTTTACATTCAATCTTTTTCAATTTCTTGATTTTCCTGCAATTATTAACAAGATACATCACCACTAATGATGTTCCGATAAGTAAAATCAATCTTTCCTTGATCGAAATCGGACATCCATTGCTGATGGGTTTTTTATTCCTGGCGACCGGCATGTTCTATGTCTTGATCCTGACTATCTATCGATTAAGAAACCGAAAAAACAAAGTGATTTCCATTTTCTTCTTTACCATCGTGGGATTGATTATCGTGGGTCTTATTTTGATAAATACCTCGGTACTTTCCAAAAGAATGGAAGAATATTATAAATTCTTTCTGGATAATTCCCTCGTGCTTTTCATAATTATAGAAATCATTTTATTATTTTTACTGATGAATGAAAACAAGAAAAAGAAAAACAATGGCCAAAAAATCAATCTCGCTTTTTCGATTTTATACTTATCAAGGTACCCGCTGATCGTTATGTTTCTATTTCTATCGAGCAACATTCGATGGCTTTCCAGCTTCTGTATTCTATTGTATTTAAACCTCCTGCCTGCCATATGGGCGAAGTATTATCTTTTAAAGCATAAACCAGGGCTTATAAACTTCATTGAAAGGAAAAAACCTCTCACTCAGATCTTTCATAAATACGAATTGACAAGCCGAGAACAGGAGATAATCAGATTGATAATAGATGGTAAAAGCAATAAAGAAATCGGCGACCAGCTTTTCATATCGCTCAATACTGTAAAGAATCACCTTTACAGCATTTATAAAAAAATACGGGTGAAAAACCGTTATGAATTAATCCATATTTTTACTAAAATATTAGATCATACTGACATTTCTGAACGCTAATCATATATACGGTAATAATAAAGCCAAGATATTGAGGGTCTTGTCCAGTCCAATATTGTTCTCTTTGTTTGATGGCTTAACATTGAAGGGCGCGCCAGTGATGATCATCGTGGTGGGGAGGATTGTCTTCAGCGCGGAGGATTGAGAGGTTGATCCACCCGGCTCGATAAAAGGAATTTTTGGTTTTGCACGAAGCGACTCAGAGTATCACTGCTCAATATTTAGATAACAGCCGTGAGAATATGCCTTTGGCATTAAATTCTATCTTTAAATGAAGCGTGGAACGGTTAGTATCAGTAATAATGCTCCTGAGACGGCGCTCGAATAGATCAATATCTTCGAAATAACCAGGTTGAACCGGTTTTCTTTTTTAGCGAGTAATGTATGAACAACAAACGGCGCGAGACCGCCGATTCCGAATACCAGACCGAATATATTGCTTGCAGAACTTTGTTTCTCGATTTCAATCAAGCCATACAGCATCAATAATAAAATCGGAATGTGAATTATGATGAACCCGGTGATATGGCCGGGCAGCTTCAGTATTTCCCATTCTTTCCAATAGGCCGATTCGATTTCATGCAGAATGAGCAACGTCGCATTGATTATAAAGATTATTGTGAGGACGTTCATATAAAATTTCCTTTCCGTATTATTATAACTGACCGAAGAATTTTTTAGTAGCGGGGTGCGTCAGGCTATGTCGTAATTCAAATCTTATGGTTCTTGCGGTTTTTGAATTTGTATAAACGTATGATTCTAAAATGAAGATTCCCTGCCGTTTCCCCTTCGAAGTATCCCAGGGAATGACAATCATATTGTTGAGACACAGCCTGTGTGACAGCCGGGGAGCGGTTATTCGGTTCCAGGAAATACTAATCAGTTTTAATAAAAAATTCCGAGGCAGGCCAAAGAGTTGTCATTTCCTATGGAAAACTGAATCGGTCTATATCCTATTCACGCTTTGTCTGTCCGGGTGGTATTTTTCTGCATTGTTGCAGAATAAAGCTGATAATAAAAACTGATTCATTGTGCGGTATATCCCCAAATGTAATCCACATTACATTATTATTTCGTTTTTTATGTTAACGTTCTCTCTATCAAGTAACAGAAGGAGTAGAGGTTATGAAATTTAAATCATTCTTATATATTGTAGTTATTTTTCTTTTGTCGAGTGTTCTTGGCCTTGCGGCTCTCGATCTTAAATTCACCACTGCTATTTCCCAGTCGCCAGATCCGGCGGGTGAGGGTAACGTTGTGGCATTTACCGTCAGCTTTAAAACCTTCGGCGGCGCGGTTGCCAATTTGAAGATAACCGGAGGGATTGACGGAGCACAAATTTTTGAACGCACTTACGTCAGTATTGCCGCGGACAAATTAAGGACCGATAGTTTCACCTGGACGGCAACGGCCGGTAATCATACGGTCTGGTTCGAGCTGGATCCGGCTCAAACCGCAGGAGATTCGAATTACAGCAATAACAAGATCGAGAAGGCTTTTGTAATTCAACAGACGGTCCCTGCAGGCAAACCGAATCTGACGATTTCGGCTTCTTATTCGCCGGCCTCTGTCGTAAATGGCGCGAGCATCGCATTTTCTGCGACCGTGACAAACAACGGAAACGCGGATTCCGCTCCGTGCAAACTCGGCTTTTTTGTCTTCGGCGGACCACAAAAAGTATTCGATATCCCGGCCTTAACCCCCGGTCAAAATAAAAACTTCACTCATAATTGGATTGCCGAATGTCTTCAACCGTGTAATACATATGTACATTTTATGGCGGATTCCACGAAAATCGTTGACGAGAGCGACGAAAATGACAATATTTGGACAAAAACTTCGATTTGCAATTGCGCAAACCAACAATTGACGAATTTAAAGACTTGGGCGACTTATAGCCCCGCCAGCTTTAAAAGCGGCGATACGGTTAAATTCCTGATCTGGGTGGAAAATACATCGGCAGTACCTTCCCCTGTAGTTCAGATGTCATTTTCCGAGGGCAAGACGGTAAGGCAGACCTTCAATGTGCTGGGGATGGACGGTAATACGAAAGGCTGTTACGTGTTTGACTGGATAGCCACTTGCAGCGCCGGCTGCAGAAACAGGATTGATATCTTCATAGACAGCCTCAATCAGGCTGTGGAAACCGATGAAAATGATAATCATTGGACGCAAAATGTTGGCTGCAGTTGTATCCAGACACCGCCTTTTGTAGATAATCCGATTGGAATTGAGACCAAAAATCAGGGGAATATATTCAGGGGGAAAAAGGCGAACCTGACAATGGCATTAGGATCGCTTGTTTATGTTCCTGTTAACAATATAGTCTTTATTAAATTTAAAGTAATCAACAAGGGACCAATAACGGCAGCAGCCACAAATGTCCAGGTGCAAACCCGCGATGGAAATACCGTGCTATATTCCAATGTATTGCCTGTACCGTCGCTCGGGCCGAATCAGACGCACGAGGTAATTCTGCACGGCGTCAGTTATTCCGCCAATTGCCAGGTTGTGATAACCATAGATTGCTACGGAGAACTGAGCGAGAGTAACGAAACGGATAACCTTGTCACCCAAACGCTTAATAAGTGACAGGGTAGGGAAAATCCGGTTTTCTTCGCTGATACTACGGTTTTGAAATCTTCCTTGTGATTTTTTGGAAGTGTAATCCGTAGATGGCGAGTTCAATGGCTTCGGGCAGCGCCCTTATTTTCGTGAACATTGTTCTGATTATGAGCCGCCAGTAGCGGAACCTTGATCTGGAAAATATTCCGATGCGCCAAGCGCTCCTGAGAAAAGCGTGCAGGTAGATTTTCGAGAACCTGCTTTTCGATTTCGGTTTATAATTTTTTATGAAGGTGTTGATTCTTTTATAGTACTGTTTCGGTGAGTATATCGTATCGAGTATCTTCTTATATCCGACAATCAGTTGACTTGCGTCCATTTTCGGTATGAAGTTCAGGCTGCCGTCCGTATTTTCTCCAGTGGGTTTTCGCAGCAACCTGCCCTCGGTTTTCAACCTGTTCCAAAGACGCGTTTTAGGCATAGCCGAAAGTAAGCCCACCATCGCGGTGACGATCCCAACCTTTTGAATGAACCTGATCTGCAGATCGAAGGTGCTCTCGCGGTCGTTATCGAATCCCACGATGAAGCCGCCCATCACCTGCATGCCGTTTCTTTGAATGATCCGGACGGATTCGGAGAGGTCGCGCCTGGCGTTTTGCATTTTATTACATTCTAAAAGGCTTTCCACCCTCGGCGTTTCGATGCCGAGGAAGACCTTGCTGAAATTCGCCTCGCTCATCAATTTCAGGAGTTCTTCATCGTCCGCGAGGTTCATACTTGCTTCGGTGAGAAGCTTGAACGGATATTTATTGGCGTGCTGCCATCGAATGATGAATGGCAGCATCCTTTTAACTTCGTTTTTATTGCCGATGAAGTTATCGTCAACTATAAACAGCGATCCCTTCCACCCGGCGTCATAAAGGGATTGTATTTCGCCTATCATTTGTTCCGGTGTTTTTGTCCTCGGTATCCGCCCGTTCATAATCACAATATCGCAGAATTCGCAGTTGAACGGGCAGCCTCGGGAATATTGCAGCGCCATAGTAGCGTAATCCTTGAAGTTTATCAGAGACCACATCGGGATCGGGGTTTTGGAAATATTCGGTCTTTCTGAAGATGAATAAACCGGCTTGGGATTTCCTTTTTTGAGGTCGGCTAAAAAACGTGGAAGCGTAGTTTCCGCTTCGTTGAGTACAAAATGATCCACACCGGTAAAAGATTTCCACTGCGTGTTGAAGAGCGGTCCGCCTGCGACCACTTTCCTGCCTTTTGCCTTGCAGGTGGAGATTGCTTCATTAGCGCTTTCTTCCTGGACGATCATTGCGCTTATGAAAACCATATCCGCCCACTCTATATCTTGCTCTCTGAGCGGGTTGAAATTCATATCTATGAGTCTTTTTTCCCAGCCGGCAGGGAGCATCGCCGCGACAGTCAGCAATCCCAGCGGCGGAAATGCCGCTTTCCTGGAAATAAACTTTAAGATATGTTTAAAACTCCAAAAGGTATCCGGATATTTCGGGTATATAAGCAGAACTTTCAATCGTCTCCCTTGAATCTATTTGACCCTATTATAACAGTCATTATGAAAAAAGATAGCAAGAAAGCTTTTTAAAAACTGCAAAATGTCATCCTGACGTAAGCATTCATCGGAAGCCCCGGAAGGCGTAGTCCTGGGGGATTCTTCAGAGGGATGCAAGGGAAGGAACTATCCAGATTCTTCAAGAGTTACCCTTCGAGGGCTTTCTTCAGAATGATGACAAACTATGGTTTTACAAAGCCTTAGTAATATAATTTCCATCATCTAACGATAGTTTTCGTGAGGATATTTTTAACTTGACGCCAATATCCTATCCCAAACCATTAAAATCTTGCCTATTCATCCAATTATTTGGAATAATTTTCCATATCGGCATTAACCTCTACGTCTCTTTATATGAAGCAGGATATCGGAACTTATCCGTGGATTTATGCGTTAGTCATCATTAAGGATGGGAGTGTGCTTATAATGGTGGTAAAATCAGAAATAATAGGGGTAGGAAAGACATGAGAGTTTATATTGCTGCAAAAACGGGATTTGCAATAATTGCAATGTTTTTACTTGCTATAATTTTTACCGGTTGCGAAGAGCGGGTCTATGATCATTTCATTTGTAGCGGTGAATACCAGGGGGAATACTGGCCGACGGCTGAATGGCGCACCTGCAAGCCCGAAGAAGTGGGGATGGATTCGGATGGCCTTTACGAGGTGTATAACTATGTTTCGAGGATCGATTTTGTCACCGAAGGGGTCGTGGTCATTCGGAATGGTTATATCGTCGGAGAGGAATACTTCGCCGGTTATGATCAAGCCACAAGATTTTCAAGTTTCTCCGTGGCAAAGAGTTTCCTGAGCGCGGTTGTGGGCGTTGCGATAGATAAAGGCTTCATCCCGTCAGTGGATCAAACTGTATATACATATTTCGATGAATGGCAGTCTCCCGAGACAGAGGCGCAAAAACAGAGGATCACGCTTAGGCATCTTCTGACGATGCGGTCCGGGTTGAGGTTTACGGATGCCCAGAACGCTTCGACCGTGGGCACGGATATAGAAGCGCTGCTTGCTTCTGATGACTACGTGGAATATGTGTTAGCTCTACCCTCCATCCACGAGCCGGGAACCTATTGGAATTATTCGAGCGGGGATTCCATCCTTCTATCCGCAATAGTCCAGACGGCGACAGACCAGACCGCTTATCAATTCGGTATGGATCATATTTTCAGCAGGATCGGACTATCGAACATAATCTGGAGCAGCGACCACGCCGGTCATACTACCGGTGGATGGGGAGTCGGGGCCACCGTGCGTGAATTCGCGAAATTCGGTTATTTATACTTGAAAGGCGGCGCCTGGGACGGTGAGCAGATCGTTTCGAACGAATGGGTGCAACAATCCACACGCCCGGTCAGCACGGACGCAGCCTGGTACGGTTTCCAATGGTGGCTGGCGGGTGCTTTCGATAATTACCAGGGAAACGGAATTCCTGGGGATATATTTCATGCGCAAGGATTGTATCATCAAAAAATCTTCGTGATTCCTTCGGAAGACCTCGTCGTTGTCCGCGTGGGAACCGATAACGATCCCAACTCCCAGTGGAATGACACAGAATTCATCAGCCTTGTGCTCTCAAGCATTGACGATTGATCCCTGTTTCCTGGAGGAAATTAGAGCTGAATAGAATTATCCAATAAATTTATTAGGAATATTTCAAAAACTCGCGCTTTATGGAGAAGAATCGATTGTTTTTTTTCTTGGATTTAAAGATTACATTGGTTGGCGCTCCGGTGGGATTCGAGCACCCGATTTGGATTCAGAGAGCCTTCCTTGAGCCACATTTTTCCCTTCTTTGGCGGATTCATTGTTTGGATCAATCTCCAGCAGCTGGTCATAGCATTTAACCGCTTTATCGAACTTCAGCATTTGGAGCAGTCCGTTGCATTTATATTGGAAGGCGTCAATATTTTTCGAATCTAATTCAAGAGCTTCCTCCGCTGCACTTATTGCCAGCTTAAATTCAAGCCTGGAAGTTGCCGCTTTCGCGAGGAGCAGCCATGTATCCACATCTTTGGGATCGAGGTCGGTGGCGTCTTCCAGCAGGTCGATTGCATTACCGTAGTTCCTTCGCTCGAGCTGGATTTTGGCTTTTAGCTTCAGGAAACGCGGATCGTTTTCATTCGCTTTTATGCCGGCATCAGCGTGTTTTTCCGCGTCGTCCAGTTTTTTAAGTTCAAGACAAGTCATTCCCGCCCAAAAAAGATAATCCTGATTCTCAGGATTTATCTTTAACAGTTCGGTAAAAGCCCTCTCGGCATCATTGAACATCTTTTGATCATATAGATGAATAGCATCCTGGAGTTTCTGATCCGGCGGCGTAGCCTGCTGAGCTAACAGTATCCCAGCGCAACCGCACGCCAGAAGAATGAAGGCAACTGATAATATTTTTTTCATAAACCTTTCTCCATAGATAATAATCGCTTTTATAGCTATTAATATTAATATGATATACATTTATTCTTGATATTCAATATTTTAAAAAACAATCCTGTTATTATTTTTCTTGCGATTGATGGAGAAAAAGGAATGAAAAAAAGCGGCATACCTACTAGTATGCCGCTTTTATGATCCATTCAAGTCTTAAGAAGAATCTTAACGATGAGTCAAAGGTGGTAAGCAGTTTTTCACAGCTTCTTTCTTTGTCGCATAGCAACGTCCGTTTCTCTTTTCACAATCAATCTTGGGAATCTGAATGACAGCGCCGTTGACACAGCACCAACAAAGATCGGGCGGAGGGCAATACTTTTTCGCTTCTTCCTGTGTAGCATAGCAGCGTCCGCCTCTCTTATCGCATTCAACCTTAGGTATCTGCATAACGATACCGTTCACACAGCATAAGCAGAGGTCAGTAGTCTGGCAATATTTCCTGGCTTCTGCCTCGGTTGCATAGCCGCTCCCGCCTTTCGCGTCGCAGTCCGCCTTAGGTATCTGCATAACGACACCGTTCACGCAGCACCAGATGAGATCAGAAGTCTGGCAATATCTCTTGGCTTCTGCCTCGGTTGCATAGCCGCTCCCGCCTTTCGCATCGCAGTCCGCCTTAGGTATCTGCATAACGACACCGTTCACGCAGCACCAGACAAGATCAGTAGTCCGGCAATATCTCCTGGCTTCTGCCTCGGTTGCATAGCCGCTCCCGCCTTTCGTGTCGCAATCGGCTTTCGGCACCTGCATAACGACACCGTTCACGCAGCACCAGACGAGATCAGTCGTCCTGCAATATCTCCTGGCTTCTGCCTCGGTTGCATAGCCGCTCCCGCCTTTAACGTCGCAATCGGCTTTCGGCACCTGCATAACGACACCGTTCACGCAGCACCAGACGAGATCAGTCGTCCTGCAATATCTTCTGGCCTCCGCCAAGGTCGCGTAGCAGCTCCCGCCTTTCGCGTCGCAATCGGCTTTCGGCACCTGCATAACGACACCGTTCACACAACACCAGCAGAGATTCGGCTGATTATCGCAGAACTTCTTGGCTTCCTCCAACGTCGGGAAGCACTGACCACCCTTTTCTTTGCATTCTAAAGGTGTGAGCTGGATGACCTTACCGTCAATGCAGCACCAGCAGAGATTCGGCTGATTAGCGCAATATTTCTTTGCTTCATCCATCGTCGGGAAGCACTGTCCACCCTTTTCTTTGCATTGATCCGGAGTCAGTTGCATTACAACGCCATTAACGCAGCACCAGCAGAGATTTGGCTGGTTCTCGCAGAATTTCTTGGCTTCATCCATCGTCGGGAAGCACTGTCCGCCCTTTTCTTTGCACTGCTCAGGGGTGAGCTGAACGACAGTGCCGTTGAAACAGCAATAGCATTGCGCCGTAGAAGCGGTTTGCTGAGCGTTTGTGCTGTCAGATAGAGCGATTGTCAGCAGAAAGCACATAGCCGCAATAGCCAATGATGATGCAATAGCTTTTTTCATAGGTCCTCCTTTTAAATGAGTTTACGGAAAAACCAATCCTCTGTTCACTTTCTTACATATCATGGTTGAACTCATATGTTCGATTATTTCCATGATAGCATAAGTGACTATATAAGTCAATATATTAGATAGTTGCCGCCAGGCATTTTTTTTGCATAAACCCACTCTGTCAGGCTTAATTCAAATAGACGCCGTAATCCCTCATCCAGTGGGGGCAGGCAAGTCCTGTGTGACATGGTCAAAACTCTGGGTTTTTGAAGCTCTTTCTTCAGGATTATAAAGTTGCGGGGCGATACAGGAATTTATAAGAGGAACTGTTTGTTCATTATTGATTTGTTCGTGATCAGGTAAAAAACCCCGCGGGGGGAAGTAAGCCCGCGGGGTATTTTCGGCAGGATTGTCACAGAGAATTGATTGATCAGAGTGGTTGTTCAATGTTTTTTCCCGCCGGTCTGTGGTGGTTGGTTGGAGTTATTCTTTTAAAGCGCTTTTGGATTTGATCTCTTCAGCAAGTTCAAACCACATCTTTTCCGCCACGGGGCGAACCTGCGGGAAGTAATAAGCGATCAGTTCAGATGCGCGCTCTTCATCAATATTCGGAAGCGATCCGATGACCTGAGCTGCCGCCCACTGCGCTTTTTTCTTTCCCTCGGTGATTGCATCATCCAACTTGAATTTTTCGATCGCCTTTCCTTCCGCCCAGATTATCGCCTCGACAGCCTTCTGCTTGGTAAATTCGTTGTTGAGGAAATCCAGCTTTACGCCGAACCATTTCTGAACGGCATAGAGAACCCAGCCGATCACAAGGGTTGCGATGTAGGGAGCGAATTGCTCCGCAACGTTGATGTCCAACATTTTGCCCGTGAAGTATAAGGCAATGACGGCAACGACTGTGGCAATGATGCCGAGGATCGTTGTCTTTTTCTTAGTTTCCATATTTACTCCTTTCATTGGAATTTGGAAAAAAGCTTTGCTATGTTCTGATGTAATTCGCTCCGGAATCTACCGGGAATAGATAAAAAACTCCGGAGCAATGGCCGTTGACTAATAGATAGATATAACTGCTATCTCCCCAATCGCCGATGGAATACTGTAAATTCCGCTGTGTGAAATTGAATTTCACATCAAGCAATGTCGTAGCATTGAGCGGTAGATAAGTATTTTTATTCGCATCATAAAGATTGATGAGCGGCTTGCCTCCGACTGCTTTTTGAAAGACGAGCTTCGTTTCCGGCATCATGCCGGTAGGGGTTGCCTTCGGTATGATTCTCAGCAAAAACAGGCCTTTCTGAATGCGCTCTGAAATATCGAGTTCGAATCCGATATCCCAGCCGTTCTTCTGGTATCTATAAGGCAGGACAACATCGCCGTTTCCATTCCGATTATCGGTCATATCAGGGGTCGTCGCGTAAGGATCGGCGGGCGGGACTGGAGTATCCGTACCTTCAATAACCTCGATGTTGAAAGCCGGGATTTTAATCGTATATTTTGTCGTCATCTTATTCGTCCTTGTTTTCAGTGTTTCTTCTGAGTGACCAAAGAGAGAGGTGAATGAGTCCGCCTCCGCCGATTCCAAACGTGATCACCCAGGGGATTGCCGGGCTGGTGTCCTGGTTTCCGAAGAGCATCAGGCAAATCAGAACCAGAGCGATGATGGACAGTATGATTCCTCCGATAAGAAGGAAGAAATCGAGAATGGTCTTAATAAAGTTTTCCATTATTTATCCTTTCTTCTGCATTCCTTTATAATCGGCAGACTCGATATTTTCAGTTGTATACAAGCTGCCGTGCCGTCTCGGAATGCTTCGCCGTTCGCTTTCAGTCGGTAATCAGTCGAATAAAGCCCAAAGAAGAGCTGATTGGAGTTTTGGGCAAAGGGCGCAATGCCGGGCTCGTAATCGAATCCGCACCAGGGCATAAGATAGGCTTTCCGCTTATCGGCAACCTCCATCCACGCGCGGTAATATCCTGCCACTTGGGTTTCATTCAAATACCAGGCGGCACCGGAGTCCTCCATCCCGCCCGTAGGCAAACCGAGTTCTTCGATCACGATGGGTTTCGAGACAGCTGTGGCAAGCTTTGTGAGAGCGACATCCAGTGCAAAGTAATGGCTATACCAATGGAAACAGATGAAATCCTGTGATTCCGCAGGGACGGACATCTTTGTAATATCTACCGCGATACCGCTGCCGTATGGATCATCCCGTTCGCCGAGATACCAACCGTAATCGCCAACCGTCGCAAGATGATTCTTGTCGGTCTCCCGGAGCCCCTTCATTATTTCCGCTGCCCATTGCTGAATGGCGGCGCGCCTCTTCAAGGGATCGTCTATCCAGCAATGATCCAATTCATTCGAGATATCCCATCCAAAGACCCGTGCATCGTTTTTATAACGGGAAGCGATATGTTGAATATGCAGCCTGTCAGTAGCTATGTCCCCGCGTCCCCAGACAAACGGGGTTATAAGCGCCCGCATTTTGTGCTTGCCGATGATGGATAGTAGTTCATCCAATCTCACAAGCATAATGCTGTAATCGCGGGAAACCCTATGCTTTTCGAACAGGTTGTAATCCAGGAAGACCCGCACCGTGTTCACGCCTATGGCTTCCAGCAGTCCCAGTTCCTGATCTATCGGCCAGCTATCCCATACCTCCCACATCCTTCGCCAGCTATTGCGGGATGGGTAATAATTCACGCCCTTGAACAAGAATTCCTTTCCCTGGAAGTAAAACCGGTTGCCCTGAACATAGACGTATGGATTCGTAGCGTTCGGATCCGGCGCCGGTTCGGGCTCCGGAATGGGAACTGGTGTCGGTTCCAGAGTCGGCTTGATATCCTCGCTTGTCTTCTTCGAAGGGCAGGCTACAAAAACGGCCATGATCATAATGAGTATGAAAAATCTCTTCATATCTTGAACTCCCCGCCTATGCGCGCCCCGGCTACAACCGATTTGGCGTTAATGTCATATTGGCCCCAAAGGGTCAATTTCATCCACTCTCCGAGGTTGATCCCGGCTTCAGCTTTGAGCGTCGGCCTGTCCAGCGAAGGGAGAAGGAAGTTGATGCTGTAAAAGCCCGTCATATCGTTTTTCAGTTTTTCGAGCGCGATGTCGGAGATCGTTTTGGTGATCGTTTCGACGGTTATGCTCGAATTCACAGTGTCAGCCATTGGACACCTCCTTGTCATCTGATTGTTTTTTTTCGATAATCCACATAATGCCCACCCGGTCGTCAGTCTTCGCGAGGCCGGACAGGTGTATGAAGTTCCGCTCCTTGTCCCAATAGGTATAGCAGAAGCGTTCCCGATGCAGTTCGAGCCAATGCCAGGCGGGGTACATATCTTTGATAGTAAAATCGGCGGCACACCTGTCGGCATTGAACAGGTGATGGGAATGCGGTTTGCCTCCTATCCGGTTGTTATGCTCCGGAGATCTGAATCCCGAAGTTATCCGTATCGGCAAGCCGAGGCTCGTTCTCAACGGTTGAAGGATTGGGCCAACCAGTTTTTTCCTGATGCGTGTTTTATAATCCGGGCATATCCGCCGGCAGAGCTGCATATCCTCGTCCGTTATGAATTCCCCGATGCTAAAATTCTTCGATAACCCCGACATTCATCTTACCTCGCGAAAAGACCTATAATTTTTTCTATGCCGTACTTCATAAGAAGCGCTGCCAGGGCAACCTGGGCTATGAGTAATCCGCTGAACAGAACCTTCCAGTGCTTTTTACCGAATTTGCGTACGAAAGGGGAGATGCCCATAAATTCCGTGTTTTCCGAGTGGTCTTTCAGATGAAGGTTAATCCTGTCATTGGTTCTTTTTACTGCGGCAGAGAACCTGGTTTCGGTTTTTTTCAATTCACATGAATGCTGTTCGTTTTCCAGCCGAAGTCCTTTCAGCTCGCTCCTTATTTCTCCGATCCCTTCGAGTATCTCGTTGATGCTGGATTCGAGGTTCAGGATCAGGCCGTTCCTGAGCTTGTCGCTGTAATTATCTGTGCTCATCTTTCAATCCTTTTTTCTCTGAAAAGGGCAAGGCGTCCAGTGTTAAGAAGCGCTCTCATTCCTTCCGAGACCTGTCGGGCGTAGAGCTCACAGCCGTTCATATTCGGTTGAAAGCGATCTCCGCATACGAGCAGGTTCTTGGGCCCGCATCCCCCGACGCACTGGTGAAAGAACCAGCACTTGAAGCAGGAATCCCTTTCGGGGAACTTCATCAACGAAAGGGGCAAACTTTGAGGTTTTTCATATCCATCTCGGACATTGCCAAGACGGTATTTCTTTTCACTGTCGCAGGTGACCATATCCTGGCACGGGTATATATCTCCGTTTATATCTATCGCGAGCAGGCAGGGATTCGAACCACAGATGTTTCGCGTTTGCGTGAAATTACTGTTTCTAATCGCTTTTTGCGCAAAGCTGACAAACATAAATCCCGCCTCGCCTTTTTTTTCGATATATAAATCGGCTAGTTGCGAGAAGATCCGGTGATGAGCGCTAATCGCTGTTAATGACCAGGGCTTTTCCAGCGCCAGGTTATGAGCGATGTTCATGAATCCATTTTCCATAAACCAACATGTGCTCAGGAAGCCGTCGTCGATGTTTTGCGGCGAAAGCGTGATGATTATCTGCGCACGGGGATAAAACTCGGCCACGAGATCGAGCGGCGTTTTTTCACTTCCAGGCCGGGTTTTACTTGTAACTCCGGGGGGACCGTCAATGCTGAGCGCGAAACCGAATCCGTTTGTCCTCAGGAAGCTCAACCTCTCCCGGTTCAAGAGCGTTCCGTTTGTAGTGAGGGAGAAACTTGCCTTGCTTCCAAGCCTTGTAACGAAGAATTTAATCGTATCCCAGGCGAGCAGCGGTTCTCCACCAAAGAACTGGAGATGTTTTTGATATTGAGGTTCATCACGGATGATAAAATCCGCTGTTTGCTCCACTGTCTCCTTGTCCATGAAAAGCGAAGGATCCGAGCTTCCTTTATCGGGATCGAATCCTTTTTTATCCTGTTGATAACAATAGTTACAATTCAGGTTGCATGCCCGGGTCGGATATATCCAGTATGTCTTTTTCAGGTTTTCCAAATTATTCTCCTTGAATCTGGCAATGGCTCTCGCAGAAAGTGGTGCAGGCCGCCTGGCAGGTCTGGCAAACAAGCTGGCATGCAATCTGGCAGGAGGTTTCGCAGGTATCCTGGCAGGCAAGCTCGCAAGTGTCTTGGCATGTTGATTCGCAAGTTCCCTGGCATGAAAGTTCACATGTGGCCTGGCAATGCAATTGACATGTAGTCTCACAATGAATCTGGCAGTACCCCTGACAACCAAGCTGGCATGTTGTCTGGCATATGATTTCGCAATTGCCGAGGCATGCAAGTTCACAGCCGAACTGACAGGTCTGTTCGCATAAGTTAATACCAAGCGCGTCGTTTTCGCTGACAAGGGTCAAAGATGTCCGTGAGATGTCAATTTCTTTGGAGATGCCTATGATTCGATACTTTTCATTTATTTTCCCAGTCAGAGAAAAGCCTCTGTTTCTTTTTAGCTCCACGATATCGCCGACCTTCATATTTATCCCCGGGACTTTGGTTTGAATCTTCACTCGAAGAGAGGGGGCTTTTACCAGCTGGAACAGCTTCAGGGTTATTTTCTCGGCATCGTCCTTGTCCACGAGAGCTGTGGTGAACCTTTTTTCATAAGGTCTTTCAAACGTATATTTCACGTTTTCCTCACCGTATTCCTCGTCTGTCCCTGACGGGTTTGCCAGTGTAGAGCCATAGTTCACTTTAACCTTGTAGAATATGTCGTCGGTCTGATCGAAGCTCTCGAAGGAATCCAACAGCATCTCGTCGCTCAACGAAAAAGAGACATTATCGTTTTCGTCCCAGAAGGAGTAATGCACTTTTCCGTCTGCGCCGACGAGAAAGCGGCAAAGATTGGATATCCCGATCCTGCTGATAACCTGTTCTGATCTTTCCTGGGATGAGCCGAGGTAGAGATGCAATCTTTCTTTTGCCTTTTCCTCAGCATTATCGAAGGAAGCGGTGTTCAAGTCGTTTTCCGATATACCGAGCCATCTGGTGCATATATCTTTGACAATAGCTGAACCCGTGGAGAGATAGTCAAGCGTAATGTTAAAATCATCGAAATCCGATGTGCTGCTGTGCCATTGTATCAAACCGCAAGTCCTGAACGTTGGATGGACAGCAAAGTTATAGGACACAACTTCAACACCATTCAAGTACCCTTTAACATTTCCGAGAGATTGGACGTCGAGTTTCAACGAATATTCAGTGCCGTGATTGATGACTATATTTGCATTCACTCGTGCATATAATGTGCCACTGACGTATTCATATATCCTGATCCTGTCAATAACCGGCATCAGGACAAGAAATTTGAAGTTGTTTACATCCGCATAGTCCCAAAAGATTCCTTGTGAATAATTACCTGACGCTCCTTGCTGCGGAGTAACCTTCACTTCGATCTTGCCCCTGCTGAATTTCTTGGGAGCCAACAGAAAAGTTGTACAATAATCCTGGCACGAAGCTCTCACTTTCTGGTTCAATGGAGTCCAGGAAAAAGTTCCACCAGTTGCCAGGGATGTCCAACTATCAGTGTTGCCGTCATTGAAATCATCATTGAAGAGCACAGATTGCCCGGGCATCCCATAGAAGGTCACGGTTATTTGCCCGATAGCGGGATTGTATGTCTTCAGGATTGTTATTTCGCTTTTATTCAGATCAAAGGTGTAATATGCTGTGGGTATCAGAGAACCATTGTTGTAAACATACAGAATTTCAAGAACCGGATGACCCGTAAATTTATAAATTCCTTTTGCCGTAGTATCTATCTTGTATGCCGGAGCATTTTCGATATAACCGTAAGCCACTGGTATCGGTTTGCCTTCATTGCCGGCTGCAAGGTTTGGGTATTCCTTGATGGAAAAGACTTTTTCGGGCAGGTTTTTATGTAAGTATTCTCGTTTATCCTGTATGGAAAAGGTCACACGCTGGTCAGTCATTTTCCTGTCCCGGAGTCTTCCGGAGAATATAGTGGCGTAGCTGGTTGCCGTCATCTCTTTTTCGCCGAGGGCGATGGAGATGTCGCGGTTTTTCCAAATGTATCTGCAGGACCATTTGTCGAATATCGAGTCGTTGTTTTCAAAGCTTATGCTCCCGCCCCCAACGGTCGTGGAAGAAAAGTAGATATCGTCCGCGTTGCTTGATATCGTAATCGGAACATCGGATATCCTCGGATTGTAATAGAGCGGTTGTGATTCGACAGGCTGGTTGCTGAAGAGCAAGGGAAAAACTCCCAGAATGGAGTGGGTGGAAGGCGTTGCCCCGTCCAGTGTATGGAGATACATTTTTCCTTCGGAATCGTTAAAATACCAGCTGCCTGCGGTTTGCTCTACGGATGCTTTGCCTGTTACATGAGTCAACGTAGCGCTGTCCTCTCGGACTTCGATGAACTGTGGGTAAAAATAAAAACCGCTGTCTTTCGGCCCGATCCGTTCCATATCCATATGCCAGGTATTACTGCCGGTCGAGAGCGTCATCACAGATAAATCCACCGCGGGCTTCAATTCCGCCAGGATGACTTTGGAGCTCTCGATCTTCTCTTGAAACTCGTTGAAATCCATAGTCTTACCTGCTTTCTTTGAATTTGAGATTGCTGATTATCCAGCGTCCGTCTGTGTGTGAAGTGCCGGGCAGGTGCGAGAGAGACCTGTCGCCAGTTAAAGTGCCGTAATAGGTCCACCTGCGTGGTTGATTTTCATAATCGAGCGCGATGAACAGTCTTTTGTGAGCTCCGACGTAAGAAAACATCTCCTCATATTTTTCCGCATCGCTTTGTGGAATCTGCACCTCTTTTGGGAAGCTCAAGTCTATCTCGGTGTATTTTCCGCGAACGTCGCTGAATTCGATATTATTGAGAGTGGCTGTGATGCCTGACGGGTCAACGATTCGTTTTGTCCATATCCCGTGGAAATTTCTGGATGGCTCAAACCACTCTCCGAGATAAAGCCTTCCTGTGTTGAGGAATGCGTCCGCATTGTCCGGATCGGAGATCATAAACCGCCAGTAGCGGAGGTAGGATGAATCGAAACATTCGAGCAGACAGTCATCGGAATAAGTCACAGGGAGGACAATTTTCGGCGTATCGAAAGAATCGGAGATATGGATTGCAGATCTTGCCGAATTCGAGACTGCTACCGAGGCCAGGGCGCCGTTGAAGAAAGCAGTGGTATGTTTTCCGATGATGAAATCAGCAGTGTTCGAGAGATTGCCTGCCGACATTGTGACCGGCAGCGCATCGGCTTCTCCGTCGAGATAAAGGTTGAGCTGGCCGTTACGGTCCGCAGATACTGCTGCGAAGTGCCATGTATCCGCCGACAGAATTGTCGAGCCTTGAATTTCGTCGGAGATGGTACCATTGGAAGCCTTGAAGTGGAGCTTTCCATCGGATTTTATCTCGAGAAAATAGCCTTTCGTTCCATCCCATTTTGAAAGCAGTCCGGCGTTCGAGATTGATTCTGGTTTAAACCAAATCTCGATACTGAAATCCTGCGTCTGCGTGAAATTGAAATCGCCAGCGTCAACCGCAGGTATATGGAAATAATCATTTTCCCCGTCGAGAGCTACGGCCCTGTCCTGGCGGGCAACGAAGTAATCCGATGTTGCGATGCTGACGGCTGCAAGATCGTTGTCATAACTCGAGCTGTCCAGGCTATCCCCGATGAATTTCCAAAATCCGATATAATCTATATCTATCGGCTGGTAGAATGTATTACTATCGTCTCCGCACAGGATCAAACTTGCCTGATTGGTGTAGTTGTGCCCGGTTGCTGAAAATGCCTGTGCCATACAAGCTTGTCCGAGATCGATGTCAACATATTCATAATTCGGGCCCATCGTTCTCCAGGGTATGCACTTGAGGGGGTTGAGCAAATTTTCGACCGGCAAGGTTGTCGCTTCTGAAGATGCGGTAAGATCCACGCTGCTTATATCGAGCAGGTTGGCATATAAAAATCTGATGTTGGTGGTCATTTTTGTGTTCCTTTTTTGATTACTGCAATTTTTCCAGTTTCTTCGTGAGATCATCAATCTTCTCTGTAAGTAATTTGATGATATCGGATATCCGGCTTCCCCCGCTTTCAATGCTTTTCATCGTGTCAGCGAATTTTTCGACATTCTTCTGAGTCTCGCTGAATTTCTTTGTGAACTCGCTGAGACTCAATGAAAGGTCTTTAAGTAAAATTTCGATTGTATCGAGAACCACCGCAAGGGCTTCAAATGCGGTCGTGATTTTTTTTAGATTGTTTAATCCCGAATTACCCGGATCAATGTTCAACATAAGGTCTATTTTTTTCATTTTTGGAATCTCCTTTATTAGCAATATTCCTACAGCGACATTATGTCGTATGCGCTTCCATTTTTATCATCCGCCGGTTTCGCAGAAAGATATTTTTCAGATTGGGCAAGGAAGAACTCAACCTGAGTGTCATCGGGATTGTCTATTATATTTTCAGATTTTTCCCAATCCCTGATGGAAAGGTTGCTTTCGCTCAGGTCCCGCAGCAGGAAGCAAATTGAGGAGTGAAGCATCTCGGATTTGCATCTCAGATCGAGATTGGGATTCTCAGATATTCTTCTCGCCCTGGCAGCGGAAACCATTCGGTTCAATGCTTCCCGGAGCGGTTTTTTGCCGATCAGCGGGTATTCCTGGTCCTCAAGCATCGCCGTCAGCCTCACGTTGGCATCGGTTCGCAGCACTCTTTGAGCCTCCTCGATGCAGAATTTCCCGGCGTTTATCTTCTCCGCAAGAGATTTTCTCAGTCTGTCCGCTTTCTCAGCTGTTTTTTGGTATAGATTGATGACCTCTTCATCTGATAACCGTTCGAGCTTGCGACTAAAATCCTGCCGATCGAGAATATTTTCAATTCTTCGCAGCGCCTGCGTCTCCTCGTCTGACGCCTCCTCCGTCTGGAGCGAATCCTGCATAGGCATAGAATCAATCCGTGCGGAGATGGAGTCCGTTTCGTTCAATGTACTTTCAACGTCTTTATAGGCGTCAAAGAAATTTGTTAAAGCCATTTTCAGCTCTTTATTCGTTTCTTTCATGATTGCATCCTTGACCGTTTTTTCTTTCAAGGAGTCGAACCTTTGCTCTTTCAGTTCCTGCAGCTTGCATTTGCAGGATTGAAGAAGAGACGAAATGTTTTCATAAGAATCATTGAATTTTTTCATTATTTCCATTTTCTGACCTCATGTATTCAGCATTACCGACATCAGATGAGCCGGATGCTTGCCCATTTTTTCATGTATGTAAAGCGTATAAACATAGCTCAATCTCACGATCTCGTTTTCCGAAAGTGTAAGCCCCAGGCCTTCCAGATAGGCACGGAGCATGAATGGGTAATGCCTGAAAAGCAGACTGTTTTTTATCAAGTTGAACATATTCCATATCTTCGCGTTTTGAGCCATAATTCCCGGCATCCGGCCGGCATGTACGCACTTCGTATAGAGCATACCGTCTATCTCTTCGTGTTCCCTGTTGCAGTCTTTTTCACTACAATGACCGCAACTAACATCAGGGTAATCAATCAGGAACCCGAAGAGCTCTTCAAGTTTTTTCGAAGTTTGTCTTCTCTCTCCTCCGGTTGGAAATTACTCCTGTCGGATGCGGTTTTAACGACCCAATGGATGATTCTTGGATCGATTGAGTAAACCTTGTCGAGGTTTTCCAACGTAAGGGCCGCAGGTTTCGAATTCTCTGCTTCACCGATATAAAATCCCTTCCATTCCATAATGACATAAAGCAGGACAGCCTTGCTGAGTTCCTTATCATCGGTGCCGCTTTCGGAATCTGCATGATCAGATCTTAATGCGATGAATTTCATTGGAGAAAGAAATCTCAGTTTAAACTCCAGATCGGGTTGGTCGGGATATTTGAACCACTTACCTCCCGAATAATCGTAGTCCACATAGAAAGCCATTATTTTCCTCCCATTTATTTTGATTGCTTCTGCGCTCATTTAATGAACCTTGTCTTTATAAATTCAGGCGGCCGGTCTTTGAAAGACTCAGCCGCCTGCTTTTTCGACCGCTAAGGCACCAACTTGTCTGCAATTTTATTCTTGACGGTAATCTTGAAAGGCTTCAAAAGGCCGATCATACCTGAGGGTGCACTTGCCGGAGCCTCACAGTCCATCGAAACGGAAGTGACGATGTTGTTGCTGCCGGATGTTTTCACTTCCTTTATCCTCATTCTGGGGAACAATATCCTGAACTGGTATTTCTCGCTCCCTTCGATCGTTGCGCCTTCGAAGAGGACGTCCATTTTCTTGGTTGTCCCTGTCACCCAGTCTGAATAGTATTGGGCTTCGCCGGAGCCGTATTTGCGGAATTCGAGGCTCACTTTCGCCTTCGGATATCCGTCGCCGAGCGGCTCGGAAACCGTGTTGGACCCTGTGTTCTCGTAGTCCGAGGTTTGGGGTCTTTCGAAATCGAAGGTGAGAGATGTGACGGTAATTTTATCGTTATCGCTCAGCGTGGCCCCGGTCTGGTCGTTGACTCGTATTACTGCATCCTTGAGCTGCATACGGTTAGCCCTGTCCACGGAGGTCACGGATGCAAGGGTTGTGTTGATCGTCGAATTGGTTATCTCGTCTTTTCCGATCCCCTTGAACTGAACCTCAACCGGTACGCCCGGTTTAGCTGTCAGCGAAAAGCTGTTCCACTTGGCGGATGGCACGACATGAACCTTCGTTACCTTGTCCACCGCGAACGTTCCGAACAGCCCTTCGATGTTGTCAGCCGGTATGTAGTCGCTTGTATATGAAAGCGTGCTCACTGTCGCGGGCGTGGTCTGGCTGCCCACGATCTGTGCGAGCATCGTATGAGCGGCCGGGTCGTTATATCTGAGATAAACCGTCGGGCTGAGATCGCATTTCACCTTGCCGGGTTCGCTTTCCAGGTGGAAAACGGATCCGCTGGTTTCGATATCGGTGAATTCGATGCTTTTAGCGATACACTCGACCGGATTGGTTATCAGAAGTTCTCTTTCTGCTTCGTTGAGAGTAGCTTCCGTCCCCCATATGATGTTTTTCTTATAGGCTGCGATTGTTTCTCGTTTTTCTGGCATATATTCTCCTTGTCTTCATTCATAGGTTCAAGGTACCTTATTCGTGATGCTTTCTCGTTTTCATCGGTACCGTTTAGTTCCAAAACCTCGCCGGGTTTGAGAAGCCCGACGCGGCTGTATTGAGGCTGTTGAATGCCTGTCACCCTGTATTTCATTTTTTCTCCTCGTTAATAAGCGGGAAGATTGCTGTTTCCCCGCCGTGACTTGATCAGTAAATATTGTAGACGACATTTTGTCAACCACGAAACAGGTTCCATATCCATAAATAATCCATATTCTTTCTTTTCTTAAATGAGGATTGTTTTCAAGGAACAGTAATGATCAACTGAACAGAATTATAATAATCACCCACCCGCCCTCCCAAAAATCTGTTAGTAGTCGTCAATAGCTTTCGAATGAATTTTAATCATTCCTCGCTTGCTGTCCTCCTTTATCTGGTTATAGAGCTCGTTTTTGAGCGTCTGAACAAATTCCCTGTCATTGATGACAATCTTCATATTGTTTTCAATCGTCTGGGCGATCTCCAGTTTGTTGCTTTCGGCCACTGCCTGGCGTTCCGCCGCAACTCTCTGCTCCATCTCGGCGCTCGATTGCCGGGTTATCCTGTCCATCGCGATCGAGTATTCAGTGTTCGGCGAATTCTCCATGGCCCTCGCTTGCAGTTCCTCGAGATTAAACTTGCCGCTTTCGGCGAGGTTCTGAAGGGTTGCCGCGATAGATTCCGTCCCGCCGCCTGCCGCGGCGAGCATCACGCCCGTGTTCTGCATCGCCGCCGCGAACATCCCGGCAACGCCGGAAAACCCCTGCGCCAATTCCGGGTTGGAGGCGAGCTTGCTCAATTCAGCCGGGTAGCCGACAGCCTCTCCCGCGTGCGCCCAGATGAGCTTCTTCTGTCCCTCAGAACCTGGAACCGTCCCCCCTTCGCCGAACTCCGCCAGTCCGCCGAAATACTTGTCGATGACGTCTATCGCCTTCGTGAATCCGGTCTCGATCCCCTCGGCGATCACCTCGCCCACCGGTTTCACCTCCTCCGGCAGCACCCCCTTCTCCTCCGCCCTCGCGATCAACGCCTGAATCTCCGGGTCCAAGCCAAGACCCGATTTCTCGGCCGCCGCCTGCATCGATTGCAGCCAGCCGCCCATCTGCTGCAGCACCTGCGTATCGTTAAGGCCGGACGCTTCGAGCTGGTTCATAACGTCCATGCCGAGCGAGCCCTGGCTTTCGAGCGTCGCCTGGTCCATCAGGCCGGAGCCGGACAGCGCCTTCACAACGTCCGCCGAACCCGAGATCATATCGAGCGCGCCGGAAGATTTGTCCAGGCTGTCGAAGTAGGACGACAACTGGCTGAAGCCGGGGACCTTCGAGAGGTCCCAGCCCTGCTTCTCCGCCATACCGGCGTATTCCGTCAGCAGCGGCTTGACCGCGTCCACCGCCTCGCCCGCCCCCATCCCCTGGTTCAGCAGTTCCTGGTATGTGTTCGTAAGCGATCCGGCGATGCCGGAGATGGACGTCCCGCTCAATTTGAAGTCGGGGGTGAGCTTCATCTGTTTTTCGATGCCGGAGATGATCTTGTCGTATCCGCCGAGGGCGCCCTGGAGCCCCTCGATGCGGCCCTCCTTCGTCTGGGATTTCTGGATGTCCAGCATATCCGCGAGGCTCGAGACGGTTTCGAAACCGTACTTTTCCTGCGCTGACGTGAGCTGCTCCAGTTCGTCGCCGAACTTGCCGTACGCCTCGTCCATCGTGTGTCCCTGCGCGGTGTATTCGCCGATGGATTCGCTCAGCAGGTCGCTCATCCGGCCGAATTCATCCTTAGTGTCTATATCCGTCTCCTTGAAGAAGTCCTCGATGTACGCCTTGATGCCGAAGGATTTGTCCCCCATCTTGTCCGAGACGGCGGACATTTTATCCAACAACCCTTCCGAATATGTATCGTCGAACCCCTGCTTCGAGAGCTGCTTGGCGTAACCCTCCTGCGTGGATTCGGTGAGCCCGTCTATTAACGCCGGAATGCCTGATATGAGCGACGTTATCCCCTCGAGCGGATTGGCGGTGAGCAGTCCCGCAATCCCTGCGCCGACGCCGCCCAGGCCGCCCAAAAGCTGCGATGAGTCCGATCCCGCTTCGCCGCCGAACAGACCCTGCAATCCGGCGAATCCGCCCTGTATGCCGGACATCAGGCCGAGGCCGTTGACTTTATCTCCTTCAAACGCCTTGAAGATACCGGCCACGCCTTCCGTCAGCGTCCCCGCCGAACCAATGGCTTTCCCGATATTTTCATCCACACCGACGAGACTATGAGCAATGGAAGCGCCGATATCCGCCATATCGCCGAATGCCTTCGAGAGCTGCAATGTTCCTCCGAAGGCTGCTTGGGAATTTTTCCCAAGTTCGCCCATATCATCCGACAGGGCTTTAATTTCCGGATCCAGGTCCTTGATGGTTTCCAATATTTGTAAAAGCATTTCTTCAATCTCCGTTTGACAAAGTTGCCATAGCTGGTTTTTTAATTTCGCATTCCTATTGTACCTGAAGCATACGACAATTTGTCAACCCTAAATAGATAGTTGAAAGGGAATTAACGTACTTACTCTTTATTTCGCTGAAATTTTTAATGATTTCGATAAAGTAGATGGTAGATGGCCATTTTAGTTACCCTGAATAAAAAGACGTTAAATATCAATTCTTCATAAATGAAGATGTTAAGCTGCAATCCCTTCGAAGGATCACTGGGTATGACAATCATTTTTTGCTGGGCGCGGTCTCCGTACCGCACCTGGTTAATCATTATTTTTGGGGAAGTTTTTTTTCCCGTGTATTCCTTCGAAGCATCCCTCAGGGCTGATCCTTCCCTTACTTCGCTCTGGAGTAGCCGTCGGGATGACAATCTATTATGCTGGCACGGTTGTGGCAAAATGTGCTGTTATATAAGACCGTTATTCCCTGGGATACTTCGAAGGGGAAACGACTGGGGACCAAAGAAAGAATGGCATGCTCCGGGCTGCTTCGGAGGACGGCGACGGGGAATCTTCAGTAACATGACTGTCATGCTCGGTGTTACTTCATAGGGCTACCTCCGGGCATCTTCATTTGAGATCCTTCCGGCCGATTCAAGTCTCTGTGCTTGAACCTTTGCTGATCGCCGGATGTTACCGGCTCCCGCAAATTAAGATCGCGGGGCATGGCCCGCTCCCACCAAAAAAATGCCGTCATTCTCCGGGTTGCTTCGAAGGGGAGACAGCCGAGGGAAAAAGTGTCATTCTCCGGGCTGCTTCGGAGGACGGCGACGGGGAATCTTCAGTAACATGACTGTCATGCTCGGTGTTACTTCATAGGGCTACCTCCGGGCATCTTCATTTGAGATCCTTCCGGCCGATTCAAGTCTCCGTGCTTGAACCTTTGCTGATCGCCGGATGTTACCGGCTCCCGCAAATTAAGATCGCGGGGCATGGCCCGCTCCCACCAAAAAAATGCCGTCCTCTCTGGGATACTTCGAAGGGGAGACGACCGAGGAAAAAAGTGTCATTCTCCGGGATGCTTCGGAGGGCGACGACGGGGAATCTTCAGTAACATGACTGTCATGCTCGGTGTTACTTCATAGGGCTACCTCCGGGCATCTTCATTTGAGATCCTTCCGGCCGATTCAAGTCTTCGTGCTTGAACCTTTGCTGATCGCCGGATGTTACCGGCTCCCGCAAATTAAGATCGCGGGGCATGGCCCGCTCCCACCAAAAAAATGCCGTCCTCTCTGGGATACTTCGAAGGGGAGACGACCGAGGAAAAAAGTGTCATTCTCCGGGATGCTTCGGAGGGCGACGACGGGGAATCTTCATTATAGGTCATTCCCATTCTTCCGATAAATCGCTCCAGTATTTATTCTCCTTCTCAATTAATGCTTCCTTCCACTCCCGCTTCCACTTTTTAAGTTGTTTTTCTCTGGCTATCGCCTGCCTGGGATTTTCGAATACTTCATAATAAACTAGCTTATTCAGATTGTATTTTTTCGTGAAGGATTTTTCATCTATCCTGCGTTTATGCTCATATATTCTCTTGGGCAGATTGCTGGTAACCCCTATATATAAAACACTCTTATTCGCATTCGTCATAATATAGATGAAATACTTCTTCTTATCCGTAAGATAGTCAGTATTATTATACTATCTCGATATTATAATACAAACTATAATGAAGATGCCCGGCGGTAGCCCTATGAAGTGACACCGGGCATGACAGTCATGTTACTGAAGATTACAGAATGCTTCGCATTTCCCCGTCACAGCCCTTCGAGGTATCCCAGGGCGTGACACATTTTTATTTAGGCAACAGCCCTTTAAGAAACTACGGAGGAATGAGAGGGTCTTCTTTACGCGCTTATCTGATCCCCTGCGTCGCCCGCTGGAAGAAGTCTATCTCTTCTTTCACTCTCTTTCGTTCCGTCAGGAGGGTTTCATTCCCAGGGTCATGGGCAAGCATTATATTGATAATTTTCATCGCATCTTCGTAGCGATCCTGCTCATCGAGGTTCTGGAAGAGCTGCCATTCGATCCGTGCCCTTTGGTCATCCTTGAGCTCCGGTATCGCCAGGAGCTCGCGGAATATCTTTTCCGCTTTTGTCCTGTCAAAAAAAGATGTATAGGCGGCGGCGAGCTTGATCTTAATGTCTATAATGCATCTCGGATCCCCGCAAACTGAAAGCGCTTCCCTGTAATAACCCGCAGCCTTCTCGTAGCTTTCCATCTTCTGGCATATCTTGGCGTCCGTCAGGAGTATGTTCAGTTTATCTTCTTTCGAAACATCGAGCTCGGCTGCTTGATTTAAGAGGTTGAAAGCCTTCTCGAGCTCGTTCATTTTATCGGTATATATTCCGGCAAGAAGGATTTTTTCCTGTGCCTCGTACTCCGGATATTCACTGCGTGGAATGAGGTTCTCGAGAATATCCCTGGCGAGCCTGAAATTGTTGATGTCGTAGTAATATATCTCCGCGGCACGGAGCAGCGCTTTTTCAGCTTTGCGCGCCCCCCAGAACCTGACCCCGATCAGCTTGAAAATATCCACCGCCTGCTGGTGATTCTTGAGCTGCTGCTGGCGCAACCCTTCGCTGTACAGGTTGTCAATCTCGCGCTTGTTTGCAAGCAACATCACGAGGAACGCCGCGAGGATCAATAAAGCAAACGCCCCGGCGATTCTGAGCGGAGTCACCTTTATCTTGAATCGGCCCAACTCCATATTCATAAATTCTCGGTTACCTTTGCCGCGCCCACAAGGCTGTCGTCCTCGCCAAGCTCGATTATATGCACACCCTGGGTATTTCTGCTATATATGGGAACATCCTTAGTTTTGATGCGAATCGTCTTGCCGGAGGCCGATATCAGAAGAAATTCGTCATCATCCCTTACAAGCAGTATCTCGATGACCGCGCCGTTCTTCTTGGTAACATTGATGTTGATCATTCCCGAGCCGCCTCGCGAATGCGCCGAGTACTCTTCCAACTTAGTCCGTTTACCGAATCCGCGCTCAGTCAGGGTTAGAAGGGCATTTTCTTTCCCCGATGGAATGGACATCCCCACGATCACATCGTCCTTCTTGAGATTAATCGCTTTAACCCCGCGCGCCGTCCTTCCCATAGGGCGGACGTCTTCTTCCGAAAACCGGATCGCTTTGCCGGAGCGGGTCGCGAGGAGAATCTCGTTCGAACCGCTCGAGATGCTTACCCCCTTCACGCGGTCGCCGGAATCCACGCCGAGGGCGATGATGCCGTTAGAACGGGGCGACGAAAATTCAGAAAGCTGCGTCTTTTTAATGAATCCTTTCTGAGTCACCATCACAAGGTACTGATCTTCCGGGAAATCCTTCGTGGCAACAGCCGTTGCAACCGTATCTCCCTCGTCTATCGGGACGAGGTTCACGATTGCCTGGCCGAGACTCGAAGTGGCCTGTTCCGGAATATCGTAAACTTTGAGCCAGAACAGCTTCCCCTTTTCCGTGAATATCAGGATGTAGTGATGCGTAGAGGCGATGAAAACATCCTTTACATAATCTTCATCATGCGTCGTCATCCCCTTCACGCCCTTGCCGCCGATCCCCTGTTTGCGGAATACGGAGAGTGGTGTGCGCTTGATGTATCCGTTCCTGCTGATTGTGATAACCATATCCTCGACCTCGATGAAGTCCTCGATGGTCAGCTCGTCCGTCTGACTCAATATCTCGGTCCTTCTCGCGTCGGCGTATTTTTCCCTGATCTCTTTCAGCTCGTCAACGATGATCCCTGTCTTGAGCTCGCTCTTCGAGAGGACATCCTTCAGTTTGCCAATGAGGATTTTGGTCTCCTTGTATTCCTCCATTACCTTAACCCGCTCAAGGCTGGTCAGCCTTTGCAGCCGGATGTCGAGGATTGCCTGTGCCTGGATTTCGGAGAGGTGATAGCGGGTCATGAGCTTCGCTTTTGCTTCCGCCGGGTCCTTGGATTTCTTAATAAGCTCGATTATGGCATCTATGTTCTCGACAGCAATGCGGAGCCCCTCCAGGATATGAAGCTTCTCTTCGGCTTTCCTGAGTTCGTGAAGGGTACGGCGGGTTACGACCTCGAACCGGTGGTCAATGAACGCCTGGAGAAAGCCTTTGAGTCCGAGCACCTGCGGACGCTTGTTGACGATGGCGAGCATAATAATTCCGTACCGGCGTTCGAGTGACGTCATCTTGTATAAATTGTTAACAAGGATGCCGGGATTCGTTCCTCGGCGAATTTCGAAGACGATCCTCATCCCCTGTTTGTCGCTCTCATCGCGGATATCGGTGATGCCGTCTATCTTTTTGTCCTTCACAAGTTCCGCGATCTGCTCCAGAAGGGTGCTTTTATTCACCTGGTAAGGGATCTCGCTTACGATGATCGCCTCTTTACCTTTCTTGAGCTGCTCGGTGAAAACCCTGGCGCGCAGTACAAAAGAACCCCGTCCTGTTTCGTAAGCTTCCTTGGCGCCTTCGTCGCCGTAGAGGTAGGCGCCTGTGGGAAAATCCGGTCCTTTGACGATCTGGCAGAGCTCTTTTGCGGTAATCTCCGGTTTCTTTATAGTGGCAATCGTGGCGTCTATCACCTCGCCGATGTTATGCGGTGGTATGCTCGTAGCCATTCCGACCGCTATCCCCTGCGAACCGTTAATGAGAAGCGATGGTATCCTTGCCGGCAGGACGACCGGTTCGGAGAGGGATTCGTCGTAATTTGCCTGGAAGTCAACTGTCTCTTTTCGTATGTCCGCAAGCATTTCATCCGCAAGACGGTTGAGCCGCACTTCCGTGTATCTCATTGCCGCCGGCGGGTCGCCGTCAACGGAGCCGAAGTTGCCCTGTCCGTCTATCAGGGTATAACGCATCGAAAAATTCTGCGCCAGCCTGGCAAGCGCATCGTATATGGCGGCATCTCCGTGGGGATGGTATTTGCCCATGACGTCACCCACGATGCGCGCCGATTTCTTGTACGGATTTTCGTGCGTGCTCGACGTCTCAAACATCGAGTATAAGATCCGTCTGTGCACCGGCTTCATCCCGTCGCGTATATCCGGCAGGGCTCGGCCCACGATTACGCTCATAGCGTAATCTATATAGGACTTCTTCATCTCATCTTCAATGCCGACCTGCAGTATTTGTTCCGCTTCACCCATCAAAAACTTCTCCTAATCTATCTGATTAAATCCAGCTATTGAAACAACAGATGTTTATATGTCCAAATTAGAAACTGCGAGGGCGTTGTCTATAATGAACTGCTTTCTCGCCTCTATCTCTTCCCCCATAAGGAGCGTAAAAATTCTGTCTTCCTTCACCTGGTCCTCGATCTTCACCTGCAGCAGCCGCCTGCGGACAGGGTCCATAGTTGTATCCCATAGCTGCTCCGGATTCATTTCCCCGAGGCCTTTATATCTTTGAATCAGCACCCCTTCTTTCGAAAGTTTCAGGTAAACCGCAAGCAGCTGTTCGCGCGTGGCTGATTCAATTTCATGTTTTTCGGTCTTCACAACGAACGGCGGTTCGTCCACCGCCTTTGCCTCCGCGTATTTCTCGGCGAGGGTCCTGAATTCAGGAGATTCGAAGACATTCCAGTTCAGCTGGTATTTCTGCGATTGCTCATGTTCCCCCTTACCGAGGGCGATCTCCGCGGCGTAAAGTCCGCGCTCTTCGTCCTTCGGGAGCTCGTGGATGATGAAACCAGCGGAGGAAAATATTCTTTTCAGCCTGTCGTACTGTTCTTTTCGGGAATAGGCGGTTTTCTTCAGGAGATCGTTGTCCAGCAGAAGCTTCAGAACATCCCGGCTGTATCCCCGTCTCATGCATTTATCAAAGAAAAACCTGTATTCCCTGAATTTCTCGAGCATCACCAGGAGTGCCGCTCCGGTATATTCTTTTCCGGATTTTTTGGAAATGATCGTCGTCTTCTGCGCCATCTCCCGGATCAGGAATTGTTCGAGGCCCTTCTCGTCGTCTATATACTCCTCGACTTTGCCCTTTTTAACCTTGAACAGCGGCGGCTGCGCGATGAAAAGATGGCCGTTCTCGATCATGGGAAACATCTGTCGGAAGAAAAACGTCAGCAGCAGAGTCCTTATGTGCTGGCCGTCAACGTCCGCATCGGTCATGATGATTACTTTATGGTAACGGAGCTTATCGACATTGAAGCTGTCCTCCTCGCTCGATTGCCCGATTCCGGCACCGAGCGCCGTGATCATCGTTTTTATTTCTTCATTGGAGAGCATCTTGCTAAAGCGCGCTTTCTCGACGTTTAATATCTTTCCTTTGAGAGGGAGTATCGCCTGAAAGCGCCTATCGCGCCCCTGCTTGGCGGAGCCGCCTGCGGAATCGCCCTCCACGATGAAAATCTCGGACAATGCCGGGTCTGTCTCCTGGCAGTCCGCGAGCTTTCCCGGCAGCGAATGGCTTTCGAGCGCGCCTTTGCGGCGGACGATCTCTTTCGCCTTTCTGGCGGCTTCCCGCGCTCTCGCCGCATCCATCGCCTTGCCCAGTATCTTTTTCGCGACCGTCGGGTTCTCTTCGAGATACTTCGTAAGGCTCTCGTTCACCGCCGCTTCGACGATCCCCTTCACCTCGCTGTTGCCGAGCTTCATCTTCGTTTGCCCTTCGAACTGCGGCTGGGAGAGCTTCAGACTCACGACAGCGGTCAAGCCTTCGCGGACATCGTCTCCGGAGAGCTTTATCGCCTCGCTCGAGGATTTCTTCGCCTGGCCGAAATATGTATTCATCGAGCGGGTCAGAGCGGTCTTGAAACCTATCAGATGCGTTCCGCCTTCGCGTGTGTTGATATTATTAACGTAAGTCAGGATATATTCGTTGTAGCCTTCATTATATTGAATGGCCACATCAATAATAATGCCTTCCCTCTCCGCCTGGAACGAGCAGGGCTTATGGATGGGGCCTTTATTCTTGTTGAGGTAATCCACAAACTGCGAGAGCCCGCCGGTAAAGAAAAACTCATCTTTTTCTTCGGTCCGTTCGTCTTTTAAAATGATCTTCAAGCCTTTGTTGAGGAAGCTCAACTCGCGCAGTCTCCCCGAGAGGACGTCGTAGTTCATCTCGAGTGTTTCGAAAATCTCCTTGTCCGGTTTGAATGTGATCTTGGTTCCGGTTTTATTGCTCTTGCCGGTAGCTTCGAAAGGAGTGGCTGGATTTCCCCGCGTGTATTCCTGTTCATAAACCTTGCCGTCCCTCCATATCTCAAGGTTGAGCCGTTCGGACAACGCGTTGACAACACTCACGCCGACGCCATGCAGGCCGCCGGATACCTTGTATGCTTTATTGTTGAACTTGCCTCCGGCATGAAGCATCGTCATTACGACCTCCGCCGCGGGGCGTTTCTCGGTCTTGTGCATATCCACCGGAATACCGCGCCCGTTGTCTATAACGGTGACGGTATTATCCACATGTATCACCACCTCGATGCGGTTACAAAATCCAGCGAGGGCTTCATCCACCGAGTTGTCCACAACCTCGTAAACGAGATGATGCAGACCGTCAGGGCCGGTGCTGCCTATATACATCGCGGGCCTGCGGCGCACAGCCTCGAGACCCGGTATCACTTCTATGCTGTCGGCTGTATAATCCTTTTCGGTTTTTTCGTAGGATAATTCCAGCTCGCCTGCCGATTCCTTGTTTTTCACCGTGTTGTTCTCTTCAGACTTTGCCAAATCTTCACCTCAAATATGCATAATATGAATCAAACCTTAATAACCGCGCCGAATTCGAGCATTCAATCCTCGAACACCGCGCCGTCTTTCAATTTTATTATTTTTTCGATATTTTTGATATACCCAAGAAGCTCTGGTTTGTTGGTTGTGACAAGCATTTGAATCCCGCTTCCGGCAAGCTCGACCGCCTTCATAATCCGTTCGGAATCGAGCTCCGTATCAAAATCATCAATCAATAAAACCGGCGAATCCCCCCTCGTCTCCTCGAAAATCTGCAGCTCGCCTACCTTCAGGGCGAGGACGATCGAACGCTGCTGGCCGGACGAACCGAAGCGCGACGCGTCCCTGCCTCCGAGAATGAAAATAAAATCATCGCGGTGCGGGCCTACTGTGGTATGTCCCCGCTCGATGTCCTGTTCCAAGACCTCGCTTAAAACGGCTGAAAATTCAGCTCTATAGTCCCGAGTTTTTTTTTTACGGAAGGCTCATAACTCATTTCAAGCCTTTCGCGCAAACCGAACAGGGACTCATAGCTCCTGCCGATCCTCTCTCTGAGCTTTGCTACAAACCCTTCGCGCTTTGTCATGATCAGATCGGCGGACTCTGCAAGCTGTGAATCCCATGCTTCGACCTCTCTCTTCAGCTTTGAGACTGGCATCCTAATCTCCCGGGCGTACCGCAACAGCGCATTCCTTTGGCGTAACGTCCGGTTGAACCTCAGCAATTCCACAAGATATATTCTATCAGTGTTCGATATGGCGCGGTCTATAAACCTTCGCCTCTCCTCCGGGTTGCCGCGCAATAGAAGCATATCCCGGTCGGACATAAGAACACAGCCGAAATCGCCGTAGAAATCCTCTGTATTCGTTCTGCTGCCGTTTATAATAAATTGCTTTTTATCTGCTGCGACAAAGACCCTGTATCTGTCAAATATCGAATCCCCGACGTTTCTCTCATGCTTCTGCACCTCAGCCTCGACGGCCGCATACTCCGAACCGTTCCTGATAACCTCCGGGCTTTCTTTCGCCCGAAACGATTTTCCAGATGAAATAACATATATGGCCTCGATCATACTTGTTTTTCCCTCCCCGTTTGCTCCGCATATTGCGTTCAAGCCGGGACCGAAAAAAACTGATGCCTCGCTAAAATTCCTGAAGTCTTTCAAACTGATCGAGCGGAGTATCAAATGTCTAAAGCTTTATCGGTGAAACTACGTATAAATAATCTTCGCTTCCCTCTTCAAGGAATGCGGCTGCTGTTTTTCCGTCTTTGAGCTTTAACACAACTTTCTCTTTCGTCGCGGTATTCAGGAAATCAATGAGATATCTCGCGTTAAAGGCTATGCGTATTTTTTCGCCTTCATAGGACACATCCATCGTTTCCTTGCCCTCGCCGAATTCCGGGCTACTGGATGTAATCACAAGGCTGGATTCGGAAAATTCAAGTATGATTGCATGGGACTTCTCGCTTGCGACGAGGTCCACCCTTGTCAGGGTTTTCTGCAACATCTGGCGGTCAACCGTCGCAATATTATTGTTATCCTGAGGCACGACTTTTTCGTATTGAGGATAGTTGCCTTCGATGATCCTCGTCACAAGAAACCTGTCCATATACTTGAAGAAAAGATTGTTTTCTTCTTTCACGAAGAGCAGCGGTTCCTCCGGCCCTTTTTCCTTCACCAGGTTCGAAACCTCCTGCGCGCCCTTTCGTGGTATAATGAAATTTATCCCGTCCCCGGCGATATCCAGTTTTTGCTTGACGTTATATAGCGCCAGCCGGTGCGCATCCGTCGCAACGAGTGTAAAACCATCTTTTGTCGCTTTCATAAATATTCCGTTCAGGGTATATCTTGTGTCATCAACCGCTGAGGCTATGATAGTTTTTGCAAGGGCGTCGCGTAGTTCTTCGGCCGGAAGCTGCAAGGGTTTGCTGAATGCCGTATCCGGTATGCCGGGATATTCCTCCGCTGGCAAAACAGTTATCTTGTAATCAACGTTCGGACCTGTCAGCCGGAGATTATTGTTATCCACCAGTTCCATATCGATTTTTATGGGAGGCAGCGATCTTACCAAGTCATAGATTTTTCTTGCGTTTATGGTTACCTTTCCTTCACTGGTAATAACGGCATTTGCCTTGCATCTTAGACCCACTTCAAGGTCTGTCGCCTCGAGCTCAACTACGCCGGAAGAGGTCTTCATAAGCAGGTTGGACAATATCGGGATGGTTGTTTTTCTCTCGACTATTCCCTGCAATAACTGCAACTCTTTCAATAAATCTTCAGTTTGAGCCGAAAATTTCATTTTTTCACCCTTCCTATACGATAACGCTTAGCATATAGGCTGCCAAGCTAGCCTTAGTAGTAATGCTGTTGAAACTGTTGAAAGCCATTGTTTCCTTTTCCAAATCAGCAGCTTATATATATCTAACACCCTCTGAAAAACTGTGGAAAACACCGCAGGATTGTTGATAACTTTCATACCATGGCTTTTCCACATTGTATCCCTGTTGAAGGCTGTTGAAAAGTACGATAACTTTAAAAGAACTGCATCAAGTTATTGATAATATTGTTGAAATTAATTTCATCTTTTCTCATCCGATCTATTTTGTTTATGGAATGTATAACCGTTGAGTGGTGCTTTCCGCCGAACCGCCGTCCGATCTCCGGGAGAGAGAGGTTTGTCAGTTTTTTCGTGAGATAGATTGCGATCTGTCTCGGCAGGGTGATTTCGCGCCGGTTATCTTTTGCCTTGAGGTCCTTCACCTTGATCTTGTAGTAATCGGCTACCGTTTTCATAATCTCTTCGGCAGTTACGGGTTTGTCTTCGTCCCGCCAGATGTCTTTAAGCACTTCCTTCACGAATTCGAGGGTTATCGGCTTCGCCGTCAGCGATGAATATGCGATGATCCTCACAAGACAGCCCTCGAGCTCCCTGATATTGGATTTAACCCGGCTGGCGATGAATTGGGAGACATCGTTCTGAAGGATTACACCCTCGATCTCCGCTTTTCGTGTGAGAATCGCGATCTTCGTTTCAAATTCCGGCGGCTGAATGTCCGCGAGAAGCCCCATCTCGAAGCGGGAAGTGAGCCTTTCCTCGAGTGTCGGTATTTCGCGCGGAGGACGGTCGCTCGAAAGAATTATCTGCTTCTGGGCGTTATAAAGAGCGTTGAACGTGTGAAAGAATTCTTCCTGTGTCCTTTCCTTTCCGGCGAGGAACTGAATGTCGTCCACGAGCAGAATATCGTTATTGCGGTAACGTTCCCTGAAAGGAATGGTGTTTTCGTGTCTGATGGAGCCTATGAGTTCGTTTACGAAGGTCTCGGAGGATATATAAAGTACTCTCAAATTCTTGTTATGCTTTCCGATGTATGAGGCGATGGCATGAAGCAGGTGGGTTTTTCCCAGGCCGACGCCGCCGTAGATGAATAGAGGATTATAGACCTTCGAAGGGGCTTCAGCCACAGCTCTCGCGGCTGCATGTGCAAACTGATTGCTATGGCCGACGACGAAAGTATCGAAGGTGTACTTCGGATTATAACCGGCATCCGGTTTTTCTTCCTCGATTGGCGCTGCTTTATTTTCTTTTTCGTGGCGGAAAATATTTATTTTCAGGGAAGGATAGCCCAGCTCCTGGAGAGTCTCGGCTAAAAGGCCGTTGTATTTTTTCTCCAGCCAGTTTTTGAATTTATCATTGGGCACCTGCAGGTGGATTGTGTCATCAATATACGAAATGAATACTACCGGCTCAAACCATGTATCGTAGCTCTGCTTGTCTACGCGTTCCTGTATTTTTTCTAACACCTGGTTCCAAATGTTCATATGCCACACAAAAATATTAACAATTCATCCACATATGTTGAAAAAATGTGATGCAAATCACGTTATCAGCTAAGCTTGCTAAAAGAGTTATTTTGCGCAAGGGGTAGATGCTACCATAATGCAATAATATTGGCAATAAAAAGAAAAAGAATTTGAAAATTACACAGGTATTTATGTTCTTTATAATCAATTGGTTACAAGCATTTGTATAATCTCTGGAATATGAATGAGTTACGTCGGGGACATTAATTATTGAAGATAAAGGGGTTATAAAATTTTTCGAAAACGAGCAGATTTGTTAAATTATAGTTGACATAAAGCCCTATTTTTGCAATAGATTTTGCACATTTTTTGTGCACCAGCGTTTTATACTCTTGAATTTGTTAAGTTATTGATTTTTCAGTAGTTCTAAGTTTGCAAAGCAAACAAAATAAGTGTATTTCTGAGGGAGAATTAATTAAATGCATAACTTCGAGAAGCGATTTATTGCCTACCCTGCCTATCGGGCTATAGTTTTATCGGAAGAATGACGACCGGTATTCCCTTTTTATAGAGTCTCTTCTGAACGGCGAACGCTGTATAGTTATGAAGAAGCCGGGAAAAGAATGTTTCCTTTGGGAAGACGACTTGTCCCGTGAAAAGCATGTTCTTGGGATATTTCTTCACGATTTTCTCTGCGAGTTTTTCTATCTCGTTCACAATGTCAGTACCGATGGAAAAGCAGCTTTCAGCGTAATATCCTTCGGACTGCATAAGCTCGACATATTTTTTCAATTCTCCCTTGATGTTTTTTTTCAGGTTTTCGATCTCCTCGGGTCCTTTAAATCTGCCGGCGTCAACAAGGCCGGCTTGAAGAAAGACGAAATTTTTAAAGGTCCCCTTGAAAAGCCTTTGAACCGTGAAAAGCGTATGCAACCCTGTATTAGTGAAGCCGTTTACCAGAATTATAGCAGTATCTTCAGCCTTATCCGGGCTATGAACCGCGAATTTCCCTGTTTCTTTCCTGCTGGGTATTGGGAGCTTAAAATCAATTCTCTTAATTGCCTTGTGGGTCTTAATGTAATGCCTCTTCACAGCGAAAGCGAACATTATTATAGATGAAGTTACAAGAATGGTCAGCCATCCGCCTTCGTTGAATTTTAGAATCATGAAAGTAATCAGCACGCTGGAAGTCAGGAAAAGTCCGATGCCGTTGATAATTATTTTGCGTTTCCAAGTTCTTTCCTTTCTTCGTTCCAGCCACCAATGCCTCACCATTCCCAGCTGCGACATCGAGAATGTGAAGAAAACGTTCATACTGTAAAGAACCAGCATAAAAACCACGGAACCCTTTGATAAATAAACAAGGATCAGTGATGCAATTCCCATGAGAAGAATGCCGTTTTGTGTGACCAGCCTGTCGCTGATGATGGCGAACCTCGAAGGCATCCATCCGTCAATCGCCATGTTCGACAGCACCCGGGGGCCGTCCAGAAAACCGGTTTGCGCAGCGACGAGAAGGATCAGAGCCTCGGACAGCAATGTTCCCAATATAAAGAGCTTCGCCGCGGGGAAACCTGCGGCGACCCGCTCGATAAGCACGGCGTTAAGGGTTTTTCCTTGTGCCGGCTCTACATTCAGCAGCAGGTAGCCGATGATCAAGCCTCCCGCCATAAATGCAAGGCTGACGGCCATCAGGGTCATTGTCTTTCTGCCGGTGTCCACCTTTGGATTTCGTAGGATGGGAAGCCCGTTCGAGACCGCTTCGATACCCGTGTATGTTCCGCCGCCCATGCTGTAGGCCCGCATCAATAAAATAAAGACCCCGAATACGCCAAGCTGTGACACCGACGCGCCGAGTTCCGACCTCGTTTCTTGTATGACAATCGGAATGTTCCCGGCATTTGATAATATTCCATATATAATGACTATTGCATGTGTGGCGATAAAAATCAGGAATACGGGCACAAGCGGTTTGACCGATTCTCTTATGCCGCGGAGGTTCATAACGATAAGCAGGATCATCATCGCCATAGTTACTGTGAGCTTATATTGATGCCATTCAAACGGGAGGAAACTGAATACAGCGTCCGCGCCGCTTGCGATCGAGACGGTTATTGTAAGGACATAGTCAACGAGAAGTGCACAACCGGAGAACATCCCAAGCTTCGGCGACAGAAGCTTGCTTGCCACGATATAACCTCCGCCGCCGCTTGGAAACAGCTTGATGATCTGCTTGTAGCTTGTGCTTATAACGAATACGGTAACTGCCGTCATCAACGCGAGTAATATACCCAGATAATGATGTCTCCCCAGGGCCAGAAATGCCTCTGGAGGACCATAGCATGAAGAAGATATTCCGTCTGAGCCGAGCCCTATCCAGGCGAGAAAAGCCCCAAGCGTCAGATGTTGAAAAATACCCGGTTCCGTCGGCTTTCGTTCTTTTCCAACAAAGACCCTGCGGATTTTTTTAAAAGCGGACTGATCCTGAACGACCATGATTTTTTTCGGTTATAAGATTTTTTTATCGAATCAATATTCCGACGGCAGTTCCTTGATCTGGGTAAATGTGAAAACTGGTCCGTCCTTGCATACGAAGTACTTGCCGACGCTGCAGCGTCCGCATTTTCCGACGCCGCATTTCATACGATTTTCGAGTGTTGTGTAGATATCGTTCGCGCCGAACCCCAGTTTCTCCAATACCGGGAAGGTATATTTTATCATAATCGGAGGTCCGCAGACGATTGCGACCGTATTCTTGCTCGAAGGGGCGATTTTTTCGAGGACAGCCGGGACAAATCCGATCTCGCCCTTCCAGTCCGGCGTCTCTCCTCCAGGGTCAACGGTCGTGATCAGTTTGACATCGGGCATCTTTGCCCATTCTTCGAGTTCGTGTTTGTAAACGAGATCGGTAACCGTTCTCGCGCCATATAGGATAGTAACATCCTTGAAATTCTTGCGAGTATCGAGGGCATTCCAGATGACGCATCTCATCGGAGGCAGGGCGATGCCACCTGCGATGAACAGGAGGTTTTTCCCTTTCCATTCCCCGATGGGGAAGATATTTCCATATGGGCCCCTGAAGCCTATCGTGTCTCCGACATCGAGATTCGCAAGGGCGTTGGTGACACGCCCGGCCTGGCGGAAGGTGCATTCGATATATCCGGCCCTTGTTGGAGATGAGGCGATGCAGAATGTGCATTCCCCTTCTCCGAAGACCGAGTACTCTCCGAATTGTCCCGCCTTGAACGCGAATTGTTTTCCTTCGTTTTCGTCCGCGAATGCAAGCCGGAAGGTTTTCACGCCGGGTGCTTCATCCGTAATTTTTTCGATCTTCATCAGATAAGGTTTATATAAATTGGAAGCGCTCATTTTACTTAGCCTCCAGAATCATTTTTACGTTTTCCAGTATGTTTATATCAGCCGGACAGGCGCGGGAGCATCGTCCGCACCCAACGCATCCAAGAACGCCCAGCCTTTCCTGCATATAAGCGAACTTGTGCATCAACCTCTGGCGCCAGCGGTGGTTCTGAACCTCTCTCGGGTTATGTCCAGATGTATGCAGCGTAAAGAGGGAGAATCCGCACGCATCCCAGCAGCGGAGCCGCTTGCCGTTTTGCGTCGTCCCTTCGTCCTGTATGTCGAAGCAGGCGCAGACCGGGCACACGAAGGCGCAGGCGCCGCAACCGAGACAGCGCAGCGATTGTTCCAGCCAAAGATCTTCCTTGTCGAAAGCGACGGGAAATCTCTTCGCCAGGTCTTCGGATTTGAAATGCTTCTTTACCTCGGCGAGATTTTTTTCCTTTGCTTCCATCGGTTCCGCGGTGAACAGTTCCGGGGCGGTGTTCATCATCGCCTTGCCCTTGCCGGTTATAATTTCGGCCAAGTAATCGCCGGAGGTTAGCTTCGTGAGCAATATGTCGCTGCCGCGCGTATCCCCGGGACCGAATCCGAGCGATGTGCAGAAGCAGTCATCGTCGCTTTTCGCGCAGCTCAGTCCGATGATCCCGATCTTTTCACGGCGGCTGTTGAAGAGGTTGTCTTTGTAATCCCAATTGAAAACCGCATCGAGGCTCGCAATGGCGGCCGCGTCGCACGGCCTGAGGCCGAAAATAACGGTAGGCGGTATCTTTTCGGTGTCTTTATCTTTCATCTTCACGCCGTTTTTGTCAGCTGTGAAACTCAATATCTCCTCAACCTTCGGGAAGAAAGCGAACTTCGCGGATTGGACCGTCTGAATATAATCTTCGGCCATTTCATCAGGCGAGCCGATGACGGAGAAATCCACCTTTTCGCCGTTCCTTTTCGGGGCTATCACGCGATTCCCATCCTCCTGAAGTTTTTTTAGAAACCCCGGCAGGTTTTCTTTAGTCAGTGTCTTTTTTTCCATCTTTTCACTCACCTGATAAATTCTTCTTTGTCGTCGGTTTTGAACGTTGACAGCGCATATTCAAGAGTTGCGCTCATTCCGGCGGTCAGCCCGAAATTCTTGCGTATATCCTCGCTCACCTTCAATGTAAGCAGGTTAATCGGTATATCCAGGGGGCATGCCCTCGCGCATTCTCCGCAGTTCACGCATCTTCCTGCAATATGCATCGCGCGTATGATGTGCCATTCCACATTTCCGAGATGGTGAGATGCGGGCGAGACCCACTGCGGCTGGTTGCATTCGATTGTGCAGCGTTCGCAGTAACACATCGGGCAGCTGGACCTGCAGGCATAGCATTTGAAGCAGCGGCTGAGCTCGTCCAACCAGTAAGTCCATCTTTCTTCTACGGTCATCTTTTCAATCCGTTCCAACTTTTCAAGGTCTTCGGGTCTTGTGTGGGGCGGATTGGATGATACGAATGTTTCAGCGTCCCTGAGTGTCTTGATTTCAGTCAGCTTGCCGTCAGGCGTGACGGCGAGGATTACTATGCTGCCTTCGGCGATTTGGTTCTCCGCCGCGAGCTGGATTATGCTTCTAACCACAGGGATGGTGGCGACGATCGCCGGTCTGCCGAGCTTTTTTACCTCGTGTTTCATAAGATAAACAGCGAGATTCTGTTCGCATTTTTCGTCGAATATCAGCCTTTCGGCATCCTTCGGGTCCCTGATAAAAATAGCTCTGGGTTTCCCTCCGGTGCCATCCCCGTATCCGATAACGACCTGAACGTCTTTGTTTTTAAGCAGGTCGCGGGCTTTTTCTTTAAGTTCTTTCATTTTTCGGCTTCCTATTCGATTCCTGCGCCGCGGAGCTGACGGTATTCTTCGAATGGGCCAAGCTCGCGGATGTTGTTGACGGTTGTATTCACCAATTGAGCCCACCTCGCCCCTTCGGCGGCAGAGACCCATGAGAACTGGAGCCTCCTTGTGTCTATACCCATGAAGTCCAGCAGGCTGCGGAAGACCATCCATCTCCTGCGGGCGTGGAAATTGCCCGATGTATAATGACAATCGTTCGGGTGGCAACCGGAGACGATGATGCCGTCCGCTCCCTCGGCGAACGCTTTGAGCAGAAGCATGAAATCTATCCTTCCGGTGCAGGGGAAGCGGATGATCCGCACGTTCGGCGCGTACTTGATGCGGCTCGTGCCTGTCAGGTCGGCGCCGGCGTATGTGCACCAGTTGCATACGAATGCTACAATTTTAGGTTCAAATGTTGACATTGTCCTCACTCCTGTTTAGAAGCGCCATCACCTCGGCGTAAACCTGGTTATGAGTGTATCCCTCTATATCTATGGACTTGGAGCGGCACAGGGCGACGCAGGTGCCGCAGCCCTGGCAGAGGCCCGGATTCACTTTTGCGATCGTCTTTATCAATTTACCGTCTTTGGTCCTGATTTCTTCTTTCTCTATCGCCTGGAATGGGCAGGCGGTCTGGCAGAGGAAACAACCGACGCAGGTGGAATATTGCGGCGGGGCTGTCCGGTTCACAACGGCGATAAGCGGCTCGCGGGTGAGCTCGTCCTGGGAGAACAGCCCGGCGACCTTGCTCGCCGCGCCTGATGCCGAGGCAACCGATTCCGGTATATCTTTCGGCGCCTGGCATGCCCCGGCAAGGAATATTCCCGCGGTGTTCGTTTCGACCGGTCTCAATTTGGGATGAGCTTCGGTGAAGAATTTATATGCATCGTAGCTGACATGCAGCTTCTGGGCGAGCTCCTCGGCTCCATCGTTTGCGACGCCAGCCGTAGCAAGGACGACCATATCCGCCTTGATCTCGACCGGCTGCGCGCCGAGAAGCGTATCCGCTCCCATCACGATCAGCTTGCCGTTCTTTTCATATATTCTCGATACTCTGCCCCGGACGTAATTGACGCCGTCTTCCTCAATGGCGCGGCGGACGAATTCCTCGTACATTTTACCGCCTGCGCGTATGTCCATATAGAAGACATATGCCTTGCCGTGATGAACTTTATGCCGGTAGAGCATCGCGTGCTTCGCGGTGTACATACAGCATATCTTCGAGCAGTATTCGATCCCTTTCGCCGGATCCCTGGAGCCGGCGCAGGCGATGAAGACCACCGTCTCCGGCGTTTTGCCGTCGGATGGGCGTTTCATCTCGCCGAGGGTCGGGCCGGACGCGGAGGCGAGCCGCTCGAACTGGAAGCCGTTCACGACATCCTTGTATTTACCGTAACCGTATTCAGGGAAGAAATCCGAATTAAGAACGTTAAAGCCGGTGGCGATCACTATCCCCCCGATCTCCGCCTCGACGATTTCATCCGGCTGGTCGTATCTTATCGCGTTCCTCGGGCAGATCTTTTCACACAATTTACATTTGCCCTTCGTGTAATATGTGCAGTTTTCTTTGTCAATGACCGGCTTGTTCGGGACAGCCTGCGGGAATGGGACGTAGATCGCGGGTCTCATCCCGAGGCCGGCGTCGAACTCGTTAGGTATTCTCTTGTTCGGGCATTTCGTCGTGCAGAGTCCGCAGCCGGTGCAGAGCTTCTCGTCCAGGCTGCGGGATTTCTTTCGTATTTTTACCTTGAAGTTTCCGATGAATCCTTCAAGGCTTTCAAGTTCGGAATAAGTATAAAGTGTTATATTCGGATGTTGCGCAACTTCCACCATCCTCGGCGTCAGAATGCACTGAGAGCAGTCGAGAGTGGGGAAAGTTTCCGAGAGCTGGGACATATGGCCGCCGATCGAGGGCTCGCGTTCCACGAGGATCACCTTGTGGCCGGCGTTCGCGATGTCGAGGCTTGCCTGGATGCCGGCGATGCCGCCTCCGAGGACGAGCGCTGTCTTCGTGACGGGCACTTTGATCGGGAGAAGCGGTTTATTCCTTTTAACTTTTTCGACGAGTATTCGGACGAGGTCTATTGCCTTGTCCGTTGTCGCATCCGCTTTTTCATGAACCCAGGAGCAGTGCTCCCGAAGGTTCGCCATCTCGCATAGGAACGGGTTCAGTCCAGCTTCCGCTGCTGCCCGGCGGAATGTCGGCTCGTGCATCCGCGGAGAACATGCAGCAACGACCACGCCGGTGAGATTTTTCTCTCTGATGGCATCCTTGATCATATTTTGACCGGGGTCTGAGCACATATATTTATAGTCAACGCTGTGCACGACGCCGGGTATTTTGCCGCAGGTTTCGGCGACTTTCGCGCAATCCACCGTCGCCCCGATATTTTCACCGCAGTGACAAACGAATACTCCAATACGTGCCATCTCTTAAGCCTCCATCTCTTTTTCTGCGGTTTGAGCGGCGGGAACAGCAGCTTTGGCCGGAGCGTTTTTCTTTTTTGTCATGGAAAGCTTGACAGGCACAAAATGCCTTTTCATTCCGAGCTTCTTGTCCGGTATCCCCAATGCGGAGCCTACCGCCTGGGTTATATATATAACGGGGAGGAGGAATTTTCTGCCGAAATGTTTGTTTATCTGCGCCCGGCGCATATCGAGGTTCGAGTGGCACATAGGGCAGGCTACGATGACCGCTTCCGCCCCACGGTCTTCCGCGTCCTCGAGAATCTTGCCGGAGAGCTTCGCGACGAGATCGGTGCGGGAGACGGAGAAACCGGCTCCGCAGCACTCGGTTTTGAAAGCCCAATCAACCGGTTCCGCACCGATCCTGGACATCAGCTTGTCCATCGTCATCGGATCCTCAGGCCGGTCGAAATTCAATATCTTAGGCGGCCGGACGAGCAGACAGCCGTAATAGCAGGCAACTTTATGATTGAAAGGAGCGGGTATCTTCATCTCTTCCGAATTTAAAACCCATCTATCGAGAAATTCTATTATATTGAGAATTTTCGTTGAACATTCTAATTCCATCTCGATTACGCCGGCGATTTTTTTTCTGAGCTCCGGATTCTCTTTCAATTCCGCCGCCGTGACGCACAGCCGGCTGTAGCAGGCGGCGCATGGAACTAAAAGTTCCTTCATCCAGGCTTTTTCGGCGGATGCGAGAATTCTTGCGGGGAGCGCGAGGGAAAGTTCATGGTTCAGGTTATGCGCGGCGGTTGCCCCGCAGCAGTTCCAGTCCGGAACTTCTCTGAGTTCCAGTCCCGCTTTTTCGGCAACCGCGAGCAACGACTCCGTATATTCAGGCGCTGAACCTTTGAGGGAACATCCGGGGTAGAATCCTATGCTCATCGGCTTTTCTCCTTGCTTTCAAGTGTTTTCGAAAAGATTTTTTTCATCAAGCTCAGATTTTTAATCCTTTCCGGTATTATGTGCAGCTTTCCTTTGAAATACATTCCCGGGGCAAGGTTGACGTCCTGTATCAAGTGACGGCTTCTTGCCTTGTAATCCACGATCAACCCCATCTCATAGAGCCTTCCGGTGTATTTGATTGAATCGAGGAACGCGCGGTGGAACGATATAATATCTTTCGATTTCGGGTTGGCTTTTTTCCGTCTAAGCGATTCATGGCGCAGACAATCCGCGACCTTTGGGATATCTATTTCCATCGGGCAGCGCGTGTAGCAGGTCTCGCAGGCAAGGCAGAGCCAGATGGAATACGATTCGAGGGCCTTTTCCTCGTTTTCCGGCAATCCGGTTTGGAGCAGGCGCATTATTACGCTGGGCGGAAAATCCATATCCTCCGCGAGCGGACAGCCCGCAGAGCACTTCCCGCATTGATAACACCTTGCGGCGTTTACGCCGGTCTCGGTATATATTTTATCGGATAGCGTCTCCGGACCATGATGACTATGGTTTTCGACTGACATCAGATTTCTCCTTGTCTTTACAGCTAAGCTGAGGCGTAATTTTCCAACAGTTCCCTTCACTTTGCAAGAAAATGCTGAACGCTGCCAGCTAAACCAATCCTTGAATCCAAATAAACTTAAATTCAACCTGAAAGAAAATTAGAACTGGTTATTTTTTGAATATTGCTGACTTATATATCCGGTTTTTAATATAGGCAAATAGTAGGGATTCATAGATTTAATGTAGGAAGAGATTTAATTGCGCTTGGTATTTTACACGGATAATTACGCAGGGATAAAGCAGCTCTTTTTGCCTGCCGATGATGTTAGGTTTTTAAAAATGATAATATTCTAAAAAAGGAGCCGGGGTGGAATGGCAAACAATAATTTGAATGAAATCAACGTTGCCATCGTTTGAGGCCAGAAAACAACAATACAAAAGAAGAGCGGGTATTGTGTCGAATACCCGCTCCATAAGGTCAATTCGTTTCGGTTGACGAAATCTAATTTCCGTCCCATCCGGAGATCCGCGCCATCAACCACCAGAATGCTATTGCCTTGTTTCGGCAGTTCTCGGCATTTGTAAATCCACCAAAACCATCGTCCGCATAGTGCGGGTCACGCGTGAGAATTCCGTTTTCGAAATATTGCTGGCCGTTATACCAGGTTTCAATATCCTCGAAATCGAAAAGCCATAGATAATGTTTCTTGCAGAAGTCCCTGATTTCCTGATTTCTTTCCTGTCTATTTGCATTCGCCGTATCAGCGGGGCTTGTGCAAAGGACGAAAGTGATTTCATCATCGCCTCTCCTGCCGAAGTTGATCAATTCCATCATCGTGTTTAGATATTTCATTACAACAAGATGGCTGGCATTGTCCAACTCGCTGTCCCATATCCAGATGCTGACGTTTGCATTAGGTTTACGGAAAAGAGTACCTAAGATGGTCCAAAAGAAACCGCTATCGGAAGCCCAATAGTCTCCAGCCGGAACGTAATATTCACATATATATTTAGAAGGACCTGGCCCTATCGCTAATATAGTGTCATTTAATGACATCGGGTTGTTTAAAGCAGTCGGGTTCTGCGAATCAATGTTTTCAGTTTCAAGCAATTCCATTTCATCGCTGAGCGCTGGACCGCGGTTTATGGTTGGATTGCCTAAAAGCAGCTTCAACTGTGTAAGATCTCCTGAAAATTTGCATTGATTCTTGGTAAATGCATAGAATGGATTTTCATCGAACAACAGCTTAAGACCCAGGAGTATCTGATCACCATGATCATCGGACATTGCCAACTGAATTAAAAGTTTTTGTTTGGCGAGAGCGAGAAAATCCGCCGGAATGCGGGAAAGATCCAGGCAGTTATGATCAATTATTCTTGATGCCGCAGATTGAACTTCCGTGCATATGATTGAAACGGAAGCGGTTTTTTTAATCCCGCCGGCTACAGCGGTCAAAGTATAGGAATAGGTTCCCGCTTTCGATAACGCCAGATTTATGGAACCCTCTTCCGAAACACTTCCTATCCCGTTATCAATAGAAATCTGCTCGGCATTCGTTACCTGCCAATTCAACGTAACGCTGCCGTTTGCCTCTATTGTAGCCGAACTTGCCGTGAAAGAGTTTATCGCGGGAGAGTTGTTTTCGTTGCTCAGATCACATGCGGCAATTACGACTAAAAGCAATGCCACAATGAAACACAGGAAAAACGTTTTGTTTTTCATCAAAGCTCCTTTTTTTGAAATTACATTCAACGAAATCGAATGATAGCGGTGAATGTTACGCCCTTTGCTATCTACATATTTACACAATTATTGAACATTTTCAATATTTTTCCATGTCTTCTTCCGGATGCACCGCGGCTCTCGGTCTTCAGAAGAATATGACGATTATACTATCTTCAATTTCGATTATTTCTTATCAATCTCTCAATGATTTATTGTCCGTCCCAGCCGGCGATCCTTGCCATAAGCCACCAGTAGGCGATCCCTTTATTGCGGCAGTTCGCCTGGTTCGTGTGGCCGCCGTAGCCGTCATCGCCGTAGTGCGGGTCGCGGGTGGGAATGCCCCCTTCAGTGTACTGGGCGCCGCCATACCATGTTTCAATGTCTTCGAAATCGAACAGCCATTTGTTATGTGCGATGCAGTAAGCTCGGACTTGCTGATTCCGGTCGCGCCGGTTGGCATTCGCTTCATCCGATGGCCCAGTGCAATAAATGAAGGTAACACTCGGATTCGCGGCTTCAAGCTCGCCGATCCTGTTGAGATAATCATCAGTGGTTGCCTGAGAATTGTCGTTCTGCTGGGTGCACCACATCCACATCGAGACGTTTACGCCCGTTGCCGGAATAATGGCGTTGACCCAGTCTCTGCCGTGCTGTCCGTCCCAATATAAATCCGGAGTTACATATGTCTCGCACGAATTGCCGCCGGCCTCGGGATTGCCGTTCAATACGCACATGGAATTGGCGTCAACCGGGAGCACGCAATCCAGATAATATGAGTCGAACTCGGGATGCTCGGTTTCCGCGATATCCATACCCAGCAGCATCTGTTCGCCGTGGGATGTATGGGCATAGTGGATTCTTAAATTAGCCTTAACCGCCGCGATCCATTGGGCTGGGATTCTATTTATATCGAGACAGTTATGATCGATGATCCTGTCGCTGGTTGCGGGTGTTTCCGAGCAGACTATTGTCACCGTCGCCGTCGAAGGACCGTTGCCGTTCGTCGCGGTGAGTATGTAGGTAAAAGTTCCCACTGCGGTGATGGTAATGATGGTTGAACCGGACGATTGGACTGTTCCTATGCCGTTGTCTATGGTAACTGTATCCGCGTCCGATACGTCCCAGGTCAGCGTAACGTCGGTGTTCGGCGTGACGGATGTGCTGCTTGCCGTGAAGCTATTTATCACAGGCGGGTTATTATTACCGTTGTCTTCTTCATCCTTGCAGCCGATAAAGGGAAAGCTGACCAGTAATGCGATAAGAATAGACATACAAACTGTTTTTTTCATGGTTTCTCCTTAATAATGTGAATTGGCATATCCTCTTAATATTGCAAATATCATATCACATTGTAAAGAAGAAGTCCAGTCATAAGCCGTCTTTGGAAGGCCGAACTCAATGGGCTGTTGCCCAAAAAAAACTCGTCATATTCGGGGATACTTCGAAGGAATATGGCCGGATATCTTCCTTTTAGAATCAATTAGTTAAAACCCTCTTCTTTTTTGGTTCCTCGCACAAATTTGTGGGTGTTTTTTCATCAGATCTGAAAGGGAATAATTCTCTTAGGGGATGAAAGGAAATAAATGAAATGTGATTCAGGTTTTGTGATATCCACAAACGAAACAATATCACTTTTCTTTCATCTCCTTGATTTTATTATACTTATACATCCGCCAGGGATGCCACGTTCCTCCCTGACGGAATCGGGATTAGTGATTTCAGCGCGAGTAAAAAAGCCTTTCCGATTTTAGTATTCAATTCGAGGGCATTTTGAAAATTTATAATTGTAAGATTCTATTGATGATAATTCCTATTTCCACCGATTTTCCGCCCACAAATTCTTATGAGGAGCCTAATCTTTTATGGCATTTATTTACTATGAATTATATTTAAAGATCATATTATATTTTTTGCTATTATTTATATTGACAATATATTTATTTGTATTATATTATACATTAATGGATGTGTAGTGCAGTATGATTGTGTCATATTGTTGAAAGTTCACTATTTAATCAAGAGGAGGAGGACTATGTATAAAAGGTGCTTTTTATTACTCATGTTTGCTGTATTTTCAAGCTTTTTGATCAATGCCCAAAATATCGATCTGCTCAGCAAGGATACGAATGTACTTCTTGAAAATGCTAAAAAGAAATTAAGCGATAGTCAGAAAATTCTTAAAGTTATTGATGATGAATTAGAATTACAGAAAGCTGCGGCAACTGATAAGGCATACATAGCGTCGGAAGCTGATACGAAATACAAAGATTCGCTTATAAAAATGAAGAAGGAAGAGAGTGAAAACATCGATAACATCATCAACGCGTTGCCTAAAAATCTCAAACTAAAGGCTGAATTTACGAAAAGAAAATCCGGGATAATAACTTGTGAAACAGTTGAAAATATAATTAGCATAATAGATGAAGAAATAGCAAAGGAAAAAAGCACAACTTTTGCCGTTCCTATTGGGATGGATATGCAGGTTGTAAATGGCAAGCTTGAAGATACACGAAATGCATCTGCGTTGCTCGGTATTCAGTTTGCGAAAGAGGAAAAGTTTTTTCTCTCAGCTTATTTAAAAACGTCATTATCGGACAAGATAGAAGGAAGGGATGAAGTTTTCGGCGGTTTTCTTTTAGAACCAACGAGGTCTGGAACTGCTTTCGTTATTTCCGGTAATTGGATTCATTGGGATTTTCGCCAGGGATATGTTTTAGTCGGTTTGTCCGGCAGATTCGGCGTTGTCAGCACACATTGGGAAATAGCAAAGGATCCTGTTAAAAAAGAAGAAACGCTTCCTCCAGGCTATGATGGAAATGTTGTATTCGCCGATTTAGCCATAATGATAGCCTCGAAAACTTATGAGTACTCTGATGGAAAGAAATTTCAGATAGGCATCGAGATTGGAGTCGGTATAAGAATTATCGGTGATGATCTTGGAAAAAGTGATCAGCTTTATATGCCAGGTTCAGAAGCTGAAAACAAATTTACACCGGAATCGTTCCGTCTTGATCCGAGAGTTCTTGGTAGCGCGCAAAATATTTTTTGGCTGTTTCCCCAAATTACAGTTTATACTCGTCTGAATAACGTTTGTCCCTATGTCAAGCTCGCTTATCAGGATTCGGACGATAATATAAGAGGATTATCGGGACTACGCGCCATCTTCGGAGTGAAGCTGATGACGACGGCTTATAACGATACTTATTAAAATCGTATCAGCTTCTCTTATGCGCTATTTTTATTTAATGTCAGTAAGTTTGATTTAATTGTCAGAAAAATAGGTTATATAAAATTATCGCTATGCCGGCGCCGGTCATCGTGTTGAGGAAGTTCATCAGTTCGTTGTCCATATGCGACTTGTCCTTGATGAGGGCGTTCATAAAGCTTTCGATGATGTTGCCGATGAAGCCCGCCGCGCCGATTATGATGAAGGGCAAAGCACCGCGGACGAATCCGCCGGCAAAGGCGGCTGTCGCTATAGCAAACGCGCCGAGCAGCCCGGCGAGCGTCCCTTCCAGCGAGATCGCGCCGTCCGCGCCCGGCTTCGCTTTTTTCAGGTTCGTTATCATAAACGTATGCCTGCCGTACAGCTGGCCGATCTCGGATGACGAAGTGTCGGAGAGCGCTGTTGCCAAAGCCGCCGCCATGGCGACGGCGAAAACCGGCTGGTATCCCGAAAAGAACCATATGACCGCGAGGATCATCGCAAGCGAGATATTCGCCGCAACGTGCTTTATGCCTCTCGCGCCTTTGTCCTCCTGAGCAAGTCCTTTTTTAGCTTTTTTCTCGTAACCCAATTTGGTGAGAGCCGAGGCGATGATGAAAAATGCGAGGAGCAGAAGAAATCCTCTCCATCCCGAAAAGGAATATATCAATGTGCCGGCGATAATCCCCGCAACCGCTCCTTTTTTGCTGACCAGCCGCAGGGCGAACGATATCAGCCCGACTGCAAGGGTAACCCCGAAACCGCAGAGGAGCTGTCTCTTGAAAGTATCCCAATCCGGCGCAGCCGTATATGGATGGAACGACATTATTATATAAGCGAAGAAGGCTCCCGTGAGCGGAACGAGAAGGTTGTCGTTAAGGCCGAAAGGCAACGATTCGAATATGGCGGAGATTAATGTCAGGATGAACGGCAGGAGAAGATAATAAAAGACGGCTGATTCACCGGATGGAAGCGGGTGCCGGGTCCACCAAATGAGGAGGGATGCTCCGGCTGTGCCGGCGATGATGTAAGCTATGCTTCCGATCCAGGATTTGTTCCTGTTCCAGGGGAGTTTCTTCCGTCCGAATTTGATTCCGAAAATCGTAGCGAAGCCGTCGCCGAAGGACATGATCGCCCATAGAGCAGCCGCGAGATACATCTTGCTGGGATACAGGAGGATTACGAAAAAGACGGCGACAGGGTAGAAGATGATTCCGATGTCTTTTGGAGTCCCTTCCCGATAGAATTTTTTGGTGTATATCGGGAGTATGAAAACATTGTGTAAAAAGGCCGCGATCGCGCAGGCGAGGGCCGCTTCCCATGAGAGGTATCTCAAAAGGAAGGCGAAAACGCCCATTAAGATATGCAGCGATTTCCGTCCTGTTTCCGAATAATTTTTAGTTTTTGATGTAGCCATTTTCATCCAGCCATTTGATTGTAAGTTTCAATCCTTCCTCGAAGGAAGTCATCTTGTAACCAAGTTCCTTCACCGCCTTCGAGCTGTCCAATGCCCAGTTATGTTTGAAAACGTTTACAGCCCCGGGAGTAACCTTCGGCTGTTTTCCGGTCAGACGGGCGATGGAGACATCCATATAGCCTTTCATCTTTGCGATAATGAATGGCATTTTTAACGGCGGATACTTGATCCCGCCGAGTTTCTCGGCCATAGAGAACATCTTCCGGTGATCCGCGTTCTCTCCGCCGAGGATATACCCTTCTTCGTTTTTTCCCTTTTCGAGGGCGAGGATGTGCCCTTCGGCGACGTTGTCTATGTAGCTATATGACCATAATCCTGTGCCATGGCCGAGCATAAAGAGGCCGAGGAATTCTCCCCTCGCGCGTGGAAGCAGGAAGTTGCGAACTACTATATTTCCCTCGGTCAGATCGCCGGGTCCGTAGATAACGCCGGGATACGTTGTGACGAGCGGCAAACCTTGCGCCCGGAGTTTGATCGCTTCCAGCTCCGCGAGGTATTTCGTCCTTTCGTAATCGTTGTTGAAGGCTGAGCGCTCGTGAAAATCCGTTTCCCTGAGCGGCTTTTCACCGCTTGGGCCGAGCGCCATAAAGGAAGATGTGTAAACTATCTTTTTCACTCCGTTTTCTTTCGCTGCCGTCATTGAATTCGTAAACCCCTCGACGTTCACGCGGTCGAAAACGGACCTGTCTTTTGCCCATTGGGTAACGAGGGCGGCGGAATGAAAAGCGTATTCCATTCCCTTATAAGCCCGCATCAGGGAATCCCTGTCGGTCACGTCTCCGATGAAGAGCTCGGTTTCCTTCGGAATCCCTTCGAGGTTGCTCCCTTTCCGGTGCAGCAAGCGCACCCGATAATCCTTTTCCAGCAATCTTTTAATAAGCCTTTTGCCGAGAAAGCCGGTTCCTCCGATGACAAGAACTTTTTTACTCATACTTTATCCAACCTTGTCCCTGTTTATCTTTTCCCGCCAGTGTTCAAGAAGGTCGTTAAGGGTTTTTTCGAATGGTATCCGCGGTTCCCATCCGAGGTCCCGCCTGATCAATGTGTTATCGCCGATGATCACGGGTGTGTCTATCGGCCGGAGTTTCTTTTCGTCCACGCTGACGGCGATTTTTATCTTGCTCATTTCGAGGAGCATATCGAGTATACCCTGTATGGAATATGCCTTCCCGCTGCAAACGTTGTAGGTTTCGCGGCTATCGCTTTCGATGAGAAGTTTATATGAACGAACGATATCCCGAACATCCGAGAAATCTCTGAGGGCATTCAGGTTTCCAACTTTGATCTCCGGTTCTGCAATGCCTGCCTCTATCTGGGCGACGCGTTGTGCGAAATCGGAGCAAACGAAACCCGATGTCTGCCTGGGGCCTGTGTGATTGAACGGCCGCACGATCTTCCAATTCAGGGCAGGATTTTCAGTCATAAACTGGTGCATTATAAGTTCGACGCTCGCCTTGCTCACCGCGTAAGGGTTAACAGGGTTCATGGGATAATCTTCAGGGATCGGCATCTGGCTCTCTGGCAGCGGGCCGTAAACCTCCGCCGAGCTTATCATGAGGAGCCGCGGTTGCGGGCTGAGTTCGGCGGCCGCTTCGAGCAGGTTCGCTGTGGCGAGTATATTCGTACGATATGTATATGTCCGGCTCTGCCATGACAGCCCGACCCTCGAAAACGCCGCGAGGTGGATTATCGCCTCAGGGCGGATTTTTTGTATCTCATTTTGAACCTGTTCGAGCTGGTTGATGTCCATCTGTTCGACATGGATCGAATCCGAAAGAAATGCTATGTTTTCGAAACCGGATTCCGGGTGTTTGATTCCGAACACTTCCCACCCCTCGCCGAGCAACAGCTCCGCGAGGTGGCTGCCGGCAAATCCTTCTATTCCTGTGATTAAGACTTTCATCGGGATGAAAGTTTCAGACCCTTTCCCTCCAGTAATTGAGGAGGTCTTTCATCGTTTGTTCGAAAGGAATCTCCGGTTTCCATCCTGTCTGCTTGACGAATTTAGTGTTATCGCCCCAAAGAACCATCACGTCCGACGGTCTCATACGAACCGGGTCCTGTTTCACTTCGATTTTTATCTTCGAGAAGGAGAGAAGCATATCGAGCATTGACCGGATGGAACGCGTCGAGTTGCTCGAAAGATTATAGACCTCTCCCGGCTCCCCTTTTTCCAGCGAAAGCCAGTACGCCCTGACTATATCGCGCACATCCGTGAAATCTCTCTTGGCATCGAGGTTGCCGACGTATATAACCGGAGGCTTGTTTCCATTCTCGATCTCGGCGATCTGTTTTGCGAAATTGGAGGTCACGAAAACATCCCCCCTCCGTGGACCGGTGTGGTTGAAACCGCGGGTGCGCACAATGAAGATACCGTAACTTTTATTATACTGGTAGCCGAGATAATCCTGCGTAACCTTGCTCACGGCGTACGGACTCAACGGGCGCAGGGGATTCGTTTCCTTTATGGGAACCTCGTTTTCAAAAACCATTCCGTATTCCTCGCTGGAGCAGGCGAGCTGGATACGGGGCTGGAGCTTGAGCTCGCGCACCGCCTCGAAGATGTTTATCTGCCCGATGACGTTTGTGGTCATAGTGTCCGACGGGGCTTCCCAGGATGTGGGGACGAAGCTTTGCGCGGCGAGGTGGAAAATCCTGTCTGGTTTGACTTCTTTTAATACGCTATGGACAGATACAGCGTCGCGCAAGTCGCAATGAATGACTTTCACTTTGTCTGTGAGATGCTCAACGTTTTCCGTTCGGCTTCTCCAGCGCTTGATGCCATAAACTTCCACATCGGGGTGGCTTTTCAAGATATAGTCCGCAAGATGAGAACCCGCGAACCCTGTGTATCCTGTTATAAGCGCTCTCACTCTAACCTCCTTGTCGGTCTTTATAATATTTATCCATAAATTCTTTGTATTCTTTATTCTTGAGTTTGATGGCTTCCCACCAGGAGCGGTTGTCGAGATACCATTTGACCGTTTTTTCAAGGGAAGCGGTGAAATCCGCCTGCGGACTCCAGCCGAGCTTCTCGAGCTTCGAGCTGTCCAGGCTGTAGCGCCGGTCGTGGCCCGGCCTGTCCTTGACGTAAGTAATCAACGTCTCAGGTTTTCCGAGCAGCGAGAGGACGCTTTTGGTGATCTCGATGTTCGCGATCTCGTTGCCGCCGCCGATATTGTAAATCTCTCCGGCGGTTCCCTTGTCTATAACCGCAGCGATGCCCGCGCAGTTATCTTCAACGTATAGCCAATCCCGGACGTTCAACCCGTCGCCGTAGAGCGGCAGCGGTTTGTCTTCGAGGGCGTTCGTGAGGAAGAACGGGATCAGCTTCTCGGGGTATTGATACGGCCCGTAATTATTGGACGAACGGGTAATCTTGATGGGAAGATCATATGTATTGAAAAACGCGAGCGCCAGGTGATCCGCCCCGGCTTTGCTTGCTGAGTATGGATTACGGGGGTAAAGTATGTCTGCTTCGACGGACGAGCCTTCTTCCACGCTGCCGTAAACCTCGTCCGTGGAAATCTGGAGGAAACACTCGACCCCGCTCTCGCGGGCGGCATTCAAAAGGACGTGGACGCCGTATATGTTGGAGCGAATCAGGTCCTCGCTTCCGAGGATGGACCTGTCCACATGCGTCTCGGCGGCGAAATTGACGATAATATCAGCCTCCGATACAAGACGCTTGGCGGTTGACGTATCCGCAATATCCGCTTGGACGAATTTGTAGTTCGCCTTGCCCTCGAACTCGGCCAGGTTATCCTTGTTTCCCGAATAAGTGAGCTTATCTAGAACGGTTACGGAGATATCCGTATAATTCCTGAAAAGATATTTAACGAAGTTGCAGCCGATAAATCCGGCAGCGCCAGTAATGAGATAACGCTTCATATACTAACCCTTTAACAGGCAGAGTATATCAATAATTATTATTAATTCCAGACAAGATTAAGCTGCAGTAGGAAGAGATTTTATAAAATTGTAATAATATAAATCTGCGTAATAATCTTCTTAGTTATCGACTAAATAATGTCTGGTTAATTTGATTCCATTCATTATTTATAAGGTGTTTGAATAAATCTTTGAAATACTCATGAGGATAACCGTAGTTATTAATCTTTAATCCTAAACAAATTTCATTAATATGTCCTATTGATTGACTAATTGAAAAGGCCATTAATTCAGAATTTTTTTTAATCTGTCCATTATTTTGCTTCAATTCAGATTCAGGGATCTTATAGTTCCCATTAAAAAAGACAACCGCCCAATTTATATTTTTATTTCTTGCAATTGATTGTGAACGTTCAATTAAAGATGAGGTTTCTGGCAGTTTTTTAAAAACCCCGTAGTTTAAATACCATTTCATTTCTGATTGGTATAATTCCTGAATGCAGGAATCAATAACCCAAAATACATTGGTCGCTCGTAAAATGCTTTCTTTAAAAATAAAGAAGTTGGCACTTCTTTCTTGTTCATTAATTTGGAATGTTTTTTCAAGATATTCTCTTCGTTGTTTATACGTTTTTTGACAAGATGATTGATGTAAAATAATTCCTGCTATTATTTTTTTTACCGTGCGTGGATTATAAACCCGAAACGCATTTGTTAAAATATGATTTATGTCTATAATATGTTGTAGAGTCCAGAAGTCCTCATCAACATTATTTTTTGTGGATATTACATTCTCGATTAATTTTGACCAATTATAATCCTTAATGCAATACCTGTATTGAATGAACTTAGATAGATATTCCATTGCATCGGATTTATTCAGTTTATAGTGAGAGGCAAATGCTTTTGCGACATATCCTTCATCAAGGGCAAGAATATATTTAAAAGGAATGGATGGAATATCAATTTCGTTTTTCTTTTTTAGTTTTTGGTTGGTCGAATAAAATAAAGGTGTGATTATTTCAAATATTATGTACTTGCTGATGTATTTAATAACCTTTATTAAATTATTATTTCTCTTTTCTTCTTGCCCATCGAGAATGTCTTCATAAAGAATATCTTTCCCATAGAAAAATTTCTTTAGAGACTCGATTATTTTGACTGTGATTTCCGGTGAACATCTATCCAGTTCGTCAATGAAGATATAAATACTCTTATCTTCAGGTATGAGAGCACATAAATTTTCAAATGAGGTTAATAAATTACGTTCAGATTCGATTGTCTCTTCTATTTCATCCTTTAATTTCTCTCTTGTCTTTTTATAGGTTTTATATAACGAACCCAAGATTTTCGAATTCTCAGAGAAAACATCTATAGATGAAGAAATTAAGACTTTAGATACTTCCTTTAATTTTTTTGATCTTTTTCGAAAGATGTTGGATTTTTCTAATTGAGTTGTAAGTTCATGAATGAAAGAGATTTCAGGGGTTTCATGGAGGCTTGCGCGCCAAGCATTAAAATAAATTACAATATTATCTTTATCTTTTAGTTTTTTATGAAGAAATCTCAGAAAAGAGGATTTGCCAGCACCCCATTCACCGCATATTGCTGCTACAAATGGCGCTTTTCCTCTTTTTAAATATTGAGCGAGCTTTTCCGCCTCCGAATCGAAATTAAACGCATCTTTATCGAGATCAACTAACTCGTCTGAAAAAATGTCATCTTTATAATTATTGTTGGTCATCAGATATAATATATTATGCTATTTATCTATTAACAACAATATCCCAGAGTATTTTATATTTTTTGTTCTTCCTATGTTTTTAATTTGTACGGTTTCTATTAAATGTCATTAAATAGAAATTTATAAGAATATTTTTTCAGTTTAAGGTTCGGGACGGTGGAGGCTGCGTAGATTGCGTTTTTCTCGAAATCTTTGGCAATAAGTATTCCACGAACAGGTTTTTTATCGCTTTCTGCAACAGCTCCCATATATGCCAGAACCTGGGAGATTGCTTTGGGCTTTGCGGTACCGGTTTTAAGCTCGATTATCACGATGTTTTTTTGCTTATCGTCAGCGGTAATATCTATCCTGCCAGCTTCGGTAATCCGTTCAGCGCCGTTATCGGTAATCACCAATCCTGGCTCCAGCTGTTCGATATTTTTTCGCAAAGCCGCCTGCATATCCCGCTCAAGGCCGAATGTGTTTTCTTCTTTTTCTTCGGAATAATCACTTTCTGTTTCTTGCGCTGTTTCCTCAATGTCTGTAATATAAGTTTCGGAATAAGAAATATCACTTGATTCATCAGGTTTTATTAAAAAAACAGTGTCTTCGGAATCTCTTCTTACCCATCCTTCATTAATCAGGTTATTTCTGAAGAAATGAGTGCTGCCGTGCGGTTCAAAATTTATTTTATCTCTGTTTTCGCGGCACCAGGTTTTCAAAGGATATAGTGCGGGATTGCCCGAATTATCCTTGAGAACGACGAAATGTTTTTGAGGCATACGTTCCTCCGATGATTTTATATAATGTAATGAATAACATGATGAATCAAGAATATTAAATTAATAAGTAGTAAACTTTCTGCACATTGAATTTGGGTTTCAGCCGGAGCAGGCATTTTGCCTGCTTCGGAAGTTATATATAATGTAAGGCTGATAGATATGAGATCGGTTTTGCCTGATTTATAACATCCGGAATGGGCTGCAAACCCGTTCCAGCGGGGAGATCGCGGGCGGTCAGGCTGTGTCATAATTCAAATTTATTGCTGTATGAGATTTTTTAATGTTCATAACATGTTGATACTAAAAGGAAGATTCCCCGTCGCAGCCCTTCGAAGTATCCCGGAGAATGACTTTTTTATAATTGCGACACAGCCTGTATGGCCCGCTCCCACGCTCTGCCGGTATTTCACGTGTTATAACAAACGTTTCACTGTCGCTTTGACGGTAAACCTCTTTCCGTTTCGTTCGAGCTCGATTGTGCGAACATCTCCCGGTTTTCCCCGGAGCGCATCAACGACGGTTCCCATCGTCGCGCCGGTGGTTTTAAAGCCGTCCACTTGAACAAGTATGTCTCCCGGTACGACGCCGTCGACGACAGGTTTACCGTCTTTTGATACGATCCCGATCACCTGATAGCTACCGTCGCCCTGTTGACGCAGCGTCAGACCGACGATGTCCATATCATTTGAATCGAAATCAGAGTCTTTCTCGAAATAAACGGCGCTGTTCGCGTAATCAATCTCGACTCGGAATGCCTTAAACATATTCGGACCGAAAAAGCCGTCAACGCGGCGGGCGGTCTTCTGCGAATACCAGTCCCCGACATTTTTACCGTTCCCGAAAACATTCGGAAGTCCGACGACGCCTATATTCTTTAAAGTAACCGAACCCCATTTGAGCTCTGGCAGGCGCATCACGGGCCACGTCGCTTCTTGAGGCGGCCACCATCCCCACATATTGGCGCATCCGACCGCGCCGGTTATGCGAAGCCATTCCGGATGGCGCTTGGAAAGCTTCTCCAGCAGATCGTCGGACACAAAGCTATAGGAAGCGCCGTTATCGAGTGCGAAACTCAAATTTTCTCCATCAATGACCGCATCGAGCTGGACGATGCCGGTTTCAGGATTAATGCTTGCGGATGAACGCTTACCTCGTGGTTTCAGGCTGCCGGGTTCTGCTAAAGTCAGCTCACGCTTCGGGTAATCGTAAATCACCTGGTACCGCTTCAAAACCGTGGAAGGGAGATTGGCATCGTTATGCATTGCGCTGAACAACCAAACGGGTCCAAACATAACATATGATTTCACACCCTCGAAATTCAGGGGCATCCCGCCGATCCGGACTCCGGCGGGAGGAGGTACTTCCAGCTGTCCATTGACTATTTTATCTTTGGATTGAGTCAGGTCTATCCCCAGCTTTCGGGCAAACGCCTCGCTCATAAAAAAGTCGGGATTGCCCGTATCAACCCATAGGCGGGCTTCAAGCCGATCGCCGTCCTTTTGCTGGAATTCCGCTTGCACAAGCATACGGTTATGATCGAGAATCATCGGAACGGAAGCGGAATTGACTTTCTTTTCCTCCGAGAAAGCAGCAAAAAACAAAATGCATACGACGGCAGTTAATATCCGAACAAAAATTGCTTTCATAAATCCCTCTTTATTCTCTAATTATTTCGTGGGTCTCAACTCTTCGATAATTTTTGCATCAATCCAGTAGATATCGCCATTACCGGAGCGTGAACTCGAGAGAAATAAACATTTTCCATTGGGTAAAACCACTCAATAATCGTAAGATTCAGTGTTTATATGTACCCAATTGCTCTCCAATATCTTTTTTCTATTAGTTTTAACTCGTCAGTAATCGCTCTGCCGATTCTTTCTATAGTTTGTATTTCAAAACAATCGGGTTTTTAAGCAGCTTGGTATCTATGCTGCCCGTTGCTGTATAGAGATTCAAATATGTGGCGGCGAGACAAAATAACTCGTCATTAACAATCACGCCGGTCGTCGGGATTACGAACAAAGGATTATTCTGATCGATAATGTAGGCGGCTAGAATCTCCCTGCCGCCATCGCTGAGCTGATATCTTGCGATGCAATACTGGCTTGGGTCGTTACTCGGGTTGAGAATTCCTATTAGACTGTTTTTATAAAGCATCAGACCGTCTATACCTTTTGTATCAACCGCTAAACGGTTGATAATCGGGCGTATTTCTCTCGTTGCCAAATCCACGATCATAATCCCGTTCCAATGTGAGGCGACATAGAGGATTGAATTATCGGGAGAGATATTTATTCCGTTTGGCGTATGTAACAGGTTGTCTGATTTCAAGAACAGTTCAACCCTGCTCAGATCGGGTGGAATTTGATAAATACGGTTTCCTATCCAATCGGTAATAAAAGCGCCGCCGTTATCCGTTAAAATAAGATCATTAAAAGCGGGAATTTTATTCTTTTCGGTAACAAACTTCTTAACAAGTTTCTTCGAATCTATATCATATATGTGAACAGCGGAAATTATATTATCCCCCCATTCACCATAAGAGATTGCCCAAAGCCGTCTTCGCTCCGTATCCACCTTCAATCCCAAACTGCCATACATATCATCCTGTCGGGATTTAATGAAATCTGTCTGGTTTCCTGCGCGATCTATAGCAATAATTTTTTCCTTAAGTATGCTGCTCAGGAAAAACTGTTCAGTTTTTGAATCGTAAGTAATGCCTTCCGGAAAGAGTTCTTTTTCGTCAATAGTAAAGGCAATGGTCGATGGGTTTTTATGCGCGATTGCTTGTTCCTGCGCTATCATTGCAGCGCAACAGACAATTAGCATAAAGGCAATCAACCGTGCAATTTTCATTTTTTATTCTCCCTATTGTTTTTCGAAATATAACAGAAACTCTCTTGATGTATCTTCGCTGAATTTTGTTTCCTTCGATTGCCGTAGTATTAAGTTTTTGCCCCTGTTTGCGGAAACCGCTGCCAGTGTCTCTGTATCCACACGGCCGCCAGGGCGTATATAACTGCCAAGCCGATGCCAAATTCGGTCGTGAAATATTTTGTATGCCCTTTATCGATGGTCATGATATCGAAGAAAGTCTGGATGAAGAGGTTATGACTCGCATGCAGTATCGCTCCCGTCCACAGACTTCCGGAGCGCATCCATAAAAATGTTCTGACAAACGAAAATCCGATTGCCATGATTGTGAAACAGGGGAGAGCCACCCAGGGTGAAGTGCCGGAATTGTAATGAGAGAATACAATGCCCGGGAAGTGCCAGACTGCCCAAAAAAGTCCGATGAACAGAGACACTTTCACTGGGGAGGTATGCCTTAGAAGTTGCGGAGTGAAGAAACCCGTCCACCCGATCTCCTCTCCCATGGCTGTGATCATGCTCCGGAAGAACAAGATGATAGCGGCCAGAATCATGATGATGACCGCGGGCATTCCAATGGTAAAGTGAACGCCGTCGTTGAATACTTTTACCCATTTGGCCACAGACAATCCGCCAAGTCCGAAAATCCAAGCCAGGCTGTAGACAATCAGGCTTAATGCCAGGGGGATCGTGTAGCCGTGCAGCAGATGCCTCGCTTTGCCGAATTTCCAACCCATCCCTCGAAGGCTGCCTTGATGGATGAGTTTGCTGCTGATGGCGGCAATGCCCGGAGTCCACATGACTCCGAGCACATAGACGAACAGCATACCTTTGGTGATGATGAGATAGTTGAAAACAATACTCAACCCGATCGTCAGAACGATGAAGGTGCGAAGTTCTTTTCTTGAATCTTTCATTATCATTTTCTATCGGTCATTGACTCTTTCAAAGGTGAAATCGCGGTAGTTGACGTGCTTGACCATGCGAATGGCTTTGCCCGAGGCGTCTCGGACGAACGTCACGCCCGACTTGTAGCCCTTGGTGAAGAACTCGGTCTCGGCTTCAGGAAAAATCTCGATCCTGGGCTCATTCGCCAAATTTAGGAATATCCGGCTCCCTTCTACAGTAACCTTCCATTCCGCACCTGCTTTGTTCTTGTAGGTTCCGGCATAGTCGGTGAGGACACGGAAGTCGATGGCTGCTTCTTTCTTGTCGTTTGGCACATTCTCCCAAAGGACGTTGACGATCTGCCACTTGTCGCGAAGCTTAACCAGGTTGAGATACTCGACATAGTAAGCAGAATCGATTCGGATTGCCGCCGTTGTCCGCGCGACGTCACGCACGGTTACTTTGATTTGGCGTTTATCAATAGGCGTGGCCTTGTCGCCGCCGCTGCGGACAGCCTCGAGAAATTGCGCACGGTCCTGATTCCAGAAGAAGTCATCACCGGCTACGGTGATGGCCGCGATGCGCCGGACGAATTCGGGATGCAGCACCCGTTCCACCCTCTCCGCGTCCCCATCATACCAGCCTTCGATGTAGTCCAGCGCCGCTTTGGCTGCGTCAGCTCCAAGCGCCTGCATATTGGCCTTGGCCTGGGCTATGACCTTATCGGAAGCAAAAGAAAAATGCATTTGCAGGATTATCCATTTGCCGTCGCGTTTCTCGATAACGCCGGTCCAGCGCGTGTCTTTCCAGCCGATGGGTCTGCCGTCCCACTCGCCGAGATCGTCGAGAATGCAGGACCACCAAGCCACGTCGCCTGAGCGTGAGAAATCAATACGCATGTCGCGGATATCCAGTTTGGTGGCTTTGAAACGCGGGTCCATCCAAAAATCAAATCCTTTCACGAACTGATCCCAGCCGACTGTGCTCTGGGAATCGGGATTGAACATAAAAAGACGGTCATCATGGGCCAGTAAGCTCTCCAGGAGGGGCCGGTCTTTGTTCAGAGCCCAGCCGATGGAATCGCGGATTGTTTTCTCGATTATGAGCTTTTCGCTTTCCGGAATCGTTCCGGCAGCGGCAATGGACATGCAAAACGATGCCAAACATACCACAATCGCGGCGATCTTAAAATATTTCATATGTATCTCCTCTATATATATGTTTATATTTTTTCTATTTTAAATTCTTCGGCCGTAATTCATCGATTATCTGGGTGGAGATCCAGTAGATAGATGAATTGCCGTTGCCAAGATTGGCGTGAAGGCTGCGCAGGATGGCTGCTGTCAGTTTTTCAGGCCATTCTTCTTTTGGTAAAATCCGGGACGACATGAAAAACAGGTACTTTCCGTCCGGTGATACGGATGAAGAATATTCGTTGCCGTCGGCCGTGTTGATGACCGGCCCCATGTTTACAGGCTCGGACCAGGAATCATCCATGTTGCGGAAAACGATGTAGTAATCGATCGATCCAAGCGAGTCCTTCCTGCCGTAGACCGGAACAATGATATAGCTTTCATCCGGAGCGATAGAGGCATTGAACTGCGTCCGGCCCGAATTGACCTGAACCGGCAGTTTCTCCGGTTCCTGATAATTCCCGTTCAGCAAATGGGAACGGTAGATATATTCAACCTTTGCTTTATCATCCATGCGTGTGAAATACAGTGTTCCTTCCCTGGTGACCGAAGGATAAGTCTCGGCGCTCTCGGTATTCACAGGCATACCGAGATTATAAGGTTCGCCCCATTTATCACCGATACGGTCCATTACCCATATGTCTGGATCACCTTTAGTCTCATTCTTTGTCTTGTCGGGACGGTTTGACATGAAGAAGAATTTTTTTCCGTCAGCGGATATGCAGGGTTCGATACTCCAGTATCCCGGATTCTCCATCTGTTCCATCACTTCCGGCCGGGTCCAAAGCCCATTCACTTCCCGGGTGACAAGGATGGTGGCAAATGTGAAATCAGCCAGGTTCACGCAAAAATAGATCTCCTTGCCATCCGGAGTGATGGCGACGTCCCTGGTGTTCAATTCGCTGGAAACGATCCCCGGCGCGAACAGTTCCGGTATCATTCCCGGCGGTTTCTGGCCGAGGTAAGGACCTGTGAGGGGCGAAAAATCTTTATCAGCTGAAAGTAAATTTACTGCTGAAGAAATCATTAGACAGCAAATAAGCAATAATTTTTTCATTTTTGAATTTTCCTGTTTTTTTATTTCTTTGGTCTTAATTCTTCGATAATTTTCGCATCGATCCAGTAGATGTCCCCATTTCCATTTCCGGGGCCGTTCGGATCTGCGCCCTGAATTTTTCTCGTACTATTGAAGAAGAGATATTTTCCATCAGGGGTGACATTTGGAAACCTCTCATTTAAATCTGTATTGATTTTGTCACCCATATTAATAATCTTCCCCCATGAACCGTCTCTTTCTTTGAAGCAAATATAGAGATCACCGCTGCCAAATCCGCCGTCCCTAAACGAGCAAAAGATAAGATAGCTTTCGTCCGGTGCAATATAGGGAGTCCAATCCACCTGAAGGCTGTTGAATTTCTTTTCCATAAATACCGGTTTTTGGTATTCACTATTCACTAACTCTGAATAGTACAGTCCAAAACCGGTTTCGGCTTGTTCATGATAGCTATAAAAATACAAAGTTCCTTTTTTTGAAACAGTCGGTAGGCATGCATGGTAATTAGGTCTATTGATGGATTTATTCATTTTAACTGGTTCGCTCCATCCGTTTCCCACTCTATTTACAAAATAAAGGTTAAAATTGCCGATGGGAATTGTATTATCCGCAGCAAAAAACAGTCTTTCCCCATCGGGGGAAATGAATGGATTTTCGCAGCATAAGAATTTTTTCCCGAAATACGGGATTTGAGGTTTAGTCCATATACCGTTGACCATTTTCATAAAGTAAGTGGGTCTTAATACAACCTTTCCGTTTTCTTCGATAATTGTACTCCAGTATATCTCTGTAAGATCAGGACTGAAAACCGGACTGCTGTGTTCAAAATCGCCCAAAGATACAATTCCCGGCGCAAAGAGTTCCGCAGTCATTCCCGGCGGTTTTTGGCCGAGGTAGGGGCCGGTGAGCTTTGGAAAATCCGAAGACGTTTGTTGTGCAATTGAAAATACAGACATCAATAATATTAAAACAAACAAATGGATCAGCTTTCTCATGAATAATTCTCCTTATTCTTTCGGTTCTAATTTTAAATAATTCTCATAACAACCCTGATGAACATCTCGACTCACAATAAAAAACGAAATTTTCCTGTTCAGGGTTCTTAATAATATTGTAATGGAGATGAATGATATAAAAATAGTTTAAATCAGGCTATTTTTCCAAGAAGAACGAGAAGTAGAAGCCAAGAACGAGGAGACTATTCTTTTTTAAACAATTCCAGCAATGCTGATTTAATCAAATCTGCCTGACGAAAAATCAGAATTGAGTCTTTTTTCTATCAATCGGCCGAAGGAAGAGACCCGGTTCTTTGTCCGTTGATGAAAGACCAATGAGTGTGGATTATCTTCCATTTGTCGTCAATCTTGGCAAAGACCTCGGTGCAGTTCCAGGGTGTTCGGGTCTTGATGGTGCCGTCCGAGTTCAATCTTGTGGAAAGGAAATTATAGAACAGGACGGCGGTATCGCGATGAACATGGACAAGAGGGTTGATGAATTCCATAACATCGAAGTGTATCTTGTCTTTTCTCTTATCGTGTTTAAACAGGGGCTCTACTTGGGCATATGGCTAATCAGCCATTGCTGGATATCTGCGGCCAATTGCTGCCGCACTGTCCCAAACCCATGATCGTCATGGTACGTAAGGAATGTAACGTCGGACGCTCCGGCAGCCTTCAAAGACCGATACAAGGGGAGAAGTACGTCGTCCACCGTTGTTTGTTCATCTTCCCAGCCGCCGATCAGCAGGATGGAGCGATCAGCCAGCCGCCCGGCGTTCTCCCTAAGGCCGTAAACATCCTGATGATCAGCAAGCTCTTTCAAATCTGCTTCCAGATCAAACCTTGCCGGTCCCTTTGGAGCAAGGGTGCTCATCAAAAACTGCCGCATTTGCTCTGCGAACGAAGGATCACTCTGGATCCTTCGGATGAAGTACCCTAGATCGTTGCCGGCAATCGAGATAACTCGCCGGATCCCGGGATCGGCAGCCGCATAGGCCATGGCCATGCCCCCGCCGTAGCTGTGTCCCCCCAACGCAATCCGGTTGATGTCGATCCTGAACCGTTGACGTGTATCCGCCTGTCTGAGCCACTTCAGGGATTCTGCGATGTCCTCGATGGTGTGCGGGAAAGTCGATGTGCCCTCGCTCTGATGCAACCCACGCGGATTGAACATGAGTACGTTCACGTTCAGATCAGCAAGAAGCGCTCCCAATCCGAGCACATCGCGTGGGTTTCCCGGCCAGCCGGGGACGAGGACCAGCGTTGCTATTGGATCTCCATGTGCGCTCTCGAAAAACTGGCCTCTAATGTTTTCTCCTCCGGAAAGAAACTCGACAGGCACCGATTGAGATGGCTGCGCCGGAGCAGAGCTCGGCATGACTGCAACGATAAGAATGCAAGCCGCCAGGAGACGGCGCATTTTGAACTCCACCTGCGAGGCGATCTCGCCAAGGCAACTCTGTTTAATACCCATATGTATCTCTTTTTATCCATTAATATTATAGTGATACGCCAATATTTCAATAATCTTTGATCTTTAAATTTTCATAGGATGAACTTTTCTAACATTTATCTGAATGCCGGGTTTTTTAATGATGATTAGAAAAGTTGAAGGTAAAATTATTTCAAAAATGTAATCTGTATAACATATCTTTGTTCAAAACTATGATAAAAATAACCAATACAAACAATGAAAGGAGATCTTTGTATGATGAAAATGAATTGCGGAATTGTATTTTTCTTTTGTTTCATAGCCTTTACATCTCTGGTCTTTTCTGCCGATGCCCAATGGGTCGGCACCATTAGTGTTTCTCCCCCGGCTCCAGTAGCCGGTGACACTGTGACTCTGACCGCTTCCTTTCGTGTGGTCGGTGCAGGTGGAATCGACAACCTGCGCGTGACAGGTGGTTATGGCACTACTATCGGGCATGATAGAACTTGGGCGCATATCGAAGAAGGTGCCACGCGGCGTATTAGTTTTACATGGCCTGCGTCTGAGGGAGAGGTGACGTTTTTTGCCCAAATAGACCCTGATAGCACGAGTGCGGACAGTGACCGCTCCAATAACAGATTGGAAACGACTTTAATTCCCACACCGAGAGCGTCATTGGGGTTGGTCGACCGGTTAATGACTCCAACATATCCTGCTCCAGGCGATATAGTTCATACAACTCTGAATCTATATTCTCGTAGAGCCCCTTCGAGCAATGTTCGTGTTAGAGCTACGGTTGATGAAGTATTGATTTATGATCAGACCTTCCCTGCTATTCCACAAGACGGATTTGTGGTGGTGGATATACCCTGGACAGCTGTTGACGGGATGCATCGTTTTTATATATGGGTGAATGACGGGGCGCCAGGAATGTCATACCCTGTTGAAATTTTCGATTTGCCGGATTTGCAGTATAAAAGCGCTTCTGTCACATTGGACAGGAATAATCCGAATAAATATTTCTATGCCGTGACGTTCAAAAACGCCGGCAGCCGTGGAGTTTTTATATTCAACTGGAAAGCCGATTATCCGCCAGACCCCACCCAGTGCAAGACCTGTCCGCAGGGAAGACAGGTAGCAGTGGCACCCAGATTCGCCCTTGGTCCTGGTGAAGAAAAGACCCTGAGAGGATTTATTCTGAGATCAGATTTCAGATACGAATCCCGCTATCCTTCGAGAACTCCGGGATGCGAAGAGGTTTGGAACGTCGTCGAATTCATTATCGATCCATACGGAGGGATAGAAGAATCGAATGAACACAACAACGGGCAGAATCAATCTCACTTTCTGCGTTGGGATATTTGCTCTGAATCCCGGGCTGAAAAACCGACACCTAAAAAATACTGATAATGACTGAAGCAACCTGGTTTTGTTGTTTGATCTTTTCGGCAGGGCAAATGTTAGATTTAAATAACAAGGATTATGTAATCTACTTAACAGTAAGAAATTTCGGGCTGTGCTATAAATGATTAACTTAAATTATATTGGAGGTGTTTTGAGATGAAAAAACTGTATTATTCAACATTACTAATTGGCATTTTGATTTTCGCGGTTCCTGCTTTTTCAGTGGATGCTCGCTGGATAACCAGCATAACCTTTTCACCAGCTGTTCCCACGACCGGCGTCACTGCGTCAGCAACGGCATCTTTCAGGGTTGAAGGAGCCGGCGGTATCGATAATTTGCGCGTAACCGGCGGAGTTGTGGGGGGAGATACTATGTTTGACCGGACTTGGGCGCATATAAACGACGGCGCCACAAGGATTGCAACATTTGAAGGGACCCCGGGCGATACGGGAACGTTCACGGTATTCTTTCAAATTGATCCGGACAGCACTTCCACCGATTCCGACCGGACAAACAACCGGGTGGAGGCTTCCGTAACCATAGCTCCCGGGCTTATGCCGAACCTTATCAACATCGTGCCGGGTCCGACGTGGACGCCTGCTGTGTTCGCCGCCGGTGAAGTACTTACGATTCGTTATATGATTGCTAATATAGGGGATGCTCCTTCACATACTTTTCTTGTGGGACTCAGGGTGGATGGAGTTATGGTTGCCCAAAATCCGAATCCTGTAATGCCGGTCGGCGGTCCCTTCTATGAGGGCACATTTACGTGGCCGGTCGTTTGCGGAGCTAATGTGGAAATTGTAATTGATTCAGGACATGATATTTCCGAGAGCAACGAGACGGACAACATTGTTTCCATCCCTGGGTTGAGCACTTGCGCGGCTGCGCCCGTTTTACCGAATCTTACCGTGGAAAAACTCAAGCTGGACAGCGGTTTATGGACTGTTTCGGAGCATGCGGCAGTATATTATAAAGGTAAGATTTGGTCCCGTGATAATTCCTCGACGAACGTCAAAGTAAGAGCCGGAATCGTCGGCGGAGCTGTTCTATATGAAAATACCTTCCCGATAATCATTAAGAATGACGGCCGTTTTATAGAATTCAAAGCGAATCTGCCGAAGGGAATAAAGACGCTTTACATCGAGGTTGACCCGGACAATACCGTCGCGGAAAGCAATGAGAGAGACAACCGTGCAACATCTAAATTCCAGGTTATCGGCAAGGAAGGGCCAATGATCGCTCCGGCAACTCCGAGGTAGTGATAACGAGAATACCTACTCAAGAATAATAGATGCATCAGCGGGTGTTAGGCTGATAATCTAATAAGCAAAATTCCCCGTGGCGGACCCTCATGAACGCCCGGGGATTTTTTTATGGATATAAAAGGATTCTTTCTTTGTTTCTCACCCTGGGTTTTCTTTTGAAAAATGAACCGCTGTGGTTTTTCATAGCTATAAATATCTAAGCTTGTTTATAACGGCTCATAATAAGTCTGGAAAAATGGAAGAAAAGGTCCAAGGTATCAGTTTTTTGCCACCCTGCTGTTGATGTGTTGCTGGTATATCAGCATACCGATTGCATATATATTGGTGGCGAATATCGTGAACCAGAGATAGGCCTGCATCTCGAATATGGCGGACATAATGGAAAATATAAGTATATTCGTAGAGCCTCCGATTAAGCCCCAAAGCCGCACGGAGAGCTTGTTCCTGCCGTAATAATCAGCTGGTTCATAAACAGCTTTTTCCGTCTTCTTTCTCTGCTTATCCTCTGAAGGTTTTCTCTGGAAGAACAGGAACATCTTCGTGTATGAGAGATAAGCTCTGATGATCGCTCTTTCGAATAAACCGGTTCCGGCTTTTCTCAATCGGTCGTATTCCCGGGAGAAGTTATCTATTTCGTCCTCTTCCCAGTCTTTCTTTCCTTTGGATGCAGCGATGAAGAGGTTCCTGTGATGATCGAGCAGCATCGCATGGCTCATAACTGTAAAGGCTGAGGCGAGAATCCATATCCAGCCGGCTATATTCGTTTCCAGCAGGAAGGGCAGAGGGAACGAAGCTTTCATCCTGATCATCGCAACGATCAAACCGATATACAGGACAAAATGAGCAGCGTAATCGGCAACCCCGTCCACAATCCTGCCGGTCTTCGTTCCTGTCCCTTTGAGGCGGGCGATCTGGCCGTCAACGCAGTCGAGGACGCAGTAGAAAAAGTAGAAACAGGCCGCGGCGATCCACGACCATTTCGTGCCTACAGCATATAGAACACCCGCCGTCAGGCTGGATAGAACCGACAGGAGTGAAACCTGGTTCGGCGTGAGGTTCGTATGATAGACGATCTTGACTACGAGATGGCCCAGGGGGCGGAATATATAAAGGTCGGCCAATTCTTCGCTCTCATAATTCTTCAAAGATTCCTTGAATTTTCCCATAATAGCCTATATTCCCATTTAAAAACCAGAAAGTATAATGCTATTTCCCGAAGTTCCAAATTTTTTTTCTGACGGGTCTCAATTGTCATCAGTTGCCATTCATTCTTCTTTCGGTGAACTTGACAGCAACTCTTTGGCGTCCGCTTCATCCTCCGGCCGGACGTATATCTTGTAATGCTTGTCCTGCTCCCGCTCGAAAAGCTTCGTGATCGGAAGCATCAGGTCATTTTCCCTTCCGGATGTGATAATGAACGCCTCGATATCGTTCGATTCAAGCAGTCCGCGGACGATCTCCGCTTCGTAGGTTTTATCGGTCATAAAGACACAGATGGGTTTTTCCCCTCCTGTATCCCGTTCTTCCGCCTTGTCTTTATTGAAGAGATTCATCTTTTAATATTCTATCTGAACGAACAACCGATATACCACTGTCTTTGACGGGCGGGATAACCCTTCACTTCGCAATATTCAGCGTTGAAAAGGTTTGTCAGCTTCGTGAAAAGTTTGATGCCTTCGTGCAAGTCATAAATCATATGCAGATCGGTCACAAAGTACGATTCGTTATAAAGCGGGTATCCGACGACCGGGTTGTCGAGCTGTTCTCCGACATAACGGTTCAGGGCGCTGAACTGGAAATCTCCCGTCTTCCAATCGAGGTTAAAGAAGAGTTGGTGGCGCGGCATACGGATGAGCTCGATATCCTCGTCGTTCTTCTTTGTGTATGTATAGGTATATCCCGCGTTTCCCGCCCAGCTTGATCCGATTTTGAATTCAAGATTGAATTCAATCCCATTGATTATGGCTTTTTCTATATTGTCGGCGAGAAATGTGTCGTAGTTATACCCGATAAGGTTATCGTATTTGCTGAAAAAGGCTGTTGCGCCGAGCCGCAGGTTTCCGCCCGCAAGGAATTGTTCCATGCCGAATTCCAGCGTCCTGCTTTCTTCGGGTTTCAGATCGATATTTCCGTAATAGGGATAATATAGTTCATTCAAAGATGGAATCCTGAAACCGGTGGAATATGACGCAAGAAATCTCGTGTTTTCACCGGCAAGCAGTGCGGCCGCGAGCCTGGGATTGAAGCTGTCGCCGTATTCGGTGAAGTCGTCGTATCTGAGGGAGGCTGTGAGAAAAAGTCTGTCCTTGATGTTCAACCTGTTCTGGAAAAATATTCCGTAGTTGGTTATATTTTTATCATAGTTTACGACGCCAGCGAGTATGTCGTTGCTCTCGGCGGAAAGGTTGCGTATTTCCACACCGAAGGTAAGAAAATCGTTCTCGCTCAGGTCAACATTATTCGCCCAGTTGAGATTAAAAATATTCGAATCCGTTTGATATTCGACCGGATAGGCATATTCCTCGCCAGGATCAGCCGGATCCTTGAACTTCTGCCGGTTGCTTGCAAGTCCTAAAGAAAGGCGCGAGTCAATCGAATCGAAAAGATAGGAGTTAAAAACTACGGAACCCATAAAGGCGAGGTCATCCTGTTTTGAATTTATATCAAAGACCTGGCTGCCGTAAACCTCGATTGGGATGCCGATATGAGAATCTATGTAATGTAATGTAGCGAGTAAGCCTGTTTTTTCAGATATATCGAAACCGAGTTTCACGTTGAAAGTGTTGTTCTTATAGTTGTCATTCTCCCATTTTCCGTCGCTTCTTACCGTCTGGTAGTCGGTGAAATATGAAAAATCGCCGGTTTTGCCGCTTGCGGAGATAGCCGCGTCATAAATCGTCTTGTTATCCCCTTCGCCGTAGAAGGTCAGGTGAAAGTCTCCTTCCCCCTTCTGAGTTATTATGTTAATAACACCGCCGGATGCGGATGTGCCGTAGAGCGGAGAATGAGAACCGCGAAGAATTTCCATCCTTCCTACACTCGATATAGTGAGCGGGGCGAAGTTGGGAATCCCAAGGGCCGGATCGTTCAGCGGGATGCCGTCGAGCAAAAGCAGAGTCTGGCTGGAATTGGCGCCCCGCAGGCGGACTGTAGTAGCTTTACCGGCTGAACCGCTGGATTCGACAGTTACTCCCGGAACATAGCGAAGAATATTCGTCACAGACATTTGGAGCATATTATTCAGGAAATCCCTGTCTATGACGGTCATCGTGGTGGTCGTGTCCCAGTAGTATTCTTCATCCATGGCGCCGGTCACGACGATTATTTCGTTGTAACGGTCTCTTAGGGTTTTCACAGGCGTTTGTTCCGATAGTTTTTCCACCTGCTGAGTTTGGACCTCTTCCGGTTTCTGGTTTTCCTGCTGCGTTTCCTTCTTTTCTTCTTCCTGGGAGGCAATAGGGGCTGCGATCAGCAAACAGATTAAAAAGAACAGCAGGTGTTTCTTTAAAGACATAGATACATCTCCTTTCTTATCCATTATTATTTTCTTGGAACGATTATAGGTCTCTTCATCTCAGGGTTGGTGATCAGTTGAAAACTGCTTCCATAGACCTTTACGAGCAAATCTTCTTTTAGAACCTTTTCAGGCGCGCCGTCCGCGATAATCTCGCCGTCATCGAGCATAACAATCCTGTCGGCGAACTGAGATGTGATATTAAGATTGTGGGATACCACCACTATCGTAATACCTTTCCTGTCCATCAGCCTCGCGAGCAGGCGGTAGAGAGAGACCGAATGCTCCAGGTCGAGAGCCGCTGCGGGCTCGTCCAGAAGCAAAACATCAGGCTCCGCCGCAAGCGCCCTCGCGATGAAGACGCATTGTCTCTCGCCGACGCTGATCTTGTTGATATCTTTATCCGAGAATCTGATGCAATCGGTTTCCTCCATCGCTTTTCGGACGATTTCCCGGTCATAATCACCGCCAAGCATCAGTCCTTTGAGGAAAGGGGTCCTCCCGATCATCACGTAATCGAAGCAATTGTATGGGAAAACCGGCTGGTTCACCTGGGGCAGGTATCCTACTTTGCGGGCGAGTTCCTTTGAGGGAAGGTGGGCGATATCTTTGCCGGAGAACAAAATTTTACCGCTATCAGGTTTGATCAAGCCGGCCATCAGTTTCAATATTGTGCTTTTTCCCGCTCCGTTGGGGCCCACAAACGACAACATTGCCCCTTTCCCGACTCGAAGCGATACCCCCTTCAGTACTGGTGTGCCGTTATATGACATACGGATGTTATGCAATTGATACATATTTTTCATCCGGTCAATCCCTCGCCTTTATCAGAAGATTTATAAAAAACGGCGCGCCAATGAGAGCCGTGATTACGCCCACGGGGATTTCGGAGACCGGGGAAACGAGGCGGACTATCATATCCGCAATCAGGAGCAGCAAAGCACCTGCGAGGGTTGACAGGATGAAATTGAGGCGGAAGTCGCTTCCCCATATGTAACGGGCAAGGTTCGGGACAATCAGACCTATGAAGCCGATGACGCCGGCCGCTGCCACTGCAAGCCCCGTAAGGAGCGACGCAGCAATTAGAGAGCTGATTTTGATGCTTTCCACTGGTATGCCCATCTGGGCGGCGAGGTCATCGCCGAGCATAATGACATTAATCTTTCCCGATAGCAGGAAAACGACCGCTATCACGACGAACAACAGCGGAGCGAGAACGAGGATTTCGGAAATACTGTTGTTTCCCATATCACCCATCATCCAGAACGTTATCCCCTGGACAGTGGTCGAATCCGAACGGCTTAGAATGAACATTGCCGACGCCGAAAGAAATGCGCTTACTACAATACCTGCGAGGATGAGCCGTGTTGTATGAACCTTCCCGCCTGATTTCGAGAGCAAATAGACGACGAGCACCGCTGCCGTTCCTCCCGCAATCGCCGCAATAGGGAGTCCCGCTATTGCGCCGGACAGGTTCAGGCTTCTTGCGGCGATCATGCCGAGCGCAGCCCCGCTGCTAACGCCGATGAGATATGGATCGCCGAGAGGATTTCGGATCAGACCCTGGAAGATTGATCCAGCGCCCGCAAGAGCCGCCCCGACGAACAAAGCGGTCAGAAGCCTCGGGAGGCGGATCGAGATCAGAAGCATCGAAAATTCGGTTTCCAGTCCTGTGATTTTTCCTGCAATAGCCGCCGCAACTTTATGCGGGGGAATGAATACAGTTCCGATGCATAATGAAAGGATGGAAAGCGCCAAAAGCGCCAGGATTGTGAGCGCTGCGGGCTTTATAATTCCCTTTGGAGTCATTGTCCTTTATCCTTTTTTCCGCGCGAGCGAATCCTGGCGGCGAGTTCTCCTATTCCCTTGATCGTGTTTATGCCGGGCCTGAGGACAAAATCCTCGTTTACATGGAATACACTCCGGGTTTTTATGGCGGATATAATCATCCATCTCTCGTCGAAATCGGAAAAATTCACGCTCTGGGGCAGAAAGATGATTTCCGGGTCGAGTTTTATAATCTTCTCGATAGAGGGTTTCACGATTCTCATACCGCTGAAGTCGAAGATATTTTTGCCTCCGGCGAGAGAGATCATCTCAGAGAGGAATGTTCTTCCGCCGGGAGCCATCGGGGGATTTATCCATAGCAGGTACAGAACCCCGGGTTTCGGTTTTCCGGTCGGTAGAGTTCTCTTTAACAGCTCAAGTTCATTTTTCATCGAGGCGACGACCGCATAGGCTTTTCCGGAAGTTTTTGTCAGCATCCCGATTTTTTCTATTGTTTCGAAAATCCCATCGAGACCGGCCTGCTCTGTATGAAAAACGTTCAGTCCAAGCTCACGCAAACGCTCGATGACCTGCGGTGGATTGCCGGCCGAAGTAGTCAGAACGAGGTCGGGCTTTAGGAGAAGAATCATTTCATAGTTGATGTTCCAACCGTCAATCCTTTCCACGTTTTTTATTCCGAGGTAATCGCTGGAGACACTAACCCCAGCCAAACGGTTTTTCAAACCGAGCGCGAGGCATATCTCTGTCATATTAGGGGAAAGAGTGACGATCCTATTATAATTTCCGGTAGTGAGAGCGAAGCCTTGTATATCTTTTATAGTTTTGCCCGGATTTTTCGCTTTGAGGACGGAATACGGGCTTCGACAAAATGAGAGAAAAATTATGATTAGAAAGAAGAGCTTGCGCTTTCTTGAGAATGACGTATTAAACAAAAAAACCGTCCTCCAGTGTATTAGAATCGCTTGAAAGGGAGACGGTCAGTTCAACAGTTCCGTTGAACCGCTCTCCCTCGAAGCGGGCGTCAACAGCGATGGTATTCTGGCTTACGGATCGTCCTACTTGCCGCCGCCTTCCCAGGCATAACCCGGTGGCTTGAGAGTCCGCTTTGCCAGCGTCCTCCGGTGGCTTTCGTCCCCGTTTACAGCTGCGGGGCAGCGACGGATTCACACCGTCTTCCCATTGAAAGAGCCATGCCAAGGCTAATTCATATATGACTATCTGTCAAGCCATCTATGCCGACTGCTTTTTATTTAGCGAGATGCAATCACGAGAAGCAAATATTATCCGAAGCCGCTTCTAAGCATTTTTATCAGATGAGGGATTATCAGTATCCCCTTGTTTTATGATTATGAGGTTCTTTATTTTTTGATATTTGAGCCTGTTGAATGGAATAAAATGGATCAAAATAGGAAGGAGGATCAGTAGAGAGAATATGAAAAAGAAAGTGATTTTTGGAGTAATTATTATTGCAGTTATAATAATATTATTATTGGCGTTTTCAGGCAATGGAGCGAATATCGAATTCAAAACGGCTACGCTTGAGAAGGGCGATATAGAAAGCCTCATTTCAACTACAGGAACTATTAATCCCGTTGATGAGGTCAATGTAGGCAGCCAGGTTTCCGGCAACATCTTGAGCCTTAATGCAGACTACAATTCTGTAGTGAAATCCGGCCAGCTGATCGCCGAGATTGATCCGGAGATATATCGGGCTCGCCTGGCTGAGGCAAATGCTAACCTATTGCGCGGCAAGGTATCTCTGAGACAAGCGGAGATTTCTCATAAAAGAGGAAAGGAACTTCATAAGCAGACCTTCATCTCGGACAGCGATTTAGAAGACCTCGAGTTCGCGGTCGAGAGTGCGCAGGCATCCCTGGAGCAGATTAAAGCCAATTACGATTTGGCTGTAACAAACATGAAAAATTGTAAGATCTTCTCCCCGATCAACGGCGTTGTTATCTCAAGACAGGTCGAAGTGGGGCAGACGGTTGCCGCAAGCTTCACTGCGCCGACTCTCTTCGTTATTGCCAGGGACCTCACGAAAATGCAGATAGAAGTCAACATAGACGAGGCGGATATAGGCAGGATAAAAGAGGGCCAACAGGTCAAGTTCGATGTGGACGCTTATCCGGAAGAGAATTTCTGGGGACATATCGAGCAAGTCCGGTTGGAACCAATCACGGTGTCGAATGTTGTTACATATACGGTAATAGTGGGGGTCTCTAATTCGGACCTGAAATTGAAGCCGGGCATGACGGCGAATGTGAATGTTATTGAATCACAAGCAAAAAATACCCTGAAGGTTCCAGCAGCGGCGCTTAGGTTGAAGATATCTGATGAAATAGTATCAAAATATGCTGTAAATTCACCGGACAGCAAAACTGAAAAAGAGAAACAAACCGAAGCTAACAGCTCGCAACCTCAGGGATCTGTACCGCCAGCAGATTTTCCACAAGGTACTTTTGACAAGAATAAGATTAAAGCCTTCTTAAAAAAGAAAGGTATCGAATATAATCCGCAGGCTACTCCGAGAAGGTTATGGGTTTTAAGAACCGATGGCAAGATCGAACATAAACGGGTGCTGCTTGGCATATCCGATGGTGACTTCTACCAGGTGGTTAAAGGTGATCTAAAGGCGGGTGAGAAGATTCTCATTGATATACTTGTCGACGGTAAACCCTTGGCCGAATCAGAAACGAGGGGGGGATTCCCGATGATGGGTATGCGGGGAAGATAAATACGCTGTTTAGTAAGCAAATCAAAGAGATAGGATTATTTAATGCGTAATACTCCTGATAAAGTGATTGAATTGAAAGATATCACAAAAATATATGATACCGGGGCTGTGCAGGTTGAGGCTTTGCGTGGTATAAACCTTGACATCTCGAAGGGTGAATTCGTGGCGATTATGGGTGCTTCCGGTTCTGGAAAATCAACCTTGCTTAATATCATCAGCTGTATGGATCACCCAACAAAGGGGAAATATATTTTGATGGGCAAGGATGTAAGCAAGCTCGGGAGTGACGATCTCGCCCGTGTGCGTAATAAGACAATCGGGATCGTTTTTCAAAACTTCAATCTTCTCTCACGGACAACAGCTTTGGAGAATGTCGAGCTGCCGGCTTTATACGGCGGATTAGCTGCAAAACCACGCCGTGAAAAGGCGATGCGTACGCTTAAGGAAGTCGGACTGGAGGATTGGTGGCATCACCATCCCAACCAGCTCTCGGGCGGACAGCAGCAAAGAGTGGCTATAGCGCGAGCGATGATAAATCAGCCGCCGATCCTTCTTGCGGATGAACCTACCGGCAACCTGGACAGCAAAACTTCGGTAGAAATCCTTGGGATTTTTCAAAAATTGAACAAGGAAAAAGGCATTACAATAATAATCGTAACCCATGAAACAGATATTGCGAGATATGCGGCCCGTATCGTAGGCTTCAGGGACGGCCTGATTATCAAGGATGAAATTGTTGCCAACAGGCTCTGGGCGGACAAAGTATTGAAAAATAACCATTTCCGTAAGAGAAAAGGCGGAGTTGCCGTATGAATATATTAGTCATCTTAAAAACCGCTTTAAAGGCGGTTATGAAAAACAAAATGCGTTCTTTCCTGACTGCCCTTGGGATCATCATCGGTGTCGGAGCCGTTATCGCGATGGTTAGTATGGGCACGGGCGCCAAGGTGATGGTTGAGAAACAGGTGGCCGGGCTCGGAAGGGATGTTCTTATGGTGTTTCCCGGCAGCCATGATGCCGCCGGCAGACACAGCGGATTCGGCACGATCACGACTATGACCTCCGAGGACGCGGATGCAATTGTCAAGGATGCGTCGGCCGTTGCACTTGCCTCCCCAACCGTCAGGCTTACAGCCCAGATTGTTTATGGAAATATGAACTGGACAACTTCGGTGAACGGAGTGACAAGAGATTATCTTTCGATACGCACCTGGGACCTCGCAAAGGGTGAGAATTTCACAACGTCAGACAATAAAGGATCCACGAAGGTTTGTATAATCGGAAAGGAAATTGTCACCAACCTGTTCGATGAAGAGAATCCCATAGGGAAGATTATCAGAATAAAGAATTTTCCTTTCAAAGTAATCGGTGTTCTTACGGAAAAGGGTCAAGGCATGGGGCAGAGCCAGGACGATGTCATACTTGTCCCATTAACGACCGCCCAGAAAAAACTGCTGGGTATAACTTATGTCAATGGCATTTATCTGTCAGCAAAAAGCAGCGATCTTATGGAAACTGCAACGACACAGGTCCAGGAAATTCTTCGACAACGCCATAGGATACGCGCCGGCAAGGATGACGATTTCACGGTAAGAAACAGCGCGGACATCGCTGCCGCCGGTTCGGCTATAACCACAGCGCTTACATTTTTGCTGGGCGGGATAGCTTCAGTTTCGTTGGTCGTCGGTGGTATAGGTATTATGAACATAATGCTCGTATCTGTGGTAGAAAGAACCAGAGAGATAGGAATAAGAATGGCTGTAGGTGCACGATCGAGGGATATACTTAGCCAGTTTCTCATAGAGGCGATGTTCCTGAGTATCGTAGGCGGGCTCTTTGGCATTTTCTTGGGAGTGGGCCTTTCCTCCTTGATAGCCTCGATCGCCAGTTGGCCTACATATATTTCATTTTTCTCGATTGTTCTCGCGTTTCTTTTTTCAGCGGGAATTGGAGTCTTTTTCGGTTTCTACCCGGCGTTGAAGGCTTCACGCCTCGATCCGATAGATGCATTGCATTACGAATAAAGTGTAATCCAGCTTACACTTTAATTTCGATCCTTAAAGCACCCTTAAAAAAGGTGTTTTTTTATTTTTTTTCAGAAAGTGTTAGCTATCTTACACTTTCTGGCAGTTTTTTTCTTTTCTTCTCTTGACATATATATTCCATAGGATTATTTTTTCTATGCATATCATTGAGCTGCTCGTTCATTGGAAACGGTTTGATGCACTGACCTGTTGAGGCGGCAGTCGGCGGGTTTTACCGCAGACGGTTGCCCGTCGGGTTGTCCTGCTTTTGAAAATTATGAAAGGGTAGGGCTTAGTTAATATGAAGACGTTTTTCATTTCGGAAGAAAACCTCCAGGTTTTTTCCAGGAAGCTCTCTGAGAAGTTGGAGGTTTACGCTCCCTATTACCCGAAGAATGAGCTGAAGGCGGAGACCGATGCAGCACATTACTTGAAGGTTACACCTGAAGAAACGCGGGAAGTGGACCTTAAAGGCATTCGGACGGTGGAACCGCTGAAGATATTCTTCTTCCGGCTCAAATCCAAGGTTGCGGATTATTACAACGACAAATCCCATGAAGTCAAAGAAAAAACAAAGCCGGGCCGCGCCATATTCGGAGTCAGGGATTGCGATCTGAAGGCGCTCAGGATACAGGATGTAAATTTCCTCGAAGGCGATTTTTATGATCCGTTTTTCGCCAACCTTCGGAAAACCACTCTCCTCTTCACTTCCGACTGCACTTTTGCAGGCAAATCCTGTTTCTGCACACTGCTCCGTCAGAAGCCGTATAGCGAGGAAGGATTCGACCTTAATTTCTCGTCGGTCAAGAACGGTTACACGGTGCAGATCGGCAGCGACAAGGGAGCTGAAGTGATAAAAGAATATTCCCAATTCTTCCAGGAAGCGGGAAGCAAATATGACCAGGCAATAAACGAAAATCGTAAAAATGTCGTGAAGGCATTGGAAAAACAGAACAAGCAATACGATTTCGAAGGCTCGGTTGTGGATGTTGCGGAAAACAACATCACTTCTCCGCGCTGGATGAAAGAAATCGAAACCTGTATCGAGTGCGCCGCCTGCACGAACGTCTGCCCCTCCTGCCGCTGTTATTACCTTCGGGATCAGCTGGGCAAAGACGGATTCGAGAGGATTTCGAATTGGGATTCCTGCCTCATCCCCGGATACTCCAGGATGGCCGGCGGCGGCAACGCCAGGCCCCTGATGGCAACCCGTTTCAGCAACAGGTTTATGTGCAAGTTCAACTGGGGTGTTAAAATCTTCGGAGAGATCGCCTGCAAGGGTTGTGGCAGATGTATTGATGCCTGCATGGGCAAGATTGATATTCGCGCCGTCATGAAGGGCGTCGCGATGGACGTTCAATTAGTTAAGTAAAGGGGGATACGGATGGAAAACCCTTATTATCCTGTCAAGTCGGTTATCCAGGACGTAATTGTGGAAACCCCTACAATCAAGACTTTGGTTATCAAGCCTGAGAAACCGATGCCGTTCCGTTCGGGACAGTTTATGCAGCTTACGCTTCCAGGCATCGGAGAGGCTCCGTTCACTCCTTCTTCTTCGCCGTCAAGGCCCGAGTTGATAGACATAACACTCCTGAAAACCGGCAGATTGACCAATTACGCTCATGATCTGAAAAAGGGCGACATCGTTGGGCTCAGGGGCGGCTTCGGAAAAGGCTACCCGCTTGATAAATGCGAAGGAAAGGAAATTGTGGTTGTAGGCGGCGGCGTGGGACTTGCTCCTCTGAGAGCTCTGCTTTATTACCTCTTCGAGAACACCGATAAGGTTAAAAGGATATCCATAAAATACGGCGCCAGAACGCCGGATGAATTATGTTACACGCGGGAATACGACAAGTGGAGAAAGATTCCGAAAACCGATCTGACCATAACCATAGACAGGCCGCATCCCGCCTGGAACGGACATGTGGGACTTGTGACCACACTGCTCGACAACCTCGACATCAACCTGAACAACAGCATCGCCGTTTCCTGCGGCCCTGAGATAATGCTGAAGTTCGTGAGCGCGAAGCTTGTCAGCGTCGGTTTCAAACCCGAACAGATTTATCTGTCAATGAACCGAAGGATGAGCTGCGGCATAGGAAAGTGCGGACGCTGTAACGTGGGCAGCTATCTGCTGTGCAAGGACGGGCCGGATATGAACTATGCCAAAATAAAGGATGTTCCCGGCGTTTTTAGTTAATTAGATTTTAAGTGGTTTGATTTAATGGAAAAGAAAAAAACATTTTGCGCGTTTTGTTCACTGGAGTGCGACCTTGCCGTCCGTATGCCGGAAATCAGCCCGTATTTTTCCAAGACCGGCATAATGGAACAGGATTTCGATCTTGAGAGCATAACCCAGGGCTCGATCTGCGCGAAGGGCAATTTCACGTCTGATTATATCAATCATACGAAGAGATTGGGCTATGCCGAAAGACGGCATAATGTAATCAGCACGGAAGAGGCTTTCGACAGGATTAAGGCGAGCATCAGCCAGGTGCAGTCGAAACACGGCAAAGATTCCGTCGGTATAATCGCAGGCGGCAATGTGAGCCGGGAGGAAATTTCCTGGGTCAGGAAGCTCGCAGCCGATGGATTGAAGACCGATAATTTCGGCTTCTTCCTGCCGGACGATGGGATGGTCGCCGCGGGTCTGCTTGCAAACGGCTACGGCTTCAAGCGCCCCTCTCTTGACGACCTTCAGAAAGCGGACAATATCCTGATAGTGGGCGATGCCTTTTACGAGCACCCGGTCATCGCCAAAAAGGTTCTGCAGGCAAGATACGAAGACAGGCGCCATGCGCTGGTGGTCATCGATCCTCGCTACAGCAATACCGCATGGTTCGCGGATGTCCATCTGCAATGCAAACCGGGCTCCGAAGGTCTGGTGCTGATGGCGATTGCATCATTGACTATCAAGGAGAAGAAAGGCGACTTCGAAAAACTGGTTTCCAAGCTCGATATCAAGGATATTGCCCAAAAGGCTGGGGTTTCCACCGGAGCGATACAACGCGCCGCCGATTTAGTGAACGGATCGGAGAATCTGGCTGTCCTGATTTCCGATATCTTCGGCAAGATCGGCTCGCCGGACGTCTGCTCCGTGTATTGCGGCGTGATTGCAAACAGCGATCCCCAGAAGAGACATTTTTATCCGATTTTTGTTAACCAGTCGGTTTTCCCGATAACGGCCCTCAGAGCCGAAAATGGATTCGCAGGCGCAGCGAGGATACTGGAAGAAGTGGTCAAGGGCAAGGTCAAGGGTTTGATCGTCCTCGGCGTGGACCTTCTCGCATCGTTCCCTTCGCCCGAAATGGAAAAGGCTCTGAAGAACCTCGAATTTTTCTGCTGCAGCGACACATTTCACAGCGAAACAAACGGCTTGACGGATATTCTTCTTCCCGCCGCGAACCCGATCGAGAACAAAGGCACCTGGTCGGACCTCGACGGAAAGAACAACAAGCGCGAGCAACTGTTGAAGCCTCCCGCTGCCGGGATGACGGACGAGGAAATTCTTAAAAACCTATATAAACATATTTTACCGTCCGGGAACGGTTTCGAACCCGAACGTTTCGAGGATATCGCGGAAATTCGCGTGGTGGATTCATACAAGAAGGCCGCTCTCGAATCGGCGGAGAGGCTCCTTGCTTTCAAGGATATCGCCGGGAAACAGTTCCCGTTCGTCCTCATCACCAAGGCCATCGCTTCGCACTGGGCGGACGGTTCGCTTACCAGAAGATTTATCTGGAACAAGGAGCATTCCTCGGAACCGGTTGCGGAGATTCATCCGAATGCGGCTGAAAAACTTGGGATCAAAGACGGACAAAAAATTACAATCACTTCTGAATCCGGCAAAATAAAACTTCCGGTTCTTCTTACCCACAGGATCAGGGAGGATATGGTGGCGGTTGACTATCATTGGCCGGAGGCGAGAAAGCTTTTCTCGTTGCGCGTCAGCAAGGGTTCCGGAGAGTTGATCAACGAACCGATTGCGGTTTCGATTAGCAAATAACGCGGTGAGGTGCGTAGATGATAACGAGGGTTGAGAAGATTGACGGAAAATATGTAGAGCGCATATTGCTCGATCTCAAATACTGTATCGGCTGCAGGAGCTGCACGATTGCCTGCAGCATGGGGCATCATCACCAGGGGCACACCGCTCTGGCGGATGTGAAGGAGATCGGCATTCTGCCGCTTCACTGCCGCCATTGCGAGGACCCTGCGTGCGTCCCAGCCTGCCCCGTCAATGCGATGGAGAAAAGAGAAGACGGTCTCGTCAAGCGGAACAACCAGATTTGTATAGGCTGCGGTTCGTGCATGCTCGCCTGCCCGTTCGGTTCTATTGCGGCAGGTCTTAAGAATCATATTCCGGCGAAATGTGACCAATGTCTCGACCGTCTTGACAGAGGCGAGCGTCCTCGCTGTGTTACGACCTGCGTTTCGGGCGCTTTGAAGTTTGAAAAAACGGCGACCATGCCCGACACCGCTGTGCGTGTCGGCGGCCGTTTCCTTGGTAGCGTCGGTATTAAGAGAAGATAAGATAGGGGAAGCAAGGTATGGAATATAATGAAGGATTAGGCAAAGCCCTCGTGCTTGAAACAGAGGGGAAGATCAAAGAAGCCATAAAATCCTACGAGGCGTTGGCGGTTCAATTCCCGAAGGAAAAGGCGGTTTTTTCACGCCTTGGGCAGCTGCACTTCCGCAATGGCGACCTCAAGACCTGCATCAAGTATTTCAAGAAGGCTCTGTCGCTTTGCGAAGGGGATCCGTCCTGTCCTTACGATCTCGCTGTTGTGTATTACAGGGCGGGACAGCTTGAAAATGCCATCAATTATTTCAAGAAATCTCTTGAGATAAACGATAAGTATCTGATGGCGCTGTACTGGCTCGGAATCTCGAGCTATCATCTCGGGAGGCTGAATGAAGCCAAAGATTATTACATCCGGCTCTTGAAGCTGAATCCCGATTTCCAGATCTGCCATTATCATCTCGGCATCATCAACAACCGCCTCGGGCTTTACAAGGATGCCATCGCGGAATTCGAGAAATTCCTGAAGATTGACAAGGAGAGTTCGACCGCCTGGGCGCAGCTCGGCGCGAACTTTTATGAAAACGGCGATCTCGACAAGGCCGTTAATGCTTATTCTAAGGCAGTGAAACTGAATCCTGAAGATCAAAAATCGAAGGAGAATTTGAAGCTCCTCCTCGAATTGCAGGAAAAATTTTCCTGATAGGTGCAGGGTAATTTTATGGAAAATGTATTTTACTATCTTGTCTTTCCGGGCTTCGTGTTCACCGGCATTGCGGGGCTATTAGTAACATGGGTTGACCGCAAGGTTACAGCCAGGGTTCACTGGCGCCAGGGACCGCCGCTATTGCAGCCGTTTTGGGATATGATAAAGCTCCTCGGCAAGGAGATAACGATCCCCGAGACCGCAAGGAAAACAGGCTTCCTGCTGGCTCCTCTCTTCGGTCTTGCGGCGATAACTCTGGCTTCGACGATCCTATGGATGTCGGCCGTGTTTCCGCAAAAGAGCTTTTCCGGCGATCTCATCGTTATCATTTACCTGTTGACGATTCCCGCAATCTCGATGATTTACGGCGGTTCCGCTTCAGGCAATCCGTTCAGCGCAGTCGGCGCTGCCCGCGAGATGAAGCTGATGCTCGCATACGATCTGCCGCTCTTGATAGCGATCTTTGCCGTCATCTGGCGGACAGATATGAAGCTCAGCTTCAGCGAAATCGCGGCATTTCAACAGAGTCCGGCCGGCGGAACAATTTTGTATTCCATCTCGGGCGTTATACTTTTTATAGTCGCTCTTATGTGCATACAGGGAAAGTTGGCGTTTGTTCCCTTCGATGCCCCCGAAGCCGAAACGGAGATTGTCGAAGGCGCTTGCCTCGAATATTCCGGCGCCGCCCTCGCAGTTATAAAGCTGACGAAAGCGATGCTCTATTTCACGCTCCCGGTTTACCTTGTAATCCTTTTCTGGGGCGGATTGAATTTTGCGGGCATCGGAAGCGGTGTGCTTTCGATTCTCAAGGTCGTCGCGGTGATTGTGCTCATTATACTGATTAAGAACACCAATCCGAGGCTGCCGATTAGAAAAGTTATGCGGTTCTTTTGGGGTCCCATCACGATTCTGGCTGTCATAGGCTTGATTCTATCCATGAATGGTCTATAGGAGTTGCGGCAATGAGTCTATTTATGAAGGCGTTGAAAAAATCCCCCTGGGTGTTCCATGTTAATGCCGCCGCCTGCAATAACTGCGACATCGAAATTCTCGACTGTCTTACACCACGTTTTGACGTCGAGAGGTTCGGTATCAAGTTGGTGGGGAGCGTCAAGCATGCCGATGCGCTCCTCGTGAGCGGAGGCGTTTCGGCGAACATTCTTCCCAGGGTTCTGGAGATATACGAACAGGCTCCGAAGCCTATACTGGTTATCGCCATTGGATCGTGCGGAATTTCGGGCGGGATTTTCAGGGATGCTTATAATATGGTCGGCCCGATAGATAAATATCTTCCGGTTGATGTTTATATCCCGGGATGTCCGCCGCGGCCTGAAGCGTTGATCGCCGGCGTGGTAAAAGCGCTCGGAAAGCTGTAGGGGTATTATGATGACTGTGAAGGATACGATTAAAAAGTTGGAAGCTAAGTTCGGGCCCCGGATTTCGGTCCAGAAGGGCGCCAATGAAAAGCAGTATTTTATTCTGTTGAAGGATAAGCAGGACAATCGCGAGATTGTCAAATATCTTTTCAAGGATCTCGGAGCCCGTTTTAATATAATGACCGGTATAGACGGCAGGGATTATGTCGAGGTGCTTTACCACCTGACATTCGATATTCCGGGCAATGGATTTATTATAACGGTGAAGGCGCTGGTTGAAAAACCGTTGCCGAATATAGATACCGTTTCCGATATCGTTACGGGCGCGAAGTGGATCGAGCGGGAAATCTATGAGCTCTTCAATGTGAAGTTCAAGGGACATCCGGAGCTGATACCGCTTCTCCGTTCTGATACCAGGCCTGCAGATTATTTCCCTTTCCAGCGCGAGGTGAAGGATACGCATATATCCATCAGGGAGAAGGAAAAGGGAGTCAAGGAGAAATAAGATGCCAAAGATAATTCCAACCGGTCCATTCCATCCGATTCTTGAAGAGCCCGAGTTTTTCAAGTTTCATGTGGAAGGCGAGACGATTACGAAGATAGATATGCGGATCGGCTATTCGCACCGCGGCATAGAACTCTTAAGCGAAGAAAAAACCTGGGATCAGGTGCCGTTCCTTGTCGAGAGGATATGTGGGATTTGTTCATTCTCACACCCATATGCCTACTGCCTCGCTGTGGAAGCACTTGCCGGAGCCGAGATACCGGAGCGGGCTAAATACATCCGCGCCATCGTGGCGGAGCTCGAAAGGCTTCACAGCCATCTTCTCTGGATGGGTCTCGCGGGGCATTTCATCGGCTACAACACAGTATTTATGTGGGTATGGAAATGGCGTGAAATCGTTCTGGACGCTCTCGAAATGACGACGGGAAACCGCAACCATTACGCCAACGTGAAACCCGGCGGCGTACGGAGGGACATCGAAGAATATATGATCCCCCAGCTTCAGCAGTGGCTCGACGAGCTTGAGCCGAAGCTGGATATGCTCATCAAGGTCGTGATGGACGATCCGGTCCTTCATGCCAGGCTCAAAGGGGTGGGCGTGCTCACCAAGGAGCAGGCGATTGATTACTGCGCTCTCGGCCCGACCGCCCGCGCATCGGGCGTTGATATAGATGTCCGGCGGGATCATCCGTTCGACGCCTATCCGCTGTTGGATTGGAAAGTTGTGGTTCTTGGGGGAGGCGACGTATTTACTAAAGCGGCCGTAAGATTGCTCGAAAACCTTGAGTCGATGAAGATAATCCGCCAGAGCCTGAAGAAGATGAAGCCGGGTCCGATTGTAAACGAGATAAAGGAAGTTCCAGAGGGCGAGGCGATTGGCCTTTACGAAGCGCCACGCGGCGAGACGTTCCACTACATCAGGTCGGACGGTTCCAATATGCCGATCAGGCACAAGGTCCGCGCGCCGAGCTATATGAACATACTCTCCAACGAAGTCTCCTGCGTGGGGGCGGATCTGTCGGACGGCGGTCTCATCACTGCCGCTCACGACCCCTGCTACAGCTGCACGGAAAGGCTCTCCGCCGTTCGTGATGCCCTTCCGGATTTCATCCTCGACGGCAAGGAGCTGGCAAAGCTCAGCAGGGAAAAAACGGGCAGAATCAGCAAAGAAATGCAGCAAGAGAATTCGAAAATCGAAAAAGAATTATCAAAATAAAGGGTGGTTAGGAAGTGGATATCTTAGAATTGATAAAACCGGGTAACCTGTTGTGCCCGATCGTTTTGCCGGCGGTCATCGGACTCCTGGTGCTCCTGATACCAAAACGGGTGAAATACATCCGGGAGTTTATCACCCTGGCGACGACGGGATACCTTTTCTATGTCGGGATCAATCTTTTCAAGATGAAGACCGCCTCTGCCTCTTATCCTTTCACGAGCGTTGGACCGTTGAATCTTGGGTTGGATTTGAACCTGACACGCTTCAACGGGTTCATAGCGATGTTCATCCTCTTCTTTGGAATGGCGACTGTTTTATACTCGATCGGATATTTCCGCAAAGAAGGGGCTAATCCGCGTTATTACGGATTCATCCTGTGGACTCTTTCAGCTTCTGTGGGGGCTATCTTAAGCGACAACTTGCTTATGCTTATCATTTTCTGGGAAATGATAACCGTTTTCCTGTACCTAATGATAAACCTGGGGAAGAACAACGAGCAGATAGCCGCTGCCAAGAGCTTTGCAATCCTGGGCTTGACCGACGGCGCGATGACCCTGGCAGTCATTATGATCGGGGTCGTCTATAAAACGCTTTCGATATCGGCTCTCAGTATCCAGGTTAACGATTGGATAAGCGCCACGGCATTCCTTATGCTGTTCGCAGGGGCGATAGCCAAAGCGGGAGCGATGCCTTTCCACTCATGGGTTCCAACGATGGCGGAATCGGCGCCTTCGCCGGTTATGGCATTTCTGCCTGCCGCCCTCGACAAGCTTCTCGGAATATATCTTCTTGCCATACTTACGCTAAATATTTTTACTCTGAACAGCACAATGAATCTGATAATGATGATCGTCGGCGGGGTGAGTATAATCCTTTCGGTTATGATGGCGCTTGTACAGCACGATCTTAAAAAACTTTTATCCTTCCATGCGATAAGCCAGGTCGGGTATATGATACTCGGCATCGGGACGGGATCGGTGATAGGAATTGTGGGCGGATTGTTCCATATGCTCAACAACACTCTTTATAAGACGCTGCTTTTCCTGAATGCCGGCGCAATAGAGAGACAGACAGGCTCCACGGACCTCAGCAAACTCGGCGGGCTGGCAAGATTTATGCCCGTCACTTTTCTCACAACAGTTGTGGCGGCGTTTTCGATCTCCGGAGTTCCCCCGCTGAACGGTTTCTTTTCCAAATGGATGATCTATCGCGGGGTGATCGATACGAAAAGCATTATCTTTCTCGCCATAGCGATGTTCGGCAGCGCTTTGACGCTGGCATCATTCGTGAAGGTGCTTCATTCCACATTTCTCGGAACGCCTTCTGAGAAGATGGAACTTATCAAGGAAGTTCCGCTGACGATGACGCTTCCAATGATCATACTTGCAATCCTTTGTATCGGCTTCGGCGTCTTCGCGTCATACCCGATCACTCATTTTATACTTCCCGCGTACGACAATACGGGGATTCAGCCGGACGCCGAATCAATTCTCGGCAGGACCGGATTCGCCCCCGATATGGCTGCTCTGTTTATAGTAATCGGTTTGTTCGTCGGCTTCGCATTTTTCTATCTTACCAGAGTGAAGAAGTTCAGAAGAACACCTGTCTATATCGGCGGTGAAAAAGCGAATACGGATGAGATGCGCTTTGCCGGAACCGAATTCTATGAAACGATCAAGGGAATGAAGATCATCGGCGGGGCATATCATGACGCCGAAAAAGGCTGGTTTGATCCTTATAACATTGTGGCTCAACTCGGCAGCTTCGGGATAAAGGGTTTGAAGGCGCTTCATAACGGCGTTCTTAGCACATATTTATCCTGGTGCTTAATCGGTCTCGCGGTATTACTAATGTATATGCTTTTAGGCTGATAGGAAGGGGAAAGATTTATGGTTGAGATTTTGCTTATAGTCTTCCTCGTTTTTGCGATTATCGGCTCGCTCATCGCAGTGGAAACGAAGAATCTCCTCTCGGCGGTTATCTCCGCCGGCGTGGTAGGGTTCGGGACGAGCGTGATGTTCCTGTATATGGGGGCGCCGGATATCGCAATAACTCAAGTGGTTGTCGAAGTTTTGGCCCTTATAGTGTTGATCAGAGGCACAATAGCTATTGATAATATTTCGATAGGCGGGCCGCGTGATACGCTTCCGCTTTTCGTGGCCCTCGTTTTCTTCGGCGCATTCGTGATCCTGGGCATTTTTGCATTAAGCGATATGACTCAATTCGGCAAGCCCATGATGCGCGTTTCAGAGTACTATTTGAACAACGCATTAGCGGAAACGGGCTCTTCCAATGTCGTTATGAGCATCGTTCTCGATTACAGGGGCTACGACACCCTGGGAGAAGCGACCGTGTTATTCACGTCCATCCTCGGCGCTTTCGTTATTCTACGCAAACACGGCAAGAAAGCGGTAAAGGAAAAAGACCTCGAACATGTGGGGATTCTTGAAAATGAGTAAGGAAAAAAAGAAAAATGAAGGGATGACGCTGATCACGAAAACTATCACCAACTCCCTTATCGGCGTTATCGCGATGTTCGGAGCTAATATAGCTTTTTACGGTCACCTGACACCAGGCGGAGGTTTTGCCGGCGGCGTTATCATCGCTTGCTCTTTCATCTTATTAATGCTCACTCATGGAAAAGGCGTCACGTTGAAGATATTTCCCGATCTCGCGGCGTCCCTGGTTGATAATATCGGAGCACTGTCTTTTGCCGCTATCGGGTTGCTTGGATACGTCGGCGGTGCTTTTTTCTACAATTTTATTGCAAAAGATGAACCGTTCGGTTTGCTCAGCTCAGGAACGATTTTGTTCTCGAATATAGCAATTATGCTGAAAGTTATGGCAGGCGTATTTGCGGTGTTCGTGGGATTATCCATCTGGGGCAGAATCGTATCCGATTCGGATAAAGAGGAGTAGAAGATGCTTGTATATTATCTCTGCCTCGTGTTTTTTATGATAGGTATTTACTGTCTGATAGCCAAGAAGAATATTGTTAGAAAGATAATTGGTCTGGTCATTATCGAGTATGCGACAAACCTGTTTTTTATTCTGATTGGCTACAGGCATAAGGGTATTGCGCCGATTATTCTCCCCAATATGAAGGGCGATATCAGCGGTTTTACCGCAAAAGCGGTGGACCCTCTACCGCAGGCTTTGGTGCTCACATCCATCGTAATCGGATTTGGAACTTTGTGTTTGATGGTGGCGCTCGCGATTCGATTGAACGAAAAGTATCGGACATTTGATACGACTGAAATCAATCGTTTAAAGGGATAAAAGGAATGGAGAACGTATCTATGGCTGAACTTGTTCCTTTGTTTGTGGTTGTTCCGATGTGTCTTGCTTTTTTCTCATTGATTACAAGCAAGGTTTATAAAAGAAGTTCGGATATTCTGACTTTCCTGGGCACGCTGTTTCTTCTTTTACTGTCCCTGAAGTTTATCGGGACTTCCACGATAGATTATCTTGTCGGGAATTGGCCCTGGCCCCTGGGGATTCAGCTTCACATTGACAAATTTTCGGTCATCCTGCTGCTGATTATTCAAGTGGTCGGATTCCTTGCGGCTTTTTATGCATTGAGCTATATGGAACGCTATACCGCGAAGCCCAAATTCTATGCGCTCTTTCTTTTGATGATTGCGGGAATGAACGGCGTGGTTATCACCGGCGACTTGTTTAACGTATTCGTTTTTCTCGAAATCGCATCTATCGCTTCATATGCACTCGTTGGGTTTGGCGTCGAATCTGAAGAACTCGAAGCATCCTTCAAGTATATGATCCTGGGATGCGTAGCCTCTTCCATGATACTTCTTGGAATTGCCATCGTTTACGCGGACACGGGATCTCTCAATATGGCTGATATCTCGATGTTCATCCGGACATACGGCGTCCCCAAATCACTCTTGTTTGTTTACGCGCTGTTTATTATGGGTTTTGGGTTGAAAGCGGCAATGGTTCCTTTCCATGCCTGGCTGCCCGATGCGCATCCGTCAGCGCCAGCGCCTATCTCAGCGATGTTATCCGGTGTCCTCATCAAGGCGCTTGGAATATATGTCATTGCAAGGTTATTCTTCAGCGTTTTCGGCGTAAACAACATGATCGGCAATACTATGCTCGTTCTCGGAGTATTGTCTATGGTAGTGGGCGTTTTTCTCGCTCTGGGGCAATATGATATAAAACGGCAATTAGCTTATCACAGCATCAGCCAGATGGGATATGTTATGGTCGGGTTGTCCATCGGCGCACTGGCAAAATCGCCGGAAGTGGCTGTCCTCGGTATGGCAGGCGGCATCTATCATGCCATCAACCACGCGACGTTTAAAACATGTCTTTTTCTTTGTTCCGGCGCCATAGAATACGGAACGGGGACAAGGGATATGCGAAAATTAGGCGGTCTGTTCAAAAGGATGCCTTTTACGTCTCTGGCAACTGCAGTTTCCTCGCTCTCGATCTCCGGCGTACCGCCATTCAATGGATTCTGGAGCAAGCTCATAATAATTATAGCGCTCTTTCAGGCAAAGCTGTATGCCGTTGCCGGAATTACCATTCTCGTCAGTTTCGTTACTCTGCTTTCTTTCATTAAATTGCAGAGATATACAATATATGGCGCATTGCCGGAAAACCTGAAAAAAGTAAAAGAAGTTCCTTTCAGCATGGCGTTCACATTAATAATTCTTGCGGCGCTCTGCCTTGCATTAGGCTTGGGATATCCGTATATCAGCGATTTTTTGAAGGATACTTCTACCGGTCTGAGAGAATTGCTAACATATAAAATTTAGGCGGAAGTAAGGGTGAGCAGATGATTAAATGGCTTATGCATTTTTTGTTTCTTTTCGGGTTTTGGGTCGTTATGACCTGGACACTTGCGCTGCCCGATTTAATTGCGGGGTTTCTGATTGCCCTGTTGTTCAGTATTCTCTTCCATTCTCTCTTTGAAGAGGATCTGTTAAAACTTATCAATCCGGTTCGATTATTCTGGCTTCTTGTTTATATCCCGGTGTTTTTATATCACTTGGTTATTGCCAATCTGGACGTCGCTTACAGGGTCATCAACCCCGGCTTGCCTATCAAGCCAGGGATTGTCAAGATAAAAACCGGATTAAAAACTAATTTAGCGAAAACGTTTCTTGCCAATTCGATTACCCTGACGCCCGGCACGATGACCGTCGATATACAGGACGAATTTCTATATATACATTGGATTAACGTCAAGACATCGGATGTTGCCGGCGCAACCGCTGAAATATCGGAGACATTCGAAAAACATATAAAGAGGATCTTTGAATGATTACGTTTTTAACAGCAGTCCTTGTCTTAAGTTGTATATTTTGCCTGTTCAGGGTTATGGCTGGTCCAACTCCTTCGGACCGCACGGTTGCCATTGATGTTATGGGCATTATCATCGTCGGTTTTTGCGCTTTTATCAGTATCCAGACGGGCATAGATTTCTTTATGAACATAGCCATCTCATGGTCCCTGCTCAGCTTTATCGGGACCATGGCGCTCGCGAAATACCTGGAAGGGAGGGGCTTCGATGAGTAAAGTGTCAGTCGTTTTATACGTGATAGGGGTGTTATTCAACCTCCTCGGAGCGTTCGGTTTGTTAAGATTGCCCGATATATACAATCGTTTGCAGGCGGCTACGAAATGCGTAACGCTCGGCACCTGTATGATTTTGTTCGGTGTCTTTATAGATTACGGCATCTCCAGCCTCGGCACAAAAGCTTTGATTTGTCTGATGTTTATACTATTTACTTCGCCGACGTCCGCTCATGCAATTTCGAGGGGTTCTCATATTTTCGGTATAAAGCTCTGGAAGGGATCTGTTGTGGACAAGCTGGCGGAAGATGATTCTGAGAAATAGGTTTTCAGAAGGAAAGGGTCATTGATGAAAAAGCCAAAGATTAGAGAAATCGTCGAGGCCGTTAAGGCATTGGCGCTTGGGCCATATACTTCAAAATTTCCGAAGGAAGAGGCGGTCGTAAGGAAAGAATTCCGCGGCGCTCCGGAATGGCGGGACGAGAAATGCATCGGCTGCGGGGCTTGCGCGGAGGTATGTCCCGCAAAGGCGATCGAGTACGAAGATGTAATCAAGGCGGACGGAACTTCAAAAAGGGTTTTCAAGAGATTCTACGACAACTGCATCTACTGCGGCCAGTGCGGCGCGCTTTGTACGACCGGCGAGGGTATCGAATACACCACGAAATGGAACCTTGCGCAGTTCAAACGCGAAGACCTTATCGAAACGAACGAAAAAGAGCTCGCTGTTTGCCAGGGATGCGGCGGCCCGGTCTCCGCATGGGATCATCTGAAATGGCTGCGCCCAAGAGTTGGCCATATCGCATACTCGAACCCGACAATTCTCCTCGCTTCATATAAGGAACTGGGGTTGATAGACAGTGTTACGCCCGATGACGAGACGACGGATGTGGATCGCCCGGACTTTATGCGCATCCTTTGTCCGGATTGCAGAAGAGCTGCGATTCTAACCGAAGAATGGGGCGCCTGATAGAGAAGCGTGTATTTATATTATCAAAATTCAAGATCGGCCAATGGCCGGTCTTTTTATTTTAAAATGAAAAAAGAATTGAAACTTGCACTCGCGGGAATAAATCCAGCGGAATCTATGATCGTCGGAGTGGGAAATGTGCTAAAAAAGGACGATGGGGTGGGTTCCATCCTTGCTGAAAGATTACTTCGAAATGTGAAGATTCCGGTTCTGGATACCGGCAATGCCCCCGAAAATTACATCGGTAAAATAATATCATTTCATAAAAACATTATAATATTCCTGGATGCCCTCGATTTTGGAGAAGTGCCCGGAACATATAAGCTATTCGGTATAAATGATGTTTATGACGGCAATATCGCCAGCCATACATTCTCAATCGGTTTTATTTTCGATTTGATACGCTCGGAAATGGACTGCGAGGGATATGTCCTGGGAATTCAGCCAGCCGATATCAGATTCGGTTCCGGGCTGACTGATAATGTCGCAAACGTTTTAGATGAGATAACGGATCTATTCGAAGATTGGATTTCCCGCATTTAAGTCTTCGATATGAATATTGCCACGAAAACAAAAAGCCGCGTTGCTGCGGCTTAATAAATATGCGAAAAATGTAAATCTTCTATTTTCTCTTCTTGATTTCTTCCACTGCGGCCGGGATGATCTTGAAAAGGTCGCCGATGATACCGAGATCGCAGAGGCCGAAGATAGGCGCTTCAGGGTCTTTATTTACGGCGATTATATGCTTCGACGAAGACATACCGGCGAGGTGCTGGATTTTTCCTGAAATGCCGCAGGCGATATAAAGGTTCGGTGAAACCGTTTTTCCGGTCTGTCCAACCTGGTGGTGGTGGCCGATCCATCCGGAATCAACCGCCGACCTCGATGCCCCGACTGCTCCGTTCAGGAGTTTCGCGAGGTCATGCAGGGGTTGGAATCCCTCGGGACCTTTCACGCCTCTTCCGCCCGAAACGATCACATCCGCCTCGGAAACATCCATCTCCTCCGATTCAGCTTTGACTGTATCCTTTATAGCCGCTTTGATTTTGGATTTATCAATGGAAATCGCCAATTTTTCGATTTTGGATTCTCTCGGCTTTTTTTCAGCCTTGAATAAGTTCGGCCTGAGAGTCAAAAAACAGATGTCGGAAGCGAATTCGAAGTCCGCGATTACCTTACCGGCATATATGGGTTTTTTTGCCTTTAAATTTCCACCCTCAATTTTGATTTCAATACAGTCCGTCAACATACCCGCGCCGAGCAGAGCCGCCGACAAGGGTAGAAAATCCGTTGCCATCGATGTATGAGCAGCAAGGACTATTTTTGGTTTTGCGGATTCCACGGCTTTTAGCATGATGTTCTTGTAAATTTCCGGATTATAGTCATCGGCGTCTGCGGAATCGATCATGTATATGGTATCCGGACCATACTCTTTGACTGTTGCAGTCAAGCCCTCTGAATTTTTGCCTATTATCAACGCCGAGACCTTGCCTCCCGCCGTCTGGGCGAGCAGATTAGCCGTCGAAAGCGCCTCCAGCGAGGCTTTTTTAATTACGCCGCCGCGGTTTTCTATAAATACGAGTATGTCGCTCATTTTCGGCTCCTTTTCATATCATTTTCAATTCGTTTTTAAGGTAATCCGCAAGTTCTTTCGCCGCCGCTTCAGGCTCAAGCTCGATTATTTTTCCCTTGGATTTTGTCTGCGGAGCTGACATATTAATAATTTTAATACCCATTTTCAGGTCATTGGTATTAATTCCCAATTTATCGGGAGTAATCGTGAGGATTTCTTTCTTTTTCGATGCCATAATCCCCTTGAGAGATTTGATCCTCGGTTCGTTCAATCCCTTCTGGGCTGAGATCAGGCATGGCATCGAGGCTTCGATAACTTCTGTCATCCCCTCGACCTGACGTTCCCCTATAACCTTGTTTCCCTCGATTTTAAATTTAACAACGATATTTATCGCGGGTATATTCAATAATGCCGCTGTCATCGAAGGAACGAGGGAATTATCGGAGCCATAGGCTTTGTTTCCGAAAAAGAGGAGATCGTACTGTTTGTCTTTGAGGAATGCCGCAATGATTTTGGCGGTTGAGAGGGCGTCGAAATCGCCGAAGTCGTCGGTTAAGATATGAACCGCTTCGTTCACGCCTTTGGCGATATTGTCTCTAAGCAGCGCCGATGCCCTTTCGGGGCCGATCGTTACTGTCGTTACTATCGAACCGGGATGGGCTTCAGCGGTTTTTATGGCCTCTTCCACGGCGAATTCATCGTACGGAGAATCCATAAAGCTAATATCCTCAGTAACTATCCCCGTTCCCTTGCCGTCTATCCGGATTCTTGCCTCAGTATCCGGAACCTGTTTTACAAAAACATAGATATTCACAGCGGTTCCTTTCGCTTAATATTTCATGGATTATCGTGAAAGGCTAACTTTCGTGCCTTTTAAAGGCGATGCAGGAGTTCGTTCCCCCGAACCCGAATGAATTGCTCATAGCATATTTCATTTTGGCTTTACGCGGTTTCCAGGGGACATAGTCCAGGTCGCATTCCGGGTCCGGTGTATCCAGATTTATTGTCGGCGGGATTATCTGGTTTTTCAGCGCAAGGATGGTGAATGCACATTCGGCTCCGCCGGCGGCTCCCAGCATATGGCCTGTCATGGACTTTGTGGAACTGATCGGGATTTTATAAGCTCTTTCGCCGAAGGCTTTTTTAATTGCAACCGTCTCGATTCTATCTCCTGCGGGTGTTGAAGTTCCATGCGCATTGATATAATCGATATCATCCGCGGAGATTCCCGCATCCTTCATGGTTGCGCTCATAACCCTTGCCGGGCCGTCGCCGCTTTCATCTGGTGCTGTGATATGAAACGCGTCGCCTGTCATCCCGAAGCCGACGATTTCCGCCTTGATATCAGCGCCTCTTTTTACTGCCCGCTCCATATCTTCAAGGACGAGTATACCGGCCCCTTCGGCTATCAGGAAACCGTCGCGGTTCAAATCGAAAGGCCTGCTCGCCTTTTCGGGCTCGTGGTTCCGCGGCGAGAGAGCCCTCATCACCGCGAAACCTGCCACGGAGAGCGGCGTAATGCATGCCTCCGCGCCGCCAGCGATCATAATATCCGCGTCACCCCTGCGGATGATATTCAATGCGTCGCCAATCGCGTGATTTCCTGTCGAACAAGCCGTAACAACGGCGGAGTTAGGACCCTTGAGACCAAGTTTTATTGACGTGAAACCTGACGCCATATTGATTATTTGCGAGGGAACGAAGAATGGGGATATTTTTCTCGGGCCTTCCTTCAGAAGTAGTTCTTTTTGCTTTTCGATGTTATCAATTCCGCCTATGCCGGAACCGATCACTATGCCTGCTCTTAAAGGATCGAAGTCGCCTGTCTTCAGCCCTGCGGATTCCATTGCAAAAATGGAAGCGCAGTATCCGTAATGGATGAATCTCGCCATTCTTCTTACATCGGGTTTATCCATCCAATTCAAGGCATCGAAATCCTTGACCTCGGCCGCTATGACGACGCTGAAGCCGGTCGTATCGAATTGCGTGATTTGACAAGCTCCGCTTTTACCGTCCAGCAGTGCTTGCCAGGTTTTATCCGTTCCGGTGCCCAAAGGAGTTATCAATCCGATGCCGGTTACGGCGACTCTTCGATTTTCCAAGATAGTTCCCTCCTGGATATGATGTGTATAATGTCTATTTTACAACCGGATGGTTATTCGATCCCTTTATCTTTAAGGTATTGAATAACATCTTTGACGGTTTGGATTTTTTCGGCGTCTTCGTCCTTGATTTCGATATTGAACTCTTCCTCGAATGCCATTACCAGTTCAACCGTATCAAGTGAATCGGCGCCCAGATCGTCAATGAAGTGAGATTCAGTTTTGACTTCATCAGGGTCCACACCCAACTGATCAACGATAATGTCCTTTACTCTATCTTCAATAGCCATATGCATACCTCCTTAATTAGATATACTTTTTTATTTTCAAGCTGGCACTGCTTTGGTGTGCACTTTCTCAATCACATATACATTCCGCCGTTTACGGCGATTACCTGCCCGGTAATATATGATGCTTCGTCGGATACGAGGAATTTCACAGTGTCTGCAATATCCTTCACAGTTCCCAGTCTTTTCATGGGCACAACTTCCAGAAGCATCTCTCTCACCTTTTCCGATAAAATCCGCGTCATATCCGTGTCAATGAATCCGGGCGCAACGGCGTTCACCGTTATGTTGCGCGACGCCAGCTCGATTGCCAAAGATTTGGTCAACCCGATCAAGCCGGCTTTCGAGGAAGCGTAATTCGCCTGCCCCGCATTACCCCTCTGTCCAACGACGGATGTTATGTTGACGATTCTTCCCCACCTCGCCTTCGTCATATTTTTTACCACATGTTTTGTACAATTGAAAGCGCCATTGAGGTTGATTTTTATTACCGACTCCCATTCGTCATTCGACATCCTGAGAATCAGATTATCCCTGGTAATACCTGCGTTGTTGACGAGGATGTTCACAGGCCCGAGCTCTTTCTCAATCGCTTCAAGAGCGGATTCAACTGATTTCGGATCAGCAACATCCATTTTTGCCTCAACTGCCTTACAGTTCATCGCTTTGACAGCCTTTAATGTTGCTGAATCATCCGCAAAGCTGATATCAGCAATCGCGATGTCAATGCCCATAGATGCCAGCGCCAGGGCGATCTCTCTGCCGATTCCCCGCCCGGCTCCGGTCACTAAGGCGACTTTCTTGATCTCTTCCATGACGATATTCCTCACAACGAAAGGTATTTATCCAGGGAAATAGAATCTTCTATATTAATTAAACCGATTGATTTGTCAATTCTTTTTATCAAACCAGTCAAGACCTTTCCAGGTCCTATTTCCGCCATCGAGTCAACGCCATTTTCGATCAATTTTTCGACGGATTCGACCCATCTTACCGGTGCAGATACCTGCCTTATTAATGAACCTTTGGCTTCAGCGCCGGTTTTTATCAACTCTGCGTCAACATTTGTTACCAAAGGATTCATAAAATCCTTAAAATCAATTTTTTCCAGCTCAACTGCAAGTTTTTCCTGAGCGGGCATCATTAATGCGGTATGAAATGGAGCGCTTACCGGCAAGGGAACAACCTTTTTTGCGCCTGCCGCTGTGAGGAGACGAGATGCTTCTTCCACTGCTTCTTTTGAACCAGCGATTACCGTCTGCTCCGGGGAGTTGAAATTGGCGGGACTGACGATGCCGAAAGACTTCGAAACTTTCGCGCAAATCTCTATGATTTTAGAGGAATCCATCCCAATTACCGCCGCCATAGCGCCTTTTCCGACGGGAACGGCACTCTGCATAAATTTTCCTCTTTTATGCACGGCAAGCACGGCGTCGCTGAATGCTATGCATCCCGCGGCGACAAGCGCAGAATACTCGCCAAGGGAATGGCCCGCGCAGTAGTCGAAATCCGCCGCCCCTTCCTGTTGAAGCGCCGCAAAGGCGGCCACAGAAACGGTCAGAATAGCCGGTTGGGTGATTGCCGTCATTTTCAGCAGCTTATCCGGGCCGTTGAAACAAAGATCGGATATGAAAAAGTTAAGAGCATTGTCGGCTTCTTCGAAGATTCTGCGGGAAGCCGCGAAATTTTCATAGAGGTCTCTTCCCATTCCTGTATATTGGGATGCCTGTCCAGGGAATATGAACGCTCTTTTGCCCATGGATATCCGCCTGTCAAGCGCCCTGAGCGGTTTCTTTGATCAATGAAATCGCGATCTCGTTGCGCTGGATCTGGTTTGTTCCTTCATATATCTGTAGAATTTTTGCATCGCGCATCATTTTCTCGACTGGGTATTCCCTCATATAGCCGTATCCGCCGAAAACCTGGATAGCGTCAATCGTAACCTTCATCGCCATATCGGTGGAGAAAATCTTCGCCATTGCGGCTTCCTTCGAGAATTTCTTTGCGCCGGAATCTATGTGCCTCGCGACAGAATATGTCAATGCGCGGGCGGCTTCGATTTGTGTCGCCATATCGGCGAGCATATGTTGAACCGCCTGGAAGCTGCCAATCGGTTTGCCGAATTGATGCCTCTCGCGGACGTATTTCAGGCATTCGCGCAAAGCTCCTTCGGCAAGGCCGAGTGACTGAGCCGCTACGCCCGTTCTCGCCCTGTCGAGTGTTTTTAATGTGGTTATAATGCCGGTTCCCAGCTTCCCAAGCAGGTTTTCTTCCGGAATGACGCAATCTTCGAAAATCAACTCGCAGGTGGCGGACGACCTGATACCAAGCTTGTCTTCCTTCTTTCCGAAAGAAAAGCCAGGTGTGTTTTTTTCAACTATGAATGCGCTCAGGCCGCGCATGCCTTTTTCTTTATCGGTCAGAGCGATAACCGTATAGACATCGGCTTCGCCGCCGTTTGTGATCCATTGCTTTGTCCCGTTGAGAATCCATTTGCCGTTCTTTAAAACAGCTGTGGTCTTGATTCCACCCGGATCCGACCCCGCATCCGCTTCGGTCAATGCGAATGCCGCAAGCTTTTGTCCGGAAGCGATTTGCGGGAGATATTTTTTCTTTTGTTCATCGCTTCCGCTGATCATAATTGGGAATGTTCCCAGAGCTGTCGCGGCGTAACTTGTGGATACTCCAACACAGCCGATCGAGAGTTCTTCGGTTACGAGGACGAGTTCCAATACGCCGCCGCCGAAGCCGCCGTATTCCTCAGGGATATATATTCCGGACAAGCCCGCCTTGGAGCAGGCGTCTATTATCTCTTTTGGAAATATTTCTTCCCGGTCGAGCTTCGCGCGAACCGGTATGATTTTCTCTTCTCTGATCTGCGCCGTCAGTTTTACAATTTCCTGCTGAGCTTCTGTTAAAAAGTGATTCATAATTGCCTCCATTACCATCTAATTAGAAATGCGCCGTATGAAATTCCAGCGCCGAAGGTCGGGCACAGTACTATATCATTCTTTTTCAATTTGCCGGATGCCTGGAGATCATACAGGCTCACCGGGATCGTAGCTGAAGAATTATTGCCCATGTATTTAATGTTCGAAAACGCTTTTTCAGGGTCTATCTTGAGTTTTTCTGTCACCGCATCCGTGATCCTGATATTCGCCTGGTGGGGAACGAGATGATCCACCTGGTCAATTGTAAAGCCCGCTTTTTCCAGCACCTCCAGGGCGACATCTGTCATCGTTCTCACAGCGATCTTGAAAAGTTCGTTGCCTCTCATTTTTACCAAATGTTCTTTATTTTTTATAATCTCCTCGGAATAAGGTCTTCTCGAGCCTCCTCCGGGTATTTCCAGCATATTAAGATATGTTGGATCGTTATATATCGAGGCGGCAAGAAGCCCGCGGGGCGCTTCGACTGCTCCGAGAACCGCCGCGCCCGCGCCGTCGGCGAAGAGAACACATGTTCCGCGATCCTCCCAATTGGTGATGGTCGAGAGCGTATCACTGCTGACGACCAGGATATATTTAAACATTCCGGTTCGGATCATGGGGTCGGATATCGTGACGCTATAAACAAACCCCGGACATGCAACGACGAGATCAAACGCTCCGGCTTTTGTAGCGCCGATTTCTCTCTGAACGAAGCTTGCGGTCGCCGGAAGCGGCTGCTCCGGCGTTATCGTGGAAACGATTATCAGGCCGATCTCCTCGGGCTTGATACCGGCGTTTTTAATGGCTTCCTTTGCAGCTTCGGATGCAAGAACTGCGACGGATTCGCCTTCCGCTATGAGCCGTCTTTCGACTACACCGGTTCTGGATTGAATCCACTCGTCGGAAGTATCAACTATTTTTTCAAGGTCTTTATTCGTAACGACCTTGCTGCCGAGCCTTTTGCCCATGCCGAGTATGCCGGTTCGGATATCTTTCATTTTTCCAATTTCTCCTTGAATTCCGCCATCATATTTTTGATGCTTTCATTTACTTTATTCTCTGATATTTCAGCAGCAATCCTGATGGCGTTCGTAATCGCCTTGGGAGAGGATTTGCCGTGCCCAACCACGCAGATTCCATTCGCGCCGAGCAGATATGCTCCCCCGTAGTTTGTGTAATCAATACGCATTTTAAGTCTTTTGAAGGCCTTTAAAGAGAGTGCCGCTCCGATCCTTGTAAGAGGCGTGCTGCGCAGCTCCTGGCTGAGGAATTTTGCCATATGTTCGGCGGTGCTTTCAGAAACCTTCAACGCTACGTTTCCGACGAAGCCGTCCATTACGACTACATCGTAATCTCCGCTGTATATATCCTTACCATCAATATTTCCAACAAAATTAAGCGGTAATTTTTTGAGCAGTTTATATGTGGCACGAACGAGCTCATTGCCCTTGGTTTCTTCCTCGCCGTTGCTGAGCAAACCTATTCTTGGATTCTCGTATTTAAAAATCTCTTTAGCATAGCAGTTCCCCATAATTGCGAAATCCGCCAGATGTCTTGGTTTGCAGTCAATATTTGCCCCGACATCAATAAGGATTACCGGTTTCTTGGCTGATGGCATAACCATCGCAAGAGCGGGACGTGTAATTCCTTTAAGGGTTCCGAAAACGACCTTGGTTGTAGCCATGACAGCGCCGGTATGTCCGGCGGATACTACCGCGACGGCATCCCCGCTTCTTACAAGATCGGATGCAACTCTAATTGATGATTTTCTTTTCGTTCGGAGCGCAATTGATGCCGGATCGGTCATTTCGACAACTTCCGGCGCGTCTATTATTTTAATGGATGGAATGGCTTTTTTCTTGGAACGGGGCTTGGAGTACCATTTGTTCAATTCTTTTTGGATGATTTTCTGAGGACCGACCAGAAATATTTCGACGCCGTATTTCTTTACGGCTTCGACAGCGCCCTGCACGGGAGCGTGAGGCGCATGATCTCCCCCCATTGCGTCAACTGCGATGCGCATTCAAAGAGATCCTTTCCTTTTAATTAATTATATCTCGACTACCTCGATGATCTGTCTTCCCTTGTAGTAGCCGCAGTTGGGGCATATTCTATGAGGCAGTTTTGCTTCCGAACAATTCGGGCAAACGGACCGAATGGGTCTTTTCAAATAATCTTGAGCGCGTCTCTTTGCCTGACGTGTTCTCGAATGTCTGTTTGTAGGACCAGCCATTTTTTTCTCCTTCCTTGATCAAGTTCAGGATTGATTCTGTTTTTTTAATTCCATCAAAGCCGCAAAGCGCGGATCGATATTTTCTTGCTTTGAATCGCAGTTGCAGGTTGTTTTATTCAGGTTTTCGCCGCAGAACCCGCATAAACCTTTGCACTTATCGGAACAAAGATTTTTCATCGGCAGAGTGAGCAGGAATTGCTCTGTGATGACATCGCAGAGGGTTATATCATCTCCGTGATTGAAAGAAAATTTCATCTCGTCATCCGAAAGCTCCTTTTCATAATCCTCGCCGGAAAGAGGTTCCTTGACGATAACCTCTTCGAATTTCATCTGAAAATCTTTATTATATGATTCCAGGCATCTGGAGCATTGCAGCTGCGCGGAACCTTTCATCTCTCCCGTCATCCTGAAATAATTTTTTACCGGATAGATTTCGATCTTTACAAAAGCGGGCTTTTCGCAGAAAGATTCTCCGATCAACCTCTCGTTGTCGAGGTCAACGTCTCCTTCCCACCGCAAGCCTTCTTCTTTGATGTTATCCAGTACAATTTTCATCTTGTTTCCCTTGGGAAAATAAGGGCTGATTATATCAGCGCTCATTTGTCTGTCAAGAATTTATGTTCCTGAACTATGACGACAGGTGTCTCTTTAAAATTTGGATAAAAGTGTCTTTTTTAAGGGTTCCAGACGTGATTTGATCCACAACTTCGCCGTTTTTAAAGATTAAAAAGGTGGGAACACCGCGGACCGCATACCTGTTAGCGATATCAGCATCCGTGTCAACATTAACTTTCGCTACTCTTATTTTTTCTTTGTATTCCTCCGCAAGCGCATCAACTATGGGTTCCGTTTGTTTGCACGGGACGCACCAGCTTGCCCAGAAATCCACAAGCACGATCTTTTTACATTTTGTAACTTCAGCTTCGAAGTTCCGCTTGTTCAATTGTATAATTGCCGCCATTTTACTTCCTTTTAGAAACAAAGGCAGCTCTTAGCTGCAGTTTGACTTTATCATATGATAGATGCGAAATCAAAACATCGTGTCAGGCTTTTTCTTCGTTGAGCGCTTTCAATATGCTGCGGCCGCTCAGTCTATTATATACAGTTCATCCTGGGGCTTCGACAGATACTCACAGCCGTCCCCGGTTACGATTACCTCTTCCTCGATTGTGACGACGCCGTGACTTTTTACTGTGAGCCTTGGTTCGATGGTATATACCTGCCCCTTTTCGATTTTCATATAAGGTCTGTCTCCGTATTTCTCCCATTCGGGACAGAGCAGGCCGTGCCCGTCGTGCGCCGCGCGCCCGAGCTGGTGCCCCAGAGCGTGAGGAAACTCTTCATAGCCATTTTTTACGATGAATTGCCGCGCGATTTTGTCTATGTCCTTGCCCTCGACTCCGGGTTTTATTGCATGAGCTGCCGCCTTGATGGAGCCGAGGAGAACATCGAAACCCTTTTGAACTTCCTTCGGAGCTGCCTTTTCTCCGGGACGCAGGAAATACCAAGTCCTTTGCATATCGGAAACGTAGCTTTCCGTTTTGACGCCGAAATCTATGTTCAAGATATGCCCTGGCTCGATTTTTCTATCTGTCGGCCCGTAGTGAGCGCCTGCAGTGTCGGGCCCGGTGAAAACGGACGGACAGGTGGAAATTTCCCATGATGGTTCCAGTCCCATCTCCTTTATCCTCACAAGAATGAAATCCGCGACCTGTTTTTCAGTCATACCGGGCTTCATATATTGTGTTACCGCGTCGAATATTTTTTGTGTATATGCAGCAGCATTTTTCATTCGCCGCGCTTCCTCGGGAGTTTTTCTGCCGCGCAAGGCTGAAATTATCTTCTCTGCGCTGACGATCCGGTCGGCGTGCCCTGTTTCCTTCAGGTATTCAATAAGCAAAAGATACATTCCGTGTGTCAGCCCGTCGGACATCTCGGAATCTTTGGAAAAATTAATTGCGATCTTTGTAGGGTTTTTTCGGGATAAAATTGCCGCGAGCTCCGGTTTGATGTCAGTTTTATAGGAAATAACTTCATCGAAAATGTTTGTATCTTTAACCGCAGCTGCATCGAAATTCCCCACAACGGCGATCTTTTCTCCATCGGAACTTATGATAAGCGCGGATTGCCATGTGAGGGAGACCGGACAGAGGAAATGAAGGCTCGGATCATGGAGCGAGTGCGTTTCTCGGACGAATGTGAGCCATATGTCAATGCCGAATTCTTTAAGTATCTCGACGGCCTGGTTGGTTTTTTCTTTAAACATAAAAAGCAGCTCCTTCTTATGAAATTATTTAAGGATATTATCATAAAAGGAGCTGCCGTTACAGAGGCGGATTTATGCTGTTTCTTCGATGTTTTTGAAAATCTTCTCTTTTTCTTCGACGGTCAGGCTCAGGAGCTTGGGAATGAGAACCCGTTTAGAAAATGTGTTTCTTAGTTCGGTTCCGAGGTTCAGCTCGAAAAGCTTCGCCGCGGTTTCAAGCGTCTCGGATAGTGAATGTACATTGAATTCTCGCGGATATGATACTGAAAATCTTGATGCAATTTCATTGTTTCGTGTCCAAAGTGAAATTAACCTGACGATTTGATATTCGAAAGTTTCGAGGTTTTTCGCGATTCCAGCGAGTATCTCGTGCATATCTTTATAGTCCCATTTATATGCCTCGCCGGATTTTTCCGTTCCGCTGTCCGTGTCATATTTCAAATGCTTGAGCCGGAAGATAGTACGTACGATCTGTTTCTGTTCCTCGATGATAAGCCGTGCCTGCTCGGGATCGGGGGAAATGAATTCGGCTTTTGCTCCGTAGGGAAGAGCAAGGGCGTTATTTGTGCCGGTGAGCACAAGGTTCTGAATATCGTCTCTCGAGCTGTTCTCCCCAAGCGAGATGAGGAGAAGGGAAAAGGTCTGCTGCCGGAAGATTTCCCGCTTTTCACTGTCGAGATTGTAATAATCAATGAATACCGCCGGATCGGGAAGTATGGACCTTCCGAGGATGCTGTTTGTCAGCGATTTTCGGTAAAACAACCGGACAATTGGGATTATGCCCAGGCTGTGCTCTCCGGATGCAATCTCAGCGCCGTCTGCGTCGAACAGAGTCCATCTCTCCCTGTCGTAGCGGCGGTAATTAGTGAGTATTTTCCCTTCTGCATTATCGTCGTCTCCTGGTTGAATTTCTCTACGGGCGGTTTCGCGGATCATGACGCTGCTAAGGCCGTATCTGTCATAATCCCAATTGATAATATCCAGAGGATGGAGGGAGATGAGATAAGGCCGGATATTCAGATTTTCTGCATCCGCGCGGCTTCGGATCGCTTCTGGATCGAATGAGGGCATTTCGACAAGGGCATCAGAAAAACCGTAAACCAGGGATAATGTCAGCTGATCCCTGATAAATGAATCCCAGTCCCTTGCCTGGAAATCAACATCCATCATGATATTTTGAAGGTTTTTATCCTCCACTGCTCTTATCGGGCGTTCCCTGAGGCAGCTGTCGCGGAATGTGTCCACGATGATTTCCGCGAAATTGAAATACTTTGCCATCCGGCACCGGTTTATGAATTTTGAGTCAGATTCCCGGTCATGCCGGTAAAGATATGACCCGTCCCGGAAGCCGCCGGTTCCTTCGTAGGTGTCTATCAATTTTTTCCAATGCCCGGACTGTTGTTCATAGAGGGGGTGGAATTGAATCTTTTTCATAGTTTTCTCCTTAAGATTTTTTTTACTTATAGTTCTATTCTGAACGTTTCAATTTTCGATAGATTCCGTGGAAAGCGGTTGACGCAGAATTCCTGGAAAGCGTCGTTCATGTGTGAAGCCCAGTTATGCACTGGCTTTTCGCCAGTAACTTTTCCATATCTGTCGGTCTCGAGAACGTAGTTTTGAATCGCCTCGATGAAATGCGAGCAATGCGGCGAAATGAGGATTTGTCCCCGCTTCAGAAGGTATTTTACGCGGTTTATCTTTTCCATCTTGGAAATCCCCCGTTTCGCCTGCATGGAAATTCCAAGCCGTTGATTGAGATCGCCGATCCATGACTCAAGCCTCGGACCGCGGCTGAAGCCCGCCGGGTCCCCATAATGTTGCGAATTGATAATGATATTTCGCGCCCGCTCGATGCTGAAACCCCATGAACCTACGATATGCTGAACCTTTTCCGCATAAAACGATGAGTCTTTGCCGCTGTCTTCATATTCATCTATGACGCGGATGTATTCCTCCTCGTTGGTTTGAAGGAAAAGGATGGCTGTGGGGTCTCCGATTCCAAAATCCCAAGCTGTGTAGAGAGGCAGGCTGGGATCGTAGATCAGCCTGAACGGGGCGACGTGCCTGCCGTAGTTGAATTCATTGAATACTTTGCCGGCTGCGGAGCCTTCGTAATCTATATCCAGCTCACGTGAAATTTCCTCTGCCGTCATGCTCCTGCATCTTTTTTTATACCATTGCGCATCCCTTGATGGATGATCCGACCAATGCAGCCTGAGAAAGGTAAATCCGGTTTCAGCCTGGCCGTATTTGATCCTCCAGTGGATGTTTCCTTTACCGTTCGGGGTGGAGCAGATGACAAGCCCCTTTTTGCAGGCCAGGCGCGCGGATGTGAATACGGCTTCGGAATTCAGAATGAAAGCGGCTTCATCCAAAAGAGCATAATGAAAATTGCCGCCCCTTCCGGCGTTTGGAGAAGAGCTCTCGCCTTTGACAGCGGAGCCATTGATGCTGTTGTTGATCTGAAGATTTTTAAAGCTCAGGATTTTATCGCCGCCGGATTCGCGGAGAAATTTAGGAAGATTTGAATAGCAATACCTTGCTTTGCCGAGCAGGCTTTGCGGCGTCGAGTTTGCGCCTCCGTTGTCAACGTTCTCCTGCTTCGAGCTCACCACAAGAATCTGACGGTTATCTTCGAACAGGATCTGGTGTAGAAAGAAAATCATCACCGTCCATGAAACCAGCATCTGCCTGCTTTTCTCTATGTGAAGGTCTTCCCGTTCAAGCAGGGCGGTGAAAATGCCTTTCAGGAATTCGTACTCTGGGAAAAGTTTTCTGGGCGAAGCGCCGTCGTCGCTGTCAAGCGTATAACAATAATGCGTGGCGAAATAGAATGGGTCCTTTTCGCATCTTCTTCTTTCCAGCTCTTGCACGGCTTTTTGGGCAAGATTTCTTTCAATTTTGTTCCCAGCCTTTTTGCGACTTTTTTTATTCGAGGTCTTCATCTGTATTTTCCGCCAGGTAGCGCATTATGGTTTCTTTCAGCTCATTATCAGTCAGGCCGGTTACATCGTCGCTTTGACGCTCGGTATTCGCCAGGAGGCAAAGGCCGAGGCGATCACCTTTGTCCAGAATCTTCAGAAGCAGCTCGAGCGATTCCTTCGGAGGGAGCTCCGACGCGGATTTGGATATGGATTCGAGCAGCCTCTCGGCAAGAAGCGTAAGATTTTTCGTGATGGATTCCCGGACTGCCGCGATGCATTGCTCCATATGTATTTTAAATTCGCTCTCCTGCTCCCATCTGTGCAGGGTGGAAACATCAATATTCAACCTGTTTGATATTTCTTTTTTGTTCAAAGTTCCTTCAATTAACAACTGCAAGGCCATCATTTTCTTTTTATTCATCTATCAGTCACTTTCCTAATTAAAATATATGGTGCCTCCGAAAGGATTGTAGTTTAAAATAGGTTCGGATAGTCAACCTTAAAACCGGGAAATGGTTATTTTTGCCCTTTTCTTGCATGGATGGGTTGGATAGATAAAAATATATTGATGTTTTTACCTTTGTCTTTTGTTATAATGTCCGCTTCAGTGGGTTTGAATAGCTTTTTTTTCTGTTACGGTATGTTAGAAATAAGTGTGTTTGCTTGAATGCCAATTTGGGAGGTTAAAAGATGTCGAGAAAAAGCGTCCTGTATTTTGCTGTGGTAGCGATGTTGTTCCTGGGGCTCTTTTTCGGTTGTTCCGGAAAAAGGGGGGAAATAAAGATAGGCGCGCTTCTGCCATTGACCGGGGATATCAAGGACTACGGCGAGCTCGTCAAGAATGGAATGGATTTCGCCGTGGAAGAGATCAACAACGGTGACGGCGTGGATGGTGATAACCTGAAGATAGTCTATGCCGACAGCCAGGGCACGCCCGAGGCTGCGACCAAAGTCGTTTTCGACCTGATCAACAAGGAAAAGGTGCCTGTGATCATAGGCGGTGTGGCGAGCAGCGTTTCGCTGGCGGTCGCCCCAATCTGCGAGAACAACAAGGTTGTCCTGCTAAGCCCCGCTTCTTCAAGCCCGAAGCTGACGGCTATCAGTGAATACTTCTTCAGGATTTATCCGTCCGATACCCTCGAGGGCTATACGATGGCCAACCGGATAATCAATTATGAGCTCAAGAACGGTAAACAATATTTTGATAAAGTTGTCGTCGTTGCCAGCAAGACGGACTACGCGGAAGGCGTGAAGATCGAATTCGTAAAAGAATATCGCCGCCGCAAAGGCGTAACCCTTGATGTCATCAATTACGAACCGAAAAATCCTGAGTTCGATCAGGTCGTCAAACGGGTATTCGCCTCGATGAAAAGAGAAGATGCAGTAGCCATCTTCATAGCCGGTTATTATTCCGATACCGCTGAATTCCTCCTCGAGCTGCGGAAAGCCAAGCGCTTCGATCCTCAAGCCATGAAGGTTTTCGCTTCCGCCGGCGCTTACACACCCGAATTCAGAACGAAGGCTGCGCCATACTTCATTCCTAACGGACTGAACAAGTATTCACTCGTGTTTCCATTGATCTGCAATATCAAGCCGGACAGCCCGGAGCCGTTGATATCGAGTTTTGCCAAAAAATTCTATGCGAAATATAATACATATCCGGATAGTTACGCTGCACACGGCTATGATGCCGTAAAGCTGGTCGCTGATGTGATCGCCCGCCGCGGAACGATGCCGCGCGATATCCAGTACGGAATTTCCATGACCAAGGACTGGCAAGGCGTTTCCGGCGTCATCACCTTTGATGAAAACCACGATGTCGCCAAATACCCGATCATGTACGCCTACGACGGGAAGGACATTTTCCTTTTCGATCCCGATTATATGACCCTGAGAAAAGATTACTACGAAGTAGAGGTCTGGAAATAGCCTGAATTAAAGATTTCCCATATAAGCCCCTCTCACAAGGGGCTTTTTTATTTTTGTATAACTTCATATCATTTGGCAGCCGCCTGCTATTATTCACTGCCGGAGAAGGCATTTTGCTTGGTCCGGAGGGTATAAGACTGAATAATTGTATGTCTGATCTGATTTTATTTAATGACGACCGGAGCGGGCTACACAGGCTGTGTCGCAATTCAAATGAACTCATGTATGATGTTCTCATGTATTCTTAAGTTATTGATACTAAAAGGAAGATTCCCCGTCGCAGCCCTTCGAAGTATCCCGGAGAATGACTTTTTTATAATTGCGACACAGCCTGTTTTGCCTGCTCCGATGATTATGAATAGTGTAAGGCTGATCGCTGCTATTATCAGATTTGTTTGCTTTATAACTTCTGAAACGGGCTGCAAACCCGTTCCAGCTTTGTACTGGTTTTTGGATGATTTTTAAGGTTGAGTTATCAAAGCAGCGTTTCTTCCTGGGATTCGGTTTCGCCGCTGCGGAGGATGTGGATAACTTCCCAACCGCGGTTCACGAGATGGCGGCCGATTATATGTTTTCTGTGGCATCTCTCCGGCCGGGCTTCGGAGCACATAACGGCGGTTTTTTTCTTCGATGCAGCGTCTATCAGCCTTTGAATACCGACCACAAAAAGCGGGCTCCGCTCCCTCTCGTAAAAATCCGAGATCCTTTCGAACGGCAGTCCACCCAGCTCGTTTCCGAAGTAGAAATAATCCATCCCGTTTTTTTTCAGGCTTTGTTCGAGCTTCTTCTTGGCGCTCCACTTCGCGTGGATGCTGGCGGGCTTCGAGCGGACATCCGCTACGGCCTCGATTCCGTATTTTTTTAAAAGTTCGAGGAATTGTTCGAAAGAGAGATTACTGTGCCCAATCGTGTAAATTTCCACTTTCTTTTTATAACATTATTAATTAATTATTTGAAGTGCATTGGATTACTTGCGCCTATTTGTTAGAATTCGGTCTATGCGAAAGCGTGTTTGTATTTTTCTGTTTTTATATCTTGTTGGATATTTTTTGTCCGCATTCGAGGGCGAATACGGCGGCAGGCTGGATTTCCTTCTTTCATTTAAAAAGATAGGAAGCGGCGAGATAACCCGGCTGTTTCCGCAATTATTGTCCGAGCCTCTGTGCAGGCTGAACGCGGACGGAACGCCCTACAGCAATATTTTCAGATCATTCGAATTCGATGAAGAAACGCTTGCTCTTACCCTCGAGCTGGATGAGGGCTTGAAATGGAGCGACGGCTCATTCATCACGGCTGACGAAATCTATGGCGCTCTCGGAGGATTCATTAAAATCGCCCGGAATGAGGGTTTCATTACCGCAGATGAGGAAACACTGCCCGCGGTCTTCCAGCCGCCTGTAATAAAAATCATGCTTCCAAAAAGCCCGGACCCGCTTTTTTACTATCTTATGTCGAAAACACCTTTGGAAGACGGCTCGGGTAAAAACCGCTGGACGGGGCCCTTCGCTCCCCAACAGCCTTCCGCCGACGGGAGCCTGTCGCTTATCGGAAATATTTATTCTCTTTCGGGAAGGCCTTTTCTGGATGAGGTGGTTTTTCGCCCAGCAAAATATGATCGTATGGGCGCCTCGCTGCTAAGCCTTCCCTGCGGAGGGGTGGATTTCGACCTGATCCCTCCCGCATATTGTGAAGGGGAGGAAGATACATTTTCCATCAAGAAAAAAGACGTTGTTTTTCTCCTCTCAATCGGTGAGGGAATACCGGTTCAACATAGAATCAGAATTGCGACGTTGCTAAAATCTTTCGACTTCATCAAGGGAATTGCAAAAGGAAACGCCGAAAGGGTGGAGGAGTTTCCTCTGCCCGGCCGGGAGACGGAATCCGAGGGCCAGACGGCGGCCAATCCTTCGGAAAAGCAGGTTGTTGAGACGCCGGAGCAGGGTGGTTTGAATACAATTCCCTGTCCGGAGATCGAGATACAATATTCATCTAATTCGCTGTTTCCCAACCTCGCCGAGAGAATCAGCGCCATCCTGCAGTCCGCAGGTTACCGGACTGTCAAGAGGCCGCTGGACGAGAACAGAAAGCCCGGCGGGGATGTTGAGAGCGGCAATGGAATTTTTATAACATCAATAAATATAAGCGATAATAATGACGAACCCTGGTTCTCCGGTATGTTTGATCTGATGGATTTATGCGGCCAATTGAGTTTTCCCGGTCTTATAAAAAACGATTCGCCGGTCACCGGGGTTTTCAGGGTTGCGGAAAGACGCTTGTTGGAGTCGGGAAGGCTTATCTATCTTTTCCAGGCGCAGATCTTCAGAGTGTTTTCCTGTATTGTCCACGGGGAAGGCGGTTTTGAAAACTATTCCATCACCAGGCCGCAGGATTAATTTTAAATGAAAGAGAAAAAGTCAGGCTTGAAGAGAAGGCTCGCGGCTTATTTCGGAGTGTCGTTTCTTCTGCCGGCGGCAGGGGCATTCTTTCTTCTGTATCACTTCGTCGCATCGGAGTTTGGGATCGAAGTGCGGGAAAGAAGCGTTGCCGTGGAGAAGATGATCCGAAACCGGACCGAAAGCGCGGTGAACCGGATTAATAAAGCTGTCGATACGATTTATTCTAAGGGGGAGTTCACCGCCCTGTTATATTCCTTTCGCAAGGATACGATGGACTATGCCGATTGGGTGGATCTCGGGACGGAGCTGTCCGGTTCCTCATCCGTGGATGATGTTATCATATATGATGAGAAGGGCGTCATCGTAACATCTCGGCTCCAAAAAGCGAATTATGGGATAGAGGATAAGAAATCCCTATATATCAGCGAGGGTCAGCCGTATTTCTCGGTAATAGAGGCCGACGGAAGAGAACGGCTTTTGCTGATGGCACCCAAATTTCATTCTTTGCCCGGAAACCGTGTTTTGAAGCTCTGCGCCGGGATTTTTTTCGACGACGAGCTCATTTCTTTCGGCGGACTTTACGACAAGACTTATGTCAGATTGAAAATCGGCGATAAAACATATTCTGATCTGCCGGAAGGCACGCTTCTCCTGGCGGATGCAGGAAAGGCCGGCGGTTCCTCTGAAAGCTTAAGCACCAAAGCGAAAGGTTCGAAGGCGGAGAGTGATTTTGTAGTAAAAGAAGTCTTCAAGAGCGAAAGCCTGGAAGGCGTTCCGGTTCGCATGGACTTGATCTATTCGATCGAGCCTTTGAACAGGATCAGCCGCAGCCTCTACGTCGTTGCCCTTCTGCTGATTCTTTCAGGCATCGTATTTTCCGTCATATTCGGTCTTATGATCTCCCGTCCGTTCACCCGCCGCCTTGAGGAATTGCTCCGGGCGATGCGTCTCGCGGCGAACGGAGAGACTAAGAATGTCCAATTGAATTTTAAAACGGGCGACGATTTCGAGACAATTTCCGGCACGTTCAACAGGCTTGTGGAGGACATCGCCGTCCAGCAGAAGAAACTCATCGAGGCGGAGAGAATCCGCACATGGCAGGACATCGCGAGAAAAATGGCGCATGAGATAAAAAATCCCCTTTCACCGATACGGGTTTCCGCTGAAACGCTGATGAAGGCGTTCCGCAAGAAACCGGAAGGATTCGAGAAAATACTGGAGGAGAGCACATCCGTCATTTCGGAAGAAGTTCAGAGGATACGCAAGATCGTGGACGAATTCGTGGAGTTCGCGAGACTGCCGGCGCCGAAGAAGACCCTTGGAGATCTGAACAGAGTTATAGAACAGGCGTCGTCTCTGTACCGCGGAATGGAAAACATTAAGATCGAGCTGCACCCAGGCGATGTAAGAAGGTTTTTCTTCGATCCGGATCAGATCACCCGTGTTGTACATAACCTGCTGAAAAATGCTGTCGAGGCTTTCAGCGGGGCGGGCGAGATAGTGATCGAGACAGCGGAGCGGGCTTCCTTTGAAGAGCCAGTTGCGGTTGTAACAGTCGCAGATAACGGCCCCGGCATAACGGATGAGGTGAAATCGCGGCTGTTCACTCCCTATCTGACGACCAAGAAGGACGGCACCGGGCTGGGATTGAATATATGCCGTAGGATCGTGATGGAGCACGGCGGGTCCATCGAGCTCGATAACAAGCCCGGGACAGGGACGAAAATAACGTTCACACTGCCGCTCAAAGAGGAGACTGAAGAAATTGAAAGTTAGGTTTTTAGCGCTGTTTCTCCTGCTGACACTCTGCATTGGCTGGACTTCCAGAACCCACCAGATGATCGTTGTGGAGGCGAGCAAGCTCACTCCATACGAATTGAAGCTTCTCATAAAAGGACACAGACAGGAAATACTCGAAGGGGCGATCTCCCCTCTGCGCGGAGCGAAAGATGAAAACCACTATCTTTTGGTTGACGGATCCTTCGGGAAGGCGCATCTGCGTATTGATTCCGAAGCTGCGGCGGTCATTAAAGAGATGCGGAGCGGGAAACTCGATCTCGGCGATTTTTGCCGAAGGCTCGGAATAATTTCTCATTTTGTAGCGGAGGTTAACAATCCTCTGCTCACCGGAGATTTAAAGAGAGAAAGCGGCTGGTTTTATAACAATTTCGTTAAATATACGGATTCGAAAATGGACACCTTTGCGCGCACATTCGACGGGTACAGGAACGGATTTCTCGAAAATGGAGACTTTCAGGGATTCGCGATTGCCTCCGCTATCCGTTCCGCCGGCTGGCTCGAGCCGTTGAAAAATATCTATATGATGAACCGGCAGAAAAATCTCGGTTACGATTTCGACGATAAATCTATACCCTATGCGACAGCCGCGCTTGCCTATAACTACTCAGTTACGGACACGGCGAAGGTGTGGTATTACATATGGCGCAGCCTTAAAGGTGATATGTCTTACGCCCCGTACGATAATACCGCGCCCGTAAAGAAGTGATATTTTAATCTGGAAATGCATTAAGTATTTTTGTAATGAAATGAGGTTTTAATATGGAAGTATCTGTGAAATGGCGCAAAGACCTTGGGGCGATGACCCTCGAAGGGGTTGGGCCGCTGGGCAAGCCGGTGCTGATGGATTCGTCCCCAGAGCACGGCGGCAACGGAAACGGAGCAAGCCCGATGGAGCTCGTCCTGATCGCACTCGGCGGATGCACCTCGATGGATGTCCTTTCCATTCTCAGAAAAAAACGCGAGGAAGTGGAATCGCTGGAGATTAAACTCTCGGGTGAAAGGTCCGCCGATTATCCGAAGGAATATAAGAGCGTCGATATGAAATATATCGTGACAGGGAGAAATATAAATCCTGACTCCGTCGCGAGGGCGATCGAACTGTCCGAGCAGAATTACTGCGGCGTGGCTGCGACATTGAAGAAAGAATGCAAAGTGAGCTATTCCTTCGAGGTGAAGGAAGCTGAATAAAAGAGAAAGAATATGAGTTCACAGGAAAAGGCAAGGCTGACGCAGACCGTCACCTGCGCCGGTTGAGCGGCGAAGCTCTCTCCGCAGGTTCTGCGGGATGTGCTCTCGAAAATACCGCCGGTGAGCGATCCGCGCCTTCTTACGGAGGCGGGTTCGATGGAAGACGCCTGTGTCTTCCGGTTGGACGAGAAGATTCTTCTCGTCCAGACTGTGGACTTTTTCACGCCCATTGTGGACGATCCTTACGATTTCGGCTTCATTGCCGCGGTGAACGCCCTGAGCGATGTCTACGCAATGGGAGGAAAACCGTTGACCGGGATGAATATCGTCGGTTTTCCTTCTTCGGGATTGGACAATGAAGTGCTCGTTGAAATCCTGCGAGGAGGCTCGGATGCGCTTCAAAAAGCGGGAGCTATTCCTGTGGGAGGTCATTCGATAAAATCACCGGAGCTTTTCTACGGTCTCGCGGTGGCGGGGACAGTTGCCGAGGTGCAGCTCCTGCGCAACAACACGGAGCATGACGGGGATTATCTCGTTCTCACCAAACCTCTCGGCACTGGGGTCTTGACGACGGGGCTCAAATCCGGCATTTTTTCCGTGCAAGATATAAAGGAAGCGATTGATTCGATGAAATTTTTAAACGCCACCGCATCCGTTGCGGCTGTGAAGGCAGGGGCGACAGCCGCGACCGACGTAACCGGATTCGGATTGCTGGGACACTTGAGAGAAATGATTCAGAACACAGGTCTTTCCGCGACTCTTTATCATGAGAAAATACCGTTCTTCGATTTGGCGCGCGCCGCCGTCGAAAAAGGGGCGGTGCCTGGGGGACTAAAGGCGAATATGAAATACTGCGAGCCTTTTACGAATTTTGACGATACCATTGACGAAACAGGCAGGCTCCTGCTTGCCGATCCGCAAACATCGGGAGGCCTGATGATAGCAATTGGCAGAGAAAACAAGGACAGGTTGATTGAACTGCTCGCGGACGAACTTTCGAATGCCGTGATCGGCAGGTTCGAAAAAGACGGTTCTGAAATGATAAGAGTGTGCGTGAAGGAAGATTGAGTCTGCTATGTACGAAAAGCAAACCCTTCATCCGGCCGTCTTCCTTGACAGGGATGGGACGATTACGCCGGAGGTCGGCTACATAATTGACCCTGACAAACTCGAGATTCTTCCCGGAGCCGCCGATGCCATTAAAAAACTGAGCGCGGCCGGTTTCAAGGTTATTGTCATTACGAATCAATCCGCTGTCGCGCGCGGGATGATGAATATTAGCGCGCTTGAAAAGATCAATGGAAGGTTGTGCAGCCTCCTCGAGGAACAGGGCGCCCGTATAGACGGGTTATATTACTGCCCGCATCATCCGACCGAGGGGAATAAAGAATATACCCGCCCCTGTGATTGCAGAAAGCCCGCACCGGGGATGTTCATAAAAGCCGCTAAGGAGCATCGTATTGATCTGTCTAAATCTTATATAATTGGTGACAAGCTGAGCGATATCTCGATGGCGCCGGCTCTCAAAGCGAAGGGGATCCTCGTTAAAACCGGATACGGCGAGAGTGAACTTGAATCGTTTTCATCTTCAGCTGGTTTCCATATGAATTCAAGGCGGAGACTTGAATTGGCCTCGATTTCCCCTTCCGTGAAACCGGATTTCATTGCCACTGATATTTTCGATGCAGTTGATTGGATTATTGCTAAAATGAGCGGTTCGTAATTATGTCTGAACAGCGGTTAAAATTCCTGATAATCAAGCTGAGTTCGTTCGGCGATATGGTTCATACGCTGCCGGCTTTTATGCTCCTGCGCGGCAGCCTGCCGGGCGCGCGTATTGAATGGCTTGTCGAAAAACGGTTCGCCCCGCTGCTTGGCCTCGTCAAGGGGATTGATAAAATTCATACGGTGGATACGTTCGCCTGGAGGCGCAGGCCGCTCTCGCTCAAGACGCTGAGAGATATCGTAAGATTGCGGAAGGCGTTGCGAGCGGCGGGCTTCGATCTTGCTGTTGATTTCCAGGGGCTGCTTAAATCTGCCGCGCTCACAAAGATGTCCGGCACGGGCATAAGGGTAGGCTTTGCCTGCCGGTTTCTGAAAGAAGGGGCAGCCGCATATTATTATAACAAGCGAATAACCCCTGAAACAACGCGGACAAACGTCATCTTCAAAAATCTGTCGCTTGCAGAAGAGGTGATTGCCGGTATCCAGGCATGGTTGCCGTCAAATAAAATCAATATTATTAAGACAGAAGCGGATGCGGACTGCACACGGCTTTTTTCCGGGAACCCGGCAGCGGCGAGAATTATGGCCGAAGGATTTAAAAATTCCGGAATAAAGGATTTCGCGCTCATCCATACGGGCAGCAGCAGCCCGAACAAGCTTCTGCCGGTGGAGACACAGGCGAGGCTGTGCGACCTGCTTTGGGAGAAAAGACGCCTCGTGCCGGTGCTCTGCGGCAGCGGCAAAGATATCGAAAACGCCCGGCGAATTATTTCTCTATGCCGTTCCTCGAAACCGTTTATTCTGGAAACATCGTCTCTTGCCGAATTAGCTGAAGCGATGAGGCTTTCATATCTCTTCATCGGCCCTGATTCCGGGCCGCTGCACCTCGCTGCTGCGCTCGGCGCGAAGGTTATCGGCTACTACGGCCCAACGGACCCGAAAAGGAACGGGCCTCTTGGAAAAAATGCGAAGATAATCGAGTTCGCCTCCGGCTGCCGCAAACCGTCCTGCTGGAAGAAGTGCGCGGACAACGCCTGCCTGAAATCCCTCGATGCGCAGGCTGTTTTGAATGAGATTGATTGAAACGGATTTTTTAGGCTGTTCAGCAAGCCTGAAACGCTGTTTCCTAAGAAGAAATTTTTTGATGCCATTACGATTCTCTTCATTTGTGGCTTTAACCTCCCATTGGATTATATATTTGACAAATATAAATTATTGTTCTATATTGAATTATGATATAAAAAATTTTAGGTTGATGGCGGGCCAACCCGGAAGGCGCTGAACCACTGTAATATGAACCCCCGGCCATTTTCAACGTTCCACACTGTTCGGATACCGACGCAGCCGTAATGCCTCCCTTTCCATCATCCGGATTAAATCAATAAATAGGAGAGCATTCGATGAAAAAAGCATTGCCTCTTCTTCTCTTTGCCCTATTTTTATTGGGTATCTTCACCTGCGATGACAGCACCAAACCGAACCTGCCGCCGATTATTGTTGTATCGGCAAATCCGGTATCGGGCGTCGCGCCTTTGACTGTAAGTTTTTCTTCGTCAGCTGAAGATGCGGACGGAGCGATCGCGGCTTACAGTTGGAATTTCGGCGACGGGGCGGGTAGTTCCACCCAGCAGAACCCGTCATATACATATACAACCGCCGGAACATTTACAGCAACTTGTACAGTGAGCGACGACGGAAAACCAGCTCTTACCGCTTTCGCAACGGTAGTCATTACGGTCTATCAGAGTAAAATCCCGACGTTGAGTGCAATTTCACCTGACTGGAGCGTTATCCATATGCCGGGGTTCACGCTGACCGCGACCGGAACGGATTTCTTTCCGCAGTCGAAGATAGTCTTCGACGGCAAGGAGATGGCGACGACTTATATCAGTTCCACCCAGCTCAGCTGCAGGATCAGGCCGGATGACACCGTCCTGTCTTCCGCCTTGAAGAGCGACGGCTCCGTTGACCTGACGGCGGATCAATATACCGGCATCCTCGTCCGCAATCCGGGCACATACGGGGGTGATTCCGGTGCCCTGAGTTTTACGGTCCGGCCGAACCACATTTTCGAATCCCCGCATTTGGTGAGCCCAACATCTGATCGATGGTCATGGGATTTTATTACAATTCATAGAGGTAAAAACTTATATGTTACATATTCAGACCGGCCCACTGGATACTCGTCAGCTATCAGGGTATCAAAAGATCTCGGGCAATCATGGGGAAACGGCCAAGAAATGCCAGACACAAATGCAAGCGGTAGGTATTCCAGGTTTTGGATTGCGGCCGGATTTGACGGCATATTGTACCACTTTTGGGATGAATACTTATACAAATCTTTGGATGATGGGCAGACTTGGTCAGATCCAATATTAGTTTCTGGTGGCACACCTGATGAAGGCTGTTTTGAACACTGGACTGATTGCTCAAATATTCTAAGACTTGCTGATGGAACTCTTTACACTGTCTGGGCGGAATGGGAAAATGATATTTGCATTCCTCATATAAATGTCGCAGGCTGGCTATTACACAGCACTTCGAAGGACGGCGGTTTGACATGGAGCAAGGCAGTTAAGATTCCTACACCCAGCGGTTATGATTTTTATGGACCTACTTTGTTTAAAAGTGTATCCGGTAAAATTCATTGTTTATTTGGTTACGGCTTGGATCCTGATTTTCCTACAGGAAATTATCATATGACTTCTTCAGATGGAGGTGCAAGCTGGTCCACGCCTGTTGATATAGCTTCTTTTTTAGCTTTCGATTTCAATTACCCTTTTGTCGGCGATGATGATGGACTTTATGTAGTGCACAGATTCTATTACACCTCTTATCAGGAGATTATAGTCAAGTATTGGCTGGACGGCGCATCCACCTGGGGAATGGCTACTCCGATAACGCTGGCCCGGTATTATGATGTTCAATATATGTCGGTCAGTGTGGATTCAGCAGGAAATATCAATCTGTTCTATACTATGGGTCCAGCTGGGACTAAATATGCCATCTACTACCAGTGCTCGATAGACCATGGCAGAACATGGACTGAGGCGAGGCAGTTATCACCCTTTGGGTGCTGGGCAGGAAAGAATGCTCAGGTTTGCGATGCGGCGGGCAACCTGTTTGTCGTCTGGGCGTCGGTCAACAACCCTTATCCCATCTACTTCACCAGCACCGAACGAAATAAATAAGAGCGGGCTCTATCGGTTAATAATGCAAACGGAGTGAAGATTCTGTTATTTCCTTTTGAGGATTTGTATTAGTATTAAGGCATCAAGTGTTTTCGACGTTTACATTTTGGAGTGATTCTAATGAAAAAGCTATTATCGCTGTTCCTTTCAATCGTTTCTTTATTGGGTATCTTCACATGTGATGATAGCACCAGGCCGAATCTGCCGCCGATTATTGTTGTATCGGCAAATCTGGTATCGGGCGTCGCGCCTTTGACTGTAAGTTTTTCTTCGTCAGCTGAAGATGCGGACGGAGCGATCGCGGCTTACAGTTGGAATTTCGGCGACGGGGCGGGTAGTTCCACCCAGCAGAACCCGTCATATACATACACAACCGCCGGAGCATTTACAGCAACTTGTACAGTGAGCGACAGCGGCAAACCCGCCCTCACGGCGTCCGCAACCGTAGTCATTACGGTCTTTCAGAGCAAAATCCCGACACTGAGTGCAATTTCACCTGACTGGAGCGTGATTCATATGCCGGGGTTCACGCTGACCGCGACCGGAACGGATTTCATTCCGCAGTCGCTGATAGTTTTCGACGGTACTGAGATGGTGACGACGTATATCAACCCAACGCAGCTCAGCTGCAGGATCAGGCCGGACGACACTGTCCTGTCTTCCGCCTTGAAGAGCGACGGGACTCTAAACCTGGAGGCGGATCAATATACCGGCGTCCTCGTCCGTAATCCCGGCACATACGGCGGGGATTCAGCCTCTCTCAACTTTACTATCCGTCCGAATCACCTTTTTGCATCTCCGCAGTTATTTATGTCGACTTCTTATGAAGTCTGCACTGATTATCTAAGACTTCTGAAAGGCGATCCTTTGTATGCTGTATATCGTGAATGGCTCTACGGCTATCCGGATTGGGTCTTTTATATCAAAGCATCCACAGATTATGGCCAGTCCTGGAGTGGTGGTAATCTGATTATAAATGGTGTTATTGGTTTGAGCTGGGATTTAGAGGCAGGGAGCGACGGCGTATTATATATGGCATCATTAGGTGCAAACGATCTATATTTTTCTAAATCAACGGATGATGGTGCCAATTGGACAGTTCCTGTAATGGTTGCAGAAGGCTCTCCGGACGACACGATGTATGATTATTATAGGGGGGAGAGTGAAAATATTATAAGGTTAGATGATGGAACTTTTTATGCCGTATGGGAGGAAGAGGCAGTTGATGTCGAAGGATACGTGGTAGATTGCTGGATTTTACACAGCTCTTCAAAAGATAATGGAAAAACCTGGACCAAAGCAGCGAGGATACCCGTTCCAGAGCACACAGTTTCTTCTGGTCCTTTCCTTGCAAAGTCTCTATCAGGGAAGATTCATTGTTTTTACGCGCTCTATGACTTCAGTGGCATGGGCCAATGGAGCTATCTGCATATGACCTCCACTGATGGAGGCGCAAGCTGGTCCACGCCGGTCGATATATCGTCATTTAAATTCATGCCCTATGCTCCTTATGTTGGTGATGATGATGGACTTTTTATACCAACTAATGCAGTCGGAGCAGCTTCACAGCAGATCGCTGTCAAGTATTGGCTGGACGGTGAAGGGAGCTGGAGTACCACTTCTCCGGCGGTTTCACTTGGCCTTTCTGAGACGATTGTGAACATATCAGTCTGTGTGGATTCCGCCGGAAATATAAATCTCTTATACACTTACGGTTTGAAGGAAGGAAGTTATGCGGTGTATTTCCAGCGTTCAATAGACAGGGGTAGAACCTGGACTGCGCCGCAGAGGCTTTCAAGCCTCGGAAATAGAAAGGGGGCTTCTTCTCACCTCTGCGATGCAGCTGGTAATCTCTATGTTATCTGGGTGTCGGTCAACAATCCTTATCCCGTCTACTTCACCAGCAGCGAACGGAATCAGTAGAAGCCGATTTAAATATAGTATGCAAGATATTGTTGGCTAAGGTGTTGGTCACGTTACCGGAACGTTTCGAATCCGGTGAAACCATTTTTTTTACATTTAATCTATAATCTCTTGGCGATGGTGAAGAATGCTATTTCCGACCGTTTAAAAATCGAAAGTTGTATTGCTATATTATTTTATTTTTTTGCTCCAATAGCGTGAGCTCGCTTCATACATTTATCCGCTTCCACTTTTCGATTAAGTTTTTTATACAGGACAGACAATTTTTCTAAAATTTTTGCAACATCAGGATGATTTGGACCGAAAGTATTTTCTTTAATCTTCAGAGCGCGTTTATAAAGAGGTTCAGCGTCATTATACTTGCCCTGTGATTCATAAAGCCCTGCCAGGTTGTTCAGAGATGCCACGGAGTCCGGGTGATCGGGACCTAAAAATCTCTCATAGAATACCAACGCACGTTTGAAAAAGTGCTCGGCTTCAGCATACTTGCCCTGTTCTCGATAGTTCACTGCCAGGTTGTTTAGGTACATCGATGTATAAGGACTGTCCGGGCTGATCAAAGCGCGTATGTAAAGGGGTTCGGCATCGGTATACTTACCCTGTTCCCTGTAAAGCTCAGCCAGGTTGTTCAGTGACATCGTCGTGTTAGGGTCATAAGGACCGAAGGACTTCTCATAAATTTTTAATGCCCGTTTATAAAGAGGCTCAGCGTCAGCATACTTACCCTGTCCATTATAAATTTCTGCCAGGCGGTTCAGAGATGACGCTGTATAAGGATTATCAGGGCCAAGCACTTTCTCGCGAATCTTCAAAGCGCGTTTGCAGACAGGCGCGGCCTCAGTCAACTTGCCAAGTACTTGATACAACTCTGCCAAGTTACTCAGCATCGACGCTGTTTCACCATGTTCGGGACCAAATCTCTTTTCAGCAAAAGATAGGGCTTTTTTAGCATAAGCAACAGCCTCTTTAGACTTACCTTGCTGATACAGATCAACAGACTTCTTGCTTAGTGACAAATAATCATCCTGTGCAGAAAGCAAAGATTGCGAATTAACCGTAACAACGAGAAATAAAATGAAATAGAAAGTGAAATGATTTTTCATATTACTATCTCCTATTTTCTTTATTATTTTAGACAATCTATTCTATTATTAAATAAAGGACCATACAACCAAGGTTTTATCTTGTGCTGGAATGGGTTTGGAGTCCACTTCGGTTGAACACTAATACGAAGATGCTCGGCTGCAGCCCTCTGGAGTAGCCCCGGGCATGACAACATTCTTTAGTTTTTTTGCGGGATGTCTTTGAGGTTTTGGACGGTTTTAGCGGTCTGGTCCCAGGCGTCGAGGAATGTGGAGCGGATTGCCTGGTCTATGACGGCCTGGTCGAGCAAAAAGATGAAGACTTTTTTGCCGAGGCGGAAAAACTCCTCGTTCATCAGGTTTATATTCTCCATAATGAACGATTTCCATGCTTTCTGGTCTTTTTCGGGGTCTTTGCGCACGAGCATATTGACCTGTAGTCTCACGAATTCGTAGATCCTATCTGACAGCCTGCGGAGCGTGTTCCAGCGTTCGATGAAGGCATCCTGGACTTCTTTGGAGGCTTCGGTGCGTTTGAAGACCTGCGTCATAAAGTCCTCGCCGGCGGAGAAAAAGAGGGGGGTCATTATGTGTATGTTCTGCTGGATAAAGTCGTAGTACTGCCTCTGTTTTTGTTCGTCGGGGTTGCGGAAGAGTTCGATATTGAACATTATGAATTCGTTGAGTTTGTTGATGAAGGCGACGGTGAGCTGCGGATCGGGCTTCGCCCCGGATTCTTTTGCCGCTTTTACGGGACCTGCGGGGTTCACGGTTTTCGGTTTTTCGGCGGCGGTTTTCCTTGCTTTTTTAGGTTCTTTGGCGGAAGGGTCTTGCGCCTTTATTTTTTTCTTTTTTTCGGCCGGATCTTTTTTGCTCACGAGAACTCCTTTTCGGTGCTCCGGCGTATGTGGTGAGCCGCCGGATGCATTGTATTATGTTAGCATATCGGGGGCGGATTTTACAGGTTTTTGGGCGGAGAAGCGGATCAGCAGCTCCTTCATATCGCGGACAGCCCTCTCGAAGCCTGTAAAGAGAGCGCGAGAAACGATCGTGTGGCCTATGCTCACTTCATATAAGCCTGGGATGGAGGCGATGTCCGCGACGTTTCTATACGTAATATCGTGCCCCGCTGTAACCGTCAGGCCGATCTGGACGGCGTAGTCCATCGCCTTTTTGATGCGCGTCAGCTCCCATTCGCGGCTTTGCGGCTCCGATCTTGCCCAGATGCCGGTGTTTATCTCGGTCATATCGGCTCCGGCGCGTTTCGCTTCGCCGATCTGCTCCATATCGGGATTCACGAATATGCAGACCCTGATCCCCGCCTGCTGGAGCGGGAGGATCGCGGACTTGACGAAATCGAAATTGCTCTTCATATCCATTCCGCCCTCGGTGGTGATCTCTTCCTGGCGTTCGGGGACGAGCGTGACAATTTGCGGCTTTTCCCGCGCGGCGATGGAGACCATTTCACCGGTTGCAGCCATTTCGAGCGTAACCGGCAGAAGCGCGGTTTTCATCACTACCGAGAGGTCGCGTTCGTTGATATGGCGGCGGTCGCCTCTCAAGTGGAGGGTTATCCCGTCCGCTCCGGCGATCTGCGCGAGATAAACTGCCGCGACAGGATCCGGTTCGCTTGTTTTTCGCGCCTCGCGAACGGTCGCCACGTGGTCTATGTTTACGGAAAGCCTTACGGTCATCGATAAATCTCCTGTGAAAAACTTATTGTATTTCCTCGATTGCGGCGCGGCCGAGCCTGTCCGCGAAAGTATCGATCTTCGGCTGGTCATCTCCTTCGATCATGATTCGTAGAAGATTTTCGGTTCCGGAATAGCGTATGCTGATCCTGCCCCTGCCGGCGAGTTCGGAATTCACCTTTGCGAGCTCCGCCTGCAAGAGGCTCATGCTCTCGATCGGGGGTTTCCTCTCGACCCTGACGTTCAGCAAGCGCTGCGGATATTTTTTAACGATCGAGGCAAGACTCTGGAGAGTCCTGCCGGTCCGGCTCATAATCTCCATACATTTTAGCGCGGTTATGATGCCGTCGCCGGTGACGCTGTGATTTCTGAATATAATATGGCCGGACTGCTCGCCGCCGAGCACAGAGCCGGACTCGAGCATCCTCTGCCAGACGTAGCGGTCGCCGACGGATTCGATCCTGTAAAAAGATATTCCAGCCTTTCGAAGCGCTTCTTCGAGGCCGAAATTCGCCATCACGGTCGAGACGACTCCCGCGTCCGACAGCTCTGAGTTGTTCTTCATTTCGACCGCGCAGAAGGCGAGGATATGGTCGCCGTCAACCGTATTTCCTTCGTGGTCTATGAACAGCGCCCGGTCGCCGTCGCCGTCGAAAGCGACGCCGAAATCCGCGCCGTTTTGGAGGACGGAGTCACGGAGAGCCTCCAGGTGCGTGGAACCGCAATCCAGGTTGATATTTTTTCCGTCCGGGTTGCGGTTGATTACATAAATCTTCTCTATAAAGCGTCCGAGAAGTTCCGGCGCGATACGAAATGTCGCTCCATTCGCGCAGTCAATGACAGCGTTTCCGAGGCGTTTCCTGATGCGCGGGGAAAAGATCGAATACACATTTTCGAGATACCGGTCTCCGACATTCGATGAGGCGAACATATTCGGATTTTCGGGGATTTCGACACCGGATATTTTTTCAAACTCCGCTTCTATACCGGCCTCCACTTCATCGGCGATTTTCATCCCGCCTCCGCTCAGGACCTTGATGCCGTTGTCCTGATAAAGATTGTGCGACGCGGAGATCATAACGCCCATGGCGTATGCGTTGGACCGGTTGAGGATGAAAGAGAGGGCGGGGGTTGGGAAAACGCCTGCACTGGATACCTCTTTTTTCCCGGCGTTCAATCCATCTGCGATTGCCCGGGCGATTCGCGGACTGGATTCGCGTGTGTCCTCCGCGATGAGGATCCCCTTGCCGTTATCCGCGATTCCCGCAATGGCGAGGCCGAGCCTGCGGAGAGTGGCGTCGTCGAAAGGCGGCCTGTCCGCGTGGCCGCGTATGCCGTCCGTGCCGAAAAGCCTTCGCATCCTAACCCTCCGGCCGTTTAACGATCACCCCGGCCTTTTTATAGGAGAGCGACTTGATGAAGCAGCTTTCCTTGACGTTTCCATTCTTGATTTCCGCCCTTATCGGTGTCCTGAAGAGAGCGCCGTAGGAAGGGATTTCCTTCAAATTTATGTAGAGATAGAGGTCGTCGGCTTCAGGGTTTCCTTTGAAACCTTCCGCACAGTCAAGCGAGGCATTAACTTTTTTCGGCGAGTATGTGTAGCTCTTAGGCTCTGATTCCACGTTGATCGGGACGCCTTTGATAAGATATGATTTCGGGTTTTTGAGGATGATTACGGTGATCGTGATGGGATCGCTGTTGCTGATGATTATGTTCAGGTTTTCAGTCTTCAGCGGGGCGTCTAATGCAAAGGTCTCGGACCTGTTCACGAGGGAGATCGGTTCGGTTTCCAGATAATTGATCATTTTAAGAACGGATTTTGCCCCTTCTATTTCTGCCGATTGAGGTGTGATTTCATATCCGGCGAATTCATATCCGTTTGGTGCTTTGCCCTGGAAGCGGACGATCATCGGAACCTCCTTGACCTCTTTTTTCTCGAATATCATATGAAGGTTCGCTGGGGTGATCTTTGCCACCTCGATGCCGGGCGGCGTTTTGATGTGGTTGTCGAGGTTGATGAAAACCTCTCCTTCCCGGAAGTCCACTTTCTTGAAATCGAAATAAATCTGCTTTTTGTCTATGCTGTTCAGTATCGTGCTGGAGGCAAGTACCCGGACGACCGCCCTGTTTTCGATGGATTTTGCCGTCGCGAGATCAGCCGGAGGCGATAGATAGATAGGCACCTCGATCTCCTCGATCATCGCCTGCCCCGCGATGATGTAAAGAGCGATGAGAGCGGTTGCGACGGATAAAAGCTTGAGAAAAAAATTATGAAATGGGTTTATGCCGCGCATAGCCCATTTAATCGAGGTTTTTATCGCAATTCGGAATTCGCTTTGTTTCATTCCTGCGGTTCCTCCTCAGCGATCTTCGTGAACTGGCGGTGATAGCGTTTCATTACATCTTCAGGGTCTTCGCTTTCTTCCTGGAGGGTCGTAATTATTTTCGCAAGAGTTTTAACCTGGATCGCCTTCGTCACCTTTCCGTGATGGGCGATCGAGATTTCCCCCCTCTCTTCCGAAACAATGAGCGCGATGGCGTCCGATTCCTCCGAGACGCCGATAGCGGCTCGGTGGCGCGATCCGAGCTCCCGGCTGAGGCGCGGGTTCAACGTGAGCGGCAGAAAACAGGCCGCGGCGAGGATCCTGTCCCCTCGGATTATTACAGCGCCGTCGTGAAGAGGAGAAGTGGGGTGGAAGATCGAAAGCAGCAGGTCATAGGACACGAGACCGTCAACCCTTATGCCCGCCTCGATGTAATTGCGCAAGCCGACGTATTTTTCCAGTATGATGATCCCACCGATCCGCTTTTCCGCCATGGCGTTCAACGCAAAGACGAGGTCGTCCAATGTTTCCTGCATTCGCGGCGGTTTGCTGAAAATCTTCAGGAACGGATTGCGGCTTAGAGTGGAGAGCAGATGGCGGAGCTCCGGCTGGAACAATATGATTATTATAAGTCCCGCATAGATAAAGAAATACCTAAGAAGCCAGTTCAGAGTCCTCAGATTGCATAAGTCGCTCATCAGGAATATGCCGAGAATGATGATAAAGCCGCTGATGATCCGGACGGTCCGGGTTCCTTTGAAAAGGCTCAGAAGATTGTATATAAGGACTGCGACTATGATTATGTCCAAAAAGTCAATGATTGTGAGAGAAGTGAGAAATTCGAAAAATCTTCCTAACATCACATCAACCTTTATACCCAGGCGGGGGCGGTTTCGACGGCATGTACCATTTCGACGACCCTTCGTGTTGCGAGAACATTATGCGTCCTTATTATATCAGCACCTTTCAAGGTAACAAGGGCATCAACAGCCAGCGTGCCTTCGAGACGTTCATTGACGCCGACATTCAGGGTTGCCCCGATGAAGGATTTTTTCGATGCTCCGATCATAACGGGATAGCCGATACTTCTGAAGTAATCCAGGTTTTTCAATATCATCAGGTTCTGATCTTTCGTTTTTCCGAATCCGATTCCTGGATCAATGATAATTGAGTCATCGTTTATTCCCGCGTCAATGGCTTTCGAAATTCCGTATCTGATATAAGAAGTGATATCATCGAGAAGGGCATCGTATTCGGTTTCAACCTGCATAACGCGCGGGGTGCTTTTAGTATGCATAATTACAACAGCTGCTCCGGCAGCAGCGGCGACCGAGGCCATACGCGGATCGAATCTCAGGCCGCTGATGTCGTTGACGATCTCAGCCCCTTCAGCGAGGCAGATCTCAGCGACGCTGCTCTTCGATGTGTCTATCGAAACAGGTATCCGCAGGAGCCCTATTAATATTTTTATCACAGGCAGAACCCGTTCGATTTCCCCTGCATCAGTTAAGGGCCGTGAACCGGGCCGTGTGGACTCTCCGCCGACATCAATGATATCGGCCCCTTGTAATTGCATCTCGAGGGCATATTCCACGGCTTTTTCGGGAGAGAAATAAACGCCACCATCAGAGAAGGAGTCCGGCGTGACGTTCAGAATCCCCATAATAAGGGGTTTTTTTTCAAGAATAATTTTCCTATGCGAGGTTTTAATAAAATTTCGCATAAAATCCGGTGTTTATAATGACAGATGTTTCGCTTAAGCCGGCGTGGTATCTTCGATATTTTTTGTTACCGGCTGTACCGCCTGCTTTCTCCGCCCGGGGCTTTTTCTTGTCTGTTCCTTCCGGCTTGTTTTCTCCGGCGAGGTTCTCTTCTTGATCTCCTTGCCTTCAATCAGAGCCTTGATGTCCTCGGCATCGAGGGATTCATACTTCAACAGCGCCTCGGCGATGTTCGTCAAGGCTTTTTTATTCTTCGTGATAACATCCACAGCGCGTTTGTAATTGCGTTTAACTATCTTCGTAATCTCCTCGTCTATGATGATGGCGGTTTTCTCGCTGATCTCTTTTGCCATTCCCAGCTCTTTGCCGAGGAAGATGGATTCTTCTTTCTTTCCGAAAGTCAGGGGGCCGAGTTTTTCGCTCATCCCCCAATCCGTGACCATTCTCCTTGCGATCTCGGTGACGCGCTCGAAGTCGTTTCCGGCGCCAGTTGTTGTGCTGTGGAGCATAACCTCTTCAGCAACCCTGCCTCCGAGCATAAAGACGATCTGGTCTTCGAGATATTTCTTATCGTAATTATGCTTATCATCCACCGGAAGGGTTTGGGTTAAACCGAGCGCCATGCCTCGGGGTATGACAGTTGCCTTGTAAACCGGATCGGTGTGTTCGAGAAGGGTGCTGCAGAGCGCATGTCCCGCTTCGTGGTAGGCGGTGAGTGTTTTCTCTTTTTCGTTGATAATCATGCTTTTGCGCGCAACGCCCATCAGTACCTTGTCCTTGGCGTTTTCGAAATCCTCCATCTCCACTTTTTTCTTGTTATGCCGCGCGGCGATCAAAGCCGCCTCATTGACGAGGTTTTCGAGGTCAGCGCCGCTGAAGCCTGGGGTTCCCCTCGATATAAGCGAGAGGTTGACGTCTTCCGCCATCGGGATTTTGCGCGTATGGATTTTCAATATTCCTTCGCGTCCTGCGACATCGGGGTTGTGGATCACGATCCTCCGGTCGAATCTGCCTGGACGCATAAGGGCGGGATCGAGGACGTCTGGACGGTTGGTCGCTGCGAGGATTATCACGCCTTCGTTGGATTCGAATCCATCGAGCTCTACGAGCAGCTGATTCAGTGTCTGTTCCCGTTCATCGTGTCCGCCGCCGAGCCCTGCACCACGGTGGCGTCCTACGGCGTCTATTTCGTCAATAAAAATGATACACGGCGCGTTTTTCTTTCCCTGGTTGAAAAGGTCTCTGACACGCGATGCTCCGACGCCGACGAACATTTCAACGAAATCGGATCCGCTGATATAAAAGAACGGGACGTTGGCCTCGCCTGCGATAGCCCTGCCGAGCAGGGTCTTTCCGGCTCCCGGAGGCCCCATAAGGAGAACTCCCTTGGGGATTCTTCCGCCCAGCTTTCTGAATTTTTGCGGCTCTTTAAGGAATTCGATGATCTCCTGCAGCTCCTCTTCCACTTCATCGAGCCCGGCGACATCATCGAACGTGGTCCTGTTGTGCATGCTTGTGAACATTTTTGCGCGGCTTTTTCCGAATGAGAGCGCTTTGTTGCTGCCTCCCTGCATTTGCCGCATTATAAGAACCCAAATCAAGACTATGAAAACAAACGGCGCCAGCGAAACGAGGATCGTAAGAAAGCCACCGCCTGAATCCTCTTCAGCGGTAATCTTGACCCTGTATTTTCTGAGAACATCTATCATCCGGGAGTATTCCGGCGCGACTGTCTTGAAATTCGTATCATTTTTGAGCTTTCCGCTCAGTTTATTGCCTGTAATAATGACGGATGTGACTTCTTTTTTCTCGACTTTATCTAAAAACTCACTGAAAGTGAGGTCTTTTTCCATTGTTGTCTGGCTTAATGAAAACCGGTACATAAGAACAAGAGCGATCAGCACTACAACCCAAGCCATCAGGTTTTTAAAGTATTTGTTCACCTTCATTCTCCTTACTTATTCAATATATCATATTATTGCATCGAACGGAAGCATCAATTGGGATTATTCGACAATACAATATTTATACGCCTGAAAGCAGCATTTAGTTCGTCAACGGATAGATTGAACGATGTTTTCGGCTTGTATTTATCCTACTCCGGTTCAGGAGGAGCTTGGGGCACACCGAGAGGTATTTCAACGATAAATTTTGATCCCGCACCGGCCTGGGATTGAACGTTTATCGTCCCATTATGCAGCTCGACGAGCCGCTTTGCGAGAGACAAGCCGAGCCCTGCGCCTGTAGTTTGGCTGTCTTCCAGCCTCTCGAAGTCATTGAAAATGACGTTTATCTTCTCGGATGGAATACCTATTCCCGTGTCGCTGACGATAATAGTCATCTTCCGCCCGTCGCTCTCGATCTTGAGGCTCACCTTGCCGCCTTCAGGAGTGAATTTCAACGCGTTGCTTACAAGATTGAAGACAATCTGCCTGATCCGCGCGCGGTCGGCGATGACCGGCTCGATATCCGGCCTGCACTGCACCGAGAAATCTATTCCCTTTTCGGACATCTGGGGTAGAAACATCACCTTGACATCGTCCAGAAGCTCGCGGGGATTGAATCTGTTAAGTTTCAGCTCGAGTCTCCCTGCTTCAATTTTCGAGAGGTCGAGGAGGGTATCCATCATATCGAGGAGGACATTGCATGTATTCTGAATCTTATCGATATATCTTTTAACATTGATATCGAAGGTTCCGCTATAATATCTGATCAGTATTTCTACAAAACCGACAATGGTTGCGATGGGCGTTTTGATCTCATGGCTGATGTCGTGGAGGTATTTGCTCTTGAATTCGGAAAGGCGTCGAAGTTCGTTTTCCATTTCTTTGATATCGGTGATGTTCTTGATATACCTTACGATCCCGGAAGAAGCGCCTGCCCTGTTGGCAATCAACGAAGCGGAAATCAGGACCGGGATTGTGTTGCCATCTCTTTTTTTCATACCAGTTTCGAACGCGTGAACCCTGCCGCCGCCCTCGATGAGGGCATTTTTCAGCGCTTCCGCGGCTTCCGGTTTGGCGTAGAGAAAATCCATTCGTTTGCGGAATGCCTCTTCCGGCGACCAGCCGAACATATTCGCCGCGCCGCGGTTGAAGAGAATTATATGTCCGCTTTCATCGGTGGAGATCACCGCATCAGTAGTGGATTCGAGAACGCTTTCGAAATAGTCTTTAATTTCGCGTGTCTTTTTATAGAGGAAGAACCGGTTGTCTTCAAGAAGTTTTTCACCCTCCTTTTCGACATGCGGTTCCATCTTCAGCTCGTTTCTGAACTGCGCGAATGCGAGTTGGTCTCTGAACGTGTCAAAGATTTCACTGAGTTCGATAAGGTTTTTTATAAGATCGTCCTGAAAGTGATCCTCGATCCAGAACCACATATATCTCTCAAAGGAGCTCAGTATAAGCTGAACCGCCTTAAGGTATTTTTCCGGCTCGTCGCAGGAAAGCATGTTTTTTCTAAGATAATCGAGGTATTGAACCCTGTTGCCGTCGTTGATCATATCCAGAATCAGGTCTATATGTTCTTTCAGGTGAAAGCCTTTTTTCCCGAACATAGGTGTGAGCTGATAATCCATCATAAGGCGGAAAAGGTTCTCGAAATTATCTTTTCTTATGAATTTTCTGTTCTTATCGATAAGCTGGATTATTTCGGTTTTCATATCCCCCGGCTACTTGATTGTGGCGGATTTGCGCTTCGGAATTCTTGTGATTTTAGCATTTTTAGTGTGTTTTATTTTCGGCGATAATGATATTTTTTAAACAGGCCGCTGTCAAGGGAGAGGAAGTATTTTATTATACAGCCTGATAGTCTGCCGTTGATAAGGTATTATAATCAGTGAGATATGATAATGCTGCCGGTAATTATATAGTATATATCTATTGTGCCATATCCCGCATTTTGTTTGCGCTATGACTGTTCATTCGGAACGTAGAATATGAATTTATGTTCATAAAATAGTTTGGATTTTTTTCTTTTTTAACTTGACAGAGTTACAAACAGGACTAAATTAAGGTCGAATGTCCGTCTTAATAAAATTTTTGATGAAAAGGGGAGATAGCTGATGGAGAAAAGAAAGCCTTCTAACAGAGCGCCTCAAGAAGGCAAAAAAGGCCGTGTTGTCGGCAAGACCCTGGGGCCGGTGCCGAATCTTGAAGAGCACGTAGCGCCGGATTGGTGGTGCAGAATATTCAATTCTCTTTACCTCAAGACGGATGCAGATGTCGTTGACGATCAGCAGATTACACGGACCGAGACGGATCTGGTCATCAATTTTCTGAATCTTTCTTTGGATGAAAAGATATTGGACCTTTGCTGTGGCCAGGGCAGGCATACGCTCGAGCTGGCGCGTAGAGGGTTCAAGAACGCCGAAGGGCTTGACCGTTCCCATTACCTTATTCAAAAGGCGAAGGATACGGCGAAGAAAGAGGGTCTTGGAATTAAGTTCAAGGAAGGCGATGCCAGAAAGCTTCCGTACCCGTCGGATTCGTTCGATGTCGTATTGATCCTCGGCAACAGTTTTGGATACTTCGAAACTTTGAATGACGATCTTCGGGTTTTGAAGGAAGTTTTCCGTGTTCTTAAACCCTGGGGAAAACTTCTGATAGATATCGCCGACGGAGAATTCCTGAAAAGTAATTTCCAGGCGCGGTCGTGGGAATGGATCAATAACAAGTATTTTGTATGCCGCGAGCGCTCTCTCTCGCTCGACAACGAACGGCTGGTTTCGCGCGAGGTTATAACCAACGTGGAAAAAGGGGTTATCGCAGACCAGTTCTACGCCGAAAGGCTTTATACAAAGGAAAGTCTGACCAAGCTGTTGACTTCCGCAAGGCTGGCGAACGTCACATTCGCAGGAGATTTCAGCCCGGATTCTCAACGCAATCAGGACCTGGGGATGATGGAACGGCGCATAATCGTCACTTGCCAGGTTAGGAAGGAATGGGCCCCGGTCAAGCAGAGGGTTAAAGGCAGCGAAAAGCAGGTTGTGGTCATACTGGGTGACCCTGAGAAGCCAGACCTCCTGAAACCCGCGAACGTTTTCGACGACGATGATTTTTATACGATAGATAAGCTGAAGTCCTCGTTGAGGGATGTCCCCGGCTACAGGTTTTCTTATCTTAACAATCACGATAATCTGCTCCGTGATCTAACGAGGCTTGTGGGAAAGGTGGATTTCGCCTTCAATCTATGCGACGAGGGATATCAGAACAACCCGCGGAAAGAGTTGCATGTTCCGGCGATGTTGGAGGCGGTCGGCATTCAATATACCGGCGGGAGCCCGCAGTGTATCGTGTCCTGCTACGACAAATCTCTCGTCCGCGGTATAGCGAAAGAAATGGGAATACCTGTTCCGGAAGCGCTTTTTATCAAACCAGGCGATACGGCATTCGAGCTGTACTCCGACTTTCCAGTCATCGTAAAACCCAATTTCGGAGATTCCAGTTTCGGCATCACTGCCCGTAGCGTGGCTTATAATGCAGAGGATTTGATAAATGCCGTCAACGAGATACGCCAGAAGTTCGGTTATGAAAAGCCGATCCTGGTGGAGGAATTCCTCACGGGCAAAGACCTCACGCTTGGCATGATAGGCAATCCGCCTTCATCATACACGGTCCTTCCCATCGCAGAGGAGGATTATTCTTCTCTTCCCGAAAACCTTCCGAGGGTTTGCGGCTACGAAGCCAAATGGATGCCCGATTCTCCTTACTGGAATATAAACTCAGTCCCTGCGGAATTACCGAACGAGACGGAAAAAGCGATTATTGAATGGTGCGTGGCGCTATCCGAAAGACTGGAATGCCGCGATTATACCCGCTTTGACTGGCGTCTTGACGATAAAGGCAATCCCAAACTGCTTGAAGTGAACCCGAATCCCGGCTGGTGCTGGGACGGGCATCTTGCGAAAATGGCGAAGTTGGCCGGTATGTCTTATCCCGATATGCTGGCGGCAATCCTGCGCGCTGCGAAGGAAAGATTAGGGCTCGATACTGAAGAAAGCGTTGCCGATCAGATTCAACAGGGGATTTCATCTGTAGGGAAGGAAAGCGCCATTCCGCAGTCAGATACGCAAAATTAAGCTCTCGTAGTGCTTTATACGCCAGACATGGTAAAGGAAAGCGGCTGAAAAGTTTTTCTTGAATGGGCCGCACAGTATAATAACCTTAAAAGCCGCTTGAATTCAGAGCGTAAATATGGTGATATTTTTATCAGGACCGACCCTCTTCTGGCCGGTACTTTTTTTCTTTAACTGTTTATGAAAGGAAGATTAAATATAAAACGTATTTTTTCCATGAATCGAAGCTGATTCAATCGGATATATCATATAGAACTACAGGACGGGTTGATGTCAGTCGTGGTATAAGCAACCGCTTATCTGCTGTTTGAAAGAATGAGGTTGTCCAGTTTGACGAGCAGCTTCTCGGCGATCTTCTTGTTGTGTTGCGCTTCGTATTTCCAGAGTATCGGCGGATCCATCTCCATCAACGTGTTGATGTGCTTCATAGCTTCATCATACATCTTTTGCTCCATGAGCGCTTCCGCTATGAAAAGGAGTGTATCCGGATGTTTGGGTTCGATTTCGAGCGATTTCCGTAGGAGAGCGATCGCTTCCTCCCAGCTGCCGCCGACGATGCCGGGAATCCTGGATTTCATCCTGCCGATAACTCTATAAGCCCCTCCGCCTGAATATCTGTCATCTCGTTTAATGACATCTTCGAAGATTCTTTTTATATTTCTCATTAAAACGAGACCCCAGGGAACTCCCAGAACATCGCCGAGTTTTGCGACATTGACGCCGAGCCAGTAAAATCCGTCCGCCCGGAGATCGTCAATTTTAGTGGCTTTCTTTCCAAGAGACATTCCCTGGCGGAAAGACCTTCGCTTTTCGGAATCATCGACGACCAGCATTCCTTTCATATAATAATTACGCGAAAGCCGCCACAGGATTTCATAAGAGCCTGGATGCAGCCGGAACGCCTTCAGCAGGACGTTAGTCGAGAATATGACTTCGACGACGCTTTTTCTTTGATAGTAGGTCTTATCGGCATCTTCTATCATGGAGCGAAGATCGGATGGCAGTGAATATAATATCGGCAAGTAGCTGGATGTATAATAATTTGCTCCTTCGGTCTTGATCGCCGTTCCGGTCTCGATAGTATATGAGCTTCTCTCCTCCTCAATGGCGGAAACGCCGATCCTGTTCTCGATCTCGAGCATGGTTTCGCCGGTCTTCAGCTGGATTTTTTTCACTATCTTTTCCACAAAATCTTTGGCGGCGAGGTCATTCGGCAGTATTTTAAGGGCGGATTTCGCTATCGAGAGCGCTTCATCAGTATGATTCATCGAGACTGCCGTTTCAGCGCGTATTAAAATATTTTTTATCCTGCTCTGTTTTTCTTCAAGGAACTTGGCGTCCGCTTTTTTATATAAGTTCAATAAAGCTTCGTTTTCCGGTTCCATCTTCAGGGCGCGTTTCAAGGCATAGAGGGCTTCTTCAGGCCTGTTTTGTTCCATCAGCTTTTCAGCTTCGTCCATTATATCCGAAACATTGACGACCGTGCTCAGTGTTTCGTCATGTCCGGTTTTAATCAGACGCTTCCGCGCGTTTCTCAGGTCTTCGAGCATCATTTCAACGGACTGATACCGTTTATACGGATCTTTTTCCAGAGCTTTATTTATTATATCGAGAATTTCTTTGGGAACATCCTTTTCCGCGGTGTCAAGAGCCGGCGGAGGCTCGTTAGCGATCTTATAAAGCACTGCGCTGATGCTGGTTCCCTGGAATGGCTTCTTTCCGCTCATCATTTGGTATAGTATTACTCCCGCTGAGAAGATATCGCTGCGGCTATCCACATCCTTGCTGTTAACCTGCTCAGGTGACATATAATCCGGGGTCCCGAAGATCATGCCCGTGCAGGTCATATGGGATGACTCGAGATGGGCTATCCCAAAATCCGCAATCTTAACAAGATTATCATCGCGGATTATTATATTCGCCGGCTTGATATCCCTGTGAATAACGCTCTTGCTGTGAGCAAAGCTCAAACCTTTGCAGATTTGTATGATGATATCGAACTTGGTGTTGAGATTCAGCGGGTCGTTTTCATCGAAGATTGTTTTCAAGTCCTTGCCCTTGAGGAGCTCCATGACGATAAAAAAGATGCCGTTTTCCTCGCCGAGTTCAAATATCGTCACTATGTTCGGGTGGTTTAGCATGGCCGCTGCCCGAGCTTCGATTTTAAATCTCTCGATCATCATCTTGTCGCCGATGAGCGCTTCGTTCATGGTCTTGATGGCAACATTTCTGCCAAGGGATTCGTCCAACCCCTCCAGAATTACGCCCATGGAGCCGCGGCTGATTTCACGGATAATTTTATATTTGCTGAGCTTGTCCATTCGTATTACCAACTGTGAGGGTTATTAAAATATCATAGTGTAGGGAAATTTTCAACGCAGAAGAGAATCAAAGTAAAGCTCCCCTTGCCCTGACATCCTTTATAACAAAATTGTTAACATATATCAAGAGATTTATATGTATTTTTTAAAATTATTGCAATGCATCATTTTGCGTGGAGTGCGACTTCCTTGACAAAGGTTGTTTGTTTTTTCCGTGTCGGGTAGAATTCTTTTATCATGGAAGATAATTTCAGAGGAACCATCGTTTACATTACAAGGCACGGCCAGACCGATTGGAACAACGAGAAAAGATTCCAGGGGCATTTCGATATTCCTTTGAATGATATGGGCAGAAAGCAGGCGGAAGCTCTGGCAAAATCGCTTTCAGGCAAGGGCATCACTGCAATCTACAGCAGTCCGAAAAGCAGGGCTGTTGAGACGGCGGAGATTGCCGGAAAAGTGACCGGTTGTAAAGTTGAGGTTATACAAGATCTTCGCGAGATAACGCACGGTGTCTTCGACGGCCTGACTTTGGATGAGGTTTTTTCACGAAAGGATGATGCGATCATTCGTTGGCGCGAGGACAGGATAAACATTGCGCCGCCCGAAGGCGAGAGCATAAAACAGTGTTACGATCGGGTCGTTCCCATTTTCGATAACCTGGTGAAGCGGAACAAAGGCAAGACATTTCTTTTGGTATCGCATCTCGTCGTCACCAAATCCCTCCTCGTGAGATGTCTTGACGCGCCATTGGAAGTATTCTGGAGGTTCGACCAGGGGAGCGCCGCTCTGAACAAGATCAGATATAATGAGACCGGACCCGTTGTCGAGCTTCTGAATTATACCGGACATTTGAATAGTGTGGCAGATTAATTTCTCTTTTTGCAATATGCTGGAAACCGAAGTAAAAATCAGGATCGCAAACGGCCCCTACGTTTATTCGAAAATCATGGAATTAGCGAAAAGCGTGGTTCCGCTTATCAGATTCGAGGATGACGCTCTCTACGATTTCGAGGACAGAAGACTTTTCAGATCAGGCTCGATATTCCGGCTGAGAATATCTTCTAAGGCTGCGCGTGACGGCGCGGGAATTTTTTCCGTTGAAGGCGAAAAACCTGAATACATACTGACTTGGAAAGGCCCTGCGGATACGAGCAAAGGCTACAAAGAGCTTGAGGAGCTGGGGTTCAATGTGAACGAACCAGCCTCGATGTTCAGGATGCTCGAATCGTTAGGGCTGATGCCGGTATTCCGATATCAAAAATTCAGAGCCCTCTTCGACTTGCATAACATTAAAATTACTTATGATGAAACCCCTATGGGGCTTTTTATGGAGCTGGAGGGTGGCGGTAGTGTAATTGATGAAACGGCTATGCGTTTGGGATTTACAGGCTCTGATTTCATCAACCAGGATTATTACCAGCTTTGGAAAGCTTATTGCAGGGACAGCAATCTGCCCAAAGGCGATATGCTGTTCAAGGAAACATAAGGCAGAGTGATGAAAGCAATGATACTTGTCGCGGGCGAAGGGGTCCGAGCGCACCCCTTAACGAATCATTATGCAAAACCTGCGCTGCCAATTCCGGGTGGGACGATACTTACTCATCTAATTAACCAGCTTCGCGGTTGCGGCATCTCCGAGATCGCTCTCAATCTGCATCATCTTCCGCACACAATTATGAATGCTATGGAAAGATATCCTGTATGGAATGTCCGGATCTGTCCTTTTGATGAGCCTGTCCTCGCGGGAAGCGGAGGGGGGTTTTACAGGATAAGAGAATTTTTCGAGGGACAACCTTTTTTCATTTTAAACGGCGACACAATTACAGATGCCGATCTGCGCCTGATGATGGAATTTCATAATCAAAGCAACAGCCTTGTTACGTTTCTTGCGACACCGGACCATTCTGGTTCTCAGCGCGTGTTGGATACGGATAAATCAGGGAACGTCGTGGCGATCCGCAAGCAGCCCGAAGACCGCATTGGATGTATGAATTATAAATTCTGCGGTGCAATGATCATCAGGTATGAAATATTCGAATTCTTCCCCGACAAGGAGGTAATTGACCTTTTCGATGACGTTCTTATCCCCCTTCTGCACAGTCGTCCTTCTATCGGCAAAATATATACCCCGGAATTCAAGTGGCTCGAATTCGGAACACCTTCGGATTATTTCAACAGCTGCTACGCCTATCTGCAGGATTTCTTTCCATCATCCGAGTCCTCTTCTGAATATGCAAAGACCGGCGGAAATTGGAGCCACAAGGGAGCCGGGATTACAGGTGGTGTGGATATATCGGCGTCGTTTATAGACAGAGGGTGCCGGATTGGAGAAGGCGCTCGGATCCGCCATTCAATTATTTTTTGTTCATCTATTTCTGACAGTGTTCATATTGATAATTCGATTGTATTAGCGGATTTTCTTCCGGAAAATTTTTCCTGCAAGGATGAAATAGTTCTGCCCAACTTGCAAATTATCCACTTATAATACGAAAACAATCATCGTGGCTATGCTTAATTTGACATAAGTGGATACGGTCTCTATACTGGGAAAGTAGTTATTGTAGACTCAGGCTATTCGTTTTATGGAGGTGATTGAATGGCTAACTTGACTGAAATCCGGTGGCACGCCCGCGGCGGACAAGGTGCGAAGACCGCTGCGACGATGCTTGCCGAGATAGTGCTAAACGAAGGAAAATACGGTCAGGGATTTCCGGATTACGGTCCCGAACGTATGGGAGCCCCGATGAGGGGTTTCACACGGATCAGCGACAAGCCGATACGTGTGCACAGCGCTGTTTATAATCCCAATATTGTAATCGTCCTCGATCCCACTTTGCTTGATGTAGTTGATGTTCTCGAGGGAACAAACGATGATACGGTGGTCATTATCAATACCGCTGATACTATGGAAATTATTTCTAAAAAGCTGAAGATCGGCAACAGGAGACTGTGGATTCTTAACGGAACCAAGATTGCCCTCGATACGATCGGCAGGCCCATTCCTAACACGCCGATGCTCGGGGCGCTGGTAAGGGCTACAGAGTTGATAAAACTCGATACCCTTTATGCAGATTTAAGAAAGAAGTTTGGTAAAAAATTCCCGGAAAGGGTGATCCAGGGGAATCTGGACGCCATCAAACGGGCTTACGAGGAGGTTGTTTCCAATGAGTGACCCGACCGGATGGAAAAGCATACCGATAGGCGGCTTGATTGTTGAGGCCGGCAACAGCGACAAATACAAAACCGGCTCCTGGAGAACCTACAAGCCGATCCTTGACAAGAATAAATGCATCAATTGCCACCAGTGCTGGATATTCTGCCCCGATTCCTCGATTAGAATCGAGAATGAGCAGATGATCGGATTCGATTACGACCACTGCAAGGGATGCGGAATCTGCGCCGAGATCTGTCCAGAGAAGGTTAAGGCGATAACCATGGAACTTGAAAACGCTTAAAAGGGAGAGGGAAGAAATGACTGAACGTACTTCATTAACCGGAAACGACGCCGTCGGAACAGCGATGGCACAGATTAATCCGGATGTTGTGGCCGCCTTCCCGATCACTCCGCAGACCGAGCTTATGCACAAGTTCGCGGAATTTTGGGCGGATGGGAAAGTGGACACGGAGGTTATCCTCGTGGAATCCGAACACAGCGCGATGAGCGCCACTGTGGGCGCCGCTGCAGCCGGGGCGAGATCAATGACAGCCACGTCGGCCAACGGTTTTGCGCTGATGTGGGAAATCGTTTATATCGCCGCCTCTTTGAGGCTGCCGATAGTGATGCCTGTGGTAAACCGCGCATTGTCCGGTCCGATCAACATCCATTGCGATCATTCGGATACTATGGGCGGCAGGGATTCCGGCTGGGTACAGCTCTTCAGCGAAAATACACAGGAATCATATGATAACGTAATTCAGGCGGTTAGAATTGCCGAGCATAAGGATATACGCCTGCCTGTGATCGTCACACTCGACGGTTTTATTATCAGCCATACGCAGGAAATCCTGGAAATCCTCGGCAACGAGGACGTGCAGAAATTCATCGGGCCTCATATACCATATTATCCCCTGCTCGACATCAACAAACCGGTGACCTACGGCCCGCTGGACCTGCAAGACTACTACTTCGAACATAAGCGACAACAAGTTGAAGCCATGAAAAATGTTCCCGGCGTCGTTCGGGAAATCGCTGCAGATTATGCAAAGCTTACCGGCAGGAAATATGACCTGATCGAGATCTACGGACCCAAGGACGCGGATGTTTCCATCGTCGCGCTCGGTTCGACAGCAGGGACGGCGAAGGATGTCGTTGATAAGATGAACGAGCAGGGAAAGAAAGTTAATCTTGTGAAAATCCGTATGTTCCGTCCGTGGCCGCATGAAGATATCGTAGCAGCCCTGAAGGATAAAAAGGCCGTCGCCGTGCTCGACCGCTCCGAATCGTTCGGAGCTTTCGGCGGACCGGTCTTTTTGGAGGTCCGCTCTTCGCTCTTTGGTGCAGCGAAAGAGGATAGAGTCGTAAACTATATCTACGGACTTGGCGGAAGGGACATCAACATGGTTGAGATTGAAAATGTTTATAACGATCTCTTCGAGATTGTTAAAACCGGCAAGGTAAAGGACCGCAAATCCTTCATCGGGGTAAGGGAATAGGAGGCATATGATGGCAGTAAAACTTAAAGACCTCAGCAAAAAGAAAGACTCTTTGGCTGGCGGGCACAGGGCTTGCGCAGGATGCGGGCCGGCCATTCTTCTTCGTCAGGCGACACTGGCAGTTGATGATCCGCTGGTCGTGGTGTTTGCCACTGGATGTATGGAAGTTGTTACCACAATCTATCCTTACACCTCATGGCGCATTCCGTATCTTCATAACGCGTTTGAAAACGCCGCTGCAACGATGAGCGGCGTGGAAACCGCCTACCGCTCGCTTAAAAAACAGGGCAAGCTTCCGGTGGATAAAGAGATCAAGTTCATCGCCTTTGGCGGAGACGGCGGGACATATGATATAGGCCTCCAGTCGCTTTCCGGCGCAATGGAACGCGGACATAATATGGTTTATATTTGTTACGACAACGAAGGGTATATGAATACCGGCATTCAGCGTTCGAGCGCGACGCCTCTCGGCGCCGCCACCACAACCGCTCCAGCCGGTAAAGCGATCCCTGGAAAACAGCAGAACCAGAAGGACCTTGCCGCCATAATCGCGGCCCATCATATCCCTTATGTTGCTCAAACATCCATTCACGATTGGCGCGACGTCGTGAGCAAGGTTCAGAAGGCGGTTTCGGTGAACGGGCCGGCCTTTCTGAATGTTCTTGCTCCTTGCCACAGGGGCTGGCGTTATCCGATGGAAAAAACCGTCGGTATTGCCGAACTTGCAACGGAGACCTGCTTCTGGCCGCTGTATGAAGTTGAGAATGGAAAGTACACGATCAACTATAAACCGAAGGATAAGAAACCTGTCGAGGAATGGCTCAAACAGCAGCGCAGGTTCGAGCACCTTTTTACTGATGAAAACCGCAAAATAATCGGCAGGCTCCAGGATTACGTTGACGAACGGTGGAACGAGCTTCTGAAACGCGCAGAGGCGTAATCCCGGCGAAATAGCCTGTATTTTTTCGTCCGAAGACGGAAAACTTGACAGGGCGAAAAAAATAGATATTATTTTTATCAAGCATGGCAGTGGCTCTGTAGCTCAGTAGGTAGAGCAGGGGACTGAAAATCCCTGTGTCGGCGGTTCGATTCCGTCCGGAGCCACCACCTTTTTTTGGGAAGGCTAAACATACTAGGAGTATATATAATTCTTTTTAATAAGGGCAGGGGCTGGTGTCAAAGGTTATTGATAAACTTGAACTCGTGAAACAGGGTAAGGTAAGAGATGTTTATCTCTGCAACGGCGATCTGCTGATTGTCGCCACGGACAGGATCTCCGCTTTCGATTATATTCTCCCGCAGCCGATACCGGACAAAGGAAAGATACTAACCCAAATCTCAATTTTTTGGTTTGATTTCTTCAGGAAAAAAGTCAGGAACCACCTGATTTCCGCGGAAACATCCGAATACCCCGCGGAAACGCAGCCGTTCAGCTCCGCGTTGGCTTACCGTTCGATGCTGGTGAAAAAAGCAGAGGTTGTTCCGTTCGAATGCGTTGCCAGAGGCTATATCGAAGGTTCAGGATGGAAGGATTACCTTGAAACCGGCTCCGTCTGCGGCATAAAACTTCCAACCGGCTTAAAGAGAGGCGACAAACTCCCTGAGCCGATCTTTACCCCCGCCACAAAAGCCGACACAGGACATGACCTGAACGTGGATTTCAAGTATATGGCGGAACATATAGGGATGGATACAGCTTCACGCGTACGTGATCTGACCCTCCAACTTTATGCAGAGGCCGCAGATTTCGCCCTGACAAAAGGGATTATTATTGCCGATACCAAGTTCGAGTTCGGATTTTTCGACGGGGAGCTCATACTCGTGGACGAGGTTTTCACCCCTGACTCGTCCCGTTTCTGGCCCCTCGATGAATACAAACCCGGCTACGCGCAGAAAAGTTTCGACAAGCAATATGTCCGCGATTATCTCGAAGGCATCAAATGGGATAAAGAACCACCGGTGCCGGATCTTCCTGAAGATGTAGTAAAGAGGACCCGTGATAAATACATCGAGGCATATACAAGGTTGACGGAAAGAAAACCCAATTTTCTCTCTTGAGGTAACGCCAATGGACCATAACAAACCCTTGATCCACGACAGGCTTAAAGAACTGGTTGACGAAATGATCGGGCTTGGCATCCGCTACGTCGACGCGAAGGACGAATTCGAGAAGATCTTCATTGCGGGTATTCTTAATCTGAATGGCTTCAACCGCGCCGAGGCGGCGGAAAAGCTCGGTCTTCATCGGAATACTCTTATATACAAAATCAAGCACTACAAGATTGATCCCGAAAAGAAGCAGGAATAAAAATCCCGAACAACAGGCAAAGTGGTAAGCTCTCGCCTCGCCGAATGGTTCGTCAAATCTTAAAGCCTTTACGAGATCAATAAATAAAAGGCTTTTCAAGTCAATATTTCAATCCCCATTTTTCCTAACGAAACTGAGTGTCCGTTTCAATGTAAGGTCTTAGTATGTATTATATGTATGCACTTGGCAGCTGTTTGCTTGAAAACTCATATTCGCAATGCTATATTCCATTCTCACCAACAGAGGTTTGTATACAATGAAGAAATTTTATCTTTTTTTTATTATTATTTCTATTTTAGCCATTATTTTGTTTTTTGTCGTAAAGAAAGATGCCGATGATTCGGCTTATAACTTCATCCTTCACTTCGACGAAGCCGAGAAAATTAATTTTGAAAACGGCGTCGAGCTGGATACTTTTTTACCTTCAAAGAACTTGAGTTTCGCTCCGGGAGTGATACAAAGCCAGGTCTTTCTGCTATTCAGCAATAACGTAAAGGTGCTCTTCGGGAACGGGATTGCTCGCGAAAAGTTTAAAGAAGAGACCGGCAGGGGCGGGTTCAGGTTTATTTTCCCGGCGAAAGGAACGGCAGGCACCTACAATTTTTCCTTTAAGAAAAAAGATGAATCGAATTATTGGGCTGCGGAATTTGTGTTTAAAGGTGAATTGAGCGAAATAAAAATAATCAAATGCAAAGCCGGAATTTCAGAAGAAATTGACAGGTTCGATTATAGGATCAAAGGCAAACAGGTATTTATGATCATCTTCTTCTCGGATTTTCTGGTTCTCATGGATGAAAGCAACATTTTATTTCAGATGCGCGACCCCAGCCTTAAAAGTAGTGGCAAGATTGGGTTAGAGAGCAGGATAGGAAGCATCAAGAATGTTGATCATGTCATCAAATTCGCCCAAATGCCGGAGAGCATCGAGGATTATCTTGTAAATTGGCACAATGCGAATTTTCCTGCGAAACAGTATCATAGCTTCAATTATAATGAGAGGGAATGGAATCGTATCAGTTATCGGCAGAATCTAATCATACATGGCAAAACGGATGATTATTTAAGACGGCTTAAAATAGGCACAGCGGTAAGACCCTCGATACTTTTCAGAATAAATGCAGCTTTGATTTATACTATGAAAGTTCCGGAAAATGGAATTCTCGAGTTTTATCTTTCCGCGGTTCCTCTTTACATTCATCAGCTTGGCAGGCTGAATTTTACCGTTTCTATCGAACAAATCCACGGCAGCAAAACCCGTACCCTTATGCATAATTACGGAAAGCTGAAAAAAAATCCAGGCGCGTTCATCCCCTGTTCATTGGATTTAAAAGAGTTCGGAGGCTCCAAATGCCGGGTGACATTTAAATTCAGCACTCCGGATGGGAAGCTCCTTGCCGACGAAAGGAAAATTCTTCTCTCGCTTTCTTCTCCTGCAATCTATCCGGAAAGGAAGGATGACGATTATAATGTTATCTTAATCTCGCTCGATACCCTCCGCGCCTCAAGTCTCGGGAGTTATGGTTACCAAAGAGAGACTTCGAAGAATATGGATAAATTCGCTCGTGAAGGAATAATTTTCAAGAATGCGATAGCGTGCTCCGATTGGACCCTTCCTTCTCATATGAGCATGTTTACCTCGATGTATCCATTCGAATGCGGGTTGATTAAAAACGAAAAAAGCACATTGAAAAAAATTGGATTGGCTTTCGGCGGGACGTTCATTGCGGACGAAACGCAGACCATCGCGGGCTGTCTGCAGGAAACAGGTTATAAGACCATCGCCGTCCATGGCGGAGGTTATGTGTCGGAATTTTATGGTTTTGACAAAGGATTCAGTTTATATGACAGGATGAACGGCAAGGCGGAAGACGCTGTTGAATTGGCCATAAAGTATCTTGAAAACAACAAGAAGCATAAACTATTTATGTTTTTCCATACATATGAAATTCATGATCCTTACAAGCATGACTATTTTGTTGCTCAACTTCCTCCCTCCGAAAGAACGTATAAAAACAATACAATCGCCAGATACGACAGCGGTATCCGCTACACGGATATGCAAATAGGCAAGCTTATCGACTGGTTGAAGAAAAACGGCCTTTTCGAGAAGACGCTTATAATAATCACGAGCGATCACGGCGAGAACTTCGACCGTCTTCGCACCAAAGAAGGAGCCGGTAGCCACGGAAACACATTATATGATTCCGAAATTCACGTTCCCCTGATCCTGGGTGGAGCCGTTCCTTTCAATCAAAAACTTTCCATAGCGGATCAGGTAAGTTCCGTCGATATCCTGCCGACTATAATGGATTTTCTGAATATACCTGTTAATGGAAAGGTACGGGGTATCAGCCTGATACCCTCGATTGACGGGAAAAAGATGGGGCAGAGAATGGCATACTCGGAAGGAATTCACACTAAGGAAGAAAAGAAATCCGTCAGGACGCTTGAAAATAAATTGATAGCTAATCTGAAGGGAAAAAATAAGAATAATTCTGATGAAATAAACTACGAACTATATGACATTGTCCGGGATAAACAAGAATCAGAAAATATTTTTTCTATCAAGACCACGGCGGCAAAAACCTTTGTTCAGTATCTGAAACAGATTATGAAGAGCATAGACGTAAACAGGGGACAGCTTGCAAAGACAAGACATCAATTACCGCAACATGATAAAGAACTGATGAAAGATCTTAAAGGTTTGGGCTACATCGGGAATTGATAGATTCTCTCATTTGCACCTTTTATATATATTAGCGGCGTTGCATTATTTCGGGAGCGGTATATTGCTTGGGTACTCGCTTCTCTGAAGCGTACGTTTTGACCTTTTTGTTGTGCTGTGATAATTTTCCGATATGGCTTCAACTGAACAGAAAAAAATACTCATCTGCGGCACCCAGGTGCCGTTCGTCCGTGGAGGCGCGGAAAAGCTCGTTGATACGCTTGCGGCGAAGTTGAAAGAGCAGGGGCATACAGTTGACACGGTGATGATCCCCTTTCAATGGTATCCCAAAGAAAATATCCTCCGCACAGCCCTCGCCTGGCGGCTGCTCGATATCAAAGAATCGGCGCACAACCCGGTTGACCTCGTCATCGCAACCAAGTTCCCGTCATATTTCGTTCAGCATCCGAACAAGGTCGTCTGGCTTGTTCACCAGCACAGGGGCAGTTTCGACCATTACACGACTCCATATTCGCCATTCCAGAATTCCCCCGCCGATAATGTCCTCAGGGACAACATAATGAAATATGAGAAGAGATTCCTTTCGGAAGCGAAAGCGCTTTTCGCGATAAGCGGCAATGTGGCGGGAAGGATGGAAAAATATCTCGGCCTCCAGGCTGAGCCTCTATATCCCCCCCTATACCACGCTGAGAGATATTATGCTGGAAAACGAGGAGATTATATTTTATCGGTTTCCAGGCTGGAGGCTGACAAGCGGGTTGATATTCTCGTCAAGGCGATAGCCCTCTGCCCGAAGAAGATATGTGCCAAGATCGTGGGTGTTGGCAACCAGCTGCCGGAGCTGGAAAAGATGGCAGCGGAGCTCGGCGTCTCAGAGCGGGTGGAGTTCCTCGGCGGCGTATCCGACGATCAATTATATGATCTTTATGCCGGCTGCTTCGCGGTTTTCTTCGCTCCCTGGGACGAGGATTACGGCTATATCACCATCGAAGCGTTCCAGTCCCGAAAACCGGTCATCACATCCGTGCAGTCCGGCGGTGTCCTCGAATTCGTGGAGGATGGAGCGAACGGCTTCATCACTGACGGCTCCCCGGAACAGGCAGCGGAGGCGATTGAGAAGCTGTTCAGGGACAGGAAGCTTTCTCTCCGGTTCGGCGAAGCCGGATATGCCCGCGTCCAAACTATAACCTGGGATCATACTATAAAGCGGCTGTTATCCGCCTGCTGAGATATTTTATAGGTTTAAAAATCATCAATTATTAAGTAACCTCGCTGTTAATTTATTAGAATAACGCCTACTTAATTATCTTGCTCTTGCTCTATGACTCAGATTGCCATATCCCGCAAATTGGCGCGGTTTCCCTGTGGCTCCCAATGAAAAGAAAGAAAAAAAGCCGCCGGTTGGAGTCCGGCGGCTGATGGAATATTTAAAAGCTTATTACACCTTTCGTTTTTCGAGAATCCTGTTCGTGAATATATAGTAAAAGATCGGCACAAGCACAAGCGTGAGCATTGTGGAAACCGTGAGGCCGCCGATCATAACCCAGCTTAAGGGAGCCCACATATCGCCTCCGCTGAAGGTGAGCGGCAGCAGTCCGCCGATCGTGGTCAGCGTGGTAGCCAGTATCGGCCGGAACCTCGTAGAGCCGGCAGTAATTATTGCTTTTTTCAAGGGGATGCCTTGCTCCAACAGCTTGTTCGTATAATCCACGAGTATTATTGCATTATTGACGACGATGCCGACGAGGCTTGTGAGACCTACAAATGCCGAAAAACTAAATGGGAAGCCCGTTATAAGCAGGGCAAGAACCGCGCCGACGAGCGCAAAAGGGACCGAGACGAAGATTATCAACGTCTGAGAGACAGAACGGAACTGCAGCATCAGGACGGCGAAGATTCCGATAATGCCTATTATCCCCGCCTGGAAGACGCTCGTGAAGGATTCGCCTCTTGCCTCCTCCTCTCCGCCAAGCTGGTAGGAATAGCCGCTGGGGAAATTGAACCTGTCAAGCTTTCGCGCAAGCTCCCTGTTGACCTCGCTAACCTGCCTGCCTACCACATCCGACGAGATGCTGACCATATTCTGAAGGTCGCGGTGCTGCACAATCTTGTATCCAGGAATATAGATTATCCTCGCCACCTGCGAAAGTGGAATCTGCTTTCCGCTGCTTGAAGGAACATATACGCGGTCGAAGTCCGCCAAACCGTTCGAATCCGATTTCGGCAACCGCAGGACAAGGTCATACATCTTGCCCTCGTCGTCGCTATACTTGCCGATCGTCAGTCCGCTCACAGCCATTCTGGCGATACGGTTTATATCCACAATCTGCACTCCGAGCATCGCCGCTTCGTCACGGTTTATATCGAGCTTCATATCCACTGAGTTCAATTCGAGCAGATTGTTGATGTTTATGCATCCTTCTGTTTCCTCGACCAGTTGTTGAACCTGCGTCGAGAGTTCTTTGAGTATCTTGTTGTTATCCCCGAGAACACGAACAACTATCGCGGCTTCTGACGGAGGTCCCTGCATCAGCTGCTTCACCTCCAATTTAACCCCCGGCAAAACGTCAATTTTGTCCCGAAGCCTCTGAGCGAATGCCGCGATCTCGTCCGGGTTCATATCCTTATCGAGCTGGATTAGAAACTGCCCGAAATTTTTTTTCTCCTGCGAGCCACCCATATTGTAGAAAACAGGCGGGTTCGTATTGCCGACGTTCGTTACAATATCGATTATTTCCTTCTCGGAGGAAAACTTTTCTTCCACTTCCGCCATCACAGCTCCTGTTTTATCCAATGACGCGCTTTCCGGCAGATTGACATTTACGAGCAGCAAGGTCTTATCGGACATCGGGAAGAAACTGACGCCGAGCAGCGGAAACACCGCTATTGAGATGACCAACATCCCAAGAGCGAAAGAAATAACCTTCCTACGGTTATCAATCGCCCATGAAAGTTTCGGCTTATAGAATTTCTCAACAATCGCCGAGAACGCCTTTTTGCTTGGACCCGGATTCTTCTTGTCGGAGGGTTTCAGTGCATATACGCAGAGCATTGGCGAAAGCGTCAACGCGACGAGAAGCGAGCAAAGGAGAGTGATATTGACGCCCAATGGCATCGTCCGGATGTAATCGCCGGAATGCTCCTTCATCAACATAAGAGGAACGTATGCGATGACGGTTGTAATTGTGGCGGAAACGATAGGCCAGCCGACCTCGGCAGCCCCTTTCACCGCCGAGTCAAACCTCGAGTAGCCATTATCCATAAACCGCTGAATGTTCTCCGAGATCACTATGGCGTTGTCGACAAGCATACCAAGGGCGATTATAAGCGCTGTAATGGTCATCTGGTGAAGCCCGAAATTAAAGACGTTGAAGAGCCAGATCGCGAGAAAGACAGAGGTTGGAATGGCGAACATGACCACGATGGAAGCGCGCAGGCCGATGATCAGCAGGCAGACGATGCCTACGAGGATGATTCCTTGTTCCATATTGGCAAAAAAAGCATCGGTCTTTTTCTCGACGGATTTCGCCTGTTCGAAAACTATATTTACATTGAGATCGGACGGCAGCCGTTTTTTAACTTTATCAAGGGCTTTCAGAAATGCGTCGTTAATCTTGAGCAGGTTTTTCCCTTCCTGCTGCTCGAAGGTAATAAAAAGCGCCTCTTTGCCGTTATACCTGATTTTATAGCGGGGATCGGCATAGCGGTAATCTATGCCCGCGATGTCCTTGAGATAGGCCGGTTTGCCGTCATATGCACCCACGACCGTATCGCCGATCTCCCTCAGACTTTCATATTTACCGTCAGTGCGAAGGTTGAACTTCCGCGATCCGATCTTCACCTCTCCCGCGGGGATGTTGTAGTTGTTCGCCTGAATAAGAGCGTATATATTCGTGACGGGTATATTATATTGGGCGAGCTTCTCGGGGTTAAGCGTCACCGCGACCTCCTCTTCAGGATATCCCTTTATCTCTCCATCCTTCGCTCCGTCAACCTTCTGGAGCTCCCGTTTAATGATATCGGAATATTTATACAAATCCCGAAGCGAATAATTATCCCCGGTTACAACGAGCTGTAAAATTTTCACGTAAAGGATGTCGAAAGTAAAAACATCCTGGTAAACTATACCCGGCGGAAATTCCCCCTGGGAATCGGCAATTGCGCTCTCCATCCGCGTTTTCGCTTCTTCCATATCTGTATGGGGTTCAAATTCCACTTCGAAATCCACAATTCCATCTCGAACTGTTGAACTGATGTGTTTCACATGCTCAATTCCATCGAGCCTTTCTTCGAGTGGATCAACGATTCCCGTTTCCAGGTCAATGACGCTCGCTCCCGGCACAATGAATACAATCCCGGAAAACGTGAATTTCAGATATGGGTCTTCCGAACGGGGCATATTCAGATAGCTCGATACGCCGAGAGCGATGACTATGAGATACATTGTCAGGACAAACTGGCGGTTCTTTATCGATATTTCGGGGAGTCTCATTGTACGGCCCTCTTTTTCTGAGTATTTTGAGCTGCCGAAGAAGTGGAGTCGATCTTGATCACCGCCTCGCCACTGGTCAGATATTCCGCTCCCTCGCGGGCAATCTCGTCCCCTTCTTTCAATCCATCGGTCACAATCATCATATCCCCGATGATCCCGCCGAGCTTGGCGGGAACCTTTCGAACCTTTTCCGATGCCGAATCATAAATGAAAACATACCCGCGATCCTCGTCCGCTTCGACAAGCGACTCCGGTGGGATCATTATCAAAGATTCAGTGCGGCCGAGCGATATCTCCGCGGAAGCGACCATGCCGGGACGTAGTAGGGAACCTGTGTCAACGATTTCAAGTTCTATAGGAAACGTTCCGGTGACGAAATCCGCAGCCATCCCGACGCGTGTTATTTTACCTTTGAATACTTTTTCCGGAGCGGAATCGGAAACAACATCCACAATGTTTCCAGGCTTCACCCTGGAAACATACCTGCCCGCAATGCCGCTTACGACCTTCAACCTTGAGGATCTGCCGATAAAGACGAAGACCGGATCACCGGCCTGAATCAACTCGCCCGGCTCGTGCCTTCTCATGGCGACATAGCCGTCGAACGGAGCCGCGACACTCGAGAGGTTTAAATTATAACGGGCGATCTTTAGCTGCTGCTCGGCGCTATTGAAAGCTGTGGTTATATCCTGCAGCTGTTCCTTCGTCGCAGCGCCCTCCTGGCTCAGCTGGACCACCCTCTCGTAATCCCGCTTCATCTTGTTATGCATGAGCTCCGCCTGAGCGACGTTCGCCGCAATCTCATCCTGATCGAGCGCTGCCATAAGCGTTCCCTTCTTCACAAAATCCCCGACGTCATAACCTATGGTTGCGACCCTCCCCCCGATCTTGAAAGAGAGGTTTGTCTGCTCAGACGATTCCAGTTTTCCCGAGATCACAATCCTCTGCTGCTCAACACTTTTATTAATGACATAGGTTGAAATTCTCTGTTTTTCATCAGTCTTCTTTTCATCCTTTTTTCCGTTACAAGCACCTATAAATAATAATTGCGAAAAGACTGACATCACAAGAAGAGTGAGTTTTAATGCATTTATAAAATAGGTTTTATTTTTATTCATCCGAGTACTCCTTTTTTTCAAATCCAAGAACGTTTTTCATCCTTTCAATTGCGGCGATATAGTCATACAGGGCGATGATGTTTGTCGAACCGGCGATATCGAGCTGCGTAAGGGCGTCGTTCATTTCGAGTGACAGCGCCATACCGAGGGCGTATCTCTTCTTGACGATCCTGTAGTTCTCCTCCGCGCTCGCAAGCTGTTCCACGGCAGCCTGAGTCTGTTTTCGCGATGTCCGAAGCTTCAGATATGCCTGCTCCACCTGCAAGCCGATATTCTTCACGGCGATGAGCTTCTGGATCTCCAGCTCCTTCAGCTGGAGCGCCGCCTTCTCCATCCGCGACTCCCTGCCGAATCCATCGAAGAGGTTCAGCTGAAAAACGAGCGAAGCCATATAATAGTCGTCCTTGTCCGTGAATCCGTATTCCTCGCCCTGCCAGCCGTAGTCCACGGAGAGTATGACCTTGGGCAGGTATTCGCTGAAGGTGATATTTTTCAAGCGCGACATCGCATCGAGCGTATGATCCAGCGAGGCAATCTCCGAACGGCGGCCGAGAGCCTGGGCTTCGAAAGAGACCACCTCTTTCATATGATCGTCAAGGCTCGTATCCATGAAAACATCCAGTTTTACGGCATCGTCATATGTCAGCACGGATTCTTTGATTTCCCTGAATGAATCCCTGTTGAGAAGATTGTTGAAAAACCTCTGCGCGAGGCGTTTTTGTTCCTGTGCCTCCGCCAGGTCGCTCTCCGCCCTGGAAATGTTCACCTTCGCCCGCATCAGATCGCTTTTCAGGAGCTTGTCCTGGCGAAAAATCGAATCCGTAATATCATATCCTTCTTTCGAAAGATTCAGGACGCGTTCTTTAATCTTAACCAGCTCTACAGCCTTTAGATAGTTCAGGTATGCCTCTGTGGTTTCGAGCCTTTTGTTCCACATCGCGGATTCGAGATTGCATACCGAGGCATCATACATCGAACTCTTTGCGTTGTAGCCGTTCAAAACCGCTCCGCCCGCGAATAGAACCTGGGTGGCGTTTATCTTTGTTTCCTGCTCGTGTGGGCGGATGAACGATTCCTCAATCACCGGGAAATTCATTCCCGGAAACATCCCGCCGACGAACTGGTTGACGTCTATAAGTATCTTCCTGCCGCCTCCGCCGACCGAATACCGGCTCTGTAATGAGATCTTGGGTAAGAACTCCGAAAACGCTTCATTTCGATCTGCGCTTGCCCCTTCCACATTCCGCCTTAGCAGAGAGATATCGAGATTGCTTTCAAGAGCGAGATTGATGTATTCATCAATAACCGTAGTGAATACAGAGGAGCTTTCGGTTTGGGCAGGGCTTTGCTCCATCGGTTTCTCCTGTGGCATTAAAAATGCAGCAATGAGAAAGATAGAGAACAACGCTATTGATACAGCTCTCCCGGTCATTTTTCCTCCTTAATATTTATGGTTTTTATGCATGTTTTTTTTTCATCGATTTCATGGTTTATATGATCAAGCATCGTGAGCTGGAACAGCCTTTTGAAGAAATATTCCCGTGCAAGAGCGGCGCTCTCGAGCATCTCTTCGGTAACCTTGAAGAATCCGGCAGGGTCTTGCTGCGCAAGCTGCCCGGTAACCCGGTCATGCAGCTTCAAATCCATCAGAACTATTTCATTTATCATCCGGGGGTAGTAACTCAATTCCTCCAGTGAAACGCCAATCTCTGTCAATTTTTTCAAAGTCTGCCCGGCGCGTATATCTTCGGCATCATACGGGGCTTTCTTTTCGCCTGCAGGCAGCAAAAGCTTCAGGGACACTGCTTTAACAACCTCTTCCTCTGCAAGACCGGTCTTCTTTAGGAACTGTTCCAGCGTGTAAAACTTCTCCCCCGGTTTTTTAAAATCAAAAATAAGATTGTGTGTGTTTATCAGCAGACTCGCAGGGACGTTTTCATACATCACGTGCCAAAGCAGGTGCTTGATATGTTCGAGCGGGATGAATTTTCGGTTCTGAAGCTCCTTGATTAGGTTTACCTGCTCGATGCACTTTTCATCGTAATATGCCATATTAAGGGATGTTTTAAGCGGCGAGGGAAGGAGGCCCATCTTCACATAATAATGAATGGTGGAATTCGGAACTCCCGTAATCCTTGAAAGGTCGCTGATCTTCAATCCCTTTTGCGTGCCGTTTTTACTGTTCTTTTTCATTTTACCCCACAATATGATAAAGTGTAAAGTAACACTACACACTTTACAATATAGGCATCCAAGATGTTTTGTCAAGCTCATTCGTGCAAAAAATTTCCTTTTTCTTATTTTTTTCAGTCAAAAAAGGAAAATAATGAATCCTCTGCATCCTTCCGAGTAGCAAAACAAATTTCGCTTTATTTCGTACTTCATATCGAATACTATCCGCAGGACTGATGAGACAACAACATACAACGGAGAAAGAGGATGTCATTAAAGGCCGTTAAAGCAAGCGAAGATACAAACTACACGGACATATTTGATCAAGATATAAGATTATTTTTCTCGAAAGCTCTTAAGCTTGGGATCAAAAATCCGGCGTTCTTGCCGTTTCTCGTCCGAACTTATTTCGACCAGATGAAAGCGGCCTCAACCAGGAAAAAACGCCGCGAAAGCGGGGAAATTATCCCGCCCGTAATGATTTTCAGCATCACGGACGAGTGCAATCTTCACTGCAAGGGATGCTATTCGCAGGCGCAACACAGGGCGGCGGGAAACGGAATGTCACGGAATGAGATAGACAGGCTGTTCGGGGAAGCCAGGGAGATGGGGATTTCCATCATCTTGACTGGCGGGGGGGAACCTTTTACAAGGAAAGACCTTTTGGATATAATCGGCGATCATCCGGATATCATTTTTCCGGTTTTCACAAACGGACTCCTCATAGACAAAGAAACTGCCGAGAAAATATCGAAGCATAAGAACCTGATCCCGGTCCTAAGCCTCGAAGGACTGGAGCATCAAACGGACGAACGCAGAGGCGAAGGGGTTTTTAACGCAATCCGCCGGGCCATTCCTCTTTTGAAGCAAAAAAATATATTCTGGGGCGTCTCGATAACCGTAACGAGAGAAAATTACGATTTGATTATGGACAGCGGTTTTCTGACAGAACTCAGCTCCCTCGGCGGCAGGCTTTTCTTCTTCGTGGAATATGTCCCGATAAAGGAAGAGACCATTGATCTCGTTCCTACTGATGAACAAAGAGCCGAGCTGGGGCATATGGCTGCGGAATTGTCTGCGAAATATCCGGCTTTGTTCGTGATTCTGCCCGGGGATGAAGCTTCTTATGGCGGCTGCCTTGCGGCAGGCAGGGGATTCATACATATAAGCGCAAACGGAGACGTGGAACCCTGTCCTTTCGCCCCGTATTCGGACATTAACATCAAAAACGCATCCCTGAAGGATGCCATTAACAGTTCCATGCTGCTCTCGAAAATCCGCGAAAACCACAATTCCCTGACGGAAAGCGAGGGAGGATGCGCCCTATGGACGCACCGCGAGTGGGTTCGAACCCTGATCAAATAAAACAATATCCGATTATCGCGAGCCATCATTAAAAAATCTGATATTGGATTTGGAAATACCTGTCATAAACATATATAATCTGCTGTCTTTAACAGTGAGAGGACGGGTATAGTGAGCGCAAAATCTAAAGCCTACATCGCGGGACTGGGAATGTGTCTTGTCTTCGGCGGATCATATATAGCGATGAAGATCGCACTCGAGACCATCAACCCGCTCACCGTAGTACTATTTCGCTATGTTATAGGCGCGCTGATTCTGCATCTGATATATTATTTCTCGAAAGTGAAGGAAAAAATAAGAAGGGAAGACCTTTTAGGCCTTGTGCTTCTTTGTCTCCTCGAACCGGGACTGTTTTTTATTTTCGATGCTTACGGACTGAAATTCACGACCGCCGTCCGAGCATCCATTCTTTTATCCACGATACCGATACTCACTGCCCTGACCGCCGCCGCGATAATAAAGGAAAAACTTACAGCTTTGAAACTTCTTACCACGCTCGGCTCGGTTGCCGGCGTGCTGCTTGTTATGAGCTCGAAGGAGAACCCGGCTTCCGGGAGCAATTACCTCCTCGGAGATCTTTTAATTCTCGGGGCATGCATCTCGGCGGCATTCTATACGACGTTCGCCCGACGGATGTCATTCAAATATTCTTTTTTTACGATTACCCGTTTTCAGTCTCTGGTTGCGATCATTTTCTTCTTGCCGCTTGTCGCGGGGGAGATTGCCATTAAAGGTATTCAGATGCCGAAAACATCTTCGATCGGCGGCGTCATCTACCTCGGAGTCGCAGGTTCCGCGTTCGGTTACCTGCTGCTCAATTATACGATTTCGCGGCTAAGCGCGGCAAACTCCGCAATTTTCGCAAACCTTATTCCTGTGGTAACGATGATACTCTCGGCGATGATTCTCACCGAAACCATAGGCATCAGAAAGATTTTAGGGCTGCTTATCATTATCTCTTTTATTTTCATTCTCAGCTGGGGGGAGCATATAAATGACCTTAGAGCCTCCAAAAGATAAAATCGAAAAGGAATTCAAGGAAGAATTTAAAGAATCGGGAATCGGCCATACGCTGATTCTGCTCGACGAGGTGGATTCCACCAACTTGTATGCTCTTCAGCGCTCAGAATCGATCCCTGACGGGACGGTGATTATCGCGCAAGCACAGCTGGCTGGGCGAGGCAGGAAAGGAAGAACCTGGTATTCACCGCCGGGGCTCGGGTTATATTTGACGATTCTCCTTAAAAAAACGAGCTTTCACGGGGAATCACACCTGTTGAATCTTCTCGCTTCGCTCGCCGTTTATGATGCCATAAAGAAAATTTTGCTTGCCGGAAAAGAATCAAGTCCCATGTTGCTGCCTCTCGAATTGAAATGGCCGAATGATATTATGTATAACTCGCTTAAACTCGGCGGGATACTTTCAGAAAGGAAAGGCACGTACAGGGAGAATGTCCCAACGGCTGTTGGAATAGGAATAAATATCAATCATAAGGACTGCGATTTCCCCGGCGAGATAGCAAAAAACTCTACTTCTCTTTTTATAATAGACTTCAAAAAACGTGAACCCAGGGATGTTGCCAGAGAAATAGTCCGCAAGATCAATTACCGCTTTTCTGAAATGGCGCGCAAAGGCTCCGAGCATATCATTAATGCCTGGATGCAATGCTCGCCGGCATCCAGGGGATCGAGGGTGAGGATAATCAGCGACAATGAGGAGTTCCATGCCGTCACGGAAGGGTTGGACCAGAGGGGATTTCTAAAAGTCCGACGTTACGGCGACCGCTTGCAAACATTATTGTCTGCTGATATAGTCAGCGTCAGACGGTCGTAAAATGTTCTTAGCTATAGACATCGGAAACACAAATCTCGTAATCGGCGTATTCGCTGACGGCCGAATAATCAAAAAATGGCGACTCTCCACGAGAAGAGATTCCACCCGCGATGAGTATTCGATCCTTCTCCGCGCTGTGTTCAGGGATGCCGGGATAGATCCGAAAACCGTGGCCTCGGGCGCAATTTGCTCCGTGGTCCCGATTCTTACTCCGAAGATCGAAGGAATTCTGTCGAGCGATTTCAATTTTGAGCCTTTGGTTGTCAAACCGGGCATAAAGACGGGTCTCGTTATCTTATACGAACCACCGCAGGAAGTCGGCGCTGACAGGATCGTGAACAGCATCGCGGGCTTCAAACTTTTCGGCGGTCCGCTAATTATCGTGGATTTCGGCACTGCCACTACATTCGATGTAGTCAGCGCTAAAGGGGAATACATCGGTGGTGTCATATCCCCCGGCCCGGCTGTATCCGCCGAAGCTCTTTCGGTCAGGGCTTCCAAGCTCCCGAAAATTGACCTACAGAAGCCGAAAAGCATTATTGGCCGAAATACCATAGATGCCATGAGGTCCGGCTTCTACTACGGACACCCGGGGGCTTGCGACCGTATAATAGAAAAGATATTCGAAGAGCTGGGTGAAAAGCCCAGCGTCATCGCCACCGGCGGGCTTGCCGAAACGGTTGTTTCGGAATCCATTCATATCTCCAAAGTCCTGCCGGACCTTACTCTCGAAGGGCTCCGCATCCTGTTTGAAATGAACCAATAACCCCCTACAATGTCTTTTCATGTTTTAAAACCGCTCAAGAGTGAAAGATTTTGACTGCAAACAGCGAAAATGATAATATTTAAATCCAGTCTATTTAGGATTGAATGAATAAACGGCTAACTTGTCATTTCTTGCTAATATATACAGAGTTTCCTGAAATAAAGACCCTTACATCGGACTGGGAGGAAGGCGCGGATGGAGTCGGAATATGAGCGAAATACTGATTTATTCTGGAAAATCAGACGAACCAGTAAGTGCACCATTGTCATAAAAATCACTCTTACCGGAAAATGATTAATCCGTTCCCACCGGAATGATCCTTGAAAGTTTGGCTGTGCAAGCAGAAATGACATAAATCAGAAAAGCGAGCTGCCGATTTTTTCACCTTGCTGCTATAGCCTGCTTTTCATACTCCTCGAAACCTCAACTTGTTGTCTTTCTGAAAGGCCAAAACGACAACTTGAAAAGATTTGATTCAATCTCAATCTTGCAATAAAGTTGGACAAAGCGAAAAAGGAGATAACAATGGAAGAAAAAATAAAAGAAGTTCTCAATGAGATCCGGCCCTCGCTACAGCGGGACGGCGGAGACCTCGAATTTATCGGTGTGGACCAGAAGGGAAACGTTAAGATCAAATTGCTCGGCGCATGCCACGGCTGTCCCTTCTCCACAATGACGACGAAGAATGGAATCGAACGGCTTCTGAAGGAAAGAGTTCCAGAAGTCACAAATGTTGAAGCCGTTGATTAATATCAGATACTAACTCATTCGGCGGAGGAAATAGATGGCAAAAGGATACGTCGAATTCGACGAAGAGTTCTGCAAGGGTTGCGAACTCTGCATCAAAGCATGTCCGGCGGAAACCCTCATCCTTTCAAAGCGGATGAATATAAAAGGATACAGGGTTGCCGAAGATGCTAACGGAAAGTGCACCGGTTGCGCGAGCTGCGCATTGGTGTGTCCCGACGCGGTGATAACCGTCTATCGTGAAAAGAAAGCTGTGTAAACAGACCACGGTTATATGAACTAATAAGGGAGGTATAACTTGGGCGAAGTTGTAATAATGAAGGGGAACGAAGCGCTCGCTGAGGCCGCCATAAGAGCCGGCATGGACGCGTACTTCGGCTATCCGATAACCCCTCAATCCGAAATTATCGAATACCTTGCACTGGAAATTCCCAAGCGGGGGGGCATTGTTCTCCAGGCGGAGAGCGAAGTTGCCGCAATAAATATGATATACGGCGCGGCAGGGGCAGGCGGAAGGGTGATGACCACTTCCTCGAGCTGCGGTATATCACTGATGCAGGAGGGGATTTCTTATATCGCAGGCGCTGAGATTCCGTGCCTGCTGGCGAACATCAACCGCGGTGGTCCGGGTCTTGGAACAATCCAACCGGCGCAAGGGGACTACTTCCAGTCCACACGCGGCGGAGGGCATGGTGATTATTATACAATCTGCCTCGCTCCGGCATCCGTACAGGAGATGTTCGACTTCGTTTATCTCGGCTTCGAGCTTGCCGAAAAATACAGAACCCCGGCCTTGATCCTCTCGGATGGCGCGTTGGGACAGATGATGGAAAAGGTCAATCTACGCGAAGATAAACTTCCGAAGAACGATATAAGCTGGGCAGCGACGGGTAAACCGAAGACAAGGAATAGAAATATAGTCACATCCCTTTTCCTCCAGCCGGAGAAGATGGAAAAGATAAATCTTGGTCTGCAGGCAAAATATAAAAAGATACGCGAGAACGAACAGCGCTGGGAAGCAAAGATGACCGAGGATGCAGAATACCTGATCACAGCATACGGTTTGTCCGCCAGGATAGGGATGAAAGCGGTTGATATACTCCGGGCTGAAGGATACAAAATCGGATTGTTCCGGCCGATCACATTGTGGCCTTTCCCGATAAAAGGGCTCAGCCCGCTACTCGACAAGGTTAAAAAGGTCCTCGATTTCGAGCTCAACGCGGGACAGATGATCGAAGACGTCGAACTCGTGAACCGCGGCAGAGTGCCGGTCAGCTTCTTCGGAAGAATGGGCGGCATGATCCCTTCACCGGAAGATGTAGCCGAATTCTTCAAAAAAGAGGTGGCAAAATGAAAGAGGGATACGAACTCATTTACAAACGGCCCGAAAGCCTGCTGCACGTACACAATCATTATTGCCCCGGCTGCACTCACGGCGTCGTCCACAAGCTGCTGGCGGAGGTTATTGACGAACTGAAAATCCAGGACAGGACTTTGGGAGTTACTCCTGTCGGCTGCGCAGTGCTGGCTTACGATTACATAGACATAGACTGGCAGGAAGCGGCTCACGGCAGGGCGCCGGCATTAGCCACCGGCATAAAGAGAATTCATCCGGATAAATATGTCTTCACATATCAGGGCGACGGCGACCTGGCGGCTATCGGGACAGCCGAAACCATCCACGCTGCGAACAGAGGCGAAAATTTCCTGATTGTTTTCATCAACAACGCGATATACGGAATGACCGGCGGTCAGATGGCTCCGACAACCCTCGAAGGCCAGAAAACCTCTACTTCTCCATATGGAAGAAACATCAAAGAAATGGGAAGCCCGATAAAGATTGCCGATATCCTTGCGATGCTGCCGGGAACGTATTACATCACAAGGCAGACTGTCGCCGATGTCCGGGGCGTGAGGAGCGCCAAGAAGGCATTGACAAAGGCGTTTCAATATCAGGATCGTAAGAAAGGTCTCTGCCTTGTGGAATTCGTTTCAAACTGTCCCTCGAACTGGAAGATGACCCCGTTGGAATCATGGGACTGGGTAAGAGAAAAAATGTTCCCGTACTATCCGCTCGGCGATTTAAAAACACCGGAGGAGTAATGATGTTGGAAGAAATTGTTATGGCAGGATTCGGCGGACAGGGCGTTTTGACCATGGGGTTGATCGTTTCCTACGCCGGAATGATGGAAGAAAAGGAAATCTGCTGGATGCCGTCATACGGTCCGGAAATGAGGGGAGGCACTTGTAACTGCATGGTTACGGTCTCCGATTCCACCGTGAGCTCCCCGATACTTTCCTCGTTTGATACTGTAATCGCGCTGAACCAGCCTTCGTTGGATAAATTCGAACCCAAGGCGAAGAAAAACGGAATTATAATCTGGGAATCCACGAACATTGCCAAGGGTCCGAAAAGGGCGGATATCAAGGCTATAGCGATTCCCGCTGCTGACGAAGCCATAAAGCTCGAAAACCCGAAGGCTTTGAATATGTTGATGCTAGGAGCTTATATCCAGGCGACCGGTGTTGTGAAGCTTGAAACAATAATGAAAGCCCTGAAAAAGGTTCTACCCGAAAGGCATCATCACTTATTACCCCAGAACGAAAAGGCAATAATGCGAGGAATGGAACTTGCCAAACAGGCGATGAGCTGATTCTTTGATAATTAGACCGTTTAGGTTAATATATGGGGGCTGCCGTAAGGCGGCCCCGATTTGTTTTTATAGACTATGGTTATCCGACGGATAAATTCATCTTTAGAGGTTTGAGCTGTCGGGAACTGCGAATCGGGACGACATAAAAGGAGAAAATATGTTCAAACTGGAAGAATTATTGGAAAGCCAGATCGACAGGAACAAAAAACCGCTCATTTATTTAGCGGAGGGAAGCCTCGATAAAGACGCCCGCCCGCTCGCTGCGGCATATAAACTAAGCGAATTCTCGAATGTCGTTCTGATCGGAAAACCTGGTTTGATAAAAGAAAATGCGGAAAATTCGAAAATGTTTGCCGAGTACGCTGCAAAGATTAATATGCAGCCGGTAGAATTGATAGCTAAAACGCTCGAACAGGTGACAGTGATTGACCCGGAGACGCAGGAGACTGCGGAAAAGAGGCAAATCTACGGGCAAGGAGCATTCAAGCTTGCGGGAGAAAAGTGGAAAAAAAGTGAAACCGAATTGATTGAAATGATGAAGGATCATCTGTTGTTTGCGATAATGGCGACAGCGGAGATCGATGGATACGGAAGGGACGGACACGCGGTCCTCGGCGGCTTATTCTCGACAACGGGAAGTTTCTTCGGTCCCGGCCTTCGGCTTCACCCCCGCAGCGGGACGGTTTTCGAAGCCGGTGTATTTTCATTCCAGGATGATAACTGTCCTAGAAATGTTTATCCCGGGAACATCGTCATTTTCGGTGATGTTGCCGTCGTTACCGAGATGAAGGTGGAAAAGCTGGCGGATGTGGCAGTGGGAACATGCAAAATCGCCCGCGATCTTCTGCCGGAGAAGGATTTCCCTCAAATCTATGGCTCAATCGTTTCATATTCAACAAAAGGAAGTGGCGCCGGACCGACCGTGGATATGGCGCGCGAGGCTTATAAAATTATCGCTGATAGTCTTAGTAAACTCTCAAAGGTTGACCCGCTTTATAAACAAATTCACATCACGCCGGAAGTGCAGTATGCGGTCGCTGTGAACAGGAAACAGGCTGAAAGAAAATTGGATATCAACGATCCTGTCAATGCCGCCGCGGGTAGAAGCAATGTGATAATCCTGCCGAACCTTGATTTCGGCAACAGTATGTACCATCTCCATTCAGCATACTATCCAGATTCGCAGAAAATTCTATGCGTCGGCGGGTTCAAGAACAACTCCATACTCGATTTTTCGAGGGGCCAGAAGATCGAAGAGGTAATACTCGGCGGGATGGCGGTAATCTTACGCCAGCAATATTTACAGAACTTCGATCCGAAACTCGGAAAGTGAAATTCACAGGCACTTCTTAAGGAGAGCGCAATGCCGTCTGAGGGCGAACATATCAAAATAATAGTTCAAAATAAAAAAGCGAGATTCGATTTCGCTATCGAAGAATCCTACGAAGCCGGAATCTCGCTGCTCGGAACAGAGGTGAAATCCATCAGAAACGGCAAGATCAACTTGTCGGACAGTTACGCGGATTTTCGAAATGGCGAACTATTCCTTATAAATTGCAATATCTCCCAGTACCCGTTTTCTCATCACGAGAACCATGAACCTCTGCGCAGCAGAAAGCTCCTGATGAAAAAGATGGAGATGAAGCGCCTTTCGGGCAAGGTCATCGAGAGGGGTTTCACCCTCGTTCCGCTTAAGGTTTATCTTAAGAGAGGATACATAAAGATTGAGATCGGGCTTGCGAAAGGCAAGAAAGCTTTCGACAAGCGGGAAACGATCAAAAAACGCGACCAGGAGCGGGATATAAAGGCGTATATCAAAGGAAGAAATTGAACTTTCGCTGCTGATCAATTTTATTGCATCTGAACCGGCCGCTGATATTTAACGGAAAGCTTAGCGACCGTTGTCAACTCCGCCGGAAAATAAAAATAATCCAATATGTTTTTCCAGTTATAGCCCCGTCTCCCCATCTCATAAGCACAGGCTTCACACAGTCCAATGCTATGGCCGAAACCATTTCCGCGAAAGATGACCTTGTCTCCGGTAACCTCCGCCCAAAAGGAATGGCTCAAGACCTTGTTCCAGCCGGCGTTCTCCGCGAGCTTGCGTCTGAAATTCCCGACTGTGAGTTCCAGAGTATTCCCGCCGTCGGAGAGGGTGACGTTTTTAACGAAGTCCTGATCGGTTTCATTTCTCGCCAATCCGATCTTCAAATCCGAGGCCGGAAGACCAAAAATCGCCGAGAAATCGGCCCTGCTTAGCTGTCTTTCCCACCGATAAAACCTGGATTCTGTGCAAAACGGCGACTTGATGATCCGGTAAGGAAAATCGGAAGACCCTCCCCAGATGATTTCAGGAGTTGCCAGCTTGCCCCCGCAGCACGCGCTGTAATACCCCTCGATAACCTTACCGTTATAAGTCAAAACCAAATCTTTTGACGGCTCTAGAATCTTTGCGAGTAATGAACGGATGGATTCAACATAGTGAATATCGTCGTTGTTCCATCCCTTGAACGCCTGACAATGAGTCGTGTCGCAGAAGTCACAGCCTTCGTCCTTGTGCCTGCCCTTGTTGTAATAGATGTAAGTTCTTATCGCCACGCTGACCGCCTTCAGCGCTTCAGGGTTGTCGGTCTTGCTGAATTCGGACAGTAACAGCTGATCAACAAGGTCTTCAATCCTGCAAAAATGAATGATCTTCAAGCTGTCTTTTCCGGGCATCCTGCCGATGGACAGGCCTCCCGAATAGAGCCTTCTCTCCGTTTTGTCCGACGAAATATGTAGATAAGAAGCTTTTTCTTTTTTCTCCGAAATCGTAATTCTTTCAGACTGTATCGTTTGCGCATCGCGGGTCATTTCCACCCCCTGAGAATTGCTGGAAAACCGTGCCTTTGCCCCTCCTGGCAGAATGAATGACCTTCCCTCACCCGTGAAAACCTGATAATCCATCCCATCCGGTATTTCTATTTCAATCCGGTTGATCTCGATCGAAGCAAAAAGCCTTATTGATGCTTTCAAGTTCACCGAAGGTGATTCGCTTCCAGCCCTTGAAGACGCCAGAAAAATCATCATAAGGAGGCTGACGCTAATTATTTTTCTTAAATCAAGATACATCTGGAACCTCAACTGTGCAACCTGTGTTCAGTATGACACAAATAACGGATTTAAGCCATTGGCCCGAATTTCATCTTTTTAACACTAATATTATCAAGATGTTAGCCGCGAAAATCCAGCGCGGATGGCATCATAATTGTATATATTAATCCTGAAAACAGAAAAGGAGAAACAATGGCTTTGGATTTTATTTACCTGATACTAATCACTCTTGCGGTTCTATCACTAAGCGTCAAGATATCTGAAACGATAATCAAGCTTCTTTTAAAGCGTTTTTTTAAAAGCGGTATTTGAAGAATAGCTTTCAAGAAACGAGCTGGTTACGATTTTAGTTTACAGATATACGATCTGAAAAGAGGCGGTTTGATTTCAAAATAGTTATGCACAAACGAAAATGAAAATCCGAAACCGGCAAGGGGGGCGCAATCAGTCGTCAAGAACGTAGTTAATGGGATTGACTCTTATGGAGTTGGAATAAACCTCGTAATGCAGGTGGACTGATGTGCTTCTGCCTGTATTACCCATAAACCCAATGACATCTCCGCGTTTCACTGTCTTGAACTTCTTAACATTGGTGCTGTTGAGATGACCGTATTTAGTCATATAACCGAAACGATGCTGAATTGTTATGTAGTTCCCGAAACCTTTGCGCTTCTCTTCAGCCGTTCTCTGAATGCTCTCGACGACAACGCCATCCGCCGGCGCTTTGACAGGCGTCCCCAGCCTGCCGCCGATGTCTATTCCGGTATGTATGGTCCATTGCTTTGTAATCGGATCCGTCCTGTAGCCGAAATGGCTTGTAACATAACCCTTGACAGGCCAGATGGAAGGTATTGACGAAAGATATGCAACTTGAGTCTTGATAACCGGTTCGAGCTGGCTGAAATGCTTTTCGTTCTGTTCGATTATATAACGGGACTTCTCAATCAAAGGCTGAGGATATTTGCTATTGAGCTCACCGATATCCTGCATATTTCCGAGCCCGCCTTCGCTTAGACTGATATCCATCATTTTAAAAAGCTTGCGCTTCGTCGAATCGAGGTTTTCCACCCGCTGGACAAGGCTGTCGAGGTCTATCTGCAGCTGGCTGTTAACACGGTTCAACTCGCTGTTTTCGCTGATAAGATCCTCTACTCTTCCGACCTGCATAGACAACGAAACATATCTGAAGATCACAAAAGCAAAGAAAAAAAGAATAAAAACCCCAAGAACAGTACCGAAATTCAGGTACTTATAAGGGATTTTAATCTTAAATATTTTCGATTTAGCGGACGGGACAAGGATAACGACAAGGTGTTTCTTCTTGTTCACCTTCACAACCCTCTTTACTTAGAAAAAAGGAATTGTATGTTATCCTTCTGTCGCTGTCAATAGGTGAAATCCCACCTTTTAACAATTTTCAAGAACAAAATTCATTAGAATGATTTAAACCGGTTATTATTTACCGATTCATAGTCTCTTCAATTTCAAAACACCATACTTCGCTCTGTATTTTCTTATCTTTGAAAATCGCTTCCACATTCCAGTAGTAACGCTTCCCTGACCTGAGCTCGCGTGCTTTCAATGGATAGGTAAAGTTGTCGGTTGTCAATTCTTCCTGATAATACAGCGGCCTGTTGGAGATGATTTCGCCGACTTCTTTCTGTCCTTCCACTGCCGTATAAATGCCGAAGTTATAGCTTTTCGCATTTGACGTCCATCTGAAGACCGGGTAAAGCATCGAAATTTTATAATTTGATGCAGCTGCATCCAATCCAGATGACGGTCCGCTCTTGATATCAGCGCAATTGGCGCCGGGGGAAACGAGATCTATCTTGTAATCATATTGCTTCTTTATAATCCTCAGTTTCTCGGATATGGACACAGGATCACGATCCGGATTGGAAAGATAAAAAGTTTCATTACCGGCAACGGCTGTTTCGTTGACATCTATAATCATCTTGAAAGCTTTGTCAGATTGAAGATCCATCTGCGTCAAGGAAATAGCAGAGGATGAAAATTTTATTTTCATGCCTTGTTCGAAATTTCCGCCCGAAACCGTAATCTCGTTGCCTTTCGAATTTGTTTCCGCATAATTGGGCGTAAGGTTCTCCACAAAAGGCTTTAAAATCTCCACGAAAAGTGAATTCGGACGGTTGAACTTCAAACCCTCAGGTTTAGATGCTGAAACGCCTCTCATTCCCTCCTCAGCTGCTTTCCCGACAAGAATTTCGAGTCTTGCCTCGTTGGGTCCGATAACTTTTTGTTCAAGAATAGTTATCCCTTTGCCGCTGATGGAAAAATCCGTGTTCTCATCGAATCCTTCGCCGTTGATAGTGAGAAAAATGCTTTCCATCTGGGCATGAACCCTGCTGGGTTCAATCTTCGAGATAACCGGTTTCACCGCTTCAATGACTTTGAACATTCCAACGCCTATATCTCGCATTTTCTTATAGTTGATCATTATATCTACAGGTCCCGGTTTAGCTTTCATTGATACGTTGATATTTGCTTCAAGCGTTGTTGGAGATAATACCGTAACCGGTCCAACTTCAATGCCGGGATCGGAAAACTTGATCTCGGTTCCATTTATAAAATTCTTCCCTTTGATGTTTAAAGTAACATTTTTATCGCCCTGGGTAGCTTGATCAGGTTTGACAGCCCCTATCATTATGAAATCGGACGTTATCGGCAGTAGATTTATTCCGGCATAAGTCTGGTACGCGTTGTCCATGCCTATCTTGAAATACAATGAAAGATTTTTTCCTCCGGTATTATCACCGATCTCTATGGACGCTTTGATAATGTTCGTTCCATCCAAAGATGCGGACTTTATTGAACATCCCGGCGGATAAACGAGGCTTTCAAGCAAAGAACCGACGGGAAAATCCATGTTGACGCCAAGTATATATTCCTGAACAGTTCCCGCTGCCGCCGTCATGGGTGATATTTTGGCTATTATACATGAGAAGGATTTAACTTTAATAAAACCTTTAACTCTGTGAGCCATATCATCTGATAGTGTAAAAGGGACTTTGCCCTGCTTCAATTTCATACTGGTTCGGACGGTCATCTGTGCGACAATATGAAATTCCAAGGTCCCTACAGGTTCAGATGAGAGGATTTTTACTTCCAGAATTTCAAGACCCGGATCCCCGGAAGTTGTTTTAAAATCATAAGCGCTCGCATTGAACTCACCGGTGAAAGCGACATTTATTTTCCCTTTCCAGCCCGGTTCCGCGTCAGGTTCCACGGAAGTAGGCGTGATATCGGTTACAGTAATTGCCATGAGGCCGGGAAGAAACAACACCGCTAAGGCGCACATAAAGACGGTAATCTTCTTAGAAAAAATCATTTCTCATCTCCTTTTGAAAACCTTTAAACTTCGATAATTATATACGTTTCTTATCGTATTTCTGTAATCTAACTTACACTAATAAGAAAAATCATCGAACATTATTGTATAGCTCAGGTTAATGGAGTTGGCTTTATAATTGGATGATAACGGGTTAAGTAAGTTTTTATATTCAGCGTAGCTGTATGTCGCTTCCAGCCTCTGAAAACTGGTAATATCCCACATACAATTTATCTCCCAGCTGTTTTTTTCGTTATCAACCGTTCCGAGGTTGTTGCCTTGCTGATCAATCTGATAATGCCCCCTTGCAGTCAGAACATCCGGGATTAACGGATATGACAGCTCCAATGTCAATGTTTCGGTGCTGGTTACTGCATCCAATGCCGGAAACGTATTTTCCGAGAAACGGTAGGTTGTGGACAGTGACGAATAATTGGGAAGCGTCAAGCTAGCTGATCCGCCGTAGTTGAGACTATTCAATGACGAAGAAGGATGAAGCAGGTCTTCCTGATCGTTTTGCCCGTAATTTCCGCGCAGAGATATCGAGAAATTGGAAATGGATAGCATCTCCGAAGCCGTTGCCGACCATTGCGTAGATTCCCTGTCCGCCGATAACCCGGATAGATCCGTGTCCTCGCTCTTTGTTGTATTAAACGAATATGTTCCAGTTATCATGGGCATATTCATACCCAATGACACGTTTCCGCTGCCGCTATAAGTTGTTATGGTCGTTGTTGTTGCCTTGTTATCCGAAAGATTATCGTTGTTTAATGATACGCCGCCGGTAAGAGTGAACTTGTTCTCAAAAAGCTTCAGTGTATTGGTGGCGTTGATTGATTGAACGTCAACGGATTTCCAGGGATTACCGAAAGATTTAAAGTTCAAGCCAGCAATCGAGTATTTGGCATTCAGACTGTAGAAGCCGCCGATGTTAGCGGTCATTGAAGCATCGAGAGCGGAATCGTTGCCGATAAATGCCGTGCCGGGAGCTTCGACATCGGCGGACTCGCCTGTCCTCAGGTCACTCGTGTCACTCTTTGCCCAGTTGACCTGCATATTGAAATCGTAGGAAGGGGAATATTCGAGAGCTGTGCCGACGACGCTGTTGCCTAAATAATCTGTCCCGACAGCGAACCCATCCCCCTCTTCGTCATCAGATTTCAGATATACCGCATTTATCTTCAATTTATTATTATAATTATAGGAAGCGTTTAAAGCCTGCATATTTCTCGCGGGCGTTTGTGTCGACTCGATTTGCTTCAATGACTCTCCATAAACCGCGTCCACTTTAATCGTTCCAATTTCCGTCTGAAATTGTGCATAGGCAGAGGCGCCCCGGACCCTGCTACTGGCCATAACGATGCTCGAATAAGATGGGAAGTTGTCTCCAGCGATGACTCCCCCCCAGTCGGTATATATTTTCACGGAATAGGTATCCGAGGGTTGCATATCGAAACTCGATTCGGAAGATATAACCGCAGTCGCCTCATAATTGATTCCTTCATAATTGCCTGAAGCGGTAATGTTAAGGCTGTTGGAGGATGTCGGCTCCTGTCGGGCGCTGGCGCCTGGGCCGGTAACGTCGTTGACCTGGTAGGTCATACTATTCTGGCCGCTGAAACGAATTATCGGAGTGGTGCGTGTGCTCTTATATTTTACGGTGCTCGGCACGACATTGAAGCTGAACAGCACGGGCTTGATGCTCTTGCCGAGCGTATCGGTGATTTGCAGCTTCACTGAATGAGCTCCGAGTTTGATGTCAAGCGGTAGAAAGGAAATTATCCCCTGATTCAACTGAATACTTGCGCTGACATCAACCTCATCGAGATAGAGCTTCACCCCTTCAAGAGTGACCTTTTCCATATCCTGCAGTACGGAAAAAACGATGATAACATCGTCTATTTCAATATTGCTGCTCGGCTGCGGTGAAAGAAGCTGAATCTGAACAGCGGAAACCTCAGATGCAAAGGAGCTGGGGCAAAGAAATAAGACAAATACCGGCAGGAAAGTTAAAAAATGCCGCAATGTTTTTAAATTGTTTTTTACCATAGCCATACCTTTCTTAATTTATTAAATTATTGAATCTTTATCGGTTTTGAGGTCTTGGTTTCAATGGACTGTCCGTTCAGTCCGGCCAACTTGTACCAGTATGAAGTATCGGAATATACATGGTTATCTACGAATCCATCAGCGGTTACCCGTTCCCCAACGAGACGGTATTGATTTTCGTGCTCAGACCGTCGATATACGTTGAATAATTTTAATCCTTCTTCTTTTATCTGCCAGCTTAATTGCACCGCACCGCTGTCATTCCTCACTGCGGTGAGATATATGCCGTCTGCTGTTTCAGCCAATGGGAATTTGTTTATCTTGTTCAAATCAAGTTTTAAAACATCTATCGGCATGGAATTTCGCCCCATAATTGCTGTCAGCTGACTTGGATCTGTAACTACCACGTTTTTTGACAATTCATCCTTATAAGTGACAGGTATAATAAGACCGCGGAATTCCGGACTATATTTCCTGGCCTCTGGAGAATTATACGAATTAAAATCAATCTCTATAATTGATTTTGCAGTGATGTTCGCTTGAGCCAGACGAATCAAGTCATTCACCGGTGCGCGGGCTGATATATCTCCGGTTGCCTGGAGAACTCCAGCAAAATCGAGCTTCTCCGTTTGCATTTCCAACGGTAGCAGCAGCTTCCCCTCTATCTTTGCCGCCCCGAGGCATGAAATGCCGATTTTCTCGATTATGAGATCAAATCCGGCAAGCATCGAAGTTCGAGCACCTTCGAATTTAACAATTCCGGTATATGCCCTCCCGGATGTATCGAGCCTAACATCTTCCACTGTAACCTGGAAATATCCCATTTCCCTGAATCCGGCTGCGTCAATAAACAGCCTCCCGCTGCCGGCGATTACAGCCCCCGCCTTCGCAGGGCTGTCCAACTGAACCTCGAACGTCTCGCTCAAACGCTCCGCAACACCGATCCTGAACCGGTCTATATCACCGTTCTCAAGCATCGTCTTTTGCGGAGGCAGAACGTTCACGAAGCCGTAATAACGATGATTCTGCCAAATCGCCAGAACCGCCCCAACGCCGCGGGCTTTCTTGGATATATACAATAATATCGGCAGCCGTCCGAACTCCGCCGGATTGCGAAGCATACGGCCCCGGAAATCATCATTCCCCTTCACGTTCGGTACGATCAGTTCCGCACGCCCGAAAGACTTGGGGAGAAGCTTCACGTCGGGATAATTGCGCTCGATATTGCCAAGGTCGATCAAGAAATTACCGGGAATAAATGCCGCAAGGTTATGATTCCTGTCATAGCCCCGAAGTTCAAGGATAAGCCTGTCCCCGGGGGCAACCTCGACATACGACGGCTCGATCGCGATCTCATCTACGGGGTTCAATGTCCCGAATCGGAATTCATCGCTGCCTTCCGGCCGATTCGCCCTCACAACGAAACTCCAGACCTCGCTCTCTTTCAACTCACCCTGGAAACTCGTGTCGTCCAAGCCCTTCGTTACCGAGGAGTCGTAATACGACGCTGGAACCGTCCCGAAATACGCGGTCACCTTCCAGAAATACCGAACGCCAGGCTCCAGAGCGCGTGCCGGCAGCGGATACTGGAAATAATTCGCGCCGTCAACGACAGACTCGTAATACGGACGGTTGCGGATGACCTCCGCAAAAGACGTCTGCCCTGCAAGAGGTTTGAATATGCTGATCTTGAAACGCCATCCCAGGCTGTACCAGCGGAATACCGGGTACTGAGTATCTACCAGCTCCGTCGGCGTCAGGGTTGCTTCGCTCACCGCGAATGGAAGACCGCCGTTAATGCCGGGATACAGAAGCTGGATCGTCCTGTCCGTCAAAACATTCTCGCTTAAAATGAACGCGTTCATACCCCTGTCGTTCGTCCCGTCCGGGTTGAATATCGCTATGCTCACCCAGCCGGCAGTCGCGTTCGCGTCAACATCAACCAACATACAGATCGTGGTCGAGTTCAAAACCCGAACATCCCTCGCATGAACATAATCCGAATAAAATATCACCGACGCCCCGGGGTAGAAATTCTCACCGCTTATGCAGACCTGCTGGTTCGATTGTCCTATCAACAGCACCGGGTTCGAAGCCGAAATGAACTTCGGCCGCTTGCTTGCCACGCGGAACGCTGATTCGTTCACCGAGGTCCGCCCGTCGGGATTCGTCACCCTGATCGGGACATACCCCAGGCTTGCTGTCGAACTTACTGTAACGGATGAAATCAACTGAGATTCGCTTATAAACTGGGTGTTCGAAAACGTAACACCGGAATGACCTGTGCCGAGCGTTACGCCTGAAGCGAAATTAACGCCCGTGATCGAGAGCTGGACGTTCCGCTCCCCCAGAGAAACGATGCTCGGAGTAACCTCCTGTATCGTCGGATTCGCCTGAAGGATCGTTACGATGGACAGCGCGGGATCGAGAAATAGAGTCGCATAATCGTCCGGAACATTAGGTGTAACTTGAATTGCTGTTGCACCGATATTACCCGAAAGTCTTTCTCTGCCGGCGATAGGTGGACCATACTTGATATATAAACTAAGTCCTCCGAGCGAGCAATCAGACGCAATATTGATTGAAAGTCTCAGTTGTGAAGCGCTTAAAAAAACGCCGGATCCGGCAACATATGATATGGCGGGATTATCGGATGTCACGGACTGAATCGTATAAATACTCCAATATTTCAACGAAGGTAAAAAATTCAGTATCAGTGAAACATTTGTGTCACCTGCATTCACGCTGTTCGGCGAGGCTGTGCTCACTCTCACGTTGCAATCAGCTATTGTCAGCCAGCCATCCCTATCTCCAAATGCTGAGTTATTCAGTCGAAATTTATAAGTCCCAACAGGAATATCCAATGGGATCGTTATTCTACCCCGATGATATGTATACATACTTACTGATGATTCAGAAATACGTTGCCATGTAATGGCCGGTTGGCCATATACGTGAACAGTTGTATCATTATTGAAAAACGGAGTAGAAGTCCAAGAAAGTTCTATCGTTTGAACAAAACTTGCTCCTCTTTCCCCCTGTGGCGATACATTTGTAATTGTCTGTGCGATACCCCTCGGCGAAAAAAGAATTATACAAACGAATAAAAACCCGATAACCTTTAAACCATGATTTTTCATTTGAATCACCATTTAATTAATGATTAAAAATAACCTCTTTATTCAATTTCGACAGCTGCCGAGCCGCGGCGCTCCACATCATAGGCATCAACGCCGTTTATCTTGTACCAATACCCACCTTCCTGGAAAACGAATTTATCGGTGTAAGCATCACCTGAAGTTTTCTCCGCAATGAGGCGGTAACGGCTTTCACCGTTACCTCGACGATAGATATTGAAATACCGCGTCTCGGAGTTCTTGGAAATCCAGCTCAATTTGATTTTACCATCTTCCGTTCTTGTTGCTGTGAGGAAAATATCGGGATCAGTATTAAGAACCGAAGCGCTATATCGTGACAAATCAATTTGTTTTATGCTTCCACGATTCATCTCGTTTTTATTCAATGAAGACAAATCTTCAGGATTCCTCACGGCGGTTCGTCTTGTCGTTCCGTCTTCATTTTCCACTGTTAAAGCCAGACCTCGAAAGGCCGGATCATATTTCTTGAAATCCGGAGACCAGCTGCTGTCGAAATCCATTTCAATCACGCTTTTTTCCGGTAATTTCGATCCTTGCAAAAATAATGTCTTGTCCAGCTTGCACATTGCGCTGATATCCCCGAATGCGTTTATCTTACCATTAAAATCCAGCTTATAATTATCTTTTTCGCCTGGGATAAAAATTCCACCCTGAACGGATGCGGATCTGTCGGTCGTGATTGATACACTACGTATTTCGATATCGAATCCGGAAATGAATAAGGAATTCGAACCTGTAAATTCAACCTTCCCGGTATAGGCTCTGCCGTTTACATCCACTCGGATATCCTCGATCTTAACAGGGAAGAATCCTTTCTCCCTGAACCCGGCGGCGTCAATGAACAACCTCCCGCTGCCGGCGATTACAGCCCCCGCCTTCGCAGGGCTGTCCAACTGAACCTCGAACGTCTCGCTCAAACGCTCCGCAACACCGATCCTGAACCGGTCTATATCACCGTTCTCAAGCATCGTCTTTTGCGGAGGCAGAACGTTCACGAAGCCGTAATAACGATGATTCTGCCAAATCGCCAGAACCGCCCCAACGCCGCGGGCTTTCTTGGATATATACAATAATATCGGCAGCCGTCCGAACTCCGCCGGATTGCGAAGCATACGGCCCCGGAAATCATCATTCCCCTTCACGTTCGGTACGATCAGTTCCGCACGCCCGAAAGACTTGGGGAGAAGCTTCACGTCGGGATAATTGCGCTCGATATTGCCAAGGTCGATCAAGAAATTACCGGGAATAAATGCCGCAAGGTTATGATTCCTGTCATAGCCCCGAAGTTCCAGTATAAGCCTGTCACCGGGGGCAACCTCGACATACGAAGGCTCTATCGCGATCTCATCTACGGGGTTCAATGTCCCGAAACGGAATTCCTCCCTGCCTTCCGTTCGATTCTCTCTCACAACGAAACTCCAAACCTCGCTCTCCTTCAACTCACCCTGGAAACTCGTATCGTCCAAGCCATTCGTTACCGAGGAGTTGTAATACGACGCGGGAACCGTCCCGAAATACGCGGTAACCTTCCAGAAATACCGGATGCCCGGCTCCAGAGCGCGTGCCGGTAGCGGATACTGGAAATAATTCGCCCCGTCAACGACAGACTCGTAATACGGACGGTTGCGGATGACCTCCGCAAAAGACGTCTGCCCCGCAAGAGGTTTGAATATGCTGATCTTGAAACGCCATCCCAGGCTGTACCAGCGGAATACCGGGTATTGCGTATCTATCAGCTCCGTCGGCGTCAGGTTTGCTTCGCTCACCGCGAATGGAAGACCGCCGTTAATGCCGGGATACAGAAGCTGAATCGTCCTGTCCGTCGAAACATTCTCGCTTAGAAGGAAGGCATTCAAACCCCGGTCGTTCGTCCCGTCCGGATTGAATATCGCTATGTCCACCCCGCCTGCAGTCGCGTTCGCGTCAACATCAACCAACATGCAGATCGTGGTCGGGTTCAAAACCCGAACATCCCTCGCATGAACATAATCCGAATAAAATATCACCGACGCCCCGGGGTAGAAATTCTCACCGCTTATGCAGACCTGCTGGTTCGATTGTCCTATCAACAGCACAGGGTTCGAAGCCGAAATGAACTTCGGACGCTTGCTTACAACGCGCAACGCCGACTCGTTCACAGATGTCCGCCCGTCAGGATTTGTCACCCTGATCGGGACATACCCCAGGCTTGCTGTCGGGCTTACAGTGATAGATGAAATCAACTGCGATTCGCTTATAAACTGGGTGTTCGAAAACGTAACACCGGAATGACCTGTGCCGAGCGTTACGCCTGAAGCGAAATTAACGCCCGTGATCGAGAGCTGGACGTTCCGCTCCCCCAGAGAAACGATGCTCGGAGTAACCTCCTGTATCGTCGGATTCGCCTCGCTGATATTAATAATCGCGCTTGAGCTATTCAGAGAGATTGTGGCAAAATCAGCCGGTATCAGTGGGACAATCTTAAGATATTTTACAATATTAGTGTTCTGCATTTTAGTCTGTTGCGAAGCCGATGTTCTCTCATATTGGATAAGCAAGCCAAGAGGTCCTGTCTGTGCGTCTTCATTAACAATGAACGACATGGAAATCTGATTCGAGCTGATAAATCTTGCAGAATTATTAGGGACACTTACGCCGCCCAAAGATGGAGTAACAGACGTGATTTGATACTTCTGCCAATCCAATAAAGCACTGCTAAGTGTCATTGTCACTGGGACACTGGAACAGCCGAGAGTCAATTCTGGCGGCGCCGCTGCAGTAACAGTAACGCTGTAATCCCCGATATCTATCCACCCTTGAGCGCAGCGGCAAGGAGTAAAAAACCCAATGTTATATAATGTTATTCTATATCTACCCGGAGTTATATCATTTGGGATCGTCATCCTCCCGCGGTGGTAAGTGTAAAATCCCCCTGTGTCCCAGCTAGTAATCGATTGCCAGGTGATGGTCGGCATTCCCTGAACCTGGACGATGCTATCAACGTCATAAAAGGGTGATGCGCCTTGATTGACTGTTATGACCTGGATGAAACTCGAACCTCTTTCACCTTCAGGATTGATATTTGATATAGCAAACTGAGCTGAAACAGCGACGCTGAACAAGAAGCAGATAACAAAAAATGATAATAACCTACCCCGAATAATACAATTATCCTTACAATACATTAAGATCTCCTTAAATTGGCTTCAATGCTTGATACTTCCCCCGGCTGTTCAACCCTTATAGTAAATCCAAATTTTAATGCGCATCTTATATCATATTTTAAAGTATAAGTCAATGCTGGTGAGATTCGAGATTTCTTTCTAATAAGCGTTGAGTTGGCCGATTTCGCTTTCAACCATTTCGAGTAACCGTCCTGATTTGACAGCCTGTTTCATAACATTATGATCCAGATAGAGGGGCCTGTTTATATCCAGGTCCGGCACGAAGCTACGTACAGCCTTTAGCGCGGAGCGGGTTCCTATCCCTAATTTATAATCCCTCAGTTCCAAAGCCCGGGCTGAACATAACAATTCTATTCCTATCACGCCGCAGCCGTTATCGAGAATTTGGCGGGTTTTTTGAACGGTGTTCATTCCCATGCTGACGAAATCCTCCTGGTCGGCGGAAGCGGGAATGGATTGGATGTGAGCGGGGGTTGAGAGGATCTTCTGCTCGACGATCAGCATATCAGCGGTATATTGGCAAAGCATCATTCCTGAATGGATGCCTGGCTCTCCCGCAAGGAATGGCGGCAGGCCGGCGCTTAAAGCCGGGTTCAGAAGACGGTTCAAACGCCTTTCGGACAGAACGCTTGCCATCGTTACCGATGAGCCGACCATTTCCATCGGCATCGCAACCGGTGTTCCCTGGAAATTGGCGCCGGTGAGTATCTTGTTCTCATCGGGCACGAAAACCGGGTTATCGGCAACGCCGTTAAGTTCAATTTCCACCTGCTCACGCGCCCAGCGGAGGAAGTCTCTCACAGCGCCCAGAACCTGCGGCGTCGAGCGCATGCTGTATGAATCCTGTAGCTTCACCTTTTCCATCTTGTATAAATCGCTGCCCGAGGCGATCTTTCTGATGTTGGCAGCGGAGGACACAGCTCCCTTGAAACCGCGCAACATATGAATCATCTCTTCGTAAGGAAGCATATTGGCTTTCAAGGCCTCAAGCGACATCGTTGCGGCAATCTCCGCCTGTTTCAGCCATTTTTCCGTATCAGATATTTCCAAAGCCGCGATTCCGCAAATAAGGTTACTACCGTTAATAAGCGCGAGACCGTCTCTTACATCCATATCCACCAACGCTATCCCGGCCCTCTTCATCGCCTCGCCGCCCGGAAGTTTTTCGTCCTTGTAAAATGCCTCTCCCATCCCCATCAGTACGAGTGTCGCCTGGCTCATAGGGGCAAGATCGCCGCACGCGCCGACGCTGCCTTTTTCGCAGACGACCGGCGTCACGCCCTTATTGAGCATTTCGACAAGGGTTTGCGTAACCATCGATCTGCAGCCTGAATTCCCGTGCGCGTGGACATTGATTCGGCTCAACAACCCCGCCCTCACGCATTCAACCGGCATCGGTTCGCCTATTCCCGCGGAATGGCTTATTATCAGATAGCGCTGAAAATCCTTAACCTGGTCCGGCTTCAAAGGAACATTGGCGAGCTCTCCTATGCCGGTGTTCACTCCATAGATAGCCTCCCCTGCCGCAATTTTATTTTCCAGCATCTCGCGGCATTTATTGATCTTTTCAACAGCTTCTTTATGCAATTCTATTTTATCGCCATGCCGCGCAACTCCGACGACATCCTCAATTGTCAAACCACTTCCTTTGATAATAACCGTCATTTCAAACCTCTTAAAAAATTGGAATTTCACTTAAAAATATACTCTGAAAATCGAAATAATTAAACAGCTACCTGTTTTGATTGATGTCGAGGGATAAAAAATATTTGAAATGTCCAATATGCGACGACGTTTGTTTTTGTCGTTGATCAAATGATATGAAAAAACCCCGGACCAAGCCCGGGGTGATCAGTCAGGGATAATCAATATCCGAATCTGTCATTGGCGACAGCTTCTGTTACACGGAATCCGCTGCTGCTACAGCCGGCCTTCCGCTTTAAGCTTTTTCGCGATTTTCTCCATTTCCGATACAAGATAATCATAACGTTTTATCGCAGCTTCGTATGGAGCCGGCGTCGTCATATCAATACCGGCGGTCTTCAAAGCATCTAAAGGATATTTGCTACCTCCGGATTTCAGGAGATCGAGATAGCGTTCCCGGGCATTTTTCTCGCCCTTAAGAATCTTATCTGAAAGCGCCATTGAGGCGATGATACCGGTGCTGTATTGATATACATAGAAATTGTAATAGAAATGGGGAACTATGCTCCATTCGTTCTGAATGAAGTCATCAACGACGCAAACTCCATCCTGATGTCCGTAATAGAAACGGGTCAGCTCCAGATATTTTGCGCTCAACCAGTCGGGCGTGAGGGTTCCGCCTTTTTCCACGAATTCATGCATTGCCAGTTCGAACTCGGCGAAGAGGGTTTGGCGATAGATGGTTGATCTCACTTCATCCAAATAGCTGTCTATCAAATACAGTTTGAAAAGATCGTCCTTTTCATTTTTGATCAAGTAATCTACCAGCATATTTTCATTAAAAGTAGAGGCGATCTCAGCCAGGAATGTGGGATAATCGGCGGTCGAATACGGCTGCGTCTGATCGGAATAATATGTATGCATCGAGTGTCCGAGTTCGTGCGTCAGCGTGGAAACGGCGCTATATGTTCCGTTGTAATTCATCTTGATAAACGGATGAATTCCGTAAACCCCGCCGGAGTATGCTCCGACCTGTTTGTTTTTATTCGGGTAGATATCAATCCAGCGGCTGCTGAGAGCTTTAGCGATTGCCGCGCTGTAATCCTTCCCAAGCGGTTTCATTGATTCCTTAACTAATGTTCCGGCTTCATCCCATGAATAAATCTTTTCTATCTCCGGGACAGCTGATGCATAGATATCGGGATATTTGAAGGTTTCAAGCCCGAGCAATTCCTTTCTGAGCTTCAGAAGTCTGTGAAGCGGCGCAAGGTTTTTGCGAACTGTCTCTATAAGACTGTGATATACAGCGACGTCAATTTTATTGGGAGTCGTTTGCGCTTCCAGGCAGCTGTTATATCCACGCACTCTGGTATTGAAAAGATGCTGCTTGATCTCCGCATCCTGAAGGATTGCCAGCGTGTTTTCGTATTTTTTCTGATTGCCCCAGAAAGTGAGCATATTCTTTTCGCGGTCGGCGGGATTTTTCGACTCCCTAAGGCGTTGATAAGTGGCGGAATTGAGCGTGTATTCAATGCCGTCGGAAAGCGTAACCTTCGGGTTCGGCATATCCACATTGTTGAGCATCTCAGCGGCATCGGCAGCCGAGTTTGAAAACAATCCAGTCAGAGCTATTATCTGCTCTTTGTCGGTGGGCAAAATGTGATCTTTTAGAAGTAAAATTCTGTCCACCCTCATTCTGTATTCCCCAAGCTTCGGCTCAGCCTTTGCATACTCTTCGAATTTTTCCCTGCCCAGAGCGATGATATCCGGCTGTATGAAGCTTACCTTCGAGCCATATTCGACGAATTTTGTCTGAAGCTCGCCTTTCATTTTCTGAAATTGCAAATTGGCAAGGTCGCTCGCGTTCTGATGCGAGGCATAACCAAAAAGCTTCTCACCCATCAGGTTGATATTCTTGGTGTATTCGAGAAAAGAAAGAAACTTCTGTGGAGTTGTTGTCCAACCTTCGGCAGCTTTTTCGATTCCCTGGATTTGCACCACAATCTTATCAACATCAGCCTTCCATAAATCATAAGAAGGATATATGTCTTCTATCTTCCATGTGTACTCGACTGGAATCTGGCTGCGTTCCACATTCGCATAGTCCGGAACCTTTTTATCTTTCATTTCAGAAAATAACCCTCCAGCAAGAAGGACAGAAAGAAGAAAAACCAAGACCAAAGACTTCCTCATCTTTACCTCCATTAAAAGTTATCATCATATCGCATTCCAATAAAGTAAATTCACCGTTCTTTGAAGCAAAATAATATTAAATGTTTTTAAAATATTGTAAACTCCTGCACAATTTGCGGCTATTTCATAAAGAGTGGCGGATGCTTAAGATGAAAATCCGTCGAATCCTGATAGGCTTTCGCCACCGCCAGGAGTTTCGCCTCCCCGAAGAGCTTTCCCATGAAAGTTATGCTAACAGGACTTCCTTTTTCGTTAAAACCGTTCGGCATAACAACCGAAGGATGGCCTGTGAGATTGGTCAACAGCAGATTGCTGCCTCCGAAAGAGGGGGATATATATAAATCCACGTCGGCAAGGATTTTCTCCATATCCTGGATAAGCTGATAACGCAACCGGTTCGCCTGGATATATTCCACCGCCGGGATGAAACGCGAGGCTCGGAAAACGTTCGGCCAGGCATCCCTCGTCTGCCGAACCATCAGGTCAACCTTCCGGTTTCTCGTGATCTTGTCGAAGGCAGCGCCGGCCTCGGCGCTGAGAATAAACGCAAGGTCGTCAACCGGCAGATTGGGAAGGGCGATAGGGACAAGTTTGAAACCGAGCGATTTCAATTTTTCAAGTGTTTGCATATCGAATTTTTTCGATGGAGATTTTTCATCGAACTCTTTTTTCAGATAACCGATACGTATATTTTTCGGATCTATGACGGGATTATAATTGAAGGGCAGGTCATAGACCTGGTCAATTCCGTCCGCCCCGAGGATGGAATTGAAAACGATCGCGCAGTCCTCCACATTCCTGCATATCGGACCGATCTTGTCCATCGTCCAGCTCAGCGCCATTACGCCTGCGCGGCTGACCCTGCCGAATGTCGGACGGAGGCTTGTCGTTCCGCATCTGGTGGACGGAGAGACGATCGAGCCCCATGTTTCCGTCCCGATGGCAAAGGCAACGAGACCGGCGGAGGTCGAGGATGCCGAACCCGCGGACGAACCGCTCGATCCTTCCTTCAAATTCCAGGGATTCTTTGTCGTCGCGCTGAACCATACATCACCCCATGCAAGCTCGCCGACAGAGGTTTTGACAACGAGAACAGCGCCCGCCTCTTCCAGTTTTTTTATCACAGTCGCATTTTCATCAATCACCTGATCTTTGAACGGAACGCTGCCCCATGTGGTCTTATAACCTTTCACTGCCAGCAGGTCTTTCGCCCCGTAAGGTATCCCGTGCAACGGCCCCCTGTATTTCCCCGCCGCGATCTCTTCGTCGGCGCGTCTCGCCTGTTTGAGCGCAAGGTCCTCCGTCAATGTTATCACGCATCTCAATTGAGGATCGTATTTTTTGAGCCTCGCAAGGTACATTTTGGTTAATTCGGTGGATGTGATCTTCCGGGTTCTTATCAGGGCTCCTAGCTCACCGACAGACATAAAGGCGAGATCGTTTAGATCCCCGGGAAGCCGGACGGATTCATAACGGCTTAAGACCATCGGCTTTCTTGCGGTTTCGAGCTTAAAGCCCCTCGGTATCGGATTGAACTGAATAGCGGGAGGAATGTTGTTCTGAATTTCAACTTTCCTGATGTTCTCATAACTCTTTTTCTGATCTGTCAAATCCTGAAGCATCAGTTCCATGTCATCCCGTGTAAAATGCAGCGCAAAGAGCTTCTCCCCTTTTACGATTTTCTCAATCGTAATATCGTCGCCTGTGAAAGATTTGAAGACAATTCCGGCCGTAAAGCCGACCACAAGCGTCAATAAAAACATCAACGCCTTTTTCCAACCGATCTTCATAGTCTCATTTCCACCTTTCATTGAAATTTAATTAAAAAAATACCCTTTCTTCTATTTAATTACCTGCTCCATTTGCTGGCGGAGAAGAACATACTGTAAACTATATGTCCCGCTTCGAACCCTTTGAATTTGTTCCAGGCTGGAATAATCCTGCATGTTCTTGTATAACTCGGAGCATTGAAAGGGGATGGGATGCTTATGCCGACTGTTGCTGTTTCAGCCACGGCATAAGGATCAGTGAAGGTGTTTCCTCCGTCAAAGGAACGAATACAGTAGAAAGCCCCTTTCGCGGTTGCAAGCGCCTGATAAGTAATGCTCAGATTACCCACAGTATCGCACATTATATACGGAGTATGCATATAGTTTAGAGAATTGGTTAAATCCCGAGGTGAGGAAAAAGATGCGCCATTATCCGTCGATTTTGTGAAATAGATATTCCAGGGGCTTGCCTGGCTCAGAGCGCCCGTATAAACCAGGTAAAGATTCCCTAAAATATCCAAAGCCATTGAAAAACCAGAGGATGTTCCTCCCACGACGAATTGATCCGTTAAAATCTTTGCCTGGCTCCAGGTATCGCCGTTATTCAATGATGATGCGATGAATAATTTATTAAGCCCGTCCGTCTTGTCTATTCCCATCCATACGACATGGACCTTGCCGGCTTTGTCCGCGATGATTCTGAAACACAGCGGCTGAGTATCGAGCCCTGAGCTGATGATCTTAGGTGTGGAGAAGCCGCTGCTTGATAGGTTTTCCACATTTAATCCGCTCGGAGTTGACTTGGCGTAGACAGCGGATGAACCAGTTTGATTGGCAATGATGGCAATCCATGCTGCATGAATGGTGGATGTCTCTGGTTCTACATATACTGTCGGCATCAGTTCAGCTGTAGCTTTGTAGCTGGCGGAATTGGATGATATCCGCAAAGGGTCCGAGAAACTTTCTCCCTTGTTCGACGAATATGCAATGTAAGTGAAGGCAGACCCTTCCAGAATGCTTCCCCCCATCCATACTATTCGCAGGACGTCCTGGTCATCTATGCATAGATTCGGGATCGACAACTGGCCTATTTGCTGGAGGTATGATTCCTTGCTCACATCCAGCGGGGTTGACCAGGTCTGGCCTGCATTCGAAGATTTTGAAAATAGAATTTTCGAAGAATTATTGTTGGGGTCCAGCTTCTGCCATGCAGAATATAACACACCTTCAAGGTCATCCGTTATGACATGATGATCTCCGGTATCAGTTTGGCCGCTGTTTACCTCCTTTGCCTCCGTAAAAGTCCAATTACTATAAAGAATAAAGTCAACCTTGTTCGAATCGCCCTGACTGTTGTGAACATAGACCTGGACCGATTTGTCTTGTACTGCGCTCAAAGATGATTGGAGGCCCGATATCGTGACACGAGTGTTCGCAGGCTCGACGACCGCAGTCAACTCCGATTCGCTGACGAAAGACGTCTCGAGGTCTATATTGTTAAAAACAACCACGGAATCTTTTGTGAAATTCGATCCATTGACGCTAAGAATGAACCGTGTCGAATTTATCAGCCTGTTTGATGGACTCAGTGACGAGATGCTCAATGAACCTCCCGCGCAAGAGATAAGGATAAATAGATATAAAACGATTAACCCCGAATAAATGGATATTCTATTAGTTGTCATGGAATCTCCTTTTAAATAGACAACGCATGGAAAGCAAATTGCTGAAACCTTTCAACTTTAAAGGTATGTTGTCAAAAAAGAGGCATCAAGTCAAGAAGCACTGAACAACGTTTCACTAATAATAATATGATAAAATCCTTCGTGGGACGATCTCTTTTTGGCGCGATCATATTATTTGCATTTCGTTCAGTCAGACCGGCGCTATTTATCTATTCGAAGATTGGTCCCGATACGTCGCCATTGTGGTTGTATCCTCTCTTTTCCCAGTAGCCTTTGTAAAAATCATCCGATGAAATTTCAATTTTCCTGATCCACTTCGCCCACTTATATCCCCACTTCCCTTCGGCTACGATCTGGAAGGGAAAACCCCTCTCCGGAGGAAGGATAAGGCCATTAATTTTATAAGCCAGCATCAGATTGTTTTTCAAAATATAATCTAGCTCGATCGAGGTCGTATAGCCGTCATCGGAATGGAAAATTACATTCTTTGCTCCAGATTTTACAACAGCTTTATCCAGCAAGTCTTTTAAAAGCAGCCCCTCCCATAAAAGATCGAGCTTCCACCCCTCAACGCAGTACATCCGGATGACTTTCCTCTGCGATTTGAACCCGGCAAGCGCTTCATCATAAGTCAGGTTCAGGGGCTTTTCCACAAGGCCGGTTATTTCAAGATGATACGATTTAAGGTCAACTTTCCTGGGACCTTTGATCGAGTTCTCTCTGAAATCCTCAACGGAGGAGAGGGACTTTCCTTCATAGGATCTGATTTCTTTTCCCGTTTTTTCATTCGCATCGAGAAAACCGGCAAAAAAAGCGGAAAAGGCGCAGAGAAAAAATAAGTTTAAACTGAGTGTTTTTATCATTCATCCACCTCGTTTTGATTCTTATTAATACTCTCAGAGATTCTTTATATGCCTGAATTCGGAAAGTTTATATGAAATAAAACCCTTATTGAATTGACATCAGGTTTAAGACCGGCTTCTGTTAAAACCTGAAAGCCGCCCCATCAAAAAAAGAGAAATTGCGATTGCCTGGGGAAACAGTCCGGCAATTATAGTGACAGTTTGATTCCCAATTGATACCATCTTGCCCTGTTCCAGCTCGTGTAATCCAAATAAGTAGCTGGATTCAGCGCCGTAGAAATTCCCAACGGATATTGATTATTCGTAAGGTTGTTTATTCTTATATGGATGTCAAGAACAGCCTCCGAGTCTAAAAATTTAACAGAAAGCGGCAGCTGAATCGTGTCCACAATCCCGAACTGGAGATTCATTTGAAAGGCATCCGGCATCCTTTCCACATCTCCCCTGCCATTGGGAAGAATTTCATATTTTTCGAACCCTGTAACGTTTGCAGAACCGCGCGTTGAATACTTGTACCCGTTATTCCAGTCCACAGTCAATCCTAAATACCAGTCATTGGGAAAAATGTAAAATGTCTGTATCGCCAGCTGCATTGTAGGGTCGTCGGAAATCCCCCACCAGTCCCCGGCATTGTCTGAGCGCCGGACCGGATTGATCAGATACTCATTATACACTGAGTCCGAGCTCGTTAGACATTCCTCCCGGCTGAGAGTGAAATCAGCATTCAAGAAAAATCCGTTATCATCCGAGTGCTTTCTGAAATTGAATATGATACCTTCCCAGGTTTTCCATTTGTTGCCGTATGAGTCGGTCCGGATATTTTCCCATCTGTGTATGCCGTCCGTATTAAGATCCTCGGCGACAATAAGATCTCTGTAGACCCGTGTCGCCCCGATGACAGCGAAATTCATCGTTTCCGATAAACTCCAATCGAAGCTGAGAGCGAACTCGTCGCAATGCTGGGGCACAAGTTCGTCGTCTATGGAGTCAAGCCCGGAGTATTTTGTGTTATATGCGACATCGGTCACTGTCCAGCCGTTTCTCCCGTCAACACCATCCGTCGGACTATAAATATGTGCAATTTCGGGTTTATAGATGTTCATATCATAAGCCATATCGATCCAAAGCTGATCATAATATCTGCTGAAAGATCCTCTGATGACAATATTATCCAGCTGCCAGGCAATGCCAACTCGCGGTGAAAAAGTATCAAAAATTCCGCCGCTGTAGATATTCGTTCCGAGATTGTTGTACATCTCATTGGAATCAACTCTCGCTCCGGCATCCAGGACAATGGAATCGCCCAGATTTATGCTGTTCTGCAAATAAAAGCTGAGCGTCGTATAACGGTTATCAGTTTCCGGGAATCTGTTTTCATAAACATATTTTTCAGTCCATGCCGCGTTTTCAAAACCTACTCTTTCGACCCGGTCTGTCAATATCAGAATGTTTGATGGGTATGATGTCCTGTTCAATTCATAATTGTTATTGTTATACTCTAAACCGATCTTTATATCATTGATAACGCCGATGTCCGCAATAAAACTTGAAGAGAACGTTAATCCTTCGGCGCTGTCTTTTTGATGCCTCAAATAAGGAACCGCGCCCCAATACCAGAGATCTGAAGAGATGAAAGAAATGCCGTCCGTCTGGGTTTCTTCCTGGGGCACTTGATCATCGATATATTTCAGATTAGACCAGCCTCCTTCGATCAACACTGAATCAGCTAGTAGATATGAGAGCGTGACTGCGGTTCGGTCCCCTTTTTTTTCAGTTGAACGATCCGCTGAAAGCTGTGTCTTGCTCCCGGTCAATCCCCTCGCGCCTTCATTATAATATTTCGCCACGTCCTTGAAGTATGTGACAGACCCCTTCATGTCCGTAATCGGCTGAAAAGTCCCCTTGAAGCTGATTGCGTAATAGTCCGGTTTTTTTTCTTCGTAGATCAGCTCATCCCGATCCATCGGATTCGTCCTACGGGAAATCTGTTGAGGAAGAGTCAAGCTTTCATAACTCAAATGCCACCATGCGGCGTCTTTCCATAAAAACCCACCGGCGGTAAAAAGCCAGCTGTCCCCGGACGATCCCTCGCGCCTGTCATCGGTGGTTATCTTGGGATTAATGTCGCTGATATCGTTCCACTGGTTCCTCCGGAGCAGAAGGTATGCTCCGGCATGGAACCGGTTGGAGCCGCCCTCGGTGAGGACCTCCGCAACTCCGCCGGTCATGAAACCATACTCCGCCGGTATCCCTGTTAAGTAAGTATTGATCCCCTGGATAAAATCCACACCGATGTCGAACGCAAACTCCTGTGACACAGGGTTAGTATGATTTACTCCATCGAGATAAACGGTGCTGTCGTATGATCCGGATCCAAGTATCGAGACATAATCCCTGCCGGATAAACCTCCGGGCAGTAACAGGATATTCGTAAAATTCTTGAGAATAGGAAGATAACCGAGTACATCTCCGAGTTCGTAATCGGAAATAAAGGACGAATGAAAATGATTCGAATACTTGAAATCCGTATTCCTGTCCGGTCCGGAGAGATTATCTTCGTATCGCATATAAACGACGATCCTCGCGGATTTCTTGATTCCAATCTTCAAATTCTTGACAATTCTGCTTTCAAAACCTTCCTTGAAGACGTTCAGTTCATACATACCCGGCGGCAAATCATAAAATACAGCCACGCCGCTTTCATTAGAATCCGTCGAGGCTTTTTTCATCAACGCCCCTGAGGAAATTTCAATTTTTGCGCCGGATAAAACCTGTTTGGTGTCCTCAGTTTCGACAATGACTTTCAGGCTTGAATTCCGGGCGAAAACGGAACGACTCGCAAGGGATACGATTATAAAAAGCAAAATCAAAATACACTTTTTCATATTCTCACCATAAATAATTATAATCTGTTATTAACTATGGCTATTACACATTTTTTAAACGGAAAAGCAGCAAGTAAACCGTCTCATAAAAACAATTAAAAAACAAGCCGGAGGATTCGCCAGGTGAATCTCACCAACCAAATCTCTCATTTCACGCCAGAGTCTGTAAGAAAAAACAAGTTATGTTTGACCAATAATGGCAAAGTGATACAATTTTCACTTTATGAAAAGGCAGGTTTAGATGCTATCGAAAAATATGCTCGAATTGATCGGCAACACGCCGCTTGTGCGTCTGGATCGGATAAATCCGAACCCGAAAGTGAATATTTATGCAAAGCTTGAAAGCTACAACCCTTCCGGCTCCCTTAAAGACCGGATCGCCCTGTATATGATCGAGGCAGCGGAGAAAGTCGGCCGTCTGGACCCGAAGAAAACAATCATCGAGGCGACCAGCGGAAACACCGGGATCGCTCTCGGCATGGTTTGCGCCGTGAAAGGCTATAAATGCAAGCTGTTTATGCTTGAATCCAAGAGCATAGAGCGCAGGTTTTTGCTCAGATACTGGGGCGCTGAACTCATCCTTACAACCAAAGACGATGCAGACAGCCATATCTATGCCGCGAAAAAACTGATCGAGGAGGAACCTGATAAGTATTTCTATATCGATCAGAACGAAAACGAGGATAATGTTCTCGCCCATTATAACGGGACGGGAAAGGAAATTATAAAAGATCTGGATGGAAAGATTGATGCCTTTATCGCCGGATTCGGAACCGGCGGTGTGCTAATGGGCGTCGGCCGCGCCCTCAGAGAGTCAAAATCAGGTGCTCAGATAATAGCGATTGAGCCCGCAAGGGCCATCAGCAAAATAGATGGTTTGAAATACTCCGGCGAGGGATATATGCCCACAATTTATCATACGGACTTGATAGATGAAACGATCAGAGTTTCTGACGATGACGCCATCAACACGGGGAAAAAGCTCAGCAAGCTCGAGGGGATAATGGGCGGCATCAGCTCAGGCGCAACCGTATGGGCAGCGCTGGAAACAGCGAAAAAGATGGACAAGGGCAACATCGTGGCAATTATCGGAGACAGAGGGGAGCGATATTTCTCCACGGCGCTCTTCGACGAAGCCAAAAAGGAAAAATAGGAGAAATTCAGCTTACCTTGCTCCTGATAGTATTCAATATCTAAGCACGGTTATAAAATCCATCAATGACTGTTTTCATTACTAATGCTTGGAATGCTGAAATAGAACCGGCTTCCTTCTTTTTCTGTGGATTCAGCCCACAAGCGCCCGCCGTGAGCCTCGATTATTCTTCGCGAGATTGACAAGCCGAAACCATGCAGCTGAAGCTCTTTTTCATATAAGTTATAGCTTGAACTTTGGATTTTATCCAAATACAGCTTATTTATGCCGATTCCGTTATCTTCCACGATAAAGACGATCTCCTTGTTCGCCACGTTTGATGATACTTTTATATATGGCGCTGGCTTCGATTTGTCCGAATTCTCCAGAGCATTTAAAATAAGATTTTGAAAAACCTCCATAATGCTTGTTCGATCCGCGAACACTTCAGGCAGCTCTTCGGCGATTTTCAATTCGATGCCGGAATACTGGTTCCTGAAAAGATCGAAAACTTCCACGACGAGAAGATTCGAATCGAAGTTGTGGAAATTTCCGACCGTTCTGCCTGCCTTGGAAAGCTCCAGCAGCTTGCCGATGAAAACCTGAAGCTTTGTGCATTGATTCATCGCCTTCTTCAGATATTCCTTGCCCTCCGGCCCTTTGTCCTCCGCCATTTCTATATACGCAATTACATTCCTGATCGGAGCCTTGAGGTCATGGCTGACCTTGTGCACAAATTCATCCAGTTCGGCGTTAATCCTGCGCACCTTATCGTCCTGTGTAAAAAAGTCGGTTATTTCCCGTCCTGCGCCCGCAAGCATTGTCTCTCCCCCGCTCGACTTATAAAACGGAAATTCCATGATATGAAACACTCTTTCGACCGAATGTTCATTCAAATTGATGATGAATTGAGCCGGAGCGTCGGTCTCAATCACCTTCTTCGAGTTCTGCTCAAACCTTTCACAGATATTGGAAGGAAGGACATCTTTTAACGGTTTGTCAATAATTTTTTCCGGCTCCATATCAAGAAGAGACGCAAACCTCCCGTTGACGGTTTTAAATAAGCCCGACTCCGTCCTGACATAAATAATGTCCGGAGAAATTTTAAAAAAGCCTTCCAACATCCTTTCAGAAATATCGAAACCGTCTTCTTTTTTCTTTGCGTCTAAAGCGTTGCCGAAACCGTCCACAATTGATTTAATAAAAATAGTCTCATATGGAATGAGAGAAGTCTTCTGATTCTTCCACGCAAGAACGATGAAACCCTCGTGCCTGTCTGACATAATTGGTGCTGCCGCAAAACCGCCCAAGCCGGTGTCCTTGAGCAGACGCCTTTCTTCGGATGAGCAAGTTGAAACGAAGGATGATATTATAGTTCCCTTCGCAATATTTTCGGCCCATTGCGGCATAGATGGTGAAAAAAGCCGTGTAAAGATTTCTTCGGCGGAAAAATCGCTTTTCCCTTCCTTAGTAGAATTCCAACGACTTTTTTCTTCAAATCCTGATTTTGATTTCTTCCCTTTAGTTGAAGAAATCCAGATAACGGCGCTTGCTAGGGCGGCCTCGCCTATGGCCTCGAGTATTTTTCCAGCCTCTTCCTCGGGGTTTTCCCGGAAAAAGCTGTCATGCGCGGTTTTTAAGGCGTCCAGGTACCTGTTTATCCTTTGCCTGAAGGATATAAAATCACCAGCTGTATCAGCCTGATCCACCATCACCTGAATATAGCTGATGCCTTCCGCTTGAAAAACGGAGCTTCGTATTCCTGCCCTGAAGATTTCCCCGTTTTTCCTCTTGAATCCGATGACTAAATTCTCGTCGTCTCGAGCCTTGATAATTTTATCCAGCTGATTGGCAGTATTGCCGTCAATCAGCTTGTCTATAGAGCTCTCCAGGAGATCAAACCTGCCCCAGCCCAGAAGCCTCGCCGCTGAATGGTTTGCATCCAATACTTTGCCGGTATCATCGAATACCAGAATCGGATCAATGGTATTTGAGAAAACAAAACGGTACCTGTTTTCGCTTTGTTGGAATTCGTCGTAAGCTTCCTCGCTCACATGAGCCGTCCGCACAAGCATCATCATGCAATCTTCCCCTTCGAAAGTCAGGTGCAAAGCGTCCAATGTCACATCTATCGTTTGCCCATTCTTGAGCTGAATTCTTGTTTTTAATCCTCTGGTAAACCCCATTTTACGTACGTCATCTACCATCCTTTTCCTGTCAGAAGGGTCAACCCAAAGATTGAGATCGAGGGTCGATTTCCCAATCAACTCCGCCCTTGTATAGCCTGTTGTGGTGAGCATCGTATCGTTCACCTCGAGTATTTTTCCATCTTTTAAGCTCGTAATTGTTATTATAAAGGGAGCCATATTGAACAATGTGTGGTATTTTTGCTCGCTTGCCTGCCTGGAAAACTCCGCTTCTTTTTGAGCGTTGATATCCGATGTTATTCCCTGAATCCTGTGGATTTTTCCGGTCTCATCGATCTCAGGGAAGATTATAGCTTTTGTCCAAAAATATTTTTCATCCTTCCTTTTAAACCTGCATTCTATAGATGACGGTTTACCCATCATAATCTCGGCTTGAGCCTTGCTAAAACCATAAATATCGTCAGGATGCACCCTGCTCTTCAGGAATCCTGGATTGTTGAGGAATTCCTTTGTGGAAAAACCGGTGACTTTTTCGATTGCTGGAGAAATATATGTATATCTTGCAGGTTTACTGGCGCTCTGGTCAATCTCCATGCTCCAGATTATCTCATTCATGTTCGATAATATCCGCTCGCGCTCTTTATTAAGTTGTTTCATAATCTCTTCGGCTTTCGTTTGTTCCAGCGCTTTACGATAGCTGCGGACGTTTTGCTTGATAGAATTGACTATGCGATGGAAATACGCGAAACCGAAATTCTTGGAGTAATAATCGCACGCGCCGAGCCTGAACGCCTCGGCTGCTATCTGCTCGTTTCCCTGGCCTGTAAGATAGATGAATGGAACATTTATTCCCTTTTTCTTGAGAGTCTCCAACAATTTCAGCCCGTTCATCCCTCCCGGCATTTCATGGTCTGCGAGAAGACAATCGAATTTTCCTTCGTCCAGCTTTTTTAGAGCTTCCTCGGCGGACTTCGCCCACTCTATAGACAGAGTGGGGTCCATTTCATTGAGTTTGTGCTTGAAGATATACAGATCATTCTCGTTGTCATCAACATGCAGTATATGAATGAATTCTTCCTGGGACATATTGCCCGCCTTAATGTTAAATGATTTTGAGGTTAATTGAATCCCGTCACGAACAGCCTTACCATTCAATTATATAGCCGGAAATTTCATTTTTCAATTATTGTGCGTTATTTTCATACAATTCACGGCAACACTTGAATCATCCGGCAAGTTATGCATAATTCCTTTAATGGCTTTAACAGAGGATATAGCATTCTTATAAATTAACAAAACCAATTTGAGGTGAAGTATGCCTGACAAGTTCACAGAGGTTACCAGCAGAGGCTGGGGAAGCAATATCATGAACTCGATTAAGGGGGTCGTTTTCGGATTGATTCTATTCGTTGGGTCCTTTGTCGTTCTCTGGATGAACGAAGGAAGACAGGATATGTCCGAGGCTGCTGAATTATGCATGCCCATAAAGCCGGACATAGTTCAGATCGACGCTGAAGGGAAGCCGGTCAGCGTTTCGGCGGAAATGACTTCCGAAGAGATGCTCGGCGATCCGGAATTCCTGGTGCCTGGCGACTATATTACCCTGTCGAGACAAGTAGAAATGTTCGCCTGGGTTGAAAACCAGTCCAGTGAAGAGAAGAAGAAGATAGGCGGAGGGACGGAAACCGTTACGACATATACTTATGAAAAGAAATGGACTTCGTCATCATCCGTGTCAACCAACTTTCGCTATCCGGAGGGGCACGAAAACCCAACATCTACCGTGGAGGATAAATTCTTTACGGTTCAGTCTGCAAAAGTCGGCGCATACAACGTCGCAGTGGACAGATTATCCCTTCCCAGCGAAAACCCGGTTGATATAAAACAAAATATGCTGATTTCATCGCAACCCCAATCGGCGGGCGATAGAATCGTTCAAAAGACATCCACCGGCGGAGACGTGATTGTCGAGGGTGGCTCAGCGCCGGCCAGTCGCAGGCTTGAAGGTGGATTCATCTATATTGGAAAAGGGTCTTTTCAAAGCCCGGGACTGGGCGATGTCCGGATTAAATACAATGCCTTTCCGAAGAATATTTACGTCACCGTTTTCGGCAAACTGCAGGGGGACAGGATTGTCCCGTATATGTACAAGGGAGAATATAAGCTATACAGGGCATTCACCGCGGAACGGGATGAATCTATCGCAATCCTGGCAAAAGAATATAAAGTCACGGGCTGGATATTCAGGGCTATCGGTTTCGCGATGATGTGGATAGGTCTTTCGATGTTCTTCGGCCCCATTAACGTTGTTTTGGATGTTCTGCCCATACTCGGCAGCGTCGGCAGGGGTATTGTCTCATTCGTAATGTTCTTTGTCGCCCTCATCCTCTCCGTAGTAACCGTTCTCATCTCTATGATCGCTCATAATCTTATAGCTCTGATCATCACGCTCGTCATTATCATAACGGCTGGGATTGTGCTGCTGAGGCGAGCAAAGAAAAAATCACCGGCACAGGCTTAAGATTACGTTTAGGAAAAAAATCCAGAAGAATTGTTCGCAACCAAACTTGAAATCCCCGCCCTCCAGTGGGGATTTTTTCTGTAAACAGGATTCCCTAATAGTTTATTTGTATCGCGAATGTTTTTTAACAATGAAGATCGGAGATTCCGCTCTCTTGCAAAGTTTCAGGACTTTGCTGCCGAGAAAATACTGCTTAATGAGGTTCCGGCCGCTCTCGCCCAAAAAAATTATTTTCCTGTCACCGGCGGTTTTTATTATTTCTTCAACGGCATTCCCCGTTTTAATTTCAACCGCAAGCTCGATCTTCTTTTTAGCGGCAATCGCGCTCATCCGCTTGAGATGGACTTCCATCCGCTTTAGTTCGCTTTCAGAGTTTACAACTGACAGGAAGGTCAGACGTCTCTCGAAGTATTGCGCGGTCTTGATGGCGACATATTCCGCCCTGTGTGCCGCCTCGCTCCCATCCGTCGCGATGAGTATCTCATAGCGGTGATCAATCAGGTTCTTGATGATAAGAATCGAACTATCCACGAATGTCACGATCTTCGGAAGCAGTCTTCTCCTCTGGCTCGCGCCGACTATTAAAAGATCCGAATGGTTATCGCGGTTTTCCTGCAGTAGCTGCTCGACGATATTTCCCTGGCGGGTCTTAAAGCAAATATCCTGGTTCTGAAAACTCTTCAGGCAGAGCTGCCAGGCATCCCCGATCTTCCGCAGATCATGAATGATTTTTGGTTTCCCCTTGACCAGCTTGAGAAGGCCCACTTCTTCCAGCCTTTTCATCGCCATACGCAGTATCCTTATGGCAGGCAGGTCGAGGTTCCATTCCAGCAGCTTCTCGAAGGCGATCTCGGTCTCTTTCTTGAAGGTAAGCGAGGATTCCTTTTCAACGTATAAAAGCAAAATCTCGGTCGCGATTTTGGTGGCAAACCAGGTTCCGAATTGAAGGGTTGGAAGAGATTCGTCAACCCCGCCGATACAAACCATCGTTTTCATCGTTCGGCGCCTTTTTGGAAAAGATTAAAAGAAACTCCACCAATATCTGCTGATGAACAACAGGACTATAACAGAGACGGCGGTCATTTTCCATCCGAGCTTGATAAAGTCCCGCCACCGCAGGTAGCCGGTGGAATAGATTATACTGTTCGCCGGAGAGGCGGTGTAGCTGATATGCGCAAAGGAGGACGCGACGGCCAGAAACACCCCCACCGCCGCGCAATTGATCCCTGATATGGACGCGAGACGCAGAAAGAACGGGCCGAAGATGGATACGACCCCTATCGCCCCCATCAGGTTGGAGAGGAGCGGCACGGTAAAGACCATTACCCACGGCAGAAGAGTTTCCGCTTCCCATTTCCCGCCGGCCAGCTTTATCGCCGATTGCGCCAACCAATCGGCGGCTCCCCTCTCATACAAGGATGTGCCCAGCATAACCACCGCTGAATAAAGCAGGACTACGCCCCAGTTTACGCCCTTGTTATAATCCTCCCATTTGACCAGCCCGAAAATCATAAAAAGAGTTGCGCCGAAGAGGGCGATGATCCCCATGCCGAGCTCGGATGAAAAGAAAAGCCAAAGGAAGAATGTTACGGCAAAGATCAGGACGGCGGTCTTGTCTTCCGGGCTCAGCGGTTTTTTCCATTCCGCTTCATCCAGGTTCAAGGGCTTTTTCTTCCCAAGATACCCTTTGCGTAAAAAGGCGCGGTAGATCAAAAAAGAAGCAAAGATAACCAGCAGCACGGCAAGGGGAAATGTGTATCGTATCCAGCCGCCGTAAAGTATCTGTATTCCATGATGTTCCTTGAGGAATTGAAGTATCACGACATTCCTTGCCCCGCCCGACAGCGCTCCACAACCGCCGATGATGCACCCGAATCCCAGGGCAAGCAGATACGGTTTCGCTCGTGACCGGCGCATCTCCAGTCCCTTCTCCGAGCTAATGACCATCAGAACAAAAGGCAGCAACAGCGCAGAGGCGGCATATTCTCCCATCAAAGCGGTGGTCAGCGCTGAGATGAAAACGAGGTATATGATTAACATCACCCTCGAATCCCTGGCGAGGAAAGTGAGCAGCCTTGCCAGTGAGCGGTCCAGCCTCTGTTTTATCATCGCGACGCCGAGCATCAGCACGCCCATAATGAAAAAAACCGATTCGCTGAAAAACGACCGGGCGATCTCCTCGTATGACGATATGCCGAGAAAGACATGGAAGACTAAAATCATCAGCGCTATCGTCGAAGGAGGCACAGCCTTCGAAGCAAACCACACCAGAGCAGCCGCCGAGAGGCCTATCGCCCGCCAACCCTCTACACTGAGCCCGGATGGCGGCGAGACGAGCGAAAATAGTACTGCAAGAAAAATCCCCAGGAACAAAGCCTTCCTGTTGCTCAGAAAAAGAAAAAAAATGTAAAGCCTTGGCATACTATTGTTTTATCTTAAATTGCGCGGAACACAAACCGTTATGATTCAATTTTAATAATAGATTATAGCCAAGAATATGACAAAGTTTTAATTCTGGCAAGAAGGAAACGATGTTTGATTATAGCGTTCTTTGTAGAAGATAAATCCGCTTAAACTGATTGTCCGTACAAAAAGGGAAATTCGAAAGAGTCAGATGGGGATTATTTCCAGGCTGATGTCCACGGCGCGGGCAGAGTGGGTGAGCGCGCCGACGGATATGTAGTCAACACCCAATTTGCTCAAGGTCTTTATCCGCTCGAGGGTTATCCCTCCGGATACTTCGAGAACGATCTTTCCTCCGGCTGCCTCGACGGCTTTTTGTATCATCTCGTCGGTCATATTATCAAGAAGGACAGCGTCGGCGCCTGCCTCGATTGCATCATTCAATTCCTCGATGCTCGTTACCTCGACTTCAATTTTTAGAAGATGATGGTTTTTTTCTTTTGCTTTTTTAACCGCCGCAGCAATTCCTCCGGCGCAACGGATATGGTTGTCTTTTATCAGGATTCCATCATCCAGCCCCATCCGGTGGTTGTAGCATCCTCCGGCTCTCACGGCATATTTTTCGAGCAGCCGCATACCGGGGATGGTCTTCCGTGTGTCGAGTATCCGGGTTTTTCCTTCGGCGGAGGCGGCATATTGCGATGCAAGCGTTGCGATGCCGCTCATCCTCTGAAGGAGATTGAGCGCTGTCCGTTCGGCGGAGAGCAGCGCCCGTAGCTTGCCTTCTATCTCACAGAATATATCGCCTTTTTTGATTCCTGAGCAGTCATCCCGGATTTTCTTAACTTTCAGATCAGGATCGAGGTATATAATAACGGCAATGGCATCGGAGATGCCGGCAAGGATGAAATCCTCCTTCGCGTGAAATTCCCCCTTCCCGCGGCGGTCCGGTTCGATCACGGCATCGGTCGTCGCGTCTCCCCTGCCCATGTCCTCTGAGAGGAATCGTGCAATATCGGATTCGGTTAAGATGGAATTATTGGCCATTTTCCTCAAGAGTTTTCAGGTTTTTCTCAAGCTTTTGATATTTTTCCGTTAGTTCCCTGTAGTCAATCTTGACCTGCTCGACGACATCCGCCGGCGCTTTTTTAAGGAAACTTTCATTGTTCAGCTTGCTTTCGTTGAGTGTAATCTCTTTCTCGATTTTTGCCATCTCTCTCGTGATCCGCTCGATTTCCTTTTCGGTGTTAACATATTTTTTATAGGGGATCATTATGTCGAAGCCAGCAACCGGCGAATGAGCGACGTTTTCAGCCGGCTCCAATTTATCCGTGAAGCTGACCTTCTTCACCTTCGCAAGGGTCTGGATTTCGATCTTGTAATTGTCTATGAAAGCGCGGTCAACGTCCGATTTCGTATAAATCTGAATATCCACCTTCTCTCCGAGAGGGATCGAAAGCTCCGAGCGCATATTGCGAATCTTGACGATCACTTCCATCAGCCGGTCCATCTCGTCCGCGACGAGGTTTTCAAGATTGGAATCGGACTCCGGATATTTCGCCAGCATTATCGTTTCGCCGGAGCCGGGTATCTTCTGCCATATCTCCTCCGTGATGAATGGTATCATCGGATGCATAAGCCTGATTATGGTGTCGATGGTTTCATAGAGAACCCGCTTCGTCACCGCTTTTTCCTTCTCGTTTTCCTTCTCTTCGCTGAAAAGGATCGGCTTGATAGCTTCTATATACCAATCGCAAAACTGATGCCATACAAAATGATACGCCGCGTTCGCCGCTTCATGGAAACGGTACCCATCCAGCGCCTCGTTCACCTCCCGCACCACGTGGTTTGTGCGTGCCTTTATCCAGCGATTTATAAGGCTGAGATCGCCGATTTCATATTTTGTATCCAGCACCATTTCATCCAGGTGCATCAGGGCAAAGCGTGTGGAATTCCAAATTTTGTTCATAAAGGACTTGTAGCCGAGCATACGTTTCGGATCGAGAGGTATATCCGCGCCCGGCGATGAAAGCAGGAGAAGAGTGAAACGCATCGCGTCCGTTCCATAGCTTTCAATAATATCGAGCGGGTCTATCACGTTCCCTCTGGATTTTGTCATCTTCTTCCCGAACTTATCCCGCACCATTCCGTTGAAGAACACCTCGCGGAAGGGAACATCGCCCATAAATTTCATACCCATCATTATCATCCGTGCGACCCAGAAAAAGATAATGTCCGGCGCCGTGATCAATAATGATGTTGGGTAATAAGTCTTCAAATCCTTCGTTTCATCCGGCCAGCCGAGCGTTGAGAAGGGCCAGAGCTGGGAGCTGAACCAGGTATCGAGGACATCGCTCTCCTGGCGCAGATTTCCGCTGCCGCAGGCGGAGCATTTCTCAGGCGTTTCTTCTGTAACCGTAATCTCGCTGCAATCATCACAGAACCACGCGGGAATCCGGTGTCCCCACCAGAGCTGTCTCGAAATGCACCAATCCTTGATGTTTTCCATCCATTCGTTGTATATGCGGATGTTGTTTTCGGGGAAAAATTTTATCCGCCCCTCGTTAACAACCTTTATCGCCTCCTTCGAGAAACCGGACATCTTCAGGAACCACTGCGTCGAGATGTACGGTTCGATTATAGTTTCACACCTGTGGCATCTGCCGACAGAATGCGTATGGTTTTCGATCTTCGCTATCAAACCTTTCGCCTGGAGTTCCCTTACGATCTCCTCCCTCGCCTTGAAACGATCCATCCCCTTGAAGTGAAGGGCGTTCTCGTTCATCACCCCTTCGGTGTCTATTACGACCACCGCCGGAAGCGAATGCCTCTTGCCCGCGAGGTAATCGTTGGGATCGTGGGCGGGTGTAACCTTCACAGCGCCCGTTCCGAACGCCGGATCGACAAATGTATCCGCGATAACCGGAATTTCTTTGCCGACGATGGGGAGAATGACCTTCGATTGATGATGCTTTTTATATCTTTCATCGTCCGGGTGAACGGCCACGGCGGTATCCCCCAGCATCGTTTCGGGGCGGGTCGTCGCCACAACAAAGAAATCCTTGCTGTCCTTAATGGGGTATTTTATATGCCAGAGGCTCGAAGACTCCTCGGAGTATTCCACTTCGAGGTCCGAGATCGCGGTATGGCAATGGGGACACCAATTGATGATATATTCTCCACGGTAGATATGCCCCTCGCGGTATAGCTCAACAAATACTTTCTTTACAGCGCGGCTGAGACCATCATCGAGCGTGAAACGCAGCCGCGACCAATCGCAAGACGCGCCGAGTCTTCGGAGCTGGATGAGTATGATATCACCGTATTTGCGGCGCCATTCCCATACCTTTTCAACGAATTTTTCCCTGCCGATATCGGCTTTTTTTATATTTTCCTTATCGAGCTCCCTTTCGACCACCGCCTGAGTGGCGATGCCGGCATGATCGGTTCCGGGCAGCCAAAGGGCGTCGAATCCCTGCATCCGTTTCCGCCTGATGACCGTATCCTGCAGGGTATTGTTAAGCGCATGCCCCATATGCAGTTTGCCGGTTACGTTCGGCGGTGGGATAACGATGCAGAAACGGGGTTTATTCGAATCCGGGTCGGCTTTGAAAAAGCCGTTCTCTTCCCAGAATTTATACCATTTATCCTCAACCGTCTTCGGGTTGTATTGCTTGTCGAGCAGCTTATCTTCCATTTATCTGTTATCCAATTTATAACGTGAACCTATAATCTTACTTATCAAAAAACCAAATTCAAGGGAAATTAAGGCGCGGAATTTCACCTCTGATTGATATAATGTTATAGATATCTGAAAAATTATCAATTTATCTTTTTAAATTTGGGATTTGCCTGTATCAATAAAATTATACTTTTATAATCGGATCAGCTTCTTATGGATGCAGATGGGTATCTTCAACAATATGGTTGTCATGCTCAGGGATACTTCATAGGGCGGCAGCCGGGCATCTTCATTATAGTTGCTTAATCGGAATTCCTTCGCTTGAAATCCTCACGTTGGAGCGGGCTTGACAGGCTGTGTCATAATAAAAGATTGTCATTCTCCGGGATACTTCGAAGGGGAAACTACGGGGAATCTTCCTTTTAGTATCAATAACTTATGAATACATGAGAACATCAAACATGAGCTAATTGGAATTGCGACACAGCCTGTGAAGCCCGCTCCGGAGGACTGTGCTGTATAAAAGTAATATCGAACCGAAATAAAACATCTCGTGCCATTTAATAATGAATCGGAACAGGCTACAAGCCTGTTCCGGCAAAAAAAATCTCACCGACAATTATTATCACTATTTGGGAATGGCAGCACGATATATCTCGATCTTTTCGGAAGACATATAGATATAATATATATAATCCCTGCTTATATAAAAATTGCTACCCATATTATTGGACGGAGCAACTTTATAAAAAGTCTGAAATTTACCTTCGGGCGAATATTTCACAAAGCCTGTTCTATCCTCCGATGTTGTCGCAACCCATATGTTATTCTGATAATCAATCATCAAGCTGCTCACAAGGTTGAAACTATCTCCCTTTAGACTTAGAACCGGACCGGACTTTGTATTTCTGACCTTTGCTTCAACGCCATTACTATTCGGTATTTTTTTTGCCTTATGGTCCTCCTTTATTATTACTTTGCCTTTCCCGTCAATATATTTCCTGATTTCATATTTATTTGTTCTGGCATATAAGATATCTCCCTTATTGGTAATGTTGTACGTCAAGTTCTCAACATAGCCATCCATAAGCGATCTTGATGCATCGAGTTGCTTCTTGGTGAAATAATGCCTGTAATCTATCTTGTCTATTATATTTGTAATCTTTCCCGACCAATCGTATCTTCCCAGGGAGACGCTCAATTCGTCACCGTTATATTCCGTTCCCAGGAAAAATTTATCGGGAAAAGCCTTTATACCTTGAACGAATTTATACTCTTTCGGAGTCGAAGATAAAAATTGCCCGTTCAGATTGTATTTATTTATTATCGGTGCAATTTCGAAGAGAAAGAGATGATTCTCTTTGATTGCGATATTGCTGGGAAATCTCATCTCCCCGGGCCCATTTCCCTTTTTCCCGAAGGATGAAATGAATTTCCCGTGGACATCAAATTTAAGGATGGAATATTCACGGCGATCCAGAATATATACCGAATCATCTTTATCGAACGCAATATCACTCGGTAATGTCAGGAGATAGCTGTTCGCTTCGTCCGTGTCTTTCAGGAACAGCTCGAATTTGATGGTTTTTGCATTCTCAGCGTAAAGACAAAAAGCTGTGAAACAAAGGACGATTCCCAGGAATATTTTAGTTTTCACATCACACCTCCTGTGAAGAAAATTTAGGGGAATTTCGTGATGACAGATCCGGCAATCATTTCCAAACGGTTCATGTCATATATATTATATGAACCTGTAAAATATTATCTGTTGTTTACTATATCTTCACACTCGGTAAGCGTCAAGAGATATTCTGTTCTTATTGTTCGGACGGAGACTAATGCCGGTTATCACCCATATTTTATTTGTATCACTTTTCCAGTTGGATATAATGTATGCGAAACCTGAAATGGGCATTGCAAAGTGAAAAAAGGCTTGCATATATTGATTCTTGCCGCAGGGCAGGGAAAACGGATGAAATCCGCTGTGCCTAAAGTTTTGCATAAGGCTAACGGCAAACCTGTTCTGCAATATATTCTCGATGCGGCGGCGGATTTGAAACCGGTTTCCATCACCGTCGTCATTGGCCATCAAGCCGAAAGCGTTACCGAACGGTTCAAAAATTATAAATCCGGATCCTCTGACGTGGAAATCCATTTTGTCGAGCAGAAGCAGCAGCACGGAACGGGTGATGCCGTCGCTTCCGCGGCTTCGCTGCTGGCTGGCGCGGAGGGTGATCTCCTGATTCTCTGCGGCGATACCCCGCTGATAACGAGCGGACTGCTTGAAGAGTTTTACGATCATTATAAAAAAGAGAACCTCGATCTCTCTGTACTCACAATGGAGCTCGACGACCCACGCTCTTACGGACGGATCGTGCGCGGCAGTAAAAACGAAATACTCAAAATCGTGGAGCAGAGAGATGCAAACGCCGAGGAGCTCAAAATAAAGGAAGTCAATTCCGGCACATATCTTTCGGATTTGCGGACCCTGTTTTCCGTCATTGAAAAGCTGGGCAAAGACAACGCGCAGGGTGAATATTACCTTTCCGATCTTATCAAGATTTACCGCCGGGAGGGAAGGAACGCGGGCGCATTCAAATGGTATACGGCAAAGGACCTGCTCGGGATCAATAACCGGATGGAGCTCGCGGAAGCGGATGCTTGTTTACGGATGCGAAAGATACGCACGTTAATGGAAAACGGCGTGACGATATACGATCCGGCGGCAACATATATCGAAGACGATGTCCGAATTGGCGCCGATACCATCGTTTATCCCGGCGTCGTCCTCAGAGGAAAGACCGAGATAGGAGAAAACTGCGAGATACGGCATTATTCCATACTCGAAAACGTCATACTCGGGTCCGGCTGCGTGATATATCCCTTCTCGCATCTGGAAAATTCCGTCATCGGCGAGGCGGCATCGATAGGTCCGTTTTCACGCCTGCGGCCCGGCAACAAACTGGGCAGAAAAGTAAAGGTCGGCAATTTCGTCGAGATGAAGAACTCGACCCTCGGGGACAATTCCAAATCCTCGCACCTTACATATCTCGGTGACACTGAAGTGGGTGAAAATGTAAACGTGGGAGCCGGGACCATAACCTGCAACTACGACGGTTGGAAAAAATACAAAACCGTCATTAAAGATGGAGCTTTCATCGGCAGCAACACGGAGATCGTGGCGCCGGTCGTGATCGGCGAAGGGGCGGTGATCGGAGCCGGCACAACCGTTACGGACGACGTTCCGGACAATGCGCTCGCCGTAAGCCGCATCGAGCAGAAAAACATACCCGGCTGGGCGGCGAAGAAGCGCGCCAAGATGGAAGCCCAAAACAATAAAGAAAAAGATAAAGATTGAATTATGTGTGGAATCGTGGGTTATATCGGCGACAAACCGGTCGCTGAACTTTTAATCGAAGGTTTGAAGAAACTCGAATACCGGGGTTATGACTCCGCGGGTGTGGCCGTGATTGACAGCTCCGGCAAGCTGGAGATCAGGCGCAGCGCCGGAAAACTTATCAATCTGTGCAACAAGCTGAACGATTCCCCCATCCGGGGAGGCTCATACGGCCTGGGGCATACCCGCTGGGCGACGCACGGCAAACCCACCGAGGAGAATGCCCATCCCCATACCGACCAGAATGGAAAGATCGTAGTTATTCATAACGGCATCATCGAGAACTACCTGCAGCTGAAAAATGAAATGATCGCCGAAGGACATAAATTCAAAACCGAAACCGATACGGAAGTCGCGGCGCACCTCATCGGCAAATTCTACAAAGGCAGCATCGCGGATGCGGTGAAGAAAGCCTTTCCGCTGCTTCGCGGGCATTTCGCCTTTCTTGTAATCGCTGCGGATGATCCGGAAAAGATCGTGGCTGTGCGCAACGGCCCGCCGATTGTTCTGGGCATCGGAGAGGGCGAGAACTTCGCGGCATCGGACATACTCGCCGTTCTCGCGCATACAAGGAAATTCATCTTTATGAATGACGGCGAAATCGCCGAGGTGAAGCGGGACGGGATCAATTTGTTCAATTCGGCAGGAGAGGCGATTCAAAGAGAGCCTCAGGTCATCAACTGGGACCCGATCCAGGTGGAGAAGGGCGGCTACAAGCATTATATGCTCAAGGAGATTTTCGTCCAGCCTCGCGCCATTCGCGACACGCTATACGGCAGGATAAGCCTTGAAAACGGAGACGTTTATATACCGGAGATAAACCTGGACGAACAAGCGCTGAAGAAGATAGAGCGGATCATCATCAACGCCTGCGGCACTTCCTGGCACGCGGGGTTGGTGGCAAAATATATCATCGAAAACCTCAGCGGAATTCCGGTCGAGGTTGATTACGGCAGCGAGCTGCGCTACCGCAATCCCATCGTGAACGACTGCACGCTCGGACTCGTCATCACACAATCCGGAGAGACGGCGGACACGCTCGCGGCGATGCGGACCCTAAAAGAGAAAGGTGCGAAGCTCGTTTCGATATGCAATGTCGTCGGCTCCATGGCGGTGCGCGAATCCGACGGGGTGATATATACACACGCCGGCCCGGAGATCGGCGTCGCATCCACGAAAGCCTTCACATCCCAGCTCATCGCGCTGATCCTTTTCGCGATTCACTTCTCTCGGCGCATCGGCAGGTTGAGCCGGGAAAAGACCGTCGAGTTCCTGGAGGAGCTAATGCGCCTGCCGCATAATATCGAGGTTGCGCTCGAGAGCCTTCCCTCGCAGCTCGAAGAGATCGCCAAAGAGATGTACACGAAGAGGGATTTCCTCTATCTCGGCCGGGGCTACTGCTATCCGATTGCCCTCGAAGGAGCGCTGAAGTTGAAGGAGATTTCGTATATCCATGCCGAGGGGTATCCTGCCGGAGAGATGAAACACGGCCCTATAGCGCTCATAGATGAAAATATGCCCGTTGTCGCCCTCGCGCCGAAAAACGAAGTCTATGAAAAGATGCTGAGCAATATCGAAGAGGTAAAGGCGAGAGACGGCATTGTGATCGCGGTCGTGGATGAAGGAGACGATCTGGCGTCGGAAAAGGCGGATTATGTAGTCTCCGTGCCGGCCGTGGGGGAGATTGTGAAACCGATCATATATGTCGTTCCACTGCAGCTGTTGGCGTATTACATCGCAGTCAAACGCGGAGCGGATGTTGACCAGCCGAGGAACCTCGCGAAGAGCGTCACCGTCGAATAAAAGTGGAATTTTTTTGCCGGCAGAGGTATCCTTTATCTCCAATGGGGCTTTTTGAAATAGTAAAACTGATCTTCTTAAATCTGGAGGAAAGCAAATAATGAAACTGCTTACTTTTTTGGCAAAGAGATTCGTCGCGGGCGAAACGATGGACAAAGCTATTATCGCCGTCAAAAAATTGAACGGCAAAAAGATAAAATGCACCCTCGATATCCTCGGGGAAGACGTGACAAACAAAAAAGAGGCTGAAGCCCTGGCGAACGATTACATCGCCCTCCTTGAAGCGATAAAGAAAAACAAGCTGGATTCCCACGTGTCGCTCAAGTTGACGATGATGGGTTTGAAGGTGGACAAAGACTTTTGCCTGAAGAACACCGAGCGGATTGTCAAGAAGGCCAAGGAGCTAAAGAACTTCGTCCGTGTGGATATGGAAGGCTCTGACGTAACCCAGGTTACGCTCGATATCTTTTACGCCCTCTATAAAAAATATCCCGAAAACGTAGGGATCGTGCTGCAAGCTTACCTCTTCAGAGCGGAAAAAGACACGCAAGATGTGATCAAGAAGAAAGCGCGCCTGCGTCTGTGCAAAGGGGCGTATAAGGAACCGGCGGAAATCGTGTATAAAAAGATGGATGACATCAGGGTCAATTTCCTGAAACTCTCCAAGATGCTGCTCGACAAGGGGAACTATCCCGCAATCGCAACCCACGATAAAGTTCTGATCGGACAGGTTCTCGATTACATCAAAGAGAAAAAGATCAAGAAAGACAAGTACGAATTCCAGATGCTCTACGGAATCCAAAGAGCTCTCCAGGAGAAACTGGCAGCGGAAGGACATAACGTCCGCATCTACGTCCCCTTCGGAACCGCTTGGCTGAAATATACTTATCGGCGTCTGAGAGAGAAAAAAGAAAACGTATTCTTCGTAATGAAACATTTCTTCCTCTTCTGGAAGTAATTCAGGATCGAAATCCTCGATTTTATTGAAAGGGATATGAAATGAAAACCTGGCGGCTGGACCTGTTAAACTGGCAGGAAATACGCGGCCTGATCCCGGAAAAGATCAAGGGTGTTATACTACCCATCGGCACAATAGAAGCCCACGGCGCAACGGCTCTGGGAACGGATTCCATCCTTGCGGAAAAAATCGCGGAAAAGATGGCTCCAAAAATAAACTGCCTCATTGCGCCCACGATAAACTACGGGATTACCAACACACTACTCCAGTACCCGGGTTCGATCACCGTCAGCCGTGAATCTTTCATGCCCTACGTCCTTGACATCTTCAAGGGTCTTGCGCGTGTGGGGTTCGACAGGATATTGGTGATGAACGGACACGGCGGACAGGAGAAGGAACTGAACGAGCTCGTAACAGAATACAACAAGAGCACCGGAATCAAGATGCTCCAGATCGAGTGGTGGTATTTCTGCAATGAACCGCGCATCAAAGTGTACGACTGTGAGATTGACGGCGGTCATGGAGGTCTCGAAGAAACCGGAATGATGCTGGGCCTCTGCCCGGAAGGCGTGCGCAAAGACCTGTTCGACCCGAAAATCGTGGCGTCGTTCGGATATAAATTCAAGGCCGTCCCCGCGCCCGGAACAATACTCTCGCCGCCCGGAGCGCCCGATCCGGTCTTCGACCAAAAACTTGGGGGCAGGTTTGCGGAAGAAATTATAGATATTCTAACGAAAACAACATTGGACGTGTTCAAACAGTGGGACACGCTCCTCGGCTGATATAAATTCAATCCGCCCGCTTAAAAGCCGATTAAAAGCTCTCAAGCTGGCGGATTGTTTTCAATATAATTTTTAATTTTAAAAATCAAAAAACCCTTAATCAGTAATTCCAACAGCAAAAACGATAGATTCAAGAGGCGGCCTCCGCATCGTCCGCGGTGAATGATAAAGTCTGAACGCCGGTTGTTCCGTATCAGGAAATGATCTTCCATAAGACGGGCTGTTGCCCGCAAAAAAATGATCGTTATATTCGTGGCCACTTCGAAGAGCCATAGCCTGATATCTTCTGTAACATGACTGTCATTCTCCGGGGATACTTCGAAGGGCTGCGACCGGTAAAAATGATTGTCATGCCCGGAGTGGCTTCAACGGGCTGCGACCGGGTATCTTCATTTTAGGTGTTTTTCCAAAAAGACTCACTTTTCATTCAGGTTCAATTGCAGATAATCGAATCTGCTTAGATGGAATAGTTCCTTCCCTCGTATCCCTTCGCTGCAACACTCAGGATGACGAAGTGTTGTGATGGAGCAGGTGCCCTCAGGCTGTGTCGCAATTATAAAAAAGTCATTCTCCGGGGTTCTTCGAAGGGCTGCGACGGGGTATCTTCATAATAGGGTATTATTTCTTAAAAAGCGTGAAGCGGAGCAGACGCCATGAAGGTACACCAGCTCCCGCAAAAAAATGATCGTTATATTCGTGGCCACTTCGAAGAGCCATAGCCTGATATCTTCTGTAACATGACTGTCATGCCCGGGGATACTTCGAAGGGCTGCGACCGGGTATCTTCATTTTAGGTGTTTTTCCAAAAAGACTCACTTTTCATTCAGGTTCAATTGCAGATAATCGAATCTGCTTAGATGGAATAGTTCCTTCCCTCGTATCCCTTCGCTGCAACAATCAGGATGACGAAGTGTTGTGATGGAGCACGTGTCCTCAGGCTGTGTCGCAATTATAAAAAAGTCATTCTCCGGGGTTCTTCGAAGGGCTGCGACGGGGTATCTTCATAATAGGGTATTATTCCCTAAAAAGCGTGAAGTGGAGCAGACGGTTTTTACTTCGCCTGCTCCTTATCATCATATGTTACAAACGGAGATTGTTAGAAGGATTGCAACCGAATATATTCGTTTTAGTATCAATAAGTCGTTAATGCGACGTATTCTAAAAATTCTAAACTCTTCCTTGTCTTCATTATATCTAATCGTTCAGGTTGCTATCGGTTAATATTTCTTTATTGCGGAGTCGTGGATGGTGATCATGCCGCGGCGGCTGTCCTCTTTCAGCTGATCATAAATATCCTGCTTGATCGCCTGAACGAAATCCCGTCCGTTCATGGCAATCTTCATATTGTTTTCAATCGTCTGTGCAATATACATGTTGTTGCTTTCGGCCACCGCCTGGCGTTCCGCCGCCACTCTCTGCTCCATCTCGGCGCCAGACTGCCGGGTTATCCTGCTCATCGCGAGCGAGTATTCAGTGTTCGGCGAATTCTCCATGGCCCTCGCTTGCTGTTCCTCGAGATTAAACTTGCCGCTTTCGGCGAGGTTCTGAAGGGTTGCGATGATGGATTCCGTCCCGCCGCCTGCCGCGGCGAGCATCGCGCCCGTGTTCTGCATCGCCGCCGCGAGCATCCCGGCCACGCCGGAAAGACCCTGCGCCAGGTCCGGATTGGAGGCGAGCTTGCTCAATTCCGCCGGATAGCCGACCGCCTCGCCCGCGTGCGCCCAGATGAGCTTCTTCTGTCCCGATGAACCGGGAACCGTTCCTCCCTCGCCGAACTCCGCCAGTCCGCCGAAGTATTTGTCAATGCAGTCTATCGCATTCGTGAATCCGGTCTCGATCCCCTCGGCGATCACCTCGCCCACCGGTTTCACCTCCTCCGGCAGCACCCCCTTCTCCTCCGCCCTCGCGATCAACGCCTGAATCTCCGGGTCCAAACCAAGGCCCGATTTCTCGGCCGCCGTCTGCATGGATTGCAGCCAGCCGCCCATCTGCTGCAGCACCTGCGTATCGTTCAGGCCGGATGCCTCGAGCTGGTTCATAACGTCCATGCCGAGCGAGCCCTGGCTTTCGAGCGTCGCCTGGTCCATCAGGCCGGAGCCGGACAGCGCCTTCACTACGTCCGCCGATCCCGAGATCATATCGAGCGCGCCGGAAGATTTGTCGAGGCTGTCGAAATATGACGACAGCTGGCTGAAGCCGGGGACCTTCGATAGGTCCCAGCCCTGCTTCTCCGCCATACCTGCGTATTCCGTCAGCAGCGGCTTGACCGCGTCCACCGCCTCGCCCGCACCCATCCCCTGGTTCAGCAGCTCCTGGTATGTGTTCGTAAGCGATCCGGCGATGCCGGAGATGGACGCCCCGCTCAGCTTGAAGTCGGGAGTGAGCTTCATCTGTTTTTCGATGCCGGAGATGATCTTGTCGTATCCGCCGAGGGCGCCCTGAAGCCCTTCGATGCGGCCTTCCTTCGTCTGGGATTTCTGGATGTCCAGCATATTCGAAAGGCTCGAGACGGTCTCGAAACCGTATTTCTCCTGCGCTGACGTGAGCTGCTCCAGTTCGTCGCCGAACTTGCCGTACGCCTCGTCCATCGTGTGACCCTGGGAGACGTATTCGCCGATGGATTCGCTCAGCAGGTCGCTCATCCGGCCGAATTCATCCTTGGTGTCTATATCCGTCTCTTTAAAGAAATCCTCGATGTATGCCTTGATGCCGAAGGATTTGTCTCCCTTTTGATCCGAGACGGCGGACATCTTGTCCAGTAGCCCTTCCGAATAGGTATCGTTGAACCCCTGTTTCGAGAGCTGCTTGGTGTACCCCTCCTGTGTGGATTTGGTGAGTCCATCTAATAACGCCGGAATGCCTGATATGAGAGAAGTTATCCCTTCGAGCGGATTGGCGGTGAGCAGACCTGCAATCCCAGCGCCGACGCCACCCATGCCGCCGAGAAGCTGCGATGAGTCCGATCCCGCTTCGCCGCCGAACAGCCCCTGCAATCCCGCGAATCCGCCCTGTATGCCCTGCATCAAGCCAATGCCGTTAACTTCATCTCCTTCGAACGCCTTGAAGATACCCGCCACCCCTTCCGTCAGCGTCCCCGCCGAACTGATCGCCTTGCCAATTTCCTCATCCACGCTCATAAACGCCCCGCCGATCTGGCCTGCGTACCTGGCAACATTGGACAACCTATCGCTGAAAGTGACTACGTTTTTATCAGCATCTTCGACATATGTCGAGATATTGACAAAAGGCATTCCTATACCCGAAAAGTTGAGGGCGGACATAGCGTTGTTCAATGATACCTGCTCTTCCGTCAGGTTTTGATACTGCCCCATAATCGAGCTTGTGGCACTTTTGGCTAATTCAGCTGTTTGCTCTATAGATTTTGAACTTTCATCAATCACCTGGTCCAGAGCCCCGAATTCTTCCAAGCCGGATACATTTATATTATATTCCAATGGTATTGTAATCCCGCTTCCCAGAGTAAATCCGCTGCCAGCTGAACTTCCCGCCGATTGAAATAGCGAAGACCCCGGCAGATCATTAGTATAGCTATCGCCCAAAATAGAAGAAATATCCAGCGGCAGATTGAACGACGACATTATGTCATTTAGCGTTGCAAAATAATCATCATAGGTTACCATACCCTGTTGGAGATCCTCCAATTCCTTTAATGGCTCAAGAAGATTGAATCCATACTGGGAGGATAGATATGATGATACATCATAATTCTTGTTCTTTTGGTCCGGCATTCCAATTGGAAGAAATGGATCTCGGGGTTTATTTTCAGAAGTAAGGCTTGGAAGCACAGAAACAAAAGGATCCCGACGTCCTTTTGGTGACCATATTTCGTTTACATCTGGCGCTTCTTCAATATAAGGATTAAGATAGTCTTCATAATATTTGGTTGCTTTGCCCAACCATTCATCCCCTTGCTCTTGCTGACATCTTTGGGATTCATTTTCTTCACCTAATCTTTTTACCGCTTCCTTAATATTCGGCAGCCAATAGTCTATATTTGCTGATAATTCAGACAGTTCTTTCAACTCATCATATGGATAAGTCACTAACAGATTAAATGGAAAACCGAAGCCAGAAAAACTTTTATTTACAGTTTTATCAACTATCTTTTTCTTATAATCAAAAATCATTTTCTGCAATCCAAGCATTTTGCTATAAACGTCTCTTGTTTCTTCCCCGCCTTTTGTATACCAATCATATGCAATATCTTCCGGGTCTATAAATTCCTCCTTGATCCTTTCGTCATATATTCTTTGAAGATCTTTTAATGATCGTCTAACTGACAGCAGCATATTTGAGATTTTAGCATCCCATTCTTCCCATTCCTCATTAATCCTATCCATTTGCTTGCCTGCCTCCCCGATTTGGAACAGAGACCATCCTGCGGTTCCTTCTAGCGCGACGGGGCCTCCACTGAGTATTGCACTTATCACTCCGGAGATAATTGCCCATATGGAATCACTGGAAAAAGGATTATATTCGTCTTTCTCTGTTACTTTGGAGTTGTTGTTATCATCGTTTATATTCATTTTATTACTCCTATCCTACTTTTCCATTCTAACATACGGCTGGTTTTCAATGTCAACCTCAAAACAAGCCAGAATATTATTGTAAACATATACTATATGTAATATATTAATTGATGTCTGATGATAAATATTTATGAAAAAAGAAGATCGCATGTATGCTAATAACAGACTCCGTTTTTTATATTCTCTGATATCGATTGTTATCGCGCTAAGTTTTAATAGAACAATGATTGCCCGTGAGAAGGCGCAGGATTTGGAAAAACTTCAAATCAAATGGGGTATGACAAAAGCGGAATTTATGAAAAATAAGCCAGATATCTGGTTTGATACGGAACAATATTTGGTGATAAATGTAAATTATCTTGGGAATTATATCAATGCAGATTTGCTATTTACAAAGTTCCCACATAAAAAGTATTCGGATTATCTTTCTCTGATTATGTGCAATATCGGATTTAAGGATATTAATCGTCAAAATGTTATAGAAACGGTAAAAGATTTTAGGTTGTTTAATGATCATATAACAAAAGTGAATGGCAAGCCGTTAAGTTTAACAGATCCGTGTTTAAAGAAAGATGATTATAATTGCTATTTAGCTACTCTGAAAAAAAGGAGTGGTTTTAGTGCTCTATGGGAAATTGATATGACTGACATCGATAATAATCATATTAAACTGGAAATTGTTCATATTGCTCATATAATAGAAAATAAAATACTGCATAACATTAATTTTAGGGTTCAATGAAACTGGTGAATTCCTTATTTCTGGCCTGATTTGAATGTTAGTGTTTTTCTTTAAGTATTAGCTAATCGAAATTGAAAAGAGCCGGATGCTCTGCCGGTGAGCAGTCCCGCAATCCCAGCGCCTACTCCGCCCAGACCGCCGAGCAGCTCGGACATATCCGATCCCGGCTCCCCGCCGAACAGACCCTGCAACCCCGCGAACCCGCCCTGTATGCCGGACATAAGGCCGAGGCCGTTGACCTTATCCCCCTCGAAGGCTTTGAAGATACCGGCAACCCCTTCCGTCAAAGTCCCTGCCGAGCCGATGGCTTTCCCGATCTCCTCATTCACTCCCATAAACGCCCCGCCAATCTGACCTGCATACCTGGCAACATCAGATAAGGTATGACTGAGCACAAAGGTGTTATCTTTCGCATCTTTTGTATTCGATTTTATCTTTGACATACTCTCGGCGGAATTGTTGATCATAATGGGAATCTGCTGCAGCGACTTGATCTTTTCCATCTCCTCCGCCGCCGGCATATGCCTGCGTTCTTCCGGAGAAACGAAATCTTGTTCAATATTATCACTTGTATCTATATTGCCTGGTTTACCTTTAACTTCAATCTTAATATTCAAAGGAGAATATATTCTGAATGGTTGTTCATAAGATGTTGTTCCGTCGGTGGCACTGCTATTAAAGCTATTTGCTTTGGGGAATGTTTGAACAGAATTATACTCTTGATCGTTGAAATATTTTAAAAATGAAGGGTCCATTACACCGCTTGCGATTCCTGAAAGATATCGAGCCATCGAGGGATAGAAGTCATCTTTCATCTTATACATTTGGTTTAAAAAATCAGATGAAATCCATGAGCTTTCTTCCTGAAAATCTTTGTATCTTAATTTCAAATAGTAATTCTCATCTGAAGCCATCATATTTTTGATATTTGCCATTAAACTGTCCCATTGAACTCTTGCGCTGTTTGCCTCTTCAGGATTCTGAGACATTGCCATTAGCATAGAATTCTGGCTTGCTAAGATATCGTATCGATCACGAAATGACTCTGGTAACATCGAATAGATTTTTTCATATTCTGAAAAGAGCCTAAAACCTGAATCTTGAGCGGGTAAATTCTTATAATCAATTGCTAAATCTGAGGAGTCAATAACTGTCCTTCCTATGTCAACAACTTCTTGACCTAAAAAAGATAAAGCTTTATAAATTTTTCCTATAATCGGATTCATTCCTTCAAGAGCTACATCAGTTATATCAGGCACAAAAAGATCCGCGAAGTTAGAAAGGGCAGTTATTATTCCCTCTGAAATACCTTCATCAGTTGTATATGATCTATCAATGCCGATAACTTCCTCAATACTTGAATCTGGATCTGAAGCTTTTTCTTCAAGGAAAAGTCTTTTAATTTCATCATATGACATCTTTTCCCATTCAAGGATTTTTAAGATTCTCGTTTTTAGATATTTTATATACTCTTGAATATCTTTCTCTTTTCTTATTTTTTCTTCCTGTCTGGCTACATAATTTTCGTATAAATATTGATCCATTAAATACTTGCCCATTTGTAATTCCTTTCTGAATTTGCATACAACATCCAACTATATTCTCTTGGATTTTATTTTGTCAACCTCAATATGATGCGAGGACTTGCATTTAAAAAAATATTGATTTATATATTTACAAAGGAGTTCAAGAATGAAACAAGCATCTTTTATTATATTAGCCGCATTTATGTTTTTATTAGCATTACAAGCATCTGAAGCGACAGTTTATGAAAAAGAAATGAATGATCTTGATGCGGTCAATTGTAAAATGACATTAGAACAAATTAAAAAAATGTATGGCTCAAAGGTAGAAGAATCGAATATATTTAAAAATAGCTATCATATTTATAATATGAATATATATAATGAACTATCATATATATTAGTGGCTATTAATAATGAAAAAATAATATACATAAATTACGTTTTTCATCCTACGGAGAATGATTCTCTTGTATTAGTTAAATCTTATTTTAATATTGAAAAAAATTTGATTAAGGAATTTGGGAGTTCATATAAGATTTCTGATGAATGGACAAAGAAACCTGCCTCTTTTTCTACAAGCAAATATGCTGAAGAGCTTAAGGAGGGAAGAATAGATTTTCGGAGAGAGTGGCAAACTGATAGTTTATATATCAGTCATATATTAGGAAAAAGAACTGATAATAATGCTTTATCGTTTTTTGGTTTATACACTCATTTTATTAATAAGGTTTGTATTCAGTATAGCAAGCCTTAGAATTCCGGACTGTATTGAATGTTGGTATATTTCTGTAAACAAATAGCACGTGAAATTGTAAAGAATCATGCGCTTTGTTTTTAATCATTTGAACGCCGACTCCGCCCATGCCGCCGAGAAGCTCGGACATATCCGACCCCGGCTCCCCGCCGAACAGCCCCTGCAATCCGGCGAACCCGCCCTGTATGCCGGACATAAGGCCGAGGCCGTTGACTTCCTCCCCTTCGAACGCTTTGAAGATACCTGCCACGCCTTCCGTCAGAGTCCCCGCCGACATTATCGCCCTTCCGATTTCCTCATCCACGCTCATAAACGCCCCGCCAATCTGACCTGCATACCTGGCAACATCAGATAAAGTATGACTGAACACAAAGGCGTTGTCTTTAGCATCTTTTGTATTCGATTTCATCTTTGACATACTCTCGGCGGAATTGTTGATCATAATGGGAATCTGCTGCAGCGACTTGATCTTTTCCATCTCCTCCGCCGCCGGCATATGCCCCCGTTCTTCCGGAGAAACGAAATCCCTTGAAATATCGTTGTTGGTCTGAATGTTGGATTCATCTCCGTGCACTGTAATAATATCGGCTATTGGAGAATCAAGATCGAATCTCATTCTCAGATCAGCCAAATTTCTGATTGTTCCCCAATAATTACTCAGATTGACAGCATTTGATTCGAGATCTTTTAATAGAGAAGATATCCCTGACACATCTGTTCCTGATTCCTTCAACATACTTTCAACTGCTTCAGCGCCTAAATCTGCAATCGAATCTTCGAGCTGTTTATAAACTGTTTTAAAAAGATAAAGGTTAAAACGTGACGTTTCAGGATTTTCCACTGGGCCAGCCAATTGACTGTAACGTGGCTGAAGCCAGGATAAATCCTCAGTATTAATTACATTCAAGGCTTGATCCAAAAACGGCATGAAATTCTTGGATGTTTCTAATTGCTCCCAATTGAAGCCTTTCATGATCTGATCAAAGATTGCCTGCGTCATCGATATTTGAGCATTTTTGAATTTTTCGCTTTCATCGTGTTGTTCGAGGCTTCTGAATTTTGATTGATATGAGGCTAATACCTGGTACAAGGGTTCGATATCATTCGGAACAATATTGTCGAGAAATAGATTGATATTAGCGAATTGCTCTGTCAGCTTTTCATTGTATTCGTAAATTTCGTAGCTGTATTTTACTATATGTAATGGCAACAGTACTTCACTATATGGTATTTTAGAGAGTTCAAGGAACGATGAAAGTCCAATTTCCGCAACACTATCCGGATCCTTAAAAGGGGCAAGTATTGGAGCAAAAGTAGCTTTTACTGTATATTCGCCGCCCTTTTCCATTAGTTCTTTGTCCAATAGATCTTTCAAAAGGTAATTTGGGTCTCGTGAAGCCATTTCTTTGAAAATATCTTCCAATTCGCCAAATGAGACATCAAAGTCATCAGGCGATTGAAGAGAAGATTGACTTAACGTTGGATAAAAAGTGTTAGAAAACGGACTCATTTTCAACGATGCTATAAAGATATTCAATGAATTGAATATATATTCAGACATTTGCTTTCTTAACTTTTCTCTTTCGTGAGCATTTTTTTCAGCACTTGCTTTAGCCGTTTCTCTAAAATCAACAGGTACTTGTGGTGGCATGTTCTTTTCCTTTCTTGAAAATATCTACATCTTTTTTATATCATGAATGCAGAGTTATTTGTCAACCTTGAAAATTGAATCCTATATTTATCAGACATATCCTTGACATGAAATATAAATATATATTATGATTCATATAAATTGGAGGTTAAGAAAATGCAGATTAATCGAGTTATTATTTTCATATTTTTGTTAATGACCTTGTTGATTAATCTTTTCCCGTTAAACAATGACAAATTAAAAAATAATCAAGATATGGATTCCTGTATCAAAGAAACAATCCGCAAGCATCACTATTTTTATAATAATGGAGTTTATGATAAGGAAAAATATTTTAATGATGATTATTTAATTTACGCAACAGCTCGATATTTCAAATTAGATAGGCCACTGCACAATGAAATTGCTATTTATGAAGATCTTACAAAAAAGATAACGTATCTCTTCACCGACAAAAAAGTATATATGTCTGTAATACCTGATAAAGAGCCTGGAAAAAGGAAATATGAAAACATTATAATGGAAAAATCTAAAACTTGGAATGCAGGATTAATGAATAAGTATTTGAATTGGAATATAGAAGTATGGAGAGCAGTAAGTTATGGCTCAAAGGATTCTGAAGTTGGAATGGTGGATACTTTTTACTATATAACCCGTGATCTTAAATTCCCCGCGGCGTATTTCAATTTTTTTGCTTCCGAAGAAAAAACATATACGATAAATATCACAAAACCCTCTAGTTTAAATATCCTTCCAGGCCCCACTGTATGGGCCATAACAAATATCTACGATAAAGCTATGTTGCGTAAATATTTGCAAATAGATGAGGTGATTGACATCCAGTATATAAAGCCTGACAGCTCTATTTTCGAAATTCCGAAGGGATACAGAGAAGTCGAATGGAATCCGGATTTGTTCGAGCATTAAATATTTTTCAGTGGAGGCAGGCTTATGAAAGGAGTCAAATAATGAAACGCGGTGTCACATTACTCTTGTTATTCAGCGTAGCTGTTATTTTGTATGCTAAAGAACATAATGATCAGATATTTTCTTTAAAACAGTACAATTTGAAATGGGGGATGACACTTCAAGAAGTATCTAAAATAAAATACCCGAATTTGCAATGCACTGATTTATATTGCTATATTTCGGATTTTCAGTTTTTGAGTGATAAATATTTTTGCAGCTTATATTTCGAAGAAAATAAACTGACGTACATTGATATTACGATAGAGGCTGATTTGACTACAAAAAAGAAAGGTATAGCTTTATTGAATGAATATACTGATAAGATTAATAAAATTTATGGAAAAAATCGAAGTTGGAAAAGGGCAAACAAACTACCTGAAAAGAATAAAAAAGGGGAAAATATATTGTATTATGATATAGCGAGTGATTGGACGAGACCTGACGGCATAGTTCACCTTGTATTGACGGGAATGGATGATTCTTGCGATTTAAAGATTATTTATGCTTCATGGAAAAACTTACAAAACATGCAAAAGGAAAAAACCCCGAAGGTCGAATATGAAATTGATTATACCGGCGTGAAGTGATTATTTTGGCTAGCACCCTATTTCTGGAATGTTTTTAAGGTTAGTTTATTTCTTTAAGCATTAGCTAGTCGAAGTTGAAAAGAGCCTGTTGCTCTGAAGGTCAGCAGACCCGCAATCCCAGCGCCGACGCCGCCCATGCCGCCCAAGAGCTGCGATGAGTCCGACCCCGGCTCGCCGCCGAACAGCCCCTGCAATCCCGCGAATCCGCCCTGTATGCCGGACATAAGCCCGAGACCATTGACTTTGTCCCCTTCGAACGCCTTGAAGATCCCCGCCACGCCTTCCGTCAGCGTCCCCGCCGAACTGATCGCCCTTCCGATTTCCTCATTCACGCCCATAAACGCCCCGCCGATCTGGCCTGCGTATCTGGCAACATCAGATAAAGTATGACTGAGCACAAAGGTATTGTCTTTCGCATCTTTTGTATTCGATTTCATCTTTGACATACTCTCGGCGGAATTGTCGATCATAATGGGAATCTGCTGCAGCGACTTGATCTTTTCCATCTCCTCCGCCGCCGGCATATGCCCCCGCTCTCCCGGAGATACAAAATCAGTCGCTATCTCATTCTGTGTAACAACATAATTATAAAGAGGTATAGCAGTTAAATATTCGTTAATAGTAGGCTGAAAAAGTTGGCTATTCTGCATTTTATTTGATGTTGATTGTGTAGGATTTACATTTTTACCATTAATATTATTTGTTATTCCATTACCATTTACAGATGATGATATTTGATTATATGCACTGTTAAAAGATTCAAAGAATGCATCTTCAAAAAAACTCAGATTTTCGATGATTTCTTTATAGCGTTCCTTTTCTTCTGAAGATCCTTCATTTTGAATTCTTTTAATTTCTTCAATTGCAGTAAGCCAAGTACCTTTAAGCTCTTCAGCTGATTTCTTATTATTTTTTATCCATTCCTGCCAGATGTCTACATCACTGATTTTAGTTGAATCTTTTACTAAACTGATAATATCAAATCCTTGGTTAGCCCATTTCAATAGATCAGCGAATTGTTGATTGTATTGATTCCATATCTGATTTCTTTGTTTTTCGTGAAGGCTTTCTGCTGAAATGTTAACTATATCTTCTATTATTGATTCTCCAAACCATGCAGCAAATCCTTGTGGGCCGAATCCTATCAAGCTTAATGTAGCAAGCGAAATATTTCCAAATATTTCTTTTGGATCAAAAAAAGTTAATCCCTCTGGAGAATAAGCAGATGCCCCTTTTTGTTGAGGGCTTGTAACTTGTTTTGGCTTTTCAATCCAAATATTTCTATCGAGAATTTCTTTGTTATAGCTGTTATTAAAGAGTTTTAAAAATTCAGCCAGTGTTTCTGCTAAGAAACGAACTTGATTCTCCGTTTTCGATATATTGTTAATTAGGTCCATTGTATGCTCCTTATTTTATTTTCTTCTAGTATTTATATATAATGCGGTCTGTATTAATTTGTCAACCCTGGATCGTTCAATCTAACGATAATAATTTGATTACTATTATGTCTAATATATAATTAACAAGCTATTAAAAAAGGAAGGAGATTTATGAAAATTAGTATTCATTCCGGTCCTGTAAAAATCCTTTCAGATACATATCCTAATGCAGAGGTACTTGGGGAGCTCAATAAAGGTGAATATGCAAGGCTTTTAAAAACTTTTTATAGGTCAGGAGACCGATGGGATAAGATAAAAACTGAGGATGGGAAAAAAGGCTATCTTCTCAATACCAATGTTTTCAAGATTGAGAATGCTTACATCAACCAATCGAGAGTCTTCGTTTATGAAAAGACATCGGAACGATCTACAATTATTAATATGATGGAAAAGGCTGAGAGATTCAAGATACTTGATAAAATGGGCTCAAATGAATCAGGATGGTTATTCATCGAGGACGATTTCGGCGATAGGGGTTACATTTCGCAGTCTATTATCTATGAAGTATTTAAAAGCCGTCTTGATTGGTTCTTAGGCGAAGCGTCAACATTTAAAAATAAATCCGGTTTTTATGGTGTCTTGGCAGGTGTATTAATTAGTAATTGGATAAACAAGGCATTCGATGTCTATAACAACTATTCCGGGACAACATACCTTTGGATAATAGGGATACCTTTTATAATTCCAAGTCTGATTTTTGGCAAGCTTTATGATCTTCGCTCGAAAAAAGGCGGCAACAAGAAATTTATTAAGACTACTTGGTCACGAACTAAAATCATTTTTTTCGTCAGGTTGATACCTTCTATTGTATTGGCAACGGTAATTGATCATCTTTTCAATATGGAGAAGCATCTGACCAAACCGATTCATTTGAGTGTGTCATTATTGATTATAGCGATTTTTTATTTCATTATTTATTTGTTCGTTGAGAAGCAAACTTTAAAGCTTAAAGGAGAGAATAAACTATAATATTTTAATTATATACAGTTAACCCTCTATAACTACGCCCGCGCCTACTCCGCCCATGCCGCCTAAGAGCTCGGACATATCCGATCCCGGCTCTCCGCCGAACAGACCCTGCAATCCGGCGAATCCGCCCTGTATGCCGGACATCAGGCCAAGACCATTGACTTTATCTCCTTCAAACGCCTTGAAGATACCAGAAACCCCTTCCGTTAGAGTCCCCGCCGACATTATCGCCTTACCAATTTCCTCATCCACGCTCATAAACGCCCCGCCGATTTGCTGTCCATATAAGGAAGCGTTTAGAAGGTTTTCACTGAATGTCGTTACTTTCTCAACAGGTATATTATTCAATATTTCTTCTGTTTTAGCGGCAACATTTTCCAGGGCGGGTGTTAAATCATCGTTTTCAAGGTTAATTGCCGCTCCGATTTCGAGGTCCAGCTTGCCCATATTTCCGAGGCTGAAACCGCTTCCTGAATAACCTTGCAAGTCCATCTTCTCCGATAAAACAATAGATACCGACTCTATTCCGGTGGATGATTTTTCTGCTTCTGGTATAGCAGCGGTTTTTTTATCATCAGGTTTTTGTGGGTTATTTGTATTTGAGATGCTCGCCTTGGGCATTGCAGATGGACTTGTAGAATATGGCTTTGTGCTATAAGCCCTATCATAATCTTCCTTCCAATCCATGAGTGACAGAACCTGTTTTTTATAGAACTCAATCACATCTCCGCCCGTCGCGTCATCGAGCATTTGTTGAGAATATGAGATAGCAGTCTCTATCATCGCTGGAAATTGCTCTGCAAGCATCGGATTTTCTTTCATCCATTGTTGAATATAACTGCAGATATCCGTCTTGCTGACAGTGGAATTAATACTGAACAATTCGGTCTGACGAACAATGTTTTTGTAAATAACTTCTCTGTCCGCTTTCCATGAATCATTAAACAACTTTTCATAGAAATAGTCTGTTAATAGTTCATCGAAGTGTACTGTTTTTGATGTAAGAGACACCTTGAGTTTGTGATTTAAGGATGAGAAGGAAGTCTATTCGTCGCCTATCGGGATGTTATACCGGCTTGCTCGTAGTCAAGGACTGCGCTACGCCGTCTCGCTCCCTTCCCCTCGCCTCCGCTCGGTGACTAACCGACCTCACTTAGACGCTCGCCGCTCGGCAGACGAAAACAAAAAAATCTCACCTTCCTTCTTTAAATCCTTTTTTGGAAGACGTTTGAAGATCAGTCGGCCGCCCCTTGCCCTTCGGAAAGGGGCTAGTCTCGATGCTGCAAGGTATTCCTGGAAGATCCAGGATCCGCAATCACTGAAAGGGTAGGGGATCTTGCCTTGCTTGCTTTGCCGACAGCCAGGCATTATATTATTGGGCGATCACCTCTGATTATTCATTATTTAATCTCTTTGAAAAATTAACTACAAACTGAAAGGAGAATTGGATGAAAGAAACAATTTCAATTTCTTATATTTTAATCTTGCTTTTTTGTTTTTCAGTTGGTTTAACGGCACAAAAAAAGACAGAAAAATCATCAGCATATGAAGGAATGGTTCTCATTCCTGCTGGTAATTTTCAGATGGGGTCTAATGATTGGGACTTGAACGAGAAGCCTGTTCATACTGTGCAGATCTCTTCTTTTTATATTGACAAGTATGAGGTTACGAACGGAGAATACAAGAAGTGCGTGGATGCGGGATCATGCAGTGTTCCTTCAGAGAGAGAGAGTTATACCCGCAGCCGTTACTACGGCGACAGCCGGTATGACAATTATCCTGTTATTTATGTTGATTGGAGCCAGGCAAAGAGCTATTGCGAATGGAAGGGAGGAAGACTTCCTACCGAGGCGGAGTGGGAATACGCAGCGCGTGGCGGGTTGAGGGGGATGAAATATCCAAACGGTGATAGCATAAGCCAGAGTGAGGCTAATTATAGAGGGAGTGATACCGTGAATGTTGGCAGTTATAGTCCTAACGGTTATGGATTGTATGATATGGGAGGTAATGTGTGGGAGTGGACTAACGACTGGTATGAAGACAATTATTATAAGAGCAGCCCCTCTCGTGATCCGAAGGGACCGTCGAACGGAGAGTATCGCGTTGTTCGCGGTGGTTCGTGGGACAGTTATTCGAACTTCATCCGCGTATCGTATCGCAACTACTCCAGTCCGGAGCTCATGTACGACTTCGGCGGGTTTCGTTGTACCAGGTAGTTTTATTATGGTTTCTTTTGGGGGCGCTTAAGAAAGCTCCAGGAAAAACGATCACGGCAGTGGATGAGAGTAAAGATCTTGAAGTTTACTTGGAAGAAAGGGCCATTGGCCAAATACTGGCAAGTCTTTATCACCCACAGACAAACGGAAAGTTGAAAGGTTTAATAGGTCATGCAAAGAGAAAATATTTCTCAACGTTCATGAAACGCCTTTCGGACTGGAGAGGGAGCTCTTTGGAAGCCTGCAGGAGGCGCGGGTGGTTATAGAGGATTGGCGGAAGGAATACAACGAACTGAGACCTCACAGCGTGCTGGGTAATGTGCCCCCTTCCGTATTCTCTACGCACCCGAATGCTCCGATCGCCCGGCTCTCTGCGCCTTCGGGTGTTGAATGTTTAAAAGGAATAAACTAGCAGCAAAACAGTCCAGAAATAGGGGGCTCGCCAATAGTGCTGATATTTTTTTAAAAAAGTCTTATCGTTTAAAAAATACAAGAAATCAATTATCAAGAATTATTGAGGTATTATTCCATTCGTGGGAAGACCGGCGCGCCCTTGTTTATCTTGTGCGAATCGGAGGTTGCTCCCCATTTTGCATCTTCCAGGGTTGCATCTTTAAGAGGAGAAGCGATATTCAGCTGCTCCCAGACCAGCGCGGTCTTTTCCGGCATCACGGGTTTAAGCAGGATCGTGACGATGCGCAAAGATTCGAAGAGGTCATATAGAACAGCTTTAAGTTCTTCAGCAGCAGCAGGGTCTTTCGCGAGCACCCAGGGCTTCTTTTCCTCAATATAAAGATTCCCCTCGGATATAATCCTGAACGCCTCCATTATCGCCTCTTTCATCTTGAAATCCTCGAAGAGGCTGCGGTAATTTTCAACTACCTGTGCGCTGAGCTTTTCCAGCCGGTGATCGGATACGGCGTTCTTAAATACCATCCCCTCGTGATACTTATCAATCATCGAGAGCGTCCTGCTGAGCAGGTTGCCGTAGTCGTTCGCAAGCTGGGCATTATAAATCTCCGTGAACCTTTCGATGGAAAAATCGCCGTCCTGTCCGAGGGCGACTTCCCGGGCAAGATAATACCGCAAAGGGTCGGCTCCAAGCCTGGCGATGAGCTCCCCAAGGTCCATCCGGTCGCCTGCGGATTTCGAAAGCTTCGCCCCCGATTGCATAATGAAGCCGTGCCCGAAAATGCTGCGCGGTATCTTGATGCCTGCGCTCAGCAGCATCGCGGGCCAGTAGATGCAGTGGAAGCGGGTGATGTCCTTGCCTATATAATGAAGATCGGCGGGCCAGAATTTGGCATAGAGGCCGGCATTATCGCTGAAGCCGATTCCGGAAAGATAATTGATCAGCGCGTCGAACCAGACGTAGGTTACGGATTCCGTATCCCAGGGGATCGGAACGCCCCACTTGCTGCCTGCGCGTGAAATGGAGATGTCGTCGAGTCCCGATTGCAGGACGTTCACGATCTCATTCCGTCTTATCTCCGGCCGGATGAGACCGGGATTCTTCTCGATCTCTTTCAACAGGGGATCGCGGTACTTGGAAAGGCGGAAAAACCAGTTTTCCTCCTTGATATGTTCCGGTTTCCTGTTGTGAACCGGGCAATTCCCTTCGGCGTTGAGCTCTTTTTCCGTATAGAACCGCTCGCAGCCCACGCAGTAAGGCCCCTCGTAATGGCCTTTATATATATCTCCGTTCTTGTAAACAGCCTCCAGCACGCCGGAGACCGTTTCTTTATGCCTTTCGGAAGTGGTGCGGATGAAATCGTCAAACTCAATATTGAGGGACTTCCAGGCGGCGCGGAATTTTCCTTCCATCTGATCGCAATATTGAAGCGGATCGAGACCCATTTCCATCGCCTTTTTATAGACATTCTGGCTGTGCTCGTCGTTGCCCATCAGGAAAAATGTGTCGTAACCCGCCATTTTCTTGAAGCGGTTGATGATATCGGCGGTTATTTTTTCATAGGCTGTTCCGAGGTGCGGAACGCCGTTGACGTAATCAATCGCGGTCGTGATATAAAAAGTCTTCTTCATTATGCGCCTCGAAATCTGTTTTTAACGGAGAAAGTATAACGAATTGCGCGTTAATCGCCAGCATATTTGGCAAAAATCATCTTGCCGGCAGTCGTCTGCAGGACGGACGTAACCTCCACCTTCACTGACTGATCGATATGGTTTCTCGCGTCATCCACCACGACCATCGTTCCATCGTCGAGGTATGCCACGCCCTGGTTATGCTCCTTGCCTTCGCGCAGGATTTTCACATTCATTTGTTCGCCCGGCAGCACCACAGGCTTCAGCGCATTCGCCAGCTCGTTGATGTTGAGTATCTCGACGCCTCTCAGCTGCGCGACCTTGTTCAGGTTGTAGTCGTTCGTAACGATCTTGGCGTTCAGGTGCTTCGCAAGCTCCATTAGTTTCGAATCCACTTCCCTGATTCCGGGGAAATCCTGCTCCCATATTTCGACGCTGATATCGGTCTTCTTCTGCATCTTGCGGAGTATGCTCAAACCCCTGCGGCCGCGGTTTCTTTTAACGGAATCCGGAGAATCCGCAATCGCCTGCAGTTCCTTCAGGACGAATTGAGGAATCAGCATCGGTCCCTCGAGGAATCCGGTCTCGAAGATATCCGCGATCCTGCCGTCAATGATGACGCTCGTGTCGAGAATCTTGCGCTTGGTATAGAAGTCCGATTGCCCCTGAAAATTTGCGATGATATCCTTGATGGAAAATCTCGATCCGATCATCCAACCGGCGGTGGCGCCGAAATATAATAGCCCCAGCAATACCGCAAGTTTAATGAATGGAATGTATTCGCCCTTGAAACCGAGCATATCGAAGGCCTTGAAGAAGATCAGCAAGATAAGCCCGGACACAACCAGGCCCAGTATTACGCCGATCATAATCTTTGGCGAGATTTTTTTGGATTGACCGCGTAGAAATACAATGATCAACCCAAATACAAAAGCCGACGCAGCGCCTATATATTGTGCATCATAAGGAAGCAATAAAAAATAACCGGCGGCGGCGATCAACATAACAAATAAAATCGTCATAATTCTATATAACATCATATCCTCCATACGTGAATTGCATTAAATTAAATGTTCATGCAATTCTATTAAATTAGAAACTTCTATTATATCAGCTTTCCGGTACTTTTCTAAGTTGGTTTTACTCAATTTTGGGGCGATTATCCTTCCATATTTATGGCTTACGGCTTCTTTTATCCTCGATTCAACTCCGCCAACTTCCCTTATCTCGCCGGTCAAACCCACTTCTCCGAATAGTGCTGTGCCGTGCTTTACCGGTTTATCGAAATAGCTGGATAGAACAGCGGCCGCAATCGCGAGATCGGCGGCAGGCTCGCTGACAGAAACCCCACCGGCGGCGCTGATAAAAACCTCTCTGTTGGACAGAACTATTCCCATTCTCTTCTCCAATACAGCTAATACGAGGATAGCCCTGTTATAGTCCAGGCTGACGACCGTGCGCCTCGGCGTAGCATACCCGCTCTGGCTCACAAGAGCCTGTATTTCAACAAGCAACGGGCGTGTCCCCTCGTGGGACGGAAAGACCACCGCGCCGGGGCTTTCGTAGAGCGATTCGCTTATGAAAAGGCTGGAAGCTTCCTGGATCGGAACAAGCCCCTCGTTGCGCATCTCGAAAATTCCCAATTCGCCAGCCGGCCCGAACCTGTTTTTAACGGCTCTGATCAGGCGGAACCTGTAGTTCTTCTCTCCTTCGAAATATAAAACCGTATCGGCGATATGCTCGATAGCCTTCGGCCCGGCGATCAACCCTTCTTTCGTGACATGGCCGGTCATAAAAATCACCGTGCCGCTCTTCTTCGAGACCTCAAGCAGCGATGCGGCTGTCTCCCTCAGCTGGGACATGGAGCCGAGTCCGTACTCCCGGGACTCCGGTCGGACAGTCTGTATCGAGTCTATCACCACCACATCAGGTTTCAGGGTGTTCATCTGGGACAGTATCGTTTCAAGGTCCGTCTCGGCAAGAAAAAACAGGGTATCCGCTTTCACGCCCAGCCTCTCGCCCCGGAAACGGATCTGCGATGCCGATTCCTCTCCGGAAACATACATCACCGAAAGTCCATTCGCCGAATATCTGTCCGATGCTTGCAGAAGAATAGTGGATTTGCCGATTCCCGGCTCGCCTCCGAGAAGTATCAGCGAACCCGGCACCGCCCCGCCGCCCAGCACCCTGTCGAACTCGGCTATACCGGAAGCCAGGCGCAGCAGCTCGGTCTTCGGAAGATCGGAATAGCGGATATATCTCGCCTCGGCGCCCGTCCCGCCTCTCAACGCCCCGGCTCTTTTCGGAGCTGCGGACTCAACAAGGCTGTTCCATGCGCCGCAAGCTGCGCATCTCCCAGCCCATTTCGTGGATGAAGCGGAGCATTCTTTACAGACAAAAACAGTGGTATTTTTACGATTCATTGATTATTCAGCCGGTATTAATATAGCCAGGAATAGCCTACGCCCATAAACGCCTGGCTCCGGTCCGCTCTTAACGGGTCATCATAACCCGCATTGATATAAAAACGATTGTAAAATCTGTAATTGAGCGAGAATTTGAAATGCGGCCCGTCTTTCCTGCCCATATCCCATCCTTCGAGGGTGAGTCGCATAGCGTCGTTGAACGCAAAGATATCCATCGCTCCGCCGAATTTGTTCTCGGTAAGTCCGCCCCTGAGCACGAAATCGCCGAATTCGACCGCCGAATGCAGACTGAAAGTCATATCCCTGTCAAAAACGATCTTTTCGCTGTTCGGATCATAATCCGGGTCATAGATTCTCGAAAGGTTATCATCAACCAGCTCGACGAAAAAATACATATTTTCCCAGGTTCTGAGCTTGAACGAGATGTAATTTTTGAGCTCCTCGCCCTTCATATAATATTCACCCCTGAAACCGAGCGAAAAACTGAAATACGATGCCTGCTGGAGGACGACGCCGGCATTTTCCACCGTGTCCTCGAGATTTTTTATGGTTTTATTCAGATTGTCGTGCAGGGTGGATTCGTTCATAAGCTTGCCGACAGTACCTTCACCCTCTTGAACCTTTTTTATAATGAGATCGAGGCGCTCGGTCAGCTTTTGAATATTCTCGATGCTGTCCTTTACATTGGACCTGTTCTCCTTCACCGCCTCCTTGAGATCCGCAACCAATATCTTCAGATCTTCGGATATGGTGGGAATCTTAGCATCCAGATCGGCCGAGATGCGCTTGATATTTTCCAGAGCATCATCCACATTGGCTTTATTATCGCGCGTGATATCCCGAAGGTCCGCCGTGATTCGTTCGATATTGTTTAAAATTCTTTCGAGCCTCTCGTTGCCTTCGCCGGTGCCGATGCTTTTACGAAGCGAAGCCGTAACCTCTTTCAGGTCCGCCCCTATGTCCCCTATAACGTCCACAAGAGCATCAATTCCACCTTCAGCGCCGATACGAATTTCGTCATTATCTTTTAGACGAATCCCCTTGCGCGGGCCCATCGACACTTCGACATATTTTTCTCCTAAAAGACCTATCGTCTTCACTGATGCAGAGCTGTCCGAATAAAGCTCCACGCTCTTTCGGATGGACATGACCACCCTGACACGGCCTGCTTGAAGCCCTATCCTGTTGACCTTGCCGATGACATAGCCCTGAAGCCGGACTGTGGCGTTTGTGCTCAATCCCGCCACGTTCTTGAAATATGCGACGACATTGTATGTCTCGTCCGTCTTTCCGCCCAATTTCAATTTATCTATTTTTATTAAAAAGTAGCCGAAAACAACGACGGCGATTATGACAAATAAACCTATCTTCGCTTCCGTTTTCATACTCCCTCCAGCGATACTGTCTTTATGGGACCCTCGGCGCTGCCTGAAATGAATTGTTTCACGAACGGATTCTTTGTCTTTTTTATTTCCGCCGGAGTCCCGGTTTCCACTATTTTTCCTTTATATAGCATTGCGATCCGGTCCGCAATCTTGTATGCACTCACCATATCATGGGTTATTGCGATGGAAGTCACTTCCAGTTTTTCCCGCAACCGGATGATGAGGTTATTGATCGCGTCCGCCATTATAGGGTCAAGACCGGTGGTCGGCTCGTCGTAGAGGAGAATCTTTGGTTTCATGGCGATCGCCCTGGCAAGGCCCACCCGTTTTTTCATTCCGCCGCTGAGTTCTGCGGGAAATAAGTGTTCGGCACCGGGCAAACCCACCAATGCAAGGCATTCTTTCACTCTTTCATCAACCTCCGCTCTCGACATTTTCATATGGCGGGCGAGCGCAAACCCGACGTTGTCTCTCACAGTCATCGAGTCGAACAACGCAGCATACTGGAAAAGCATTCCGAATTTCATCCTCATCCTGCGTATTTCGCTTTCGTTGAGCTTATTGACCAGAACGCCTTCAACCCAAACTGAGCCTGCATCCGGCTTCAACAGCCCGATTATATTTTTGATTAGAACGGATTTCCCGACGCCGGAACCCCCGATCACGACCATGGATTCGCCACGTTTGATATGAAGGTCAACGCCGTCCAAAACCGCGTTTCTACCAAAACTTTTATGTAAATCCTTACAAATAATCATTTACCAAAGCATCTTCGATAAAAGGAAATCTGATATCAATATGGTCATTGAGGATACGACCACAGAACGGGTTGTAGCCTTCCCCACTCCCTCCGCTCCGCCACCGGAATTGAAACCATAATAACAGCTTATAATCGTTATGATAAAACCGAAACAGGCTGACTTTATCAGCGATGAAACGAAATCGTTCAACACAAGCCATTTGTAGGACGACTCCCAATAGATTGACGGATTCACATTGAGCAGCTCGACGGCAACGATATATCCGCCGAAAACTCCGAAAGCATTTCCGAGCATCGTCAAAACCGGTAGCATCGTGACCCCTGCGATCATACGGGGAACAATCAGATACTGTACAGGTTCGACCGCCATCGTGGAAAGCGCGTCTATCTGTTCCGTCACGCGCATCGTTCCAATCTCGGCGGCCATCGCCGAGCCGGCCCTCCCGGCAACCATCAAACCCGTCAGCACAGGCGAGAGTTCGCGGACTATGGCAAGAGCCACCGCGGCGCCGACAAGGGATTCAGCCGTGAAACGCTTGAAACCGGCAAAGGACTGAAGGGCGAAGACCATCCCCGTGAAACTCGTCGTGATCACTACCACTGGCATAGATCGGATTCCGATCTCCTCCATCTGTTTGAAAATCAAACGCATCTCCAAGGGGAAACGAAAAGACCACCTTACGGACTTTGCTAAAAAAATTGAGATACCCCCGGCCTGTTCCGCGAAATTAAGCACACTACCGCCCAATTTTGTCAGAACCCGAATGAAATAACTATTTTTTTTCATAAATTACGATTATACCTCTATGCCAGGGGTAAAGAGAGCGAAACGAGTATATTCCTTGAGAAAGGTCAGCTTTAAAGTTCCGGTTGGGCCGTTTCTCTGCTTGGCGATGATAACTTCTGCGATCCCTTCGTTTTCATCGGTCTGCCTGTACATCTCTTCCCGGAAAATGAAACAGACGAGGTCGGCGTCCTGCTCAATCGCGCCAGATTCCCTGAGGTCCGCCAGTTGCGGGCGGTGGCCTGCGCGCGCTTCAGGGGCGCGGCTGAGCTGCGAGAGCGCCACAACTGGTATGCGAAGTTCCTTCGCCAGCCCTTTAAGGCCTCTGCTAATCGCGGAGATTTCCTGCTGGCGGCTGTCGTATTTGACCGAAGAATACATTAGCTGAAGATAGTCCACGAAAAGCGCATCAAGACCCACTTCGAGTTTCAGCTTCCTCGCCTTTGCCCGCATCTCGACAACGGAAAGCGATGAGGAATCATCAATATATATATCGGAATCGGATAAAATGCTCATCGTATCGCCAATCCTCAGCCATTCTTCCTGGTTCAAAAAACCGCGTCTCATTCGCTGGGCGTCCACCCCCGCTTCTGAGCAGATCATACGGAGCAGAACCTGTTCCTTCGACATTTCCATCGAGAACAATCCGATCTTCTTTTTTTTATGAACCGCCAAATGCGCAGCCATATTCAAAGCCAAAGCCGTTTTCCCCACCGATGGGCGCGCCGCGATGATGATAAGGTCCGAGGGTTGCAGTCCCGCCGTCATATTATCGAAATCCGGATATCCGGTGGCAAGCCCGGTGATCCCGCCTTTCCTCGAATCCAGCTCTTCAACCATTCTCAGCACGGGATCGGCGAGCAATTTTATATGTACGAACCCTTCCTTTATTCTGTCCTCGGCAACTTCGAATATATTTCGTTCAGCCTCGTCCAGAATTGCCTCGGTTTCATCCGTCTGGCTGTAGCATTTTTCAATGATCCTGTTGGAAGCGCTGATAAGACTTCTGAGCACAGACTTGTCTTTAATAATCCTTGAATAATGTGCAATATTCATGGCCTTCGGGATTCCGTCAACAAGGCTCGCGAGATAGACAGCCCCGCCGATTTTTTCAAGTTCCTTGCCGTCCGCAAGGCTGTTCCTTAAAATGTGAAGATCAACAGCTCCTTTTTCGTCAATAAGCCTTTGAATATGTCGGAAGATTATACGGTTTCGTTCGAGAAGGAAATCCTCGGAGGAGATTATCTCGGCTGCGGAGTTATAAGCGGGATTCTCCAAAAGGATAGCTCCCAGAAGCGCACGCTCAGCTTCAGCATTCCCAGGTAAAGACCTTTCTATATATTCATTTTCAACATTCTGAACCATAAGGTTTTGACCCTTTGCGGATACCGCCAGGAAGAAAGATTACATCTTTAATTCAAAAACCGAGGCTTTAGGATTCTGATCTTTTTATCAGTAGTCAGAACATCCTGTAAGCCGGTGGAAACGACAAGATTTTTATGATACCTTAATCCAATAATAAAAACCACAAAATTAGCCTCCATTTTGTGATAACCTGCGCAGTTGAGCGTCCATAAACCTGATTGAAAACCCCGCGGATAAAATCATCTTTTTAAGCAAACAAGCGGAATATCTTCACTGAGATATCCCGCTTCATTTTCGCAGGCACAGATAATGCCATTCTTCCAAACCCTGCTTGACTGAATAACAACCCGGGCAGGCCTGCACATGTATCGTACCCGTATCAGATGGAAAGAAGCGCTATTCGGCTTCTTTGGTTTCGGGTTGGGCTTCGATCGCCGGTTCAGCGGCGTCATCCCTGGCGGCCTCGATCTGCGGCTCTTCCGCGGAAGCCTCATCTGCCGGAACCCGTTCAGCCGCAGCTTCCAGCGCAGCGGCGTTTTTCTTCGCTTCAATCTCGATCCATGCCTCTTCGCTGTAAACAGTCAGATTGATTACTGCCTTGACCTCAGGATGAATCTTTATCGAAACATCGAAAGAGCCCGGCGTTTTTATCGTCTCTTCCACGTTAATTTTTCTTTTATCTATCTGATGTCCCTTTTCAGCGAGAAGATTGGCTATATCCTGCATCGTAACGGAACCATATAAAACACCCTGTTCGCCGACCTTGCGGGACACGGTGAGTTCCAAGCCTTCAAGAATTTTCCTGAACGCCTCCGCTTCCGATTTATCTTTGACTTTTAGAGCCTCGATCTTTGTCTTCTGCTGGCTCATCTGTTTGATATTCCCGGGCGTTGCTTCTATTGCCATCTTCTTGGGCAAAAGGAAGTTACGGGCGTATCCGTCTTTGACCTTGACGAGGTCTCCCCGCAACCCGAGATTATCCACATTTTCGATCAATATAATTTCCATTTTTCCTCCATCAGACTAAAATTTCATTCTAAATCTTCTGATAATTTATGGTGCAAATCCTCGATCTTTCTCCTCATCGGGATCCAGACATCGAGCATCCCGAACGCCGATAGCAGAAACGGGCTGAACGGAACAAGGAGAAACGCGAGGTATATTACCGTCTGTGCAAAGGGTTTGATCCCGAAAGTATGATTCAGAAAGCTGATCAATGCCAGTCCCTGAATCAGAAACATAAAAATCGTGAATACAAGGAGATTTGACAGGATGAAGAGGGCAGTTCCTTTCGCCAGCAACGCTCCCGTGCCGGAAACAACGAATAGCAGGATGGCGGATTCCGGGAGCCTCAGGTTTCTAATCTTCGGCCATTTCAGCTGAAGTCCTGTGAGCGCCGGACTGAAACGATCCGTCGCCGCGAGACTGATCAATGCCGCAATCACCGCAAGAGCGGCGAAAAGCGCTGGATAGAGGTTCAAGAGGAACCATTTGCTGTTTTTGAGCAACTGCTCGATTTCAGGTCTGTTCCCTGTGGCAATGCCGCGGTCAGTCATCATGGAATGCGCACCTTTTTCCAGATTTATATACGACTGCTCCACATATCCCCTGACGCTTGACGGCGAAAGCCTTTCCAGCCCGATAAGAACGGCTGGAACGATTAACAATGGAATTACGATTATAATCATCGCGGTTTTTGAAATGTTCGCTTTGTTATTATCCATCCAGATAATGAGTGCCCCAGTCAACCCGGCGCAAAGAACCACGACGAGCGGCAGCGCATTCGCGCCCCGGGCCGAATACGCCATAGCTCCGGCGACAGCCGCTATCGAGCAGAGCCCGGCCGGCAATCCCCTTTTCAGAGAAAAAACCAGAAGCGGGAGCGGAAGAACGAACAAAAATGGGAAAAAGACGCCCGCAAGGACATAAATAAACAAGCTTATCCCGATTGCTACAAGCATCTCTCCGGCAAATGTATCCATCAATCCCTGTTTTTCCGCCGGCATTATTGTTCTCCTCTTCGTCCCATCATATTTCCTGTCATCAGGATCATCGCAATAGAATTATGCTTAAGCAAGATGACATAAGAAATCTTTTACCCAGCCTCGACGCTCATTCGACATCGGAAGCCGACCCAGACTCCTGCATCCTTAATCCGTTGCGAACGGGATTAACGCGGTATTGCGGCTGCGTTTGATAGCCTTTGCCAGTATTCTTTGATGATGAGAGCATGTTCCTGAAATGCGGCGAGGCAAAATCTTGGAACGCAGCGGAATGAATCCCATTAAAAACTTTACGTCTTTCCAGTCGACGTACTCGATCTTCTCTTCACAAAGTTTGCAGACTTTTTTCCTTTTATAGAAAAAGGTTCTCTTTCCGCCTCTCCTGTCGTTCGGTTTTCGTTCCTCGTACATTAATATTCCTCCCTGAGAAAGACAGCGGTCGGTTCCGGATAAATGAGTTCGGTAATATCTATTTCCTTCCGCTCCGCCCCATCATTTTTAATTACGCCGCAAATGTTCGTTTCTCTGCCTGAAAAATATCTCTTTTTGAGTCTTTGCAGGTCCTCGTCTATACGGATGTGGAAGCTGCGGATGATCGAATCGGTGACTCGAGCTTTATTCTGCAGGACTTCCACAACATTACCCTTGTTACTTTCCCAAAGGAAATAGTAAAAAATACCTTCTCTTTCCTTTTTGACAGGGTAAGCAAGAGCGCGTTTGCCCCAGACTAGCTCTTTGATGAGCTTGCATTCGGTTTTTTCATATTGAGCGTGAATTTCGGAGACAACCTTTTTCTCGGTTTCTTCTTCGGTCTTCGCGCTTAGAATGAAGATAGATTCGTAAACAGCCATTTTTCCTCCTTTTGGCTTCCAGCTCCGACGATCATTTTCGACGGAGCAAGGAGTTACGATTTATATTCCTGCAACCATGCTGGAATAATCTTTTTATGCAATCAATTATATTTATTCATCGCCTGCTCCATCTTGCCTTCTGCTATCAGAAGCGCGGCATCGCAGGCGCCATCCAATATTTCATCCAAACGGCTCTGTTCCGCGGCGGTAAAATCTCCGAGCACGAACGCCGTCGCATCATCCTTTTCCTCGTTTCCCTGTATCCCAAGCCGGATGCGTGGAAAACTCTCGGTGCCCAGAACAGAGCTTATGGACAAAATTCCCTTGTGGCCTCCATAACCGCCCTTAGCGCGGACGCGTATCTTCCCGAAGGGTATGTCCATATCGTCATAAATTACAATCATCCGCTCGGGTGGAAGATCGAATCTTTCCAGGAGCGGCTTGGCCGCGATCCCGCTCAGATTCATCATCGTCTTCGGTTTGGCGCATATGATCCCAAACCCGGAAACAATTGAATAATAATAATTCCATCTCGTTTTCCATTTTTCGGCGCCAAATTTTTCCGAAAATCTCTCGGCCGCAAGAAAACCGAAATTATGACGATTCCGTTTATACGAACTTCCGACATTTCCGAGTCCGAGGATCAGCCATAGGGGTTGAACCGATCTTTCTTTCAAAGAGCTGGACATTTTAAACAAAGAGTTGAGCAACCCGATCCTCCTGGAACGGGGGCATTAAAAGCTTATTTTTTCTTTTCGCTTTCTTCGTTTTCGCCCTCGCCTTCTTCAGCGGCGCCTTCTTCTGTAACGCCTTCTTCAGCGGCTTCTTCGACGGGTTCCACAATCTTCTTTGGCGGAACTACGTGAAGGACAAGATAGTCTTCTTCGGCCAGGACTTTAATTCTTTCTCCGAAGCTGAGATCGCGAACCCTGACGACATCGCCGATATTCATTTCGGTGACATCAATCACAATATTTTCGGGTATATCCGCAGGAAGACATTCGATTGCGACTTCCCTCATTACCATTTCCAGCATACCGCCCATTTCGATACCCTTGGCTTTGCCCGTTGTATGGATAGGGATGGCTGTCTCAAGTTTTTCCTCCATATTCACGCGGACAAAATCGCAATGAATCAGGACATCCTTGACGGGATCGAGCTGATAATCTTTTATAAGAACAGCGCTGCGGGTCGTTCTTTCACCGAGCATATTAATGTGGAAAAGGGTGTTAGCGCCTTTCTTGGACCTTATAACTTGAACAATGTCGAGCGGTTTTACGGAAAGAGATATATTTTCGTTGGTTACCCCGTAAAGTACAGCCGGGATCATACCTTTCGCTCTGAGCCTTCTATTTTCATTTTTGCCCCTTTCATCTCTTATCTGGGCATCTATGATGATTTCCTCTGCCATTTCTACCTCCAGTTAAAAAGTGAGCTCACCGACGAGTTGGTGTGAATTCTGTTTATCGCCTCGCCCAAAAGAGGGCCGACGCTTAACTGTTTAATTTTTTTTATTTGCATTGCTTCTTTGGACAACGGGATTGAATTTGTAACAATAACTTCCAATAGTTCCGAGTTGTCAATTTTTTCCACCGCCGTATTTGAAAAGATCGCATGAGTGGCAGCGGCCCTGACGCTCAGCGCTTTATTTTTTATAATCGCCGCCGCCGCCTTCACGAGTGTGCCGGCTGTGTCAATCATATCGTCCACAATGAAGCAATTCCTGTTTTTGACATCACCGATCACATGCATAATCTCGGCTTCGTTCGGCTTGTCGCGGCGCTTGTCCAATAGGGCGATCCTCGCCTTCAGAACCGATGCTATTATCCTCGCTCTTTCAACTCCGCCTGCGTCTGGTGCCACGATTGTGAGATTTTCGATATTTAATTTTGTAATATATTCAATCAACGTAGGCGCAGCCATAAGGTTATCCACTGGGACATCAAAAAATCCCTGTATCTGTGGCGCATGGAGGTCCATTGTAAGAACCCGGCTCACTCCCGCCGTGGATAAAAGGTCTGCAACCAGTTTGGCGGTTATCGGGACGCGCGGTTTGTCCTTTCTGTCCTGCCTCGCATATGCGTAGTAAGGAATAACCGCCGTAGTGCGCCAGGCGGAAGCCCTTTTAAATGCATCTGTCATGACGAGCAGTTCCATCAGGTTCTCGTTCACAGGTTTACATATGGGCTGTATGATGAAAACATCGCGTCCTCTTACGTTTTCCTCGATCTGCGTATAGACCTCGCCGTCCTTGAAATGAGAAACCTTCTGATCACCGAGCGTAACCCCGAGAATCGAGCAGATCTCCTGAGCCAGCGCCGGATGCGCGGTGCCGCTGAAAACTTTTAATTCTCCTGGTCCTGATTCCATAATATTTGCGTTTTTTTTTAAATATTTTGGCTGGGGTGGGAGGATTCGAACCTCCGTATACAGGCTCCAAAGACCCGCGCCTTACCACTTGGCCACACCCCAGCTTTTAAGTCTGCCGTAATCCGGCTTTCAACTACACTGTGGTGTCATCCAGACTGTTATCGTATGCGGCAAGAATGGCCTCTTCCAGCTCTTGTCTCGTTTCCTTCTTGATAGGATGAGCTATATCCTTGAAATTGCCGTCCTTGCGCTTTTTGCTGGGCATGGAGACAAACATCCGCTCAGAGCCCTGAATAATCTTGATATCGTTGATGATGAACTCATCATCAAGCACTATCGAGACGAATGCTTTCAGTTTGTCCTCATTCATCGGATAAATCTTAACATCAGTAATGTTCATTGCGGGTTAACTCCCTCCACGCGATTTATTTTGGGTATTTACATTATCCTCAGAGTCTGTTGATATTCGACTCTGCCCAGGGTTGCGGTCGCAATAAAAGTGACCGCGGGGAATTTAGCGATGAGGCGCGGAATGGTCACCTCCAAACCTGCCCCGGCCCGGAACAAACCAAAAACGACAGATCCACTGCCGGTTACCCCTGTTTTTATAGCCCCAAAGCCGGTAAAGCTCTTCGCTATACCCTCGAGAATCGGAAACTCGGGAAAAAGGAATAATTCAAAGTCGTTTGTCAAAGAGCTGAATCCCTTTTCCCTCTTTAGGAAAGCAAGTATATTATTAGCTCTGTTCTTGGTTGTCAATAGTTTATCGGTTTTACAGTAAGCATCCGGCGTCGAAATTTTAAAGTTCGGGATTGCAAGTAAAATCTTCATTTCATCCAAATCGTCGAGTGGGGTTATTTTTTCTCCCTTCCCGCTGCCAAGTGCGGTCCCGCCGGTAAAAAAGAAGGGAACATCGGCGCCAATACCGCCGCCGATCTCCGCCAGCTCTTCAACCGCAAGGTTTGTCTTCCACAATTCATTCAATGCGATAAGAGTCACGGCGGCATTGCTGCTCCCGCCGCCCATCCCCGCCTCGGACGGAACCTTTTTCTTTATCTCGATCCTCGCTCCGGCGTTGTATCCACACCTTTTTTTCAGGGCTTCAGCGGCCTTGTATGCGATATTCCCCTCGCCTTGCGGGATATCAGGATTGCCGCATAAAACCTCGATTCCGTTCGAAGAGGAAACTGTTATTGTGTCGCACAGCTTGACTGTTTGAAAAATAGTCAGAATTTCATGATAACCGTCGGGCCGTGTGCCGATTATCTCGAGTCCGAGATTTATTTTTCCATATGAAAGATAAGAAACAGGTCTGGCCATCATTTGAAGAGATCCACCTGCCCGCCTTCGGATTCGCTTCTGCTGATTTTTCCGAGATCGGGGTAAGTTTTTAAAAGATCTTCAGGTATCTTCTGTTTTTCTCCGGTGACCTTGTTTTTAATCATCAACGCAGTATGAGCCGCTTTTCCTTGCCAGTGGTTGTTAGTGATAACATACGTATCTATCTTCTTTTCGAGCATCTCGCGTATCTTCTCCACCCAGGGGGCGAGCTCCTGGTCGTTGTAAATATAGTTGTACCTCTCCGCCGGATCATCCCCGGAAGCGAACCATTTTTCATAATTGCGCCCGTGAAACCGGACGTATGCCGTCTTGCCGGTGACGTAAGATGTCGGCGGGATTGAATTTCCTATTACAGGCTGGTCTATGTTACAGAAGCCGGCGCCGGAATCCTCGAGAAATTTCAAGAAATCCTCCGTATCCCATGACTTATGGCGGACTTCAACCATAAGCGGAAAATCGATGAAATCCCCGATAATCCTTGATATGCGTCCGAGGCTTTCTTCCGTTTTCTTAAAAGACCATGGAAATTGTGCGAGGACGGCTCCGAGGCGGCTGCCGGATTTTAAAACAGCGAGCGTTTCTGTGAATCTCTTCGCGGCACCAGTATCCGGATATTCCTTGCCATGAGTAAATCCCTGCCAGAGCTTAATTGAAAATTTAAATCGCCCGTTCCCCGAGATTTTTTTAATCCATCCTTCGGCGTTTCTCGCCGGGGGGATATTGTAGAAGCTGCTGTTGACCTCGACGGCATCAAAATATTCCGAAAGATAGCCGAGCTGGTCTTTGCCCGCCGGCATCTTCTCGGGATAGAAAGCGCCTGCCCAATCCTTATAGCTCCAGCCGGCAGTGCCGACGTATAGATTTGAAATAACCGCCAATTCCGTCAATCTCCCAGACTAACGCCTATATCCCTCGCCGCCTGGACCAAGTCGTAATCTTTAGAAACCAGTTTCTGGCCCTTAATAGCATCTTCCAGCGGCGCGCTTGAAATCTTCGATCCTGACAGGCAGACGATATGGCCGAATTTCCCTTCAGCGACCAGGTCTATAGCGGAAGAGCCGAACCTTGTGGCAAGCACCCGATCATATGAACAGGGAGAGCCGCCGCGCTGAAGATGGCCGAGAACAGCCAGAGGGACCTCCGAATCAACGTATTTTTTAAGGTCTTCCGCCAGCTGTTCACCGGCGCCGCCGAGTCTTTTCATCCCTCCTGGGGAGTCTTCCTGAAGATATGACGTTTCTCCGCCCTTCGGTTTCGCTCCTTCGGCAATGACAATGATTGTAAAATGGGCGTTCAGGCTTTTCCTTTCCTCAATTTTCCGGATAACCGCTTTTATATCGTATGGGATCTCCGGCAACAGGATTACATCCGCTCCACCGGCGATTCCGGCATATAAGGCTATCCAGCCGGCATCCCTGCCCATCACCTCGACCACGACCACACGATCCTTGCTTTCGGCGATCGAATGCAGCCTGTCCAGGCATTCTGTGACGGTGTTGACAGCGGTCTCGAAGCCAAACGTCGCGTCTGTGACGAGGAGGTCGTTGTCAATGGTTTTAGGAATGCCGACGACCGGCACTCCCTTTTGGAAAAACTTGTATGCAATCCGCATGCTGCCATCGCCGCCGATCACGACCAGGGCGTCCAGCTTGTGCTTTTTGATATTTTCGATCATAAGGTCGGAGACGTCTTTCATGACCACTTTCCCGTTTTCCTTCATCGGGTAATTGAACGGGTCGCCGCGGTTGGTGGCGCCGAGGATTGTGCCGCCTTTCGGCAGTATTCCGCTCACAGCGGAATAATCGAGCCAGGAATTCTTTTCCGGTTTCGTCAGCAGGCCGTCCATGCTGTCGCCGATACCGAGGACCTTCCACCCGAAACGCAGGATCGCTTTCTTTGTTGCTGCGCGAATTACGGCATTCAGTCCCGGGGCGTCGCCTCCGCCGGTCAATATACCGATCCTTTCAATTTTATGCATCCGGCACTCCTCATTCATGTCCGCATTTTAAATATAAGAAATAAACTCAGAAAAATGAAAAGCAGGTTCCCCCCCCATGCAGCAAGAAGCGGCGGGAGCACTCCTGAATAGCCCAGGTGCTTCAAGACATTCGTCATTGGATAATAGACAAGGACGATGACGAGCGAGATAAATATGCCCGACAGCGACCCCCTGTTATCCAGGCGAAAACTGAATGGAATCCCCACGATCACTACAACGAATGTCACAATCGCATATGCGAGCTTCCAGGATAATCTAACCTGTTCATAGACGGGATCAAAACCCTTCATTTTCAACTCCGCGATCAGTTTCCTCAGCTCTCCGTAGCTCATCTGATCCGGAGTCTGCCATGCTCGCTTGAAATACTCAGGGGTTTCATCGAGCTGGTAAATACGGTTCTCGAACTCCTCGGTCATAATGCCGGGATATGTAAATTTCTGAACCCAGCCGTTCTGGAAAGTCCATCCCTGGAATTCCTCGTCCCAGTAAGCGGACTCCGCGGAGAGCCTTTGCATCAATTTCATAGTTGCAGGATCGTAATCGTAAAACGAAATTTTGCTGAACCGGTAATCGGATTCGTTGTACTGATAAAAATAATAAATCCTGTTGAGGTTGCTCATCTGCGCCTTGCCGAAAAGGAATTGCCTTCCCATCTGCTCTAGTGTTTGCGGTTTCAGATTCTTGATTTTTCTTTTCACTTCGTCGTATTTGACCTTTGATTGAGGCAGCACTTTTTCGCTTATATTGAAAGTTACGACGCTCAATAGAAGCGCCATCGCGAGGACGGGCACAGCCATTCTGTACTGGCTTATCCCGGCGGCTTTCACGGCCACTGTTTCATTATTTCTCGTCATTATCCCGAACGTGGCGAGCGTCGCTACGAGCGAGGAAATTGGTATAAGCAGGAGCAGCGTATCCGGCAGGCGGTATTTGTAATAATTCCAAAGAATGGAATATGAAACGTTGTTCTTGTGGATGTCATCGTTTATTTCCGTGAACTGCACGATGACGGAAATCGCGTATAAAACGAGCAGAATAAGCAAAAAAAGACGGATGAATGACAAAAGAATATATCGGTCAATCAGGTTCGGGAATCTCATATACATCCTCTTCACCTGAATGATAAGCTTCGGGCTCGCTTGCTGCTTTAATCTCTCCCCGGAAACCGATACACTTGCGGCGCCGGAAGATTTCAGCGATGCTTTTCTGCCGCGGCCTTTAGACGCGGTTTTACCAACCATCCGCAGAAAAACCGATCCGACAGCCCGCAAGCCATTTCGCGCTGTTCGCTCGACAACGCCTCGGACAGAATAGAATAGGGCTGCTGATCTCTCGATCAACTGGAAATCCTTCTCCTTTCTCAACCGCAAAAGGAACCATCCGGCGATGAAAAAGAAAAAAATATCCGCGCCCCATGCGCCGATAAAGGGCGAGATTTTACCAGTGTCCGCGAGCATCTCCCCGTTGAGCAGCATGTACCAATACGAAACGAAGATCATAATGCTTACGAGATATCCAAACGAGCGTCCGGCCTTCCTCGCGCTGATGCCGAGGGGAAGACCGAGGAGGCCGAAAATTATACACGAAAACGGGATCGCATACTTCTTGTGTATTTCCACGGAGAAATGTTCATAATCACGTCTGAAGCGGAACGAGTCTATCTTAATTCGATTTATAGCTACTTCATCATTGCCGGAGGCGTCCTTGAACAGGAGTCGCTGGTTCTTGGCATCCTCCAGCGAAATCTCGAGCTTGTTCCCGAAGTATTTCTGATTAATGGAATTAGAGTTCTCATATCCGTTATAAATAATACTTTGTCCGCCTCTTTCGGATGAGGAAATCTTCAGTCCAATTCCTTTAAACTCTTTGAATCTCGGCAGGGTAAATGTCATCGTAAAGGACTGGGAGGCAAGGGGTTGCAGAGTGAAATTGTAAGGATATTCTGTCTTCGCTGTGTCGCTGTCCCTCATAGTATCTATGATTAGGACGACATGTATTTTTTTCAGATTGTTCGTATTATTCGTGAATTCCAGCTCTGCATAATTATCAATGGATGTTTTTTTGATGCTTTCCTTAAGCTCTTCTATGGTCTGAGCCCTGTCGCTTTTTTCGAATATCATTTCCGCGTCTTCGAACTGCCTTTTTTCCAGCAGTTTCAGAACCATTTCCTTGGAAAATGTTACGCGCGAACGATGCACAGGGTCTTTGAGGTCCACATTGTAGATATAGACTTCGCTCAATTTAAGGTCGATCCCCTTGCCGAAATCCTCATCGTAAGGAATGGCCCGCTTGGCGAAGATCATGCTTGGTTCGTAGGCTCGTGTTGTATCGAAAAGGATGACATCTTCCCATACTCGGTCCCTGTTCGTAAGCCGGCTGACATAAAGCACCTTATCCGGTATGTCCTCGATGAACACCCTAGGGTTAATCTTGCTCGTAAGTGTCCTGCTCGTTACTGTTCGGCGGTAAAGAACCGATAGCTGCTGGTTCGAATGAGGAAGCCAGTATAGAGAGATCATCAAATCGGCTATCAACGCGAGGAGAGCGAAGATAAGAACCGGCTTGATGAATCTGCTGAGGCTGACCCCGCAGGCGCGGAAGGCCGTGATTTCGCTATCCGCGGACAAGCGCCCGATGCTTATGATTGTTCCGAACAATATAGCCATTGGAACGCCGAAGATCGCCGCGGCGGGCAGAAGGTTTACTACAATTTTCAGAAAAACCATAAAAGACACGCTGTTTCTGATTAGAAAACCGGCAAGCAGCACGATATTATTAATCAATATGATGAACGTAACAAAAGACAGACCCGCTAATGTAATCGGGAATAATTCTTTAATAATATACTTGTCGAATATCTTCATCAGGCACCATTGGCTGCTTCATTATAACAAAAGGGTTTCAGCCAGTAAACTTAAACTCCGGCGAAGAGCCACACCCCGGAAGTTGCAGGAAATCGTTAATAATTTACATATAACACGGAGTTCTCGATCTTCAGGCTCTTTACACCCCTCGGAAGCGGATAGCTCTTGTAATCGAAATGACGCTTATATTTTTTCACATTCTCCGGGGAATTTATCAATCCGTCAATCAGCCTCATCGGAAGGGGCAAAAAGCCGAAATAGAATGCCCTGATATCCACCTCGACATTGTTGTCATGGACGGATTTGGGCGCTGCGCGAACCGTAAAGACAATATCTTCCTTCAAAGCCTTTGCCAGTTCCGGCGTGCCATATTGGGCGATTTCTTTGCCGTACCTGGCAAGATTCACTTTTATTCGCAGAGTAAGTTCATCGCCGGCGAGGGTCGTCTCAAGCCCACGGATCTCTTCCGGGAATGCCCTCCTGTAATGCTCCTGGATGAATATCTGGAGTTCCTGGGCAGTGAACGTGAAAGGAGGGTAGGAACCCGTGAGTCTTTTCTTTTTCACAAGATCGTCCCACTTCCGAATCAACTCCTCGCGGGGAGTAAGCTTTCTTTCCTCGAGAGTTATATTCTCGCGGTCTATCCCGATATGGAAAAAATCCACGAATAAAGCAGGTTTGATGAAATATACCGCCGCTATTGCCAGTAATATGAAACCAAGCGATAAGAGGATAATCCTACCCCAGCGCCGTCTCTTTTTTTCCTGTCCCAAAACCGTTATGCCCTCTTTCCCCATCATTTACCGACAGCCATTCTGAACAGGGGAAGCCACAGGCTTCGGGCGTATGGCAACCTGCGGTGATTGATATAAACCTCGTTATATCCGAGATTAAGAATGATGTCGTAGAGATTGAACATTTCGGAAAGCTGGGCAACATTATATGTAACATAATAACATTCGCGTCCGCGGCGGGTGATCTTCTGACGGGAATCGTTGTCCCTTATATAATCGAGAGCCTTTCTGAAATCGCCGCTCTCCTCATGTCCGAATTCGAGGGAAACGGTATAATCGCCTTCCTTCGTAAAGCCGAAGGCCGCATCCACTTCCTTGTCAATCTTCTCCACGAGCTCGGGCGGGATCAGTGGAGGAAGCATCCTGTCCGCCGTTCCGGAACGCTTTGATTTTTTTTCGTTCATACCTTATCCTTTGGCGAAGACAAATATATCAAAAGCGGAAGATAAGGTCAAAACCCGGGGAAAAATGACAGAAGATAAAATTTTTCGGCTGATACCGTCCCTGGACAGACTGCTCGGCAAGCACTGGCTTTCCGGATACCTCAAAGAATATGACAGGGATTTCGTAAAAGCGATCTTGAACGAGACTCTGGAAGCGATCAGGAATGATATTTCCACATCCGGCATGGATGAAGCCACCCTGAAAAAAACGATAGGAGAAATAGAATCGCGGTTCAGGAGCGCCTTCGCGGACGCAATCGGGGATTATCTCAAGCCGGTCATCAACTGCGCCGGCATCGTCATCCATACGAACCTCGGCCGCGCGCCGCTTCCCGCTGTAGCGCTCGAAAAAGCTATGGAACTTGGGACCCGTTACATCAACCTCGAGTTCGATCTCGAAAAAGGGGAACGTTCCAGCCGAAACAACATCCTCGACAAGCATATCCAAAGACTCTTTCCCGGCTATCAAAGCGTCGTTGTGAACAATAACGCCGCCGCGGTCATGCTCGTCCTTAATACATTCGCTCTTGAAAAGGAAGTCATCGTCTCCCGCGGGGAGCTCGTCGAGATCGGCGGATCCTTCCGCATCCCCGAAGTTATGTCGAAAAGCGGGGCCATACTCAAAGAAGTCGGCACGACGAACAAGACACGGCTCTCGGATTACGCCGGCGCAATCAATGACAAAACCGGCCTGTTGATGACGGTCCATCCGAGCAATTACAAGATTACGGGGTTCGCGGAATCCGTCCGCCCGGAAGAGCTTGTCCCGCTTTCCAATGAAAAAAAGATACCCCTCTATCACGATATGGGAAGCGGAAATATGTTCCAGCCGGGCGAAATCGCAATCGCGGATGAGCCGAACATAAAAAAACTCACGCAGAGCGGAATCCCGTTGATATCGTTCAGCGGCGATAAGCTACTCGGCGGCTGCCAGGCGGGGATCATAATCGGAAAACCCGGGCTGATAGGCTCGCTGCGGAAAAACCAGCTGCTGAGAGCGCTTCGGGCGGATAAATTGACCTATATCATTCTTTCGGAGCTGATGAAGCTTTACATAACAGGTAAATACAAGCGCTCTCTTCCTGTCTATTCGATGCTGTCGCAAACCACAGATAGCTTGAGCGCACGGACGGAGAAGCTGCTTGCCGGTATTCACAATCCCGATCTTCACTGCGAGGTTATCAGCGGCGTTTCGATGGCTGGCGGAGGTGCCGCACCGGAGCTGCCCATCCCTACCGCCCTGCTTGCCATTATTCATAAAAAAATGACAGCCAACGAACTTTCCCTCTGTCTGCGCCGTTCCGATCCGCCGGTCATCGCCCGCATCGAAAACGACCGCGTCCTCCTCGACCTGCGCACCGTCTTCCCCGACGAAGAAAAAATCCTTGTTTCGATCCTCAATACAATATAGGGAGCATAGCAAATGGATGATTTTAAACCGAAAAAGGAATTTCAAAGCTTCCGTTATTCATTTCTGAAAGTTCAAACGGGCACCGATCTATCTCACAGGCGCCTTCCCGTTATGAAGGCTATAAGCGAAAATCCCGGCCCGGTTCTTTGGCTCACGGCTTGCGCCCATGGCGACGAGGTCGGCGGGATGGTCGTTATACAGGAAACGTTCAGGAAACTCCGGAAAACCCGGTTAGTGAGGGGTTCCGTTCACGCTTTTCCGCTGATGAACCCTATCGGCTTTGAATCCGGGACAAGGCATATCCCCTTCAGCAAGGAGGACCTTAACCGTTCCTTTCCCGGAAATCCTGCGGGTTCGCCGGCCGAAAGAATAACACATATTATCTCTTCAACGATCAGGCAAACCGAGCCCTCACTCGTCGTTGATCTCCATAACGATTGGATACGCTCCCTCCCCTATGCCGTTTTAGACCCAAAAGTTGATGGCCCCTGGAACGACATTTATGAAAGGATAAAAGACATCAGTCAAAAAACCGGCCTCCCCGTGGTCTGCGAGGAGGTAACAGGGGGTTCGAGAGAATGGGAATGGCAAAGAACCCTCTCTGGGTGTCTCCTTACAAGCGGAATACCGGCGCTTACCCTCGAGCTCGGAGAGGCTTTCGTCGTCAACGAAAGAAATGTCGAATACGGCGTCAAGGCGATTTTCAACCTGCTGGATCATCTGAGAATGATTGATACAGGCGAACCGCATTTCCGCCTGGAAATTCCATATGAATGCCAGGGAAAATATTTGTCATATACTCATAGACCAGTAGTTTCCAAGACCGGGATAATCCGTTTCCTGTGCCGGCCGGGCCAGATCGTCCACCAGGGACAACCCATCGCAAGGATATATAACGCCTTCGGAAAACTGAACGAAACGCTTCGCGCTCCGGGGCGGGCGCTCGTGCTCGGAAGTTCGGACTCCTCGGTGGCTATGCCCGGAGTGCCCGTCATTGCTTTCGGGCTCTTATAAATCTTGAAAGTATTGCAAACCCGCAAATTTGCCATTCTGATGCATACTTCGAAGGGATACAGATGAAGAATCTACCAGATTCTTCACGGGGATTCCCTCTGGGGGTTTTCTTCAGAATGACCTGTCATCATAGTTTTTCAAAGCTCTAATCTTTTTTTGAGGAAGCAATGATTACCAGGATTGAAGAAATATCCATGAATTCCTGGCCGGCTTTGCAGACGGTTTTGTTCGACGGCTGGGTGCTGAGGTTTGCCGATGGCGCCACAAAACGCTCGAATTCCGTGAATCCGATTTACCCGTCCGCCCTCTCAGTGGAAGAAAAAATCGAGGAGTGTGAAAAACTATATTCCGCGCAAAACCTGAAAACGGTGTTCAAGCTCACAGAAGAGAAATACCCTCCGGGCCTCGACGGCATCCTCGAAGCCAGAGGATATGAGAAGAATTCGGTTACACCAAAACCTGAACTTTAATACTAATAAATGCAATTACAGTTTTGTTTTGGCGATTAATTTCACCTGATCAATCCGAATGGTGAATTTTCCGGGAGTGTTTGCTCCAAATATCATTATCATTATATTCTTGCCGTCAGGACTCCCCAACTTTTCGAATGGAATCTCGTACTTCTTCCATTCGGAACCTACAGTTATTAATTGGAAACCCGGCATCTGTTGATTTTTCAGCAAGAACATAATCAAGCAGTTCGCAGTATCTCCTTTTGCCCAGAACGATAGTGTGTTCCATTTTGAAAGATTGGCAGTTGAGGATTCGAGCGCACCCGGGAAAAAAGCCGCGCCAGCCCAGGGATAAGGTGAATTGCTATTAATGTTCCCGTTTATTTTCAATGATCCCGCAGTCCCATCGGCGCCATCAGCAGCAAGACTTATCGAAGCCTCTGACGCTCCTCCCATCATCTTGTCGCTTAATTCAAAAAAGTAGAGTCCAAAGCTTGGAGAAAAGTCACCAGAATCGAAGTTACAGATTTCTCCGGATTCGGAATGCAGGGGCGCTGGTATTTCACCCGTTTCTTTCCATTCTTTATTTTGTTTCTTGATTTCGGAAAGATAGGAATCTCTGTCAAGCTTTTTACCCTGTAGCCAAACCCCTTCAATATTGCGAGTCGTGGTTATATCCTTGGTCGGATCACCTTTAATTAGGAGCAGGTCGGCTCGTAATCCCTTTTCTATTCTTCCCCGATCCTTTAATCCAAATGTCTCGGCCGGCAAAGATGTGGCTGCCATCAATGCTTCTATCGGCGTAAGACCGGCATTAGTCAGGAGTTCAAGCTCTCCGTGCAAACTCGCACCGGAAACGGTTCCAAAATTATATGAGTCAGATCCTGCCAATACCCTTATCCCCGCATCATGCAAGATATGCACTGTTTCTTCCGCGACACGATAGAAAAAATTCTTCTGTTTCTTGAATGGCGAAGCCAAAGCCTTGAGGACTTCTGGAGTCAGGCAATTCGAAAATCTTTCATCAGCTGCAAAATCTATTCGTCTTGCATCTTCAAGCATATTCATGACCGAAAGCGTAGGAATAACGAATGTGTTTTTCTCTTTCATTGCTCTGACAAATTCATCATCCGGAAGGATATCTGCGAAGCAATGCGCTAAGCCGTTTACTCCGGCTTCAATAGCTTCAAGCGCCTTTTGCCTGGTTTGAATGTGCACAACTGTCAGCAAGTTTCTTTTTTTAGCTTCTTCCGCCAGGGCGGCAATGACCTCTTTGCTTATAACTTTCTTTCCTTCTCCTGACATGATTTTGATATAATCGGAACCGGATGCGATGCTGCTTTCAATAAATCCTTTTGCTTCTTCAGGCTTCGTCAGTGTGGGAATTTCAGTTCCCCATTCAGTACCATGACCACCGGGGTAGGTCGCAGGTTGCCCGGCCGAATAGAAATCAGCCATATCATGATTATCATTGGCTCTTAATTTTGCTTTCGTCTGTCTCATAAAAGCCGCGCTGGTCATCATGTCCATCACCGTAGTGACTCCAAAAACTGCTTCCAGCTTGAGATCGCCCCAGGAGAACATGTGGACATGGGAATCAATTAATCCTGGCAGCAAAGTCAGATCCTCGCCTGCAATTATTTCAGCTCCTTTTGGGATAGTTATGTTTTTTCCGACTTGAAGAATTTGTGTATCCTTTGTAATCACTGTGCATTCATCAATAATCTGCTTGCCGTCGAAAACCCTGATATTTTTAAATGCAGTTATTTTATCTTCATTTTTGATCGCTGCTTGTGCGAACGCAACGTTTGCAAAAATAATGAATGCCGTTACCAATGCCAGCATTGAGATTGTTTTTTTCGATTTCATTGTTTAATTCTCCTATTTTATTTCCTTCATATGACTATTTCCTCTAAACTAAACTCGAATTTGTTATCACTTCACCTCCTTTGCTGAATCTTGGATCAGTCCCCTTTTTTAGAGTACTCACTTTCGATAATATGACGATGAAGCGGAGTGTTTGGTTAACATTCACTCACAGTTTTCTTATATATTTTCTATAAGATCCTAAAGATTGACACTATAAAGCTGAACTACTTTGAGTGTTAGTATTAGCTCGGAGAGAGTGATGTATATCCTCTGCTGGTTCAAGTCGCAGAAGGTGAACCGATCCTACGCAGGAGAATGCTTGCTGCTGCTCCTGCAGGATTAGAGAAATTTTATTTGGCTTGCATCGAATTGTTGGGGAGCATTTTAATCGCCAGACAGTCATAGGCAATCCGCTCGCCTTGATAGGCAACCGAGCCCCGGCGCAAGACGCGCCATCCGCCATTCTGGTAAACACCTTCGGATTCTATCTTTTCGATCAGGTTAATCGCTGAGTCGAGCCATTCCACAAGACCGGCATTCTGCGCGAGAACAACATTTTTCATTCCCGGCCCGGCGACGAGAGTAACGGGCTCCACGAGCATATTCGAGAGATCGCGAAAAGGGAATTCTTCAAGCGTCGGTTTGGCTTGCAGCCGGATCATCTTGGCCCTGGCATCCGGACCGACTGTTCCCTTGGTTGTGTCAATCAGGTCGAGCAGGTAGTTGCGAACGTCGTCCAGGTCTGCGGCCTCGCTCAATTTATCAAGGCCGGGATAGGTTTCAAGCGCCTTGGCCAGCATGGAAGCTTCCCGCAGGTAGTGATTCCGTTGATTGGCGGGAACCATATACATAACAATGAGCGATACGGGTTTACCGTCCGGAGCCCCATAGTCGATACCCTTCGGACTCCATCCGACGACGCACATGAGATCCTCTTCGAAAGGGGCCCGCGCATGCGGACAGGCCCAGCCCTTGCCGATGGAAGTGTTGGTCGCCTGTTCTCTTTTCATGACAAGTCCGAACACGTCAGTTTCCGCGGGAATTTCCGGAAAAGCTTCGATAATGTGCGCCAGAAACTGCAGTGCGTGCGCCTTGTCGTTTTCAGGCAGCTCGAACAGCCTGCCTTCCTGAAGTGCATCCAGAATTGTATCCATAATCAATTATCTCCGTAATGTTTAAAAAACCAGGTCTTAACCCTGTGTGTTAATACGGCGTAGGTAACAAGGAATCCCCCGATCCAGATCCAGTAGGTAAGAGGCAACGGAACCATACCGAGCGATTTTGCAAGCGGGGAATACGGCAACCAGGAACCGATGGCCATAATAGTCAGGGTCGTCAAAGTCATCGGCAGGGATGCGCGGCTTCCGAAGAATGGTATCCGCCGGGTCCTTATGATATGGACGATCAAAGTTTGAGTCAGCAGCGACTCCACGAACCACCCCGTCTGAAAGAGCCTTGCCAACGATTCCTTTTGCGCAGAGCCGGTTGAGGGATCGAGGAAGGCACTGCAATGGAAAAAGAACCACATCAAGGCGAAGGTAGCGTAGTCAAAAATGGAACTGATCGGCCCGATGAAGACCATGAACCGCTTGATATTTGTGATATTCCACTTCAGGGGTTTGGTAATGAGTTCAGCGTCAACGTTGTCGGTGGGGATTCCGGTCTGGGAGAAGTCGTAGAGCAGGTTGTTCGTTAGAATCTGAATAGGCTGCATGGGCAGGAACGGTAATAGATAACTTGCGCCCATAACGCTGAACATATTGCCGAAATTGGAGCTTGCGCCCATGCGGATATACTTGACGATGTTGGCGAATATCCTCCGGCCTTCAATGATGCCCTCTTCCAGGACAAGAAGACTCTTTTCCAGGAGCACGATGTCCGCAGCTTCCTTGGCCACGTCAACCGCAGAATCCACCGAAATGCCGACATCGGCCGCCTTGAGCGCGGGCGCATCATTGATGCCATCCCCAATGAATCCAACCACGTGACCGCTGTGACGCAGTTCTTTGACGATTTGCTCTTTTTGCGCCGGAGAAAGCTTGACGAAGACATCGCAATCCTGCACCTCTTTCGAGAATTCGCTCTTGGAAAGCTGCGAGAGTTGCCCTCCCGTGACAATCCGGTCCGCATCGAGTCCGACTTCGCGACAGACCTTCTCCGTGACCAGGCCGTTATCGCCTGTTAAAACCTTTACCCTGACCCCGGCTTTTGTCAGAAGTTTGAGCGCATCCGCAGCGGAAGCCTTAGGCGGATCGAAGAATGCGATATAACCGAGAAGGATAAGCCGGCTTTCATCCTTCACCGAGAAATTATTCTTGTTCCGCGGGAATTCCCGGTACGCGATGCCGAGCACCCGGAAACCGTCACGATTGAGCCTCTCCACTTCTTCCAAAAGATCTGCGTGAATCATATCGATTAATGGAAAGACCTCGTCATCGAGCTGATAATGACTGCAACAAGTGTAGACTTCTTCCACCGCACCTTTGCAGATCAGAACATGATCACCTTCATAATCAACTACCACGGACATACGGCGGCGCTGAAAATCGAAGGGCAGTTCATCCACAAGCCGGCAGTCTCGTTCCGGATGCAGGTCGACGTGTTCGATGACCGCCCGGTCTATCAGGTTTCGCAGACCGGTCTGAAAGTAACTGTTGAGATAGACATAGTTCAGAACCTCCTGGCTGATGTGCCCGACGATGTCAACATGGCGCTCCAGAACCACCCGGTCCTGAGTCAGAGTTCCGGTTTTGTCGGTGCAGAGAATGTCAATGGCGCCGAAGTTTTGAATCGACGGAAGCCGCTTGACGATGACCTTCTTTTTGGCCATGGTCAGCGCGCCCTTGGCGAGATTTACGGTGACGATCATAGGGAGCATTTCCGGGGTGAGGCCGACGGCAATGGACAGGCCGAACAGCAGCGCCTCCAGCCAGTTGCCTTTGGTCATGCCCACGATGAAGAACACCGCGCAGACCATTACCAACATGAACCGGATCATGAGCCAGGTGAAAGAGCGCACGCCCTTATCAAAACTGGTTTCCTCCCGCCGGCCTGCCAACTGCTCCGAGATGGCGCCGAAGATAGTCCGTGTGCCTGTGTGCACGACCAAGCCTCGGGCTGTGCCGCTCATGACCGATGTTCCCAGGAAGCAGGCGTTCGGCAGTTCCAATGCCGACTGTATGGCGGAGCCGGTGTATTCGGCGGTCTTCTCGACGGGCAGGGATTCTCCGGTCAGCGCCGACTGGCTCACGAAAAAATCCTTGGCGGAAATCAGCCGCAGATCCGCCGGAACGATTGAGCCGGCCTGGAGAAGCACAATGTCCCCGGGCACGATCTCGGACATGCGGATTTCGGACTCCGCGCCATCCTTCAAGACAAATGTGCGCGACTGAACGCGTTTTCCCAGCGATTCAACGGCACGGCTGGATCGGCGGTCAAGAACGTAGGACAACCCGACGCTGAGCAGGATCATCGCCCCGACGATGACGGTCGATTTTAGTTCGCCTATAAGCGAGGAAACCAGGACGATCACCAGGAGCTGGACGACCAGCGGGCTCTTCAAGCGGTGAAACATGTCAGCCCAAAAACCCAGGCGTTTGAGATGAGACAACTCGTTTGGGCCGTATTCGTCAAGCCGGCGTTCCGCTTCTTCAGCGCTCAGCCCCCGAAGAGTGGCCTTGAGAGTGCCCAGCGCCTCTTTGATGGGCACTGTGCAAAGCTCCGCCAATTGCCGTTCATGGTCGTTCAGGGTACGAGGTGGGGATGCCTGAGTGCCGGAGCCGTTCGAGAATCGCGCAAAAAAACCCTTTTTCATGGCGCAATCCTCCATACTGAAGGGTTGCGGCATTCGTTCCAACCAGGATTATACGAGTCGGCGGCGTTTTTCGTAGGTGCGCCGGGCATCGGGCGGGATATCTTCTTATACCCGATCACCGCCCATACTTCTTCCCTGGATAGGGCGGAAATCAGTTTCCTGACAAAAGCAGGGCATCCCGCTTCGCAGAAATCCATAAGGGATTTGGCATCCGCATCTATAAAAATCTCGCTTAGTTCGGGAATGAGGGATGAATTTTTATTCTTCATGGTTCACCTCAATTTCGGCCGCGGCGGGAGGGCAGACGCGACCGGAGGCGAACCGGCGGGCTATGCTCGGATGGAGCGCCGACCGTTCACATCACCAGTCGCGAAGCGCAAGCGTCGCGGCCCAGGTTCGTCAGGTTCTTCTTGAATCAATTCCTGGGTCGTAAATTGGCAATTATAACTGCCATCCGAGTCGCTCATAGATATTCCTCCTATTTGGGTTCATCATCAGCGCATTCCTGCGCTCATATCAACATGCAAATTTTACAGACTATGGTCAAATATTTCAAGCTTTTTCTGCGGCATCGCGCTGATAGACGACAGGCTTTTCAAGAATAGCAGGCTCCTATTTTGGAGCAGACGGCACAGATTGAGTTGTAATAGAAGATTGTCATACTCGGAGCTGCTTCGAAGGGCTACCGCCTGGCATATTCGTTTACAAGATTGTCATACTCGGGGAGACCACAGAGGGCTGCAGCCGAGTATCTTCGTTTTAGCTCTTTTTCTTTCAATCTTACCAATCCGCAGATAAATCCGTCTAATCTTTATTATATTTATTAATCAGTCTTTCCTTCCATTGCCTGTTCCACGCCTTCAATTGTTTTTTACGGGCGATTGTGCTATTTGGGTTTTTGTATTCCTCGTAGTGCAGAAGATTGAGCAGATTATACTTTCGTGTGAACGATTCCTTGTAACAACCTTTTTTATGTTCATTAATCCTTTTCTGAAGATTGCCTGTAACGCCAATATACTACAAAGACTTATTTTTTAGCCATAATATATACGTAGTAATTCTTCCCTGGCATTATTAGTATATTATTCATATTATATTATCAAGGCAAATACTCGAGAAAAAGATGGAGGATTGTTTTGATTCTTTGAAAAACGGTAATACGAAGATACTCGGCTGCCGCCCTTCGAAGCAGCTCCGAGTATGACACTCATGTTATCGGAGATGCCAGGTCATGGCTCTTTAAAGCAGCCCTGGGCATGACAGCATTTATTTTGTGGGAGCGGGCCACGCAGGCTGTGTCATAATTCAAATTTGCTGCTGGATGAGATTTTTTAATGTTCATAACATGTTGATACTAAAAGGAAGATTTACAGAATCCTTCGGATTTCCCGTCGCAGCCCTTCGAAGTATCCCGGAGAATGACTTTTTGATAATTGCGACACAGCCTGACGTCCCGCGATTCTGCAATGTTGAAGCTGCACAATATCGTCTCCGGCGGGGCTTAATTGTCATGCCGGATTTAATCCGGCATCTAAATAATAAGATTCATATTCATTAGATTCCGTCTCTTCGGCCGGAATGACATAACAGCCCAGCTTGTGTATTGACGGTGGGTACTAGAACAAAGATGCCGGCTGCAGCCTCCCATGACATGACAATCATTTTATATAGATTCCGGCGGGGGCTCCTCGTTTTCAGGCGGGTTTTCATGTTCTGTTTCCGGAGCGGATCGTTGTTCCTTTTCTTCAGGCGGGTTTTGCTGTTGCCCCTCGTTTTTTACCTGCTGGCTGACAACGCTCATATCCGCGATGAACGCCCAGAGGTTGTAATAACGCTGGCCGTTATAGTCCTTGATGGATTTCTCTGTGGATTTGCTGCAGACGCCTATGATCGGCCCCATATTCTCGAACAGTTTGAAGCCGCTTTCCTCCTTCGGTTCCGCCTCTTCCGAAGGAGCGGCAGGGTTCTGAAGCCTGTTTTGGACCTCGGTAAGCGCTGTGGTTGTATTAACTCCTCTGATCAGCGTCCATTCCCCATCCCCGGTCATCGGGTCTTTATAAAGCCGCCGTATGCATTTCTCATCCAGGAGCTCTTCCAATTCGTTTGGAAACGTATTGAATTTCTTGTAATAGAACTTCAAAGCCCGGGCGTATTGCCTCCCACGGAAAAGAAGCTCCTCCTCTTTCGCCCGCTTTTTAATGAAGCTCCACTGGGTTGCTGCGGCGGTCATTAAAATAAGCAGAAACGCCAGAGTGACGAGGACGCCTGCAAGCGTGAAACCGCTCTCGGAATAAAAAACACTTAACTTTTTATTATTCGTCAAAACGCTCTGCATCGCTATTTAAGACGTTATTTAAACGGGATGGGTTTATACCTTTCGACCCCTTTTTTGGAGCCGTAGAAATAGACGAACCGGTCGTCGTTCGTCGCGCAGCCGACCTCGCCTTTCTTGTTAATCGCAATGAAGGCTTCCTGAGTATTCCTGGCTTCGGGTATCTTCTCGCACATTCTTTCGAAGCTCTTTTTGCATGCTTCTGATGGCGACAATCCCTGTCTCATGAATTCGACTACCATGAACGAGGCGAGGGTTTTCATCACAAGCTCGCCCACGCCGGTGGCTCCGGCCGCTCCGACCTCATTATCCACATAGAGCGCGGCGCCGATAATCGGCGAATCCCCGACCCGGCCGTGAATCTTCCATGCAAGTCCGCTCGTGGTGCAGGCGCCGGCGAGATTACCGTTTTTATCCAGGCAGAGCATAGTGATCGTATCATGGCCGATTTCGCTTTGTTCCACCCAGTTGTCGTCCGGATTCAAGCGGCTCTTCCATTTCAGCCAGGCTTCGCGCGCCTTGTCGGTGAGGAGATCCTGTTCCTTGAAACCCATCTTCTTTGCGAATTTCAGCGCTCCCTCGCCGACCAGCATTACATGTTTCGTGTGATCCATCACTTTTCTCGCAACCGATATGGGGTGCATTATATTCTGCAGGCAGGCCACGGAACCGGCGCGGTGCCCAGGGCCGTCCATTATGCAGGCGTCGAGGGTAACGATGCCATCTTCGTCCGGGTAGCCGCCGTATCCGACGCTTGTGACGTTCGGATCGGCTTCCGTAACATTCACGCCCTGCTCGACGATGTCGAGAGCGATCATATCTTTCTGTAAAAGCTCCGCGGCTTTTTCCACCGCGCCCTTGCCATGGTCCCAGGTCGTAATGATCCCAGGCGTAAAGCTGGAAAATTTTTTATCCTCCCCGAGAATTTTACGGGGCAGCAAACCCGCAGCCCCGACAAGAAGAGTTGTGGTTAAAAAAGACCTTCTATCCATTTTATCAGGCATTTTATCACCCCTATTTTAAAACGGTTGATCGGTAAATCTTATACCTATGGCATTGCAGTTCAAGTGAAAAGAGCTTCATCGATTCCATGAGGGCAAGGCGAAAGAAGATTTGAAAAAGGTTACCAATTCGCTTCACCCGGTCTGGACATGGCGAGCGGAATTTCATTGACTCACCGCCTTAAATTTCTATAATCTGACGAAGGAGCGTGTTGTGTACGATATATTAAAAGACATTCATCTCTTCGAAAATCTCAATGAAGCCGAAATTGAGAGATTTATGACAGTGACCGAAACCCTGACTGTGAAAAAGGATTACGTTCTCTTCAAGGAAGGCGATTCTTCCGATACGCTTTATATTATCGTTGAGGGGCAAGTCCGAATGAGCAAACAGGTCGCCAATGTTGGAGAGGAGGCTTTGAGCATCCTTGAAAAGGGGGACTATTTCGGCGAGATGGGGCTGATAGACAATTCCCCACGCTCCACGGACGCCATCATTCATGAAGACTGTAAGCTTCTTATCATCAAGCGTTCCGCATTCCTGGCCTTCATGGAGGAAAACCATGAAATAGCTTATAAAATACTGCTCACATTTTTACGGAGGCTATGCATTCGGCTCCGTGAGACGAATGAGAAAATCCATAACCTGTTTACCATCGCAAAGATGTTTTAAGACGATAATTCGAATAATTCCTGATTGAAGTTTCATATGCCGTTGCTTTTTATATCAAACGTATTTCCGCCGGGAAACGGGGATATACGCGAATTCAATCACCGGCTCGCGAAAGTCCTCAGCGCGGAGAAAGACATCACGGTTCTGACGGTAAAATCGCGAGGATGGAAGGATTTCGACAAACAGGCGGGATTGAAAATCCATAGGTCCGGCGAAGAAAACCGGCGGCTTTCGTCCGCCCTGTTGCTGCACAAAAAAGCGGCAAAAATAATCTCGGAGATCGGGTTCAGCCATATCATCGCCTCCGGTTGGGAAACCGCGGGCGTGACAGCGATGAACATCTCAAAAAAGACTAAAATCCCATTTTCTCTGATCATTTTTGAGGAACATCTTAAAAAGTATCTAACGAAGAGCGTTATGATCCGCAGGTTGAAGGCCGTTTTGGACAAAGCTGACTTCATCTTCTGTCTTTCCGAGCGTACATCAGCGCTGCTTATGCGCCTTAAGCTTATGCCCGACAAAATCAGGATCATATTTGCCGGCGGCGATCCGCTTGAACCGGTAGTTATCAGCAATGACGATATCCGTCGTTTCCGAGGCAGCTTGTCACTTGGAGCGAAAGATAAGCTGATCATTTCTTCCGGCAGGCTGGAGAAAAAAAATGCCTTCGACATTCTGATCTGGAGCGTGTACCTTCTCCGGCAGCGTGTGAAAAACTTCAAGTTGCTTATAATCGGGAGCGGGCCGGAGGAAAAAAGACTTAAACAGATAATGGCGGATATGCACGTCGAGAGCTACGGAGCAATCCTGCCGATGCCGCAAAGGATGGACGCATATTTAAAAGCCTGCGATATTTATGTCCAACTCGGAAGGGCTCAGAAGGAGGCGCATTCTGCGGAGATTGGAACGAGAATCCTCGAAGCCGGGTATTACGGAAAGCCGGTTGTCGCCGCGGCGAGCTGTGAGCTCAGCGGGACGCTGATTTCCGAGACGGGTTTCATTGTGCCGCCGCGTCAGCCGGTGGAAACCGCCGCAGCGCTCGAAAAAATCCTCTCTTCACCGCTGGCATTAAGAAATATGAGCAAGGCTGCCGAAAAAAGGGCGTGCGATAACTTCATGTGGGAAAACGTATCAGAAACAATCCTTCGGGCGCTGAGCCAAAAAAACTCCCGCGGTTAAAAGGCCTTCGCCCTCTTCATTCCGCTCCCGTATAGAACCGTCACGACGGGCAGGATTGAAATCAAATTTAAGACACTTGACAAGCATCATCTAAGAGTATAGATTTGCAAACAGGTTAACTATCGGGCATCTATCAAGGGGGTGTGGAAAAGCGCATCCTGGTTTGTGGGGGACGCAACCCTTTAAAAATGTTCAGCCCGCATAGAGTGATGCCGTTAGGCAGTATTATACCGATACGCTAGGATTCGGCACCTGAAAAACCAAATTTAATAATTATATGTGTTTTATGATTAAATATTAGCAACTCCGAAAATATTAAGAGGTGATTGAAATGGATAATACGTTGCAGAACAGAAGGCTGGTCAGGCCCAGGTTGAATGAGGCCAAGACCTCCTCCCAGGCGGCGAGAACCACAAGGAAAAAACAGGTTCCGCCGGAAAGAACGAACGCTGAGGCTTTTTATTATCTCAAGCAGATGAACAACAGGACTCCGATGAAGGTTATCCTGATGGATGGTGAAGCTCTGGAAGGACACATCGAATGGTATGACAAGCATTGTTTGAAGATAAACAGAGAGTCCGGCCCGAATCTTCTTGTAATGAAATCCTGTGTTAAGTATATGTACAAGGCGAACGAAGAGGACGAAGATAAATTTAAATCGAAGTCAGATGTCTCGGATTCGCAGGCTGAAAACCTCGATGAAGCCGAGGAATTGGAGGGCGACTTCAGGGCCGAAGATGACGGAGAACCGCTTTAAAGCAATGCCGTCGAACCTTATTTTTCCATTGCATCTGTATCAGAGTAAAAAGAATTGTCAGAGCAAAGCAGACCTCGAATAGTTATAACAACCGGGGACCCCGCCGGTATTGGTCCTGAAATAATTTTAAAAGGTCTGGCACATTTCAAGCCTGTAAATCCGGATTTCATTCCGGTCGTCGTTGGACATACAAAAACCTATATCTCGCCGGTTTATTCGGACTTCTTTACCTCTTTAAAACTTCCGATACTTCATCCCGATGATGATGGTTTGGTGAAAAATGACGCACCGGTCTTCATCGAACCGTCCGTCGATATTGAGGAGATCAAACCAGGTAAAGGCTCGTTTTTAAGCGGAGCCGCGGCTGGGGTTTATCTCGAAACAGCGCTCGATTTAATCACAAGAGGAGCCGGCGATATCCTGCTGACATGTCCCATTAATAAAAAATATTTTCAAGATGCGGGCTATAATTACGCGGGACACACAGATTTTCTCAAGGACAGGACAGATTCCCCGGAAGTGTATATGATGTTCTGCGTGGAAAACATAAGGGTTCTTCTCGCTACTCATCACGTGCCGTTGAAAAAAGTACCCGCATTGATTAAAAAAGAATATATTCTTAAAATTATAAAATTTTTATATGAAAAAGGGCCTTTTTACGGGCTTACCAATCCAAAGATCGCGGTAACCGGCCTAAATCCGCATTCGGGAGAAGAGGGCATTCTCGGCTATGAGGATATGGAGGAAATACAACCTGCGGTTCGAGCTGCCAGGGAGTATTTTCCGAATATTGAAGGTCCCCTGCCTGCTGACTCCGTGTTTCGCCCGGATGTGCGGAGAAGGTTCGATCTGATACTGGCGATGTACCACGACCAGGGACTTGTGGCGGTGAAATCCCTCGGCCCCTCTGTCAACATCACGATAGGCCTGCCTTTCATCCGGGTTTCGCCGGATCACGGGACCGCCTATGAGATTGCCGGCCGGTTTGAAGCGGACCCCTCCAGCTTTATTCTGGCGGTTGAAACTGGGCTGGACTTATATTATAAAAACAAATCAGCTGGCAGAAATCGGACATAAATTATAGGAGCGCTGAAATAGAATGTCTTTGGATAAAGATCACTGCGCTGTTTGCAGCGGAAATGTGGATTTTTATGATCTTAAAAAATGTCCGATTTGCCATAAGCATTTTTGCGAGGATTGCGCATATATGACGAGCGGAATTCGATTCTGCAGCAAGTTCTGTTCGGAATTTTTCTTTCACGGCGAAGACGAGAAGGAAGAAATCTAGGTTTTCTTAAAACTCTTACTCTGCTTTAAAGCCTTCGAATAAATCAGCCAGATCCCAACAATTATCAATATTGCAGGGATCACTATCTCGCCTTCGAGCCTGATAATATCGGTGACCATAATGATAATGCTGCTGAATGCGAAGATCACGGATATCCAAAGAGACCATTTTTGAGGTTTCCTATTCCTCGTCAATATCCATATAAACAAAAACAAGGCAGCAAAACCGGCGGTCCAGAAGAAAGCCATCCACTTTTCCGGGAAAAATCTGATCACGGAATTGTTGAATACATCAAAACCGCTCATCATTAGAACGAAGCTGGGGATCAGAGGCCACCAGAACTTGGAATTTTGTATATAGTAAACAAGAAATGCGAATCCGAGAAACCAGAGAAACAGAACCGAAAGAAAATTCCCGCTTTGACTTGATGTATTCGCAAGGCCGATGAGGAAAAACAACCCTGAAAGGAAAAGAAAGATTCTGGTTTTTGCCGGCTTAACAAATGAAACATAGAAAAATCCGTAAGCTATGCTCCATATGGCGGCGGAACCATGGATCCTCAGCGGCGCTTCCGGCGATAATAAATAGATGATTATCAGGATTATCGTCAAAACACATAAAACAATCAACCAGGGGATATCATTTCGTAGGGTATAGGCTAAAGCGGAGACAGCAGCGAGTTGAAAGAGAATAAAAAGAATAAAAATCTTCTCGACGCTGATTGGAACAAGATGCTCCGACAGGGTTAAGGCAAGAAGAAGGAAAATCTGGCCAAGTAAAAAGAACTTGAACAATTCCTTGTTCTGAAAAAATTTTAAATGAAACCATACTCCCGCTGCGAAAAATGCCGCGGAAATAATCCCGGCGACATCCAGATTGACATCGAGCAGCTTTCGAAAGAGCAGCGTCAGGCCGATCAGAACAAATAGAAAACCGAATATAATTTCTTTTTTGAATAAAAAATTCAGATGTTTCAGAATATCGGATTCGTTAATATCCCTGCTGACCGATTTGTTATTTTTGACTGTTTTGTCCATCTTCAAGTTCCGCCTATTGTATAAACGAATATGCGGCATTATTGTTCTCTCAAGGCTTGTTTATCTCGAATACTGCCCGGGTAATCTCGCTGCCGTTCAAGTCGTTCAAAACGACAATCGCCTCTTTTATATCGGTCGGTTTCGCTGATATGCGCATCTCTCCAATCATCTCCTTCCGATGCAGTATCCTGAATAAAATGCCTCCTTTGCCGATAACAGCTTCGCCGTTTTCAATAAGCACTACAGGATACGTGAAAAGGTTCTCCCCAACTTTTACTATCACAACCGCTTTCCCTTCGAGCTGAACGTTTCCCTCGTTAAGATTAGCGATCCAATACCTGACGCGAAAAAGCCGGGCCGCTTCATCATAGTTGCCGCGAAACCCGGAGATTTCCGCTTTCATTCCCAGGGCTTGGGAGGACGAAGCATCCCCGCTTCCGGCTGTCGAATCAGCGGGATCTTGTGATTTTTCTTTAATGGTTAGATCCAATGGAGCGTCCCCGGTCATTCCCGGAGAGGCTTCTCCGGTTACATCTTCATTAATTTTATCAGTGGGCATACCGGGATTGTCCCTTGAAAAGATGGGTAACGTTTTTTCAGGTTTTTTCCCGGAGTCTTCGGTGCCCCGCGATTCCAAATCCTCAGGGGATGTATTATTATAACGACTCACACTTCTTATCATTTTCCTCAGGCGGATCACTTCATTTGCGGCAATTGAATATTTATCTGTAACGGAAGACTTGTCTTTCGAAATTATCAGCAATGTCGTCAGAAGAAACAGGATTGTGAATAAAAGAAAGCCTATGATCCCGTATAAGGCGATCATATGCTTCTCTGTTATCTGCTTCGTTGTCGGTTTCTGTGTGCCTTTGAAAAGGACGACTCTTATAGGCCCTGTTGTATCCGTGGTATTTTTCTTCTTTTCCATTGGGCATGAACCTCTTTTTTAACCTTAAATTAAATCTATTAAAGTGTCAAGAAAACCGGGATCAGTCCGCCGGGACTAAAATCTAGCAGCTTGTGAAAAGTGGCGAAATGAATTAAAATTACCTGAAATCGTTGATAATTAATACTTTATGACTCTTAAAGACAAGAAAAAACGGAAAGGTGAGCGGCTGAAAAACAGACTGCTGCTTGTATTTCTGATCATTTCGACATTTCTGCTCTTCCTCTCGGTCGGAATTTTCCGCAGACCCTCGATATCCTTTTCGAACAAATATATCTCGAACACGGTGCTTGTGTATGCAATACTGTATCTCAATATCCTGTTGCTTGTCGGTTTTCTTCTGATGCTATTCCGCAACATCACGCGGCTAATACAGGAAAGAAGCCGTAAAATACCCGGCTCCCGGTTCAGCACAAGGTTGATCATAATATTTGCATTCCTCACCCTTGTCCCGACCCTTTTCCTTTTCGTCATCGCAAGCGATTTTATTTCCGCGAACGTGGATCAATGGTTCAGCCAGCCAGTCGAGGTCATACATCAAAATTCGTCCCGGCTCATCACCGGTATCATCAATGAAGATACAGCTAAAGCTAAAAGCTTCGCCATCCAAATCTCCGACCTAATCTATAACGAAGGGCTTCTCAAATCCAAAGACTATCTTTTCACCAGGATAAAGGAAGTCAGCAAGAATCTTAACGTGGACGTTGTCCACTTCTTTTTCAAGTCGGACAAGTCCGTCGAACCTGTTTATGCAGACAAGTCAAACGAGGAAATCATAATCACGTTTCCCCATAACAAGATAGCAAAGGTTATGAAAGGCGAATCTTTCCAATATTACAATACCTTTAACGGCCGTGTCGTAGTTTCCGCCGGATTCCCACTTTATAAATCTTTAGAGGACAAGATGCAGGCGATAGGCGCTGTTGTCGTTTCTCTTATCCTTCCGGAATCCCAATCCGTAATGATCCAGAAGTCTCAGCGCTATTACAACGATTATATAGAAACCAAGAAATTAAAGGTTAATATCAAGAGTTCGAATATCCTGCTGCTCTCCATGATCACACTTATATTGCTCTTCAGCGCCACATGGCTCGGCTTGCGCCTGGCGAGGGAGATCACAGACCCGATCCAGAGGCTAGTGGAGGGAACCAACCAGATAAGCGCTGGGAACCTTAATTATCGTGTTGACGTTCAGGCAGGCGATGAGCTTCAAATCCTTGTGGATTCTTTTAACAGGATGAGCGAGGAACTCCAGATCAGCCGGCAGAAAAATGAAGAATCCAGCCTCAACCTCCAACAAAGCCATTCGGCGCTTGAACGGCAATATAATTATATAGAAACCATTCTTCGCGACATCCCTGCCGGCATCATTTCAGTGGATGCGGATGGAAAAATAAATACGATAAACCAGGCAGCCGCCAATATGCTGAGTTTTGACGAATCATCGGTTATGGGGGTGAATTTTCAAACCCTTATGAGAGGGCGCGTCTTCCATGAGCTACGGATAATGCTCGACACGGTTCATAAGAAAAAACACAAGACCCTTTCAAAAATCATGGAAATTCGTCCGTCCCAGGAGCTAAAAAAAATTGCTGTAATCTGTTCGCCGCTGAGAGGAACAAACGAAAACTACCTCGGCTCCGTCATGGTCATGGAGGACCTGACCGAACTCAGCCGGGCGCAAAAACTTGCGGCATGGCGCGAGGTGGCGCGAAGGATCGCTCATGAAATTAAAAATCCTCTTACGCCCATCCAGCTTTCAGCCCAAAGGCTGAAAAAAAAGGTGGAATCGGAAGGAGAGAGTCTCGGCGAAGCTAAAGAACTGATCGAAGAATGCTCCGACACAATCCTCGATGAGGTTTTCACGCTAAAACGCCTCGTTGACGAATTCAGTCTTTTCGCGAGAATGCCGGACGTCAAGCTCGTTAAATACCAGTTGAACGCGGTGGTAAAAAGCGCAGTCACAGCTTATGACGGTAATACGAACGGAATTACAATCAATCTCAAGCTGGGCAGACTCCCTCAGACTCTGATAGACCCGGAGCAGATGAAAAGAGTGATACGGAATCTCCTCGAGAACGCACTCGAGGCGATGGAAGGAATGACTTCAGGGAAGATCGAAATTACCACTTGTATGAACACAACAAACGGCGTGGAGCTTGTTGTCGCCGATGAAGGGATAGGAATAAACAAGGAAGATATGGATAAGATCTTCGTCCCTTACTTCTCCGGCAAGAAGAAAGGGACAGGGCTCGGTCTTGCGATCGTCAGCAAGATCGTCGCCGATCACGGCGGAAAAATCAGCGTCCAGGAGAATGTACCGAGAGGCGCAATGTTTGTTATCCATCTGCCGAGGGGGGGGTGATCTTGATAGCCAACAATATTTTGATAATTGATGACGAAGAGGGAATCAGAAAATCCCTCACGGGCATTTTAAAAGATGAAAAATATGAGGTGGATTCTGCCGCGTCCGGCGAGGAGGGTCTCGCCAAGCTGAAAAAAAGGAACTTCGACCTCGTGCTCCTTGATATATGGCTCCCGGGTATAGACGGCATCGAGATTCTGAAGGAGATAAAGAAACTCGACTCTCTATTGGAAGTGGTTATCATATCCGGACACGGAAATGTCGAAACAGCTGTAAAAATCACGAAATTGGGCGCCTTCGATTTCATAGAAAAACCTCTCGATCTTGAAAAAACCATAATCATTGTCCGCAATGCCCTCAAACAAAGACAGCTTCAAAAACAGATACGCTTCATGGAGGAATCCGAGGACGAGAAATTCATAATGATCGGCGAGAGCTCCGCCATGAAAATCCTGAAAGGCAAGCTCGAACGCTCAGCCCCCACCGAAGGGCGGGTGCTAATCTTCGGTGAAAACGGCACAGGCAAGGAACTGGCCGCAAGACTGATTCACCGTCATTCGAAAAGGTCCCTGAAGCCGTTTGTCGCGGTAAACTGCGCGGCTATACCGGAAGAACTTATCGAAAGCGAGATGTTCGGGCACAAGAAAGGCGCCTTCACGGGAGCTGACAGCAACAAGATAGGAAAATTCGAGCAAGCGGATGGAGGCACTTTGTTTCTCGATGAAATCGGGGATATGTCTTTCAAGACTCAGGCTAAGGTTTTGCGGGTTCTCGAAGAGGGGAATATACAGCCTGTCGGTGATATAAGGACCATCCCCGTGGATGTCCGGGTGATCGCCGCAACAAACAAGAATCTTGAAGAAGAGATAGCTGCCGGCAATTTTCGCAAAGACCTCTTCTTCCGCCTCAGCGTGATCCCGATCAATATACCACCCTTACGCGACAGGACAGAGGATCTGCTGCTCCTCATCGGGCATTATCAGGAATATTTCAGTGCAAAATATAACACCGCAAAAAAAACGTTCCTTCCTTCCGCTTTGAAATCCCTGCAGAAATACGACTGGCCGGGAAACGTAAGAGAATTGAAAAATATGATCGAAAGAATCTTTATAATGCACCCCGGGGCCAGGGTGGATGGTGATATAATCGAAACCTTGTTTTTCAGTCATCCGCATCTCGAATCCGAATTCTTCGATTTCATCACCTTGAAAGAGGCGATGGATAACTTCGAAAAAAAATGTATAATGCACAAACTCAAGCTGCATAACCGTAACATAACAGCTACAGCTGAGGCGCTGGGAATAGAGCGCACGAGCCTGTATAGGAAGCTGAAGAAATTTGATGTAAATGGAGCATCTGATGGGGAAGACTGATGATAATGTATTCGACGGATTTCCCTTTCTGGATCATACGCTGATCCCGAACCGCTTCATCCTCAAGGACATGTTCGACCTGACCGCGTGGGAGATCCGGGCGCTGATGTTTTTCTTTTATAACCTGTATTCGGCAATACCCTGCCGCTTTATAGACGAAGCTACCGTCATCGAAAAATTCGGCTCCGCAACGCATGACCTTTCCGACACTCAGAAAGCGACGCCGAATATTATACGCGTATCTCTCGCTTCGCTTGTAAAAAACGGCTATCTTAACGTATCCAGAAAGAAAGGTCAGGATGGAAAGGAACTTCTGTTTTATTCTTTGAAACTGGACCTGCGGTCGAGGGCTGCGCTCTATGACGGAACCGAAGGTTACGGCAGGACTGCTGCGGATTCAAAAGAAGGCAGGATTCCCGCCAAGCAGCAATTCGCCCGTATAGAAATCCTCGAAGACAATGATTTGGGAGCGAAGCCTCTATTTGCCATACAGAATGAACGGGAAGAAGCTCGTCCAGGGTCTATAACTGCGTTGCACCTTTCACCGCCGTCCATTGTTATAGACGCTCAGCCTCTAAAACCGACTCCAACCGGCAGCCATAACAACCTGAACTCTTCGGATTTGTCGGACATTCTTATCGGGGAGAACTCTAAAAGAGATGTGAAAATCTCGCCCTTACAGCCTGAATATCCGTTGAAAGTAGATTTAAATGTCGCTCAATCGGTCAGAGAAATGCCCGTTGCCGCCCGCAACATATCCAAAGAGTTTTTCTCTGACCTCGAAGATGTTATAAACGACCTTAATGTGCAGAAAACAAACAGTGGGAATGAAACCAAAGCCGCTTCTTCCCAGGCGCAAACCGGTTTATTCAAACAACAGGCTCCTGCCGTTGAACCGCCGAAAGAACCGGAGATATCCAATACGGAAAAACCTTCCTTAGAATCCATGAAAGACTCAGCTATCCCGATTGAAACGCCAAAAAAGGAAATATCCACGAAAACAGCCGGTTTTAAGAAATTCAGCTCACCGGAAGAACAACGCGGCGCGGAGATATGGGAGCAGGTGCTTGGCCAGATGCACATCCTCCTCGACAACATGACCTTCAACACCTGGCTGAAACCTTCCGAATACCTCAAATATGAAAACGGTGTGCACCTGATAAAGGTCGAAAGCATAAAATTCTATGACAAATTCATCAAACAGTGGGGTAATCTGCTTCAGGAGGTTATTGTCCTGATTGAGCCCGAGTTTAAATACGAATTCTATTCCGAATAGCTTTCCATCGCGCAATGCAGCATAACTTCACCGAAACACTCATCGCCAAAGTAAAGGAAATCCCGCGAAAACCGGGGATCTATCTGTTTAAAAATTCAACCGGTGAAATAATCTATATAGGCAAGGCATCATCTCTACGGGACCGCGTTTCGTCTTACTTTCATTCCAACCATTCCGCCAGTCCAAAGACCGCGTATATGGTGACGAAGATCGCAGACGTGGAATTCATCACCACGGAAAATGAAGTTGAAGCCCTGCTCCTCGAAAGCAATCTCGTTAAGAAAAACAAGCCGAAGTTCAACATAGACCTCAAGGACGATAAGTCTTATCCGTTTATAAAGCTGACCATTAAAGAAAAATTCCCTACAGCATTTATCACGCGAGAGAAAAAAAAGGATGATAGCGCTCTCTATTATGGCCCGTATGTAAACGCTGGCGCCGCGAGGTACGCCCTCCAGCTTATGCGCAAACACTTGTTGATACGGAGCTGCACGATTCCCTTGAGCCGCATAAAGCGTCCCTGCCTTATGTTCCACATCCACCGCTGCCTGGGACCCTGCCGGCCTGGAGCAGTTGATCCGAAAATCTATGCTGGAATCGTCAGGGATGTCCAGATGCTGCTTGAAGGCAAAAACTCGCAGCTTAAGGCAAGCCTCACCGAAAAAATGGAACAAGCATCAGATGATCTCCGCTTTGAACAGGCGGCTTCATACAGGGATTTTACAAGAATGCTGGATGAGATGGATTTCGATCAAAAAATGGTCTCCGGAACATTTTTCGAGGAGGACATTATCGGTTTTTATTTCGGCGAGGAGAGCATCGTCGCCCAGATTTTTCATATCCGCAAAGGGATGATGCTGGGGAGGAAGGAATTCGTATTCCGCAGGAACAGTGATATGGCTCCTCCTGAACTTCTGCGCTCACTCATATGCCAATACTATCTCGACGAGATGATCATTCCGCCCATCCTGCTTACCAGTATTGAACCGGATGACAGGTTGAATATGGAAAAAATCATCGCCGAGAGACGTAGAGCGATTTTCGAGATTAAACAGCCGAAAAAAGGAAGAAGAAAAAAACTGCTCGATCTCGCGATGGAAAACGCAAGGTTATCCTATGAAACCCTTCACGCACGTGACGACGATTCTATCGCAGTGCACGAGCTGCAAAAGACGCTCAATCTCGATATGCTGCCGGATCATATCGATTCCTTCGACATATCCACCCTGCAAGGGACTTCAACCGTCGCTTCGCTTGTAGTTTTCAGAAAAGGACGGCCGGATAAGTCATCTTACAGGAAGTTCAAGATCAAGACCGTTGAGGGTGTGGATGATTACGCCTCGATGAGAGAAGTGGTAGAACGCCGTTATAAAAGAGTCCTGAAGGAAAGCGGTAGTATGCCAGACCTTATCTTGATAGATGGAGGCCCCGGGCAGCTCAGCGCCGCCCGCGAGGCGCTGGACGCGGTCGGGGTATTCGACCAGCCCGTGGCATCTCTCGCAAAGAAAGAAGAGCTCATCTACATGCCCCAGATCGGCGAACCGCTCCGGCTTCCCGGCAATTCGCCGGCTTTGAAACTGCTGCAAAGAGTGCGCGACGAAGCCCATCGCTTCGCCGTGACATTCCAACGCTCTGCCCGCAAAAAAAAGGCGCTCAAGTCATCGCTCGAAGACATCCAGGGAATTGGTCCCGCTCTACGCAAAAAACTGCTTGTCGCTTTCGGCTCGGTGGAGAATATAAAAAACGCCCCCGTCGAAAAACTGGCTGAAGTCATCGGGAAAAAACGCGCTGATGCACTATATCGTCACTTGAATAGTTACAGAGACTAATCTTAGAGCGAGCAATTAAAACGGAAGCTCTTTTTTAACTTGTTTTTCACCGGATTTTTGATATACTAATCTTACAGTTCATCAAAAGAATTTAGCTTCAAGAGGGGATTTTAATCATTAAATGGAGGTGCCTTGTATGAAAAAGCGTTGTGTTTATCTATCAACTATTCTCTGCCTCGCGTTCTTCGTCATCGCCGGAGCAATGGTGATTCAAGCCAAAATCGTTGATACCGATTTTACTGGAGTATGGACGATTAAGTATGATGGAGCTTCCGGAAAAATAACTATCAATCCAGATGGGAAAGGATATTTTACAGATTCGGCTGGAACTAATGATACGTTAATCAGTATCGTATTAACAGGCAGCAAAGGCGTTTTCCGAACTGAGGGAAGCGGGTTGGAATTTATTGGCTATTTGTTCAAGGGCAAGAGTGAAATTGCAGGGACTTATAGCTCCGGTAGTAAAATTTTTGGTTGGTATGGAACAAAAACCGGCAACATCGCTACTGATACGCCGGATACCGAGGGACCCAAAGGCGAGATCAGCCTTACAACGTCGAAACCGCAATATGCTCTTGGTGAAACCGTCGAATTCTTCCTGGGAAATACAAAAACGACCCCGCTCGACTTGCACGGTAACTACTACATCATCGAGTATCGCCTGGGTAACGCAGGCAAGGAGTTCTTCACAAGCAAGAAGGACGGGTTCGCCAACCCCATACTAGACCCTGGCGTGAAGAAAAAGATAACTTGGGACCAATGGGACAACGAGCGCAAGAACGCCGCCTGGAATGGACCGTGGAGAATCAAATTCTATATCCCAGCGTTAGGCTCAGCTCCGCTGATAACTACCTTTAAAATCAAATAAATACAACAAATTATTTGAAGATTTGCCAGAGAGCAGGTTAAATCCTGCTCTCTTTTTTTGTTTTAAGAAAAAATAACTATATACTTTTTTATAAATCCATTCGAAAATTAGCTTTCACATGACCAGTTGAACCGGTATAATTTGCCATACCGCATTGAACCAATATGAGGTTAACGACGTATAGCAATTTGTAGCACGATAGGATAATAAGAAGGATAGCGATGGATAAAGTACTTGTTGTCGAAGGACTGAAGAAGCATTACGGCAAGGTGAAGGCCGTGGACGGGATCAGCTTCGAGATAGAGCGGGGCGAGGTTTACGGCTTCCTTGGTCCGAACGGCGCCGGCAAAACGACAACCCTCGAGATCATCGAAGGTCTGCGCAAAGCTCAGGCCGGAAAAATATCCATCTTCGGTCTCGATTCGATTAAAGAGCAGCAGAAGATCAAGGAAAAGTTCGGCATCGCACTGCAAGCCACCTCCCTTGACGAAAAGGTCAAGGTCGGCGAGGCGTTGAAGCTCTTCGCGAGTTTCTATAAAAAACAGTCGGACTATGACGAGCTGATAGACCTCGTATCGCTCAGGGACAAGGAGAAGGCTTTATATGAAACGCTCTCCGGCGGCCAGAAGCAGCGGCTTGCGGTGGCGCTGGCGCTCGTCAACGATCCGGAGCTGGTCTTTTTGGATGAACCGACCACCGGCCTCGATCCCCAGGCGCGACATAACCTCTGGGACATCATCCTTAAGATGAAAGAGATGAAGAAGACCGTCATCCTTACGACGCATTACATGGAAGAGGCGGAAAAGCTGTGCGACCGCGTCGCGATCATAGATCACGGCAAAATTATCGCCGAGGGCGCACCGGCTGAGCTCATTCTAAAGCTCAAACTGTCCTCCAGTATTAATTTCAAGACGACGGATGAAATACAATCGAAACTCCTGGAGCACTTGAAGGGTGTGACGAAGGTGTTCGTCGATAATTCCAATTTCCTCATCCACAGCGACAACCTGCAGGATACGCTGATGGCACTGTTGATGCTTATAAACAAACACTGCTGGGCGATCGAAGAACTGAACGTAACGCGCGCAACGCTCGAAGACGTCTTTCTTGAACTCACCGGAAGGAGATTACGGGATTGAAACAGTTTTGGAATCTTTTAACTTTTAATAACATAACTTTCTTCCGCGAGAAACAGGCGGTTTTCTGGACCTTCCTGTTTCCGCTCTTTATGATCATCTTCTTCGGCCTGATATTCGGCGGCGACAGCGGGTACGAGAATTACAGCGTCAGCGTCGGGCTTGTCAATAATGACAAAACTGCGGATTCCGCTGGTTTCGTATCAGTCCTGAAGACCGTGCCGGTATTCAAGATGAAAGCCGGAGACGCGAAGTCTCTCCAGGAACGCTTGAAGAAAGGCAGATTAAACTACATTCTTATAATTCCGAAGAATTTCAAGAAATCCGACGGAACGTACAAACCGTTCGAACTGCTCTATAATCCCGAGCAGGTGAATACAAATATAATCGGACTTCCCATCTTCGAACAGATGATATCGAAGATGAATGAGATGACTACGCGCGCGAAACCTGTTTTTTCGCTTTCCAAAACCGAGGTTGCCAACGTAAAAAGGAATATCCGCTATATTGACTGGTTGGTGCCGGGAATTCTTTCGATGTCGCTTCTCAGCTCGGCATTGTTCGGAATCGGCGTGGTCACGGTTTCGCAGAGAGAAAAAGGACAGCTTAGAAGGTTCGCAGTGACGCCACTCCCGAAAACCACTTTCATCGCCGCACAAACGGTTCAAAGGTTCTTTTTAGTGATATTGCAGGCGATAATAATAATTGTCGTTTCCATGATCATATTTCATGTACAGATGAGGGGGAGCTGGCTCGCTCTTATGTTCATTCTGACGATAGGCCTCCTCTCTTTCAGCGCTTTCGGCTATGCCCTCGCTGCGCGCGCAAAGAAACCGGAGACGACCGCTGCAATCGCCAACGTCTTTTTCTTCCCGATGATGTTCTTGAGCGGCGTCTATTTTCCGGTGGAACAAATGCCCTCATACCTGAAAGTCGTGGCTGCCGCGATGCCGCTCAAATACCTGAGCGACGCCGTCAGGCTCACCTTCTTCGGAAACGAAACTTTTGCAGAACTGCTGCTGCCCCTCGCAGTCCTCACTGCCTGGTTCATAGTCTTCTTCATCATCGCAGTAAAAACATTCATCTGGGAATAAAGTGTTATATCCCGTCCCGGGAGCATAATACATTCCAAAGCGAGTAATACATGAGCACAAAGGGTCAAAAATTATTTCATTTTATCTCAGTCTTGTGGGAAGAATAACCCTCTCAATCGCTGATAAGATTGATCGGATATTGCTTATTTCGTATTAGATAATATTATAATCATTATACGTAAGGGATGAATAATGAGTACTCTCGCACACGGAGACAATATTGAAACTAAAATAAGACAGGAAAAGAATCCGGCAAATCGTAAATTGCTTGAAGAAATTTATTCAACGTACTTGAAATGGAAAGAAAATAATTTAAAGATCACGACAACAACAGATAAAGACATCGAAAAGAAAGTGGCCCTTCTAAACGATTATAAGCAATTTATAATTAACCCGGCATATAAAAAAGAGAAAGGAAACCTGGCAGGTTTCACGTCTCAGTCCCAACTGCATTCCTCAGTTTTGGAAGAATTCATGTATTATTTATTTAAAGACATACCTAAGATTTCGACAAAAAAGTTTTTTTGGGGACGGACTACAGCATACACGAGTCTTTTTTTCGCTCCTCCGAACATCGATTCATTTGAGGAAAGATCAAATATTGTAATCAATACTAAAAATCAGGATTTTTCCATATCAAAGGAAGTGATTCTGAAATCAAGAGTATTTAATAACGAGGAATGGCAGGAGAATACTATTTACGTTCCTATTGTTTCTATCGAATGCAAAACATATCTCGATAAAACTATGTACGAAGGCTCCGTCTCTACAGCTGAAAAAATAAAAAGGTAATCCGTACTGTTTATTTCTGATTGTATCAGAAACTTACCAGGTTAGTCTGGACGTTGATCCGAAGTACTCCCTCATAGATCAAATCTATGTTTTAAGGAAGGAAAACGGCGAAAACCCGATATTTGTTGACGTTGTCCTCGATTTATTTAAGTATGTTGAATATCATCTGAGTTCCGATTGGTATAATGTAAGAGAAAGAATTAAAAAAGGTAAAATGATATGAAAGCAGGCCCAAAAAGCTCCGGGAAACCAAACTATCCAGATGCAAAATTGCTTTCACGTGAAAGAAAAGTGACGAGTAGGGAGGAAAAGGAAAAAATTCGCGGCGGAACGAAGCACCTTAAAGAAATCAATACAATTTCACAAGGCGATATATCAGGTTTTTTAAATTCAATACTCTGTGGTGACAGCGAACTTGTATTGAAAGAATTCCCGGATAACTCAATTGATATAATCGTAACGTCACCACCCTATAATTTCGGTTTGGACTATAAAAATGATAAAAACAACGATTCAATTATATGGAATGATTATTTTTCCAAATTAAAGAAAATTTGGATTGAGTGCAAACGCATTCTGAAACCGGGCGGAAGATTATGCGTCAACATTCAGCCGTTGTTTTCAGATTATATGCCGACTCATCATATCGTATCTCATCAATTGATGGAGATGGGACTGTTGTGGAAAGCGGAAATAATTTGGGAAAAGCATAATTATAATTGCAAATATACAGCTTGGGGAAGCTGGAAGAGCCCGAGTATGCCGTATTTTAAATACACTTGGGAATTTATTGAGGTTTTTTGTAAGGAATCACACAAAAAAACCGGCAATTCCGAGAAAATTGATATAACCGGAGATGAATTCAAAAAATGGGTATATGGTAAATGGGATATCGCTCCTGTTAACAATATGAAGGAATACAATCATCCCGCCATGTTTCCGGAAGAGCTCGTCTCAAGATTGTTGAAGATGTTCAGCTATCAGGATGATATTGTATTAGATCCCTTCAACGGAGCAGGAACAACCACCCTGACTGCATATAAATTGAGAAGAAATTATATCGGAATTGATATCTCTGAGGATTATTGCAAAACAGCGGAAGAAAGACTGATAGAAGAGCAGAGACAAACAAGATTGCAGTTATAAATAACTTTTACAATTGTCATATCCCATACTCTGAAATATATTCTTCCATCTTTTCGATGAGGGATTTATCGAAGTTTTTGTCTTTCAGGAAATCGAGGACGTCGTAAACGTCGGCTATAGCGAACGCCTCTACGCCTGTTTCCTGCTTGAATCTCAGCATAGCGTCCGAACCATCTTCTGTTTTTTCCCTGCGGTTCATCCCGATGACGAGACCTGCAACCTCGACACCCTCGAAAGAGCGGAGCAGTTCGACCGCCTCATACTTAGTGCCGCCGGTAGTCATCACGTCATCGACTATCACGATCCGGTCGCCTGGCTGCGGTAAAGCGCCGACGATCTTGCCCTTGTCTCCGTGCGTCTTCTCTTCCTTGCGGTCGAAACAGAAGCTCACCTCTTCCTCGTATTCGAGCGCGAACCCGATCGCGGCAGCAGCGGCTAGCGATATCCCTTTATATGCTGGGCCGAAGATATTATCCACAGCACCGAAATTGTCGTGTATCGCCCGCGCATAGAAAATGCCGAGATTGACGAGCGTGACCCCGGAATCCACGACGCCCATATTGAAAAAATATGGGGACTTGCGGCCGCTTTTAAGCGTGAAATCCCCGAACTTCAGAACCCCGGCATCGAAAAGAAATTCGAGGAATTTCTTTTTCAAGTCTTCGTTTATGTTCTCTATATCGGTAGTCATAGTGCAATTATACATTTTTCATGAAGCAAAACCACAGGTGAAAACCACCGCGATAATAGAAAAACCGGCTGACATTTGGTAATATCGGCAGGGGGGAGAAATCAGTCCAATATCTATGAACGCCAAAAATGAGAAACGCTTCGTAATTTTCGGGGGCGCAGGTTTCCTGGGACAGCATCTCACGAGGGCGATTCTCGAATCTGTCCCGGAATCGAAGGTCGTAATTCTCGATCTTGCACCAAATCCACAGCCATTCATCTCGTTCGATGGAAATCGCCAGGTGGAATACCGCTACGGGAGGGACATCATCGACCCCAAAACCTATAAAAAAGACATGGGGGAGGGCGCGGACGCTCTTTTTAACCTCGCTGGTTTCATCTCATTCTGGTCCAGGCACAGGAAGAAGATGTTCGAAGTCAATGTCGAAGGTGTCAGGAATCTCTGTGAAACAGCTCTTACCGCGGGCATCCCGAAGCTTGTGCATATAAGCTCCGTTGCAGCAATCGGGTTCACGGATGACGCCGCAAAGCTTGCGGACGAGAAAATGACCTTCGACGAAAAGAAATACAAAAACAGGTTTTATATGATCAGCAAGTACCAGGGCGAGAAGGTGGCGCTCAGCTTCGCATCAAAGGGAATGGAAGTCGTGTCTATCAATCCCGGACTGCTCTATGGCCCCGGCGAGAGGAACACTATACTGCCCCTTTTCAGGAACATAATGACCGGCAGATTAAAGCTCTATCCGACCGGCGGGACGGGGATCGTGGACGTGCGCGACGCCTCGAAGGGTGTCCTCCTTGCTTTTTTGAAGGGTAAAAACAGTGAAAGGTACATACTTAACGGGCATAACATTTCCTTTCGAGAGGTTATATCTTTAATCGCAAAAACTTTGGGAAAAAAACCGCTGAGCAAGCCGGTCCCCTGCATTTCCCGAATCCCTCTCGGTATCTTTCTATCAGTAACCGAAAGATTCAGGAAAAATCCGCCAGACCTGGCTGCAGAATCGTTCGAGTTCTGCTTCCGCTTCCGCTATTATTCATCAGCGAAAGCGGAAAAATATCTCGGCTGGAAGGTGGAGATTTCGCTCGAAAAGACTATCGCTGATACAGCGGATTGGTACAGAAACGCGGGATTGTTGTAGGGCATTATGAAAAAAATTTTTATAACCGGTGCCACCGGTTTTCTCGGCTCGAATCTTGCGCGCCGCCTTGCAGAGAGCGGAAATGACATCACAATCCTTGTCCGAAAAGGGAGCGGCCATCCATTTTTAAAAAATCTTCCTATTAAGAGAGCAGAAGGGGATGTAACGGATTTGGAGTCTCTAAAAGCCGGCATAAAAAAAATGGATCTGGTTTTTCATTGCGCCGGAGTAGTTTCATACAGAAAATCTGATGAGAGCCTGATGCATCGGGTTAATGTTATCGGAACTAATAATGTTTGCCGCGTTTCCCTGGAGGCAGGCGTTAAAAGGCTGCTCTATGTAAGCTCCACCGCGGCGGTCGGAATACCGGAAGACCCTGCGAACCCAGCCGGTGAGGATTATCCTTTCGATAAAAAGTGGAACAAAATTCCGTATATGCGCACGAAAAGGATCGCGGAGGAAAAAGCGCTCTCCTTCGCGGATAAGGGGCTGAATATCGTTGTAACCAATCCGAGCACATTCTATGGAGCCGGGGACATCAAGGCTGCCAACGGTGAGCTGTTCCGGCAGATCGCTTCAGGCAGGCTCGCTTCCGCCCCGCCGGGAGGCAACGGTGTGATCGCAATAGAAGATTGTGTCGACGGAATTATCAAGGCAGCTGAAAAAGGGAAAACCGGCGAGCGGTATATTCTTAATGCGGAAAACCTGACATTTCTCGAAATCTTCAATTTTATCGCGGAAGCCCTGAAGAAACCCGGCATTTCAAGGGTGATGCCGCGTTGGGGATATTCCCCGGCCCTGGCTGCGGCAATCGTTATGGGGAAAATCCTCCCGGTTGCCGGGATCGAACCTCCTTTCAGCCCGGAGCTGATAAGAATCTCCTGGAGTTATAGATATTTCAACAGCTCGAAGGCGAAAAAAGAGCTCGGATGGGCGCCGAACATTCCGTTCAAGCGGGTTTGCGCCGAGGCGGCAGAATTTTATAAATTTATCGGCATTTTATAGAAAATCAAGTATGACAAAAACCATCGAGACCGATACTTACAGATTTTTCAACGAAGATTGCATATCCGGCGAGCGCACAAGAATCGCGGACGGAAGTGTTGACCTGATCATCACCGACCCTCCCTACGGAATCGAGGGGGACAGACTGCACCGTCATTATAACCGTAGCGAAAAGTTAGTCCTCGATGGATATATCGAAATCCCTTTCCTTAAATTAATTGATGAAGATATATTAACCCGCGCCAACCGGCTTGCTAAAAACACTTGAAAACAACATGAAATTGGAACTTTCGTGCCATTAGTATAAGATGGATAATCTATTAGGGGTTGATTTTTGATTGTTATTGTTCAAAAAAGAATCGTAAGAAGGAGAAAACGATGGCATATAAATATTCAGCTGTCTCAGGGAGAATTTATCGTTCGGAGATCAGAGAGCTTCTTAAATGGACTCGAAAAGAGGGAATTATTTCCTTCGGCGGAGGCCTGCCTGATTCCGCCCTGTTCCCTATAGAGGATATAATCAGCATCACCAGGGAAGTGCTTGAAAAAAAAGGATATCTTGCGCTCCAATACGGTCCCACTCCCGGCGAAAGCGATATGCTCGATGCGTTGATTCAGTTTATGGGAGAATTCGACGATAAAGCTGCCAAAGAAAATCTTTGTATCACTTCTTCTTCCCAGCAGGGATTGGATATTCTCTCGATTCTTTTCATAGACGAAGGGACGCCGATTGCTATGGAGCTCCCTTCATATATCGGAGGGATACAAGCTTTCAGCCGCTGCGGGGCCGATATGCGCGGCGTGCCGATGGACGACGGCGGGATGATAATCGAGAAGTTGGAAGAAGTCTTGAAGCAGCTCGACAAAGAAGGCAAGAAGCCGAGATTCATCTATACGATTCCCGATTTTCAAAACCCCACAGGCGTAACAATGACTCTGGAACGGCGGAAAAAACTGCTTGAAATAGCGTCGAAGAGAGAAATACCGATTGTCGAGGACTGCCCTTACCGTGAGCTGACATTTACCGGTAAAACCCTCCCCAGCCTCTGGACCCTCTCAGGCGGCAAGGGCGTGATAATGCTTAAAACGTTTTCCAAGATTTTATTCCCCGGTATGCGGATGGGATGGATGGTTGCGGAAAAGGACGTAATCGAAAAGATCGAGATGCTCAAGCAATCCGTGGACCTTTGCACTTCATCTTTCAACCAGCTGATACTCGCCTCTTACATCAAACATGGGAAGATGAAGAGATCCATCGAAAAAGCTATCGAGCTGTATAAGCCGAAGGCTGAAGCGATGCTGAAAGCTCTCGAAAAATATATGCCGAAAGAGGTTAAATGGTCCAAACCAACAGGCGGTATGTTCCTATGGCTTACCCTGCCGGAAAAAATAGACACCGAAAAGATATTTCTTAAGGCTGTAGAACAGAACGTGGCTTACGTTATCGGCAGGCCTTTCCATTGCAATAATTCCGGATTGAACACAATGCGGCTCAATTATTCGTTCCCCAGCCATCAACAGATTGATGTGGGGATCAAGAGTCTTGCTGAGGTGATCGGGGTTTTTTTATAATTCCGCATAGACAAAATCAGACCGATTCAAGTTAAGAGGGGGTCTTTGGCAAAGATCAGGATTTCTTTGCAAGACTCCTTTTCACGACATCGGCGATCTCCTGAATCCTGAACGGCTTTGCAATGGTGTCGGCAAAGCCGTATGATTTGAAATCGGACATTACCGGATCATTTGAATATCCGCTTGTGGCAATTGCCATTACGTCCGCATCTATTTCCAGAAGCTTGTTCAATGTATCCTTGCCTCCCATTCCTCCGGGGACGGTTAAATCGAGGATGACAAGATCGAATCTATTCTCCGAAACCATCGCCTTTTTGTACAAATCGACAGCTTTACTACCTTCATTTACAGTATCCACTGAATAGCCGATATGAGATAAAAGGTCTTTAATCGTCTCGCTTATCGCATTATCGTCGTCCATATACAGAATTCTGCCGGATCCGTTTTCTACATTCATATCTTTCTCATCTTCTAAACCCACCTTGCCCTTGAACGCAGGCAAGTAGATATAAAAGGTCGTGCCCTGACCGAATTTGGACTCCGCTCGGATAAAACCATCATGTTTTTTAATTATTGAATAAGATATGGCAAGCCCCAGGCCTGTCCCATGTTTCTTGGTCGTGAAATATGGATCGAAAATTTTTATTATATTCTCTTCGCTTATTCCTGGCCCCGAGTCCTTAATCTCCATCAGTATATATTCACCTTTGGGAAGAGAAGCGATTTTAGCTTCTGAGGATATGACATTCCGAGCGTAAATCTCAATAGTCCCGCCTGCCGGCATGGCCTGGACGCTATTTAAAACAACATTGCTTATAACCTGGTTGATCTGATCCTTGTCTACCTTTGTGTTCCACAAATCTTTCTCGATATGAAATTGCGCCTCGATGCTGGATCCTGCGAGAGAGAAATTAACGGATTCGATCAGCAGGTTTTTAACGGATACGGACTTCTTCACAGGATCTCCGCCTTTTGAAAAGGTCAGCAGCTGGTTCGTCAGATTTGTGGCTCTGCCGATCGCCTTTTCCGACTCGGAAAGATACTTTGAAGATTTTTCCTGATTGTCAATATTTATCCGCGCAAGATAAATATTCCCCAAAATCGCCGCCAGAATATTGTTGAAATCATGCGCTATTCCTCCAGCGAGAAAACCAATGGATTCGATCTTCTGCGCCTTCAGGAGTTCCTCTTCCAGCTTGGTTCTTTCCGTCACATCCCGGAAGACCATCACCGCCCCGATTATTTCACTGTCCCTGTCTCTTATCGGAGCACCGCTGTATGAAACCACTCTAATGCTCCCGGACTTCGAAATAAGATTGAGATTCCTGTCCAGATCTAAAATCGAACCTTCTGTCAGTATCACTTCCAGGGGACATAAATATTTCTCATTGGTCGATGGGTCTCGCATTTCCACAACTTCAGTGATTAATGCTCCGAAGGCTTCTGTCTCTTTCCATCCTGTTAATTTCGAAGCGACATTGTTCATCAGGATCACCCTGCCCTCGACATCCATGGAAATAACCCCATCCCCTATAGCCCTCAGTGTAACCGCCAGCCGTTCCTTCTCCGCCACGAGAGCGTCTCTGGACTCCTTTTTCTCGGTGATATTCTCCAATACGCTGTCAATCCACATAAGATTTCCACTATCATTAAACTGCCCATTTGCCGAGAGAGAGCACCAGATCAGGCTTCCATCATTTTTTTTCATCTGCACTTCCAAATCCTTGACATATCCAGCCTTTTTGATTTCATCCAAGACATATTTTCTATTTTGGATATCGAAATGAAAATCCATCATTCTTCTTTGTATCAGTTCATCGGAAATGGAAAAACCAAGGATGTCTACCGCCGCGGGATTAGCTTTGAGGATTTCTCCTTCGAGATCCGGCGTGCTTCGATAAATCCCAATTCTGATATTCTGAACCAACGTCCTATACTCTTCTTCACTTTTTCGAAGACGTTCCTCGAGTTCTTTCCTGATGGTTATATCTTCGCCGGAGCTTAAAATCCCCGTTATCCTGCCGCTATCATCCTTTAATACGCTCCGGTTCCAGGCGATCATTCTTTCCGAACCCTTTCCTGTCAAAATATATCCCTCGACAGGATGATATGTAATATCAGATGTATTGAGCATAGTGTTGAAAATTTCCCTCTCGGCATCTTTCATTCTTTCGGGGACACATGCATCAATCCAGTTTTTTCCTATCAGATCATAAGGTTCCAAAGCCAAAATCTGGCACCCCTTGCGGTTTATCAATGTAATATTTTGTTTCTCATCCATAGCAATCAGGATCACTCCGGCGATGTCCAGGTAGTTATGGAACAGTTCCTTATCATTCTTTAATCGCTCTTCTTTATAAAGTCCATCAATGGCAAGGCCAAGCTGAACGGCTATAGTCATCATGAGACGTTCATCTTCCGCTGAGAATGCGTTCAATCGTTCGCTTTCCACATTGATGACGCCGATTACCCTATTGCTGGCTTTCAACGGAACGCAGAGTTCGGATCGGCTGTTGGGATCTCCCATTAAATATTCAGGGAATTTGGAAACATCGTCCGCCCTGACAGGTAACCCAGTTCGTGCCACTTTGCCGATTATGCCTTCCCCAAGTTTCACCTCAAACTCGCTTTGGCCTTCGAAATAATAATAGGAAGCATAAGTGGCCAATATTTCTTTTTTTTCATCCAACAATAAAATGCCGAAGTTTGTCGTATATATCGTCTCCACGACAATTTTGCCGACCCTGTTCATCAGTTCTTTCGGATTCATGGCTTCCATGCAGGCTGTTGCGACGGCATGAAGAACCTTCAGTTCCTTCAGTTGGCGGATAAGCGATTGTTCTGCTCTGAGCCGTTCGATTGAAGGCGCGAGCTGTCCCGCCAGAGTGACTAAAAGGCGTTCATCGTCCTCCGAAAAGGCTCCCAGTTTCTCATGTTCCATATTAATAACGCCGATAACCCTTGCCCCTATCTTGAGCGGGACGCATAGCTCCGATCTGGTCCGCGGATCACCATCGATATATCCTTCGAACTTCGAAACATCGTCAACCCGGTGAGGCAACCCTAATTTTACAGTGCTGCCGATGATACCTTCATTAATCTTCAAGCTGGTATACTTTTGCTCTTCATCGTTTTGATAATAAGAATTAGCTATTATTACGTCTTCTTTTTCATTTATCAGCCAAATGCTGAAATTAGTCGGATCAATCGTTTCTACAATGATGTTTTTTGCTTGGGACATCAGCTCATTCGGATCTGTCGCCTCCACGCAGGCAGCAGCGACGGCATGAAGAATCGTCAGTTCCTTTAGCCGGCGGATAAGCGATTGTTCTGCTCTGAGCCGTTCGATTGAAGGCGCAAGCTGTCCTGCTATAGTGATTAAAAGGCGCTCATCGTCTTCGGAAAACGCTGCCGGTTTTTCATGCTCTGTATTTATAACTCCAATGACCTGTGCTCCAACTTTAAGTGGGACGCATAATTCCGATCTGGTCCGTAAATCGCCTACGACATATCCTTCGAATTTAGAGACATCATCAACCCGATGAGGCAGCCCTGTTTTTACGGTTTTACCGATGACACCTTCATCAATCTTCAGCCTGTCAACCAGAACTTTAAAATCCTGATAGTAAAAATGAGAAATTATAGCGTTTTCTTTTTCATTTATCAGCCAAATGCTGAAATTAGTCTGATAAATCTTTTCAACAATGATGTTTGTAGCTCGGGACATCAGCTCTTTCGGATCTGTCGCCTCCACGCAGGCAGCAGCGACGGCATGAAGAACCTTCAATTCATTCAACTGGCGGATAAGCGATTGTTCCGCCCTGAGCCGTTCAAGCGCAGGGGCGAGCTGTCCCGCAAACGTCATCAGCAACCTTTCATCATCAAGAGAAAAGGCATTCAAGCGATCGCTTTCAGTGTTTATAACGCCGAGAATTCGATCCCCCACCTTTAATGGAACGCACAGCTCGGAACGAGTTCTTGCATCACCTTTGATATAAAGAGGGTCTTCCGTGACATTACCGGTTTGAATCGGCTTTCCGGTCATCGCTACTCTCCCGGTTATTCCATGCCCAATTTCCAATCTGATCGCCTCCTGTCCTTGCCATAAGCGATAGGATGCGTGGGCGACCAGGATGCCTTCGTCTTGTTTACACAACAATAAGCCGAAATTGGTCGGATAAAGCGTCTTGCCGATTATTTTCGTCACTTTTTCTATCAGCTCATCAGGGTCATTCGCCTTGACACAGACCTTCGATACATCATGCAGGACAGAGAGTTCATCAATCTGCCGTATCAACGCCCGCTCAGCCCTTTTTCTCTCGGTAATATCGCGAATGTTCCCATTGGTACCGACAATCTTCCCATCCAGAAAAATCGGAGATGCACTGAACTCAATTTCAACCTGAGACCTGTCTTTTTTAACAGCTTTTATATGCAATCTCCTAAGATTCCTTCCTTTCTTTATCAGCTCCATCCCCTGGAGCAGTTTTGGGCTCTCGGGATCGGGAAAAAGGAAAAAGAACTGTCTGCCGATGACCTCTTCCGGTTTGTATCCGAAAATCTTCATAAATGCTGGCGAGGCATATTTTATCCGTGCTTCCATGTCCACTTCGAGGATCGCGTCAAAGCTTCGCTCGGTGATGCCTTTGAATCTCTCTTCATTCTCACGAAGTGCTTCCTCAATCTTCTTTCTTTCCTCCACTTCAAGGCGAAGTCTTTCATTTACCTCTAACTGCTCGCGGGTTCTGATGCGGATTTTCGCTTCCAGCTCTTCATTCTGGCTTGCAAGCCTTTCTTCCGCGCGCCTTCTCTCCGTAATTTCCAATAATATTCCGTCATAATAAATTATCTTCCCATTTATATCCTCGATTGCCCGCGGAAAATCCCTCACCCAGATGGATTCACCGTCTTTTCGTCTGAGTTCATGTTCAGCAAAAAACGTGGGTGTATCATCGAGATTGCTCAAATGCTCCTGTCTATCCGTCTTTATCAGATATAAATCATTCACATTTGTATTCAGCAATTCCCCTGCATCGTTGAATCCAAGCATCTCTGCCAGGTTTCTGTTTGCTTCAATAATTTTCCCATCGGGCGTGGTTCGATATACGCCGACCGGCAGATGCGCCAGTAAATTGCTATATCTATCCGCGCTTGATTCTGGAAGACCTTCCGGCGCGACTTTGCCGGATATCTCCTTGCCGGTGCCCGATATAATTTCTATGACCGCTTTCAGCACGATATCCGGATTTCGAAAATCTTCTTCAGAACTAATGTGGACGATATACGCTGGTTCCAGCTTGTGCAAAGCATTTATTGTTTCTTCAGTGTCCGAGGCGTAAAAGAATATAAAAGGAAGCTTCTTGTCCCTTTTCCTGACACCGGCTAATATATTAAATGCTGCTCTCGAGTCATCTTTTAGTTGGAAAATCAATGCTGAGTATTGCTTGAAATCAATTTTATTCAGGGACTTCGTGGATAATGGAAGGCTCTCTATCGAAATATCAGAATATTTATTTTGTGATAAACGACTTTTAGCTAACAGTTCGCCATCAAGGCCAAAGCCTATTACTAACAGCTGCTCCTTTTCTTTTGCTGAAGACATCGAGACAGCCCCCCAATAATTTAATACAATTTATACTATTATACCATATTTTTAGAAAACAAGAAAAAAGAATGAATTCCGGCCGATTATTAATAGAATGGAAATCAAAGCTGATGTTTATATCAGATTTGAAAATGGTCTGTCAGCTCGGGAAATCGTTTCGGATGAAAGAACTAATCGAAAATTTTGCCAGGATTCAGAATCCCCTTGGGGTCGAAAGCAGCCTTAATCCGCTTTAGCAAGGCAATTTCCGCTTCCGATAATTCTATCTTCAAGAACGGCGCCTTTGTGATCCCTATCCCGTGCTCACCGGAGATGGAACCTCCGATGCTGACGACATACTCGAAGAGTTCCTTTGCTGTCTGTTTTGCCCGCTCGTCCGCGCCTATATCGTTCTTATTATACATAATATTTACATGCAGGTTCCCGTCTCCGGCATGGCCGAAGGTGGGCATATCGAGCCGGTATTTCTTCTGAAGATGCTTGATGATCCCGAACGTATCCGGTATGCGGGAACGGGGGACCACTATATCTTCGTTCACTTTTACGTCCCAGAGTTTGGCAATGATCGGCGAAAGCGAGCGCCTGATCTTCCAGAGTGAATCAGCTTCCTCTGTGTTCGCGGCGGCAAGGGTTCTAATGCTCCCATTTTTTTTAGCAATTTCGATGACACGCCCGATTTCTCTTTTCACTTCTTCTTCCTCGCCGTCACATTCTATTATAATGGCGGCGCGTGCTCCGTCCGGCAAAGACGCTCCTGCATATTTGTTAGCCAAATCTATGCAATAATCGTCCATTATTTCCATCGTAGCGGGGACCACTTTCGCGGCGATTATGCTTGCCACTGTCCTTGCTGCCGAATCTGTGGTATTGAATAGCAACTGAATTGTCCTGGTATGCGGAGGTTTCGGTATCAGCCGAAGAGTGATGGATGTAATGATCGCGAGCGTTCCTTCCGATCCGGCGATAAGAGCGGTCAGATTATAACCTACTACGTTCTTGATCGTCCGGGAGCCGGTATGAATCACTGTGCCGTCTGGCAGAACCGCTTCGAGACCTAAAAGATAGTGGCTTGTGACGCCGTGCTTGAAAGCCCTCGGGCCACCTGCCGATTCCGCGACATTCCCGCCGATGGTGCTGAAATCCTTGCTCGCGGGATCGGGAGGATAAAAAAGACCGAATCTCTCCACCTCGCGCTGCAGGTCTTCGGTAATAACCCCCGGTTCGGTTACGACGATAAGGTCTTCCGGGGCGATCTCCCTGATTTTATTCATTCGCTTTGTTGTCAACACCAGGCCGCCCATCACCGGAACCGAGCCGCCCGTAAACCCAGCGCCTGCCCCGCGGGGCGTGACCGGCACTTCCAAATTCCAAGCAGCCTTCATAATCCGTGATACTTCATCAGTCCCGCCCGGATGGATCACCGCCTCCGGCCTGGACGGCCGGTTTGCCGCGTCATATGAATATAACTCCAGGTCGGCAGGTTTCATGGAAAAATGCTGCTTTCCGACGATCTTCTGAAAAATCCTCGCAGCTTCCTCGTTTATACTCTTCATATAGCAATAAATATAAGCCAGCCCTTTTCCTTTATCAATAAAGGAATTACCTTTTTTAATGCAGTTTTTTCTCTTGCTTATTGCATTCAAAGTTTCCATTATGCTAAAATAAAGAATACGGAGAGGAAATGAAAAACGAAGAAAAGAAGATACTCGGAATATTCAAACGAAAAAAGGAAAAAGAGCCGACGTATAAAAGCTGGTGGCGCGATACTTTCGAAGCGATCATCGTCGCCGCCCTCCTTGCGCTGTTTCTAAGGACTTTTGTCCTCGGAACTTTTAAAATCCCCACTGGATCCATGATACCAAATCTCTTGATCGGCGACCATCTGATCGTAAATTCCTTCATTTATGGTCCCGCTCCGACCGGAATCGAAAGAGCCATTCTGCCTTTCAAGGATATTGAACGTGGGGATATCATAGTCTTCAACTATCCGTACGAACCAAATACCCAGTTTGTAAAACGCGTTATCGGTCTTCCGGGCGACGTGATCCAGATCAGAAATAAAACCGTGTATATCAACGGCAAAGAGATAATCGAGCCTTACGCTCATTTCATAGATTATTCTTCATCATATATCCGCCCTGGGTTCGGTCCCTATAAAGTTCCCGAAAATAATTATTTCGCTATGGGCGACAACAGGGACAACAGCAACGACAGCAGGTTCTGGGGAACGGTACCGAGAAATTATATAAGAGGAAGCGCATTCCTTATCTACTGGTCCTATGAAGCCACGACCGAAGAATATCTGGCGACCGGATGGAACAGGATCATAAACCTCGGCAAAACGGTCGTCAATTTCTTTAAAAACTCAAGGTGGGACAGAACTTTTAAAATTATCGAATAACTAATTATGGAGAGCGAAAAATGATGCAATGGTTCAATTCCGAAAAAGGCTCCTCAAAGATACGCGGACTGTTTGTCCTCTTGCTTGTTATTGCAGGTCTTTTCATTTTGGTGCAGTACGCCAGAACGAAGATCAAGGTCGAGAATATGCGCTCGACCGTTAAAGAGGAAACAATTGGGGCAAAAATCAGGGAAACCTGGAACGATATCATTATCGAGAACATTCTTTCGAAGGCGACGGACCTTGAGATAATTACTCCTGAAGATATTCAAAATGACACCTGGCAGGATAAGCTGCAAATCGAGATCAATCGTCCGGTTCCCGATCAGATTGAAATAAAAGTCAGCTTCAAGCTGACCACGGACTATCTTGTAACAAAGAAAGTTCAGGATATCCTGTTGGAGGAAAAGGCCAAGATCTACGATTTTTAACGTCCTCTCCTCTGTTACCGGAAAGACACAATTCTTTATGATCAGGGCCGAAGCGCAATCAAATCCTCCATCGCGGATTTCGCCGCTTTAAGCGGATCATCTCCCTGAGCCGTGATTACCAGCTGACCATCCGGAAGGAATACGGAACCCGGCCTTCTCGAACAAAAACTATATATTTCTTTCGGTCCCAGCGTCGTGGTTTTTTCGATCTTGAACCGGATTCTATCTCCATCCCTTCCAATCTTGCTGATCGCATATTTTTCTGCATTGACTCTCAACCATCCATAGTCGAGGAGCCTGAAAAATGACTTCGGCGGCTTGCCATATCGGTCCATAACCTCCGTTTTGATCCGTTCCAATTCTTCTTCCGTATCTGCGGATGATATCCTTCTATATAAAGCGAGGCGCTGATCGGTTTGGGGGATATAGTTTTCCGGCAAGGCTATGTTGGCTTGGAGCTCGATCGAGGGTTTCATTTCATCTGTCTTAGGCGCTGCCTCGCCTTTTAAGTCCGCAACCGCCTCTTCAAGCATCCTGCAGTAAAGATCGAATCCAACTTCCGTAATATGCCCACTCTGCTCGTCGCCCAGGATGTTACCAGATCCCCGCATTTCCATATCGATCGCCGCAATCCTGAATCCTGACCCCAGGCGGCTGAATTCGATCAACGTCTGGAGCCTCGCTCGCGCTTCGACGCTCAGGGATGAATATTCCGGCACGACAAGATAACAATAAGCCTGACGCTCGCTCCTTCCAACTCTACCCCGAAGCTGATACAGCTGCGCGAGCCCGAATCTGTGCGCATTGTTCACGATCAGCGTGTTCACATTCGGGATGTCTATCCCGTTCTCGATTATCGTGGTTGAAAGCAGAATATCTGCCTCTCCTGAGATGAATCCGAGCATCACCCTTTCGAGCTCGACCTCGGCCATCTGTCCGTGGGCGATGACGACCCTCGCTCCCGGAGACATCGCCAGGATCGAATCCCTGATCATTTCGATATTATCCACCCTGTTATGGACGAAATAGACCTGCCCGCCCCTCGATACCTCCCTATGAATCGCCTCGGCAAGTATCTCCTCATCGAAGGGGACAATTTCCGTCTTTACAGACAAACGGTTCTCAGGCGGGGTTTCAATGACGCTCAAATCCCTTATCCCCATCATCGCCAGGTTAAGCGTTCTCGGAATCGGAGTCGCAGTCAATGTTATGACATCCACGTGATGCCTCATCATCTTGATCTTTTCCTTGTGATTGACTCCGAACCGCTGTTCTTCGTCTATCACAAGCAAGCCGAGATTGTGAAATTTTACGTCGTTGGAAAGCAGCCTGTGCGTTCCCACGACGATATTCACGCCTCCATTGCCGATTTCTTCGAGGTTTTTTTTCTGTTCCCCTTTTTCCACGAGACGGCTCATCATAGCGACCTTGAAAGGGAACCCCTCGAGGCGGGACTTGAAATTCCTGTGGTGCTGATAGGCGAGGATGGTGGTTGGAGCGATGATCGCCGTCTGCTTTCCTTCCGATGCCGCTTTGAAAGCCGCCCTAAGAGCAACCTCGGTCTTGCCGAACCCGACATCCCCGACGACCAGCCTGTCCATCGGCTTTGAGGATTCCATATCCTGTTTCACATCTTCTATCGTATGGAGCTGGTCCTCGGTCTCTTGATACGGGAAAAGACTCTCGAATTTGTGCTGAAGAGCGGTATCGGAAGCAAATTTCCACCCCTTGATGAGTTGGCGCGAGGCGTAAAGGTTGAGCAGCGTTCTTGCCATGTCGAAGAGCGACTTTTTCACCCTCTGCCTTCTATTTATCCATTTCTTCGAGGTGAGGCTGTCGAGATGGGGTTTCACCCCCTCCAAACTTATGTACCTGTCTATCAGGTCCATTCTTTCAAGCGGAACATATAGCAAATGTTTTTCCGCATATTCGAGTTCCATAAACTCAGCCGGAATCCCGTCTCTTTCGATTTTTTTCAGTCCGTGATAAAGACCGATGCCGTGTTCATAATGGATAACATAATCCCCATCCTTCATATCCTGAAGACTGAAGCTGAAATATTTTCTTTTTTTCGTCTTACGTCTTGCCGCTTCCGGGGCGAAAAGATCCGTGGAGCCGATAACGCCTATGTTCAGCCCTTCGAACTTGTAGCTGCCGTCGAAAGGCAATGGTATCAGCGCGGGCTTTTCACCAATATCAATGAAAATATCCGCGCCTGTTCGTTTAAAGGGGACATCTGCCTCTTGTGCGGTTCCGATATGCGGAAGAAACCCGGAGATGTGCCATCTCGCGGAGCCCTCGATGATCGGCACCGTGATCATCGCAGGTTTGACAGGGGCGAGGTGTTCATTTTCCATCAAAGCTGCGGCTTTGTTCCCGTCGGCGGCAAAAATTACCAGCTGATCGGACTTCATTGCCTCCCCGGCGATATTTTTAATGCTGTCTCCTCCCAGCCCCAGGTTTGCCGTCCAATCCAAACCGGTTATCTCCAGCACAATACCGGCATCCGTCTTGATCCCTCCGGAATCGGAGAGATAAACGATTCGCAAGTCTCCGAGAATTTTATCGAGTATTTCATCGCCGATCAAAAGCCTCTCCGGCGGACTTGCCTCGGAAGACCCTTCTTCCGCGGACTTGAATCTCGTTTTGAAATGCTTGTGCAGATCCCGAATGGAAGCCATCGCACCGCGGTAATCCGTGAAAACAACTACCGGGTTCGATAAATAGGCGGAAATGTGAGACAAATCCTTATAAACCTTGTCGTAGGAAAAGAAATAAGATGTCTTTTCGAAGAGACCACTTTCTTTTTTGTCATGGATCTTTTTTTCGAGATCGAATTCGGTGACCGGCGCAAGCCTGTATTCGTCTATTTCCTCAATGCTAAGCTGGTTGGATGGATCGAAAATCCTTAAGGAATCTATCTCGTCGCCGCTGAATTCCATTCTGACAGGCGCCTGGTAAAGAGGAGAAAAAGCGTCAATGATCCCCCCTCTCACTGAATATTCCCCTATACCCTCGGTAACCCCTCGCCGTCTGTAACCCGCGAATTCGAGAAAGCGGACGATATCTTCCATAAACGCTTCGTTTTCCCTCGAAATATTCATCACTTTTCCGGCAAATTGCAGTGCGGGAGGCGAGGGATAGATAAGATTCTCAGGCGTAGTAATAAGGATTTTTCCGCCCTTCTGCCCGGATAGAAGATGAAATGCGACGGCTCTTTCCACGACCACCTGAAAATGCGGTTCAGTCTTGCTGTATGCCTCTACATCGAGGTAAGGGAGGTTAATGACCGAAGTCTGAGGTGAAATAAGGGAGCAGAGACTGCGGATATTTGTCGCTATGCCTCTCGCCTGGGTCTGATCGGGAACGATAACGATTACATCCCCTTCGATTTTTTGCGGCAGCAATGCGGCGAAATGCGCAATCCCGGCGCCCTGAACGCCGCTGACAAGTATTTTCGGAGCGCAGCTTTTATCGGCAAGCCTTTCCGCGAGGTCCTTAAACCCTTCCGTTTCGGAAAATGCCGTCAGTCTTTCGTAAACATTCATTCCTTGCCGCCTGTTATAGTATTAAAATAATCATCAGGATTTTATCCGTTTAAAATTGCTGCGCAAAAAATATTTATATGATGAGCTGTTAGGTGAGAAAGATGGTTTTGAGTCCTTCTTCGTCAGGCCCGCAATCGAGCCTGCTAGCTCCCAACGATTCGGCGGCTTTGACGAAATCATCCGGGACACCACCTGGGAAAACCGCGAAGAAGGAACCGCCGCCTCCGGCTCCGCAAACCTTGAGCGCGCCTCCCATCTTTTCAGCTTCCGTGGAAAGATTGTCTATTATAGGAGTTGTGATTGAAGGAAGGAGCGATTTTCTGATTTGCATCTCCGAAACCAAGGAGTCTTTCAATGCGATATAATCCATTGATTTAATTGACGAATAGATCAAATTCGAGTTCCCTTCCAGCCTCTTCAGGATGCTTAATATTTGCCTGTCTCCCGACAGCGCTTTATTGACCACAGAAAAATTATTGTCGCCGGAGAAGTGCGCTTTGCCCGTAAACAATATGCAGAGCCGTCTTGAAAACTCAGCGACATCGAACGGAAGGCTCTCTATATGAAAGCTGTCCTCCGCGAAACGTATGGCGTTCAGCCCTCCCTTCACGGCTGATATATAATCCTGTTTGCCTGTAGGCCCCTTGATTATCCCCCTCTCGATAACCGCAGCCTCTTCAACGAGTTCATCATCTTCCAGAGGCTCGCCGCCGAATCTATAGATGTGCAACGCCTGCAAAAGCGCGATCAACAGCGTGGACGACCCGCCGAGACCCGCCCCAAAGGGCGAACCCGTGCTGAATTCAATCTCTATGCCGGTTTCGATCCTCGAATGCGCCAGAGCCTCGGCGAATAAAACGAAATCTCCGTTTTTTTGTAACTGTTTGAGATTCTCGTACTCCTCCACCCTGTTCCCGTTCACATCCCGAAGGATAATTCCCTCCGCTCTCCGCCTGCAGACCACTTCGGCCCTCAGGGAAATGGCAAGGTTTACGACTATGTTCTTAGGAAAAAGGGGCACAAGCGGCGTGAGATCGAGCGTTGATCCGCCGAAATCTATCCTCGCCGGAGCGCTTGTTTTTACATTATCTGGCATATCCTGGGCTTATCCTTAAAAGATGAATTATTTCTCCCGCGGCATCATGAAATAGCATCTGCGGCTATATCCGTCCGGTAATGCATTCCGTCGAACGAAATATGCGAGACAGCTTCATATGCCTTTGAACGTGCCTTCGCGATATCCCCGCCGAGCGCGGTCACTGCCAAAACACGGCCGCCAGTATTGATGATTTTACAGTTCTTCAATGTCGTACCTGAATGAAAAACCTTCACACTTTCATCACTCTCTGCAATGTCTATCCCTGTTATCTCATAACCGGTGTCGGGTTTGCCGGGATAACCACCGGACGCGAGGATGACGGTAACTGCGGATTCCCTCTTCCAGACCAGCTCCTTCATCGCTCCAAGCCGTTCTTCGGTCACGGCCAGCAGATAAGGAATAAGATCGCTCTCGATCCTCGGGAACAGAACCTCCGCTTCGGGATCGCCCATCCTGCAGTTGAATTCGAGCACCTTTATTCCGTCTTCGGTCATCATCAAGCCGCCGTATAGAAATCCTTTGTATTTCCTCCCTTCAGCCGCCATTCCAAGGACAGTAGGACGCATGATTCTTTCGATGACAAATTCCGTCTGCTCTGAAGAAAGAAAAGCGCTTGGAGAATAGCACCCCATCCCGCCGGTGTTCGGCCCGGTATCGCCATCGCCCACGCGTTTGTAATCCTGTGCGGTCTGGAGCGGAATCAAATCCACGCCGTCCGTGATGATAAAAAATGATACCTCCTTGCCGCGCAGGCATTCCTCGATAAGAATGCTCCTGCCTGCATCCCCGAACATTTTATCCACCATAATCCTGTTGACGGCATCCACGGCTTCATTCTTATCGTTTGCGATGATAACCCCTTTACCTGCGGCAAGCCCGTCCGCCTTGATGACAAGCGGAAAAGATTTCTTCCTGCTCTCGATAAAACCGGCCGCTTCGCGGGCATCGCTGAAAACTCTGAACTGTGGCTGAGGAACGCCGATCCGCTCGAGAAATTCGCGGGCGAAAACCTTGCTGCCTTCGATTATGGCAGCCCTTGAAGATGGGCCGAAGACTTTAAGCTTTTTTTCGGCAAAGAAATCCGTAATCCCCAGCGTAAGCGGATCCTCGGGTCCCACAACCGTGAGGCCGATCCCTTCTCTGATGGCAAAATCTCGTAAAGCCGCAAGGTCCGTGGCCTTGATCGGGACATTTTCCAGCATTCCGGCAGTTCCGCCGTTCCCGGGGGCAGCGAATACCTTTTTAACTTCCGGGCTGCGGACGAGACTATGCGCAATGGTATGTTCTCTTCCGCCGCCGCCGATTACGAGTACTTTCATTTATAATCCGTATAAAAAATGTTAGATTATCGAATCATGAATTATATAAACCAACCTCGAAGCCGTCAATAAAGAGTTACTCGAAAATCGGAGGACGATAAACCCGATTCTTGAGATTTTATGAGAAGACGGGCATAATCCTTCGAGTAAAAAACATCGGAGGCATTTGCGGATGCAGAAAATTATAGTTAAAATATTAGTGACCATACTCGGTTATATATTACTGATTCTCGGAATAATAGGGCTTTTTTTACCGGTTTTGCAGGGAATATTGATGATTTTCGCGGGCTTGACATTGTTGTCCACGGAATATCATTGGCCATCGAAAATAATAAAAAAATTCAAGGACACGTTTGAAAAGGCGAAGGCGGATAGAGCGAGAAAAAAACGGGAGAAGGAATTAAAAAAGATTCTCAAAAATCCATCGGAAAGCGTGGAGACCGAAAACCCGGTTGATAATAATGCAGGGGACATGCTAAAAAAATGAATATTGAACAAGCCCGCTCCGAAGCGGATGAGCTTCGGCGGCAAATAAACCATCATAACTATCTATACTATGTCCTCGATGCCCCGGATATTCCCGATGTCGAATACGACCGAATGATGCACCGCCTGCAGGAACTCGAAACTGTTTTTCCCGAACTATTAACGCCTGATTCCCCTACCCAGAAGGTCGGCGCGCGCCCAATCGAAAAATTCGAAAGCGTAACCCGTTCGCTTCCGATGCTGTCGCTTGCCAATGCGCTTGATGAGGTTGAGCTGCAAGACTTCGACAAGCGCTTGAGAGCCCTGCTTCCCGAACAATCCAGGATCGAATACCTTGTGGAACTCAAGCTCGACGGCCTCGCAGTGGAAATAGTATATGAAAAAGGAATCCTCACTCTCGCCTCCACGAGAGGGGATGGAACCGAAGGCGAAAACGTGACCCATAACGTTAAGACGATAAAGGCCGTCCCCTTGCGGTTGAGGACAGGCGGCGTGCCGTATCCTGAACACCTGGAAGTCCGGGGAGAGGTAATCATACATAAAGCGGCCTTTCGCCGATTGAACAATGAAAGGATCGAGTCGGAAGACCCGCCTTTCGCCAATCCGCGGAACGCTGCTGCAGGTTCTATCAGGCAGCTCGATCCCTCTGTAACCGCCTCCCGCCCGCTTGATATTTTCTTCTACGCTACAGGCAAGACCGGCGAATGGAAACCCGGTAGCCAGGAAGAATTGCTGCAAACTTTCGAGAGCTGGGGTTTGAAAACAAACAGGGAGCGCAGGCTCTGCCGCAGTCTGGATGAGGTTGAGAAATATTACAGCGAAATCCTCGATAAGCGGGAGAAACTCTCCTATGAGATAGACGGGATCGTCATCAAGCTGAACGACACCCGTTTAAGGGAAACGGCGGGGGAGGTCTCGCGCCATCCGAGGTGGGCGGTTGCGTACAAATTCCCCGCGCATCAGGATTCGACGCGCATCAGGGATATCGTGATCCAAGTCGGCAGGACAGGACAGCTGACCCCTGTCGCCGAACTCGAACCGGTGGAGATCGGCGGAGTAACGGTGAGCCGGGCGACGCTGCATAACGATGACGAGTTGAAGCGCAAAGATGTCCGGGTCGGCGACAAGGTCGTAATCCAGCGTGCAGGCGACGTCATTCCCGAGGTCGTTTCGGTCATACCCGAACCTGGCCGGAAAAGAAGCCAGCCGTTCCGCTTTCCGGAAAAATGCCCGGTATGCGGTTCGGCTGTCATGCGCCTGGAAGGCGAAGCGGCTCACTACTGCAGCGGCATATCCTGCCCAGCGCAGATAAAAGGGCAGCTGGTTCATTTCGTATCCAGGGAAGGTATGGATATCGGCGGGCTGGGATTCAAGTTGATAGATAAACTCGCGGATGCCGGACTGCTGAAAACCGCCGCCGATCTTTATGACATGAGAGCCGAACAGATCGCCGGACTCGAAGGGCTGGGCGAGAAATCCGCCGAGAATATCATCAGTGCGATTGAAGGCAGCCGGGAAAAGGGCTTCCCACGCGTGCTTTATTCACTCGGCATCAGGTTCGTCGGCGAAAGGACATCGAAAATTCTGGCGGAACGTTTTCGCTCGATCGAAAAACTAAGAAATGCGTCTGAGGAAGAGCTTCAGAACCTGCGGGAGATCGGTCCACGGATCGCGGGATCGGTCGTCTCTTTTTTCAAAAACCGCCGCAATATAGAGATCATCGAAAGGCTGAAAAATGCCGGAGTCCGATTGGAAATGGATGAATCAGAAGAAGCATCGGGCGCCAAACGCCTTACCGGCAGGAAATTTCTTTTCACTGGCACATTGTCGAAAATGACCCGTGGTGAGGCTGAAAGAATCGTCGAAAACCTCGGCGGAGAAGCGGTCAGCGCCGTCAGTTCAAAACTGGATTATCTCGTCGTCGGCGAAAATCCCGGCTCCAAGCTCGAAAAAGCGAAGAAATTAAAAATATCCATCCTCGAAGAGGCCGCTTTTCTGGAAATGATCAAGCTCGGTTAAGCCGAAAAACATAGTTGTATCATATAGCCCCAATAAATGATCATTAATATATAAGCAATGGTATATTTTACGGCTCGAACAGAACGCCTTCGGACCGGGAATACCAGAAATTCAAATCCTCAGGATACCAGAGGACGTTATCCTGGGTCACGGTTGCGGCGTCGCCTGAGTATGCGGTAACGTAAAAGACATACCTCTTGCCGGATTGAAGCAGCGGAATCGACAAGTTGGGAAAGCTGATCTCACCTTTCTGGATCATTCCCTTCCAGATTATTTTTACCAGCTGATTGGATGAATTCACTTCGCCAACCGTGGCAATGTAAATCTCAGGGTTGTGCTCTGTCGCATTAGGACCCCACCACCTGAATGTCGGTGTAAATCCGACACCTTTTATAACATTCACGGTGGTTTCAATCTGATCCCCGGATTCCGAAGACTGTAAATCTTTCCGTCCTTCACTGTTCTCCAGCGGGTTGTCCGGTTCCTCGCCTCTCATTAGTCCCATTGTCGCAATTTCAGGCACAGGCTGGCCGGACGAAATTGTAGGATAAAGCGGATATCCGAGATCGAATTTCATAAAGGCGGCTGTAGCGAGGTTATATGCTTTGAAAGGAGCCCAGCCTGAAGCGCCATACCACGCAATTCCTTTAATAAGATTCTGTCCATAGCCGACATTGAGCGTAAGATATTCTTCATAAATTCCCATTGGAGCGCTCGTATTACTCCAGTTTTTTATATTTGTATAAGTTGAAAGATCCATCTGGAACGAAGTGTCAGGCATCCTCACATAACCGAATAGCTCGATCCTGTATATCTGGCCGTTGGTAGTCAGCCAGAAGTACCGAGTCAGAATGTCTCTCTTTTGCAATTGTATATCGTATTCCAGTTCTTCCCCGCTCTGCAAATAAACCGGATAGATGAATGCATAGGTGATTGGGTACATCGTTGTAACGCGAAGACCGGAAACCGCCTGTTCAATCGTTTTGTTTTGCTTGGCGGCGATGGATTCAAGGTAAGTGGGATAGAGCCCATCAAGGCGGAAAGCCCAGGTGCCGGACTCCATATTCAATGTTCGTTGATTGGCGCCGAGGGAAAGGGTCCGTGTTCCAGTCAGGTTGCTCGACAGTGTCCCGGAGATGACCGCATCACCCCACCATATACGGGCAGGATATATGAATGTCAGTTCTCTTTTGGAAGCATAAAAAGACCAAGCTTGACCATCTGGAGACAGGATATCATATCTGTATTCTCCCGCCGGAATATTCTCCAGCCGAAAGAATCCACTTGAATCCGATACAGCGGAAGCATTTATAGTTCCCCCGGTTACATTGACCGTCAATCCGGCATTAGGATACAGTCTTTCATCAGAGAGATTGAGGAAAGCGATAAGGCCGGTGATCTGATAATGCACCGTAAGAGTAAATTCCTGGATCGTATGCTTCATCGAATCGTCCGCTTTGATCTTGACGGTATGATCGCCATAATCTTTATAGGTCGGCGTCCAGGTGACTGTATCACCCCTGACAATCTGCATACCTTCCGGTCCCTCGAGCAGGAAATAAGATATACTCTTGCCGTCCGGGTCCACAGCTTTCACGGCGTAACTGTATTCAGAACCTTCATATGCCGTAGTAACCGGAGTGGTTTTGAATTCAGGAACCCTGTCACAACCATACATTAAAAATATCATTGGGATTATTACGGATAATAATAACTTCTTCACGACCGGTCTCCTAATTAGATTAGAATTTCTCTCAAAAATATATTGCTTTCATCGCAAGTTGTCAAGCATACATAAAGTAGCTCTTTAAATTTATGCCGTATAGATTAAAAACTGCTCGTTTTCGCTGTCTCTTCGAGTGATTAACAGCCGGTTATTCGACGAATCTTTCAAGTTCCGTCAGCTTAAAATAGGAATGAACCCGTTCCTCGTTTTTTTCCGGAAAATCCACCCTGTAATGCACGCCCCTGCTTTCCTTTCTCTGATAAGATGCATAAGCTGTAAAGAAACCGGTAAGGAAAACATTCTTTACCTCTATCGCCGCCCTTGTGCCGGAAAGCGACAGATATTTTCGGTAATTTGCTTTAAAAAAGGTCAGCGCCTTCTCCATTCTCTCCGGATAGCGTACTATCCCGACATTTTCCCACATCACATCCTGAACATCGGTTTTCTTTTTTTTCAGCGTTTCACTATCGGGTTCCGGGCAATTTGCCGTCTCCCCCCTCGACTTCACCCCTTCATCCAGTCTGTTGAGCAGGAAATAATCCACAGCGCTCCTTCCGGACCGTATTCCGAAAACGAGCCCTTCGAGAAGTGAATTGCTTGCGAGCCTGTTGGCTCCATGGACTCCGGTGCATGCCGTTTCTCCCGCAGCGAACAAACCGCTCAGCGAAGACCTCCCAAGGATGTCTGTCCTGACGCCGCCGATATAGTAATGAGCCGCGGGCGCGACCGGAATGTAATCCTTTCTTATGTCCAGACCGTAATACATACAATTCTGAAAAACCTGAGGGAATCGTTCCTGAAGATTTATGCCTTTCAGGTGGGTTACGTCCAGATAAACATTAGCGGAACCCGTCTCTTCCATTTCTTTGATGATAGCGCGGCTTACGATATCCCGGGGGGCGAGCTCCGCTTTTGGATGATATGAGTCCATAAACCGCTTTCCATGAACGTTCAGCAGAAGTCCTCCTTCGCCCCTGATAGCTTCTGTGAGTAAAAAGCGCGGCGCTCCCGCAAGGTGAAGCGAGGTCGGATGAAATTGAACGAATTCCATATCCTGGAGGACAGCTCCGGCTCTCGCCGCAGCAGCGATGCCGTCGCCGGTTGCAAGCTCCGGGTTTGTTGTCTCGCGGTAAACCCTTCCCGCGCCCCCTGATGCAAGGATTACAGCAGACGCGAGAATCTTGCCGGTTTCCTTGGTATTTTCGTTGATATATTCGGCTCCGATTACCCTTTCGTTTTTATCGCAAAGTAGATCCGTCGTAAAATGGAAGGGCTTGATCGTGATATTTTCAATCGAAGAAGCCTTCACCAGCAATGCGCGGACAATCTCCTTTCCTGTCGAGTCCCCGCCGGCATGAAGCACACGCCGCCGTGAATGCGCGGCTTCCCTCGTGAATACAAGCTTGGTCATTTCCTTGTCGAATTCCGTGCCCCATTCGATCAAGCGGTTAACCATGCCTGGCCCTTCTCCGACAAGGATATGGACAGCATCGGAATCGCATAGACCATCGCCCGCCTCCAGTGTGTCTCTGAAATGGAAGGAAACTTCATCCTCGTCGCTAAGCGCAGCGGCGATGCCGCCCTGGGCATATTCCGTGTTGCTTTCGCGCGGCTCGTCCTTCGAAAAAATGACGACCGTCCCCGCGCGGGAGGCGGTAATCGCCGCGCTGAGGCCGGCTATCCCGCTCCCAATTACAAGAAAGTCGGCATATCCGTGCCCATTCATATTTTATTATTCCTCAATAAAAATCATTCTAAGACAGTTAATTCGCATTTCACCCTTCACTGCGCCCATTCGCCAATGACCTTCCTGCACTCTTTTAAGATATCCTCCGCGACAGCGTCCTTGGGCCTTTCAGTATCAATCGTTTTTATATTGGGAGCTTTTATATTATACATAATATCCGCGACCTTTTTCAGGTACTTCAGCTGTTCATATCCTTTTGCTATTTCCTTGCCTCTCGCATTTATCCGTCGCATCCCCTCCTCCGCTCCGGCTTTGAGCATCAAAACAAGGTCCGGCACAGGAACAAGGCTCTCGTTATCTTCTTTAATCTTTTCCGGGTCGGCGCCGAGCGCCCCCTGGTATGCCATCGTCGAATAATAATACCGGTTGCAAAGCACGATTTTCCCGGCCCCGATAGACGGGTTTATCACTTTTTCCGAATGCTTATAGCGGTCAATAAGATAAAGATCAGCTTCTTCATCGGGGGATATCTCTCTATGGCCATCGGCCGCAATGCGTTTTAACAGACAGGCTTCATCGCTCTCCCACGGTTCATAGGTTTTTACCACGTCGAAACCGAACTTTTGTAACCTTTCCGCCAGGATTTCGATATGAGTGTCCTTACCGCAGCCGTCTATCCCCTCGAAGACGATAAAGAGACCCTTTTTATCCATTCGAATATACCTTTATTACTATTGCCTATTCAGCTTTTGGTATCTTAATTGGAATAATGTGCCAGAGCAAGAAATTCTGATGATATGCCGGGTAACCCTAATTCTTCTCTCTTGCACCTGGAAGGCGGCTCTCAAAGGGCGTTTCCATCGCTTTATGAGGATTTATTCTCTTGTCGTAATGGACTGCCTCGAAATGCAAAGTGGAGTGGTCATATCCAGCGCATTTCCCGATCACCCCGATCGGTTCCCCCTCGTCAACCCTGTCCCCAACCTTCACCAGGCTTTCGCTTAGGCAGCCGTAGATTGAGGCGAGAACAAAACCGTGCTGAAGTATGATCATCCGGCCGTAGGGAGGAAAATCCTCCCCCTGATAAACCACCCAACCGTCCCTCGAAGCCCGTATCCGCGATCCCTCCGGAGCGCTGATCACGATCCCCTTCAAGCCTTCCGTATCATCGCACTTCCAATCGCACACGATCTCCCCATCGAGGGGCCAGGACATGCTCTTAAGAGAAACATCCCATGCCGGGTCTTTGAACTTGATATCTGAGCGTTTCTTTGCTCCCGGAATGAAAATCCTGTCGCCCACTCCAAGATCGAATGGGGTTTTAAGCTTGTTTGCAAGCGCAAGGTCCCGGACCGGCTTGCCATATGCCTCGGCGATCAGCCAGAGATTCTGTTTTCCCCATATTCCGTGATAGATGCCTCCCTTCGTATCTGAGGAACTATCAGGGGGAGATAGGTTTATCCGGGCATTGCACGACGCCATCGCCAGAAAAAGCAAGACGAATAAGGGAAAATTGTAATTGCCGATCCGCATTCTCGATCTAATCCTTATAGAATTATTTATACATCTCCGAAGGTTTCACCGTTCTTTTCCAGTATGTAGTATAAAGATCACCCCTCTTCTGCGAAAAACGATCAGAGCCCATTCTCACTTCCCCGCCCCCGTCGAACCGCTGGACAACGGCATCTCTTTCCAAAATCAGCCATGTCTTCTGGGCGGTTTCTTCAGTATTTATCTGAACAACGCTTCCTACGCCTTCCGATGCGTTTGTCCGTATGGTAAGAAATACTTTTTCGATGGAGCGGGTTCTTTTAAGGTCCGTCGCGCCGAAATATGACCCCGAAAACGGCTTTACGCCGCCTGCTTCCGCCGTCTGCGCCTCGATCTGGGTCCAGTAATTCGCGCAAATTATCAGATATCCTCTTACCTGCGGCGATTTCAATTCAGTTCCGTCCGAAAACACCCTTTTTTCGATCTCCCAGACCCCGCCGATGTTTTCAAGTATGAAAGCTCTATCCGCGGTGTTCAGCTCGCGGTCTTCCGGGGCCGTCTGAGCGCTGCCGGTATGCAGGTTGCAGGCAAACAGTATAAATACTAATAATGCGCATATTTTTTTCATTTCTCTGTTCCTTTCTCCGGAGCCGTTTGATCCGAGCAGCATCCCAATTCAGGGTAAATGCAAATATCCGCCGGGTCAAAGGTTTTAAACTGAGGATTTTCATTAATGAATTTGCATACCTCGCCGGCCGGTACAACCGCCTTCCCGCAGGCTGATCCCAGCGCTCTCCGGACAGGGAGACTATCAATGTTGTTCAAACGCATGAAGTCGGCATATTTTTTTAATATCCCGGCGTCCAAAACCCCATTATCCAGCTTGAGCCGCAAATACCATAAAAACATCAGGGAATACCTCTCGATCTTGTCTTGAGGGATATTCGCCGGATCGAGGGCGAGTAGATTTTTTCGCATTGCATCCATTGCTGATTTATCCCCAATGGTCATACCGAATACGATGGAGTCCTCGTCTTCTCCGGTCAACTTTTTCAATTCTTCAATGTAAGATTCGGAAAGAAATGGTTGCTCGGCGTAAGGCTTGTCATATAATTCCATCAGCCTTGCCGCGGCATAGAACAGCCCCTCCTCGTAATCCTCCTGCAAGGATTGAAAGGCCTTAATATGCTCTCCATCCATTGCCAGGTAGATCAAGAGCAGTTTCAGGTTATAAGTGTCCTCGTCGTCAAAGTCTTTCTTTGTCTCCACGTCTGCAAACAAGTCCATCAGAAGTTCCAGGCCCGACGGATCATTAAGACTGTTCGCCACGTCCGCGAGGAAGCTGAGAGATTCTTCATTACGGCATGCAGCTATCAAGGCGTAGTATTGAGGGTAGTCGTCGATGAGGCTGGAAGACACCCGTGGGTGCTTGCGGCAGACATCCTCAATCAGCGCGTACAGCCATTCGGACTGCATTTCGCTGTGGTCATTTCCAGAATCAAGGTGGTCCATTAGAATCAAAAAATTCTCGACACCATCCCGAATCAAAGCCTCGTAAGCCGTTTTATGCCTTTCCTCTCCCGCCCTGTAGTCCGCGCAGTTGTCTGAATCCAGAAAAGCAACGGAGAGATAAGCAGCAAGGTTCGTTTCGAACGCATCTGATGTTTCATCCTCCTGCCCGGTAAAGACTGGTATTTGAAAGAAAAACAGGATTAAGAGGATGACGAATGAAAAAATTTTCTCTTTCATATTTTATAAAACCTCGATAATTTTAAAGGCCGATTCTATTGCTCCGGTCGGAAGCATAATATAAACGCCCTTCACATTTCTTATGCTTTTCGAATCCTTGAGGACATTCCGGGCAACCTCGATCCCAATTTCCGCCTCCTCTTCCTTGCTCGAAGCCGAAGCAAGCCTTTCACGTATATACTTCGGAACCTCCATCCCCGGAACCTCGTTCGTAAGGAATTCCGCCATCCTGCGGCTCGCAAGCGGGAGTATACCTACAAGCACCGGCGTATCGGCTATTCCCGTCCTTGAGAGAAAATCATCAAGCCTCTTGGCTTCATAAACAGGCTGGGTGAGTATGAATTCCCCTCCGCTTGCCAGTTTGTCGCGCAGCCTCTGCATCTCGAGCTCGATATTAAGAGCGCCGGGGTTGGCCCCCACACCGATATGAAAACCGGCCGCATAACCCACCGGATTGCCGACGATGTCGCACCCGTGATTGAATTTATCCAGGATTTTTACAAGGCCGATTGCATCTATATCGAAAACCGCCGTGGCGTCCGGGTAGTCCCCCAGTTTCGGCGGGTCGCCGGTGATTATCAAGAAATTCCTGAGATCGAGGCCGTGCGCACCGAGCAGGTCCGACTGCATACCGAGAATGTTTCTGTCCCTGCAGGTATAGTGAAGAAGAGTTTCCATCTTCGCGCGATTTTCGATTATTGACGCAAGAGCGATGGAACCCATCCTCAGCGATGCGCGGGGTCCGTCCGGGATATTAACCAGGTCAATTCCTTTTGCCCTTAAAACTTCAACCTTTTTCAGAACGCTCTCGATGTTGAAGCCGCGGGGAGGATTCACCTCGACGCTGACCACGAATTTCTCGCGAAGCTTGCGAGCAAATGGAGATTTTTCAATTGTTGCAACAGGATGAATCCGGTCCGCTTCTTTTTTCTCGGGTTCCGGCATGGATATAAAGACCTGGAGTTTGCCCGGTTTGAGCGCCCGAATCGCCGCCCTCATTGCTTTGATATGTTCCGGCGTTGTGCCGCAGCAGCCGCCTAAAACGGACGCGCCTGATTGGATGAACCTCTTGGCATACTCGGCAAAATATTCCGGCGTGCTGAGATAGATGAACCGCCCCTCGATGAGCTTCGGGGTGCCGGCATTAGGCTGTACGGATAACGGGATGCCGCCCACCGCCGCCATCCGTTTCAATATCTCGAAAGAATCGCTCGGCCCTATGCTGCAGTTTAAACCCGCAACATCCGCCCCGGCTTCTTTAATCTGCCTCACGGCATCTTCAGGCGTGTCATCGAAAACCGTGTGATAAGTATCATTGAAAGTGGCCTGCGCTATAATCGGTTTATCGCTGATCTTCTTCACGGCCCTCACTGCGGACTTGATTTCATCGAGGTCCGACATCGTTTCCAGCACAAAAAGGTCAACACCTCCTTCCTCGAGCGCCGACGCCTGTTCCAGATATATTTCGAAAAGCACATTCGGCGCCACCTGGCTCACCGCCTTCAACGGCTGTTCCGCCGGACCGATGGAACCGCCGACAAGGATTCCTTTGCCTGCCACGTTGCGCGCAAGATGCGCCGCAGCGAGGTTTATCTCCTTCACCTTGTCTTCGAGCCCGAAAGGCAGAAGCTTCAGCCGGTTTGCGCCGTAGGTGTTTGTTTCAATAACATCCGCCCCGGCTGTAACATAGCGGCGATGGATTTCCGTCACCTTTGCCGGTTCTGTCAGGTTTAATTCGTCGAAGCACCTGTTTACATATATTCCGGAGGCGTAGAGCATCGTCCCCATCGCTCCGTCAAAAAGCAGAACAGTCTCTTCAAGCCTCGTCAGAAGTTCATCAGTTTTCATTTCAGGAACCTTATCATTTAGTTACCTTCGTATAACGGCGATTATATCACCATGAGAATTGGCATCAAATCTTTCCAAATTATTTGTATATTAAAAAGCAAAAATAAGATTCAATTTCTCGAAACATCTTGCCTTTTTGCAATTCCATCTATATATTACTAACAAATATTTAAAAAAAATGGTAGCTGAAGGAAACACATTTAAGTCTAATCTGGGAAAGACCCCTCTTCCGGAGATTATCTCTACTATAAATCAGTTCAAGGTCTCCGGAATGCTTGAAGTCACGCATCAGGGTGTGGAAAAGAAGGTCTTTTTCGAGGATGAGTTTGTTACGTTCGCATCATCCAATGTGAATGATGACCGTCTTGGTGAGTTTCTTATCAGAATCGGCAAAATACAACAGATAGACTATGACAACTCCGTGGATATCTTAAAAAAGACCAGGAAAAGGCAGGGACAGATTTTTGTCGAGCTCGGATGCCTCACGCCTAAAGACCTTTTTTGGGTGGTAAAATCCCAGGTGAAAGAGATAGTTCTCTCGCTTTTCCTGTGGACCGACGGGGAAGTGAACTTCGTGCCAGGCGATTTTGTTCAGAAAGAGACGATCAAGCTGCGGGCGCCTATAACGGAAACAATCGTCGAGGGGATAAAAAGGATTCAAAATCCTCGCAGGCTGCTTGGATATATCGGCGGCAAGGATATAGTCATTAAAGTGGCATCAGACGCTCTCGACAGGATGGAGAAAACCGGTCTGGGACCGGAATATTTCGATATCTACAACCTGATAGACGGAAAGAAACCTGTCGAGGAGATCGCCAATACCAGCGACAAAGGGGCATCCGAAACGGTCAGAAGCATATATACGATGATGGTCTTGAACATCCTCGAACGGGCCTGATAGATCTGCTCTAAGCCTTATTAATTTCTTCGTTCTTGAGATACCGCCTCAGAGCGTCCTCAAAATGCGGCGGCTCCGTGCCTGAAATACCGATATACTTTGCGAGATCAAGCCTCGAATTCAGCGGCCTTCTTGCCGGCCTGTTCAAATGATCCGAAGTTATTGGCAGAACTTCAGTTTCAAGCGAGAGTTCCTTCAATATAAGTTTCGCGAAATCGAACCATGTGGTTGTTCCGCTGTTTGTGAAATTCACAACTCCTTCAGCCTTCGCTCGAAGTAGAATAACTGTCGCCTCCGCCAGGTCCACCGCATATGTCGGTGATCCATACTGATCATTGACAACCTCAAGCCGGGGCAGGCGCGATGCGGCATTTCTGATCGAACGGATAAAATTATTCCCATGACTACCGAAAAGCCATTCGGTTCTAATGATCAGGTGCCTTACCTGTGCCGCAAGTATCCTTTTTTCGCCTTCGAGCTTCGAGCGGCCGTAGGATGATAAAGGAGAGGGCTCGTCGGTTTCGTCATATGGACTCTCCTTCGCGCCATCGAAGATATAATCTGTGGAATATTGAATCAGCAACGCATCGGTTTGATTCGCCGCTTCCGCCAGGTGGCCAGGACCGCTGCCGTTGACCGCCATTGCCTGTTTCGGTTTCTCTTCCGCTTTATCAACAAGGGTATATGCGGCGCTGTTTATTACAATATCAGCGCCGGATTCTCTCACATACCTTTTGCACGCGGAGTGATCTGTTATATCCAGATCATCAAGATCGGTGGCGATTACCTCATATCCTTCATTCAACAGGCGGACGATGAGTTCCTTGCCGAGCATCCCCTCGGCGCCGGTGATAAGAACCCGCTCAACCATCCTTTCGCGCCCAGTCGTAAGGAATATCGTTTTTATGAGGATCGACGCGAAATTCGTCCGGTGAATCGTAGTCGTAGAGTTTATCGGGTATGTTTATTACGAGGGCTTCGGTATCGCTGATGCATTTGAAGCCGTGATAAATGCCTTTCGGAACTTTTATGAGAAGAGGATTATTAACCCCGCAGAAAAATTCGTTGACTTCTCCATTCGTTGAAGAGCCTTCGCGGGCGTCATATAGAACGATTTTCATCATGCCGGAGACGCAAACGAGGTGATCGGTCTGTTCCCTGTGATAATGCCAGGCCTTCACAACGCCGGGGTAGGCTGCCGTGATATAAATCTGGCCGAATTTTTCATATATTTCTTCGTCCGACCTGAGAATCTCCATAAGCCTCCCGCGCTCGTCCGGTATGACTCTCAGTTTTTTAACCTTTACACCGTCAATCATTTTTTATTTGCTCCAGTCTCGGCGACCAAATTTGACGATTTAAGCAGGGATTCGAATGTGCCCGCATCCGACCACCATCCCCTAAGAACCGACCATGCCAGAGTATTTTCTGCAATATACATATTGATAAGGTCTGTTACCTCCAACTCTCCGCGGTCGGAAGGCGACAGGTTTGAAATCCTACCGAATACGGAATTATCGAAGATATAGATGCCGATAACGGCATATTGCGATTTCGGCTGTTTCGGTTTTTCTTCAATCCTGACTATCCGATCCCCATCGAAAACCGGCACCCCGAAACGTATGGGATCGGGGACTTCTTTCAATAGAATCCTCGAACCTACCGGCTTCTTTAGAAATTCCGCGACAAACTCGATGATGTTGTGCTCGATGATATTATCTCCGAGGATAACGCACATCGGCTCGTTCTCGCAAAACTCTTCCGCATACGCTAAAGCATCGGCGATGCCCCCTTCCCCCTCCTGGTAGGCGTAATTCAGCCGCCGCAAGCCGAACTGCTTGCCGTTCTTCAGGAGCCTCAAAAAATCCCCGGAACTGTTGCCGCCGGTTACCACGATGACTTCCTTTATGCCGGCATCAACAAGCGTCTGGATCGGATAATAAACCATAGGTTTGTTGTAAACGGGAAGAAGGTGTTTATTAGTGATGTTGGTCAGGGGAGCCAGCCGTGTCCCAAGACCGCCCGCCAAAACAACCCCTTTCATAAATCCTCCTTTAAATATTTGATGACAGTCTAATCCCACGGGAGCAAAAAGACAATTGCCAAATATAATGGATTTTCGATTTCAATATTAAATCATTCGGATTGCTAATAGCGCAATCTTGCAATATTATCTTCAAGGCAATAATTATAAGAAAATGCATTGATTATATAGGCATTGCCTTTAACCGATGCCATAGAAACAGCAGGGGATTTACGCGGAATCGGATTGGAGGCTGTTAACAATTGCTGTTAAAAATCGAGGAAAGGTAAAAGATGAAGGCTCTTATCACAGGCGGGGCGGGTTTCATAGGATCATATCTCTCCGAAGAACTGCTGCGGAGGGGATATGACGTCTGGATTATAGACGATCTCTCCACGGGCAGGATCGAGAATATAGACCGTCTGAAGCCGAATCCCAAGTTTCATTACGTGATAGACACTATTATGAACAGAAACCTGATGGCCGAGCTGGTGGACAGGGCTTCCATTATTTTCCATCTTGCTGCCGCAGTCGGCGTTCAGCTTATCGTTGATCAGCCTGTGAAGACAATAGAAACCAACATCAAGGGGACGGAAATCATCCTGGAATTTGCCGGGAAAAAGAAAAAAAAGGTGATGCTCGCATCAACTTCGGAGATATACGGAAAGAGCAACAATTTCCCGTTCAGGGAAGACGGGGACCTTCTCTTCGGCCCAACCATAAAAAGCCGCTGGAGCTACGCGGCGAGCAAGGCGATTGACGAATTTCTGGGGCTGGCATATTTCTATGAAAAAAACCTGCCGGTTGTAATTGTCCGGTTGTTCAACACTGTGGGGCCGCGGCAGACCGGCCGCTATGGGATGGTCATCCCCCGTTTCATCCGCCAAGCTCTGAAAAACGAGCCCATCACCGTTTACGGCGACGGGAACCAGAGCCGGTGCTTTACATTCGTCGGGGATGTCGTGACTGCCGTCGCTGACATCGTAGATAAATCGGATGCATTCGGACAGGTTTTTAACCTCGGAGGAACCGAAGAGATCACGATGCACGACCTGGCGAAAAAAATCGTTCAAATGACGGAGAGCAAATCCGGGATTGTTTTTGTCCCATACGATCAGGTATATTCCAGCGGATTCGAAGATATGCACCGCCGGGTGCCGGATATAACGAAGATCAAAAAAATGATAGGTTACTCTCCCAGGGTAACCCTCGAGGAAATACTCCGCCTGACAATCGATTATATGCGCGACAACGAATAATGAATCCAAGCGAAAAACCAAACAAAACTATAATAGTGTTTTTATTGCGGGAAAACCTGCCGCAGGAAATCCCGGCGTCTCTTTTAATGAATGAAAATTGTTTTTTTGTTCACGAGGCTCCGTCGTTCTCCGGAAAGACCCTTCCCGCCGGGCGAAGCGCGTGCTTCGAAACCCTTATGGGATTAGACGGAATGATGGACAGCGTCTGGAACCAGATCGAATGGCTCAAGCGCTGGTCGGATATACCCCTGATGGACGGCAAATCGTTCAAGCAGCTGTATGAGCATCGCGGCCTCCCGCTCTGGTATTTTGCCGAGCTCTCGACGCATTATCCGAAACATCTTCTAAGGATTATAACCATTCTGGATGTCTTTCATCTCGTATGCTCCGACTATAAGCCTGCTGAAATAATGGTGATAAACCCCCATCTGCCGTATTCCGATATCATCCTCAAGGCGGCAGCCGTAAAAAACATCCCCGCCGATGCCGTCAAGGGAGGCAGGTCTTATACAGCGAAACAGAGACGAAAGGAATTTATGCGCCATCTTTCGCCCGGCATTCTCGCGAGATTCTATATCATCAAACAGCTGGCGTCCGTGTTTTTTATTTTCGCCCTGAAACCATTGATGCGGAATAAAATAAAGCGGTATATCTACAACGGTAAACCGAAACCGCCGGTGGACATGAAAAAAATCTGCATTCTCTCCCATGGATCATACTGGCGTAAAGCCCCGTCATATTACAAAGGACAGAGCCGTGAGCTCGATATGTATTGGGACAGGCTGATAGACGAATTGAACAGCGAGACCGGCGCCAAAAACTCCGCTGTCACCGTACTCGGAGCGGGACCCCGCACCATCCACAAGAGACGCCGCTTGCTCACGAAGTTCAGGGAATTCTTCCTTCCACTGGGGGAGGATCTGCCATACGCGCCAGTCAAATGCTTTTCAACATTCGGGACATGGCGGAGAACCGCCGAGGCGACGAGAAGGATTCTGAAGCGAAAAAAGGAATTCCTGAATTGTCCTGATCTGTTCGATTCGATTGTTTACCGGGGCGTCAACTTCTTCGATGAATTTTATCCCGACTTAAAAGAGATGTTCGTCCTGATGCTGCCCTGGGGTATAAAGGTGATCGAACAATCCTCGAGCGCATTGGAACAGTTGAAACCGGATGTCGTCTGCCTTTACGCGGAGGCAGGCGGATACGGCAGGGCTGTCGTATATGCCGCGAAACTGCTCGAAATTAAGACCCTCGCCATCCAGCATGGGCTCATTTTCCCGCACAATTATACGTACGTCCATACGCAGGAAGAGATACAGGGGAAAACGGGCGCGCCCTATCCGTTCACGGATAGGTTCCTGCTTTATGACAGCTTTGTGAAAAAGATACTGGAAAAATACGGAAGCTATCCATCGAAAACCCTGGAAGTGACCGGCGGCCACAAGATGGACAATCTGCTTGCGATCAAGAAAACCACGGACCCCCGGCAGAAGAAAAAGGAACTGGGATATGATGACAGAGACCGTTTCGCCGTCATTGCCAGCCGGTTCTCCGAAATCGGTTCCGCCTTCCCGCATATAGTGAAGGCTATAGAAGAGATTCCGAGGCTGCACCTAATCGTAAAACCGCATCAGGCGGAGCTGCCGGAATACTATGAGGAAATCGCGCAAAAGCTCGGCGCAAAAAAGGTAAAGGTCGTATCCAACAAGGAAAACCTGTTCGACCTGATGCTCTCCGGAGACCTTCTAATAACTGTCAACTCGCTCGCGGCGCTGGAAGCGATCCTCCTTGAAAAACCGGTGATGGTCGTCAACCTGCCCAACCATTTGAGCGTTTACGTGGATGCAGGCATTGCTGTGGGGGTTAAGACGCATCAGGAAATCCTTCCTGTGTTGAAAAAACTGTTCATCGAGAGCCAGCAGGATCTTCTCAAACGCCAAGCCGAATTCAGCAGGGAAAACGCCTTTAAAACCGACGGTCTTTCGGGGGAAAGGATCAAAGCGGAAATATACGCCCTTTGCAGGCCTAATCCCAAAGCGAAAGATACTCCGCAAACCTGATTGAAATCGAATTGGAAATAATAGCGATATCATTTTTTCAGGCTTGCCTTCAGGGTTATCTCTGTTCCGGCAAGTGCCCTGGAAACCGGGCAGCCCTTCTTGGCTTCTTCAGCAAAAATCAGGAACCCGGTATTCTCCATACCGGGAATCTCTGCCTCGCAGACAAGCTCGATTTTAGTAATGCTGAATCCGTCTCCGACCTTGTCAATGTGAACCTTCGCTTCAGTCTTTATTCTTTCCGGTGTATGGCCTTCCTTGCTCAATATTGCGGACAGCGCCATGGAAAAACATCCGGCGTGTGCGGCGCCGATAAGCTCCTCTGGATTTGTTCCTTTCCCGCTCTCGAAACGGGATGGAAATGAATACTCCCCCTTGAACATACCGCTTCCCAGCTCGACAGTTCCTTTACCGGAGGAAAGATTCCCCTGCCAGACGGCGATAGCATTTCTTATAGGCATATATAACTCCTTTTTGATTTTATGCTATTAATCAGGAGCTTTATACGCAATCTTTCAGGCAGAATTCCATATATTATTGTTATATTCGCTTAAACAATATTTTATAGCTAAGTCCGATATTCAAAGATTGAAATAAAATCTTGAAAGGCTTTCTGTTTATGATTAGTATGACAGGAAAGGTTGGGTGCAAAGTATGAAACCGTCGAGTCAAATATTATCAGGTTCGATAGCATTATCTTTATTGGTTATTTTCATATCCTGCGGCGGCGGATCGGAGACATCCGCTCCCCAGCCGCTGATAATTATGACAGAGCGGCTGCCGATCGCTTCATATGGGCAGGAGTACTATTGCGCGCTTGCGGGCAACGGCGGGTATCAGCCCTATAAATGGGAGATCGCGGGTGAGTTGCCGAAAGGGATAAAGTTCAAACCCTCAAACGGTTCTTTCGGGGGCAGGCCCGGCCCAGACGCCGAAACGAGCACCTTCGATATCAAGTTATTCGATTCCATTACAAAGGAAAATCCCGTTCCGGTCAGCAAGAGGTTCACATTAACGATCCAGAGCGGGCCGTTCATCGCATCCGAGAAAGACCTTCTGCCTTTGCGAATTTTCACGACCACCCTGACGGACGGTGAAGTGAACAGCGCATATAGCACATATATCGCCGCTACAGGTGGTATGCCGCCGTATAAATGGCAGATGACCGGCGCCTTGCCGCGAGGGATCACGTTCGACCCATCAACAGGCCAGTTGTCGGGAACCCCGGCCGTTAACGGTAAATGGAAAATATCTTTCAAAGTCACCGACCTGCTCGGCAAAAAAACCAAGGCGACCGCGCCTCTCGAATTCAATATCAAGCCCAAAGCCCTCCTCCGCGGCGAAGGATTCCCCCCATTGAGGATTATATCTAACAGCCTCCCCGCCGCCGTAACTGGTAAATCATACTCGGGTTTTCTTTCCGCAACAGGCGGAATTTCACCATATCTCTGGAGGATCGAATCGCCTCTTCCCGACGGCCTTGAATTCGATCCGGAATCCGGGGAGATTTCCGGAACACCTTCAATACCGGGAACATTCAACCTTTCTTTTTCCGCAAAAGACTCGAAGTCGCTCACGACATCCGCCAAAACGACAATACGATTCGAAGTGATGCCTCCGGCCGTGAACCGCGCATTCCCCTTGAAAATGCTGACTGCGGCACTTCCTTCGGCAGAGACAGAGAAATACTATTCAGTGGCTCTTTCCGCCCAGGGCGGAGTTATGCCGTACCGCTGGACATCGTTAACCCCGATGCCGCCGGGACTTACCCTGAAAAGCGAAACCGGCGTCATCAGCGGTACCCCGGCTGAGACAGGATCATATACGATAAAAATGGAGCTTTCCGATTCGAGAACGCCCCCATCCGCGGCATGGCGGACATTCACTCTGGAAATCGCGAAGGGCGGCGGGGGATCCGGCTGGTTTTTATGGTTTATGCTGATTGCGTCGCTTGGATTTGGCGGTTACATTTTCAAAATATATCTGGATCTCAAGAAAAAGGACAAAGCAGCAGGAGCCGCCGGGCTGCAAATCGTGACGGATACCCTGCCTAAGGCGAAGGAGGGCGATATATACGCTGCGCCGCTCCTTATTACGGGTGGGAAACCGCCGTACCACTTCGAGGCGATAGGTGCTCTGCCGAACGGTTTCGAGATTGATCGGGAGGCGGGAATCATCGGCGGAAAACCACCTTATACCCTCCCAGGCAGTTATGATGTGAAAATCAAGGTTTCCGATAGCAATTTACCCCCGGAAGAAACGACCGGTATTTTTATGGTGGAGATACTACCGGGGATGATCGAAGTAGGCAAAAAAGTGATCACCGTCCTTGCAAAGGATGACAAACTATTCTTCGAAGCCTTTCCGCCAGGCTCAGGAGCAAAAAAACTGTTGGACATCCATGACCTGGACAAGGATGATAATGAGTTTGCGCGACTGATCGGAGAGGTTGCAAAAGAAAATAACCAGCGTAAAGCCTTCTATGTGATCTATTGCCAGACCGCCAATCCGAGCGGTATAGAAATCTCCATCAAAGCCGCACAACTCGCCCGGAAGGCCGGTATTCAATTCTACAGCATACTGAAGGAGGCGAATTAAAGCGGATAAGTAAATATCGAAGCACAATTCCGCTGCAGTAACAATCTTCAAGATTGTCCCGGTATTCCCGCAATGACTGTGTTATGGAAAATTTTCAAAAATTTGATTGAGAAAGCAGTAATGACACAGTTTATCAAGACCGCTCCTCGAAAAGAAAGTTGTTATTACCATCCGTCATCAGTTCATAAAATTTTAAAATATTATTGCTTTTTTAATTAATTTATATTAGATTGCGCTATCTTCAATGAAGGGACTAAAACTAAATTAGTACAGGAGGTAAATATGAAGTCTTTTAACAAAATCGCTATTCTTGGAATTCTGGCGATTACATTCGGCGCATTCGCTTTCGGCAGCGGATTCGCGATCTACGAGCATGGAGCCCGCGCTATGGGCCAGGCCGGAGCCTTTGTGGCAAGGGCGAACGATCCCTCAGCTATCTGGTTCAACCCTGCGGGTATGACCCAGCTGCCGGGAACGCAAATCTACGGCGGCGGCACAGCCATCATTCACGGTTCGACCTTCTTCAGTGAAGGAGCCGGTTTGACGATTGAATCGGACGACGAGATCGGTTTTCCACCAAGTTTCTTCATTACGCATCAGCTGAGCGACAATATCTGGATCGGAGCGGGTTTTAATGCCCCGTTCGGGCTTTCCAAAACATGGCCTCTTCCTTCCAGCACCGACCCTCTCGTATATCATACTCAGTATGCCAAGCTGCAGCTGCTGTTCTTCAGCGGCGCTTTAGCGGTAAAAGTGAGCGATAGCTTCTCGATCGGAGCCGGCGTAAGCTACGTCAGCGCATCCGTCCTTTGGGAAAAATACTCAAACATTGACGCGTTGGTATGGTTACTTTCGTTAGGTGGTATATCCAACGTTGACGACCTCTATTTCAAAGCGGACGTCACCGGTAATGCGATGTCATATTTCGGCGGAATTCAGTGGAAGATCAGCCCAGCCATCACATTCGGCGCTTCATATCACAGCGGAGCCGAGATTGAATACACTGGGGACATAACAATGGAAGAACCGACAACCATATCTCCTTTTATTAATGCTGTTCTTGCAACATTGTTCCCGGATTCCCCGGACCAGGGCGGAATCGCCACCCTTCCGTTTGCCGACAACATAATGGGCGGGTTCGCTTTCAAACTAAGCCCGGATATTGATCTGGAAGCCGACGTTTATTACACACTGTGGTCCAAATATGAAAATCTGACCCTCGATTTTGACATCAACACACTTACCGTAACCGATCAGGTAATATCGAAGAACTGGGAGGATACGCTCTGTGTCCGCCTCGGCGGTGAGTATCACGCAAGCGCGGCTCTCGATGTCCGGTTCGGTCTCCTCTTAGACCAGAATCCTATTCCCGATGCAACGCTCGACCCGATGCTCCCGGATAACGACCGGATAGGAATCTCTGCCGGTATCGGTTATCACAAGAACGGCCTCGTCGTTGACTTCGCTTATATGCTTCTTCTCCTCGGCGAGAGAAAGCCTGTGGGCAACACAGTTCTTGGATCTTTAGATCAGAACTATCAAGCCACCCAGGCGCATTTGATCGGTCTTTCATTTGGTTACACACTGTAAAAGAGTATATTTTTACAAACCTCCCGTTCTCGCGGGAGGTTTTTTCTTTTTCAGGTTTTTTATCATTTCAACCCTGTTAGGTCCGGCAAATATCAATCGCTTATTACCTGCATGTTTGAAATTATTCAATTTGGACGATATAATCGGCATTCTTAAGAAATCCTTATGGATTGATTGATCTATTACTCCTGATTAATAACCTATTAAGCAAGCGGAGGTCAAAATGGGAAAACCTAAAATAGGAATCATTTTAAGCGGATGCGGTTATCTGGATGGATCTGAGATCCACGAGGCCGTGCTGACGATGCTCGCCGTGGATAAGGCTGGCGCCGAGATGATAATCATGGCGCCGGACGTCCCTCAGAAGCACGTGGTAAATCATCTAACCGGGATCGAGTTCGCCGGGGAGAGCCGTAACGTCCTCCTCGAATCCGCAAGGATTGCAAGGGGCGCGATCAAACCGATCAAAGATGTGAGCGCAGGAACTCTCGATGCCCTGTTGCTTCCGGGTGGATACGGCGCGGCAAAAAACCTCTGTGATTTTGCCTTTAAAGGAGCGGGAATGAGCGTCCTCCCGGATGTCGAAAAAATTATCAGGGAAATTCATTCGCAGGGAAAACCAATTGGGTTTATATGCATCGCGCCGGTCATCGCCGCAAAAACGCTCGGCAATGAAAAGATAAAATTGACCATTGGAAATGATCCCGAAACCGCAAAAGCTATAAATGAGATGGGGGGCGTTCATGTGAACTGCCCGACTGATGATTGCGTAATTGACCGAGACCATAAAATTGTCTCCACCCCTGCTTATATGCTTGGGCCGAACATCGCAACGGTTTCCACTGGCATTGAAAAACTTGTAAAGACCGTGATCGGTATGATTTGAATATGAAAGAAGAAAAGATAGGCATTCTGACGGGCGGCGGCGACTGCCCCGGCTTGAACAGCGCCTTAAAATGGGTGGTGAAGACCGCTACCGATGAGCGGCTGTCCTTAAAAAGAGGAAGATTCTTCAAGGTTTTCGGAATCCACGAAGGTTGGAAGGGGCTCACCGATCTCGATACTCAGCTTGGCGGAAATATCGATCAATACATCGAAGAGCTGGATGAATGCAAGGTGAGAACCTGGGACCGCCTCGGCGGGACGATGCTCGGAACGAGCCGGACCAATCCCTATTCTCAGAAAAAAGACCGCTCGAAAGAAGTGATTCAAAATATACAGCACTTGGGCCTGGACTACCTGATCGCGATCGGCGGCGACGACACTCTATCGGTCGCGTATAATTTGGGCAAAGCCGGCATCAAGGTCATCGGCATACCCAAAACGATTGACGGAGATCTGACGGGAACTGATTACAGTCTCGGCTTCGAATCCGCCGTTCAGGTTATCGTTTTCGAGATTGACAGGCTGAGGACGACCGCTGGTTCCCATGCGCGGACATTCATCGTCGAAACGATGGGAAGGCACGCCGGCTGGCTCGCCCTTGAAGGCGGGAAAGCGGGAGGAGCATTCATTATTTTAATCCCTGAATATCCTTTCGACATGAACCGGATAAATCAACTCTTGAAGACCCGCAAAGAGAAAGGGGTTCGCTACAGCATCATCGTAGTGGCGGAAGGGGCGAAACCCGCGGAAGGGACTATTGTTTACAGGGACTACCAGGAAGACGAATTCGGACATAAAACCCTGGGCGGCATAGGAAAATGGGTGTCCGACAAGATAAGCGAAGGGGCTGGTCTCGAGACAAGACATATCGTGCTTTCGCACCTGCAACGAGGAGGAGCCCCATCCGCGTATGACCGCAGGATGGGCAGGGAGTTCGGCATCGCTGCGGTAGACCTTCTGCTTGCCGGAAAATTTGGGACTATGGTGAATTATAAAAACGGCAGGGTAGGTTTCATCAGTTTGAAAGACCTGACTGGGAAGCCGCATCTTGTGGATATTGAAAAATACTACGATACAGAGCGCTACAATGGGCAGAGAGAAGGGGTGATAGATACAACAGCGGGAATATAGGAATTCATAAATTCTTAATTCTTGTGTATCAGATAACCGGATTTTTTGGTAACGTGAATATGAATTTTGATCCTTTGCCAGCTTCTGATTCGAACCAGATATTGCCGCCGTGCGCTTCGATGATTCGCCTGGCTATGGATAGACCGAAGCCTGTGCCTTTTTTCCTCCCAGCGCTTGTAGTAAACCCGGGCAGAAATATCTTATCATAGTGGCTCTTTTTTATCCCTACTCCATCGTCTTCAACGGTGAATTCCCAAATATTGCCTCTCGACCTGCAGGAGACATTCATGTGCAAAGGCCTGTCTGGTTTCTTCGCCTTAACGGCGTTCATAATAATATTTTGAAAAACTTCTTTTATCCTATAGCTTGCCTTTATATTTTCCGGAATTCCGCTGTAGGAATATATAACATCGTCAGCTCCGACGCCTGAATCCTTAAATACTGAATCGAGAAGCATTGCAATAGGAAGGTCATCAACCTCTCCAAGCACTTTCCCGGCTCGCGACAGGTCTAACAGCTTGGAGATGAAAGCGGACATTTCGCTGATATTCCGTTGGATATTCGCAATATATTCGGATTTTTTCTCGCCGCCGATTTCTGAATCCCTGATCATTTCAGTATAGCCGCCGATTGAAAACAAAGGGGATTTAAGGTCATGGCTGACAGAGGAAATAAACTCTTCCATCTCGGCATTCTTCCGTTTCAGCTCTTCCTCGAGTTTCTTCAGCTTCGTTATATCCGTAATAGCGCCCTCAATATACCCTCGATTACTGAAAATCCGGGCATTAATCAATAAGTCAACCTCGCGCCCGTCATCCAGAGTCACCTTGATCTCATAGTCTTTCGCCATTCCGCTCTTTTCCAGAGTCTTCACAAACTTCTCTCTCTCGTCACCGGGGTAAAGATCAGAAGACTTGCATTTTTCCAACAGTTCCTTGACGGATTTGTACCCCAGAATCTCCGCTGCCGCCAGATTCGCAGAGAGGAAAGAGCCGTCTTCAATCGAGGTCCGGTATATTCCGCTTAATGCTGATTCGTATAGATAACGGTAGTTGAAGAGAGATTCTTTTAAGGATTCGTTTGTCAGGCTTTCTACGACGACCCTGCCGACCAATTCAGCGAAGGCTTTATAGATGTCTTCAACATCTCCTTCTACGGCATTCTTGTGCATAAGAACGAGAACGCCGATTTTTTCTCCGTGCAACCCCCGGAGAGGGAGTAACCTGATAGAAGAAACACCCATTTTTTCCAGCGCCTGCGTGTTATATGGAAACAGGGAGAATTTACCAGTCGAAAAGGAACATTCAGTCCTGATAAAATCATCCGATGAAATGAGATCATCCGCTCTTTCCGGTCTTTCAATCCCGGAGTCCACTGCCGATTTGGCAGACAAAGGATGGCAGCTGGCAAGCTGCAGCAGGCAATCTTTTTCCTGTCCCTTGGAATTAATCCTGCATTGCAAGGCGGGATAACCGGATGAAAATTCCCCGATTGGACCGGTATCGAGCAGCCAGATGAAGGCATAATCAATATCGAGTTTTCTCGTGGACATACTCGTTATAAAATCCAATTTCGCCTTAAGCGGTTTATCAGTGTGAAGTTCTTCCGATATAACATTCAGCCCTTTGCGAAGATTGTTGAGCCGATTCAACATATTCGACTTTGCAATTTCATCCGTCCTGTCTTCCAAAACTGTTTGATATCCGACGATTTTCCCTGCTTGATTTGTAATCGGCGTCGAGACATTAAGGACATCGAGGATTTTGCCGTCCTTCCGGCGCAGCTTATGCTGGTGGCTGACAATGTTTTCGGGAATAAGTTTGCTTTTTCGCGGCGACCTTGCCATTTTCCCAGCTGCAAGTTCCTCAATCTTCATATTTCGAAGATCTTCTTTACCGTAACCGGTGATCCTCGCCGCTGCCTCATTGGATTCCATCACCGTAAAATCCTCATCCAGAAGCAGGATCCCAACGCTCATTTGATCGAAGAGACGTTTATACTTGCGTGCCGCATCCGTAAGCTGATCCTCATACTTCTTTCGCCTGATGCCCTCCGCAATCTCTCCCGCCAGGGATTTCAAGGCATATTCATCCAGGTGTTCTGCGGAGGATAGTTTCGAACGTATCAATCCGATGCATCCGAGCGCCTGGCCTTCGGAAATCAAAGGGATAAAAACCGATGCTGGGATTTTCTTCGAAAAAATGATCTCTTTCCCGCTTTTAATACGACTGAATGGCAATCTATTAAAATCAATATTCTCGAGCATGATCCGGACAGCTTCGCTAACCCCAATTTTCCCAATGAGCGCTGTCTTTGAATCTTCTTCAAACAGATAAATAACCCCGGTATTATAATCCATAAAATTCACTACGGAAGATAACGTCTTGCGGACCATATCCTTGAGTGAGAGTTTTTCCTGAGTGATATTGATCACATCGAGAAGAACTGACAGCCGTTTATTGGCGAGGCGAAGCTCATCTGATATTTTCTCGCGCTCGGTGATATCGCTGATCACAGCTACTCCGCCCTGGTATCGCCCTATAAAATCAACAAGAGGCGCCACTGAGAGCTGAATCTTTTTTTGTTCACCACTTCTGGTGAACATAATCAGATTGTACCGGCTGCTTTTACCCTGCTTGCGCTTATTTGTTTCTTTCAGGATTGTTGCATAGTGCTCCGGGTCAGTCAGTTTTCTCAGATTCATCCCGACAAGGTTAACAACCGAATAGCCGAGCATATACGCAAAGGCGGGGTTGGCGTAAATTATCGTCTCGTCCTCATCGGTCATTGCAATCCCTTCATGCGCCCCCTCGACGAATGTATGGTAATTGCTGCCTGTTGTAACCAAGGGTTCGCTGCCGTTCAAATAATTCATCTCGATATTTATTGATAGAAACACACCTGACGCTCGCTTGCCCTGGTCGAGTTTGGGAATAAAATGAAACTGAGCCTGATTGGGAGTTGATTTCCACGCAATAGTAGTGCTCGCATGTTTGCCGGAAACCGCGGAATCGAAAGCAATCTTCGCCGTTTCGCTTGTTTTTTTATCAATCAGCGAGAAAATCGGTTTTTTGGAGATATCCTTTAATTCGAGCTGCAAATATTTTTCAGCGGAATCATTCATAAAAACGATCTTGCCATTTAAATCCAGCTCTATAAACGGGTATGCAATTTGATCCAAAAAGGCTCTTGAATCATCGGGTTCCTGCGTTTTTTCATTTTGAAGCATAACGGAACAGACCGAACTTCCACGGAAATGTGTATTTTCCAGTCTGAACCGCCGCCGAATAGAAGAACCGTCCTTTTTGATAAAATCCGCAAAGTCCTCAACCGGTTTCAATTTTCTCTTTTCACGGGCGGTCTGCATATCCTGAATTTTCCGACGCTCCGTCTTGCCGATCAAAAGCGACAATCGGTGATTTAACAGTTCATAGGTCGTATCATAACCGAGTATCGAGGCAAGTCTTTTATTTAGAAAGACGATCCTGCCGTTCTTGACGAAACATGCGCCTATACCGATATTATCCGCAAACTCGCGGTGGCGCGATTCTGATGATTCTATATCCTTGATTACAATATAACTCTCGGTGACATCGCGGAAGGTTGCCTGAAGAAAAGACTCCGCCCCGAAAACAACGCTTTTCAACGTCACCTCGCAATCAATCAACTTCCCATCTTTTCGTTTATGCTTCCAATAAAAAGATTGAAGAGAGCCACTGCGGGCAAGAGACAAATATCGTTCTACAGCCTTTTTTGAAATTTCTCCGTTCGGCTGCCTGGCGGGGGAAAAAATTCTAATATTTTCGCCTATTAATTCCTTTCGGGAATATCCGAGTATTGCGCATGCTTTATCATTGCATTCGATGATTTCATCATCCATAAGCAGAACGCCTTCTTGGAAATTTTCGAATATTATTCGATAGCGGCTTTCTCTTATGACCGCCTGTATGTGGCTTAAGTCATTAATTATACCGACGCTGCCCTGAAAATGCCGCTTGGAACTTCGCCTGCCCTCTGGGAACAGGAAAATTGACTGTATAAGACCATATTTTTTCTCTCCGTCCTTTGTCAGAAAGCATATCTCCGCACCGGGATTTTCAATTGATATATCATCAGTTTTGTCATCCCATTTTCCGTATAGAGCCTTCTCGGCGGTTTCGTAGTCAGATGGATCTATAAATGAAATGAAGGGTTTTCCAATCAGATCGGGTAGCTCGTAACCCAGAAAATCGCCCAGGGCGGGATTGCCGAAGACCAGGATTCCCTTTTTATTAATTTCGAAAATGATCGCGGGGATTTTTTCGAGGATGCCGTGATATTTTTCCTGCGACATCAGCTTTTGTCTGTCAAGAGAATGCTTCTTTATCAGGGATTTGATCGCAACTGCAATGACATCGAAGAAATCCTTGACTGATTCCTTCTGATAATAATCATCGGCCCCGAGACGCAAAGCCAGGGCGGCAATTTCTTTATCGTTCTGAGCGGTCAGGAAAATAAAAACACCGTCATACCCCTGAGTCCGAGCCTTGTTCAAAAATTCAATCCCGTTCATATCAGGAAGATCATAATCGGTGACAATAGCGTCAAACTTCACCTGTTCAATTAGATTCAGAGCATTCAAAGGGGATTTGGCGGAGACTACATAAACTTCCGGGGCAAGCTTCGACATCCGGTTCTTAAATAAATCCAGAAAATCCCCGCAGTCATCAAGATGTAAAACTGAATACATCTTGTTCATACCTTTTTAATCCTGATTAAAACCGGCCCTGCGAAAAGCATTTTTCACACCCCCTGGCTTGTATATCGATAGATGATTTACATCTGCTTATCAATATTAGCCTATCTTGCTAAAGATAACATATAAAATATTGGAGTAAAAGAGTGAAGATTTTGTAAAATCATCTGCAAATTAGAAGTTCTTTGACATCAACAAACCGCGCAGTTATGTATACAAGGACAGAGCAGGTCAATTCAATTCTGAATTAATCGGTTAATTCAAAGTTTACATGTGCTGTTATGTATGTTAACCTTTTAACGCTGAGGAGAGTAAAAATGAAAAAATTCTGCCTTACGCTTGTTTTGATATTGATTTTATCTTCATCGTTATATGCGCAAACACCCGAAGAAGAAGAAAAAGATCCCAGTAAACCGACTCCGGAAAAAGAAACCCGCACTGGTGTCATATCCATCACCGGTTTTATGGGCCCCGTCAATCTTTCGGATGACAGTTATTCGACAAAAAGTCCATCTCTAAAACTCGGGTTTCATTGGAATGTTAATCAGTATGTATCAGTCAGCCTCGGCGGAGGTGTCATTAAATATGATGGACCCGATACATTCGTCATCGAAGAAGAAGGCTATTACCTTTCGCCGGAGTTCTTGGCAATGTTGGACCCAGGATATTATTTCGGACTTAGCAAATTCGAAGAAAGCTGGTATTCTGCACAATTGACTTTCAGGTTGATCGATGGAACCTTCTCCCCGTATATATTCGGGGGATTTAAGTATCTTTCGATTGACTATGAACAGGAAATGTTCTTCCGCTACAAGGGGATGCCGGAGCTGCTCAACGAAGTTTGGCGAGTTACGCTCAACGACATATGCTTATACGCAGGAGGCGGAATAGCCGTTTCGATGAAGAGTTATATGGACATCCTGCTGGAATTCGAATACGACACAATTTTGGACTCAAATATAGTGCCGGATAAAATTCTCTTTTCCGCTGGTTTCCGATTTACGATTTAGCAAGGTCCACTTCTGAATAGATTTCTTCTTTAAAAAGCAGCGGAATCCGTATTTCGTTTTCAGCAAATTGTTTGCGCGCTCATCCCGGCCCAGTGTATTTTTATGCTAATATATATTTTATAATCCAATACGGCATTCCTATTTATGAAAATCGAAAATTATAAAGAAGTGGCCAGTCAGGATAATCAATACATCAAGCTCGCCCGTTCCCTTGTCTTCAAAAAAAATCGCCTCGATGAGGGGCTTTATCTTGCAGAAGGATTGAGGGTCGTAATGGAAGCGCTGAATCACGGGGACGTCAGGGTGTGCTTCATCAGCCGCTCGCGCCTCAAGGAGATCGAACAGAACAAGGAACTTGCGGAGCAGATAAACAGGAAGAAGGGGAACGAAATAATAGTTATCAGCGATTCCCTTTTCGCTAAAATCGCTCCAACGGACTCCCCGCAGGGGATAGCGGTTCTTTGCAGTCTGCCGAAATATCAATACGACGACAATGAAATTCCCGGGCTTGCCCCCGAAGGTTGCTTTCTGCCGCTGCTCGAAGGGATAAGCGATCCCGGAAACTGCGGCACGATTATTCGGCTTGCGGTGGGTATGGGCATCAGGGAAATTGTCATGACCGGCAATATGGCCGATCCCTACGGACCGAAGGCCGTACGGGCTTCCTCGGGCCTGATAGCAAAAGCCAGGATATACTATCATCAGGATATCGGTGTCTTGATAAAAAGATTGAAGGAATTGAATTTTAAAATACTGGCGACGGATTCCAGGGCGGAGAAATCCGTAAGAGGATATATTTTCCCGCTAAAGACCGCCCTCGTCCTCGGCGGGGAGGGGCAGGGGATATCCGATGATACTGCGTTTCTCGCGGACGAGACATTGAACATCCCTGTGATTGAGGACGTCGATTCCTACAACGTCGCCACTTCCGCCGCAATCTTCTTCTACGAATATTTTTCCGGCAAACAAAATATTAATCAAAAGCACTCTTCGGGAATCTGCTAAAAAACTCTCTTTCGAGATAAATACGGTCTTCTGTAAACAGCTCGCGTTTATTTGCCGCCGGATTAAATGCTATCAAGCCACACTCCCGCAAGGAAACACAAAAACCTGTTTTTGATTCGAATAATGATTTAGAATCAGCTGTAAACCTGCTATGGAAACGAACGAAAAAAATATTGGAACTCCGCTCGCCGAGCGGATAAGGCCTGTGGAATTCGATGAACTCCTCGGGCAGGATCATATCCTCGGAAACGCGATGCCTCTCCGGAGATTGATCGAATCCGGCAATGTGCCTTCGATGATACTTTGGGGCCCGCCCGGCAGCGGAAAAACAACCATATCCCGAATCATCGCAAATAAAACCGGATCGAGGTTTTTCCATTTCTCCGCAGTTTTGAGCTCGATAAAAGAAGTGAAGAGCCTGATGATGGAGGCTGAAAAATTACACGGAGCGGGCGGGAAACCGGTTATTATTTTCATAGACGAAATCCATCGCTTCAACAAAGCCCAGCAGGATGCCTTTCTGCCGTTTGTGGAAAAAGGGGATATCATTCTGATAGGAGCGACCACGGAAAATCCGTCATTCGAGGTCATCGGGCCGCTGCTCTCCAGGTGCCGTGTTTTCACTCTGAAACAGCTCTCCATTGAAAATGTCGTCACAATTCTCGATAAAGCCTTGAAAGACCCGGTAAACGGGTTCGGAGCCTTCAAGGTCAGGGCTGATGCCGATGTCCTCAATCTTATCGCCGCGCTGGGCGATGGCGATGCGCGTAGATCGCTCAATATACTGGAGATCGCCGTTACTTCCGTTTCATCAAATAAAGAGGGCGAGATTGTCCTGGACACGGAGCTCATCGAGACCGTTGTCCAAACTAAAACCCTGCTTTACGACAAGGCGGGCGAAGAGCATTTCAATCTCATATCCGCCCTTCATAAAAGTCTTCGGAACAGCGACCCCGATGCCTCGATCTACTGGCTTGGGCGTATGCTCGAGGCGGGAGAAGACCCACTATATATCGCAAGGAGGATGGTCCGCTTCGCAACCGAAGACATCGGGCTTGCGGATCCTTATGCTCTCACCATCTCGATGAACGCGCGCGATGCGGTTCACTTCATCGGAATGCCCGAAGGTTCGCTAGCGCTCGCGGAAACAGCCGTTTACCTCGCTCTTGCGCCGAAAAGCAACTCGCTATATACGGCGTACTCGAAGGTCACCGAAGATATACGCAACCTGCCGAACGAACCGGTTCCGCTGCACATCCGAAACGCCCCGACGGGTTTGATGAAATCCCTCGGATACGGCGCCGGCTATAAATACGCCCATAATTACGAGGAGGGGACAACAGATATGAGCTGTCTTCCGGAGAAATTACAGGACAGAAAATACTATATCCCGACCGACCGGGGCAAAGAAAAAATACTCAAGGAAAGAATGACTGGGTTGGAAGAGCAGAAGAGAAAAATTCGTAATAAAAAGAAGCAGAAAAAAGAAGAATAACCATATCACTGTGAATCGGTGTTACTCGAAACAATGACAAATAATAAGACTTCGAACGAATCGGAATTGTACAGGATGATGAAGCGGGCATGGAGGGTGCATTCGCAAATCCTGCCTTATAACCACTCGATTGTATTCAAGGATTATGAGATATACAGCTGGATCATCTTCGCAAACACCCTCGGCGGAGATCATCGCTCCTTTGTGGAATTCGATAAACGCTACGATCTTGACCTTCTCGCGCAAAAGGCGAATGAGCCGGAAAAGATACTTGCCTACAAGGACCGCCTCGGCATATTCATTGCAGATGTCAGCGGCCACAGCTTCGAGGATATACTCCTCGTCCACAATCTCCACAGCTCGCTCTTCACCGCGCTGCCGTATGAACTCGAAATGAGCGGTCAGGTTTCGTCGCAGCTTTTCAGCAATCTCAACAACCGGATTTTCAATTCAACAGCTCCCGGAAAATATATTTCCGCCATATATACTGAGCTTTTTGCCGACCGCAGAATCAGGGTTCTCATCGCAGGTCATCCGCATCCGCTTATATTTGACTGCCGAAAAAATAACTTCACGGATATTCCATTTAAAAGCAGCGTCCCGCTGGGCCTTTTTCCGAGCAGAAACTCAATAGACCTCGATCCTGATATGGATAAACCCGAGAAACGCGTGACATTTCATTTCAATGATCTTTGCCTTCCTGAATGTTGCATTGCGGCTCTCTACACGGATGGCGTTGTGGAAATCGAAAACCCCTCGGGTGAACCTTTTGGCGTGGAACGGCTCAAAGAGGTGATCTCTGAAAATTGTGAAGAAAATGCTCAGGAGATATTCAGACAGATTTTAATCGCATCCAATAAGCACAAGGGCGCGGGAAGGGCACTTGACGACAGGACTATGGTAATTATAAAATGCTGAAGCAATCGTGATCAACGAAGCAATCAGAGAAAGCTATTAATATGGAGCTGGAGATGCCGGACAAAGCAATGAAATCGGTTAGCGATGAAGAAATCTATGACATTCTTATCGTCGGTGGTGGACCCGCCGGTCTGTCCGCTGGAATATATGGCGTCCGTAGCGGGAAAAAAACCATACTCCTGGAAGGAAAATTGATAGGCGGACAGCTTTTCAATACCGATCATATTGAAAACTACCTCGGCTTTTCTATGATTCCCGGCTACCAGCTTGCGGAAAAAATGGAAGCGCATGCCCGCAAGGTGGGCCTTCAAATCGAAATGGCGATGGTAAGCAAAATATCCCTCGGCCGGGATAACCTGAAAATAACCGAAGCCGAGGATGGAAAGATCTTTAAATCCAGAACCGTAATCTTCGCCGCAGGAGGCAATCCGAGGTACCTCAATGTCCCCGGCGAAGCTGAATACTCGAAAAGAGGCGTTTCATATTGCGCGGTGTGCGACGGTCCTTTCTTCAAAGGCCATACAATTGCCGTCGCCGGCGGCGGAGATTCCGCGTGCGAGGAGGCCGTCTATCTCACCAATCATGCCGCAAAGGTATATATCATCCATAGACGGAACGAACTCAGGGCTGGATACTCCATCCAGCAGTCCGTCTTTAAAAATCCCAAGATCGAAGTTATCTGGGATTCCGTGATTGAAAAAATAGTTGGCGGGGAGACCGTCGAGTCGGCCGTTATTAAAAATGTCAAAACAGGCGGGAAAACGGATTTACCGGTCACTGGTGTTTTCATTTTCATCGGTTATAACCCGAATACCAATGTATTCGATTTCCAGATAAATATAAACAAGGAGGGCTACCTGGTCACAGATTCGGTGATGCAAACCTCCGTGCCGGGAATTTTTGCCGTAGGGGACGTCCGGGCGAATATCGCACGGCAGATTTCAATCGCGTCAGGCGACGGAGCAACTGCGGCGCTTGCAGCGGTCAAGCTTCTTGACACGCCGGAAAACGGGTAAACATCGATGGAAAATGAGGTTGTTTTTCACGGAACAAAATTAAAAAAGATACGTTAAATTGATTTGAAGGAAGAAAAAAAATGTTTGGAACTATTATAAAAGATTTCTTCACAATCATTTTTATCCTTGTTCTTGGATTTGTTGGCAGTTTTCAACTTTACATACAGAACAACGACAGCGATCTTCAATTCAGAATAAGCGAGATATCTCAATTCGTCAGCAACCAACAGGGTGAAAAATTAGATAAGTTCGAAGGCAGATTGAACATTTTTATCATAGACGGCGGCGATAATGATTTCGTCTACCTCGCCTGTCCGTTTTCCTATCTGCATCCGAATTTTCTTTATTGGGATGACAGTTCATTCGATTTCGACGATGATCACAATGTCATGAGCATCAAGCTCGGGGACGAAGGGGATCTCTTTCACTTCAGATCGAGGAAAGTGAAAATTGACGAACTTCGAGCGCTAAAGCCTGGACAACTACTAAGCATAGAAGGCGATTTCGAGGATGAGAACCGGGTTTTGTTCTGGCGTTCGAAGAAAACCCTGCCTAAAAATCTGTTGGATTAAAATCCTGCAGATCGAGCTGAATCGTCTCTTCGTAATTCCAAAAACTCTTGGTGATGTGGAAAATTATATCCATACTATTGCAGCTCTTCATAGTATCCTTCCAATCGGAATGTTTCCAGCAGATGCCTTCGAACACGCGGTTATGCTGATTCAGCTTCAATTTCAGATGCTTGTCTTTCAAAACGAACGGCGGACTCTGAAGCGTAACTCCCTTTGCACAGAAGACAGGCTTCGCGTTGGAATGGCCCCAGGGCTTCAGCATATCCAGATAGTGCATCAGCTCGGGGTTTATGGCGGGAAATGAAATATCGGCGTCAATCTTGTCCGACCGGACGAACAGCCGCCCATCCAGCATATTGCTGATCCTCTCGTTTACCCTTGCCTTGAACAACGGCAGATTTTCCTTCTTGATCTGAAATCCAACAGCCATTTTATGGCCCCCGAAAGATTCCAGCAGACCCGATTCACCGTCAAGAGCGCCTTTCAGATCGAAATTGGGTATGCTTCTTCCCGATGCTTTGCCGATTCCGTTTATCACCGAAACTACAAGAGCGGGTTTGTAGTACTGGCTCGCGAGCCTCGACGCCACTATGCCGATCACTCCGAGATGCCAGTCATTTCCCTCCACGATGAGAATTGGCTGGTTTTCCGTCTCGGGATTGGATTCTATCGCCTCGATCGCCATATTATATATTTCATTTTCGAGCTTCTGTCTCTTAAGATTCAGCCTTTCCATTTCGTTGATGATTTCTTTCGCGTATGCGCGGTTGCCGGTGAAGAAAAGCTCGACAGCCTGCTCCACGTCTCCCAGCCTGCCCAGCGCGTTGATCCTCGGCCCCAACCGGAAGCTTATCTCGCTTGACTCTATTTCATGATCGTCCATCTTCAAATCCTGTAGAAGCAGCCTCAGTCCGAGGTTTGTGGTCTTGCCGAGCTCTTTCAAGCCCAGGCTGGAGATGATACGGTTTTCGTCAACAAGAGGCACGAGGTCGGCAATTGTCCCTATCGCTGCGATCTTCAGGTATGAAAACAACGGCGGTTCAGAGGAAACCCGGGCGGCGATAGCCTGGGCAAGTTTGAAAATCACGCCGACGCCCGCCAATTCCTTGAATGGATAGCCGCAGTCAGCTTGCTTGGGATCGAGTATTGTGACTGCCAGCGGCTTCTCGTTGCCCTCCTCGTGATGATCGGTAATGACCAGATCTATGCCGGCTTCTTTGAGATACTTGGATTCCTGAACGGATGTGATTCCTGTATCGACGGTAATGATGAGCTTGACTTCACCGGATGAAATGATTTCTTCCATCTTATGGAAGTTCAAGCCATATCCCTCGTCAAGTCTTTTTGGGATTGTGTAAGAGACATTCCCGCCGAGCCTTTGTATGAGGTCTCTTATAATGAGGATGGACGTAACACCGTCAACATCATAATCGCCGTATATGCAAATCTTTTCCCGGTTATGAACCGCCCTCAGAATCCTCTCAACAGCGAGGTCCATCCCCTTCATAAGGAAGGGATCGTGGAGATCAGAGAAGTTCGGATACAGAAAACTGCTCGCGGTTTCAGGTGTCGTATAACCGCGGTTGAATAGAATCCTCGCTATGACAACTGGAATCCGGACCTCGTCCGCGAGACGCTTCACCGAATCATAGTCAACATGAATATAGTCCCAATACTTTTGCATAAGACTTCTCCGGTCTTAAGCAAAGGCGGGAAGACCTTAAATCTTTTTATATCTGGTATTAACGGTAATTTCCGATATTTCTGAATCTTTGGTAACGAAGTTCCCTTCTCTCTGCGGGATTCAGGTTCATAAGGCAACTTAGTTCCGCCTGAAGGTATTTATCAATTATTTCAGCTGTAGCTTTATAATCGGTGTGCGCTCCGCCCGGAGGTTCGGGGATTATTTCAGATACAATGCCCAGCTTAAGAAGATCCGGGGCGGTCATCTTCATCGCCTCGGCGGCAAGGTCTTTCTTCGTTGTGTCGCGCCATAGAATTGAAGCGCACCCCTCCGGCGAGATGACGGAGTAAACGGAGTATTCCAATATATTAACCATCTCGCCCACGCCGATGCCGAGGGCGCCTCCGCTTCCACCTTCTCCCGTAACGGTCGCAATGACCGGAACGTTGAGGCGGGACATCTCTCGAAGATTATACGCAATCGCCTCCGCCTGGCCCCGCTCCTCCGCGCCGATTCCCGGATAAGCGCCGGGTGTATCTATGAAAGTGAATATCGGGCGTTTGAATTTCTCAGCCAGCTTCATTATACGAAGAGCTTTTCTATACCCCTCCGGATGGGGCATTCCGAAATTCCGATACAGCTTGTCCTTCAGCGTTCTGCCTTTTTCGTGTCCGATCACGCAAACGGGCAGTCCGTGATAAAATGCGATTCCCGTCACTATAGCCGGATCGTCGGCATATCGCCGGTCGCCGTGAAGTTCGATAAAATCCTCGAACAACAGTTTAACCAGGTCGAGCGTATAGGGTCTGTCGGGGTGCCTTGCGAGCTCGACGCTCTGCCACGGCTCAAGCTTTTGAAAAACGTCCTTGCGCTTCCGCTCGAGCCTCTTCTGCAGCCGGTCTATCTTTTCAGACGTTTCCGTTGTCTCCGGCATGGTTTTTAGCTGATTGATCTCTTCCTCGATCTCGATCAACGGAAGTTCGAATTCACCAGCCGCTTTTCGCATCCTTGAATTCCTTTCAAAAGGGATGTGGGAATCTACCAGACATCACAGTTCAGGTCAAATCAAATTCCCGCCTTTTCAGACCTTATAGATCAGTTTTAAACTCAAAAATGATATCAACCGGCAGGTCTTTGAGAGAATCAAGGCTCTTCTGCAGCTCGGATGACATCACACCGTATTTCTTGATGAGATTATCGGCAGCGCCCGAGTCTCCGTCGCCCTGAATGGTGAGGATCATGCGCGAAATCTCGCGGATGCTGTTGCCGATTTTGTCAAAGTCTATGTTGTACTTGCCGGACTCACGGTCGAAAGCAACTGCGCCAGTCTCCAGCAAGAAGTTGAACTGGATGAGGTTGGCGCCGCCATGCGCATCACTCGCTCCGAATCTTATTGACCTGAATATGGACGCAACGAACGTCGTATAGTATTCCTTAAGTTTTTGGTCGTTGATCAATCCTTTTTCGGCAAAATAAGACTGGTTGAAGAGTCCCACGACGTCCGCTTTGCATTCCTCGATTGTGCTTGATTGATAACCCAGGGCTTTCTTGACCGTAATGCTCGAATCCTTGATCGTGTAATTCAGCCCGAAAGCGTGAGAGTATTCGTGCATAAGCACGTTCGTGGAGAAGGCTTCGCGAGATATATATTTTTTCAAACCGGGGGCGAGAAGCTTGTCGGCGATCGGGACAAGGATTTTATCGAATTTCGCCTCGATTACGTTTTTAAGAAGCACTTTCTTGGAGCCGGTTTCCTCGCGCACTTTTTCATCGTTAGGAAGGTTGAAAGCAACCGTCTTGGGGCCTGAGTTGGAATCACCGGCGACAAAAACGAGCTGAGAAACCGCGAGCGGCGAACTCAATCCCTGGTATTCCTTCTTGTAGTCCGCGGGAACAGGAAGATTCCCCTCAAGGTTTGTGCGATGTTCATTGAATATTTCGAGCTTTTTGCTTGCCTCTTCGTCCTTTAACAGGACAAACGCCTCATAGGCGGCCTTGTAATTGAAAAGTCCATCTTCATAGACCTCGGTTGGACCGATTACCACGTCCAACTTGCTGTCCTTCACCTTGAGCCAAAGAGTGTCGCTGTTGTAAAAATTATCTTTCGCAAAATCATCGGCCTTTGCCTGAAGGTATGCCTTAAATGTGGAATTCTCGGTGATTGTGGCAGCTTTTCTCAAAAGCTCGATGATCTTCTTATTCTCGGCTGTGTATGCCATGCTATATGGAACGGCCTTGAGGGTTTCTCCGTTCTTCCACTCCACGACTGTATATGCGGAAGTAAGGGCATCTTTTTTCGCCGGGTTATTTTTCACATAGTTTTCGAATTCCTGCCTTGTGAGATCGGACGGATAAAAACCGGCTCCCAAAGGCTTCGCTTCGTTGATATAGAATGGTTTGTCTGCATCTAATCTGTCATAGGGTCCATAGTTAATCATTAAAAATTTATAGAACAATGCGTCCGTGGGATTCGAGGATTTGGCCAGTTTGTCTCTTAATATAACCGCCTGTGCAGAGGTCTGTTTCCAGAAAACCTCGTCCGCAGCTTTAGCGGCTTCAATGAGAAGTTTCAAGACCTCCTTATCCTTTGCATTCAAGCCGCTGAGGTCCGGAGCGATCTCGACGACCGCGTACCTCGCCATCCTGGCCTGAATATCAGCCGCTTCGCGTGAGTCTGTTCCTCCGGAACCGTTGACAGCGGCTTCGCTGAAAAGCATCACATACATCACAGCCGCAAATACAACCCCGGAGAAAAAAAGAACCCAGAAATTGGTTGATTTCAACATGTAATTCTCCCTTCGAATATATAATAGCAACGCCTCTGTTTGCAGTCAAATCCAAAGAGATATACTATTTAAATTATGAACAAAAAGGCAATCGGTCTCTTTTCGGGCGGACTGGACAGCTGCATCGCAGTAAAACTTATGCTCGAACAGGGCTTTGATGTCCTTTGCCTTTCGTTCGACCTGTGGAAATTTCCCAATAATATTGCGGCAGAGCATCCCCTCCGAGAAAAAGCCGAAGCCCTCGGCGCGGAATTCAAGGCGGTTGACCTGAGCCTCGAATTCCCGGCTGTCCTGACCGCTCCGCGCTGGCATTACGGCTCATCCGTCAACCCCTGTATAGATTGCAAATTGCTGATGCTAAGGAAAGCGGCGAAAGAGATGGAAAATGAAGACGCCGTCCTCGTCTTTACGGGCGAGGTGTTGGGACAACGCCCCATGACCCAGAACAAGCCGATAATGAAAGTCCTTGAGAGAGAAAGCGGGCTACCGGGCAGGCTCCTGCGTCCACTTTGCGCAAAGCTTTTTCCGCCCACGATACCCGAGACCGAAGGGATCGTTGACCGCGAAAAACTGCTGGACATCCAGGGGCGCGGAAGGCGCAGACAGATGAACCTGGCGGAGAAATACGGCTTGCATGACTATCCCAATCCGGCGGGCGGATGCGTGTTGACTGAAAAGGAATACGGAGCCAGGTTCCTCGATATGCTTAAATACTCTGAGAAACCGCTGGACGCTGAAGCGCTCGAGATTCTCAAATACGGCAGGCATTTCCGCCTCTCCCCGGACGCGAAGCTCGTCGTCGGACGGGATGATAAAGACAACGTCCGTCTCGAAGCATTCAGGAAAGGCCGGGTTGTCTTTCGAACCGTGGACAAGGTCGGCCCGCTTGCACTGTTGGAAGGAACACCCGATCGAGCCGAAATAGAGACCGCCGCCCGGATTACTGCCCGATATTCCAAAGAGAAATATTCCGAATCCGTAAGGATAGACATCATACAAGGCGATAACATCAAGCAAATGACCGCCGAACCGTTCCCGGAAGCGGAAATAGAGAATTTCAGGATTTTTTTCAACAGAAAAGAACTCACACAAATGATTGATGAAAGAATCCGCAAAAGACGTGAATCCGTCCCCGGTAAATGACCCTTAACTCGACGCCCAAAGCTCTTTAATCTACCAAGACCTACCGGGCGATTGGATATTGTCAAAATCCCGCGCCGGTTGTATAATTGAATCTTGGAGAGGGAATGAAATGAAACTGTGCAATCCGGAAGTCAGAATAGAAACTACGAATTTCTGCCCCGCTCACTGCGTTATGTGCCCCCACGACAAATTCTCCCGGCTCAAGGGAGTTATGGATATGGACCTCTTTAAAAGGGTCGTGGATGACGCCGTGACGCACAAGATTACGAGCATTTTTATCGGCGGATTCGGCGAACCGCTCACCGATCCTCTGCTCGAAGAGCGGATAAAATATATAAAATCGAAAAACCCCTATATTTTCATAAACTTCATAACGAACGGAATCCTCTGGACGGAGAAGAGGTCTCAACGGTTGATCGAATCCGGCCTGGACGAGGTGCGCTTCAGCATCTACGCAAGCACGAGGGAAGTCTACGAAAAGGTCCACTGCGGATTGGATTTCGACAAGGTTGTGGGGAATGTAAACCGTCTTATCGCGATGAAAAAACGCTTCGGCAATAAACCAGCCGTCCTTGTTTACTGGCTTATGCTGGAAGAAAACGAACATCAGTACGAGGAATGGAAGGAATACTGGATGCCTCGCGCGGACGCAATAGAGGCATGGAAGCCACATAACTGGAGCGACGCTTTCCGCTTCCGCGATGTCCCCTCGAACAAGATTTCCTGCGACAGGCCCGAAAAGGGGCCGCTGCAGGTTCAATGGGACGGCACGGTCATCCCCTGCTGCTGGGACTACGACGGAAAGATGATTCTCGGAGACCTGAAGACCCAGACCATCGAGGATGTAATGAAAGGCGCTCCGTATGACGACATCCGCGATGCCCACCTCAAGGGCGAGTTCGAGCGCTATCCCTTCTGCAACCAGTGCGACCAGCTCTACAAGAGAACCGACGTCCTTATATTTTCCAACCGGGGCGACGAAACGATAGAGGAAAAGGTGGGGCGGTCCAACTCCAACCTTTTTAAAATCAAATAATGCCGGAAAAAATAGATATCAAGCAGGAAGCTGTGCGCGTCCTCACCGAGGAGGCGAACGCCATCCTTGACGCCGCAGGCCGTATTGACGGCGGTTTCCTGAAGGCTGTCGAAATCCTTTTCAGCTGCAAGGGCCATGTCGTGGTCGTCGGCGTCGGGAAATCCGGCCTGATCGGCCATAAGATCGCCGCAACCCTCGCAAGCACGGGCACGCCGGCATTCTTCATCCACCCCACCGAGGGGGGCCATGGCGACTATGGGATGATTACCGAAAAAGAGGTGATACTTGCGATATCCAACAGCGGAAACACCGAGGAAATCCTGCCGATCCTGCCGTTCGCGAACCGTTTCGGCATCCGGCTGATCGCCATGACGGGAAATCCCAAATCGCGAATGGCGTTAGAAGCGGACGCCGTTATCAACTGCGCCATTATAAAAGAAGCATGTCCGTTGAATCTTGCCCCGACCACCAGCACAACGGTAACCCTCGCCCTCGGAGACGCGCTCGCGGTTACGCTGATGAGGATGCGCAACTTCGACCAGGAAGCCTTCGCGCTCCGCCACCCCAAGGGGAGGCTCGGCAAGCAGCTGACGCTCAGAATCGTCGACGTTATGGCGACCGACAAGCGAAACCCCGTGATCCCGGTGAACGCCACGCTGAAAGCCGCCCTTCTTGAAATGACCTCGAACAAGGTCGGCCTCTGTTCCGTGGTAAACGCGGAAGGGAAGCTGGCCGGGGTATTCTCCGACGGCGACCTTCGCCGCTGCCTGAACCGCGTGGACAAAAACGGCCTGCTGGATATCCCGATAAGCGAACTGATGTCGAAGAATCCGACGACAATCTCACCGGACCGGATGGCAGTCGAGGCGGCGCGCATAATGGAAGAGAAGTTCATCACATCGATTCCCGTCGTGACCGACGAAGGCCGCCCCATCGGGATGGTTCACATCCACGAACTCCTTCAGCACAATATCATATAAAAACTGATATGATTGTCATGCCCAGTGTTGCCCCATCGGGCGGCAGCAGGGCATCTTCGTTTGCAGTGCATTTGTTCCTTTCTTGCATCCCCCTGAAGAAAGGAACCGGCATCTGTGTGAGCGGGCTAATAAAATGATTGTCATGCCCAGTGTTACCCCATCGGGCGGCAGCAGGGCATCTTCGTATTAGCGCATTATTATTTTTTATATATTAAGCCTGCATCTACCATCCTTTATCTTGTATGTCATCCGAAGAATAATATAATATATTAATATATGCATATTAAGAGTTACTATGTATACATTATAACGAATAAAAACGATTCGGTATTGTATATCGGCGTTACCAGCAATCTGCGCAAAAGAGTGTATGAACATAAAAACGGCTGCTACGCGGAATCTTTTACTCATAAATATAATCTACTCAAGCTCCTTCACTACGAAGTATATGATGATCCGAATAATGCTATCGCACGCGAGAAACAGTTAAAAGGGTGGAACCGGGAATGGAAGGAAAGGCTTATAAATAAGACCAATAGGCATTGGTTGGATTTATCGGAGGACTGGGAATATTGAAATAAAAAGAACTAATACGAAGATACTCGGCTGCAGCCCCTCGAAGAAGCTCCGAGTATGACACTCATATTAATAAGCAAAAATGCCAAACAGTAGCTCTTCGAAGCGGCTATGAGTACGACGGTATTTTGTTTTGGGAGCGGGCCATGCTCCGCGATAAAAAATATGATTGTCATGCCCAGTGTTACCCCATCGGGCGGCCGCAGGGCATCTTCGTCTTACTGTATTTCTCCGATGCTTCCCTCAAGATGACGTTCGCATCCCCCGCTTGACAAGACTAATTTCTTTTCCTATCATTGCAATTCGTTCATTGGCGGTGTAGCTCAGATGGTTAGAGCATACGGCTCATATCCGTAGTGTCCGGGGTTCGATTCCCTGCACCGCCACCACTTTTTTTCGATTATGCTAAAGAAAATCCTTATAGATACGATTAAGAATACCGGTATGCTCCGCGAGGGGGATGGGGTGGCCGTGGCGTTCTCCGGCGGGGGGGACAGCACGGCGCTCCTGCACGTACTCGCCTCAATGCGAAGCGAACTCAAGATAAAGCTCTTCGCCTGCCATCTGAATCATAAGCTGAGAGGCACGGAGGCGGACGGGGACGCGCAGTTCTGCCGGGGCTTCGCCGAAAGGCTCGGCGTTCCGATTTATATGAAAGAAATGGATATTGCGGGAATCGCGACAAAAAGGGGCTGGAACATCGAGGAGGCGGGGCGGATAGCGAGGACGGCGTTTTACCACAGGGCGATGCGGCATTTCGGAGCGGATAAAACAGTCACGGCGCATCATATGAACGACCAGGCGGAGACGTTCCTCATCAACCTGCTGCGCGGCTCCGGCGAGACCGGATTGGGCGGAATCGCTCCCATAAGAGACGGCTGGCTGATAAGACCGCTTATAAAATGCCCGAAAAGCGAAATCGAAAAATACTTGAAGGAAAACGATATCTCTTTCCGCACGGACGAGACGAATACGGACACGACGATTATCAGGAACCGGATACGCCTCACGCTGATCCCGCTGCTCGAAAAAGACTACAATCCGAGGATAGTGAATGGTCTTTCACAAACCGCCGACATCATCCGCGGGGCGGATGAACTCTCCGCCGAGCTCGCAGATGCTTTTTTCAGAAAAATCGTAAACCATGCGAAGGATTCGGTTTCTATCGAGAAGCAACTCTTCGCCGTTTTGCCCATTCATTTGAAACGGATTCTGATACGAAATTCGTTCGCCCAGGCGGCCGGGAGCCGCAGGCGGCTCACCTTTGAACAGGTGGAAGATATCCTGAACGACGTCCGCGCGGGCGCAAAAGATTCGCGCATCTCGCTGCCGTTCGGTTTCGAGGCGGAAATAAGAGAGGACAAGATAAGTATCCTCCCTTCGAAGAAAGATGACACAGAAAAAGGGTTCGAGCTCTCCTTCGAAATACCAGGTGAGATAGAGATTCCGGACATCGGCCGGTCATGGCGGGTCGAGATAAAAGATTATACTTCCTCGCTCTTAGAGGAATCCATTTTAAATCCGCTCATCGGCATATTCGATGCGGAAAAGATCTCTTCCCCCGTAACTGTCCGCAACCGGCGGGACGGCGACCGTATGCAGCCGCTCGGAATGCAGGGGACGAAGAAGCTTCAGGATATTTTCACGGATAAAAAAATCCCGAGGCGCAGGCGAGAAGAATTTCCGGTTTTTACAAGCAGCGCCGAAATCTTCTGGATTCCCGGCATCGCGTCCGGCGAACGGTTCAAGGTTTCGGAAAAAACTAAAAAGGTGGTTGTTTTCACTCCCATTCGGTAAGATGGACGGATGAGACTCTCGAATAAAATCCTTGTAAGCGAAGATAAAATAAAAACACGCATCCGCGAGATGGCAGTCGAAATCGAGAAAGACTATCTGGATAAAAAACCGGTGATTATTTCGGTGCTTAGCGGGGCGTATATCTTCGCGGCGGACCTCACGCGGTGCTTGCGCATCAAATGCGCGCTGGATTTCGTCAACGTCAAATCCACAGAAGGCGCCGAAACCGGCCGGGTGAGCGCCGCCCGGCTGTTCCTTGACACCGATATCCGGGGCAGGGATGTTCTTATCCTGGACGATATCTATGACAGCGGTGAGACACTGTCTTTTTTGATGGATAAAATCCTGGAATCCGAACCCGCATCCATACGGACGGCGGTTTTCATCGAAAAAAAACACAGCCGCCCGAAGAAAGAGATCAAGATAGATTACGTCGGATTCACGCTGCCGGACAAATGGATCGTCGGCTACGGCATGGACTACAACGGCGACTACCGCGGCCTGCCGTATATTGGATTCGTGGAAGAAGGAAAACAAGATATATAAAAAGATACCAATATATATCGCTGGTTAAAGTGCGGACAGGCTGTGTTGCAATTATAAAAAAGTCATTCTCCGGGATACTTCGAAGGGCTGCGACGGGGAATCTTCTTTTTAGTATCAACAGGTTATGAACATTAAAAAATCTCATACAGCAGCAAATTTGAATTATGACACAGCCTGTATGGCTTGATCCAGCAGGTTTCTATAATCCGCGGAAACTTGAAAAAGCAAGAGAGTTTTTTAAGCCATTTCGTAGCAGGTGCACACTTGCTCCAGCTTGGAGGTAAATAAAACTTAAGAAACTATAATGAAGATATCCGGTCGCCGCCCTTCGAAGAATCCCCGAATATGACAATCATTTTTTGTTTGGCGCAGATGTCGTAAAGAACACCTGAGCCTGCGAAAAAGTGCGGAGACTTGAACCAGCCAGAGATCAAAGGTAGATATTTATAATAAAGATTTGAATTTGAAGCAAAGAAAACTGGCGGAGGGGGAGGGATTCGAACCCTCGGAACCCATAGGGTTCAACGGTTTTCGAGACCGCCCCGTTCGACCACTGCGGCACCCCTCCGGCTCGGACTGTCAAGAAAGCGAAGAAGCACTTTAACTTAAACGAGCTTTGAAATCAATCATATCTTTACGCTGGTAACACATTCCGATGCCCGCCCAGCGATATGTAGCGATTCGAGCGTGGACAGGCGGTGTCGCAATTATAAAAAAGTCATTCCCCGGGATGCTTCGAAGGGCTGCGACGGGGAATCTTCCTTTTAGTATCAATAACTTAAGAATACCTGAGAACATCATACATGAGTTCATTTGAATTGAGACACAGCCTGCGGAGACTTGAACCCACCGGAAAGGCCTCAATCGAAGATGCTCGGCTGTCGTTCTTCGAAGCAGCTCCGAGCATGACGGCATTTTTTTGTGGGAGCCGGCCATGCCCGGCGATAGTGTTGGCTCAAGTGCGGAGACTTGAACCGGCAGGATGTAGGATGAGCATTTTTCCCTTAAACTATAAGGGTGATAGTCTGTAGGGGAGAGTATTGGGGCGGGCGGGTTTTATTTTTTCTTCATCATTTCGTCGCAGCAGACGAGGTATCCGAAACCTTCCGCGGTGACCACAACCTCCGCACCGCATTTAGGACAAACGTAAACTTCGCCTTTTTCGGTCGGCATCCGGACATCACTCCTTGAATAAAGCGCTCAATACCGCTCCGGCGGCTGTCCCCGCGAGAAGAGTGAACAAGACGAACAGAACGGTTTTCGTCATTTCGGGCGTTTCCAGTTGTGGAATAATCAAAGATGCGATCGAGAATGCTATCAAAATCGGGAAACCAAAAAACGCGATCCTGCTCAACAAATACATCGAACGCCGCTGTTTTCGGGCCGTGATCGCCCTGAAAGCCTCGAGCGAGTTTTCTATCTTTCGTATCAGCAAAGACATCTGCTCTATCAGGCTTTCCCACAAATGGCTGCTGCTCTTCAGGGAGGGGAGATCCGGGTTCTTGGCTTCATGCTTGTCCGATATGAAATCGAAAATCTCCGATGAGTCGAGAAGATGGCTGTAGAGCTCTTCCGCTGCGGCTTTTATCTTGAACAACCTGACGAGGCTTATATCTTCCGTTTCGGATATATTGCCGGCGGAGAAATCGGACATGGCCGTTTCCCATCCGATGATTATCGCCCGGATATCCTTGATGATCCGTCTTATGGCGCGATAGAAAAGCATATATGGATTGTCCCCGATCTCTTTCGGGTTTTTCGCGAGGCTGTTTTTGAGGGCTGGTATCCAGCCGTAATCATGATACCGGATAGTAACGATAAATCCGGCGCCGATGAGAAAAATCAACGGTTTGACGGCATAAACCTGCTGATTTCCAGATATCGAGGGGATATGCAGAACAAACGCCGCAAGTTTCTCCTGCGTTTCGATGATGGGAGGCTGATGGTGGTCCATGATGACCTCGAGGGTTTCGGGCAGGAGGCCCGCATACTTTGCCAAATCCCGTAGATCGTCCGCGCTCGGGTCCGCGACGTCCATCCACATGAAGCCCGGTTTCTTATTGATCGCCTTGCCGCTAAACTTGCCGTCAATCTCGGTGAGACCGGTTTTAGGATTGAACTTATATATGTGCATTTCGCCTCCGTTTGACCTCGACGAATTATATCACACCGGAAAACCAGGAAACAAGTTAATAAAATATTCGCAAAAAATCAATAATAGCTTTTCTCGTCAATTGATACTCGAAAATCATCTGCTATAATCCGATTCCATGAATAATCGTATCGAGAATCTGCGTTTCGCGCTGCCAATAGAGAATGATCTTCCGGGTCTGACGGTCCGGGGAAAGATTCTTTTACCTGAAGCTTCAGACCCGGCTCTGTGCGGCATCATCATGATAATCCCCGGTTTCCTCGGATATACGGAATGGGGCTTTTATCCCAGCCTGGCGAAAATACTTATCGGGAGGGGTTACGCCGTCATTTTATTCAATCACAGCACCGGTGGAGTGGGCGAAAACGGGAAGCCGTTTTCCGGCCTTGCAAACCTCAAGTATACAACCATCGAGCGCGATCTTTCGGATGTCGCAAGGATTTTCAAGGCGCTGAAGGAGAATGAGATACCGGACTTGCCGGATTTAACCGGTTTACCGGTTTTTCCCGTCGGGCACAGCAAGGGGGGAGCGATAGGGATATTGTCCTCTGCCGGTGAGCCTTCCGTGGCGGCACTCGTTTCGGTGAACGGCACGTCGGATTTACTGAGGATACCGAAGGAAAAGGCTCACGAAATCATCGAGCGTGGATTTCAGGAGAAAACGATTCCCGGCACCAAGATAAATATCAGAGTGAGTAATGAATATTGGAAACAGCTCATCGAAAATCCCGGGCGTTATGATGTATTTCACGTTCTGAAATCCTCGGCCAAAAAAATTCTTTTTGTGCAGGGGGTTTTGGACGACAAGATCCCTGTTTCGGAGGCAAAGGCGATGCACGAAGCCGCGCCTCCTGGTTCGGAGCTGCTCCTCTTCGAGGGGGTGGATCATAACCTCGGATATACCAGCCCGTCCAAACCGGTTGGCGCGAAGGGTCTCGAGGTGTTGGCTGCGATTGCGGATTGGATTGACCGGGCTCTCCCTGAACGCTCCGAACGACGCCCTTGAAGCGATCATGAAAATACGCGCTCTTCATGACTGGAACCTGACCTCGAAACAGGCAATGGAAGTCCAGTCCGAACTGAGACGCAATCTCAAATTTATCCCTTTCAAAAAGAAGATAGAAATCGCGGTCGGGGTTGATGTTTCCTCGGCTGCAGGCTCCGGCCGGGTGTTCGCTGCCGCTGTCGCCTGGAATGCAGCTATGGGGCGGATTGTCGAGGTCTCAACGGAAGGCGGAACGGCGCTTTTCCCCTATATTCCCGGATTCCTCGCGTTCCGCGAGCTGCCTGTTATCATGCGGGCACTTCAAAAGATACAATGCGCCGCCGACGTCATCATCGTGGACGGGCACGGCATATGTCATCCGCGCGGACTGGGGATCGCGTCCCATCTCGGCTTGATGGTGGATGTTCCGACCATAGGATGCGCGAAGAAAAGGCTCGTGGGTGAATACGAACCCCCTGGGATGGAAAAATTCGACTACGAGCCGCTTGTGTCTAAAGGCGAAACAGTCGGGGCTGCGCTCCGGTCGCGCGCGAACGTCAAACCTGTTTTCGTGTCTCCCGGAAATATGATAGACCTGCCGTCCTCCCTTGAGATAGTTAAAACACTGGTCGGGCGCTACAGGATTCCGGAGCCGCTGCGATGGGCGCATATTCAATGCAACAGCTTCCGAAAAGCGTCAGGCGGGATTACCTGATGAACGCACGTGCTTCGTTTTGTATTCTTCCTGTTGGAATTTGCCTGTTTTGGTATAAAATGTTGTCCAGCGTATAAAGATCATCAGAGGCTGAATGAAAAAGCTGAAGATATTATTGATTGAAGATGATATGCAGCTGCGCGCGAGCTTGAAGCTGTATTTCGAAGCCTACGATATGACCACCGCAAATACCGGCAGAGAAGGGATCAAACTGCTTACCGCGCACAACTTCAACCTTGCCATCCTCGATCTGAACCTGCCCGATATAAACGGTTTGGAAGTCCTCGATCATATTCAAAAAAGCGGTATTACGACGCCGACGATCATCCTTACAGGATACCATTCCGTCGAATCCGCCGTAAAGGCGATGAAACTCGGAGCCGAGGATTACCTGAAAAAACCTATTGACCCCGTGGAGTTGAATATCTGCATCGAGCGTGTTATGGAACGTTTCAGTATGGAGCGGGAAATAACCTACCTCCAGACGCGCCTCCACGACAAGGACAGCACCGAGCAATTCATCGGAAGAGGGCCCGCCATACAAAAAGTTCTGGAGCTCGTGGAAAAAGTCTCCACGAACGATCAGACCACAGTATTGCTGACGGGCGAGAGCGGAACGGGCAAGACGCTCGTCGCGAGGTTGATCCATGATAACTCATCCAGGAAAGACCGGCCCTTTGTGAATGTCGCATGTTCGGCCATAAGCGAGAATCTTCTCGAAAGCGAACTGATGGGGCACAAAAGGGGGGCTTTTACGGATGCCGTGAGCGAAAAGATCGGCCTGCTGGAGATGGCGGACAACGGCACGCTCTTTATGGATGAAATCGGAGATATGAACCTCTCCCTACAGGTTAAAATCCTGAAAGTGATAGAGGAAAAGACGTTTAGAAAAGTTGGCGGTGTCGTTGATATGAAGGTGGATACGAGGATAATCGCAGCCACGAACCGCAACCTTGAAGAACTCGTTAAGCTTGGAAGGTTCAGAGAGGATTTATATTACCGGTTGAATGTCATTCCGGTCCATATTCCTCCCCTGCGGGACCGTAAGGAAGATATCCCGATGCTGATAGATTTCTTCATCAAGAAATTCAACACAGAACTCGGAAGAAAGATAAAAGGCACAAAGCCTCCGATGATGCAGATATTGAGGGACTATCATTGGCCCGGCAATCTGAGAGAGCTCCGCAATGTCGTTGAACGGGCGGTGCTTCTTTCCGACAGTGATTTCCTCAAGATCGAAAATCTGCCCGATTCTTTGCTTCGGCCGGAGAAAGGCCAGATTACGACACTAAGGGAAAATTTCGCTCTCCCGCAAGAAGGATTGGATTTATCCCGCCTCGAGAAAAGCCTGATCGAACAGGCCCTGAAAAGGACAGGCGGGAATGTATCGAAGGCCGCGAGACTCCTCTCGATTCCCAGAGACAAGCTGCGGTATCGTGTGAAGAAATTCGGCATAAGCCTGGAAAAAATCCTGTAATACTTATTTTTCCAGTGCTTGATACTGTTTATCAATAAACAGCCTTCGGTTATAATGAGAAAAAGGTGTTGCGTATGAAAATCTTGAAACAAACCTTATTCATTGCGTTTTCAGCGCTGGCCGCCGGGATTCTTTTCAACCTGATTTTTGCGTTGGGCATCAACCCGCTTGGAAGTTTTGCCGGTGATATTGACATATCGAAAGATCACCGTGCGATTGTGAATTTCAACGATGTGGTCACCGCGTTTGAAAACGGCAATACGATCTTCATTGATGCGCGTGACAAGAAAGATTATCTTGCAGGGCATATTCCCCGGGCGCTGAACGCCCCATACTTTTATATGGAGCGGGCGTATGGCTTGATCGCCGATAAAATCCGTCTTTCTGATGCCCTGCTATTTTATGGCTCCGATGAAAAAGATATCGCTCCCTTGCGCTCAGCGGACTACTACCAAAACTACAATTTTCAAAACATCAGGATCTTATATGGGGGATTGGCGAAATGGAAAGCCGCCGGGCTTCCTCTCGATGGAGGCGATGAAAATGGCAAATAAAGCAAGCAGAGCAGTCAAAAATTTCCTGAAAAAATTCTCGATTCTGAACCACCCGGTGATTCAGATTTTGCTCAGAATTACCATCGGCTTTCTGCTCATTTATTTCAGCGTCTATAAAATTGCCGATCCTGCGGAGTGGGCTGAGGTCATATACCAGTTCCGCCTCGTGCCCGACGGCTTGGTGAATATATTAGCTGTGTTCTTGAGCTGGGCCGAACTTTTTGCCGGCATCGGGATTATGCTCGGGCTCTTCACCAGGGCCTCCGCGCTTCTTGCATCGGGGCTGGTTTTAACATTCCTCGCGGCGCTTCAGATCAATATCTGGAGAGAGGTTTATATCTATTGCGGATGTTTCAGAAAACAGGCATATATGACGGACGTGAATTTCCAGAACAGGAATATCACATTTTATATTCTTATTCTCACGCTGCTTATTTTATTCAATAGCAATCCGCGGATCGGGTTGGACAGCATCATTTCCAAGCGGGGGAAAAAGCGGTCTTCCTGATTGCCTGAAGGTAACTGGTTTTTCCATAAATGAAAAAAGGACGGCGATGACCGCCGTCCCTAATATTATTAGAGATCGAAGCTATTCTATTCTCTTCGCCTCAAAGTTTCCGTTTGGTTGCTTGAATACAAGTTTTGTAACCTTGCCGTTTTCCTCGATAAATTCCACGCTATATCCCTGAAGGGCCTTAAGATTAAATTCCGTTCCTTTATACGGAACAAGTTCATAATCCGGCTGACCGGGAACTGTGGCGAAGAGTGTATTTTCGCCCTTTAATGTGATGGCAACCGCTATTCCCGCTATTTCATATTTACCGGCGAATTTCTGGAGGAATTCCTTGTTCATCATCGAGCGTTCGGGCAGCCTCGTGAACCTTATGGGATCGACGCTATTCTCAAGCGAGGCTTCGATCGCGAATATGTTTCCCTTGATATCCGTATAAAAAGCAGCTTTCAACGGATCGTCGAAATCCTTGCCGCTGAGCGTGAACACATCGTAATGGTAGTGCTCGATATCAAACGCAATGCCGTTGTATATCCCGGATAGTTTTCCGTCTTTCAATGTGATTGTCATTACTCCGTAACCCGGATTTTCGAATTCCCCCGCATATTCCTCTATAGGATGCGATGGATGCGTTCCTTCTTTACGGTCCTTGTCGGCTTCGGTTTTTTTCTTCTCCACCTCCGCCTTGTTCTTTGCAATCATCTCCAATGCACGTTTGTTCCAATCCGTCTTCGACAGACCAAAAATCCGTTCATAAAGATTTATAGCAACGATAAATGTTGCCGCGTTCCCGTTGAGATTCGACAATACCACTATCCCGGTTTTATCATTTGGGGCGAAAGAAACGAGCGCGGAGAAACCGTCAATATTGCCGCCGTGATGGATTATGCGATGGTCCCGGTATGTGCTGATCATCCAGCCCAGACCGTAAGCGTTGACTCCGGGAGAAAAGATCGCCTCAAACAACGGCGGACTTTGCATAATCATCTGAGGGCTGTGTATCACTGCGAGTGATGATTCGGAAATAATCTGTATGTCCCCCGCTTTGCCCTTGTTCAAGTTAAGCAACAACCATTTCGAGAGATTATTGACGCTCGAATTGATGGACCCTGCCGGTCCTATGTTGTCAATATTTCGGAACGGCATCAAGACAATCTTTTTTTCTTTGTCTTCACGATAAGGCAGGGAGAAATCATCTGTCTTTTTCATGACGTCAACGGAGAAGTTGCTCGCAGACATACCGAGAGGTTCGAAGAGCAGTTTCTTGACGGCATCTTCCCAGGTTATACCGAGAATTTTTTCAACAAGCCAGCCTCCGGTCATAAACATCAGGTTCTGGTATTGCCATGTTTCCCTGAAACCGGCGCTGGGTTTGAGATATCTGAGCCTGTCGTAGAGTTCCTTCCGGCTGGCGGATGAACCATACCACACCAAGTCATGCCTCGGAAGACCGGACCTGTGAGAAAGAAGATCGAGGAGGGTCATGTTTTCCGTCGCCGTTTGATCGTATAGCTTGAAGTCCGGTAAATACTCTCTAATAGGTTTTATCCAATCCAGCTTTCCCTGGTCAACGAGGATTCCGAGCGTGGTTGTGGTGAAGGCTTTCGAAGACGATCCGATGGCGAACAACGTGTCAGGCGTTACCGGCAGTTTCTTCTCAACGTCCCTGAAACCGTATCCCTTGGCGAATGCCGTCTTTCCATCTTTCACGACCACAACAGCAAGCCCGGGAACCTTCCAATCCTTCATAACCTTTTCAACCCAGGCATCGAATCCCTTTAAATCTATCGCAGTCTTTTCTTTTGCAGCGGCAATGCTGCTTAACGAAATGATACTTGCGATAAGAATCATTAACAGAATCGAGCGCGTAATCTTCTGCATTTTATCCTCCTCTTCTAATGGTTATTAACGATTAACAATTGATTTGGTTTCATTTAAAAGCGGGTTTTCTAAAATGCGCCTGCCTTTTGCCTCGAAAAACAGCTTACATGGATTGGAGTAAAAATTGAATGGTCGGGGCGAGAGGATTTGAACCTCCGACTTCCTGGTCCCGAACCAGGCGCGCTACCAGACTGCGCTACGCCCCGAGGGATGCTAAATTAACATCACTTTATTCCGATGTCAAAGGCGATTAGGAAGAAAGAGCTGACGGAGATGAATAATTTGCCCGATAGAATGCCTGTCATTGTGGCAGAGTGGAAAAAAGAGGACAAATTGACGCAATTCTGCAACATACGTTATTATTGGTTATTAATTGGGAACGTAACATACTGATTTATAAGGGCATATATCTACGAAATGTCTCCATGATAATAATTTGTTGGCATATGAATTGCTTAATATATAAGTGCCACGGAAATGAATTAACATATTACCTCCTTACTTACCCCGCCGGCAGGTCGCCCCACCTGCCGGTACCTTTTTTCACTCTAATTTCATTTTTTCCCATTTCCGGTTTTTCCGTTTATAATGCTATCCCGCTGTTGTTTTTAACGGATTTATTGAATATGCAAGCTAAATTTCTTTTTCTCGGCACGGGCACTTCGATCGGAACGCCAATGATCGGATGCGGCTGCAAGGTATGCAAATCGGAAAATCCGAGAAATAAAAGACTTAGGTGCAGTGCTGTTGTTATGTTTGAAAGCGGCTTGAATATCCTTATCGATGCTTCAACCGATCTCCGGCAGCAAGCTTTGAATCATAATATAAGCAGGTTGGATGCAGTGTTGTTGACCCATCATCATGCGGACCATATCTTCGGATTAGATGACATGCGGGTTTACAATTACCACCAGAATCAAAGTATCCCGGTCTATACCCCGAAGAAATCACTGGCGGAAGTTAAAAAGGTTTACAGCTACGCTTTCACGAGCCAGCACTCCAAAGGAGGATTCCCTCGAATGGAATTGATCCCCGTTTGGAGCGAATCGTTCGAGATCAAGGGGATAAATATAGTATCCGTACCGGTCAATCACGGGGAGATAAAAATTCTCGGATACAGGATTGGAAGCCTTGCATATCTGACCGATGTGAGCGCAATTCCTGAAAAATCAATGAAACTCCTGCGGGGGCTGGATATCCTTGTCCTCTCGGCTTTAAGATATAAACCGCACCCAAAACATCTGAACGTGGACCAGGCGGTGGAGACGGCAAAGCGGATCGGTGCTGAGCGGACATATTTCACACATATCTCGCATTGGGTGGAACATACCGAAATGGAAAAAGAGTTGCCGGAAGGGATGAAACCTGCATATGACGGCTTGATTACGGAATTCGATCTATGAAGATAATCAAAGATTTTAACGATATAGATTATAAATTCGAGAAACCGGTCTTAACCATCGGCAAGTTCGACGGCGTTCATCTGGGACATCTTGGGCTGATCGGAAAAGTGATTGGAAGGGCATCCGCCTTGAAAGGAACGGCTGCCGCTCTTACCTTCGAACCCCACCCTAAAAAAATCCTATTGCCGCAGGAACGGATCGAATTGATTACCACCCCCGGACAGAAAAAGGAACTTCTCGAAAAAGCGGGATTGGAAATCCTTTTCGTTCAAAAATTCTCCAGCGGATTCTCCATCCGCGGACCTGAGGAATTCGTAAAAGATGTCCTTGTCGGGAAGATTGGAATACACACACTCGTCCTTGGGACAGATTTTTCTTTCGGCAGAAGTGCAATCGGCGATCATAAACTTATGAAAAAGTTCGGGGAAGATTTCGGATTCGAAGTTGCCCTCGTCCCTCCGGTTGTCTATGGGAAAAGGCAGGTGTCCAGCACCCACATACGCGATCTGATAAAAATGGGAAAAATGAAGAACGTCGCGAACTTTCTCGGCAGGTTCTATTTCGTGGATGGCAAGGTTATCCGTGGCGAGGGAAGAGGCAGGGAGATGCATGTCCCGACTGCGAATATTCTTGCTGAAAACGAATTGATTCCTCCTCAAGGCGTTTATGCCACATACCTTGAAATGGAAGGAAAAAGCTATGATTCAGTCACGAACATCGGCGTCCGTCCCACATTCGGCGGCAGCTATCTTTCAATAGAAAGCAATTTGATGGAAGTGGAAATGGATCTCTATGGAAAACATGTAAGGCTGCATTTCGTCCAGAGGATGAGGGATGAGAGAAGATTCGATTCAGTTAATCTTTTAAGAATTCAGATACGCAAAGATATTCGCAGAGCGTTAAAAATATTATACGAGAAGGTCCTTCGGTGAAGAAGGCGGAATCGGGAAGAATTGCGCCGTAAGGAATACATTTGGGGGGAAAAATAATTACACTTTAATCAATTTCTTTTTGAAATTTAGCTTGAAACTGTAAAAGTTTTTGGTATATTTGCCGTTCTCGATGCGTTGGCAGAAGCCAAAGGCGAATCCAACGCTTTTTACGGAGAAATACCGTATTTTTTTTTGCTGTTTGAAAAACGCAAGGTGGATTTTTGTCTAAAAAACAACTGGATTTATTGCATGATTGATCTCATTGTGGTATCATTCTTGCTTTCCGCTGGCGTAGCTCAGTCGGTAGAGCAGCTGATTTGTAATCAGCGGGTCGGGGGTTCAATTCCTCTCGCCAGCTCCAGAATTTGATATTTGATTATTCGGGGAGGTTCCCGAGCGGTCAAAGGGAACAGACTGTAAATCTGTCGCCAAATGGCTTCGGAGGTTCAAATCCTCCCCTCCCCACCATATTTTAGAGCACGCGGGAATAGCTCAATTGGCTAGAGCATCAGCCTTCCAAGCTGAGGGTTGCGGGTTCAATCCCCGTTTCCCGCTCCACGCCCACGTAGCTCAGGTGGCAGAGCACTTCCTTGGTAAGGAAGGGGTCATGAGTTCGAGTCTCATCGTGGGCTCCATTATTCCTTTTGAAGGCGAAGAACAGGAGGACATATGGCGAAAGAGAAATTTAATCGGTCCAAGCCGCATGTGAATGTAGGCACGATAGGTCACGTGGATCATGGGAAGACGACGCTGACGGCAGCGATAACGAAGGTATTGGCGAAAGCGATAGCTGGGAACGCGTTTGTGGCGTTTGACCAGATAGACAAGGCTCCGGAAGAGAAAGAGCGTGGGATCACGATAGCGACGGCGCATGTTGAGTACCAGACGGAAAAGCGTCATTACGCTCACGTTGACTGCCCCGGCCACGCGGACTACATCAAGAACATGATCACGGGCGCTGCCCAGATGGACGGAGCGATACTTGTTGTGAGCGCGGCTGACGGCCCGATGCCTCAGACGAGCGAGCATATTCTTCTCGCCCGGCAGGTTGGTGTTCCGTACATAGTCGTGTTTCTGAACAAGGTTGATATGGTTGATGATCCTGAGTTGCTGGACCTGGTTGAGTTGGAGGTTCGGGAATTGCTGACCAAGCATGAATTTCCCGGTGACGCGATACCGATCGTTCGCGGCTCCGCACTGCAGGCTTTGGAGAAGGGCACCGGCGAAAAGGCCGACCCTGCGAGCAAGTGCATCTTCGACCTTATGGAAGCGGTTGACAGTTACATACCAATTCCGGCCCGCGACATTGACAAACCTTTCCTGATGCCTCTGGAGGATGTTTTTTCGATCAGCGGCCGCGGCACGGTTGTAACCGGCAGAGTGGATCGCGGCCAGATCAAGGTTGGCGAGGAGGTAGAGATCGTCGGGATTCGCGAAACGTTCAAGCGGGTTGTTACGGGCGTTGAGATGTTCAAGAAGTTGCTTGATTACGGTCAGGCTGGCGACAACTTAGGCCTCTTGCTTCGCGGCACAGAGCGCGACGAGGTTGAGCGCGGGCAGGTGGCAGCGGCTCCGGGCAGCATCACGCCTCATACGAAATTCCAGGCTTCGGTTTACATTCTGGCTAAAGAGGAAGGCGGGCGTCATACGCCGTTTTTCCAGGGATATCGTCCTCAGTTTTACTTCAGGACGACGGACGTCACGGGCGTAGCCACCCTCCCGGAAGGGACGGAGATGGTGATGCCCGGGGATAACGTTAGTTTAAAGATCGAGTTGATCACGCCGATAGCGATGGAGAAGGGTCTGCGTTTCGCCATCCGTGAGGGCGGCCGCACAGTCGGCGCCGGCGCGATCAGCGAGATATATGAATAAGGCGGTGGTTTAGATGCGCAACCGTGAAATAGTGAATTTAGCTTGCGAAGTTTGCGGCAGAAGAAACTATACGGCCACTCGCAATAAAAAGCTCAATAAAGAAAAAATTTCTTTAAAGAAATATTGCAGGTTTGACCGAAAACATACTTTGCATAAAGAGTCGAAATGAATTGGATTCCCGGTAGGCCAGTAGCTCAGTTTGGTAGAGCTCCGGTCTCCAAAACCGGTGGTCGGGGGTTCGAGTCCCTCCTGGCCTGCCATTAATTTTGAGGTTAGAAGAAAATGATTGGAAAGGTTAAACGATTCTTCGGCGATGTGACGATCGAATTAAAAAAGACGACATGGCCCACAAAGAAGGATGTCATCGGGACAACCATGGTTACATGCATCATGGTTGGTATTGTCACGACCTTCTTATGGGTTGTTGACCTGGGATTGATAAGGATCCTGAATTTGGTCTTCAAGATCGCGGATTAAAAGGATAGGAATTATATGCTTCGCTGGTTTGTCGTTCATACGTACTCGGGATACGAAAAAAAAGTGCGGGACAGCCTTATTCAAAGAGTGAAAAGCCTCGGCCTTGAGGATAAGATCACGCAGGTCCTTATCCCGACGGAAGATGTTGTCGAGATTCGGGACGGTAAAAAAGTGGTCAGCGCGAAGAAGTTTTTCCCCGGGTATATCCTCGTTGAGATGGAGATGAATGAATATACGTGGCATGTCGTTCGTTCTACGCCGAAAGTAACCGGTTTCGTCGGAACCGGCAAAGAGCCGACACCTGTATCTGAAGAAGAATTTAACCAGATAATGCATCATGTCGTTGAGACAACCGAAAAGCCAAAACCGAAATACGAATTCCAGGAAGGGGAAATGATCAGGATTGCTGACGGCCCGTTCGCTAATTTCGAAGGCAGGGTCAACGATGTGAACAGAGATAAAAACGAATTGAAGGTCATGGTCACAATTTTCGGCAGGGAGACCCCGGTTATTTTGAATTTTTTGCAGGTGACTAAAATTTAATAAGTGGAAAGTTGAGGACAACAAATGGCTAAGGTTCCAATTGGGCAGATCAAGCTGCAGATCTCAGCAGGACAAGCGACACCTGCACCCCCGGTCGGACAGGCTTTGGGGCAATGGGGCGTCAATATAATGGATTTCTGTAAGGCTTATAATGCTCGCACGGAAAAGGACAAGGGTTCGATTATTCCGGTTGTAATTACCGTATTTTCGGATAAATCATATACTTTTATAACCAAGACGCCGCCGGCGTCGGATCTGCTGAAGAAGGCAGCCGGCATTGCGAAAGGTTCTGCGGAACCTAATAAAACAAAGGTGGGTAATATCTCCAGGGATAAGATACTTGAGATTGCGAAGATTAAAATGCCTGATTTGAATGCGTATGATCTGGATGCGGCGGAGAAAATCATCAGAGGAACAGCCCGTAATATGGGATTAGAAGTAGAGGAATAGCGAGGGTCGGTATGGCTAAAATCGGTAAAAATATGAAAGCTGCCAGGGAGAAAGTGGGCATGAGTCCATTGTCTGTAGAGGAAGCGATCAAAGGAGTCAAAGGAGCTGCGTTCGCGAAGTTCGATGAGACTGTGGAATTGGTCGTGAATCTTGGCGTGGATCCGCGGCACGCCGATCAGATGCTCCGCGGCACAATGCTTATGCCGCACGGAATCGGCAAAAAGATAAAGGTGGCGGTTATCGCGAGCGGCGAGAAGATGAAGGAAGCTGAGAAGGCCGGCGCGGATATCATCGGAGGAGAGGATTTGGTTCAGAAAATTCAGGAAGGCTTCCTCGATTTCGATATCGTTGTTTCGACGCCTGATATGATGAAATCGGTCGGAAAACTTGGAAAGATTCTGGGAACGCGCGGGATGATGCCGAACCCGAAATCTGGAACCGTAACTTTCGATGTTGCCAAGACAGTGGGAGAGATCAAGGCAGGCCGTGTTGAGTATCGCACTGACAAGGGCGGTGTTATCCATTGCCCGGTCGGCAAGGTTTCTTTCAGCGAAGAAAAGCTGAAAGAAAACACGCTTGCTTTGTTGGACAAGCTGATAAAAATCAAACCTGCTTCCGCCAAGGGGAAATATATCAAGAAAGTCACTATGTCCTCGACCATGGGGCCGGGAGTGGCGATTGATATATCCAATATGAACATTAGGTGAAAGGTGGCACGGTGAATAAACAAGAGAAGAACCAATTTGTTCAGGAAATGAATTCAAGCCTCAAAGGTGTCGAGTGGGCGTTTATATTCGATTACCGCGGCTTGAAGGTGGGGCAGGCCAATAATCTGAGACGCAAAATCAAGGGCGCCAACTCCCATTATAAAGTTGTCAAGAACACTTTGATCAGACTGGCTGTGAAGGACACCTTGCTTGAAAACCTGTCGGACTCTTTCAATGGACCGATCGGAATCGCATGGACTAAGGAAGACCCTGTGTCTCTCGCTAAAGTTCTTTCGGACTTTGCGAAGGAAAATAAAACATTCGAGTTTAAAAGCGGTGTCGTCTCCGGCAAGTTGATAAATGCTGTTGATTTTGCATCTCTTTCCAAGCTCCCCAGCAGGCAGGATTTACTGGCGAGATTGGCATACGTGCTTAATGGCCCTGCAAGAGGCTTAGTAACATCCCTCAATGAAATTATCGCGCAGTTTGTGCGTGTTCTTGGGGGAATACAAAAACAAAAGGAATCCTAAAGCGGATATTCTAAAGATAAAGTGATGGAGGAACGATAATGGCTGAACTTACTAACAAGGACCTAATTGAACACATTTCCAAAATGTCGGTCATAGACTTGGCCCAGCTGGTAAAGGAGCTTGAAGAGAAATTCGGTGTTTCTGCGGCGGCTCCCATGGCATTTGCAGCTATGCCGGGAGCAGCAGCCGGCGGCGCCGGTGCTGATGCTTCGGAAGAAGATAAAACCTATGACGTGTTTCTTTCTTCTTATGGCGATAAAAAGATCAATGTCATCAAAGTCGTCCGTGAAATCATAGACGGCCTTGGTTTGAAAGAAGCCAAGGATCTGGTTGATGCCATTGATAACGCGCCGAGCAAGATCAAAGAAGGCATATCGAAACAAGAAGCCGAACAGATCAAAAAGAAATTTGAAGAAGCTGGAGCCCAGGTTAACATCAAGTAGAAAAAGCTGCCCAGTAAAATTCCAAGTACCAGCGGATAGATACTTGCTTTTCCGCTGGTTTTGGTCTTTTTTAAAAAATTTAGATAATTTCGGTTTATGAGGCCAATTAACCTGTAGGGCTTATATCACCGAAATACCTCGGCGGAGTTAATGAATGGGTGTGATAAAGAAAAATATTGAAAGATTTGATTTTGGCAAGCTTCGAACCAAGGTTCCCATACCCAATCTGATCGAAGTTCAGAAGGATTCCTACGAACGCTTTTTGCAGATGTATAAGCTTCCCTCGGAGAGGGATAATTCCGGGCTGCAGGGCGTTTTTACCTCAATTTATCCTATCACGGATTATAAGGGGATCTGCTCGTTAGAATATGTCGAGTACTCCGTAGGAAATTGGGAATGTGAATGCGGACATCTTGACGGAATCGAAAATTTAAAAGTTACATGCAGTGAATGCGGTAAAAATCTTATCCCACAGAATCCTGATGATCAGGTTTTTATCTGCTCCTACTGCGGGGCTACCAATCACTTCATCCCTAATGTATGTGAAAAGTGCGGATATTCGGTCGCTCTCAAGATTAAATACTCGATTGATGATTGCCAGGAACGGGGGCTCACTTTCTCTGTCCCTTTGCATGCAAAGATCCGGCTTGTCGTTTTCGACATCGATGAAACAACCAAAGTGAAATCAATCCGCGATATTAAAGAGCAAAACGTTTATTTCGGCGAATTTCCATTGATGACCGATAACGGCACCTTCATCTACAACGGAACCGAAAGGGTAATCGTATCACAGCTGCATCGGTCACCGGGCGTTTTCTTCTCATCACAGAAACGTAATATCTTTTCAGCTCAGATCATACCATACCGTGGGTCCTGGGTTGAATTCGAAAGTGATAAAAACGACCTTTTATATGTGAGGATTGATAGAAAGCGGAAATTCCTCGCGACGATATTCCTGCGCGCTCTCGGATTGGATACTCCGGAGAGTATGCTCAGATTCTATTACACGCCGATGAAGCTGCGAATTGTCGACGGCAAGATCCTCTGGCAGGACACGGATTTCTGGTTAAACTACAGACCGGACAAGGATATCATTAGTCCGCAAACAGGCAAAGTTGTTTTTCCCGCCGGCAAGCCTATCAGGAAAGTCGCAATGAAAAAAATCAAGCAGGAAGGAATAACAGAGCTCGAGCTCAATCCTGCTGCGATAGAAGGTATTTATGCTCTAACCGATGTCGTTGACAAGGAAACCGGTGAAGTCCTGGTCGAGACGTTTGCTGAGATTAATGCCGAGCACATCCAAAAACTTATGGAAAAGGGCATCGGTGAGATTGAAGTCGTATTTCCATCTCAGGATGAGGTTGGGCCGCTGTTGTTGAACACGCTGTTGAGAGACCTTTCAAAGACTCGTGATAATCCGTTGATAGAGATCTACAGGAGAATGAGACCCGGAGATCCGCCGACGCCGGAGACTTCAAGGCTTCTGTTCGAAAATATGTTCTTCAACGCTCAGAGATATGATTTCTCGAGGGTTGGAAGATTGAAACTTAATACCAAATTGAATATCGAGGAAGACCTCGATCAGAGAGTATTGAAGCCGCGGGATTACTATGAGGTTGTTCGCTACCTTTTGAGGCTTGCCAACGGGCAACCTGATTCCTCGCCGGATGATATTGATCATCTTGGAAACAGAAGGGTGAGATCAGTCGGTGAGCTGATCGAGAACCAGTTCAGGATAGGTTTGGCTCGTATGGAGAGGGCGATCAAGGAGAAGATGACGATCAGCCAGGAACTCGCCACGATGATGCCGCAGGATCTCATAAACACGAAGCCGGTTATGGCTTCGATCCGAGAATTTTTCGGAAGCTCCCAGCTCTCCCAGTTTATGGACCAGACGAATCCGCTTTCCGAGATCACGCATAAACGCAGACTGAGCGCCCTCGGACCCGGCGGGTTGAGCCGTGAGAGAGCGGGTTTCGAGGTCAGAGACGTTCATTCCTCTCATTACGGACGCATCTGTCCGATCGAGACTCCTGAAGGACCGAACATCGGGTTGATTTCTTCATTATCAACATATGCAAAAATAAATGAATTTGGCTTCATTGAATCGCCCTACCGGAGAGTTGAGAGCAGGAACATCGTAAGTTATGTTCGTATAACCAGGGCGCCTGGAAATCAATTCAAGCTCGGCGAGGCTGCCAAACGTGATGATGTTGACAGCGCCAATCAGGATCTGTCTGAAAAGAAGAAATACGGCAGCGAGCCCTATGCTTTCTACCTAAGCGCGTGGGAAGAGGATAAATATAAGATTGCTCAGGCAAACGCTCCCAGGCAGGGCAGAACTCTACTCGCTGAGCGCATTGCCGCCAGAAAAGCTGGCGATACAACAATGGTCCCATCCGAAGAAATTCAATTCATCGACGTTTCACCGGTTCAGCTTGTTTCCGTTGCGGCTGCTTTGATTCCGTTCCTGGAGCATGACGACGCGAACAGGGCGTTGATGGGCTCCAATATGCAGCGCCAGGCGGTTCCCCTGCTTACCACGGAGGCCCCTTTCGTCGGCACCGGAATGGAAAGCAAGGTCGCGCGGGATTCCAACGCGGTTGTGTTATGCCGGAGGCCAGGTGTAGTTGAAAGTGTTGATGCGAAAAGAATAATCGTACGCATCGAGCCGGATTCCCTGGAAGGACAATTCGGAGCGGATATTTATGAACTCACGAAGTTCAAGCGTTCCAACCAGAATACCTGCGTCAACCAGTTCCCGATTGTAAACGTCGGTGATAAAGTTCAGAAGAACGACGCCCTTGCCGACAGCAGCAGCACGGACAAAGGCGAACTTGCGCTCGGGAGAAACATTCTTGTGGCTTTCCTGCCGTGGCGCGGATACAACTTCGAAGATGCGATCCTTGTAAGCGAAAAATTGATAAAGGATGACTACTACACATCCATTCATATCGAAGAGTTTACGGTCACGGCGAGAGATACCAAGCTCGGCAAGGAAGAAATTACGCGTGATATTCCAAACGTAAGCGAAGAATTTCTGAAAGACCTGGATGACAGCGGCATAATCAGGATAGGCGCGAAGGTACAACCTGGGTCAATCCTGATAGGAAAGGTTGTTCCGAAGGGTGAAACACAGCTTTCCCCGGAGGAAAAGCTGCTGCGGGCGATTTTCGGCGATAAAGCCGCGGATTTCAGGGACTCATCTCTTCTTACCCCTCCCGGCATTGAAGGCGTGGTTGTGGATGTCAAGGTCTTCAATCGCAGGGGCGAAGACAAGGATCAGCGAACTCTCGAAATAGAACAGTCCATCATAAAGAAAAAAGAGCGGGAATTGAATGAAAGGATCAGGATTATAAAGAACAGCCTCGGCGAACAGCTGAGGCGTCTATGCAAGGGCATGGTTCTTGCCGAAGCACTCCTTGATCCGGATACTCAAGAAAAGATGCTTGAGAGGGGCACGAAGCTCGAAGGCAAGGATCTGAATAAAATCCCGGCTTACGTTTTAATTAATCTTAAAGTAACAGACGATATTCAGGAAAAAATAGATCAGTTGCGCCTGTTGTCGGAGAAGAAGACCAGGACTCTCAAGACAAGATTCAATGAAACCATCGAGAGTTTGCAGCAGGGCGATGAACTTGCCCCTGGTGAAATAAAGATGATCAAGGTTTACGTTGCGATGAAACGAAAGCTCCAGGTGGGAGATAAGATGGCGGGCAGGCACGGCAACAAGGGTGTCATCGCGAGAATTTTGCCTGAGGAAGATATGCCATATCTGCCGGATGGCACGCCGGTTGAAATCGTTCTGAATCCTTTGGGAGTTCCTTCGCGTATGAACGTGGGGCAGATACTGGAGACCCATCTCGGATGGGCGGCGAAAGCTCTCGGAATGTGGTTCGCCTCACCGGTTTTCGATGGCGCAGCTGAGAATGAAATCGTAGATCTCCTCGATAAATCCGGACTTCCGAAGGACGGAAAGACGGAGCTTACGGATGGGATGAGCGGTGATAAGTTCATGCAGAGAGTGGCTGTGGGTTATATCTACATGCTGAAACTTCATCATCTTGTTGACGACAAGATACACGCCCGTTCGATCGGACCTTACTCTTTGATCACGCAACAACCACTCGGAGGAAAGGCTCAGTTCGGAGGACAGAGGTTCGGCGAAATGGAAGTCTGGGCACTGGAAGCCTATGGAGCCGCTCATACATTGCAAGAATTGCTGACCGCCAAATCCGATGACATCTACGGCAGAGCAAAGATTTATGAATCAATCGTAAGGGGGGAAACCGCCCTTCATGCCGGACTGCCGGAATCGTTCAATGTTCTCCTGAGGGAGTTGCAGGCGCTATGCCTCAATGTCGAGCTTCTTCGCAAGGTCAGGGGAGACGAGCAGCCGGGCGCAAAAGCTAAAAGATTGTAGTTTTTCCGAGTCAGGAGGAAAAATTGGTCGATAAATTCATTGGGTTATTGAGAAAACCGACATCGGTCAAGGATTTTGACGCGATTAAGATATCCCTCGCTTCACCCGAAAAAATCCGAAGCTGGTCTTACGGCGAGGTTACGAAACCGGAAACAATCAATTACAGGACCTTCAAGCCGGAGAGGGATGGATTATTCTGCGCAAAGATTTTCGGACCGATTAACGACTGGGAATGCCTTTGCGGTAAATACAAGCGGATGAAACATCGCGGTGTAATCTGCGACAAGTGCGGTGTTGAAGTCACCCAGTCCAAGGTAAGACGCGAAAGAATGGGGCACATCGAGCTAGCAAGCCCTGTGTCTCATATCTGGTTCTTTAAAGGCACCCCGACAAAAATAGGCCATCTTCTCGGCATCTCCGTTACCGATCTCGAGAGAGTGCTTTATTTTGAGTCTTACATCATTCTGGACCCTTCTGATTCGGGTCTCGAAGAAAAAGACGTTATAAGCGATGAAAAATATCGCGAGCTGCGCGAGACGCATCCGAAGCTGCGCGTCGGAATGGGCGCCGAAGCTATAAAGGAACTGCTTGTTAAATCGGACGTGAACAAGATGGCGGTGGAACTCCGCGAATTGATGAATTCCACCGATTCAAAGCAGAAAAAAATTAAATACGCGAAGCAGCTGAAGGTTGTCGAATCTTTTAAAAGATCCGGCAACAGGCCGGACTGGATGATACTGGATGTAATACCCGTAATCCCGCCGGAACTCCGCCCGTTGGTTCCGCTTGACGGCGGAAGATTCGCTTCGTCGGATTTGAACGATCTTTACAGGCGGGTCATTAACAGGAACAACCGCCTTAAAAAACTTATCGAGCTTCGTGCTCCCGACGTTATCGTCCGTAATGAGAAGAGAATGCTGCAGGAAGCCGTGGACGCATTATTCGACAACGGAAAGCGCGGGAGGGTTTTAAGAGGCGCCAACAACCGGCCCCTGAAATCGCTGAGCGATACCCTCAAGGGAAAACAGGGCCGTTTCCGCCAAAATCTTCTCGGCAAGCGCGTTGATTATTCCGGCCGTTCCGTCATAGTGATCGGGCCGGATCTGAAGCTCGATCAGTGCGGCCTGCCGAAAAGAATGGCATTGGAACTTTTCAAACCGTTTATTTACCACCGTCTTGAACGGGACGGCCAGGTTCAAACCATAAAAGCCGCCAAGGATCTTGTCGAGCAACAGGCGGACATTGTTTGGGACATCCTTGACGAGGTTATCAAGGAACACCCGGTAATGCTAAACCGCGCTCCGACGCTTCATCGCCTCGGTATCCAGGCATTTATGCCGGTGCTCATCGAGGGTAAAGCGATAAAGATACATCCACTCGTCTGTACGGCGTTCAACGCCGACTTCGATGGAGACCAGATGGCGGTTCATATCCCGCTTTCGCCCATCGCCCAGATAGAGGCGAACGTGCTTATGAAATCAACAGCCAACCTGTTGTCCCCGGCGAACGGCAAACCGATCTCGGTCCCTTCCCAGGACATTGTGCTCGGCTGCTATTATCTGACGAAATCCAAAGAGGAAGCGGGACACAAGCAGATTTCCTTTGCCTCCTCTGAAGACGTGATGCTCGCCTACGAGATGGGCGAAGTTAATCTTTTCGAACCGATCATGGTCAAGCACACAGGCGAAGTTATCAACCTGGAGCTCTACGGTAATTCCCAGGAAGTCGAATATACCGAGATTGATCGCTTTGAAAATCAGATTCTGCATACGACCGTCGGCAGGGTTATTCTGAATGACAGCCTTCCAGAAGGCATTCCGTTTATAAATGGTCTGCTGAAGAGACAGGGATTAAGGAGCCTTGTTAATTTCTGTCATATAAAATACGGACAGGAGATGACGGTTCAGATTCTCGATAAGCTCAAGGAAATAGGCTTCCTCTGGGCAACCAGGGCGGGTCTTTCCATCGGCATCAGCGATATGGTCGTCCCTCAAAAGAAGGCCGAACTTGTCGAGAACGCGCGGAAAGATATGTTGAAAATCGAAAAACAATATCTCGAGGGAAGCATAACCAACGGCGAGAGATACAACAAGATTATAAACCTCTGGTCGAATGTGACGGACAAGGTCGCGGATGAGATGTTCAAGGATATGCTCGAGTACGAAAAGAAATCCGGAGAATTCAACTCCATTTATATAATGGCGGATTCAGGCGCCAGAGGAAGCAAGCAACAGATACGGCAGCTTGCCGGGATGAGGGGATTGATGGCGAAGCCTTCAGGAGAAATTCTTGAAACCCCTATCACATCCAACTTCCGCGAAGGGTTGACGGTTCTCCAGTACTTCATATCCACTCACGGCGCAAGGAAAGGTCTTGCGGACACAGCTCTCAAAACTGCGGATTCGGGGTATCTAACCCGCCGCCTTGTTGATGTGTCCCAGGACGTCATCATCACCGATATGGATTGCGGAACGATGAAGGGCATTTGGGCGAAACCGATTGTGGAAAGCGGTGAAATTATTGAGCCTTTGAGGGAACGTATCATCGGGCGCGTCGCGCTTGAAAGCATCAAGGATCCGTATTCGGGCGAGATCTTTTTGGAGCAAACCCACGAGATTACAGAGGAATTCGCCAAGAGGATCGAGGATGCGGGTATCGAAAAGGTGTTGATCCGTTCAGTTTTGACATGTGAAACGGAACGTGGCGTCTGCGCAGCGTGTTATGGCCGAAACCTTGCCACAGGCAGGATGGTCGAGTTGGGCGAAGCGGTAGGGGTTATCGCCGCCCAGTCCATCGGCGAGCCCGGCACGCAGCTGACAATGAGAACATTCCATATAGGTGGAACAGCAAGCCGTGTCGGCCAGCAATCCGTCCTGGAAACAAGAAGCAATGGAAAAGTGAAATTTCTCAACCTTAGAACAGTTAGAAACAAGGATGGATTTCTCGTTGTAATGAACCGCAATGGTCTAATCGCGGTGGAAGACAACGAAGGACGCGAGCGTGAGCGCTATAGACTGGTTTACGGCGCGATACTCCGGGTGAACGAAGGAGATGAAGTCGTAACCAATCAGAAGCTTGTGGAATGGGATCCCTACACGCTTGCAATATTATGCGAGGTGAGCGGCAAAGTTACTTATGAAGATATTATTCCGAGCCTTACGCTTGCCGAAGAGCTGGACGAGGTAACAGGTTTGCAGCAGAAAGTCATTATAGATTCCACTGACGAAAAAATTCAGCCTCTCATTCTCATCTCGGATGATAAAGATAACGAGATGGCGAAATATTTAATGCCCAGCGGCGCTTACCTTGTTGTAAGCGAAGGAGATCAGGTATATGCGGGCGATATTATTGCAAAAATTCCGAGAGCCAGCGCAAAGACAAAAGACATCACCGGCGGATTACCGCGCGTTGTGGAATTGTTCGAAGCGCGCAAACCGAAAGAGCCGGCGGTTATCTCCGAGATCGACGGTGTCGTCCATATCGGCGAAGTAAAGAGGGGATACCGCCGTCTGAGCGTTGAGAATGAAAACGGATTGCTGCAGGAATACAAAATCCCGCGCGGAACGCACATCAACGTTCGCGAGGGCGAAAGAGTAAAGGCAGGCGAGCCTTTGATAGACGGTCCGATCAATCCGCACGACATCCTTGACGTCAAAGGCATCGAAGAACTGCAGGACTACCTCGTCAATGAAGTCCAGGAGGTTTACAGGCTGCAGGGCGTTAATATCAATGATAAGCATATCGAGGTTATCATCCGCCAGATGCTGCGTTGGGTTAAGGTGGAAGAGGTCGGCGATACGAAGTTCATAGTGGGCGAAAAAGTTGATAAATTTGTCTTCCAAAAGGAAAATTCCCGTGTTTTAGCCGAAAGCGGCAAACCCGCGACAGGAAAATTCCTTCTGCAAGGAATCACAAAGGCGTCACTGTCAACCGACAGCTTCTTGTCCGCGGCGGCCTTCCAAGAGACTACCAGGGTGCTTACGGAAGCCTCGGTCGAGGGAGCTATTGACTATCTGCGGGGACTGAAAGAGAACGTCATTCTCGGAAGGCTGATACCTGCTGGAACGGGTTTACCGGAATACCGGAACATCGAGATCGAATACGACACGGAAGACCTCTTCGACAGATTAGTGGAGACGGAGCTCACATCGGCGGAACCGCTGAAATCTGAGGAGATTGTTGAGGATTCGGAACAACCTGAAGAGACTTTATAGGAAAGAATGATTAAGGTTTCATTCAAATTACTTGACAATATGCGATGTTTTTTATATATTCCACAAGTTTTCTGTTATAAGCGGGAAACATTGAATAGAAAAGAGAGGTAGCACAAGTGCCGACGATAAATCAACTGGTTAGAAAAGGACGCAGTATTCAAACGAAGAAATCAAAAAGCCCGGCGCTGAAATCATGTCCGCAACGCAGGGGTGTTTGCACCCGCGTATATACACAGACTCCGAAAAAACCGAATTCGGCATTAAGAAAAGTAGCCCGTGTCCGTTTGACTAACGGGATTGAAATCACTTCATATATTCCCGGCATCGGTCATAATCTGCAGGAACACTCGATTGTTCTCGTGCGTGGCGGCAGGGTCAAAGACCTCCCCGGAGTGCGTTATCACATAATCCGCGGGACTTTGGATGCTGTAGGTGTGGAAAACAGGAAACAAAGCCGTTCCAAATATGGGGCGCGCAGACCGAAAAAAGTTGCAGTATAGAATTAGGATAGAGTTATGCCCAGAAGGAAAGTAATTCAAAAGCGCGAAGTAATGCCGGATCCGTTATATAACAGTCCGCTCGTTACGCGCTTTGTAAATTCGATTATGAAGGATGGTAAAAAAAGCGTGGCGCAATCCATCCTTTACGGCGCTTTTGATGTGATTAAGGATAAAACCGGAGACAATCCGCTCAAGATCTTCCAGGAAGCGGTTGACAACGTCAAACCCATTCTCGAAGTCAAGTCGCGCAGAGTCGGCGGCGCTACATACCAGGTACCCCAGGAAGTGAGTTCACAGCGCCAATTATCCTTGAGCATCCGGTGGCTTCTCACTTACTCACGTCAGCGGACTGAGCCTACGATGAAAAAAAGGCTCGCGGGTGAACTGATGGACGCTTACGCTAAAAAGGGAAATTCGGTCAAAAAACGCGAAGACACCCACAAGATGGCGGAAGCGAACAAGGCATTTGCCCATTTCAGGTGGTAGCATAAATATTACCGCCTGTCTTTTGCGGTAGAAAAATTCCGTCTATCGGAATATTTATTGCCGTTTTAAGAGTTGAAAAGTAAATTTTGGAGGATTGATTTTGCCTCAAGAGAGAGCATTGTCTCGGTATCGAAACATCGGTATAGCGGCGCATATTGACGCCGGGAAGACGACTACCACCGAAAGGATACTCTACTATACGGGCAAAACCCACCGTATGGGGGATGTTGACGCTGGCACTACTCAGATGGACTGGATGGAACAGGAACAGGAAAGAGGTATCACGATCACGTCAGCCGCAACCACCTGCTACTGGAAAGACTACAGGATAACGATAATAGATACTCCAGGCCATGTAGATTTTACGGCTGAGGTCGAACGTTCTTTGTGCGTTCTTGATGGGGCAATCGTCATCTTCTGCGCCGTCGGCGGAATCGAACCGCAGTCGGAGACCGTCTGGCACCAGGCCGAGAGGTATGAAATACCGCGTTTGACTTTCGTGAATAAGATGGACAGGGTTGGAGCCGATTTTTACTGGGTAGTGAAGGGAATGAGGGAAAGACTTCATGCGAATCCCGTCATCATCAACCTACCCATCATCGATAATGACACCTTTGTGGGCATCATCGATCTGATAAACGGCAAAGCCATTTATTATTTGACTGATACGTTGGGCGCCGAGTACCAGGAAAAGGATATACCGGAAGATTATTCTTCAACTTATAAAGAATACCGCGAAAAACTTATTGATTCCATCAGCAAATTTGATGACGAGCTTCTTAATACTTATCTTGAGGGCGGAGAAATTACAACGGAACTCATCAAGAGAGCTCTCCGCACGGGAACCATCAAGAGCGAGATAAATCCCGTTCTGTGCGGCACATCATTTAAGAATAAAGGGGTTCAGCAGCTGCTTGACGCTGTTACCGATTATTTACCCTCTCCTGAAGATTTGCCTCCCTACAAAGGCTTTTCGCTCGACGGGTCGAAAAAAGTCGAAAGAAAACCTTCCGACAGCGAGCCGTTTTCCGCTCTTGTCTTCAAGATCGTTACGGATCCGTATTTCGGCCAGCTTGCCTTCGCGAGATGTTATTCCGGAAAAGTATCCAAGGGCTCTCAGGCTTTAAACACAAGAACCGGGAAGGCGGAAAGAATCAGCCGTCTTTTAAAGATACATGCCAACAAGAGAGAAGACACCGATGAGATGTGCACGGGAGATATCCTCGCTATCGTTGGTTTCAAAAATGTTCAGACAGGCGACACGATCTGTGATCGTTCGCAGCCAATAGTGCTCGAAGCGATGCAGTTCCCCGAACCGGTAATATCCGTCGCCATCGAACCCAAGAGCGCCATTGATCAGGATAAACTCGCCGTTTCGCTCAGAAAATTGATGCAGGAAGATCCCACGTTCAAGCTTCATATAGACAAGGATACGGGGCAGTCCATCATCAGTGGAATGGGGGAGCTGCACCTCGATATTTTAACCGAGCGGCTATTGAGGGAATTCAAGGTTAACGCAAATGTCGGCAAACCGCAGGTGGCATACAAGGAAAGCATAATGGTAACGTCCACCGTTGACCATGTTTTTTCTCGCCAGACCGGAGGCAGGGGAATGTATGCGGGAGTATCTCTCCGGGTGGACCCCTTGGATTCACACAAAGGATTTGAATTTGAGAACCGCATAATTTCCGGATCCGTTCCCAGAGAATATTGGGGGGCGGTGGAAAAAGGCGCGAAGGAAGCGTTGGAAGCGGGTCCGCTCGCCGGGTATCCAATTGATGGCGTTAAAGTAACCTTGCTGGACGGAAAATGGCATGAGGTTGATTCGAGCGACATAGCGTTCAAGATTGCATCGAGCATGGCAGTTAAAGATGCCGTCGCAAAGGCGAATCCCGTTTTGATGGAGCCCGTAGAGGAGCTCACACTCATTGTTCCCGAGGAGTATCTTGGAGATATCATCGGTGATCTGAATTCGAGACGGGGTAAAATTAAAGGGCTGGAAGCGAGGAAAAATATTCAGGTGATAACCGCATTAGTTCCATTATCGGAGCTTTTCGGTTATACTACTGATCTTCGCTCGCTTTCACAGGGCAGGGCGAATCATACAATGCAGTTCCATTCGTATGTTATTGCACCCAAGAATGTATGTGAGGAAATAATCGCCCATGTTATGGGGCGTTGATTTTAACAGGAGGACATATGGCGAAAGAGAAATTTAATCGGTCCAAGCCGCATGTGAATGTAGGCACGATAGGTCACGTGGATCATGGGAAGACGACGCTGACGGCAGCGATAACGAAGGTATTGGCGAAAGCGATAGCTGGGAACGCGTTTGTGGCGTTTGACCAGATAGACAAGGCTCCGGAAGAGAAAGAGCGTGGGATCACGATAGCGACGGCGCATGTTGAGTACCAGACGGAAAAGCGTCATTACGCTCACGTTGACTGCCCCGGCCACGCGGACTACATCAAGAACATGATCACGGGCGCTGCCCAGATGGACGGAGCGATACTTGTTGTGAGCGCGGCTGACGGCCCGATGCCTCAGACGAGCGAGCATATTCTTCTCGCCCGGCAGGTTGGTGTTCCGTACATAGTCGTGTTTCTGAACAAGGTTGATATGGTTGATGATCCTGAGTTGCTGGACCTGGTTGAGTTGGAGGTTCGGGAATTGCTGACCAAGCATGAATTTCCCGGTGACGCGATACCGATCGTTCGCGGCTCCGCACTGCAGGCTTTGGAGAAGGGCACCGGCGAAAAGGCCGACCCTGCGAGCAAGTGCATCTTCGACCTTATGGAAGCGGTTGACAGTTACATACCAATTCCGGCCCGCGACATTGACAAACCTTTCCTGATGCCTCTGGAGGATGTTTTTTCGATCAGCGGCCGCGGCACGGTTGTAACCGGCAGAGTGGATCGCGGCCAGATCAAGGTTGGCGAGGAGGTAGAGATCGTCGGGATTCGCGAAACGTTCAAGCGGGTTGTTACGGGCGTTGAGATGTTCAAGAAGTTGCTTGATTACGGTCAGGCTGGCGACAACTTAGGCCTCTTGCTTCGCGGCACAGAGCGCGACGAGGTTGAGCGCGGGCAGGTGGCAGCGGCTCCGGGCAGCATCACGCCTCATACGAAATTCCAGGCTTCGGTTTACATTCTGGCTAAAGAGGAAGGCGGGCGTCATACGCCGTTTTTCCAGGGATATCGTCCTCAGTTTTACTTCAGGACGACGGACGTCACGGGCGTAGCCACCCTCCCGGAAGGGACGGAGATGGTGATGCCCGGGGATAACGTTAGTTTAAAGATCGAGTTGATCACGCCGATAGCGATGGAGAAGGGTCTGCGTTTCGCCATCCGTGAGGGCGGCCGCACAGTCGGCGCCGGCGCGATCAGCGAGATATATGAATAAGGGTGCATCAACATGCTCAATGAGAAGATTAGGATAAAATTAAAAGCTTACGATTACCGTATCCTTGATCAATCGATCGCGGAGATTGTCAAGACGGCGCAGCGGACGGGCGCAAAGGTGATGGGTCCTATCCCATTGCCGACGGATAAAAACAGATACACGGTTCTCCGTTCTCCGAATATCGACAAGAAATCGAGGGAGCAGTTTGAGGTTCGCACGCACAAACGTTTGCTGGATATCATTGAGCCTTCGACCCAAACGATTGACGAGTTGATGAGATTGGATCTCCCGGCTGGAGTCGATGTTGAGATAAAAGCATACGGTCAGGAATAGCATAACAGTCTAATTTTCTGATAAAAAGATTACGACGGTGAAAAATGTATAAGGCAATAATCGGTAAAAAGTTGGGAATGACAAGGCTTTTCGTTGAAGACGGAAAGTCTGAGCCGGTAACCGTATTGGAAGTCGGACCCTGTGTAGTGGTTCAGGTAAAAACGCTTGATAAAGACAAATATCAGGCTGTGCAGCTTGGCTTTGACACGAGGAGAGCCGAGAAATCGTTGAATAAACCCATCAAGGGTCATTTCTCAAAGAATAATGCCCCTCCTCACCGCCTGCTGCAGGAAGTTGATTTTGACGGCGATATCCAATCTTTGAAACCCGGGACTGTCGTCACCCTGAAGGATATGCCTGAAACGCCGTTGGTCCGCGTGAGCGGGCACGCCAAAGGCAAGGGCTTCCAGGGTGTCGTGAGGAGGCATGGATTCAGAGGGGGAAATGAAACCCACGGCTCTAATTTCCATAGAGCTCCAGGTTCTATTGGGGCATCGTCCTGGCCTTCGAGAGTATTCAAAGGCATTGGGATGCCTGGCCGTATGGGTAATAACCTGGTTACAGTTAAAGGCTTGAAAGTTGTAAAGCGGGATGCCGAAAGGAATCTGCTGGCGGTACGCGGAGCAGTTCCGGGCAAGAACGGCGGATATGTCGTTGTGAATTTCGTTTAAGATGTACCGTCGAGATAAGGTGGAACCAAGATGGCAAAGATCGACGTTTTTGATAAAACAAACTTAAAGGTCGGAGAGATCGAGCTTTCCGATAAGATCTTCAATGCTCCGATTAACGAGAGCCTGATCTACTATGCTGTAAAGCATTACCAGGCAAAGGGACGCGCCGGAACAGCGAGCACAAAGAGGCGCGGCGAAGTAAGCGGCAGCGGTAGAAAAATGTGGCGCCAGAAGGGCACAGGAAGGGCCAGGGCGGGGCAGATCCGCAACCCTGTTTGGAGACACGGCGGTATCGTCTTCGGCCCAAAACCGAGGAGTTATGATTTCCATCTGCCCAAAAAGATGAAATTCGGTGCCTTGTGCTCAATCCTCACCCAGAAACTGCAGAATAAACAGGTGAGGGTGTTGGAGGATCTCGAACTGGAAGTTCCGAAGACCCGTGAAGTTATTAAAATCATGGATTCGTTCAGCATCAACGGGAAATTTCTCCTGGTTGACGATATCGGCAATAAGAATCTCATGCTCTCCGTTAGAAATCTTCCTAATGGCAAGGCGTTGGGCGGATACGGGCTGAATGTTTTCGATTTACTGAGATATGACAATCTGTTTTTGACCCGCAAGGCAGTCGGACAGATAGAAGAGGTGTTGAACAAATGATGAAGCACCATGAAATAATTATTGAACCCCTTATAACGGAAAAGAGCACTCTCTTAAAGGAGCAGCAGAAGGTCTATTGTTTTCTGGTTAAAAGGGAAGCAAGCAAGGTTGATGTTAAGAAGGCTGTTGAAGCGATTTTTAAGGTAGATGTGGACAAGGTCCGGCATGCAAATTTCAGAGGAAAGATTAAAAGGCTCGGACGAAACATCGGTAAAAGACCGGACTGGAAGAAAGCCTGGGTTACTTTAAAGCCGACTTCGAAGACGATCGAGTATTTTGAGGGTGCATAATTCACTTTGTAAGAGGTTAAGATGGCTATAAAAAGTTACAAGCCAACTTCAGCAGGACGCCGTTTTCAGACGGTTTTAGAAGGTGATTTCAGAAAGTTCGAAGGACCATACAAACCCCTGACAGTTCCGAAGAAGAAGACTGGTGGGAGGAATTCTGAAGGCAGGATAACGATACGCCATCACGGCGGCGGCCATAAGCAGAGATATCGTATAATAGATTTCAAACGGAACAAGATTGCTATACCGGCGAAGGTGGCTTCGATAGAATACGATCCGAATCGTTCCTCGCTGATTGCCCTTCTGAACTATGCTGACGGCGAGAAGCGCTATATTGTCGCTCCGCTGGGCCTGGAAGTTGGGCATACGATTATGAACGGGGAAGAGGCTGATATCGCGATCGGCAACACATTGCCTCTTCGCAAGATCCCCGTGGGAACGATAATTCACAATATCGAGTTGAAGATCGGCAGAGGCGGTCAGATCGCGCGCAGCGCGGGAGCATCTGCACAACTGATTGCGAAGGATGACTCGTACGCGCAAATCAGACTTCCATCGAACGAGGTGAGGAAGATATTGCTTGATTGCAGCGCCACGATAGGTCAGGTGGGTAATGTGGAGTTTGAGAATGTTTCGGTTGGCAAGGCTGGCCGTAAGCGATGGATGGGCCGTAGACCGAAGGTTCGCGGCGTCGCCATGAATCCGGTTGATCACCCGCATGGCGGCGGTGAAGGCAAAACCTCCGGTGGGCGTCATCCCGTGACTCCCTGGGGGCAGCCTACCAAAGGTTACAGAACCAGGAATAACAAGGCTACACAAAAATATATAGTAAAACGTCGGAAGTAAGAGGTTTGTTGTATGGCACGATCGATTAAAAAAGGGCCGTTCATTGACGATCATTTGGCAAAAAAAGTCGTCGAGATGAATGATACCAATCAAAACAAGGTAATTAAGACTTATTCTCGCCGATCCACGATAATACCGGAAATGGTGGGTCATACGATTGCGGTCCACAACGGTCGTAAATTTATACCCGTTTTTGTATCGGAAAACATGGTCGGTTGCAAGCTCGGAGAGTTTTCTCCGACCAGGACTTTTCATATGCATTCGGGTGACAGGAAGAAATAGCGGAAAGAGCGGAGTTGTAAAATGGCAATAATAGCTAAAGCCCGATTCATTAGCATGTCGCCTACCAAAGGCGTGGGCTTGATGCGGGAAATTCAGGGCAAGCCTGTGGAAGACGCATTTGCGATACTGAAGCTGAGCAAAAAGAAATCTTCGATTCACATCAGAAAGGTTTTGGCTTCTGCGGTAAGCAACGCCCGGAATAACCCTAAGTTGAAAGCCGACAAGGAGAAGATAGAAACCGCCGATTTATTTGTCAAGAAAGCGATGATTGACGGCGGTCCTACTCTTCAAAGAATAAAACATAGGGCGATGGGCAGAGTCTTTCGCATTAGAAAGAGAACCTCTCATATCGTGATCGAGTTGGGCTTAACAAACGAAAAGGTTTAAGACTGGAGGTTAGTTTTGGGACAGAAGGTTCATCCATTCGGATTCAGGCTCGGTTTTAACCGCACCTGGAATTCACGCTGGTTTGCTGTTCGGGACTACGGCAAGATGTTAAAGGAAGATTTGGATCTGCGCAGCAAGCTGAAACAGCGTTTCTTCCACGCCGGTGTGGCAAATATTGAGATAGAACGGGCTGCGAACAAGATGAGAATCCGTATTCTTGCGTCAAAACCCGGTATTATTATAGGCCGCAAGGGAGCGGAAGTTGATAAGCTGAAGCGGGAGCTCGAGAAGGAAACAGGCAAGGAAATTTATATAGATATACAGGAAATAGATAAGCCGGAGCTCAATGCTCAGTTGGTTGCTGAATCTGTTGCCATCCAATTGGAAAGGCGCATTGCTTTCAGGCGTGCCATGAGAAAAGCGGTTGATTCAGCTTTGAGGTTCGGGACTGTCGGAATTAAGATTCGTTGTTCCGGCAGATTGAATGGTGCTGAAATTGCGCGTGACGAATGGTATTTGTTTGGGAAGCTTCCCCTTCACACTTTGAAGGCGAATATTGATTACGGGTTCACCGAGGCCATGACTACATACGGCGTTATCGGTGTCAAGGTCTGGATGAACAAAGGGGAGCTCGAGAAAGCTAAAGGAATGAAAGTACAAGCATGATGCGCTTTATTGCCGGTTATAAGGAGAAGGACTGATGTTACAGCCGAGTAAAGTAAAATTTAGAAAGCAACATAAGGGAAGAGCGCGCGGTAAGGCGACACGCGGTTATACAGTTGATTTCGGCAGCTATGGGATGAAAGCCCTTGGTGTGGGTAAGATGACAAACCGTCAGATCGAAGCTGTCCGTGTCGCTGTAATGAGAAAAGTAAAGAGAACCGGAAAATTCTGGCTCCGCGTATTCCCCGATAAGCCAGTAACTAAGAAGCCTGCCGAAACCCGTATGGGTAAAGGCAAGGGCAACGTTGAATTCTGGGTTGCGGTAATCAAGCCGGGCAGGATCATTTGCGAGCTGGATGGAGTGACGGAAGAAATAGCCCGCGAGGCATTTATACTTGCCGGGCACAAATTGCCGTTCCGAATAAAGTTCGTAAAGAGATTCGAGATGGGAGATTAGTGTGATGCTGAAAACGAATAAATTAAGAGAAAAAGGCGACGAGGAATTGTTTGAGTTAGATCGGGATTTGACGGAGGACTATTTCAAGCTTCGTTTCCAACACACGACAGGACAGATGGAGAATCCGGCCAAGTTGAGATTGATCAAGAAAGACATCGCCCGAGTAAAGACGATAATGCGTGAACGCAAGCTGGGTCTTAAGCGCCAAGTTAAATCCGGCGTAGAGGAGAGTGCCAAGAAATGAACGAAGAAACGAAAAATGAAAAAGTCGTATCGCACAAGAATACCAAGACCGGGGTTGTTATCAGTAAGAGCGGCGACAAGTCCGTGGTTATCAAGGTTGCCAGGTTGATGCAGCACACTAAATTCCGCCGGGTCGTAAGGCGCTCGAAGAAGTATATGATTCACGACGAAAACAATGCCTGCAAGATCGGCGACAAGATTGAAGTTATTGAATGCAGACCTTTCAGCTCCAGGAAAACATGGCGCTTGGTCAGAATAATCGAATCCGGAAAATGAGGCGGAGGAACAAACGATGATTCAGATGAGAACAATTTTGCAGGTGGCTGACAACTCCGGAGCCAAGAGGATATCGTGTATCCATCCTCGCGGTGGCGGCGTCAGCAGGATAGGAGTCGTCGGCGATGTCATAACCGCTAACGTAAAGGAAGCAGCTCCGGATGGGAAAGTGAAAAAAGGACAGGTTGTGAGAGCGGTTATCGTAAGGACTAAAAGCGTCACCAGGCGGAAGGACGGCAGCTATATTCGTTTCGACCAAAATGCTGCAGTATTGATTGATGAAGCAGGCGAACCGATCGGGACGCGCGTTTTCGGTCCGGTCTGCAGAGAGCTGCGGGAAAAGAAATTTATGAAGATAGTTTCGTTAGCGCCGGAGGTATTGTAATGAAGGCTAATACCGAACGCAGTCCCAGGAGCACCAAAGTGAAGAAGAACGATATGGTAAAAGTCCTTTCCGGAAGGGATAGGGGCAAGGTTGCAAAGGTGCTGAAAGTGTTCCCTATCAAAGGGACTGCAATTGTTGAGAATATCAATTTTGTAAAGAAGGCGACCCGCCCGAATCCGGGCCGGAATATTAAAGGCGGAATAATCACAAAGGAAGCTGACATACGGCTTTCGAGTCTTATGGTTGTCTGTCCGCAGTGCAACAAGCCGACCCGGGTGGCGATTCAGCGTCTTGAAAATGGGATGAGGGCGCGTCTGTGTAAGAAATGCGATGCGATGATTGATAAATAGTGCGCACGAGGTAGCAAATGACTAAGGAAAAATACGTCCCCAGGTACAAGGAAAAATATGAAAAAGAGGTTGTGCCTGCGTTGGTAAAGAAGTTCGATTATCCGAATGTGATGGCAGTGCCGAAGCTCGAAAAAATTGCCTTGAATATAGGTTTGGGAGCCGCAATATCCAATATTAAGCTTCTTGACCAGGCGATGGAAGAGCTGGCGATCATTACAGGGCAGAAGCCTGTGATGAAGAGAGCGAAAAAATCGGTGGCGGCTTTCAAACTCCGCGCAGGGATGCCGATTGCATGTATGGTAACTCTTCGGGGTTCGAGAATGTTCGATTTTTGGGACAGGCTGGTAAGCATAGTCCTGCCCCGCGTGAGAGACTTCCGTGGTGTTCCTTCGAAATCGTTTGATGGGCGCGGAAATTATACGATGGGAATCAAAGAGCATCTGGTTTTTCCGGAAATAGATTATAACAAGGTGGAGTTGGTTAAAGGCATGAACATAACCTTTACCACCACGGCAAAAACCGATGAAGAGGGGATGGAGCTTATGAAGCTTATGAATTTCCCCTTCCGTAAGCAGTAACGGTAGAGGTGTGCAGTGTCTACAAAAGCTTTAATGGCAAAGCAAAAAAGGGAACCGAAGTTCAAGGTTCGCAAGTATAACAGGTGTCAGTTGTGCGGCAGGCCGAGAGGTTATTATCGGAAATTCAAAATATGCCGGATTTGCTTCCGTAAGCTTGCTCTGCAGGGCGATCTACCCGGCGTAACAAAAGCAAGTTGGTAAACGAGGTAAGCTGTTATGACAATGACTGATCCAATTTCCGATTTTTTAACCAGATTGAGAAATGCCCTGAAATCCAGGCATGAGACTGTGGATATTCCTATTTCGAAAATGAAGGTTGAGGTTGCAAGGCTCATGAAAGAAGAAGGATTCATCGACAATTTCAAGGCAATGGAAGATAAAACGCAGGGAACTCTCAGGCTGTATTTAAAGTACGGTCCTGAAAATGAAAATATCATTAATGGACTTAAGCGTGTGAGCAAGCCGGGACGCCGTGTTTACATCGGAGGAGACGAGATTCCGAATGTAATGGGAGGTTATGGCATCAATATAATCTCCACTTCCAAAGGGATTCTAACCGGCAAGGAAGCGAAACGGCAAAATATCGGCGGCGAAATAATTTGCGAAGTCTGGTGAGGTATATAGATGTCACGGATTGCTAAAAAACCCATCGTGGTACCGGAAAATGTCCAGGTTTCGGTTTTAAGTGACCATGTTGAGGTCAAAGGGCCCAAGGGAGAGCTGAAGACATTTCTTCCCGCAGGTATCAAATGCACTGCGGAAAAGGGAATGGTAAATGTTATCCGCGAGAACGATTGGCCGTCCCGAAGAGCGAGCCAGGGTATGGTTTATCGGATGATCAGCAATAATATCGTCGGCGTAACCGAGGGTTTCAAAAAGGAACTCGACATCGTAGGTGTCGGTTACAAGGCGGTCGTCCAGGGGAATAAGCTACAGCTGACTCTTGGTTATTCACATGAAATCAGCTATCCAACCCCTGATGGCGTAAAAATAGAAGCTCCTCAGCCTACCAGAATTGTTATCAGCGGGCGCGACAAACAGCAGGTCGGGCAGGCTGCAGCAGAGATCAGGGCATTCCGCAAGCCGGATGTGTACAAGGGTAAGGGTATCAGGTACGTAAATGAAATCGTTCGCAAGAAAGTCGGTAAAGCCGGCTCATAGTCTTGATTGAAGGTGTGATAATGCCAAAGAATATAGATTACAGAAAAAGAATTCATTTAAGAATTAGGAAGAAAATTCATGGAACGGCCGAACGCCCGCGTGTCGTCGTTTTCCGATCGTTGAAGAATATATCTTTGCAAGCCATCGATGATTCGAAGGGGCATACGATTATTTCGATCTCAACTTTGGAAAAAGAATTGAAGGAATCTCTGAAGACAAAGAAGAAGACAGAGGTTGCCCGCGAGATAGGCAAGAAATTCGCGGAGAGGTTGAAATCTAAAAACATTGTATCCGTCGTTTACGACAGGGCTGGTTTCCGCTACCACGGCAGGGTGCAAGCAGTGGCCGAAGGTATGCGTGAAGCGGGAATTAAGGTTTAAAAAGGGAGGTATCCGTGCTGACTGATGGTAAACTTGAGGAAACCGGACTGCTTGACAGGGTTGTAAGCATCAACAGGGTCACCAAGGTTGTTAAGGGAGGGAAAAACCTCCGTTTCAGTGCTCTTGTGGTAGTTGGAGACGGCAACGGTCGTGTCGGATTTGCGAGCGGTAAAGCCAAAGAAGTTCCGCTTGCGATTAAAAAGGCCCTTGAAAGAGCGCAAAGAGATATGGTTCGCATCCCCATGAAAGGGACGACCATTCCTCATATCGTGATAGGGAATTACGGTTCCGGCAGAGTTCTTCTGAAGCCCGCATCGGAAGGTACCGGCGTTATTGCCGGAGGAGCGGTGCGCGCCATATTGGAAGTCGCAGGGGTCAAGGACATCCTGACAAAATGTCTGGGAACTCGAAATCCTCATAATGTTGTAAGGGCAACTTTCAACGGTTTGACGAGTCTTTTTAGGATTGAGGAAGTCGAAAAGCTCCGGGGTAAACCGGTTGCGGAACGCGATGTATTGTGATAGATTGAATTTTTGCTTTTTTACCGGGAGAATAAAATGAGCGCCGAAGCACGAGTTAAAAAGATACGAATACAGCAGTATCGCAGTAAGATTGGTTTTAATCATCACCAGCGGGACGTATTGCGCGGCCTTGGGTTTAAACGCCTCAATCAAATTGTGGAGCGCAATGATACACCGGAGGTGATGGGCATGGTAAAGAAAATACCTCATCTTGTTCGTGTAATAGAAGAGGAATAATGAAATGGAACTACATAATTTAAAAGCGCCATCAGGCGCAAATAAAAATCGGAAAAGGGTCGGGCGCGGGCAGGGATGCCATGGCAGGACAGCCACGCGCGGCAACAACGGTCAGAAAGCCCGCTCCGGGTACTCACGAACGCTCGGATTCGAGGGTGGTCAGATGCCCTTGTATCGCCGTGTTCCGAAGCGCGGTTTCACTAATAAATTTGCCAAAAGACCGGTCGAGCTGAATTTGAGGAACCTGGCTGCAATAGAAGATATCAGTGAATTTACGCCTGAAATCCTGGCCGAGCGTGGAGTGGTGAAGGGCGCGAAATACGGTATTAAGGTAGTCGGCAATTTCGACCTGAAACGCCCGATCAAACTCAAGGTTCATAAAATCAGCAAAGGGGCGAAAGATAAGATCGAAAAAGCAGGCGGATCAATCGAGGTAATCGGCTGATGTTGGAAAGTTTAAGAAATATAATGGTCATTCCGGATCTCCGGAAGCGTATTATTTTTACGTTTGCAATGCTTGCAGTTTACCGGGTCGGAGGTCATATACCGACACCGGGTATCAACGGCGATGCCGTTTCCCAATTCTTCCAGGAAAATGCCGGCACGGTTTTCGGATTTGTCGATATGTTTACCGGCGGCGCATTCTCGCAGATGACGATCTTCTCTCTCGGGATTATGCCATATATAAGCGCTTCAATCATCTTGCAGCTCCTTACCGTCGTCTGGCCATACTTGAAGCGGCTAAGCGAAGAGGGAGAAGTAGGAAGAAAGAAAATAACCCAGTGGACAAGATACGGAACGGTTTTATTAAGCATTGTTCAAGCTGCGTTCATCGCTCTTTATCTTGAAAGAATGCCATCCGCATCCGGAACTCCCGTGGTTACGATGCACGGGTGGGGTTTCCGGTTGATGACTATCCTTACATTGACGACAGGAACCTGTTTTATAATGTGGCTGGGGGAACAGATATCCGATCGAGGAATCGGAAACGGTATTTCCCTTATAATCTTTGCGGGCATCATCGTAAGGCTTCCAGCGGGACTGCTCGATTTATATCAAGCCGTCGCCGAGGAAAGAAGCTCGATATTCACCGTGGCAATAGTTATGGCTTTAATGGTCGGAGCAATTGCCGCAATCATTTTCGTGGAACGAGGTCAGAGACGAATCCCTATTTCATATGCAAAGAGGATTGTCGGCAGGAGAATGATGGGCGGGCAGGGCAGCCATCTGCCCCTCAGGATAAACACCGGCGGTGTTATACCCGTTATTTTCGCTTCATCGGTTTTAATGATACCGGGGACAATAGGCCAGATATTCAAGGATGTTCCCTGGATTGCGAATGTTATGCGCGCCTTGAATTATCATGAACCGTTGTATAACCTCTTGTATTTTACAATGATAGTTTTCTTCTGCTATTTTTATACTGCCATCATCTTCAATCCTGTTGATGTGGCAGAGAATATGCGCAAACACGGTTCTTTCATCCCTGGCATCAGGCCCGGGAAGAATACCGCGGATTATATAGATCGCATTCTTTCCCGTATCACTTTTGCCGGAGCTATGTATCTGGCATTGGTGGCATTGTTCCCTCAGCTGCTGATGAGCGGTTTCAAAGTGCAAACGATTCCACTTATCGGCGCGAGGTTGGATGAAGTTCTGCCGTTTTGGTTTACGCACGGATTGGGATTCAATTTCTATTTTGGCGGCACATCTTTATTGATTGTCGTTGGTGTGGCGATGGATACAGTGCAGCAGATAGAGTCTCAGTTAATTATGCGCCATTATGACGGATTGGTTAAGGGAGCGAAGATAAGAGGCAGGAGATATTAATCTCATGGTCGGGATACTTCTGGGCGCACCTGGGTCCGGAAAAGGAACACAGGCGAAAAGGCTCGTTGAAAAATATGGCATTGTTCAGATTGCGACAGGCGACATACTCCGCCGCGCAGTTATGACCCGGACTGAGCTTGGAATGAAAGCGAAGTCTGTAATGGATGCCGGATTATTGGTGAGCGACGAAATCGTAAATGGCCTTGTGCGGGAAAGAATCAGAGAAACGGTTTGCGAAAAAGGATTGCTCTTTGACGGTTATCCTCGGACGGTGGAGCAGGCGAAAATACTTGATGACCTGTTATTGGAAGCGGGTAAAAGAGTGGTTTTTGTTTTATTGCTAGATCTGCCGGATGAAGAGGTTTTGCGAAGATTGACCGGCCGCAGAAGTTGTCCGCAATGCGGAACGGTTTATCATATGGAATTCAATCCGCCAAAAACGGATTGGATATGCAATAATGGGTGTTCTACATCGCTGATAGTGCGCGACGATGACAGGGAGGCCGTGATTCGTGAACGGCTTCAGGTTTACAGGAAACAGAGTAAACCTCTTGTCGAGCGATATAAAAGTCACTCCGGCTTTCGGATTGTCGACGCGAAAGGCGGGGTGGACAAAGTTACGGACAGAATATTTTCGTTAATTGACAAATTGGTTTAATGATCTATTACAAGTCAGCGAATGAAATTGATAAGATGAGACGCCCGAATCAGATTGTGGCGGAAATTCTTAATGAAATAGAGGCTATGATCAAACCGGGAGTGAGCACTGCTGAACTGGACAGATTCGCTGAAACGATCATTAATAAGCGTGGCGCGCGGCCTGCTTTCAAAGGCTACAGAGACTACCCCGCCACCTTATGCACATCCATCAATGAACAGGTTGTGCATGGGATTCCCTCGCCGAAGGTGTTGCTTAAAGAGGGTGATATTGTCAGCATAGATATCGGGGCTGAGTATGACGGGTGGTTCGGAGACGCCGCAAAGACCTTTGCGGTAGGAGAAATTGTCGCTGAGGACAAACGGCTTCTTACAGTGACGAGCGAATGTTTGGAATCGGCGGTCATGGTGATGATAGAAGGCAACCGGTTATCGGACATCGGCAATGCGGTTCAGAGTCATGCCGAGTCGAACGGATTCGGTGTTGTTCGGGATTATGTCGGTCATGGAATAGGGCGGCAAATGCATGAACAACCGCAGGTTCCGAACTACGGCAATCCCGGAAGGGGGCCGTATTTGCGCCCGGGAATGGTCCTCGCGATCGAGCCGATGATAAATATGGGGACGTGGGAAACGGAAGTTCTTGAGGATGGCTGGACTGTTGTTACGGCTGACGGCAAAAAGTCCGCGCACTTTGAATACACAGTTGCCGTGACCGATAACGTTCCTTTGGTATTGAGTAAAGTTTAAGGTATGATTTATGCCGAAAGATGATGTCATCGAGGTTAATGCCACAGTGCTTGAAACACTTCCAAATGCGATGTTTCGTGTGGAGCTGGAGAACAAGCACAAGGTTCTTGCGCACGTCTCGGGAAAAATGCGGAAGAATTGGATACGTATTCTTCCAGGCGACAAGGTTAAAGTGGAGTTAACGCCATATGACCTCAATCGCGGCAGAATCGTTTACAGGTATAAATAGGTAGCAAACTAATCGTGAGCGAATGAGTAGAGGATGAAATGAAAGTACGGCCTTCAGTAAAAAAGATTTGCTCTAAATGCAAAGTTATTCGGCGCAAAGGGGTTATTCGCGTGATCTGTGAAAACCCGAAGCATAAACAACGTCAAGGCTAATGTGGGAGGTGACACTTGGCAAGACTAATAGGTGTTGATCTGCCGGCAGCTAAAAGAATTGAAGCGGCACTTACTTATATTTATGGAATAGGTTTTGCGACATCGCGGAAGATACTGGAAGATGCCAATGTGGATTTAAATGTCCGTGTCAAAAACCTGACCGAGGGCCAGCTGAGGGCCATTCGTGAGAGTATCGAACGTCTCGGTATGCCTGTGGAAGGTGATTTGAGAAAGCAGGTTTCTCAGAATATCAAGCGTTTGATGGAAATCGGCTGTTATAGAGGATCCAGGCATAAAAAAGGTCTTCCCGTTAGAGGTCAGAGGACCAAGACGAATTCGCGGACCAGAAAGGGTCCTCGTCGTTCTTCGGTTAAACAGAAGAAAAAATTGAAGGCTTAAAATGATAGTGGAAAACGGAGTAGTTATTAATGGCTGAAAATACAGTAAAAAAGACAACCGCCAAAAGAAGCGTTTCTATCGGTGGGGTTATAAATATCAAAGCGACTTTTAATAATACTATAATTAGCATCTCGGATATGGAAGGAAACATTATTACGTGGGCTAGCGGCGGAACCGCAGGCTTCAAGGGATCGAGAAAGGGAACCAGTTTTGCTTCGCAGGTTGCCGCGCAATCTGCTGCGAAGAAGGCGTATGATCTCGGTATGCGGAATGTCGAAATATATGTCAAAGGACCGGGCTCGGGCAGAGAATCTGCTATCCGCGCAGTCCAGGCGGTGGGGTTTAATATAACCGTCATCAAAGATAACACACCCATCCCGCACAATGGCTGCCGTCCGCGTAAAAAAAGAAGAGTATAGCAATAATCCGGATTGAATTGAATGGAGGAATGAATTGTCTCGATATACTGGACCAAAATGGAAGTTAACCCGCAGAGAGGGTTTTGAATTAGATGAAGGCAAGAATATTCTCGAAAGGCGTCCGAATGCTCCGGGAGAGCAGGGTAGAAGAAGAAGAAAACTGTTGGGTTATGGTCTTCAGCTGAGGGAAAAGCAAAAGGTCAAGAGAATATACGGCATTCACGAAAGACAGTTCCGGCTGTTCTTCAAGAGAGCTGAAAGACAAAAGGGCGTCACCGGCGAGAATCTGCTCCGAATGCTCGAGCAGAGGCTCGATAACACGGTTTTCCGCCTGGGTTTTGCTATGACACGCCGCCAGGCAAGACAGCTTGTGACGCATTGCCATGTTTTGAAAAACGGCAAAAAGGCCACTATTCCCTCGATGATTGTCGAGGTCGGCGATGTGATCTCGATCAAAGAAAAGAGCCGCAGCAATGTTCAGATAAGTGATAGTCTGAAGAGAGTTTCAGGCCGCGGCGTGCCGGAGTGGCTGGATCTGAAGAAGGAAGAATTCAGCGGGAAAGTGCTGCGCCAACCTTATAGGAAAGATGTAACGGTTCCTATCAGCGAGCAGCTTATTGTAGAACTTTATTCGAAGTAACGATTTTTATATGAACGCTGTTTTCGCGTTCAAGGAGGAAGTTCAGTGCAATGGAAAGGATTCCAAAAGCCTAAAAGGCTTGAGATCAATAAAGAAACACTGACGAATACATACGGTCAGTTTTGGGCTCAGCCTTTTGAAAGAGGCTGGGGAACTACGGTCGGCAATGCCATGAGAAGAGTCTTACTTTCTTCTATAGAAGGTGCAGCGATTACAGCTGTAAAAATCGAGGGTGTCTTGCATGAGTTCAGTACCATTCCCGGAATTAAGGAAGATGTCACCAATATTATTCTGAACCTGAAACAGGTTCCTTTGAAGATGAACGGTTATGATCCGCAGACATTGACCATCAATGCAAAAGGCAAGACTGAAGTCAAATCGAAAGACATCATCATCCCGGATGGAGTTACCGTGCTTGATCCCGATGTTCACATTGCGACATTGTCGGAAGAGGCGGAGCTGAACATTGAGATGAGAATCAAAATGGGGCATGGTTATGTCCGTGCTGACCGGAATGAAGATGAAGACCTTGCGTCCGGCTATATACCAGTGGATTCTGTGCATTCACCAGTAAAGAAAGTGCGTTACGATGTTTCAGCAGCGAGAGTCGGCCGTATGACCGACTATGAGCGGCTTAATATTGACATTTGGACTAATGGCGGAGTTACGGCCCTGGATGCAATGGGGTTGGCGGCGAAACTTTTCAAGGACAACCTTACGATATTCATCAATTTTGAGGACGAGGAACCAGCCGAACCGCAGGAAAAAAGCCTGCCGCAAGAGATAACAAACGAGGATCTGAATCGTTCCGTTGAAGAACTGGAACTGACTGTCAGATCCACCAATTGTCTTAAAGCGGCAAATATAAAAAACATAGGCGATCTTATCCAGAAATCTGAAAATGAAATGCTTGAAACGAAAAATTTTGGTAGAAAATCATTGAAAGAAATCAGAGATATTCTCGTTTCGATGGGATTATCGCTTGGAATGACGCTTGAGGAAGCGAATCGGGTTAAAAGGCCAAAGGAGAACGAAGAATGAAACACAGGGTGGATCACCGGAAGCTTGGCAGAACATCAAGCCACCGTGAAGCTATGTTGAACAATATGGCGACATCGCTTTTCAGACATGAAAGAATACAAACGACCCTTCCGAAGGCTAAAGAGCTGAGGCGATATGCTGAAAAAATGATTACGCGAGCGAGAAAGGACTCAACGCATTCAAGAAGGATTATCTTCCGTTCAATCAGAGATAAAGAAATAATAGCGAAACTGTTCGATCAGATCGCTCCACGCTTTGCAGATCGCAACGGCGGATATATCAGGATTTTAAAGCTTGATTTTAGAATGGCTGACGGAGCGCCGACGGCTGTCGTGGAACTCGTGGGCAGCGAACATATTAAGACCAAGAAGTCGAAAAAGGATGCTGAAGGCAAACAGAAAGAATCAAAGAAGGAAAAGGTTGCAGCGGCTGAAAAGAAAGCTGATCGTGAAAGCAAGGCAGAGGAAAAAGTAGAGGAAGCAAAAGTCGAAGCATTGGAACATACACCAGGCGCGGATGCGACCTTTAAAAAATCAAAAGCGCGCGACGGCGCCAGAGAAGCGTTTATGGATAAAACATCCGAAGTGGATGAAAAGGTGGAAAAACGCAAAAAACTCTTTGATATTTGGAAAAAGAAGGCGAAAGAAGGCGAAGAATCTGTGAAAGAAACGCCCAACCCCTCTGATATAAAGAAAAACGCTGAAGATGTAGAAGCAGAAACGCCGGACAAAGCGACTGTTGAGGAACCTAAGGCAGAGGATAAAAAGGAATAAAAGCCTTTTAAAAACTTATTCATTTGTGATGGGGCTGTCTCAAAAAAGTGAGACGGCCCTTTTTTGTTTATAGAATATCTAACGCAGTTAGTAGATACATCTTTCATCTCAAGAATTTTAATTGAAATCCGGTATTAATGTTGGTTTGCCTGCATCAGATGTTCGTGATATCATATTATTTTAGTGAGATTGAAGCGTTTTTGACGGTTTTAACTATTCGTTCAATGAGGGGAATTAAAACTAATCTGTTGGGAAAAACCGGATCTGCGATATCCGATCTGGTTGCTGGCCGTATAGATACGAATTTCCGTATTGCACAGATCTATTCCTGGATATATGGGAAAAAGGTACTTTCATTTTCCCAGATGACAAATCTGAGCAAAGAGCTCAGGCAGTCACTGGATGAACATTTTTCCATCGAAGCTCCGACTATTAAGGAAACTCGGACCTCAGGCGATGGCACGATGAAGTATCTCATATCGTTCTTTGATAGTTCGACTATAGAAGTCGTCAGGATGGATGAAATCGGCCATTTCACGTTATGTCTGTCTTCCCAGGTTGGTTGCCCGCTTGGATGCGTTTTTTGTGCAACAGGCCGGGGGGGGTGTGAGAGAAATCTCACGTCTGAAGAGATTACGAGCTCCGCTGTTCTGTTTATCAGGGAGCTGCCTCAGCTGAAGCCGGTAAACATTGTCTTCATGGGAATGGGAGAACCGCTGTTGAACTATGATGAATTGGCAGAATCCATCGGCATTCTTACCGATCCGAAGGGAATGGCGATACCGGAGCGTAGAATCACGGTCAGCACAGTCGGCATAAAGGGGAAGATTAGGAAGATGAAAGAAGATTTTCCAAGAATAGGTTTAGCTGTTTCTGTCAATTCGACGTTTGAATCGCTTCGTTCCCAACTTATGCCGGTCAACGAAATGAATCCTCTTTCAGAAATTATTAAAGAACTGAAGACTGTGAGATTCACAAAGGAGAATCCCGTCACGCTCGAGTTTGTTCTGGTATCAGGGATAAACGATAATTATAAGGAAGCGAAGAACCTTGCTTCGATCGCAAAATCCTTGAAGGCTAAAGTGAGTATCATTCCTTTGAATATGGTAAACGGGTATGACAGGAAGCCACCATCCGAAACGGCAATAAACGAGTTTGTTCAGATCATAGCCGGTTTGAAAGTTTATGTGACGGTGAGGCGAAGCAAGGGGAGCAGCCTTGATGCAGCATGCGGACAGCTGAAAGCCGGAGCAAAACGATAATATGTTGAAAAAAGAGTCCCAGCTTGACGGTTTGCTTGAAATGGATTGGAAGAAAATCCGGGTTACGGCTGAAACCTCTGTTGATATAAGTTTGGGGCATCATTTATACCTTCAAACGGTGGCCTCGAATGCAAGAAACGGAACCTCGCTGTTTCAAAGAAGAAGGTTTCCAAATGTAACCATTGATGATGTTGTAAAAGCGCTTAAGCTGAAAACGGACAAACTCAAAACCGAACGCCAAAGAATGATCAACGATTTTCTCACCTGGGTTGATAATGCTTTGAGTGGAGTAACACGAGGCCGTCTTGTCAATGAAAACGGTGAAGCACTGTTTCTTATCACACCTCTTGGAAAGTATACGATTGATGCCGACAGCGTGATAAGAGGGATTTACCTGTGGTCGTCCATACAAAAGAAGGAGATCATCAGAAAGACAGAGGCAAAGTATAAAAAGACGATCGGTCATGGGTCGTATTACCTTGTTGATATGCAGCAGCTGGCAAAGAACGGCATAAATGCGGATGATCTTGAGCACTTCGGTCATGAAGACATGGTAGACTTCTACAGGGAAATCAAGATGATCACAAACCAGGAAAATGTCTGGCGCGAACCTGAGGGTAAGATTAAATATCTTTTCATCAGACATTCGCTCGGAGCTGGGATATCTTCGGATCTGGCGATAGTCCTTGCAGGCATTATTTATGGACGGGATGCGGCTTTTGGCGTCGTGCTGAGCCAGGTTCTCGAGGCGATCAGCATTTATACGCATCAATTCATAGACTACAGTGCTGATATAAGCGGAGATATAAAACGTAAATTCGAGAAGCTTGACATAGATGAGAACGAGCTGATGTCCTTCTTAAGCCTTGTGATTATGCCGGATGATGAGAACAGAGACGCTGTGCCTTCCAGCTCTCCGCTGGAACTTTTTGTAGTTGATAGAAAAACGGGGGTTTATCCATTGGAAGCATATCTCGCTTTTATCGAACAGAAACCCCTGGTGCCGGCTTATATCGGCGCGAACAGGATACTTTCTCTGGACTTTTTCAGATATGTCAATAAGCTTTTACTTGCATTTAAAGTATTGGATACTATTCCCTCCGGGAATTATTTGAAGATGAGCCTTAATCTGCCGGCGGCTGATTTTGCTTCAAGGGATTATATTGTTATCAAGGCGGATGATCCGATTTCGAAGGGCATCAATCAGATGATCCAAACGAGAAAGGATATTCTTATAATCGTAGACAATGAAGGCAGGCTAAACGGTGTTTTACACTCGTCCGACATTGTTCGTCTTTTTGAGCGATGATTTTGAAACAAGGACAAGCCCGAATACGTTATAAAGGTAGTAAGATAGTTGAACGGCGAATGGAATAAAAACAAGCACGAGGAGATGACTGATATCGATCTCGTAATCAGCTCTTTGAAAGACGATGAAGACGCAAAAGCTGTATTAATGCATCGTTACTATAAGAGAATATATAATATCAGCTTCAAATTTGTCGGCAGGTTCAATGAAGCTGAGGATTTGACACAGGAAATCTTTTTTCGCGTCTTCAGTCAATTGGATAAATTCAAAACGGACGGCAATTTTCTTTTTTGGGTTCAGAGAGTAGCCAGGAATTATTGTATAGACCATTACAGAAAGACAAGAAAAGAGCGACATTTTCTCCTTCAACAACAACCCGAGATTTCTTTCAAAGACCTACAGCTTACAGATCAGCAGGAAGCGATGGAGGGGCAGGAAAAAATGAAGAAAATTATGGAAGAAATAAACAAACTTCAGCCATCACTTAAAGATTGTCTCGTTATGCGTGATCTCCAGGGTTATTCTTACCAGGAGATCGCCTCGATTTTAAACCTGCCTGTGGGAACCGTGAAGTCCCGAATAAACCGTTCACGCAAAGAGCTTATGGAAAAGTTAATTTTTTAGTGAGGTGGGTTATGATTGCAACAAAAGTTATGCGCAAAGCAATTAATCATCTTTTCTCCGGGATCGTTTTTCTCACTGTGGGAATTATACTACAGATAGGTAAGCTGTCGGATTCATTCGATTCCGGGTATATCATCGGTAAATATTGGCCTCTCCTGATAGTTTTTTATGGCCTGAAATACATTCTATTTTCCATCGTCGGCGTAAGTCGCATGCCGAACGAAATGTCGCCGGAGGCGGAAGAAGAGGGCGCTCGCCTTCTTCATGGATTCAATCCTGCAAGCGGCATCGTGTGGGGCGCCGGATTGATCGCGCTTGGGATGATCTTTCTGCTGAAAATGCATAAGGACATCTCGGCATGGAACCTCTTTTTTGTTTATTGGCCTTCGCTTCTGATAATTGCGGGTTTGAGCGGAATTTCGATTTTTCTGCTCATTATATTTAAGTATGTCAACATTCAGATGAATAAGTCCTGAATTATCTGGAAATTTTCCGCTGGGAGAAGATAATCAGGCAGAAGACGGGAAATCTGTTCCTGCTGTAAGATATCCCTTGCTGCCTACACGTCAATTTATTGTAACAAGTGCTCTTTAAGGGGTGGTTTTTTCAACTTCTTGTTTTTAAGGTTTTCAACACTTGACGGGTATGTGCAATCCGCTGCTTGATAATAATCGCTTTATGCTATATAAAATAATTCTATGAAAAAAGTGGATAAGCCTTGGGGATTCGAGCTTATCTGGGCGCATACGGATAAATATGTAGGTAAAATTCTATTCGTCAAGGCCGGAGAAGCCCTGAGTCTCCAGTATCACAGAAAAAAAGATGAGACCATTTATCTGTTTTCAGGCGAATTAGACTTGCTGCTGGAGGAGAAGGGCGAGTTAAAAAAGCGTAGGGTTCATCCAGGCGATGCTTTTCGGATACTCCCGGGCGTGAAGCACAGGATGATCGCTGTCAAAGACAGCGAAATATTGGAGGCTTCAACGCCTGAACTTGATGATGTGGTGCGCCTTGAAGACAGATATAAAAGAGATGACAAGGAAATATGAAGGAGGCTGTTTTGAATATAGCGGTTGTCGGCACAGGATACGTGGGACTTGTTACAGGCACTTGTTTTGCGGATTTAGGTGTTAATGTCACCTGCATTGATAATGATAAAACAAAGATTTCAAACCTTAAAAATGGAAAGATACCTATCTATGAACCCGGCCTTGAGGAAATGGTGAAAACCAATCTCCAGGAGGGACGCCTGACTTTTACGACGGATATAACCGAGGGAGTTACAAATTCTCTCGTCATATTCATCGCCGTTGGAACCCCGCAATCGGACGATGGAAGCGCTGATCTTTCATATGTGGATCAAGTTGCTAAAGAAGTGGCTCTCAATATGACTGATTACAAGGTCATCGTGACGAAATCAACAGTGCCGGTCGGAACAGGCGTCCGTATCAGAAAGATTATCGAGAAAAACCAGAAGACGCCGTTGAAATTCGATATAGTATCAAACCCTGAATTTCTGAGGGAAGGTTCAGCCATCGAAGATTTCATGCGGCCGGACCGGGTGGTCATTGGGGCGGACAGCGAACAGGCCGTTGCCATAATGAAAGATCTCTACAGGCCGTTGTTCCTCATCGAGACGCCGTTCGTGATCACGAACATCGAAAGCTCCGAGATGATAAAGTACGCTTCGAACGCATTTCTTGCTGTCAAGATATCATTCATAAATGAGATTGCCAACTTGTGCGAACTCGCTGGAGCTGATGTTCATACCGTCGCCAGAGGGATGGGATTGGATGCAAGGATCGGTCCCAAATTTCTCCACGCCGGTCCCGGATATGGAGGATCCTGTTTTCCGAAGGACACAAAAGCTATTGTTCAGATAGCTCAGAATATAGGTTATAACCTGGAGATTATTCCCGCCGCGATACATGTTAATGATACTCAAAGGCTCCGGATGGTTGATAAAATCGTCAATGCAATGGAAGGCAACGTGAAGGGCGCGACTATAGGTTTTCTGGGGCTTGCCTTCAAGCCTAATACCAACGATATGCGCGAAGCTCCGTCCATAGAAATGATACGCAAGCTGCAGGGGATGGGTGCCGTGATTCAAGCCTTCGATCCTGCGGCGGTTGAGGAATCTAAAAAGCACTTGAAAAATGTAAAATACTGCGATGATCCGTATCAAGCCATCACCGGGTGCGATGCCTGCGTATTGGCGACGGAATGGAACCAGTTTAGAAAGATGGACCTGGACAAAATCAAAGAATTGATGAAGAACCCGGTTTTTATTGATCTTCGAAATGTTTATGATGCGGAGCAGATGACGTCGGCCGGATTCAAATACATCGGAGTGGGAAGAGCGTCAGGAAAAACGGCTAAATTAAATTATCATGTCTGAAGCAGATCATAGAAAGATAGTCAACAGGATTAAACGTAAAAATCGTGGCGGTAGCATTCTGGAATCTATGCCTCAAGTATCTGTTGAGCCAAAAGAAGATCAAAATACATGGAAGGGATATCGAAAGGATCTGAACGGGTTATACCTGGATGAAATATCATCACCCTATCTTTCCGATCTCTTGAAAAATGTCAGTCTTTCGGGAAAAGATAGCGGGGAAAAGACCGGACTCAAAGCGAAGATTGCAGATATATTGGCAAAGCTGTCCAGACCCTTATCGAAGATAATTGCATACGACCTGTATAGAAAAATAAACCGGCAGCAGCTTTTTAACAGCAGGTCCGCTTTACTTGTACAAAGACTTCTCGATCTTAACAAGAAATCGAATGATATTGTCGCCAACAAGATTGAGCAGATGGAAGAGAAGTATGATGCCTTGATCGGCGAGATCGTCCATAAGTACCTGGTGAATTTCACGAGAGACCTTGTTTCGAGAATGGATATTCTTTACGGCCGCCTTGATGAGAATTTTATTTCGCACGATGTGGAACTCGAGAAACTTAATTCCGTGCTCGATTCCCTCCTTACTGAGAGGGAACGTTTAAGCTCGGAGATGCAAGATTTGAATGGAATTCTCGGCGCTCAGCGCAGGTCTTTCGAGGAAATATACGCCAGGGCTTCGAAGCTCTCTGATTCCGAAAAAGTAATTGCCTCGTCTTCGACTGGAAGGTTGAGAGACCTCGACTATGTTATCTTTGAAAACCGCTTCCGCGGATCCTCAGACTTGATCAAAGAGAGGCAAAGAAAATATGTCGGCTCTTTCAAGAGCTGCAAGGCTGTTCTCGATGTTGCGTGCGGGAGAGGCGAATTTCTCGAATTGATGAAAGAGCAGGGGATCTCGGCCGAGGGAGTGGATATCAATGAAGAGATGACGGCAATCTGCCGTCAAAAAGGCCTGAGGGCTGCAACAGCCGACGCGCTGGATTTTCTGAATAATAATAATGAAAAGTATGACGGCATCTTTTGTTCAAATCTCGTCGAGCATCTCGATTTCCCGCAGATCAGGGAACTGTTGCGGAAAATCGTTAAAGCGTTGAAAGAGAACGGCATTTTGGTTATCGAAACAGTAAATCCTGAAAGCCTCAATGTTTTCGGCGCTGCGTTTTATCTGGACCTGACGCACATCCGGCCAATTCATCCGCTCGGTCTGGAGGTTTTTCTTGAGGCAAACGGTTTCCATAATATCAAGGTTCTCAGAACAACACCTATGAAGGAAAATGAAAAGCTCGAGGAACCCGATCTTTCGGATAAAATCCCGGTGGAGATGAAGCATACACTGAAAGCTGTCAACAGAAATTTCGGCAAGTTGAACAGCTTATTATTCGGTTACCAGGAATACGCGATAACTGCATATAAATTGAAATGATAATCACTGTCAGGAGATAAAAGTGGGAAGCTTAATAAAGATCAAATGGGGATTCGGTTTAATATTGATACAATTTATATTACAGTACGGTTGCAGCGATATGAAATTCAAGGGTGGAAGTTTGATCCCGCTTTTAGATTCAGATTCTTTCGAGGTAATAAACAAAGATCTTCGCCTTCCGGACGAATTTTTTTTTGAAGGCATAAGCCCGGTTGAAAGCGCCGTTTTTCGTGAATTGAAAGGATACTGGGGGAAAGGGTATATGCTATGGAATTTCACGCTTCAAAACTATCCACGCATAGATGACGGTGCGATAGAGATTACAATGAACTATCTGCCTCCCCAGAGGTTCAAATTGAATTTTCTTTTCAGAAGTAACGGATCTTCCTCTTTTACGGCGGAGGTCTTTTCCAATGTAATAAGGATATATAAACAGTCCAACGGAAGGTCCGCTAAAATTCTTGAGCTGCCGTTACGGTTCGTGCCCGAAAGGAATGTTTTAAAATTGTTTTTTTGTGAGGATCTGCTTGCTCTATCCTTCAACAACAGGGAAATCTTCAGACTTCGGGACAATCAGGCGACAGGTTTCGGATACTTTAATTCCGTCAGCATAAATTCATTGGCAAATTTGGGAACACGCACTCATATCAAATATTTCTCTTTTAACGGCGATAAAGACAAAAAACAACTTCGAAGAGTTTTTAACGTTTTAACCTCGTTCGATGTTGACAGCTCTGTGGAGGAATATATTCGCCAGGTAAGAATCGGTGACCTGACAATGCCGACTGTGCTTGCCCCGTCGCCGTCCAGATTGGTCATTCCAATCTCGGTTCCCGAATTTGCCGATCTTCGTTTTTCAACCGCGACATTGCCGGTTTCAAAAGCCGGGGGCGTTGTTGTCCGATATAAGGTTGATTTTCTGGAAAAAGGGACACAGAAACCGGTCAGCCTTTTCAATGATACGGAATTGCCCGTGAATATTTTCGATCAAAAATGGACAAGCTGCCGGGTTGACCTGAAGGACTATAAGGGGAAGAAAGGCGATCTTATTTTTTCCACGGAAGTTGAAGGAAAAGGTGGCGCGATAAAGGATGGAGTGATTGCCCTCTGGGGCGCGCCGCGGATACTGGTCACTCCTAAGCGGGCGGAGACAAGGAACGTGGTATTAATCACAATTGAGAACTTCGGGCAAGAATCGCTGCAATTGAAAGCGAACACGAAAACCCTCACACCTTCGATTCATAACTGGATTGCGGATTCGGTTGTCTTCGAGAATGGTTACCCCGCAACGAAATGGGTTTCTGCCTCATTGTTTTCTATGCTGCACGGGGATTCCGAGGCTTCCGACGAATATGTCTCCGGGGCGAAAGATTCATTCAGAACTATGGACAAATTCGGGTATTCTTTAGCGCGAGTTTTTTCGGAGAACGGTTATGATACTGCCGCGTTTATGCAGGGGGTAGCTTGTCAGCCGTTTCTCGGTTTATCCGACGGGTATAACGAATATTGCAATGAAAATAAATTCCATGACAGCGAGGCGGATATCTCCAACCCGGATAAATTGGCTGCCAGAGTGTCCTTGTGGGTCGAACAGAGGATCAATAAGAACTGTTTTCTGCACATTCATTTCAATTCGCTATCAGAGCTCGATATTGAGTCTCTTGTGAAAAACATCAAAGATAATCGCAACCTTCAGTGGGAATTTTGGCGCCAGTACGGTGATGCGCTGATCCGGCTCGACGGCAATGTCGGAAAGCTGCTCCGATCTTTGTGGAAAGTCGGTGCGTTGAAGTCCGCCGTAATTATCATTGCCGGGACGGATGGAATAAATATTCCTTCGGCGCAGGGTATCCCGCGGGAGACCGCGATCGGGAAAGACCAGTTCCTGAAAGTGCCGGTGATATTCAATATTCAAAGCAAGTTTCCGCCCACTGGCGAGCGTAAAAGTCCGATTTTCCTGAGCGACTTGTACTCCACGATATTGGAATATATGGGTATGAAATATTCCGCTCGCGGAGATTCGAAGTCTTTTCTGAAGTATATTGAAAGTGACGAGGAATCCCCAGAAGAAAACAGGCTGACAGTAACCCGATTAAGCGAACCTATGAATCCTACGGCAGGCTATTCTTTGCGCGATAGCCGTTACAAAGCTCTTCTTGTTGGTGAGGATGAGAATAAACCTTTCTCGCTCTTCTTTTTCGATTTGAAATCCGATTCTTACGAAAGATTGCCTCTTTCAAAAGAAATGATTAAAAAAGCCAATCTGAGCTCCGAATTAGATTCGAGGGTAAAGGGTTTGATGGATAAAAAGCCGTTAATGGCGGGCAAACAGATAATCGAGCATTATGTAAAGCTGATAAACCAATCATTTGCAGCCGGGCAGTAACGGATTTTTTGAATTGATTTGGCTTATCAGAATCTCGCATTCTCTATCTATTATCCTATCAGGATGATAGTCTTCATTTGAATCGGAGAAATATCAACCGGTTTTTACGTCGTTCAGTATCTGCGGAAAGCCGGAAGCGATCTGCTGAATGACATAATCTTCGGTCTCTTTACTTGTTGACAGATCCAGCAAGCCGGAGGCGATTTTCCGAGCGTCTTCGATTTTAATGGAACGTATAACATTTTTGATCATTGGAATCGAAGGCGGATTCATGCTCAGGATGGAATATCCGAACCCTAGGAGCACGATCATAATCACCGGGTCTATGGCAACCTCCCCGCAGACTGCAACGGGTATCCCTGCCTTTTGACCTGCAGTGATTATCATTGACATCAGTTTCAATATTGCCGGGTGAAGTGGACGGTAAAGGTATGAGACGTTCTGATTAGACCTGTCGATCGCAAGCGTATATTGTATCAAATCGTTGGTGCCGACGCTGAAAAAGTCCACCTTCCGTGCAAGCTGATCGGCGATCAGGGCGGCGGAAGGGATTTCGATCATAATGCCGAGTTTAGTGTCATCTTTAAACGGTATCTTTTTTCTCTTAAATTCGCGCTTTATTTCATCGATGATTTCAATAGTCTGTTCTACTTCCGTAACGCCGCTTATAAACGGAATCAGTATTTCCATATTGCCATGCACACTTGCCCGAAGCATCGCTTTCAGCTGGGTGATTATTGTGTCGCGGTTTTGAAGGAAAAGCCGGATCGCACGCATCCCGAGCGCGGGATTTGCTTCCTTGTATAATAGCTGTTCTCCGAAATATTTGTCGCTTCCGATATCAAGGATTCTGATTGTCGCCGGGTAAGGCGCCGCCTCTTTCACGAGGGCGCTGTAAATGTCGTAATGCAGCTCTTCGTCGTTTATACGGTCGGGATATTGCATAAAAATGAATTCAGAGCGGAACAGTCCGATTCCTCTCGCGCCGAATTCCTTAGCATTTTTAACTTCCGAGGGAAGGTCTATGTTGGCAAGCAGGTTCACTTCTGTGCCGTCAAGCGTCACTGCGGAAAGATCCTTGTTTCTGATGAGTTTTTTCTCGGTTTGCCTGAATTGTTTACGCTTTTCGCGGTATGAATTTATCTGTTCTGTTGTGGGATTGACAATCAAGGTTTCTTCCTCGCCGTCAATTATCGCTATGCTGTCCGGATCAATTTCATCCACGAGTCCCCGCAATCCCACTACAGCGGGAAGCTCCAGAGATTTTGCGAGAAGGCTGATATGGGATGTCTTTCCGCCGACTTCAGTGGCGATGGCGAGGATTGTATCCCGTTCGATAGCGCTTAAATAAGAGGGAGGCAGATTTCTGGCGACGATGATGGATGGTTCAAATGGTTTTTGAACATCTGTACTGGTTTCCCCTGCGAGATTATCTATGATTCGCCTGGAAAGGTCCCTGATGTCGTAGCTTTTTTCTTTAATATGCACTATGTCAATATTTTCAAATGCCTTGACATATCTTCTATTAACCTTTTCAACCGCCCACTCCGCATTAATTTTTTCCTTTTTCAACAAATTCCTGATCATCCCGATATATGCATCATCTTCGAGCATAAGGAGCTGCGCGTCGAATATAAACGAATGGTCAATGTTAATTTCTTTAGCGATCTTTGCACGAATGTTTTGGAGCTGAGTCCTGGTTTTTTTAACCGCATTGGACAACCTGTCTATTTCATTTTCCACACCCTTTTTGTCAAGGAGGCAGTGCGCGATGATCACATTTTCTTCGCGTAGCACAATGATAGGTCCGATTGCGATGCCTGGAGATACGCCGATTCCCCTGAATGTTTGAGTTTTTTTCATTGTCATACTGTCTCGTTGAAGCCTTCTTCCACAATTATTATAAGGGCTTCCAATGCGGATTCTTCGTCCGAGCCGGTCACAGCGATTTCAAGCTTGCCGCCGTAAGGAGCGGCAAGCATCAGAAGGCCCATTATACTCTTACCATTTACTGTTTGGTTATTAAATGTTACGAATATTTTTGATTGGAATTCATTGGCTTTATGGACGAATTTTGCAGCAGCACGGGCATGGAATCCCATTCTGTTTATAATAGCGACCGTTTTACTTCTCATTATTCATTTTTCTTCTGGTAATAGATTTCACCTGGAACCTTTATGCTTTGCCTGGCCCTGTCTTTCAATTCTGTTAAGAGACGAGCCATATTTTTAAAGGACTCAGTCTGTAGGTTCACGAATTTTATCAGCATTGGAAGATTGACGCCTGTGATTATTTCTATCTTTTGCTTCTCGAGGAATGGAAGGCTTATATTTGTCGGAGTTCCGCCGAACATATCGGTAAAGATTACAACTCCGTCATATGAACTCAGATTGGAAAGAGCATCCCTTATCTTAGTGATACCCTGTTCCTGATCGTCATTCCAATCCACGGATACGCACTGGATTCCCTCCGTCTTGCCAACAATGTTTTCGAGGACTGAAAGCATCTCTCTTGCGAGAGTGTTGTGTGCCACGATTAATGCCCCGTACATTATTAACCCCCTGTTAAATCATAGCCCGGATAAATAAATATCCCTGTGTTCAATGATAACATTATAGTTTTCTTTCGCCAGCATTTTATAGACTTCCTCGGCAACGGCAACGGACCTGTGCCGCCCGCCGGTGCATCCGAAGGCGATGTTCAAATAAAATTTTCCCTCCCTGTTATAATTTGGTACAAGGAAATGAAGCAGGTCTTTAAGCTTTGGGAAAAACTCCTGGAATTCAACGGTTTTTTCAATGTATTTGATAACCTGCTTGTCGAGTCCGGTTTTCTCCCTGAGTTCAGGCTCGAAAAAAGGGTTCGGGAGGAATCGGACATCCAGTATCATATCCGCTTCGAGAGGAAGCCCGTTTTTAAATCCGAAGCTAATAACATTGATTCTGAATTTTCCTGCCTTTTCGTCTTCAGTGGCAAATTGACTTGTGATAAAGCTTTTCAATTGATAAACGTTGAATGCCGACGTGTCTATCACTATATCAGCAAGGGATTTGATGCTCGATAGCATATCCCTTTCCTTTCTGATTACCTGCGAGAGCAAGTTTTCGTCCCTTAAAGGGTGCGGACGTTTTGACTCCGAATATCGTCTTAGAAGAGTTTCATCGATTGCTTCAAGAAAGAGCAATGTCAGGTCGAGATTGCCTTTCTTCAGTTCGTCGTATGTCTTTTCGAAGTTCTCGATAAATCTCTTTTCCCTGATATCACAGATGATCGCAATTTCGCTGATATCGGCTTTCGTCCTTTCGATGAGGTTTAAAAAAGTGGAAATAAGGTCCACCGGTAGATTATCTATGCAGTAATAACCGATGTCCTCGAATGTGTGCAACGAATATGTTTTTCCGCTGCCCGACAGGCCTGTTATTATGACGAGTTTTTTCCTCTTTTTCATCACTTGCCCACCTTTTTATCTTGATAATTCTGGTTTGCGATCATTTGCTTGTTCATTTTATTTTCAAATTCTTCAAAAGCCCGTCCATAATGCAATTTAACGAGATGATTTCTTGCAGCGGTCTCGATTAAAATGGCAAGGTTTCTGCCCGGGGCGACTGGAATTGTAATGCATGGAACAGCGCATCCCATCATTTTTTGATTTTCTTCGGCAAGTCCGAGCCTGTCGTATTCCGCTCCTTTTTTCCATTGTTCGAGTATGACAATTAATTCGATCTTCTTATGATGTCTCACGGCTCCCATGCCGAACAGATCTCTGATATTCATTACGCCCAATCCTCGGATTTCCAGGAGGTTACTGATAAGCTCGGAGCAATAACCAACGAGCACATCGTTTTCGAATTTTTTCAAAATGATTGCGTCATCAGCCACGAGTCTATGACCTCTTGTTATCAGATCGAGCGCGGATTCGCTTTTTCCTATGCCGGCATTTCCCATTATAAGGACACCAAGTCCGAATATTTCCAGGAGCACTCCGTGAATATTCATCTGTGGAGCCATTTTTATGCGTAGTATTCTGGAGGTAGTTTCTATTGTCGGACTTGTGGGAAGAGGCGACTGCATAAGAGGGATCTTCTTGTTATTGCATATATCTATAAGAAAAGGGGGTATGATTAGACCTGCTGATACAATAATACACCTTGTATCTTCTGTGCAAAACCGGTTGAGAGAGGCGATCATTTTATCTCGGCGGAGGGAGTGAAGGTACCCGATCTCCGTTTTGCCGAAGATAAGAGTCCTGTCAAGCATACCCGTATTGAGATCGCCGTCAGTGGACAGACCCGGTTTCTGCACACGCGGCAAACCGATTTGTTTGTCGAGGCCCTCTATTCCTGCCGCGAGTTCCACTTTCATCTCCGTAGAAAGTTCCGCAAGAAGTTCGGCAACAGTTATTTGTTTATATGATATTTTTTCTTCTTCGCTCATTTCTTTCCAGGGGAATGGTACAGTTCCATCAATTTGTTATAAAGCTGATTTGCCGTAGCAACTTCGTTCAGCAGATTTTTTATTGACACTCGTTCGATCAACCGCGCCGTTTCGGCCAAAAAATAGATATGATTGTCTGTCTCTTTTGCAGGTGCAAGTTCTAAAAAAAACAGATGCAGTTTCTTTTTCCCCGTCTGCCCTTTTATCCCTTTCAGGGATAGTCCGATGGACAGCTGGATATCTTTTTCGCTTTTCATACGCAGATGAGGTATAAAAATGCCAGGGGAGATATTGAATGCCGATTCGTCGGCATCCATCAATTCTGTTATGATATCATCAATGTCTTTCGGAAGGTTATCCCTCTTCAGCGCTGTGATGAGCTCCAGGTACGCTTCGGATAAAGTTTCCGCCTTCATCGGGCAGATGAAATGTTTGTGCAAGAAATATTTTCTTAAGTTCAAGAGAATGTCACATTTCAGGCCTGGGATTTATTTTTGCGGCTCGATCAGCCCATGATTGCCGTCTTTTCTCTTATATATAACGTTGATTTTATCGTTTGCCGCGCTCCGAAATACTAAAAAAATGTCATCAGACATACTCAGACGCACCGAAGCCTCATCGATATGAAGTGGTTTCAAACTGAATCCTTTATAAGGAATAATTGATGGTGTGGAAGAACTTGTCGGCTCCTTTTCTTCCGAAAGCAAGCCCTGTTTTTCGACTTTTTCTTTCCTATGCAATGAAATGATTTTTTTACGTTTTCTTCGAGCCTGTTTTTTAATTTTATCGAAGGCAGTGTTTATAGCAGCATACATGTCGGTTGTTTCTTCGACAGATGTATACATGCCGTTATCCGTATGAATGCTGAGTTCTGCAAGGTTGCGGTATTTTTGAACGGTGAGTATAAGTGTTACCTCGTCAATTTTTGGGAAAAATTTGGTTATTTTTTTCAAATTATTTTCAACATAAGAGCGGATGGCTGGAGTAATTTCAATTTTTTTTCCTGTAATCTCAAGGTTCATTTTTCACCTCGCTATTCAAATTGTTTTTTTCTTGTATTGGAGGAAGGGATATTCATTTCCTCCCTGTATTTCGCGATGGTCCTACGGGCTATTCTTAATCCTTCCTTCGTTAAGATATCCATTATCGCGGCATCACTCAGCGTCTTGTTGTGACTTTCGTTTTGTATCAGATCTTTGATCTTCCTTTTCACAATCAGCGAAGATATATCATCCCCCCGATCAGAAGAGACACCGCGCTGGAAAAAATATCTCAGCTCAAAAACGCCCAGGGGAGTGTGCATGTATTTGTTGTTTACAACACGGCTGATGGTTGATTCGTGCAATCCCACATCGAGCGCGACATCGCTAAGAACCATCGGTTTAAGATGCTTTTCTCCATATCGGAAAAAATCAATCTGTTGGCGCAGAATGCTTTCTGTTACTCTGTAAATCGTTTTTTGCCTCAAGTCGAAACTCTTCAGCAGCCAAACGGCGGATTTCATTTTTTCGCGGATATAGTCTGCCGCGTCCTTGTCCCCGACGGATTTAAGCGCGCCAAGCTTCTGATAAAATGAATTGATTCTGAGCTTTGGCATCCCATCGTCATTGATTTTCACCTTGAATTCGTTAATTTCTTTGACGATATAGACTTCCGGTTCGATATAGACAATACGCTCGACATTATATTTCAGGCCGGGTTTCGGATCCAGTTGCTTTATAATTTCGATTTTTTCCTTGAGTTGGTCCTTGTTGATGTTCAGAATTTTTTGAATCGTTTCGTAATTGTGATCTTGCACGTGTTCAAGATGATTTTCAATTATCGTTACGCAGTCTTTGTCTTTTATTCCCAGGTATTGTAACTGGAGCAGAAGGCATTCTTTAAGATCGAAGGCGGCGATACCCATCGGATCGAAGCTCTGGACCAATTTAAGCGCTTTTTTTACGGTCTCTGCACTGAATTCCGTGTCCATCGCCACGATCTCTTCGATTGTTGCGCGCAGATAACCTTCCTCATTCAGATTTCCGATTAAGGCGTGTCCGATTTTTTTCAACAATTCGTCGCTTGTGCTCAATTCCAGCTGCCAGATGAGATGATCTGATAGGGATGTGGGTTTTGTCAGGCTGTTTTCGAAGGATGTGTGGTCTTCATTTTCATATCTCTCGTATTGCCTTTTTATTGGCCCGGAGTCCAGATAATCAGCAAAGAATTCCTCGATATCAATTTTTTCGAATGGGTCATCTTTTTTTTGCTCCTGATTATCTTCGGATGAAGCTTCCTGAAAATTGTCGCCGGTGGGCGTGTCCGTGGATTCCTGCGTTGCGGTCTCTTCAGTGCCGATCTCGAGCACAACATTCTCCTGCAGCTCGGTTTGAACGAGCGCTTCGATTTCAAGTTTATTCATCTGCAGCATCTTGATGGATTGTTGCAGAGCAGGAGTAATAACAAGTCTTTGTGATAGTCTGGGCGTTAACTGCTGTTTTAAAGCCATAGTTAAAGCTGGAACTCCTTGCCAAGATATTTATCTCTTACTTGAGCATCGCTTGCCAGTTGCTGTGGGGTCCCAGAGCAAAAGATTGCTCCTTCTGTAATTATATATGCCCGGTCAGTGATTTTCAACGTTTCCCGAACGTTATGGTCGGTTATAAGGATTCCGATCCCCTTTTCCCTGAGCATTTTAATAATCTTCTGAAGATCCGCTACAGCCAGCGGATCTATACCGGCAAACGGTTCATCCAGTAGTATAAAGGACGGGGATAGCACGAGCGCTCGGGCCACCTCCACTCGTCTTCTTTCCCCGCCGGAAAGCTGATATCCTTTGTTCTTCCTCACGAGGTCGAGGTTGAGCTCTCCCAAAATCTGGTCGGTTCTTTTATTCCGTTCCTGGGCGCTGATGTTGAGCGTTTCCATTATTGCAAGGATGTTTTCCTCGACCGTCATTCTTCGGAAGATTGAGGCTTCTTGTGGGAGATAGCTTATCCCTTTTTTCGCTCTGATATACATCGGAAGCTCGGTGATATTCATCTCGCCGAGAAAGATATTTCCTTTGTCCGGGGGAATAAGGCCGACCAGCATATAGAATGTCGTTGTTTTTCCGGCGCCGTTCGGTCCGAGGAGACCGACGATTTCGCCCTGCCTGATCTGAATGGTTACCTCGTTTACGACCCGTCTTCTCTGGTATATCTTTACCAAGCCGTCGGTGTGGAGAGTTCCGTTACCGTTAAAAGCTTTTTTCCAATTCATTTCTTCTTTTTATCTTCCCGATTGCCCTTCGCCTTATTTTCAGTCTTCCAAACCGCCTCAATTCTTTCTCCAGGGAGGCTTTTGATGTTTATGATATCACCCGATGATGTGAAGGTCAATTCACGGGCGATGATAAAGGGTTTACCCATTGAAAAGAGAATTACCTTCGATCCTTTTAAGGTTATCAAGTCCTTTTCATAGTCATAATGAAGATATTCCGAACTGGATTCGTATGGGAGTTTCTTGAAAGCTGCATTTCCCGTGGCTTCGGTTATAGCAGGCTCGGTGATTCTTTCTTTAAACTTGTATTCGATTTTTTCGCCCTTTATTTCCTCGCCCGATGAACGAAGAACCCGCGCCTTTTCTTCCAGCAGTATGTGGTTGTTGTTTTCGTCTATGGTCGCTTTATCGCAGACAAAGTCCAGGTATTTTTCCTCTTCAACAACCGATGGTTTTTGATGTTCGTTCTCTGGTCTTTTTTGTCCTACTCCGGATGGGGATGACGCTTTCACGGTTTTTTCTTCGGGAGGGTTAAGGCCGGAATTTCTGGAAGTGAGCGGAGCGCCGTTTTCTTTATCATAGATGCGCCCTTTTGTTTTGCCTTTCGCAATCATTAGCTTTGATTTATGGTTTAATTCGATGGAATCGGAAAAAATCTTGCTTCTTTCCTGATAGATTTTTACACTTCCTTTGTAGATTGAGGTATTTGTCCCGGTACTGTAGGTCATTGCGGATGCGTTTATATAGATATATTCGTTTTCGTTGAATATCTTGTTCGTCTTATTTGTATTTTTAATCCTGCTCACGACATTACTTTTAAGATGCAGGATATTTTTCTGGGCGTCGAATTTGATGGATTCTGCAGCTGATACCCCGTCCTCGTGGACGAGAAGTGGTCTTCCGTCGAAATCCAGCTGCGAGTCACTTGCAGTATAGACTCCTGATTCGCTTTTTATGGAATAGGCAGGCTCCGCTATGTTCAATCCCCCAAGAAACAGTATCTTTGTAAAAATTCCGTCCGCGCTGAATGATCCCTCGAAGGATTCGCAGGTGATGACCCTTTTAGTCTTCCCCTGTTTTCCCATCAGTATCTGTGTCATCTCGACCTTTCCATCAGCGGTCATCTTTTCCAGTCTGGAATTTTGCTGAGAGGAAAGGATTATGAATTCATTCGAGTAGATCCTGAGTTTTTCCTTCTCGTTCAAACTGGATTCATGGATGAACAATGACGACGGTTTGACGGTGCTGATCGCTTTGATATTGTTGCCTTCATTCTCCCAGAATAAAAATTTTATAACCGGTGAAGAGAGGACCTTGAGACCTTTGAAGTTGAAAGGTGATTTGTCATCTTTGTTAATTTTTGGCTCACCAGGGGTTGCCGCTGTCTCTTTGAAACACATACGCGCGTCTTCAAGTATATCGAAGGATAAAAGCTTCTGTGTTCCCGGATTCATAAGGCCCTGCGCGGACTTGCCGGTTAGAAATTCATCACCCCGCACCGCATAGAACCCGCCAGACAAAACGAAGTCCCCGGTGTTTGTATCGTATTCCAGCGATTGAAATGCAATATTAAGGGGATCAACCGTGCTTCCGGCGGGAGATGGGGATTCGACTCTGAGGTTAATATTGCCGGACATTGTAACTTTTCCAAGCACGCTGTTGTAGAAAAATGTCTCGGCGGAACCCGAAGCGTTTTTGCCGCCGAATGTTACCGGAGTTTCAGAATCCAGCGTTCCGCCTTGATGGTATATCAATGATGATGAAGAGATAAACCACCCGCTGTCAAGCTCGCATTTAACCGCGCCTGTCATCCTGATCTCCGTAAAAGTCTCGATGTCGCCGGAAGTCTCGAGAATCGCCCTGTCTCCGCTGATTTCAATTCCGGAATTGCCGGTTTTTTTCTTGAAAATAAAGTTCCTGAAAACCTGTATTTCTTTTTGTGGCGAATTCTTGTCCTTTAACACTTCCATTTCTTTTGCGGACAATTGGTGTTCTCCCCATTCTATTGAAGGGTCTTTCATAATCAGTGTCCGGTTGGATTTCTTCAATTCATTCAGTTCAGAGGTCTTTATCTCGGCTTCATCTTCGCTGAAGAAGTAAAAAAGGATCACGGTGATGATCACCACAATCAGAAAGACAAAAATGGCTCTTAATAATTTGAATCTTAACATATCTGAATTTCAATTATATTTCCAAACATTCAAAAAGACTATCATGTTTTAGGGGGAGCTGCGAACTTAAGTTCACAAATCATCACAGCTTATGATTTGGAGAGAAAAAAATCGCAAATCACTTTCAAGACACAATTTGGGCAATCCGGTTTTCGCGCGCGGCATACATCTCTCCCATGGCGAATAACATTCATATGCATCGAGATGGCTATGCCGTCTGGAATTAAATCTTTTAAAAAATAAAAGGCTTTTTCGGCAGTTTTCGATTCCGGCAGATTTCCGATTCTCTTCATCACCCTGAAAACGTGAGTATCAACCGGAAAAATGTCTCTCTTACAGGCAAAAGCAAGCGTGACGGCTATTGTTTTCACGCCAATACCTTTTACGTTTCGGAATGCCCTTAGCGCTTCATCAGTTTCCATTTTACATAAAAAACCGCAATCCAGTGTTCCATAGTTCGTCTCAAGCCATTCCAAGAGCGCCAATATATAACCGGCTTTAATTCTTCCCAATCCGCCGGTTTTTATCACCTCAGCGATGGTTTCCCGTTTCGCGGATGAGAGTTCTTCCGCGGTGGGGAAGCGGCTTCTCAGGTTGTCGAAAGCTCTGCTGCTGTTCCTGTCATTTGTATTCTGAGACAGAATCGTCAGGATCATCTCATCGAGGACTGAAAGAGGCCGCCTGTTCCCAATATCAGGCTCGCCGTAATGCCGCCGAAGGATTTTTTCCATCTCGGCGATTTTTCTTCTAATCTCCGGGTTATTCATAATTTCTTTCGGAATATTTCATTCTGTTATAAAATCGCAGATGATTTCAATCAAGTCAATGTAGTATTTTAACGAACGAGGTGTTTTGTGTTTTTATTAATAGCCTCGGAAATGAGAGAGGCGGAACGTTATACTATCGAAAAAGTGGGGATACCCGGCATTGTTTTGATGGAAAACGCCGGTATCGCTGTTGTGCGGGCTCTGGACGAGGCGTTTCCTCCTGAAGATCAAAGAAAGATTCTTGTTTTCTGCGGCAAGGGTAATAACGGGGGAGACGGTTTTGTTATAGCGCGCCACCTGTTTCTTTCCGGCGATGATGTCGAGGTTATTCTTTTGTCCGGGAAGGAGCATATTAGCGGTGATGCGGCAGCCAATATGAAAATCGCCGACGCGCTGGGAATTCCGATTGCAGAGATTACGAAGATCGCCGATTTCGAGAAAATGAGCGTTTCTTTAAATGATTTTGATGTCATTATAGACGCACTGCTCGGAACCGGAATACAAAAACCTGCGGAAGGGCTCTATGCATATGTAATCGAGCTTATAAACGGCTGCGTATCTTTCGTTGTGTCTGTTGATCTTCCCTCCGGGCTGCCGGCGGACACAGGGGATCTAATAGGCCCGGCTGTGGAAGCGGATCTTACGGTAACATTCGGTTATCCCAAGATATGCCATGTTTTGCCGCCGGCGGATGATCAATGCGGAGAGCTTGTGATCGCCGATATCTGCATCCCGGAAGAAGCGGTGATATTTGAGAAAGAGAGAAGAGAGATCATAACCGCCGAATCGCTCGATGGAATAATACATCCGAGGCTGCCTGACAGTCATAAGGGCGATTATGGACATCTTCTGGTCATCGCCGGAAGCATGGGCAAACTCGGCGCGTCTGTGATGACGGCAAAGAGCGCAAGTAGAAGCGGCACTGGCCTGGTAACCGTAGCGGCTCCGTCTTCATGCGTCCCGATAATCCAGTCGAAACTGACGGAGGAGATGGCGTTTCCACTCGAAGATGGCGGAAAAGGCATCCTGCTGGAAAAAAACGCAGCGCAGTTCCCTCTCGAAGGGAAACATACGGCATACGCTATCGGTCCCGGTATTGGCAGCGAAGAGGAAACATTCAGGTTCATTCGCAAGTTATTGCCCGCCATCACCGTCCCCGCGGTTGTAGATGCGGATGGATTAAACGCTCTTGCGGGGTATTTGGAATTATTGGGCAATGTTCAGGTTCCTCTGATTCTCACTCCGCATCCGGGGGAATTCGCAAGACTGACCGGTCTCGATGTTTCGGGTATTCAGAAGAACAGATTGGAAGCGGCTGCGGATTTTGCTCAAAAATGGAAGGTTATTATCGTGCTGAAAGGCCACAGGACTGTCATAGCCTCTCCCCATGGCGATGTATATGTTAATCTTACGGGAAATCCGGGAATGGCAAAAGGGGGATCGGGGGATGTGCTGACCGGTATCATCGGGGGTCTTCTTGCAACCGGAGTAAGCCCATTGGATGCCGCAAGATTGGGCGTTTATCTCCACGGGCTTGCAGGCGACATCGCCGCCGAAACCAGGACGGAAATCGGCTTAAGCGCCGGCGACCTGATCGAAGCCCTTCAGTACGCATTCGAAACCCTATAAACAGCCGAAGAACCAGATTGCAGCTGATTAGTAAAATTATAAGTAATAGTGAAGAGGATACATTTCTCGCCGGTGAGCGGATTTCGAAAACGCTTAATGGAGGAGAACTGATAGGCATCGAGGGAGACCTTGGGGCTGGGAAAACCATTTTTGTAAAAGGGATGGCGGCGGGGCTGGATATAGACTGGGAAGAGGCAGTTGATTCTCCGACGTTTAAGCTGATCAACAGCTATAGTGGAAGGCTTACTCTTCATCACCTCGATCTTTATCGCCTCCAATCCATTGAAGATGTCCTCGGAATAGGATTTTTTGATCTGTTCGATCCGCGCGCTGTGATCGCAGTCGAATGGGCGGAGAAGCTTCAGCGGTTGAGCCTGCATTTCGATTGCTTTATCAAGATCATCCACACTGGCGATGAGAGCAGAAAGCTTCTTCAGTATCAGTAAAGCATAAAAATTGTTACATCGCCTGACTATTTCTTACAAAAATTGTAACTCACCCAAAGATTTTAATATTTTGTCTGATTCTATTTTTCTAACTGTAAGATTATAAATAGATTCCCGATTTCATCTTTTGGCATAGAGTTTGCACTTACTCCTGTTATAAGTATGGAGGATAATTATGAAACAGGGTTTTACCCTGATTGAATTACTTATTGTTGTGGCGATAATCGGTATAATTGCCGCAATCGCCGTTCCACAATTGGTAGATTATATTCAGAGGGCGCGTTGTGAAAGAACGGAGGCGGATGCAAGGACTATCGCATCATCGCTGGGGGCGTATTATAACGATTATGATAAATATCCCGGCACAGGTCTTGCAACCATGATCGCTTGTCTTGAGTCCGGATATCTTGAGGTTGTCGTCCCGACTGACGGTTGGAACAACCCATGGGTTTACACGACGATAGTAGTGGGAGGGGCGCCGGATCAGAATTATTCTCTTGAAAGCTACGCAAAGGACGGTGCGCCAGGGCCGATTGGGACGAAGGATCAGATTGATCCGAACGATCCGTTGCGGCATGCGTATGACGTCGTAATTTATGTGGGTAAGTTCAGCGCCAATTGCAAGTAACTATTTTCCTTTTCGGCGGCAAAGGGGGGTAAACCGCTGAAAGACGAACACAAGCTACAATGTTTTTTCTTTCGATGCCATTTTGCTCGCATTTATACCTCGATTGGATAATGATATTTCAGCAAACATAACCCGGAGATTTAATGGTGGACTTCTAAGAGCCTCGCGCTCCGCCTGGGAGGCTACCTTATCGGTTCAGAAGGTTCCGGCTTCTTCTCGGGAATTGAAGACCTCGATATGATTTAATTTAAAGCGAAGATAGATTTCTAAATGTATATACCGGTCTTTGTGCAGCTGCAGTGCATTGAATTGATAGTTTCTTTTGTGAATATCAGCCGGATAATCATTTGCATTTAAAAAAGGGAGCCATAAGCGGCTCCCTGATTTTATTCAATATCGAAATGCGTTCTAACTGGAATTAGCAGTGCATACTTCTTTATTGCAAGTTTTTCACATATTCGAAAGAACAAATTGATCGGAAATCCCAATCAGAAGTGGTTTTCTAATTTAATTTCCCCACCACACTAAAACCATTGGCAAGCTGTAATTGTTAGCTTCGTTGGATTCCTGGATGTCGTTGTATGGATCGACGAAGACGTAAACTGCATTGAATGAATAGGCCGGATTCACCCTGTAGCCAGGCGTGTATCTGCGGAACATCGTTTTATTAATCTCAACAGTGAATATCTTAGTGTCTCCTGGCCCGAGGGCGCACTCCGGCGGTGTCGCGTCGAATACGTAGTAGGGACAGCTCGCGCATAAATCTTCACTTGTCATGTTAAAATTTTCCACACTTATTATTTTCCATTTGAGGAGAGGTACGCAAGAATTTGTGTGGTTTTTAACTTCGAATGTCATGCTAAATCTGTCAACGCCGACGTCGGTTACATTCGAGACATGAACCTTTAGATCGGGCAGTATGGGAGCGATAACTCCGATTACGATGGGAGGAGTAATTTGCTGGGATTCCTCTTTGGAAACAGCAATAGGTATTTCAAGCCTGTTGTTTTTGTTGTTTTTTATCAGAAAACTGTCGGGATCGGCCTGCAGGAAAATGAGATGCTTCCCTGCGACTGCGGTCCATTGGAAAGTCACTTTTTTCTTGGCTTCGTTAAATAAGTTCGACCAGGTTCTGTTGAATATAATTGTATCATCCACACCCCCGATAATCCGCAGATCGTTGACCGGGCCGTCAATCACTTGGAAAGCTGCGGTGATGGTTACAACCTGTCCTACTGATGGGGCGGCAGGGCTGACGGAATAGCTAGGAAGCCAGACGACGTCGAGAGCAAAGGCGGCTGAACATAAAAACAGAATCACTACAAAGAATATGCTGAAGTTTCTCATATGTCCTCCTTAGAGAATACGTTATTATATCCATTAATAGAAAGAAATATGTTAGCTACCTTACAGTTTTGTAAATTTTTATCAAAGGTTGAGGGTCTTTGCCAGGAATTGAAGACCTCGATACGTTTTATTTTAAGGCGAAGATAGATTTTTAGACGATCAAGCCTGGTTTTGTGCAGCTGAGGCATATTGAATTGTTAGTTGTTTTGCGTGTGTCCTCGCAGGATATTCCCCTGAAATGCAACCGAGGCAGAAGCAATAATAGCTGAAGAGGCAAAAAGAGGTATAAAATTATTATGGTTGGCTTTTCGGAAAACAGACCCCAGCAGGAGAATGATAGTCTATCTCGAAAACCATCATCTCCTTTGTAAGAGAGTGCCCTTTACGTTGATGCCACGAGATGGCTTCACCCTTATTCAATATAATATCATTTCCCGCACCCTGGATATTGCCTTCGTAATCAACGCCATGAATCTTTCCGGAGATTGTATACCGGCCCCACGCAACCGCTTCTATTGGATCGTCATAATAAAGCTGTGGATTCGGAATCAAACCGGAAAACCTACCATTTTTTATAAGGGGTCTTTGAGAGGGTTGAATTAAAAAAACGCGGCTCACCGGTGATTTCTTCACCTATCCATTCCGGTTTGCGAATTTCCTGGTTTTCATCCTCTAACTCCACCTCGGCAATCACCAATCCTTCGTTTTCCCCGAAAAATTCATCCACCTCCCAGACAAGCCCCCCGTACTCAATTTTATATCTTTTCTTCTCGATCAGGCGCCCTTCGCACAATTTATCAAGAATTTCGTGCGCATCGGAGACCGAAATTTCATATTCGTATTCTAATCTTGTCGCGCCTGCGCTTATACCCTTTATAGTGAGGTAACCGGCACTATCAATAATTCTCACTCTAACCGTTCTTTCTTTCACGGTTGAAAGATATCCCTGACGATATTCGGTTCCCTTCGCAAGATTCTTCCATTCTGAACCGTTAACAAGGAATTTTCTTTCTATCTCTTTTGCCATTATAGCTCCTACTTACTTAAGATAAAAATTGGAAGGAAGAGGTTCCATTCCCATTACTCTTTTGATGGCAATCAGATTAATTACATTCTCATCTGGTTCGAGCGCAAGCCGTAGCCGCTCCTCGCTGTCCTCCGAAAGAAGTTTTTCGATCAGCTTTTCCCCCTCTTTCAGGTAAAATATAAGGTGCCGCCTGTTTATGTTGTCTTCCTCGGATTTTTTCTTTTTATTCATACGAAAGGTCTCAAAACACTAAATCCAATTCTATTCGACTCCCCGTTTTATTCAAGCATAGCAAATCCCGTATAAAACAAGATCATCTTTTCCTTACATTCCCTTGAATCGAAATACGAACACAAAGAAGACCTCATACAGTATCGTAGCTAATTTAAAATCAAAAAAAGAACTATTTCTTTCCATATACGTCTAAATGAAAGGAGATAATTGTGCCTGTAGCGGACAGGCCAATTTTAATATTATCAATATAAGATGGAGGATGTTGATGAAAAAAATAGCATTTTTCACATTTGCGCTTTCATTCCTAATGATATGCGCCGTTTATGTCAGCGGTGATCAGGAATTTATAAAAATTCTGGACAGCAACGACACAGAAAAAATAATGAAAATGCTCAGTGATAGTCCCCAGCTTCTCAATCAGGATCTGGGACTCGGTATGATCCCATTGCATTACGCGGCTTATTACGGCAACAACACCGTCCTGGATTATATCCTGAAAAACGGCATTGAACTGAGCTACAAAGACAATCGTGGACGTACTGCGGTTTATTTCGCCGTCTCCGGCGGACAACCGGAAATGGTGAAAAAGCTCACCGCCCTCGGAGCCGATTTAAATTATAAAAATAATAAGAATGAATCGCTTCTCTTCCGCGCAAGCGCTGTCGGCAATATGGATACTATCAAATTTCTGGTTGAGCATCGCCTTGATATTAATCAAAAAAATATAAATAACCAAACACCGCTTGTGATAGCCGTTCAAAATGATAAATTCGAAGTACTAAAATATTTCAAATCCCTCGGCGCGGATCTGAATTATAAAAATGAAATAGGTGAATCACTTCTCTTCCCTGCGGGTACTGCTGGTAATCTGGATACAATCAAATTACTGATTGAGCAGGGTCTCGATATCAATCAAAAGAATAACTATGGCCAGACTCCCATCCAAATGGCCGCCCAAAGTGGTAATGTCGAAATATTAAAATATTTCAAATCCAAAGGAGTTGACCTGAGACAGAGGGGAGGAAGCGATTGGAACTTGCTTCACACTGCCGTATTCTCGAGAAAAGCGGAACCGATTAATTATCTGCTTGATGAAGGTTTGGAAGTCAACGCAGCTGATGAAAAAGGAGCAACGCCTCTCCTTTTTTCTGTCAGCTTTGGAGCGAAGGATCCCGCGAAAGCTCTCGCTGAAAGAGGGGCGGATGTTAATCTTGCGGATAACAGCGGTGTAACACCGTTTTCATATGCCGTAAAGCGGGGAGAGAAAGAACTTGTCGACCTGTTCATTAAACATAAAGCAAATGTTAACGCAATGGATAAAAACTCAGGCCGCACGGTTCTGGATGAGGCAGCTGCCAGAGGCTATTCGGCGATTGTCGATCTTTTACTGAAAAATGGTGCCGATAAAGACGCGAAAGATAAAAACGGACACACGGCCCTGTCTTATGCTCTGAAATACGGCAACAAGGAAGCGGCTGAGATATTAAAGAAAGCCAAAGTCGAAGATATCAAATGGGAGACGAACCTCGGATATTCGGAATATTTGAACAAGCCGATAAACGACGGTGAAGCTTACATTTGGTATCTGAAGCATTCCGGATGGGCTGTAAAAACGAAAAACGCCCTGCTTATCTTCGATTATTGGGATGATGCTCCAAGCCCGGACGTAAAACTGCTGGCGAACGGTCATATTAATGTCGAGGAAATCAAGAATCTTCCTGTTTATGTATTCGTAAGCCACAGCCACGGTGATCATTTCGATAAACAGATATTCGAATGGAAAAAAACTATCCCGAATATCAAATATATCTTCGGATTTAACAACAATGAGACCGACGGAACTATCTTCGCAGAACCCCGCTCACAGCAGAAGATAGATAATCTCACCGTGACAACGATCAAATCCAACGACGACGGTGTTGGATTCGCAGTCCAGCTGGACGGGCTTACACTGTTCCATGCCGGGGACCATTCCAATAATACTATCGAGGAACCGAACAACTTCTTCCCGGAAATCGATTACCTTGCGGAAAAAGGAATCAAAGCTGATGTCGCCTTTTACCTGAATATGTACGGATGCGGTTCCACCAATCCCGAGGCATTCGAAAAGGGTATATTCTATTCTTTAGACAAGCTGAAAACCAAAGCTGTCTTTCCGATGCACGCCTCCTATAAAGAATGGGTTTACCAGAACCTTGCGGACGACGTTGCCAGGAATCAAAAAGACGTTAAGGTCGGAGTCGCATCGATATCGGGCGATAGATTCTTTTACAGTGAAGGGAGTCTGAAATAATAGTACGCGGCAGATAACAGACTTCCTGATCAAGCTTTCATCGTCTTTTAGATAGAAGGCGGGACGCTCTCGAAACGCTTCGCGCGATAGGAGCTCCCGCCTTCATTAGTATATAGCAGCACCTTTTCGTAACCAATGCCAGCAGGCTCGTGACGAGCAATTTCAAGGCAACATTGAAACTGACGTAGCATCCGCTCAATATCGGATTCATCGAGGAGCATGTGGCTAATATCAGAACCGTACAATCCTGAGAGTTAATAAAATCTGTCCCGTCCTGATTCGTTCAGGGGACAGGTCTGCTTCTATCTCGCACCGGCTGATAATGTACCGTAGATAACTTTTCAATCTGACCGGAATCCTTCACGCAAACCATAAAAAAATCAATCAAATCATCTTTCGCAAACAAAAATCCCCAACTCCAGGATTGATCTTTTTCTTACGTAGAAATCTGGGTCGATAAAACTTGCTAATCTATCATTCCGATACAAACACCAAAGGGCGGCAGCCGGGCATCATTATTAAAGTGTATTTCTTCGCTCCGGGCACGCGCATCCCTCCCCACATGAATCCTGTCGCTAAGGAGAAAGCCCTCGAAAGAAAATTAGTGAAGAATATATACAGATCCTTTGTGTCTAAAGAAAAAGGAGCATGTGATGTTCAATGCACATGCTCCCCTGAAAATTATCTATTTAATGTATTCTCGTGTAGAAAAATTAGAAGATCTTAAAATCTAAAGTGTGCACCGCAACCAATCATAAATGTTGAAAAATCATAGGCAACTTCACTAAAAGAGACAGAACTAATGCCAGCTTCTAAATTCCAAAAGATAGGTGGTAGTTTTGGCGATAAAGCCTGCATACTATACTCAATGCCAACACCGCCACCAAAACCAAAAACAGTTTCAGTCGTTGTAGTAAGATCGTTAATTACAAAGCCAGTATAGCTCCAAGCACCTAACATGCCATAAGCATAAGCATTCCAGTAATCTTCCTGGGTGAACCTATAAAGTACTCTTCCCGCATAGGTATTTAAAGATCCAAAAAAACCGACGATTCCCTGAATCGAAAGATTTTTATCAAGATTTATCATGCCACTAACCCCCCATGCAGGAAAGCACGTTTGAAAACCAAGCGCAAACTTAGATTCTTTTTCTTTCTCTTGCGAAAATACAATCCCAGTCCATAAAAGAGCTGCAATTGTTAACAGCAAAACACATTTCCTAATCATTGATATCTCCCCTTATATAATATAGATAATATTATGTTAATTATATATTTAATTAACATGACTCAATACCCAACAATTTATATAATGTATTATTAAATGTAGGTTGTCAAGAGATTATACAATATTATTTCTGTAATTTTGTGAAGAGTCTGTGTTTGAGTGCTCGTTCTCATGAATCATATCGATGTATACTCGACCTGTTTTCTATTCCTCAGAGATTTCCATAAGAATAGCGCTGACGAGTCTGATCGGTGATTCATTGTTGGGAAACAACCTTGCCACTCTTGTCCGTCGTTTTATCTCCCTGTTAACAACCTCCAGCATGCTTATAGAAATCTGTGGTTTTGTCGTTCTTGACCGTCTGCGGTGTTTCTCCGGCAATGCGAAAACAGCCAAGCCTTCCAGCAGATTTTCCTCCATCCAGTCGGTGGGTTTTGGAGCTTTCTCTCTCCATTTTAGTACATACTTCTTCAGCCTGACTTCCGCTTCCTCCCGGTCGGGTGCATTCCACACATCACGGATATCCGCAGTAACTTCAGCGCGCCATTTGACCCGCGTGGTATGCAGACGAAGGCGTATCACCTCGTTACAAGCACCCTGATTGCTTCAGTAAACCCCCAAAACCTTTCGTGCGATTGGAGCTTCCCGCTTTTATTTATAATAAATTCTTTAAAAAATCATGAGTTCATTTCCGTGCCTGATGCTATTCAAGCATCTCTGTGTTTGAAAATAGCTCTGATGCATAGAAAGTCTATATGCGGCGGCCCAGACATGTACGATAAATTGGAGCAACAATGTATCTTTTGCGGAAGGAATTGATTTCAATATTATTTAAGCCAGATCAGAGAAAACACAGCTGGTGTTCGCACCTGTAAATAGCACAAAAAAGAGATCGCACCAAAACAAAATATACTCTACGATAAATTTAACCTTTCTTCTGCCACAGCATCTAATCAAATGTGCGGATTTTATATCATCTGCGATTAAATGGAGATCGAATTATGAACAATAGGATTAAATTGGCTCTGATTATTTTAGCTCTGATATCATTTTCATTTAACATTGCAGGTAAACCAGTTTATCAAATGCGGGAATCTGAAAACGATATTCAGAAAAATGAAGTTCCGGCGATTGAAGACCGCTTAAAAATATTATATGAGGATCTTGATCTCACGAATGAACAGAAAACGAAGATCTCGGAACTCGACAAACAGCTCTTGTATTCCTTCATCGAATATCATAAAGAAGCTGATGATCTGCGGTTGAGGTTAGGGGAATTAAAATACTCTCCTTACACGACAAGGGAAGAATATAACTCGACGATAGATAAAGCTACGGTGCTCGAAATTCAATGGCAAAAATCCCTGCTGGATCATTTTTTCACTGTAAAAATAATCCTTGATTCCGGTCAGTGGGAGGATTTCACGGATGAATATTTCGAAATCAAACTATTCGATATGCCTGAACCTGGCTTCGACAGACCTGGAGAAAACGATGGAAGGTTTCGCGGAGGAATGAGACCACCCGAAGGCGGTAGCGAGGGCGCCCCCCCGGATATGGGCAGCTCCGGCGGAGCAAACAAAGGATTTGGAGGAATGCGCGGAGGCAGCCCGCGCGATATGAAAAAACTCGGCGTTTTTGCGATGCTCGATCTTTCAAATGACCAGAAGGTTGTAATAAAAAAAATCCTGGACGAACTTAATTCTGAAAAAGATAAAGTGGATGAAATATTGGAAAATATGAATGAAGATATAGAATTGATTCAAATCCAAGAACCGTCCGATGAAACATCCGTTTTCCAAAAGATCGAACAACGCGAACGGAGGAAAGGCGATTGGGAGAAGATATCTTTTTCATATCAAATGCGGATTATGCAAATACTCACAACCGACCAGAAAAACGAAATATACGATAGAATGATGGAAATGCTGGATAGAATGAAATCTCGTCGTAAGAATCCACCGATGGAACCCCAAGAAAATTAATCCAATACTCTTCGGTGCATTTCCGGCTGAAATTTAAAAACCGGCGCTGGCGTATTGCCCGCGCCGGAATTATCCATTAGACCGTCACTGCCCGTAAGGCAGCGATAATAATCAGTTCTCTTCGCTCTCTATTCCTGCTTAAAACCTGAGCAGGTAGCTTGCCTTGAAGAAGAAGCTCTGACGGGTTTGATACCATTCTGCCAGTTCTGATCCGCTCAGCCACTCCTTGTTTGTCTTGTCCCATTCGAGATCGTTATGCAGAGAACCATAACCCAAATGCAGGACCGTCCCCGGAATTAATGTGAAGGATGCGAGAAGGTCAGTGAGGACTATTTTCTGGGAGCTGTCATACTGGACTATGGCACGGAGAAACAGGTACTCGTTGAATTGGTATGTAGTACGCGAGCGGAATATATCCACGTTGTATAAACGCTCTCCGTTATCCGCCCGGTCGAATTCCTGCCGTTGATAATAAAAAGATTGGGTAAGATTTTCATTAGGCTGAAAATCAACATAAGCGACGTAAGAACGCCTCTTGCCGCCGAGCGGTTCTTCTGTGTCATAATAAATGCTGTCGCCCAGGCGGATGCTGCCGCCGACTGTCAGCCAGTTCGCTGGCGATATATCGCCCTGGCCAAGAAAATATGCTCCCTTGAAGGTCTGGTTTACCCAGTATTCCTGGAACTGCCGGTAGTCGAGTCTTAAAAAACCCTGGCGTGTAAAGTTGCAGCGCAGCGCGAGAAAATAGAAATAATCGTCCTGTCCGGTGACCATATCGTGGAGATAGAATCCATAGATAAACGGATTGATCTTCTTCAGCCATGAGAACTTCTCAGGATCAGGATAGAAATTCGGCCCTATGTAGCCCATTATCTGTGAAAATCCTACCCGGCTGTAAAAGGCTGTATCCATCCGGAAGTCTTCGTCATAATACTCATAAAGTAACTGCGCGTCGAAAGGCTTGTCGGAATAATTGTAACCGACGGTCAGTGCAACGCCGTCGTAATCTGTCCCATCGCTGGTCGTGCTGTAGAGCAGGTTGCCTATGACGTTGCTGCTTTCCAACCTTAAGTTGAAATCACCGCCGATAACTTTATTCGATACGCCGGCAAAATCTCTTGCAGTAAATATTCCGCCGATGTAATTCTCTCCACCGATCGCAAGCTTCGCCCGGCCGATATAGAACAGGGCCTTCTTGCCCTCATCCGGATTTTCCTCCCCGTCATCCCATACCTTCCCGGGCCAGGCATCGCCGGCGGCAAGAAGAGAATAATTCAATGATCCGGCTTCGCCCTGGAGTTTTAATCCCCAATCTGGATCTATAATGCGCCGTGTATGGACGGCTGTGTACATATTGCCGTCACCGCCTGTCCCGGCGAGGTCGAAGACATTATTCACTTCCATGAAGAAAGGCCGTTTCTCCGAGTAAAACAACGGGTACCGCTGGTTGACCACGACCTGGAATTCGTCACTCTCCACCTGGCTGAAATCCGGATTGATGGTCGCTTCGACGGTCATCGTGGAAGAAATTCCATAGGTAAACCCTACGCCGAAATCAGCGTTGTCATCTGCTTCCGACCATTTGTCGGGCGTTTCCCTGTCCAATATAGCGCTGTATGTGAAAGACGGCAGAACTTCTAGCTTGAGTTCGCTATTCAATTCCCCATATACCAATTGGGCCATTTGGTTGAATACCCCTTCCGACGGCTCCATCTTCGGCCAGCTGCCGCTCATTCCCGTCCTGCTTACACGGCGGACAAAAGCGACGTTCATGGTAACGTTCTTGCCGTTGCTGTAACGAATACTCTTCAGGGGGATATGATACTCGACAATATATCCGTCCTCAGTCAGCTTACCGCCGCTGTACCACACATAGTCCGGGGCGGTATCATCATCGCCTGAATTTTTCAGATATAGGTCGGATTGAACACCGAGAGGGTTCAGGATGAATTCGTATCCGTACTGTTTATTCCCTATGGTATCTATAACTATCCCGACCCAGTCGTCCGTGAAGGTCGAATCGCGTTTCGCCATAGTCGCCTTTATTTTATCAGGTTCTGCGTCCTGGCAATAAAAAGCGAAATAAAGATTATGAAGGTCATATGCCGCATAAATCTTTGTCTTCTGCGGCAATACCTCGCCCCAGTTCGGTTGATACGTTACCAAATCCTCTTCGAGGATAGGTCCGCTCTGCCACGCCTCGTCATCGAGAACGCCGTCCAATTTTGGAGGAGTCTTCGTGAATACGGGATGGAGAATCTTTTTTGCAACATCTGCCTGGTTATCCGCAGCATAAGCAAAAAGGCCTACTACTATAAATACTATCGCCATAAAACCAATAAACACCCTATTTTTCATATCTATATCTCCTTACTTATCTACATTCATTATTAAAGACGAAAGATTTCATTAAAAGTTGACTGATTTGGAATTCCGCCGAAATAATTTTTTCTTTATCCTGATAATGACAGTTCGGGAAAAAAGATAAAATTTAGGAGCTCATGCTCGGATCTGCTTCGAAGGGCGGCGACCGGGTGTCTTCATTTAAGGTCTTTCAGGCAGATTCGAGTTTTCATGTTCGAATCACTTGTTGATCAGCGGTAATTGCCCGCTCCAATTAAAAAAATGCCGTCATGCTCGGAGCTGCTTCGAAGGGCGGCGACCGGGCATCTTCATTATAGTTAAGAACAGATTCTTCAGGGGTTTCCATTCGGGGGCTTGCTTCAGAATGACGTGTAGCGAGGAGTTCCTTCCCTTGTATCCCTTCGAAGCAACACTCATGATGATGTGCTTTTTGGCGGGAGCGGGTGTCCTTTACGGCACCTGCTCCCATAAGATTCTTATCCGAGGTGGATTTGGGTACGGAGACACAGAACCCGCTTGAAGATAAATGTGTCATGCTCGGGGCTGCTTCGAAGGGTTACGACCGGGCATCTTCATTATAGTCACTATTAATGTTCCCATTCATTTTCATCCAACATTAAGATATATCTGTCCATTTAGCGGTTGCGGATATCAGGATGCGAGATAATATTTAAGGGTATGATAAAATATTATTACGAAAAGGGGTTTTAAGATGAACCAGGCGATGCCGGATGACAAGGTCTTATATAAGGCTTTGTTGGAAAAGGACAGCAATTTCGACGGTGTGTATTACGTAGGTGTGAAGACAACCGGCATTTTCTGCCGGCTCACCTGCACGGCAAGGAAACCGAAGGAAGAGAACGTGGAATTCTTTCCCTCCGTTCGCGACGCGCTGCTCTACGGCTACAGGCCCTGCAGGATTTGCGAACCGCTCTTGAACAGCGGCGAGACGCCCGATTGGTTGAAACCACTGCTGGACGAGATTCATAAGAATCCGGATATCCGGCTGAACGACGCTGCCCTCAGGGCACACGGACTGGAACCGGCACGGGTGCGCAGATGGTTCAAGAAACATCACGGGATGACCTTCCAGTGCTACCTCCGGACCCTGCGCATAAGCGGTGCATTCGGCAGGATCAGGCAGGGCGGCAAAGTTATTGACGCGGCGTTCGAATCCGGCTACGAATCCCTCTCCGGCTTCGCGGATTCTTTCAAGAAGACGACCGGCATCCCGCCAAGCAAGAGCGCCGGCAGGCAGCTCATAAATATCACCCGAATCCCCACACCACTGGGGCCGATGCTCGCCGGCGCGACCGATGATGGCGTCTGCCTCCTCGAATTCGTTGACCGGCGGATGATAGAGACGCAGCTGAATCGGCTGAAAAAATATATGAACGCCGAACTTCTGAGCGGAAAGAACCGGCATTTCGACGCGCTTGAAAAACAGCTCAAGGAATATTTCGACGGTCGGAGAAAAGAATTCGACGTACCGCTCGTCATCCCTGGCACGCCGTTCCAGAAAAAGGTCTGGGACGCGCTCATCGCCATCCCCTACGGCGAGACCCGCTCGTATTCCGAGCAGGCGAAGGCAATCGGCAATCCGAAAGCCGTGCGCGCCGTGGCGAAGGCGAACGGAGACAACCGCATCGGCATCATCATCCCCTGCCACCGCGTTATCGGCAGCAACGGCGAACTCACCGGCTACGGCGGCGGCCTCTGGAGAAAGAGACATCTCCTGGATCTCGAGCATATTGAATAATAAATAACAATTATACTTTTATTAAAGCCTGTATAAAATTATTGGAAATGATAATTGAACTTTAATAGATTGTCCTAATGTTTTCTTAATTTTGGCGAGCCCCCGATTTCTGGACTGTTTTGAATGTTAGTTTATTCCTTTTAAACAGCAACACCCGAAGGCACAGAGATTAAAAGGAGCATATTGCCGATTTTCTCAATTTTCCGAGGTTGCTCAATGCTCGCTTAGAGGATGTCCCTCTTAATCTTCCTAACTTATTATAAATAAAGTAGATAGTTGGGAAAAACGCTTAATATTCAATAAACTTTTAACCCGTCAAAGAGCCTTTGGTAATATATCGTGTGAAAGTTTGTGAAAGGTTGATCTATTATATCACTATCTAGAGAGTTTCAATCTGGACAACTATCCCCATATGGTTCCGAAACATTATTGCTTTCATAAAAAATATAACTATCGGGGTTAATACTAACACTCAAGGTAGTCCAGCTTTAGGGGGGCAGGCCAGTATACAGACCGGCTTCAATAAATTGCAGGGCAACATCTTCATAGGCCTTTGATATAATACCTCCGATTATTATAAAACACATTATCTATCGGCACCCCGTTAATCAGGGGCAAGGAACAGGTGATCAGAAGAGACACCCGCCCCAGCAATTGAAACAATAATTGGAGAACAGCCTGTGGAATCACGAAGCATTTGAGACTTCGTGGGGCATAGTCTCCTGACACACCTTGCTCCGCTTCCATAGTCGTTTTGACACATATTTCGAATAAATACAGGGTAAGGCTCTTAAGGGATTTTCCTGCGGTGGCTTTATTCGGAATGATGGCAGGTATTGGTTTTGAAAATGATACATTAATACGCATTCATCCGTAGTTTGACGAGCGATGCGCTTTGTGTTAAATTATGCTTCCTCGGCGTGCCGGAGTGGTGAAATTGGTAGACGCAGGGGACTCAAAATCCCCCGGCCTTCGGGTCATGTGGGTTCGATTCCCTCCTCCGGCACCATATCTTATTTAAAATCAATAAGTTAAAAATCAGCCTAAAAGGCATGTGAATTTTTTGCACAATTATTATGCACCTTTCACAACCTTTCACAAACCGATTTAGGCCTTTTTGCGTAGAGGAAGGATATTACCGATGATATTCGCTTTATCGAGGAGATATTCGCTAGACAAATGTGCGTAGAATTCATTGGTAATATTTATTGAGGAGTGTCCCACTAATCTTGATACCGATTGCAGGTCGCCGTTTGTTTCCATTGTGAGCCAACTCGCGAATGTGTGTCTCAAGAGGTGCGGAGTTACATTAATAAGCCCTGACTTTTTACAGGCGCTTGACCATCCTGATCTGATATCCTTAACTGGTTCAAATGGATTTATCCTACTCGGAAAAACGAAAGGGGATTTGATGAATTGATTTCTTTCTTGTCTTTGATGGAGAAGTTTCATCAAAGGATCGCTGATCGGCTTGTAAATCGTCCTGCCTCTTCTCTTGGAATCTTTTGTGGTCAACGTGATTAATCTCTTATCGAAATCCACTTGTTCCCATCGTAATGAAAGTATTTCACCTTTTCGGCATCCCGTATAGATGAGGCAATAGATAATATCCTGCATTTTTGGATCAGCATTATCGATCAAGGTTTCAACTTCTTCAGGGCGTAAAAAACCTTTCGGTTCTCTATGTTCAGGCAGCATTTCGAAATAATTAATCGGCATTTTTTCAATCATGTTCCGCTTCATTGCGAATCTTAGCATCGCTCTCAAAAACGCAGTTGCACGATTTATTGTGGTATTCGATAGCTTCGGATTTCTTTTTCTATGCCAATCTCTGTATTCGTCAGCTTGAAGAGGCGTGATATCCTGAAGGTAAGTATTAGATCCAAAGAATTTGACAACATAATTGATATTCCTCTCGACACCGTGGAGATTACCGCCGCGTTCTTCATGGATTTTCAAGTATTTTTCGGCTACTTGCTTTACTGTTATCGGCTTAGGCTTTTTTGTTGCCGCCAATTGAGCTAGCTGATAGATCTCTTTGTTTAATTCTCTTTCAAGGTCTTGTGCTTCCGCGAATGTTCCATTTAAAACACGAGTTATTCTGAACTGCCGTTTCTTCGAATCCCTGATAGAAACATCAACTCTCCAACAATCTTTGTTGATTTCTTTAATCATGAACGACTCCCTTCCAAATTGTCAAAGAGCCCTGGTATACAGTAATTATAATCCCAAATAAGCTCAATTGCGATTTCCTATTATTTTTTGTGTGAGATACTCATTCAAACGGTATTTACAAAAGTAAATTCTGCTTCCTATCTTCAAGTGAGGAAATTCATAATACCTCTTATAAAGTGTGTTGAGTGGAACATGCATGTATTCGGCTGCTTCCTGGATGTTCATAATTTTGAGATCTTTCTGATTTCCTTCCGATTTTTCGATTTCATTATTATTCATTTTTATCTCCTCTTTTTTACTTTTTCTTTTTATTTGGATAGCAAAAATCAGCTAGGTAAGACTTCAGTATATCGATCCTGCCATGGCCGAGTTCTTGTGTAAGTTTTTGATAAGCCACCATACGTATTTTTTCATCTGATTCATGGAAATTGTTTACATCAGAGTATCGTCTTGTTTCTTCGAGAATAGCTTTCAGACGGTCATTTGCATAGGTTTGCCTGAGACCATGCCCGGTGCGCAGACCGTTTATTCCAATTTTATCAAGGATATAATAATAAATACGTTCCCATTTTTTATACTCGTTAGGAGGAAATGGTTGAATCGTATCGAATTTATATTTATCCAACAATTCTCTTAAAAAGATTTCTTGTCTTTGTGTTACAACGGGAATTGTCCTGTAGCGATTGTTCTTGGTGCCAATAGTAAGTTCAATTCTAAAAGGTTTACCGGTTATTGGATCTGCCACGATTTCAGACGCTGCCCAAAAGCGCAAGGCCTCCCGCTTTCGTAGCCCAAAGAGGACTTCGAGCTTTAGGACATCGCATATTTTGTCTCCGTATTTATGAACCTGAACATTAACTTTATTGATAATTTCCAAAGCCTGATCACTACTTGTTGTCCACCTTTTATCTGTGAACAGAACTTTCCCTTTTTTTACACTGTAAGAACGGTTATCTTTGATGCATGATTTTTTCCCAATGGCAATGCAAAATTTTCTCAGGAAACCAATCTTCGTTGCAAGTGTACTTTTTTTATATCCTCTTTTTTTCCATTCATGAATGATGAATTCAATATGCTTTTCCTTAAGATTTTTTAAATTTTGCAAGTTAAACTGTTTTGTTAAAATTTCAGCAATATCCCTTAGTATTACATAATGATTCTTCCTAGTGTTGATCGATCTAGAACGGCAAAGCCTATATCTACGAAATAGTTGTATTTCCAAAGCTGAAAACCTCTTTCCTCCTGAAAATTTGTTTTTATTTTTTTCCATTAGGAACTCCTATAAAAATTTGATAAAAGGCGGGCGATCCGCCCGCCATTGTTTTAACTACAGTGTTTCTCAAAGAACTCAATTTTCTTTAAATTCTCATCATTATTTGTTAATTACTCTCTTTTTGGGCCTGCATGCGTAACATGACAGTGTTTAAGTAGAAAAAACTCAAACATCCCCGATGAGAATTTCTGCTATTAACTTTTTGATAATGGTTAAGAAAATTTTTAAACATATCTTTTTCATAGTTCGATCGCACTTAGTGATAATTAAGGACAATATAATGCCCTAGGCCTTTATTGTTTTGGTAATAGGCAACATGCCTTAGAACGATTTGCTTATTATTAATATAGTGCCTAATATGCCAAAGTGCAAGTCAAGGTTCAACATTGAACCTTTAAAAATCAGATTGCATTAAAAAGATATTTTTTCTCTTTTCCTAGCAGTAGAGCATTTATCTGGACGAGGCTCAGTCAAGGGAGTCGAGACGGCGTAGCGCAGCCGGACGAAGTCCGGACGAGCGACCTTGACGGAGTGTCCGGAGATGTAGATTTTAGGTAGGAAAAGAGAAAAAATGATATGTGTATTTCGGCTAAGCAGAAACCTTTTATTAAAGTGGAATCACTCACGCTTCATCGCTTCTATTAAAAAAATAAAAATGTAATCACCTTTTCAAACGAATTTAAGGTTCAACATTGAACCTAAAATAGGAAATGCGAAAATGTGCCCCCCCCTTGCGATCAAGCTTTTATAGTATTACGAATATGTAACCCCCCCCTATAACAATAATTAGTAAAAGAAGAATCGTTTATCGTAAGGAAGCATTACAGAAATACATCATAATACTTGAAGATGACATTACTCTATGAGGTGATATGTGTTTATTTAATTTAATAATCGCTGTTTATAATTAAAAATTGGGAGCTCAAATATTACGAAAATGTAACCCCCCCTTCACGAAAATTTAACCCTTATTTAGTGAAAATGTAGTCACCTTACTAGGCAAATGTAAGGTTCAACGTTGAACCTAAACCAATTAGTAAAAATGAACTACTATATTCTCATAATAAAATTGCATGCAATATACAAATATCCTTTAATATGCTCATAAGTTTCTTATTTTCATGTGCTTGCAAAAGTGCACATTGCCCGTCAATATCCGCTCCCTCATCCTTTTTTTTTCAGGAGGGAGATCGCAGACATTGACGGGCTGCATTCGAGCTGGATACATTAATTGTACAGCTAATCTTCTTCCAGAGCTTATTTGAAAATGTTAGAATCGGTTGTTGGAACGAAGCGGAGGCGTAGCCGGAGCGGAGTTCCAACAACAAACGGAAATTGCAGAGCAATTCTGTAAATTGCAAAGCAATTCTGTAATTAACAATCCAAGCGGAGGAAGGAGCATGACAACCTCAGAAAAGAAATTAATCAATAATCGCCTCAGTGTCCTGGAATTGGCTGCAGCCCTGGGAAACGTTGCTGAAGCCTGCCGTCATCGCGGGATTGCCCGATCTCAGTTCTACGAATACAAGCGCCGTTTCCAGACGCACGGAATCGAAGGCCTGAAGGATTTACCGCCTATTCATCATTCCCACCCCATGACAACTCCGGATGAGCACGTAACCCGGCTTATCGAATTATCTCTTGAGAACCCGATGTGGGGATGCACACGCCTGAGCAATCAACTCAAACTGGAAGGCATCTCCGTCTCGGCGCCTACTGTACAGAGTATCCTTATCAAGAAAGGGATGGGCAAACGCTACGAAAGGTTGTTGAAACTCGAGGAGAAAGCGTACGCTGAAAAGATCGAGTTGACCGGTGCCCAGGTGCAAGCTATTGAAAAATATAACCCTTGCTTCAAAGAGCGGCGCATAGAGAGTTCCATGCCGGGTGAGCTTCTCGGTCAGGATACCTTTCTCGTCGGCACATTGAAGGGGGTCGGCAAGGTTTACCTCCAGGTGGTGGTCGACACCTACGGTTCCTACGCGTTCGGTTACCTGCATACCGGTAAAATCCCTGAACATGCGGCCGCGATCCTTCATAACGATGTTCTGCCGCAATACAAGGCTTGGAGCATCGAAGTGAAAACCGTTCTTACCGATAACGGAAGGGAGTACTGCGGCAAGGACACCCACCCTTACGAAATCTACCTGGCTCTCAATGATATCGAGCATCGAACGACGCGCGTTAAGAGACCTCAGAGCAATGGATTCGCCGAGAGGTTTAACAGGACGGTTCTTGATGAATTCTTCAGACCGGCTTTCAGGTCCAAATACTACGAATCCGTTGAAATACTGCAAACTGATTTGAATAAATGGCTGAAGTTTTATAATTGCGAGAGATCTCATCAAGGTTATAGAAACATGGGAAAAAGACCGTTTGACACCATCAAAGAATTCATCAAGAATGAACGGAAAGAAGCTTAGCTATACACATTAATTATTTGCTGTATTCAATATCAAAGTGCTTGCTTATTATCATTAGAATTTGCTTTATTAAAATTATAGTTGCTTCAATTTAAACTATTCAATACTGATTTCTTCCCTTCATTCATGCTAATTTCATCTAAAACGACTCTCGCTTTTTCGAACGATTCTTTAATCTATCGTTAAGACGGAAGGAAAAGGAATGGATATAACAACTTACCCAAGAGTAAAATGGCGATTGTTTTCCGTTTAGAGAGGACGTCCTCTTTTCCTTCCATCCCGAGACGATTATAACTCAGGGGGCCGTCAAGGATACTACGCTCCTCGCGGCATCTTTATCGTATTGATCGCTCCGGTGCGTTCCTCCTTGACGGATATCGTTCTTGGATTCATTTCCGAAAAAGAATAGTTTCCAAATATGTATGAGATTTTTATCCGGCGCTCGCAAGAGCGCAAGACCTTTGTTGTATTTATTTAAATAATCCATCTATTGTCGAATTGATAATAATTTTGTTCGTTGGGACAATAAGATATTTCCATGGCTTTACTATTCCAAACTTTCCAATATTTTTATTCACTATTTCACAATACTTTTCAGCCGTTTGTTTTTTTGCCAGCACACTTGGGTTATTAATTTCACTTTCTGGCTTCACTTCTATCATTACAATTTCATTTTTTAATTCGACAACAAAATCCGGTTCATAGCGATGGTTTGATTCGCCTTCCGCATCTCGCCAGTATAATCCTTCAAACTGATTTGGCGCCGGGTGAAGCCAATCCTCAACCGATTCATCACGGTCCAAAAGATACGCTAAACGCACTTCGTCAGAAGAATCAAAACGATACATAGAATGACAAGCTTTCAGGAATTGCCCGTAAAGAAGTTTGGCACTGAATGTATTAACTTGAGATGCAAGGGAAATTGGCTTTTCTCCAAAAGATAAAGAAATATTATATTGTTCTAAATACGGTTTAGGCTCGCGCACATCGGATTCAAGGTACCCCACAGATTTCAATTCTTTATGTATTAAAAACTGTTTATAAATATCTTCAGCAATTGTGCGCGCATTGCTTTCAATAATTAAAGCTAAATTATCTTCATCAATCGCCTTTTTGCTATAATGCGCTACCGCTTGTTCTGCTAATTTTAAAAGTAACGGTTTTTGTACAGGATCATCATAATCAACTAAAGGAAAATCAAGAAGAGCAGCAATAATAGTACTTTGTGGAGTTTGTTTAGTATGAGCACCAAAACTGTGAACCCTTGTCACTTCCGTCATTCGCCGCCCCGGAACATCCTCACCAAATAAGTTTTTCTCACGATCGTTTTGCAATTGTTCTTCAAGGATTGCACGCTCATTGGTATATGTACGCAATACCCCTATACTTGCATCCAGATCAAACTGTTCAATGATAAGCTCACCAAAATTTGGAGTAAGTATCAAACGAGGAATCGGAATATTTCTTTTTTCCATTGTTTCTGCTGATTTATGTGCAATCTTAGAAATTTCACTTTTTGCTTCAAAATTCAAAAATCCAAAAAGAGTATCTTGTCCAAAGGATACTTCCTCTGGACCGTCTGTTTGTTGTCCGTGAAAGACGGAAAACGTATGTGGCTTGAATGCTTCTTTACTGAGAGCACCGACCATTTCTTCTTTTTTAATTGCAATAATTTTTTCTCGCACACTTGGCTCCATCCTTTCTATCTGAGGAAGTTTGGAAACCAGCTCTTCAACTTTTTCCTGAACGGCTTGCATAACGACTTCATTATGTTTGATCTCATCAACAATATTTTGAAGAACAACAGGTTGAACTTCGGTAAAGTTCTTTATTTCTTTAGCTTCTTGTTCAGATATCTGCTCTACCTGACCTTGAATAAGCGATGAATCTTTAGCGAGTGCTACGACTTTAGCGAACTGTTCATGCGCGACAAGTACTAATCTATCTACCAAAGGAACGCCCGTTCGTTCTCCATAAGGCAAGCGCAAACCGCGACCAATTGTTTGCTCGGTTAAAATAGCAGCTGCTGATTCACGCAAAGGGGCAATGGTGTAAACATTAGTCACATCCCATCCTTCTTTGAGCATATTCACATGAATCACAATCTCCACTGGATTATCGGGATGCTCAAGTGAAATTAATTTTTCAATATTTTCATCAGACTCATCTCCGCGCAATCTTGTATTAATTTCAATAACTTTTCCTTTAAATTCTCCGCCGCGAAAATCATCGCTATCGATCAGCGCACGAAGTTGATTAGAGTGGGCAATATTCTTTGCGACCACTAACAGAACCGGTTTTACAATCGGCTTATTATTTACCAGTGCATACTCCTTAAGTGCATTTTTAGCACGTTCATGAAAAAAAGCTGCTAGCTGCAATTTACGCGCATCAGTATCAATAGAATCAGGATCAAACTGGCTAAAATCCACATCAGCCTCAGTGCCCACCCACGGATCTTTAACTAATTTTCCGCGAATGGCATCGCCGAGATTATAAGAATACAAAACATTTTTCATTCTGATTTGTCTTGCATTTCTGCCTGTACCTTGTGTGCCAAGATATGGCGTAGCGGTCATTTCCAAACCAAAAAGCGGATCAAGAACATCTAAAGCGCCAAGCGCCGCATCAGCATGATAATGATGAGCTTCATCAAGCATTACCACTAAATCATCATGCTCTTTCAAATAATCAAAATAAGACTCACCGGCGGTTTCCCAAGCTTTGGTAATACCGCGCTCGTTGGTCATGTCCTTCAGTGCGAATTGTTGGATATTAAAAATATTAATTTCGATTTGATTACCAAAAAGCGATTTCCCACGCTGATTAGCATAATTATTCGTCGTAATAACTTTAGCGCTATTAATATTTATCTCTTGAATGCCCTTAAAAACATACTTAGGATTATTTGCTTTACTAAAATCATCTAAGAGTTTACGGTAAATAGTCAGATTTGGCGCAACAATAAGAAAATGTTGGATATTATAAACCAAATACAAATACGCAACGAAAGCGCCCATCAATCTGGTCTTCCCCACGCCGGTAGCGAGCGCAAAAGTATAAGCTGGAAAAGCTCTTTCAAATTCTGCAAACTCTCGTGCTTCGGGTATAGCGTAAAAATATTCTTTGCTTTCCCGCAATATTTCAGCAGTATTATCAGGCGTTTCTTTTTTCATACGCGCCAGCAATTTTTGTCCTGCCTGTGACTGTAAATAATTGGCAAAAAGCTCCAAACTTTTAATCTGTGGGACGCGCATACTCATTGCGTTATTAATGTATTTTATTGCTTCTTCTGGTTTCATAATGTTATTCGTTATCCCCCTCAATATCCATTTCTTCCAAGGATGATTCTTTGATCGGAAGTAAATATTCTTTTTTGCCAAATTGACAAGCTTTCAAAACTGACTGCGGGATTTTTTTAATCGTGATACGGCTGTCGATTTTATCAGCACCGTGTTCATATTTTTTAGGAGATATAATCAACGATTCGCCTTCAGCAAGATGCCCTGCAATCTGCTGAATCATTCCGCCTGTCAAAAGCTGAGTAGTCACATAAAGATAATTCTTCCCTTGCCCGACGCCGTGTTTCCAATATTCCGTCTGGCTTGGCTTATAAGTGAAATTCATCAATTTGCACATTGCCTTGATAAGCTTGGTGTCATTATAAAAACTATCAATTACCGGATTGCCAAATTCATCTTTCATAATAAAACTCGGAGCGAGTTCATAGAACTTATACGCTCCGCCGCCTTTCCAATCTACCGCTTTACTGATACCACTTTGATCTGTGCCATTTATCACGTTATCCAAGCGCACCTTGCAATGCGTATAGGCATGATCACCCATCTCAATGCCGATATACTTTCGCCCCATTTTATGAGCCACTGCTGCCGTAGTACCGGAACCAAGGAAAGAATCAAGAATGAGATCATTCTTATCAGAGGAGATATCAATACATCTCTGGATAATTCTTTCTGGTTTTTTACCCTTTGGAAAATCAACACCACCTTCTTTAGATATTCCTTCGATTGATATATCTGTCCATATGTCAGTTATCAACTCGCCTGGCACTCTAGCCCCATTAGCAATGATAAGTCTCTCTGAGTAAAAGAGGACCCTCTCACCTCCAATAAAGATATAATCCATATCATCATTTGGGTGTCTGATCACTTTCTTTTTATTCTCCTTGGATAAGAGAATCGTGTCTTTTCTCTTAAGAAATGCTCCACCAGTCACCGATGCAGTGCGAAACACTCTCTCTGAATTATCAAGAGCGAACAAAGCTACCTCTGCCTCAAATTCTTGTTTAGCAATTTTCTTTTTGGCATCTGAATATGACGAGAATCCTAGTTTTCTTGAAACCACTTCATTGATATTTTCCCATTCCCATTCAGTCTCTTTAGTATCTTTGTTTAAAATAAACCATTTATATGCAGTGTCATAATCTTTCTCAATATAAAGCTTTGCTTGCTTAAAAGAAAAACGCTTTTTATCTTTTGAATAAATAAGAAGTTGATTGGCTTGTTTAAATAATGAAGATGAAGTAGCTTTAAATCCAAATGAACTGTTCGTGGCAATAGTAATTTGGTTTAAGTAATTATTTCTATCAAAGATTTCGTCCATTAAAACTTTAAAATAGCTTGCTTCGCTATCATCAAGTTGTGTGAAAATAACACCGTCATCTCTTAAAAGTAATCTAATAAATTCTAACCTAGTTTTCATTAAAGAAAGCCAAGTCGAATGCTCGACCGAATCGTCATAGTATTTATAGGCCGAATCAGTATTGTATGGCGGGTCAATATAAATGCACTTCACTTTTCCTTCATATTCAGGAAGTAGAGCTTTGAGCGCAAGGAGATTATCCCCATGAATAATCATATTCTCGGTATTCGGATCATTTTTACAATTCGAAAGCTCCGGATTTTCTTCCAAAATTCGCGGTTCAATATTGGAAATATCATACTCAGGATTGTTTTTCCCGATCCAAGTAAGCTCCAGCTTTTGTTTGTTGTTATTTGTCATGGTTCTATATAACCTTAAATCGTATTGTAAATAGCGCTGTAAGTGTAGTTTTTTGCTTGAGTTGAGCTTCTACTTTTTCTAACAAATTTTCCTTTTTTACATCCACCTCGTCTTGCGCTTGATAGAGTTTCTGCCGCATATCGTTTCGCTTCTTTTCCAAATCTTTTATTTCCCGTTGAAGTTTTACTTTTTCTTCCAGATTCAATACCTTTTTCGCATTTGTCTTCATTGTTTTAATATCAATATCCAAGCGCTTGAGCTCTATTTCTAAGCTCTTTTTTACATCCTCCGCCCATTTATCAAGCTTGTCCATTTCATCATCAAAAAATTCGCTGTTGCGTTCGGCAATACTCGCGGTAAGAATATTTACTTTTTCCTGTTCTTTCTGTTGCAGTTCCTTGTTGCTTATTTCTACTTTGTTTTGATTTATTTCAGCACTGAGCGCAAATAATTTTTTAACCACATCTTCTTCAATGATCATACCATCATTCGTTATTGCAGTTAAAAGAAGAATATCTTCTGTTTCAAAAGAATCAATCGTAAGTTCTGACACTTGCAAAATGCCGGAAGACCCGACCAATTCTTTGATTGATGAAATAATTTGTCCGTAATTTGAATAATCAAAAACGAGTTCTGCACTTGGCAAATCTACAGCCTTGATTTCTCGCAAAATTCGCTCAGCAAGCGGATGGCCCGGGCGGTAAATATGGGCATCATCAATATTTTTCCCGATTTTATATGGACCTTTTTCAATATCTACGCCTGGAAATGGATTATGTTTAAGTGTAAAGGAGTATTCATCATCAGCATAGACCGCCTTGTCACCTAAAAAATACCGGGAGATATCCCAGAGCCACTTTTCATATGTTTCCAAATACGCCTTGCTCTCGCGTAAATTTATTTTCAATTTTTCATGCACATCTGTATCAAAATTTTCCAGAAGTTTTTCTTTGGCGCCCCGCAGGCCTTCTTGGATAGATTCATCCATTTCTTTTTGCAAAGCATCAAAAGCAGAATTAATCTCTTCTTCAGTGCGACAAGATTGGTAAATGGCTGCGATTCTTTTTTCAAAATCAACGCCTGACTCAATGCTGCCAAGTACCTCATCGCTTGCCCCAAAAACACCTTTAAAAAGTTGGAATTTCTGATCGAGTAGTTCATAAACACGTTGATCGGCTGCGTTTTTGCGATTAACAAAATTCACCACAACTACATCATGTTTTTGACCATAGCGATGGCAGCGCCCGATTCTCTGTTCAATTCTTTGAGGATTCCACGGAAGATCATAATTAATAACCAGCGAACAAAATTGTAAATTGATACCTTCAGCCGCCGCTTCAGTGGCAATCATAATTTCTGCGTCTGATTTGAAATAGTCAACAAGCGCCGCTCGCAAGTCAGCTGTTTTAGAACCAGTTATCTTATCACTGTCTTTATTCTTCTTATGCCAATCAGTATAAATTTCTTTCGACTTCTGATCATTATTAGAACCATTAAATAAAAGAATTTTATCTTTGTAGCCATTATCTGAAAGTAAATCCCAAAGATAATTCTGAGTGATTCTTGATTCTGTGAAAATAACTGCTTTTTTCTTCGCTCCAAGCGTAGCAGTCATCTCAAAACCTTTTTCTATAGCAATAAGCAGTGATTCTCCTTTAGAGTTTTTAAAAATAGCTTTTGCCTGTTCTCTGAATGTTTCCAAATCCTTTTTTTCCGCTTGAATACGAGGGATATCTTCAATTGTATATTTTTTCTTATCTTTCCCTTTTTCATCATCATCATCTTCTTCCTCATCATCGATCCATTCGTCTGCTGTATCTGTAAACGCCTCGTAATTGTCTTCGAGTCCTGGAGGAAGTTCGTTATTTATGGTAGCAGATTCTTTTCGGATCTCTTCTTCCAGTTTTTCCAGTTTATAGACAAGACCGTTCAGGGTACTGGCAATAGCAAAAGATGACGAGGCAAGGAGTTTACGCAAAATAAGCGTTATAAGTTGGCGTTGACTGAAAGGCAATGCGTATAATTTTGGCCGTTGCAGGTATTCCGACATACCGTTATAAAGCTCGATTTCATGTTCGGTCGGGATATAATCCTGCGTAATTGGTTTACGATCGCGGAAATTAATATATTCTAATACTTGCCTGCGAAGCGTGCGGATACATACCGGTTTTAAACGATTGCGCAAATCAGCAAACATTTCCTTACGGGGTTCTACTAAGCCAAGCTCGCTTTCGTAAATATCCTGTTCGCGAGAAACTTTAGCATAATTTGCCTTAAAACTATTAAGATCACCAAAAATATGATCGTCAATAATACTCGTGAGTCCATATAGTTCGAGCAAGGAGTTCTGAAGCGGTGTAGCTGTAAGTAATAATTTTGGATATTCCTGTATCGCGTCTTTTATTTCACGAGCAATTTTGCTGCTTGTTTTATAAACATTCCGCAATCGGTGTGCTTCATCTATAACCACCAAATCAAAAGTAGTTTGTTTGATATATGGCGATTTGGCTTTGGCGAAATGATAAGAACAAATAATAATTGCGTTATCTTGATTGAATGGATTAAGATTTCCATCTTTTATGCATTGATTAAATGATTTTGCTTCCAAGATTATGGACGGTAAAAAAAACTTTTCCTGAAGTTCTGCGTTCCATTGCTTTCTGAGGCTCGATGGCAATATCACTAAAATTTTTCGTTTTCGCTCTGCCCACTTTTGAGACAAAACCAATCCAGCTTCAATTGTTTTTCCCAAACCAACTTCATCTGCCAAAATTGCCCCTTTTGACAAAGGAGATTTAAAAGCAAAAAGCGCCGCTTCTATCTGGTGCGGATTAAGATCAACTTGAGCATTCGAAAGCGTTGATGATAATTTTTCTAAACTATCAGAAGAGCATCGCTTAGTAAGCTCGTAGGCAAAATATTTTGCATGATATTGAGTAATTTTTGCCATAGTTTTTATCTCATTAGCTCATCAATAGTAATCCCAAAGGCTTTTACAGTCTATGCTAACGTTTGAATAGTCGGCTTAGTTATGACATTAATTTCAATTATATTCGGAATCGTATTGGGAAGAAAGGATTTTCGTTCCAATGCATCCTGAGTTAATTCTTGATTGTATTATGGCGTTCTTGGAATTCGTGTTGATTTAATTGGCGGAGAGGGAGGGATTCGAACAGAGAAAACTTCGGCGTTTAGTAATAACTGGATTTCGCAAGCGAAAATGCGCGGCAGACGAGAGATAACGAACAATGTCTCGCCAAAAGGAAGAAGCGCGCGGCCCGTCTTTTCTTAGACGGGCTCACCATTTTTTTGAGTTCGCCTCGCGAAGTATGTCGCACTCGAGAACAAGATCGGCGATCTTGCGCTTGAGACGCGAATTCTCGTCTTCCAGAGTTTTCATCCGCTTAGCCTCGGATAACTCCATCTCGCCGTACTTGCGTTTCCAGCGATATAGGATCTGCTAGGATATATTATGCTTCCGGCATACCTCGATGCCCGACGAACCCCTTCTATCTCACGGAGAATCTTGATGATCTCATCTACTTTTAATCGCTTTTGTCTCATGGATCTACCTCTCTTTTTAGTTAATACTAACACTCAAGGTAGTCCAGCTTTAGGGGGTCAGGCCAAAGCTGGCGAGCCCCCGATTTCTGGACTGTTTTGAATGTTAGTTTATTCCTTTTAAACATTCAACACTTTAAGGGATAGTTAGAAGGGAGCTATACGACTGACAGGTGCTTTGCAGCTTACTGGAGGGTTAAGTAAGGTAGGCCCGCTTTAAGGAGTCAGACTAGCTCTTTCTACACTTGTAGTCCGGTGCAATCACCTATCTGTTTAATTACAAGGGAAGGCGTCTCGCGTACAGCTCTCCCTGTAATGCGAAGAACATCATAGCCCATGCCGCGAAGAAATGTATCACGTGCTTTGTCCTGCTCAGTGGTATTCTCATGATGTTGACCATCAACTTCTATCGCCAAACGTTTGCCCTCGTGCTTTAGGACAAAATCTATCTCGATATCCCTCTCGACATGGTGTACACGAGGATTCCATCCTTGGACGACCATCAAACTAAACAGTTCCAACTCTTCTTTACTGGTCTCTCGCAGTTTCTCGACGGTATCAACATATTTAGCAAGATCGCCGAGAATACCTGCCTGCCTGCGACATATGTCGAAATCAGCGACAACAAAAAGTGCTAACCTTGCACGAGTGACAGCCACATTTATCAGGTTTTTTGGATTTTCCACCCAACGAGCGGCGCCCTCACCTATGCCAGAGGCGACAACGGGACTAAAGATCATTATATCCCGCTCATCTCCCTGGAAAGTATGAGCAGTACCAACGGTGACATCGTCGCTGAGCTGAAGTGACTGTAGTCGCTCAGCTACTGCCTCCATCTGAGCACGGAACGGTGTGACGATTCCGAGAGAGCGTGAACGTGTCTCTGAGGATTGCCGCAAGCGTCTCACGAGATCGCAGACCGCCTCTATTTCTGGTGGGTTTTGCCAACTTGAATTGAACTGGCCTCGTATGCAGTGTCCGCTGATGTGCTGACCGTGAACTGAACTGCCAAAGGGCAGGCTTGCAACATTTGCAGGGTCAGTTCGAATCTTGAGAGCTGTCTTGTAGACGTGGCGATTTGAGAAACCGATAATGAGTGGGTGGCTGCGGTAGTGTTCTTTGAGAGCGATGACGTCGTGTCTGCCTCTCGGGAGGCAACGGACGGCAGCCTTGTAGAGATCATTATCGGCGTGGCCAATGACGTTCAGTAAGTTCTCATCTATTCTGAACTTGGCGGCGAGAGCGGATTCTGCTGCTGGTCCGATGTTTGGGATTGCGGGTAGTTGTTCTGGATCTCCAATAACCGCGAGTCGCTTGGCCCTGTAGATTAACGGAAGAATGTTCGTGACTGTGCATTGTGTTGCCTCGTCAATGACAAGGATGTCGAAAAGATCCGGTAGCATAGGAATAGATTGCGGCGATTGAGCCGTTGTGATCCAAATTGGAACAGCCTCCAGAGTTTTTCTGAACAAGGGAAAGGCTGTTTCCTCAATTCGCTCATTGTTTTTCACGTAATGTGTATGAAGGTCGTCTAATGCTTCTTGAATGTTCGAATCAGCTGTCATTCGTCGCAACCAATCTTGCTTGGCAAGATCGAATGAGAATTCTTCAATATGAGCTTCTAGGCTATCGATGCTGGCCTTGATACGATCGGGGCAATAATCCTCGAAAAAGCGTTGGATTTCATCTGTCGGCCAGTCCTTGCTGCTTGCTGCAAGGATATCCTGCACTGCTTTATTGGTGGCAGTTTTCTGGTCCCCTGACGGTAGAAGGTCGAGGGCTTCTTTCAGTGTTCCAACTGCCCACTGGTATTCCCTCTGGCTGCGCTTTTGAAGTTCCGGTTGCCTTTCTTCACAGAATTGCTTCCAGCGAGAAGCCCAGTCATGATACTTAACAGAAAGTTGGAAGACCCCATCGCTCTTTTCAGGGAGCCGATCTTGAGGGAGGTCGAGTTCCACCGTGAGGTTCGTTGGCCTTTCAGCTTTCCACTCGTCGCAGCGTCTTCGAGAGGTCGGAATGCTCTCGATATTAATCTGAAGTTGCCGGGACAAGTTTTCTGCGTCTCTAGCTCGCTCCCACGACTCGATCAATACTGTTAGTGCGTCAGTGTAGAATGCAGTTCTGGCTTCCAAGACTGATTGTGGGGACGGATCAGATCCAAGTCGCATGATGATCTCTCGAAAGGAATAGCCTGGGCCTTGACTCCAAGCCTCTTTAATTGGCACACCGGACGCGATCGCTAGGAAATCCGTTGTCACTGTTCGGATATCTATTGTGGCTTTCTCAAAAAGCATACGTTTTTGCCATGCGAGTGCAGCCTTGTCTGCGCGAACTGCCATGTTCGTTAGTTCTCGGGCAACTTCCTGCCACTTCTCAAGGTCGGTGACGGCTGGTGCATTTTCTTGACCGGTGAGTTCCGTGCACCTGCCACGAAGGTCGCCCAAAACCCCATCAATTTCGTTTCGCAGCGGCAGGGTTGCTTCCCATTCAGATCGGACAGAAAACCACACCTGTGTCTGTTCGATAATTTTTGAGAGTTTGTCACGCCCTTCAGAAATAAGTTTGCCTATACCACGCCAGATGGTCAATGGAAAAAATGATCGCAATTTCCTTTCTGCTCTCTTCATCCGCCGGATGGCACTTCGACGCTTAGACAACGGAAACCAATCTGATCTCACAACTGGCAGTGATGATTCCAGCGCATATGCAGCAGACCAGCCAGAGAGAACTGCCGGATTCACATTGATTTCAGGGGGTATTCCGAGTTGCTGAACTTGAGATATCTGGGCGTCATATCGATTCTTTACAATTTCGATATGTGCAAGCTTAGGGCTCAATTGCCTGCAAGTTTGTCGAATATTAGAAGCTAGTTTCTTTGCAGATGTAACCCAATTTCTAGCCTCCTCTTCCCCATGCCACGTTTCAAAGTCGGCAATCCACTCGTATGGTATCAGGTGCTGATCTAGAGGCCTCGCAAGAAGTTCTTTGAGCCTATCGAGCCAGGAACGCAAGAGTTCTGGACCTGGTCCGGAGACGAGCCATGACCAAGACTTGATGGATGAACTGTCCATTCCTGCCCTTTGGGCTGCTCTGTCACGGGTCTCGTGTGCTGTGTTCAGTTCTACTTGGAGACGTTCTAGCGTCGCACAGTCCTGACGCAGAATCTCTTTGTATTCTGAAAGTCTAGCCAGCCATCCATCAAGCGACGTAACCACGTCTTGAGAAAATGACTCGGGACTTGACTTCATGCCGAAAACATGGAGTTCTCTAAGAAGTTCTTCTTTGCTAGAATGCAGCTCCGTCTGCGTTTGCTGGAATGTTGCGTAAGCACTAAGAGCAGATCGAACGGCTTCATCGACGCGTTGAGGAAGTTTGGAGTTAAGGAATTTTCTGAGAGCATCTTGCTTTGCGAGCAGAATATCCCGCTTAGCGTTTGCACCTACTTTGGCATTGGAGAGGCCACCCTTCTTGCCGGTGATGAAGTTCAGAGTATCGGCTAGTGCTTGTATGACTGTGCTTTTCTTCCTACTGCCAGCGCGAACTGCAATAGGGAAGTGACTTTCGAATCGCTGCAAACGATCGCGCACAACGTCGACAGCTTGGTTGTTGTTACTGGCAAATAAAATGGAGATACCACGTTGCCATGCGTTGAGCATTAGCGAAAGGACCACTTGACTCTTCCCACAACCGGGTGGCCCACTGATGACTGTGACCGGTTTAGATTCGAGAATTCCTCTCACTGCATCACGCTGAGAGTCGTTGAGAGGAACAATCGGTGTGGGCTCTTGGTGGCCAGTCTGTCCTTCGTCGGGAAATCCCTCGAAGAGATGAAGCCCACCTACGATGTTTGTCGCATCAACCACTATTTCGGAGAGTTTATCGTAATCCCGAACTAAGTTTTTAGTTAGTGGTCCTGTGGGAGGGGGCGAAAAGATGACCCAGGGCGTCGGCGTATGTGATATGGAGGCGAGATCAGCATCTTTTGCGAACAGTTCGGTGAAATCAGGTAGTTCTCTGCAGAGGGTTTCAACAAGGCATGTCGCAAGGGATTGGTTGGTCGCTTGAAAATTCGCTGAAGTGGCTTCCAGGAGTTCGGGGATCAGATCTTCGAACGGCCGGCGCGGCAAGAATCCCTTTCTCTCGAGGACGCCTAGAACAATTGGTGAGACCTCCCAACCACCTTGTTCTGGCACCATTCGGAATGAGCCTTCGTCCTGAAAGTCGAGCCTAATGGAGCGATAAAGGAAAGGGCACCACTCTTGTCGCCAGCGATTGTCTTCCTTCTTGAAGCGAACCCAACACGGACCACCGACGAATGCCTCGCCAAGACTTCTACTGTGGATAAGGTTTTTGAACGAACTACTTTGGAGATCGTGACTTAAAAACTGCCAGTTGCCCGCGAAATCTAGCGGTTCCAAGTCGGCAATCGATGACCATCGATCTGACGGTGTCATTCCCAAGGGAAGAGCGAAAAATGACTCTTCAGCACGGCGTGCGATCTCTTTGTGAAAGGCTACAACTCTAGGCCACGGGATCTCGCGTTTCTTAAATCGTCCGCTCATTTATCTGCCTTATTACATCCCAACGACTAAGTTTAACCGACGGCAAAAGAGCAGCTTTTGGCTGTAGGTTGAAACGATTGGTTAGCGCAAGCTGCCTTTATTTGCTAACGTCATGCTTTTATGCAAGATTGCTCCAATCTCGATATGTTATTAGGGGTGCACAATATTGTGGGCGCTCACATTCTCTTTCATTTTTATTCTATTCACTTTTCAAATATGGTTCCTCTCAAGAATCTGTGCGAGAATTTCTTGAAATAAGTTGAATAGAATGAATAATACAACACATTTACATTTATGTAAAACATTTTCTAAATAGGGTTATCAATTACAGCATGCTACGCATTTCATGCTTGTTGATAGAATAGTAAAAGGAAATCTATCTCTCAAGTCTTTTTGTGTTTCTAAGGTCCAGGAAGGAGTTAGCGATCTTTAAATTATAATAGTTGCCAACCGTTGCTCGCTTCCTGTTTGCAGTTGTTGTGGCCTCAAGCGTCCGATACGCGATACTTTATATCCCCGCCGCTGGCTAATGTTAATCTAAGGGGAATCAAAACTATCATCCGATAAACCCCTCGCCGCGTTTCCTGTCCGTTCTGCGGAGTTCGAGTAGAAAGTATGCCCTGGAAGCAAGGGAAAGAGCCGGTTGAGCCTGCCGAGAAACAACAGCTTGGTGCGCTGGAAAAGCTGAATCTGAAAGTCCACTGAGTCTACTTGCTGAAAGAAGCAATGGTCAAACTATGGGAGTATGAAAGCAAGGAAATAGCAGGACGGTTCCTGAAAAAATGGTTCTGGTGGGCAACACATTTGAGATCAAAACCGATACGAAATCTGCCTTGGTCTCTGATAAAACACGAAGATAATATCACCAGCTGGTTAGATTACCAAGTGAACAACGTGCTGGCAGAGGGGCTGAATGAAAAGACAAAAGCCGTGATGAGAAGAGTCTATCGATACAGAACCTTCGATACGTTCGGGCTAGTGCCCCTTCATAACCTCTGAAACCACCTAAAACCCAATTATTCAACCCACAGATTCTTATGAAAAGCCAATATATTTGACAAGCGCTATTCTTGGATATATTATTATTTTATTCGATGAAAAGTTTTTAAAATGAATGAGTACTCTTTCACTAGAATTTCAAGTTTTCAAGAGTGCCCCAGAAAATATAAGTATAAATATATTGATAATATTAGTGAAATATTTATTAATATCGAAAAACATTTAGGGTCTGTCATCCATGGTGTAATTCAGAGGGTTTATGAAAGGCAATCTGAAAAAAAATTAGTTTTTAAAGAATTGGAGGAAATATACAGAGAGCTATGGAATTCATCTCGTCCAACAAATATAAATATTATTAAAAGGGGGAAAAAAGAGAGCGATTATTTTAATGAAGGTAAAGAAATATTAAAAAACTTCTTTCAAGATATTCTAATTAAAGACCTAGGCGAAAATTTACATACAGAACATGAATTTAAAATATATCTATCTGATTCAATATTATATAAGGGTGTCATTGATAGAATATCAAATAATAAAGGTATTATTAATATTATTGAATATAAAACTGGCAAGAGAATTGAAGATCCATCAGAATCTCTTCAATTACTATCATATGCTTTATATGCAAATGAAATTTATAGCAATAAAAATATCAATTTATGTATGGTGGATTTGCGAAATTCCATCGTAATAGAGCATATGGTGGATCCGTCTAGAATTATCAAAATCAAAAAAGACTTATTAGAACGAATTTCAATAATTCAAAATACAGATAATTTTTATCCAAAAACAACTGTTTTATGTGACTGGTGTGGTTTCAAATCTATTTGCACTCAAGATAAATCTGAATTAAATGCGAATAAAATATGCCCCCTATGTGATGGAAATCTAGAAAAAAGATATGGAAGAAGAGGGCCCTTTCTAGGATGTGAAAATTATCCTGTTTGTCTTTTCACGAGAGAAATTGATCATGAGGAAGATGAGGGAGATAAAGGTGATAATGATTTTTGTCCTTGGTGTGGTAGTGAGCTAACTAATAGATCAGGTAAGTACGGAAATTTTTTCGGTTGCACTAATTTTCCAGATTGTAGATACACTAAAGATTATTAAAATTAATTCACTAGATATGGTTGCGAGCTTCCGATTTCTGGATTGTATTAATTGTAATTATTTTTCTTCTAAAAGTCTCAGAAAGCAGAAGATCATTAATAATACTACTCTTTTTTCTCTCTGATTTCTTTCATAACCTCGGCGACGGCATCAAGTTCCAGTTGGCTCACGCCCTGGTGGCCGAACATATGGAATCTGAAGGCGAAGGATTCGGCGGAGTCGTCTGCATACTCCTCCAGTTTGGGCATCACCGATTTTTTCCCCAGGAGAATCGCGTCTATCAGGAATAGAACAATTTTTGACCAATAATCACGGATTTTAATATAATCCAGATTTTTCAATCTATCCACCCAGGCTTCTTTGATTATATGTTTATCTCCCACTTTACTGAATTTCACCTCATAGATGCATTGCCCGGTCCAGCTCCTATGGAACCATAGCGTGTCATTCTCCATATATATGAACCATTTCTGATCCATGTCATACGGCTGGAATCCTTCGGACATCTTTGTATATTCCGCCTCAGAATATTCCGCGTGAATATCCAGCGCCGCTTTATTCTTGTTAATCCGATGTATCCGCCAGGACTTTCTATTTGCTTTCATTGTTTGCCTCCTCTGCCTATTTTATGCCCGTCCAGGGACAAATTATGAAGCCAGAATGACTGCTTTTCTATTCCTTATAATAAAATAACTAAACATAACTTGACACTGTCGCATTTAGGGTGTATATTATCTGTATCCGTTCTTTTCGAGACGATGACGACTTTATTCTTGTTTTGGATTAGATAAATGAATCAAGAAGCATCTTTTAAATTAAAGGAATTAATCGAAGCCTCCGGCATAGCTGGCAGAACAATCCGCTATTACATTTCTATCGGACTGCTCTCTCCTCCACTAAAGAGTGGTCGTGGGGCTTGTTATGGTACTGAGCATATTGAAAAGCTTAAAAAAATTCGTGAATTCCAACGCAAAGGTCTTACGCTTTCCGAAATTATGTACCACTTGGGTGCGAGAATGGAATCGGCAGTGATTCCGGTTGCGGTGAAATGGGAGGCGATTCAGCTTGACGATGATTTGATTGTTATGATCAAAAGCGATTCACCGCCATGGAAGATCAAGAAATTGAAGCAGGTGATGGCGGAATTACTGCCTGTCATTAATAAAAAAGATTGAATTAGGGAACAAAGTGAAAACACTGATATGGGTAATCGAAATCGCGATCATCTGTTTTTTATATGAATTGTGGCGTGAGATAAAAAAAAAGAAGTAATAACACATTTACAAAGAGTTTGTTTATGGTGTCCTTAAATCGAACAGTTAAAAGCAAGTTTGTATGATGAAGCTTTACATTAATAATTATGAACACAAAGAATATATGGAGAAATTAATGGGAATTTGCCCGCTATGTCTCCTTGAGTCGATAAAAGCAGACATAACTTTCATTCTTGATTCCGACGATGATCCATATCTGGATATTAACGAATTACAAAAGGAGGAAATTTATTATGGCAACGGCCAATGAAATGTCATATTTTGCTCCAATCGTAGCTTCAACCGGTAAGGAAGCAGCGCTTGATTTGCAGGAACTTTACCTGACTGGAACTTTACTACCCATAGGAGCAAGGTTAAACGTCCTGCATCGTTTCCGCTCAAGCGAAAGTGAACCGATAGAGATCATTTATACCTTCGCTTTGCCTCGTGACGCCGCGCTGATTAAATTTTTAGTCAAATGTGAAGGATTCACAGCTCACTCCGAATTACATCCGGTTGAAGAGGCAGAGAAGAAATATGAAGAAGGGATCGAAAAGGGAAATCTCTCGGTTATGACCCGAAATTATCGTGACGGAAAGGTCAATCTGATGGTCGGCAATGTCCGCCCGGGCGAGGAAGTGATGGTAATCCTGGAGATCATTTCAGGCGTGGAAACAAATGACAATGGATTCAGTTTCAAGTTTCCTTTCACTCTTTCACCCGTTTATCACCCTTTAGCCAGATCAGTGGAAATAGAGCCGGGTGTTGGACAGCAAATGCTGCCGGAAAACATCTTTGGGGATCTCATTCTCCCGTCATTCGCCAAAGATGCATCGAATTTGCACAAAATAGGTTTTAACCTGGATTTCGACGAGAATTATAAAATCTCTGAGATCGCTTCGCCCTCTCATTCGATAACATTCTCTCTTGGCCAGAACGAAAAAAAGCCTTTCGTTTCGTTGGCAAGGGATTCTGCTTTACCTAATAACGATTTAACGATAAATGTGAAAACCACTCTAGATATGCCCTTAACGTTCACTGGAATTGATGAAAATCATAAAGGTAAGGGACACTTCGTTTCCATAATCCCTTCTTCTACATTCGGGGAGTTTGAAAAAAAACCTCAACAGATTGTTTTTATTATAGACAGGTCCGCTTCGATGAAAGGGCATAAAATTGCACAGGTCAAAAAGGCAATATTGGAATGCCTTAAAACATTAAGTGAAGAAGATGATTTCAATATCATAGCTTTTGATAGCTCCTTAGAACTTTTTAAAGATGGTCTTGTCTCTGCATCTCCGAATCTTGTCCAGGAGGCGAAAGAATTTGTCGAAAAAATAATTTCTCGGGGCGGAACAGAGATGATGGCGGCTCTGACAGATGCTATAAAGATTCTCTCCGATAGGAAAGGCGGTCATATATTTATTTTAACTGATGGAGAGGTTGGCGAGACCGAGCAGATCATCCAGCAGGTGAAAAACTCCGGAATAAAAATTCACTGTCTCGGGATTGGAAGCACAAGCCAGGATCGGTTTTTGACCCTTCTTGCCAGGGAAACCAGTGGTACAAGCCGGTTTTTGAGTCCGCAGGAGAAAATCGTTGATGCAGCGAGAGAAATGTTCTCCTCAATCTCCACGCCGGTCGCAACTGATGTTTCTGTCATGATCAAAGGGGATTACGCAGGTCGAATTGATCCTAAGCCAGCGAGAAATGTTTACAAGGATAATCCTATAATAGTTTTCGGAGAAACCACGAAAGCGGGGAAGAACACTCTTGAAATACATTATAAAGAATCTGATTCTGCGGTTGAAATCCCTTTTGAAATCGCCGACGGACGGCATTTGGAAACAATAAGATATCTTCATGGAGCGCGGCTTATCACCGATTTGGAGAGTGAATATAACACCGCTTCATCAAATTACGCTTCCGCGGAAGAGAAGCTCAGGTTGAAAAGGATCGAGAAACGTCTTGAACGGTTGAGCAGAAAATATAATCTTGCCAGTCGGAGGATGTCGCTTGTTGCCGTTGTTGAGAGAGAAAACGACCAGGATGGTTCGATTCCAAAAACCAAAATAGTCAAAGTCGGTATGCCAGAAGATACTTCTTATGAGTCATATTTTAAATTAGATCCATCTATGGTGTGTTTTTCTATGCCTTTCCAACAGACTATGATCACCGATGATTCATATGATTCATATGATTCATATCTGGATACTGAGTGTTGCTATAGAATAGCCGATGATTATGATATCTCACCCCGTGCAAATCAAAGTGAGGCGCCTATTCTGCCTCGAATCTTCCAGCAGGACAAAAGGCTTAACCGCATTGATGTTTTAATCAATCTCGGTCTTCTTGATAAGGCACTAGATAATATTAATGTCCTTCTTGAAAATGATCCTTATAACAAGAAACTCCACTTACTATTGAAGTCGATATACGCAGAAAAAGGCGACACGAATAAGGTTGCTGCAGAAGCAATATTACTCGCTCAAATTTCCGAAATCGAAAAAATTGAAATCAGTGCAGGGGAACATCTCGTTACAAGTGCGCTCGCAAACATTGAAACCTACGCGGCATATCTTAATACAAACTTGCAAAACACTCAATATTCGGATTTGAAAAATATTGCAGAGCTTTTCTTGACACTATTTCTCGCCTTGATTGAAATGTTGGATCATTCAATTAAACCAGAATATCAGAAAGCCTATTCAAGATTGATGGAAATTATAGAAACTTTGGTGCTGCCATTGATTGATAATAATGATAAAAACCTTGGAGACTCCTTGAATATAATTCTTAAAGCGTTGAAAGAAGATGCTCCCAAATGCCGGAATATAATTAAAGATAAAATCCAGAGGGCTAAGCAGTCCAAGATCCAAAAGCTCGACAAATTGATGGATTACGAGATAACAAGCTTTTTTAGTCATCAATCCGAAAATTCCATAAAGGCTGAACAATCCGAGATTGAAAAGCTCCATCCGAGAACGCTCCTTGCCGAATTGGAGGAGGTCGACTTCTATATTGCCAACGAATTTTTCGAAGAGGCGAAAGCCAAGATCAAAGATTTGCATTTCAAGCATCCTGATCACGATGGAGTGAAAGAGAGAGTAAAAATCCTCGCCGAAAAATCAATAGTGTCAAATTTGGTGGAAGCCGATTCATTGTCCGCTACAAATAGTTTATATATCATGCGAGGAAAAACTGTTTGGGATCAAATTAATGAATGTGCTCAAATTTTAAAACAAGAAAACATGGGAGGTGATTGTTGATTACAGTAAACTTTTTAAAAAACGCGACAGAGAGAAAACTATCCGTTCTTCAGGACGCTCTGCTTGATATTATTCATTGTTTTCTTTGGTTATTAGTAGGTTTCGGTCTACTCTTCTATATATCTATATTATTAAAGATAGGCCTTTTTTAAAGCAAGGAGAGTTTTATAAATTCTGTATCTTTTCTTTGTTTCGATGATTTATCTGTGTGGCCTGACCCCCAAAAGCTGGATTACCTTGACTGTAGTATTAATCTCTTATTGTTATCTCAACGAAATCGGTAAGTTTCAAAGCAGGCAACGAGAGTCCTCAATTGATAAAAGTGATGCTCTTCATTAATGAATCCAATATTTAGATCAACCTTTCACAAACTTTCACACGATATATTACCAAGGGCTCTTTGACGGGTTAAAAGTTTAGTGAATATTAAGCATTTTTGTCCTTTATCTTCTTTAACTACAATAAGTTAAGGAAAAATAGGCAAATAGCGACGAACATCCGAAAACAGAGAAAAAACAGGCAAAATGCCCAGTTTTAATCTCAAAATCCCCCGGCCTTCGGGTCATGTGGGTTCGATTCCCTCCTCCGGCACCATATCTTATTTAAAATCAATAAGTTAAAAATCAGCCCAAAAAGCAGGTCAATTTTTTGCATCTGGTTGATGGGATTCATTATTGAATTCTGGCAAGGTGATTGATGATATATTTGATTAATGATATATGTACTGTTTTTGGTGTTAAAGACACTTTGAATTTGCGCTGGGAAGGATGGAGAGAGGTGATATTTCTCACATATCAGGAGCTGATACCGTCTTGTCCTGTAGTCAAGGGCTGCGCTACGCCGTCTCGCTGGCGTAAGCAGGCTTGCCTTTGATGGGTGCTCGTCCCTTGGCTCTAACGCTTGCGCCGGCAGATGAATCGTTAGGTGAGAAAAAATCCATCCTCGCGGATTTAAAGAATGTGTTTTATGAAGGGATTATGAGAGAAAAGGCTTCCTTAACTATTTCAATTAAGAATTCTTTATAATAGGAGGTTCAGCAATGAAACAGGTTAGGACATTAATTCTAATCGTTTTTACAGTTGTTTTTTGGGCAGAAATGTTGTTGGCGACAACCCCCAAGGCAGACCCCGCTCTAATGGAAGCTCCGGTTGCTATCGCCTGCATGCAACGCGGGGATCTGAGTATTTTAGCGCTAAGTCCTTTGTATCAACGAGATAATAAAACAGGCACAGAATCTATCGTGCTGGTCGGCCCGACTCGTCCCAAGACAGAACTCAAGAGTTATCGTGATGGAGACTATATATTTTTCGGGTCGCCGGCAGATGGTACCACTTGGCTACAATTTGGCCGGAATGCCTATCAGAAGATGTTGTTCAAGGGAAAAACATCTGAGCTCAATTCATTTCAGCAAGTCGGAGAGTTATGGGCTTGCGTAATCGATGATGTCCTTTATCAAGAGAGTAATGGCACGGCTACGGCCATTGCCAAGACAGAATTACGTTCATATAAAGCAGAAAACGGAGAAGTGCGCCGGGCGCAAATGACCAAACGGATCGAGAACGATGATAAGTGGTGCTTTGAAACGCAAGATGGAAAAGTTTATCTGCAAGAACCCTCTGGCAAAATTAAACATATCGGTTGGATGGAATGGCGGGTTGTGTCGTTACAGCAGAGTGAGAAAACCTTAATATTAATGACCAAGGGAACCAATAAAAATGCCAAATGGTCCGGAAGGCAAGGCGGCAAAGTATATATTGAAAAGTGATAGTAGGTGAAGAGCTTGTGAATGTTAATTTGTTTTGACTGACTTTGGCGAGAAGGTCTTTCGCCTCAATTCATGTTTCCCTCAGCTCAGCATGCCCGATAATACTCTCAAATTTATTAGATACCCGTGTGAGTGCTAAACAGATTGTTTTTGGGTCACTCCCCAATTTCCTAGACCACGAGGAGGGGGACAAACGATAGAAGGGCGTATTGAAGTACGCCTCAATGTGCGACTTTTCCTTGCCCAGGCTTTCCCGTCATGGCGGCGTGATGGAGCCTTCGGGTGTTGCTGTTAAAATAAATAAACTAACATTCAAAAAAGACCGGAAATCGGGGGCTCTTTGACGGGTTAAAAGTATAGTGAGTATTAGGCATTTTTGCCCATTATCTCCTTTAATTACAATAAGTTAAGGAAAAATAGGTAAATAATGACTAACATCCGAAAACAGAGAAAAAACAGTCAAAATGCTCCATTTTAATCTCAAAATCCCTGATTTGATAAATTGAAACGTTAATATCAAGTGTCACAGAAAAAAATATGGGGGGTTCTCTGAAGGGTTAAAAGTTAAGTGAATATTAAGAATTTCCGCCTACTACATCCTCTATTTACAATAAATTAAAGTAAAATAGGCAAAGGGTAACCAACTTCAGATAGCAGAGAAGAACTAGCAAAATGCTTTGTTTTAATCGCTTGAAAATTTCTACTATAATAGGGATAGCCTTTAAAAAACAGAGATTTGTTGATATTTTATTATTTAAAAAATTCTAATCCTTTAAAATCATATTATGCCAAACCCATATCTTGGAATGCTTGCATAAATGGGATATATTTCAGGTTTGCACTGGGAAATATCAAGGCATAACCATGAATATTTACTTTATACCTCTAACTGAAGGAAAATTCATAATATATTTGCCTCTAAAAAAACTTGCATTCGTCGGTAACGCTTCAATGGTAGACCTTATAAAATCACTTGACAAGGAAACAGCTGATAAAGTGCGAAATACCAATAAAGAAGTCATCAGTTTTCTTGAAGGGATTGGTTTTTTCACCCCGGATCATAAGTTTATGCCTAAAATGTCTTTAAGCGAGGTATTTAATCCGACTGTTGCTGTTCTTTGTCTGACTAATTCATGCAATTTCAGATGTATTTATTGTTATGCGGATGGAGGAGTATTTACTCCCTGCACTTTATCTAAATCAGTAGGACAAATTGCAATAGACACTGTTTACAACAATACAAAATTCAAAGGAGAAAAGGAGTTTACTCTCGGTTTTCATGGAGGTGGAGAACCGACATTGAAATGGGATTTATTTAAGCATTTTGTTCAATACGCACGTGAAAAAGATATCCCATCAAAGATAACAGTTGCATCTAACGGATACTGGTCAAAGGAAAAACGTAAATGGATAATTGATAATTTGGATAGTGTTAGCCTATCCTTTGATGGAATCGAAAAAATCCATAATGTGCAGAGACCCTTGGCAAATAATAAAAATTCATTCAGTACCACCTTTCACACAATTCAGGAAATGGATAAAAACAATTTTTCCTATGGTATTCGCTTAACCGTTACAGACAGCAGTATCAATTTTCTTGAGGAGAGTATCTCCTTTCTGTGCAGAGAAACAGCTTGTCAGGTATTTCAAGTGGAGCCAGCCTTTGGATATGGAAGGGCTATTAAGAATAATACAGTCCTGACAAATAATAAGAAATTTGTAAAAATATTCCTCAAGGCTTTCGATATAGCTTCTGAAAATGGAAGACACCTCTACTACTCAGGCGCCAGACCCTGGGTGATTACAAATTATTTTTGCAGCGCACCACTCAATGCCCTAATAGTAACCCCAGAGAATGATGTATCAGCTTGCTATGAAGTCTGCAATAAAGTGCATCCGTTGCATAAAAGGTTCTTTATCGGAGAGATTAATAGTGAGAAATATGCCATTTTTGAAACTAAAAGAGAGCAGTTTTTCGATCAGCTGGACGAGCGGAAGCGATTATGCAGACGATGTTTTTGTTATTGGCATTGCGCGGGCGATTGCCCTTCAAAGATCTTCAAGGACGGCAATGACATCCGACCTTACTCAAGCGAGAGATGCAAAACCAACCAAGAAATCACAAAAGGGTTATTGCTCCGATATATATCCTCCAGCAATGGAGTCTGGACTGGAAAATTTTATCATGATTCCTTGATATTTGGATTATAATAACTTATATTCATTTCAATTAATCACGCTGGTTATTTATTAATTGGGGTCAATTTTGGAGACTTAGGGTTATGAAGCAAAATAAGAAAAAGAAGAGTTTACATGAAGAGCCTGAAATTTATTCAGTTAAAAAGGAAGATGGAAGTTTTAAACTAAACCGCCGGGAATTTTTAAATACAGCAGCCGCTGCCGGGGCTGTTTCCATGCTTAGTTCATGCGGCATGCTGGACCCAACTGGAACTATTAATTCAAACACAACCCCGGAAGCACATTCCGAGGCTATTAACTTTGTTTCCTTCAGCTCTGATGGTAAACAACTCGCGTCGGGGAGTGATGATCAGACTCTCAAATTATGGTCAATTCCTGAAGGCAACCTTTTGAAAACATTGAGAGGACATTCTGCAAGAGTCACTTCCATCTCTTTCAGCCCTGATGGCAAACAGCTCGCATCGGGGAGCAGTGATAAAACAATAATACTATGGTCGTTTCCGGATGGAACACAAATAAAAACGCTTGAAGGGCATTCCATGGACGTTCGCGGTGTCTCCTTCAGCCCTGACGGTAGAATTCTCGCATCGGGGAGCTGGGATACGACGATCAAGCTCTGGTTTCTTCAGGATGCCAACATACAAAGAACGCTTAAAGGACATACAAAATATGTCAAGCCAGTATCTTTCAGTCTTGATGGTAAACAGCTCGCATCGGGGAGTGATGATGAAACCATTATACTCTGGTCAATCCCGGATGGCAACTTGATGAATATTCTGAAAGGTCATTCTGATAGGATTACTTCCATCTGTTTCAGCCCTGATGGTAAACTGCTCGCGTCTGGGAGCAGCGATAAAACAATAATACTGTGGTCGTTTCCGGAAGGCAAAATACTGAAAATACTCGAAGGTCATTCCAAGGATGTTCGCTCTGTCTCCTTCAGTCCCGATGGTAAACAACTCGCATCCGGAAGTGAAGATAACACCATAAAGCTCTGGTCTATTCCGGATGGCAATTTGATAAAAACGCTGAGAGGACATACAAACTCTGTTACATCCGTCTCCTTCAGTTCTGATGGTAAACTGCTGGCGTCGGGGAGTTGGGATAAAACAATCAGACTCTGGTCAATGCCGACAGGAGATACAAATTATGTCCTTTTCGATCCTGACTGTACTAATCAAACAGATATGCGTAAAGTGCGTCAATATGGGGCTCAAATTACAACGCTTCCTTGTGGCACGCCACTTCCCGTTGGTGCGGTATGTATATGCGATTGCGTCGCTGCATCACGCACATATCCCGGAACGCAAACTATCTGCACCTGCGACACAATAATGGTTCCCGCTGGTTATAGATATTCCGGGCAGATGGAATGCGTTTGCGATACGATTGCAGTCGGGACAAAAAGCTACTACTCCGATAGTAGCGAAGAATCTGACGAGGATGAATCTGACACCACGACATATTATTACACATATTACTACACATATTACACAACATATTGGTATCCTAATTAGACTTTGAGCGGAACGGAGTCGATTGTTGTATGGATAACTCCAGACGGTCTTTTTTTAAATCCTTCTTGAGCGAAATAATCGTATTGGCCGATCAGGTACAAGGCAAGAAAAATATTCCTTTGAACAAACTGCATTTATTGCCTGACGAGAAGGTACGAGATATTATCCCAATTTTTTTCTCGAATTCTGGCTATCGTTTCAGATCGGATAAGATGGAACAGTTCGTATCTAAAGAGGAGAAATATTTCCCGGTAAGGGCGTTGACAGAATCTGAGCAACTGATTTTAAAAGAATTCAAGACAAATAAGACCCTTTGGGAAATAGCAAGATATTTGTCTAATCAATTTGAAATGAATGAGTTGGCAGCTTATGAAGCTGTGAAAGTTTTCTTTTTTGAACTGGCCAGAAGAAGGATATGTCATCCTTGTGTTCCGATTGAGATCAACGAGAATGATGTCTCGGAAAACAATGCAAAGTAACCTTGAAAATATTTTCATAGTGCCGGTAAACGATAGATTTCTCCTTCACTCTCCTTATCATAACTTATCGGTTTTGCTGAATGGATCGGCAGTTTCCATGATAAAGAAATTAATCGGTCAAAACTCTTCTATCGAGAATTTACAGATTCAGGAAATAATCGGAATACTGTCAAAACGTATAAAGCCATTGGAAACCGGAGTGTCGCAGGAATTTGCCCCTGATTTTCTTGGGATAATCCCGACGAGAGGGTGTAATAGTAAATGTCTATACTGCGACTTCGGGATCGAAAAGGCTGATAAAACTAAAATGGAATACAGAATTGCTGTTACTGCTGTAGACTGGTTTATCGCATCGCAGACAGCAGCAGGAAAGGAAATAGTTTCAATCCAGTTTTTCGGCGGCGAGCCTATGGTCGTTCCCGATGTTGTACAGACCGTTGTCCACCGTACTCGCCTGGCTGCCAGAAAAGGAAAGATTTATCCGACCTTTGACATCAGCACAAATGGCCAGTTTTCCGAAGAATGGGCAAGATTCCTTGGGGATTATTTCAAATCGGTCACTCTCTCCATCGACGGACCGACTGCATATCAGGAGAAAACGCGTCCAAGGAAAGACGGCAAAGGGAGCAGCACTTTTGCAGAGAATACAGCACGGATAATAAGCGTTTCAAATGCCGATCTCTATTGCAGATGCTGTGTAACTTCAGACAACCAAGATTATTTGAATGACATAACAACTTGGTTTTGCGAAGAATTCAATCCGACCGGTATAAATTTTGAGGTTATGCAGCCAACTGGGCGTACAGAGAGATTTAAGCTGGAACCTCCTGATCCCTATACTTTCGCGAAAAATTTCATTACCTCACGCCGGACAGCTGAATCTCATGGTGTCAAAACGGTTTACGCTTCGGATTTTTCGGATGAACCGCAGAGAACATCCTGTCCAGTCGGCAAGGATGCCATAATAGTATCGCCCGACGGGACTCTTACCGGGTGTTATCTTCTGCCTGAGCGATGGGAAGAAAAGGGAATCAATCTTGATTTTGGCCGGGTGGTAAATTCAGATGTAAAACTCAATTACAAAAACATCGACAATATTCGGAAAATGGTTATGCACAAACCGCTTTGTGTCGCCTGCTTCTGCAAATGGCATTGCGCTGGCGGATGCCATGTCGGAACCAGCTATCCAGGTTGTCCTGAAGAATACAATGATTTTTGCATTCAGACCAGAATCATTACAGCCGCAACTATCCTTGAAGGTATGGGGTTGAGTGATGAAATCGAAAATCTTTGTGGTGACCATAATCAAATGAAAAAATTGGCTTTGAATAAGACAGACATTCTTCGAGATTTTCCAAAAAAATGACAAATATACAAATCCAGGACTATATTTTTTGGACAGTTGATAGCGATGGTATCTTTATCTGTGACAAGCGGGTTGGATTATCAGAAAGATTACCATTAGAAGAATCGATAATTTGGGATTTGCTGCTAAGAGAAAATACATTCACGGGACTGGCTCTAATCTATTCATACATTATTATAACAAGTCCTGAAAAGGCAGAATCCATTATTAACGAATGTATCGGAAAATGGCAAAGCCAAGGATATTTAAAGTAAATCATGGCAAATATTTCGATAACAACCGAATGTAATAGAAGATGTAAGTATTGCTTTGCCGAGGATTCTCAGTCCGACACTGCTATCAAAGTGATGTCTCGTGAGATATTCTTGGCGGCGATAGAGTATCTGAAAAGGTCTAAAATTAGACAGCTGAGACTGCTAGGCGGAGAACCCACACTCCATCCCGATTTTGCCTGGATGATCGGTGTGGCGGAGCGAGAGGGGTTTCAGCTGATGATATTTTCAAATGGTCTTATTAATAATCATATTTTAAAACGTTTGAAACGTCTTAATCCCGAAAAATTGACTATCCTATTGAATACCATACATCCTCTCGAAAACGATTCCATTGGTATTAAAAAGCAGCAAAATACAATGAATGAGCTTGGAAAACGAGTAATGGCGGGAATAAATATCTACAGAAGGAAAATGGAGTTGGATTACTTGCTTGATTATGTTACAAAATTCGACTTGAAAAGAGAAATTCGAATCGGCATTTCTCACACTGTCCTTAGCAGAAATAACGTTTTCCTGCATCCCAAGTTTTACCAGCAGGTTGGGCTTGATATTCTTGATTTTATCAAGAAGGCAAAGGAGCAGGATATATCCATCGGTTTTGATTGCGGATTTGTCCCCTGCATGTTTCCAGAGAAATCATTTGAATTTCTCGGTAATATGATGAATAAAACAGGCGTATGCTGCAATCCGAACTTGGATCTACTGCCGGATGGGAATTTCATTTCATGTTATCCTTTGCATTATATGAAAAGGATTTCGCTTACAGAAAAGATTGATGCTCCATATCTGATTGATGAATTTAAGAAATCTAGAGACCAGCTCCAAAAAATCGGCATTTATTCGCATTGTGTCGAATGTCCGCTGTTTGCAAACCGCTGCAACGGTGGTTGTGTGGCATTTAGATTTTATATGTTGCATGCTAAGCGCTCCAATCAGATAAATGGTATGCAAGGTCAATCCTGATGACTGTAGTTCCTCAAAGGCTGAAGCAGTTTAAAGCTGTCCCGCCGGAGAAGACTATTAAAAAAATAGAAACTATCCTGGTGAACAATAATATAAAAGTCCAAGTGACAGATACAGGCGCTTGGGATTCGGGAACTTTTTCATGCCATTTGAAGCTTTTGGATATCGCCGGCAAACACCCTATCTTTTTTTGTAATGGGAAAGGAATGTCCCGTGACTACGCCAGGGCCAGCGCTTATGGAGAGTTGATGGAACGCCTGCAGAACTTGACTTTTTACATGAGCACAGTCTATTTCTCCGAGCCGGAAAACAGTTCTAAAAAATATCAGTTAAAGAATTCATTCCAATATTCCCCGGATGAACGTATTCTGACAGCTGAACAACTCTCCTATGAACAATTTGAAATTATGCGGCTATTGTTTAATTTCTCAGGGGATTATCCGAAGGATCTTACAAACTATCTAAAGACATATTTTGGTTGGGATCGGATGAAATGTGTCCCTTTCCAGGATATCTTTCAAAATAAAACCGTCTGGCTTCCTGTCAGGTTTTTGCATTGGATAATTGGCAGCAATGGTATGTGTGCAGGGAATACCAGGGAAGAGGCTCTCATCCATGGAATATCAGAAATCCTGGAGAGGCATGTTCTGAAAACATTATATTCAAATCCAGTCGCTCTCCCGGAAATAGATGCAAATTATTTTTCCGATACGGAAGTATCGAAGCGATTGTCGAACTTCAAGGATACGCGCCGCTTGTCATTTCGTATCAAGGACTGTTCATTGGGACAAAACCTGCCGGTTATTGGATTATTGGTCGAGGACAAGGAAAAAGGTTTATATGATTTTCATCTTGGTGCCGATCCGAGTCCCATTACCGCTCTGGAAAGATGCCTCACAGAAATGCTGCAGGGTGGTGATTTCCAGTTTAAACGGTTAAATGATAGAGATCATCACTTTTTATCAGAAGAACATCCGGGGATAGTTAAAAAACATTTTCATCGCTCGATTTTAGCGTATGCAGGTCTCTGGCCTCCGGTTATCTTCTATGACAACTTGGAGAAAGCTTTCTCGGGCTTCAGCCATCCGGTATCGATGTCCGATGAGGATGATCTTTCATATTTAATGAATCTGGTTGAAAAGCTGGGGTACAAGTTTTTAGTACGAGAGACTTCCTTTTTAGGCTTTCCATCATTCCATGTTGTTATACCGGGTATGAGCGGGATAACAACTCATTTTGGAAATGAATTTCTATATCAGCTAGCTCGGTTCGAAAAGGATATCGGACAGCTTTATTCCTGGCCTATATCATCCCCGAAACAGAGGTTAAAATTGCTAAAAGCAATAGGAGAATTTAAAAACGCGGCCTATAGCGGCGAGTTTTTCTTAAACGATTATTACCGTCACTTCCAAGATATTGAAAAACTTGGTGTGGATTTCCAGAGAAGTCTTGAAGAAATATCGCAAAGTAATAATACATCAACAGAAGTTTTCAATTTCCCAATTTGCTTTCAATGTGAAAGTTGCATATACGTAGATAAATGTAATTTTGACAGCCTCCATCAAATTTGGCAAACTATTAAAAATAAGTATATAGCATTTCACTTGAAGCAAATTAGGGTGTCATAACAATAATGAATTTTGGATCATTCAGTTTTAAAAAAATTGCATTCGATCTTCCTCTTTTCCTCATCGACGTGGAAGGATTTACATTAATTTATACGCCTGGGTTTGTATATCCTGTCCAAGATATTAATCTAATAGATTTTCTGAGAAGATTGAAAAATTCTCAAGACTTGAGCAATCTGAAGAATATCCCGAACGTTTTATCATCGTTTATCAGCAAAGCCAGAGAGATGAAAAACATTTGGGATAAAATGCAAAAACGACCCTTCATCCCGACATGCCTTACTATCAATTTATCAAATGAATGTAACCTGAATTGCCAATATTGTTTTATAGGGAAAGATCCTATTCAAACCCAGGAATTGGATTTGAATAAAGTTTATGCTGCAGCTTCACATTTCATTAAAAGCTGCTCACAACATAATCGAACATTCGTTGCTGTCTTTAATGGAGGAGGAGAGCCAACATATGATTGGACAAGATTCACAAATTGTATTCACGCCCTTCGTGAAATGGGAACTAATTCCAATGTGCCGGTATTCATTTATTTATCCACTAATGGTGTAATGGATAATGATCAGGTAAAATGGATAGCGAAAAATATCGATCTTGTCAGCATATCCTGTGACGGCCCACCGGAAGTCAATAACAAAATACGCGGAGGGGATTCTTCTAAGTATGTTGAGAATACTATCAAGATACTCAACGATCGAAATTGCATATATCAAATCAGAACAACAATTACACACGACACCGTGCGTTATCAAAAAGATATTGTTGAATATTTAACAAATCAATTTAAAGCGAAGGATATTAGGTTTGAGCCTGCATATGGTCTAATACAAAATTCATTTAAAAAGAAAGACGCGGCGATTTTCGCAAAGAATTTTATTGAAGCGGAGAAATTTGCAAAGCGTCAAAAAGTCTTACTCTTGTTCTCCGGTGTGCGAATAAATGAATTGCATGGTCCGTTCTGCCATTCTCTGCGAGATACAGCTCAGATGGCATCGGATGGAAGGCTGGTTAACTGTTTCTTCAGAGCGGAAAACCCGAGAGAACAAGATATTTTTCCAGAACAGTTTTACAATAATGATGAAGTTTCAATGGAAAGACTTTCATTCCTGAAAGATGCCGGATACAAGACACATACCGATTGTAACCAATGTTTTAATACATATCATTGTTCACGAGGATGTCCGGATGTCTGTTTTACAGCAGATGGAGTGTGGAGCGAATTGAATGAATTCCGGTGCCGGTTGCATCAATTAACAGCTGCACATTGGATTTATGGCCGTATAACATAGGATCAGTGAAAATTGCATACTCCGGTTTATTCGAAAGGCTGCGAGTTATGTCAGAATGGGAAATGGCTTTGTATATTTCTGACATATCAGTGCAACGGCGGTTGTAGTTTTTGCCCAGCCCCTTTCAAGGACGATAGAATATACTCAGATCTCGGCAACAACAAGGAACAGATCCTGCGATATTTAAAAATAACTGATATTAAAGGAATTAGTTTTTCGGGCGGTGATCCTTTTATGGTTTTTGAAAGATTTTTGGAATGGTTACATTTTTTTAAAGGACATTTCCCTAACAATTATTTTTGGGTATATACAAACGGTCTTTTGGCAGATGAAAAGAAACTGATGCTGTTAGCTAAAACCGGCATTAATGAAATAAGATTCAATATCGCTAATCATTATGCAAACAAAGAGGTGCTTGCAAATATCCGGAGAGCTATGCAGATAATTGATCATGTGGCGGTGGAAATACCATCTATACCTTCAGATTTTAATGAGATAATACGAATTATGCCGGAACTGAATGATATGGGTATACATTATTTGAATCTTCATCAATTCATTTTTACTCCGAATGATAACAAATCATCTAAAATTGATTCGGCTGTTTTTCTTCTAAATAATGAAATCAAAATCGAATATGATCAAAAAAGCCTTTCAAATACCGAAAATATAATTCAATATTGCTCCGAAAATGGAATGAATATACAAATAAATTCATGTGATCTCGTAAGAAAAGAAAATCAAATGACGCAGAGAAGAGTGCAAATGAGCAGACTCTATAAAGAAAGCTTTGAAAGCCTCGCGGAAGATGGCTTTCTGATAACCATTATGAATTATCCAAATAAATTATCAAAAGAAGAAATAAATAGACATTTCTCTTCCAATCAAAGATATACTGCTCTTAAAAAATATTTTATTCATCCTGATGAATATCGAAGCATGCATAGGTATTCCAATGGATGTGTCGCGAAAATTATACTTGAACCACCTATGAGTATTTACGATAAAAAAACAATATACAGAATCGAACTGCTTCAATAAAAATAATAAAGTAGCATTCATTTCAATAATCACTATTAATTTCCATTGCTCTGTATATGCTCCGTATCGAAACGAAGTAAAACTTGCAACAATCCTGGTTTTAATTTAAAAGGCTCCTCTCACAAATCTGTGGGTAATTTTTGAGGGAAAAATAGTAAAAGCATGAATGATACCTTATATTTAGGTTTTTCCTACAAACTTTTATATTTGAGGTACCAATTCATGCTCATTGAGAGTTTAGCGAAAAAGACCTTGGGATTCAAGTCATTTATTGTGGATAAAGTTCACTGGCGGGGTGACGGATTACTCATAGAAGTGATTCCTCGTAAACGCTCCCGCCCTGTATGCGGCATCTGTGGTTCAAGGCGTTCTCATTACGATACACTTAGTCCCCGCTGCTGGCGGCATGTGAAGCTCTGGGGAATTGAAACTTTTATCACTTACTCTCCCCGCCGGGTAAAGTGCCCGACCTGCGGGATCAGGGTCGAACGGATTCCCTGGAGTATGGGTAAGAGCCGGTTGAGCCTTCCGATGATTTCGGTTTTACAGACGCTTGCGAGACACATCTCATGGGAAGGCGTCGCTCGATTGTACGGCGTTTGCTGGAACACAGTCCGGGCGGCTGTTAAGGCATCTGTTGAATATGGTCTGGCAAATCGCCGGATCGAAGGGGTTGTTTATATAGGCATTGATGAGATCGCGCGCAGAAAAGGCCACCGATATGTCACAAACATCTACGACCTTACAGATAAGCGGCTGCTCGCAACCGCGCCCGGCAGAGATGAAATTTCGCTGTATAAATGTTTTCAGCAACTCGGTAAGTCATTGATGAGTAAGCCTTTAGTGATATGCTGCGACATGTGGAAGCCTTATCTTAAGATTATCCGCGAGGACCTTCACCCGGATACTGTCGTCGTCCTCGACCGGTTTCATATCGTCCGCAATCTTCTTGCTGCTGTTGACGAGGTACGCCGGGAAGAGTACCACGATAAGAAAAAATCGAATCCCGGTCTGCTCAAGCGCACCCGTTACCTCTGGCTCAAGAATCCGGAGAACCTGAAGCCTGCCGAGAAACAGCGGCTGAGTGAGCTTGAAAAACTGAATCTGAAAGTCAGCAGGGCATACCTTTTGAAAGAATCACTGAGAGAACTCTGGGAATACAAAAATAAAAATCAGGCTGTGCGATTTCTTGATAAATGGTTCTGATGGGCAACACATTCGAGATTAAAACCGATGCGAAACCTGGCTTGGTCGTTAAAAAAGCATGAAGAGAAAATACTTAACTGGTTCGATCACCCGGTGAATAACGGGTTGGTTGAAGGACTCAACGGAAAAGCGAAAGCTGTTATGCGAAGAGCCTATGAATACAGAACATTCGATACACTCCGCCTCGCGCTCCTCCATAACCTCGGAAAACTCCCAGAACCCAATTATTCAACCCACAGATTCTTATGAGGAGCCATTTAATAAATAATTTGTTTATTATTGCTTTGTGGAGGTACGAGTGAATTACAAAATAATATCAATCTGTTTGCTGGTTATGTTTTTTCTGCCGGGAGGCGTATGTGTTTATATGCAGGAGCAAAAAACCGCCGAACCATTTGAGAAAATAATTGCTCCGAAGCTTCTCATAGATACCCATAAAGGGGATAAGGATGAAAACTATATTCTTTATCAACCTTCCGCCGTAACAACTGATTCCGCCGGGAATATTTATATCATTAACTCTCGCATGAACCAGATCTCCAAATTCGACAGCTCAGGTAAATTCATTAAAAAATGGGGTACCGCTGGCGCCGCTCCCGGCGAGTTTCAATTCACAGGCATTGGAGATGCCTTGATAGTCGGCCCTGACGGACTTCTATATGTCAATGACAGGGGACAGGCGAGGATCCAGATATTCGATCTTGAAGGGAAATATCTCAATGGTTTCAATGTCAAGTGGGGTGATTGGCCCGACTCGATCACAGTGGCGAAAAACGGCGATATCTGCCTTTCCGTGCCGCCTGCGAACAGCCTTAAAAAAAGATTTACCATTCTTTTATACAGAAAGTCAAAAAACGGTTATGAGTTCGTTAAAGGCTTCTCTGATTCTCCTATTTGGTTGGATATTGACGATATTACGCAAAAGGAAAGTGGCGCTGTTAGTTACTCAGGAATGTCCTTTCTTGCTGTAGATTCTAATAATAATATCTACCAGGTTTTCATGTATCTGCCGATTATAAGGAAGTTCAACCCTTCCGGAGAGATGCTTTGGCAAAAGACTATAGATATACGCACTTTATCGCAAATGAAGGGAAAACATATCACATATTATGAAAAAGAGATGGAACCGCAAAAAGTTGACAAGAAGAATCTCGCAGCTTTTGCAAAAAAGATTTTTGCTCTCGGAGTGGCCTTATCCAAACAAAACGAGAAGATATATGTTTTCCTCATTCAAAAATTTTCCATTCTGGAGCTGACCTTGGATGGAAAGCTTTTAGGAGCGTATTATCCATGCGATATTTTGTTGCCAACGGAAGAAGATTTAAGGAAATCTACAACTACTGGTAAAATTTGGTACTATTTTAATTTTACTTTAAATATGGAAACTAACAAGGCTTTCTTTGTAGGGCTTATTACCGGAGAGCTTTGGGTTTCAAAACTATAAATGAGTAAAGAATGAAGAAGCTGTTTATGCTTTCTGTTATCTTTGCTGTGCTATTCCGTTTAGTTAGTAAGTGTATCCTTGTTTCTGTAAATTGGTAGTTGCTTAAGCCGAGTGTAGCGTAGCGGAACGAGGCTTAAGCAGGAGCGGTTGCAAAATAAAGGATATATTATTTTTATTATTATCATAATTTTTTTAAGACTTTATATTTCAAGGATCCAAAGCTGGAATTTTCTTAATATTATATTTCTTTTTCAATGTCTCACAAAGTCTCACAGTAAAAATCCGCTAAGAGTTTTTTGAGGTCATTTTTAATAATTTAAACTGCTAGGAAAAATGGAATAACCGCTTTATTCACAACAATTTACATCAGAATTTAGTAATCAAAGCAAATTCTACCAAAATATACAAAAACAGGCAAAATGGCCAGTTTAAATCTCAAAATGCCTTGTGGCATTTCTGTAAAATTCCCCGGCCTTCGGGTCATGTGGGTTCGATTACAGAAATTGCTTCGCAATTTTCCCTCCTCCGGCACCATATCTTTTTTAAAATCAATAAGTTATAAGAGATAGAATTTCTTTATTTTTCCTGATTTTTCGAAAATTGTTGGCTGGAACTCAGTTCCAGCCTCCGCTACGTTCCAGCAATAGTTTCAATACATTTAAAAAGATTCGAAAGAAGATTAGTTATGCAAACGAACATTAAATATCTTTGAAAAGCTGAATCATTCCGTATTTCGGAAGAATGCATTTGGGAAAGCCATGGATAATTTTTCGGATCTTTTCTTTGCCTCCCCATTGAAGTATGCTTCAGAGTGACGGATTTTTTATTTTTCAAAGCTCTATATTTTATCTTCAACAGGGTTTGGGCTACAATCGTTTTATTTGAGAGGTGATTGAATGTTTCAAGAGAGGATTAATAGATTTCGTATTTTTGTATGTTTGTGGTGGGGGGCAATGGTTGCTTCGGTTGGGGTTGTCTTTTTCCCGCACCTTGCGGACGTTTCGGCTTTCATCCTTTACGGCCAGAAATCGTATAATATCGAAAAAACCAATTATTCATATAAACCGGGCCAGTCCGGGATGTATCTGACGTTTACTTATCTTGATGATGTTGATGGGAAAATCGTCCCAAAGGAAGCGAATATACTTCTGATATTCCTCGTTTGCACAGTGGTTTACGGTTCCCTAACCCTCATACTCTGGTCGCCGGTCGCTTTCATACTTCGGAAGTTGAAGATCGTGAAAGAATCGTCCTTCGTCCAGCAGAAAGTTGTCCCGCGAAGGAAATTTGTTATCTTCCGAATGCCGCGGAGCGATTACAAAGAAATGAAGCGTGTTGCCCACAATAATCGAACGTCCACCGGCCAGTTCATTCGCGATGCAATAAAGCACTATTACGACTATCATAAAAAATAAGCCAGGCGGCTCCAAGATAGACTGGATGCGCCTTAATACTGAACCGCTTTACTTGCGTTTCGCTTAATTTACCGCGATTCGGTTTTACTACTCAGAGGGCAAATACCCTTACTCTCAAGCTTGCCAGGAAGAAGGAGATCGGCGTATCGTCCGATGTTCCGACCGGGCCTTGTAAAAGTAGATATCTCGCCGGTTCGTTCTGAGGCGTCGGGGGGAAATTGATATTCATCTGCACATTTTTTGTCTGATTCGAGAGGATTATAATTTCCTTAGAGGCGAGCATTACCCCTCCGAACCTTAAAAGAATATTGAACCGGAAATTCTTCGCCGTCATGTTTTTGAGGATATAGGACACCGTCGTTTTCACGCTTCCGTCCGCGTTAATCAGCGGGCTGTCCTCGGGGATGCTTATCGCCCCCGTTCCGGACTGGAGCAGCTCAAGCGTCTGCGCGCCGTACTTTATATCAATTTTTCCCGGCATAAGAATGACGTCCCCGCCATCTATCCGTTCGTATTGCATCACATGGATTTCCGGCAACTGTCTCTTTTGGATATCAAACTGCGAAGGCGAGATGCTCACAGGCGGATTGGCGGGGGAGACTAATGGAGGTAATATTCTGAATACCCCGCTTTCTCCGCATTGCGCGCCCGTATCCGCGCTCACGCACTTTATTTGGTAACCATCCCCTGCATCGGCCGTGCCGGATTCATAGTTGCCAACCGTCCAATTATGGCTGAGATTCGATGCCGGAACACTCACGATATTAGCGCTCCAGCCTGTATTTCTAACCAGCTTAAGCAGTATATTACTACCGCAAACGGAATTTTGCTGCCATATGATAGTTTTGGCAGTGCTGAGTCGTAGCGGACTTCCGGCCACGGGCTGCGTAAATGTAACATTGCATTCAGCATATCCCCAGGCGGCAATACAAATAACGATGAGTACGCTCCAAACAAATCTTTTCTTCATTTCATACCTCCCTTGGTATGATAATAGTATAAGACTTTCATAAATTATTTCTGTTAAGTATCTTACACATTTTATTACACCCTTATTTGTATAAAATGAATCATATTCCCCGGAATTGAGACCTCCAATCATAAGAATCTTGCATTAATCTATTTTGTGTCAATCGCTTTTCAAGGTTGACAAATTGTCGTTGCGATAGAGTACAATGAATCACGGCACGGCGGGTATGGAATACAGCGGGTTGAAAGACAAAGGAATTTGGATTGGTCAGCCGGTGAGGAGAATGCGATTTTATAACCTTCAATGATAAGGAGAAAAAATGATGCAAGATACGATAGTTTTAAGAAAAGGGAAGAGCTACACGAACCGCAAGGCGGGTCTCTTTTTCAGGGATCCGGAAACCGGATACATTGTTGACGACGGCTCGAAGATAACGAATGCCAAGGTGACGATCAAGGACCGCTACGGCAGCGATCTTCCGACGCCCGTCGCCGAGGCTGCCGTAACGCCGGACGCGGACGGATGGATCGGCTACGCGATGACTTCCACGAACACCGCCAACCAGGGGGACTATTTCAAGGCGACGTTCGAGTTCACGTATAATTCCGGAACGCAGTTCCATGATGTCTGGTTTCACATCTCGAACACCGAGCCGTTCAACCCGCTGGTTTACGAAGACCTCATCGCTCGGGATTCGAAGCTCAAGACCCTCTCCCCCGCGGAGAATTACCGTTGGGAGAACGAGATCGGCCAGGCGTACGCGGAGCTCTCGAACGTTCTGCTTACCAAGAAAGGGTTGAAGCCGTGGCGCATCCTCAACTGGGCGGAGCTCAAGATGCCGCTGCTGAAGCTGGCGCTCTCGATCATCTACCGGAACCTATCCACCAGCCCAGAGGATTCTTATTACGCCTTGGCGGAGCGGTACCGTACCGAATGCGAGGAGCAGCTCGCGAGCCAGGTGATTCATTACGACGAAACGATGGACGGATTCGCGAACGAACCTGCCCGCGATCTTTCCAATGTCACGATAGAAAGGAGTTGAAACGATGATAGACAAGATTACATGGACGATTGTGAACAACGTCAGCGATCTCGGCACGGCGGTGCGGATCAAGGTCAATTTCTTCGAGGATGATGCGGCGGCTGATCCAGAAGACGCCGACATAAAGGTCTTCGACCCTCACGGCCTGACCGCCCAGACCCTTTCCTCGATGACGCGCGTCACCGCGGGTATATATGAATACAACTTCCAGACAGACACCTCGGATGCGTCGGGAAAGTACAGGGCAAGCGTGAGCTTCACGTCGGATTCGATGGACCTGGTCGAGGACGACATCACTTTTTATGTCGAGTAGGGGGCGGATATGAGCGATATCAACACGATTACGGGCGACACGCTGGACGACATCCTCGATTACGTTATCGCGCGGTTCGAGAGCGTGCTCGGCTACAAGCAGATACCCTGGGCGATCAAGGAGGATGACCTTCCGGATATAGACAGTCCGGTCTTCTATCTTTCCGGCACGAGCCAGCTCGACCGGAGCTATAACTCCAGCTACCATGCCGAATGCCGGGACGTGATCCGGCTGAAGGTTCTCAACCAGATCAAGAACCAGGAGCCGGTGGCCGCGCGCAAGAAGATCATCGAGGAATGCGCGCGGATGGAAACGGAGTTCATCAAGAACACGGAAAGCGACAATTTCACTTTTCTCAATTTCAGCAAGGCGATTGATATCTACCATGACAACTACTTCCTCGTGACCGTCGAGCTGGAAGTGAGCTACGAACGAAGCCTCTGAAAACCCCGATAAGGACACGTTAGATGGGAATTTCCACCTTCATCATTTTAAAGAACGAAGCCGAAACGATTCTGAGCACTCTGCAGTGCGCGAGCCTGTTCAGCGACGAAATCATCATCGGGATAGACGACGCGACGTCGGACAGAAGCTTAGATGTGATAGGCGGCTGGCTGCCGGTATTTGGAGGCGAAGTCGAGATATTCGAATTCCGCTGGAATGACGATTTCTCCGAAGCGCGCAACCGCGCAATCTCCAAGTGTACGCAGGACTGGATATTCCAGCTGGATGCGCATGAACATCTCCGCCCCGGCGACGAGGAAAAATTAGTGAAGCTGGCTGCGAAGCTTCCGCCCGAAATATGGCTCGCTTCTTTCGAGATGTGGGACGAATGGGCGGACGACGTTCCGAACAGCCGGTTTAACCAGGATCATCTTTGGCGCGCGGGGAAGGGGATCGAATACAGCGGCGCGATGCATAACTACATATCAAGGGAAAAATGCCCGGCGGAGCACCGTGTGCGGGTGCCGGGGATAGTGATTTATCACAAGAGAACGGACGAAAACGATGCATTGCGCAAGGTGCAGCGGCTGGAGATGGCGAAGAAGACGCTGCTCCCGAAGGCGGAGGCCGATCCCGAAGACCTCCGCTCCGTCTTCTACCTTGCCCAAACGTTTCTGAACAGCGAAATCCTGGGCGAAGCGGAGAAGTATTATCTTCTGTATTTAGAGCGCTCGGCTGCGCTGGGGATTCCCCAGCCTTGCGAACATGCCTGGGCCTGCTACAAGGCCGGGCTGATCGCCCTATCGAGGAAGGAATATGATCCCGCTCTCGACCGGTTCTTCGAGGGATTGAAACACCGAGCGGACTCGCCTGAGATATTCTATGCCCTCGGCGAGGCCTTTATGCTGATGGGAAAGATGCGGGAGGCGGAACGGTTCCTTGTCATCGCGGCAAATATGAAGCCGGATGAAGACCACCTCTTCCGCTACGGCGTGGCGCTTGGGTACGGTCCCTGGCTGCGGCTTATGCAGATCTATTATGATGAAGGGAACTTCCCTGCGGCGTTCCGGGCGGGGATGGAGGGGATAAAACGGACCCCGGAGAACAGGCAGCTGCTCGAAGGGGTCCGCGCTTCGCTGACGGCGGCGGCGGAAAAAATCGAGACGCCGGACAAAACGAGAAAAAATCTATACGTTGTAGATGCAGTTGACGAAATGCCCGAAGTGCTGCTTGATGAATGGAAAAAAGAATATAACGTCTCCGTTCACAAACGTGTTGATTATGCATATATGAAGTGGGCGGATATCGTATTCATCGAAGGGGGCTCCACCAATCTTGCGGAAGCGGCGCAGCATAAATTCAGCTGCCGCCTGATCGCGCGCCTTCATCGCAAAGACATCTCCCATCCCCATTTCAAGTACATCAACTGGGAGAATGTTGATACGCTTGTCTTTCCGTCCGAACATACCTGCAACGCGGCATTAAAAACGGCCGGTGATATCCCCTGCAAAACAACGATAATCAAGAAATCTGATTCTCTAAAGGCCCTGAAAAATTTGTTTTTACGAGAGCAGGTGCCATGAAGGGACACAAGTTGCGCAAAAAGAGTTGATTTTCCGGCTTTTAGTATCGATATTGCATTATAAATTTGATTATGCTATATTATAAATAGTGGAATTCAGGAGAAACAAATGGACAACATGATATTCTCTAAAGAGAAATTCAAAGAAATTTTTCTTTATGTGCTTTCAAAGGTCGGTTCTCAACCAAATGTTGGTGAAACCGTTCTTTTTAAGCTGCTATATTTTATAGACTTCGATTTCTATGAAAAATATGAAGAATATCTAACAGGTTTGACTTATATCAAGAATAAGTTTGGACCGACGCCAAAAGAATTTCCTAAAATAAGAAAGGAAATGCTTAATAAACAAGAAATTTCTTATATTGAAACAAAATATCATAAACTAACTCAAAAAAAATATATCGCCTTACGTTTACCAGATTTAAAGAAGCTTCAAGGTCATGAATTGGATTTAATAAACAACGTGATGGAACGACTTTCTTCAATGAATGCAACACAAATCAGTGAGCATTCTCATGGCGATATTCCGTGGCTGACAACCAATGATGAATCGGTAATAGATTATGAGAAAGTCTTTTATAGGACACCATCATATTCTGTTAGAGAATATAGTGACCAAGTTTAAGCAAATAGAAGAGATTTTAGAATTCCAAAAAGATTTCAAAAAATTATATAGAAAATACCGCACTCTCAACACCGATTTTAAACGATTCATTGAAACTCCTTTAGAGTCTTATCATCATATGAAAATTGATGCTAAAGGAATTTTTAAAATCCGGGAACTTGCCAGTCTGGGATTTAGTATTTATAAAGCAAAAAAATTCCGCTGCGAAACATTAAAGGGTAAAGGAGTTGAATCCGGCATAAGAATTATTTATGCATATCATGTCGATGAAGATCGGATTGTTTTCATAGAAATCTATTTCAAAGCAGATCAAGAAAACGAAAGTCATAGTAGAATAGAAGAATATATAAAAATTTTTAATCAGGAATAGAACTTTTTGCGGGACCAGATGTACCTTCAGGGGACCTGAACCTGTGGAAATACAATCTACACAGTGGACGTCTTGTTAAGGGATTTTCATAATCCAAAAAAATAGAACTTTCAATTTCGATTGCTATGGCAGCATCGAGGGCGTATGAACATTTTCTAATGAAGAAAAGACAAGCGAAAGCGCGTGTTAATCTTGTAACGTTTAATACAAATTATTTCTTTTATTATATTTAGCTTTTTTTGCTGCTAAATATTTTTTATCATCTTTATTAAATTCGAATTCCTAAACAATAACAGGTATAAGTGTTTTTTCTCTTTTTATAATTTGATAATCACCCATATCCAATAGGCATTCATTAATTTTCTTTATATCATCAATACTATCTATTCTAGGTATTAATAAGTCTTTCTTGTAGAGGCGATCCCAATATTTATCTAAGACATAATAATTATCACAATTTCTAAGCTCAACAACTCCATGCTCCTCCAATTTCGATGAAGCTGCAACATGAAATGAATTTGATTCTAGTCCTGGATTTATCCAAAAATATTGATCATCTAATAAGTAACACACAGTTAATAACATTCTTTCATCTCTATCTATTCTTCTTATAACTTTCCTAATTTGATAATAATTGTTGAATATTGTTAATAGTCCTGGCGAGCCCCCGATTTCTGGACTGTTTTGAATGTTAGTTTATTTCTTCTAAACAATCAACACCCGAAGGCGGAGAGAGTCCCGCATCGGTGTGCGGGACAGGCTGGGTGATCGGAGCCTTCGG